>Ga0157372_10000018_pt1 | contig 215248 bp, 339 predicted proteins | sample C55metaG_FD_115307 | JGI IMG/M metagenome (GOLD analysis project Ga0157372, IMG submission 115307) | Corn rhizosphere microbial communities from Kellogg Biological Station, Michigan, USA - C5-5 metaG | ecosystem: Host-associated > Plants > Roots > Rhizosphere > Soil | place: USA: Michigan...
CACTATGGACAGAAAGATTGAAGATATAAAAAGGGCCGAATATTGGAAAGCTCAGGGTTATGATTTTGACCCAAAATACATGAATGCTTACACTATGGACAGAAAGATTGAAGATATAAAAAGAGCCGAATATTGGAAAACTCAGGGTTATAATTTTGACCCAAAATATATGAATGCTTATACTATGGATAATAAAGCTCAAGAAATAAAAAATAATAAAGGGGATTGAACCCCCTTTATATTAGATTAGCGACCAAAACGCCTTCTTGATACAAGACGGTTTTTGTCTTCAAGATAAGGATCAACAATATCTTCAGCTATTTCTTTGAAGCCGGACACCGTGTGATCTATTCTGATGCCTTCTCTGTTATCGTTTGCACCATCAGTATACTGGTGATCGATAAAGATAAGCTTTGTTGGTATATCGTGAATACCTTCAAAGTTCTTAACCAGATCATCAATGAAGAATACCGCATTAGTTTCTCTTGCCAGCTTCTCTTTCGGATTTTCTGTTGCTACGCGAGGAACCGCCCACACATCTTGGATAGTAAAACCTAAATCAAGCAGGTTCTGATGACGAACATCCTTATACATTTCCTTCATACGTGTTAACACAAGGAAATCGAAGTCATCTTTATAACGATCTACGAACTCCAATGCTCCCGGCATAGCTGGCATTTTTGTCCACAAGTCAGGTCCTGCGCACTTATCCATAAACGCTTTTTCCTCAGACTCATTTTTAAAGTTAAAATCGTAGAGATTACCTGCTTTAAATGCGCCAGGATTTTTCACGGCAGGCTTGCGTCCAGTGATTTCAACGAAGATATCTTCAACACGTTGATTATAGTTTAACAAACATTGATCACAGTCAACCAAGATGATTTCTTTAGACATTTTACTGCTCCTTTAATTATTCAATAACTTATTGTAGCATGACGCCAATGGAAAACATAGCAATTTTAATTTGATTTTATTTATTTCTGCGACAATTTCATTACTGATTCACGATTAATGGATGCTCATATACCTATGATTCCCGAAATACTAAAGAATCAATATTCTTCCTCTTTATCAGATTCATTCTTTAAAGAGTAAAATGTAAAAAAAGGGCTTGCGCCCTTTTTATTTTTATGCGATTGAGAAATCATCACCTCGTCTTGAAAAATAAATATAGGACTTCTGGCTTCCTCCACGATATAGACCACTTCTTGTTTGATTATCTGTCTTATAATACATCACATCATTAAAGCCAAGCGATCTTAATATTTTTAGACAGCCCTTTACTTGCTCTCTATCATTGAAGTCGCTCGTATAAATACAAACCACTTTCCTGTTTTCTTTAAGTTGATCATTAAATCTTGGCCTCAATGCCATTTTTGCCTTATAGCAACATCTAGCCAGCTCTCCATGAGATAACGACTCACAAATCCTATTCCACATGAAACATTCTTGCTCATCGTTCACAAAAATCAACCATTTACCTGAGTCTTTGTGTGGCTCTACCTTATCGGGATCTACAGCCCACTTCCATCCATATTTTATCATTTTAGGCTCTCATTATTATTTATATCTGTATTAGTTTATGGTATGATACCATCAAATTAACTCAGAAGGTAAAAAATATGAAAACACTTACTGAATTCCAGCTTATGATTCCTCACCTGCTCGTGCTTGAAGATGACGAGTATCTGAAAAACATCGACCCACAAGATTTCCAGACTATCCTTCAGGATGCGGCTGAAGAAACTTATCAGGAAGACCCTCAGACACATGGTATGTATCAGCTTCAAGACCTTGAGAGTCCAGATGAAGGCACTATCCCTGTTTGCTGGCACATCAATATTTATAACGCCCTTCCTGAGCTTAAATCCGGTATTGAGCAACCTACTGATTTCGAGCACATTAAACGTAAGCTTATCGACTATCTTATGCTCACATCACTAAATCTCAGTATTGAGGACAATGATGAAAATCTTGCCCTTTATGATTCTGGCGTATTCAAAGTTAAACTTGGCTCAGGTGATAGCAAGCGTCTCTATGAAGTCAACTATGAAATCATTGACAGCAACTCAGAGGAAGCTATGGCTGATGCATTTGAGTTGCTCGATGAAATGGAAAAGCAGGACGATTCAGAGACTCCTGATCTTAGCCCTAACCGTGTTCTGCATTAAGGTCCAGCATGAAGAAACTATTGAGCCGTGGAACATTCAGGGAAGAATGCTTCAAACGCGATAAAGGTAAATGTGTTTTCTGCAATGAGCCATCAGTTGATGCGCACCACATCCTTGATCGCAAGCTCTTTTCAGATGGTGGTTATTATCTTGATAATGCTGCCTCTGTTTGCTCAAAACACCATCTGGATTGTGAATACACACGTATCAGCCTTGAAAGCGTTTATGAGGCGTGCGGCATTAAAGAGCCTGTCTTACCTGATGGCTTTTCAAAAGAGGCTGTATATGATAAATGGGGAAATAAAATCGTCAGCGATTATCAGCGTTTGCCCGGACCGCTTTTTCACGATACGGCGGTGCAGAAAATTTTCAAAGAACGCGGCGATATCTGGATGTTTTACACTATACAACAACGAGAAAAATAATGAGAAAAATCACATGTAGCACCCTTGGAGAAATGAAAAGCAGAGAATACGAATGTCAGCATGACTGGCCTGAAGATGTCTATGTGCAATGCGGCGGTAAAGGCGTCGTTATCGGTAATGCTAAAAGACCCGGTTATGTCACAGCCTTCTTTGAAGCATTCCCTTTTAAGATGTTTATTCGTGGAGAAGGCACTACAGTAAAAGACGCCGAACAAAAAGCATGGGAGAAATATCAAGTTGTTTTAAACTGCCCTTCGCATAACTTTATCCCTGAAAAAAACAGACCTCGCAATGCGGTTTGCTCTTCTTGTCTTTTTGTTGAACCCAATTATTATGCTCCACAGCATATCTGTAATGATTGTGGAAAAAAACATGTTAACCTTTCTATTGATGACGACCATTACTGCGCAAGTCATTTTCAGGAACGTGTAAGTACGATTGACACAGACATTACGCCAGAAAAAATATCCAGCTTCAAACAGGCTGTTTTCAATGAGATAAAAGATAAAGAAGCAAAAGGAGTAGAGAAGAACTTACTCGATATGATGGCTGGCAGTAAATCTTGCGCCTCACCTGAAGATATTGAGGATGATGACTATCGTGTAGAAATGATGATTGCTAATATTAAAAGCAATGCGCACATGGCTAAACTTTTACATATTGCCGAACGTGTTAATCTGATTACTCATTTTGAGCATGAATATCAGCTTGTTGATTGGATTCGGGAAAGCAATGATAATATGGTGATGAAAACCGTTAAAGCAACGAGCTTAATATTAGAAAATATTTTTTCACAACTTAAGGAATCTGGAACAATCCCTGCTGATTTTTCAACCTATCTATTTAAAATTGAACATGAAAACGAGTGTTCTGATATAGAAAGTATTATGGGCGTTAACTATTTCATTGAAGATGTTCAAGATCGTTTTGCTATTGCACCAGATTTAGACAAAGCATATCGCACATGCTCAGGTTTTGACAAAAATTTCTGTTGGGAACAAGCACATAATAAGGCCTTAATTCTGGTTTATAAAAACGCCTTAGTATCATGATATAGATAAATATTTAGTATTTAAGAGAGCCTGCTTGTTTTCATTTTTCCTTCACATATGGAGTGATTTTGAATATTAAGTGAAGCTCTCTTTTTTGTATTGAAAAATCTGATTAATTAAGTATAGTAATAATACATTTAATCGGAGGATAGAATCATGACAAATAAAACAACATCAGATAAAGTTGCCTCAAAAGCATCGGGCGTATTGAAAGATAATAAATCAAGTAAAAACGACAAATCCGCTGCAGGCTCTGCTCTTTCTCAAAAAGAGAAAAAAGGGAACCAAAAAGGCAAATAAAGAAAAGGCTCGCAAGAGCCTTTCTTAGTTACATCGATTTTATTGCTTCTTCAATTAACTTATCGACTTGATTCATAGCTTCTTGATCGTAAAAATACATATCCTCGCCTTCCTCATTGACATAGGTAGACTTCATTAGTCCTTTAACAGCAAAAGCCCTGTAAAAATCATGTTTCCATGCCGAATTTCCAAAAGGATATTCAGGATTAAACTTTGCATCTTTTAACCATAAATCTACCAGTAGAGCTTTCAAATAATCTCTTACAGTTTCAGCATTAATATAGTTATCAAGCATTTTACATCAAGTATATTCATAGCTACCTCTTTAAATTATTTAAAAATATTATACACTATTTCGACTATGACATTCAAAGGGATTTAAACATGACGTTAGAAACAATATTAAAACTTATCAAAGAAGATCCGCTATTTATTCAGGTGTTTCATTTTGATAGCGACTCAGAGGATGAGTTTACTTGTATGTTTTCTTATGACGAACTTCATAGCGCATCAGCCTATCTAAAGCATTGGATTTACCTAACAGGATTAACTACTGCAGCACTAATCGGAATAACAGAAAGCGATAAGATTATCGCGATTGATTTTGAAGGTGAGTGTTTTACACTCTGCACGTCTTTTTACCATATTCCTTTTAGGCTGGTAAGCCTTCATTTAGGACATTATCGATTAAAAGAAATACTTCATAGTCAAGAGCATGAGCTTTACCTTAATAATCTAATCCAGTATGCTCAGTGGTGTGCAGATAATGAAATTTTTATTCCTGACGGTTATTTAAAGCTATTAGAGAAGCCATCTCCAGAAGAGTATAACTAATGAGGCGTTCGACCGCCTCATTAGTTTTTAGAGCGGCTTAATTAATAAGTTAGTCCATTTTACTTCTTTTTAGTTAAACAACTATTGCACTTTCTATTTCTGGATAACGTCCAGCATGTATCAGGGCGTTAGCTAATCTCTCCGACTCCATACTGTAAAGCTTAATATGGTCATGCAGATGTGAAACATAATGATCAATATGATTCTGAGAAATCTCTACTTTATCAGGCCATCTTTTTTCAACACCTGACCCATCATTTTCATAGAATTTTGGAGTCAGCCTTAATACTGGCGCAATGTGAATCGGCGCGATATTATCATAATCAGCAGATTTCCTTGGCGCAAAGTTTTTCTCAGTTCCGCCAAAGCCTAATGCCAGCATAACATCCTGAGAAATCAGATCATGATTTTTATCCTCAATATGATTAACTATCGTATGTTTAACAACACCAAAACCTTCGACTTTCCATTCATATACTGAGGTGAAAGTATTAAGCTGTTTATCTGTTTTTAGCAAGACACCTATGAGTGCCTTACGGCCTTTGGTTGTGCCTACATGATAACATTTATTGGTAAACGGTTTCTTTGTGGCAATATCATTGCCACTTAGTGAAAAGCCCAGCTCTGGCACAGAGACTGACACTAGCTTTACTTCTTCGGCATATTGATGAAAATATTGTGGGACTAAATGTATATACATAGTATTTCCTCTTTTATTTTAGCAATAATATCGCGTGCTCGACCACTTTTCAACTTTAATGCATTTTACTATTTTAAAAGCAAGCAGGAATAACCTCTTTCCTATAAGCCTCCCTCGCCAGAAAATCAGCTCGCTCATTATAGGCTTGATCATTATGACCTTTAATCCACTTAAAGCTAACCAATCCTGCCAGTTCAGCTTTATTCAATATCACCTGTGCTTTAAGCACATCTAAATCATAGACTTCATTAAGGGAGTCATTTTTGTTTAGTTTTAGTTGATCTAATCTATTATCATAAAAACGAATGGCGTTCAGGCAATCGCTTCTTACTTCGATTTTTATGCCCATTGGTATCAATCCACTGGCTTTCATTTGTCTTACTTTTTTCAAAGCAAACAAAATCGCATTAAACTCTGACGTGTCAGCCGAAACGGTATAAGGAGACATATCAACGCCAGTATACTCCGAGAGAACAACATCACCTTTTAATAAAACAATACCATATCCGAACTTTTTGAGGGAGCTATGTTCTTTATAGGAGGCATCAGAATAGATATAAACTGTGTCATCTTCATGAGTTTCGCTGGCAAGCAAATGAGATTTATCATCTTCTTTTGCTTTCTCAATCTCATATCTTAAAGCATAAATCATATCACTATCCAGCGCTGAGACATGCCTTATATTAAAAAGAGCGGCTTTTTGGTTGTGTTGATACTCGTTGATTACAGTGAATAACTTTTTAAAATCTTTAACATATTCTGTTTTTTGATCATAAAGAAATACAACCTCTTTTGACGCTGATTTATTTACATGCTTTAGGCATCCTTTAATAGCACTCATAAATGTAGTCCGGCTATCGAAAAGCTCCGCCTTTTTAATAATACTGACGCTTTTAAAGTCGAGTAATCTTTTTCCTTTTTCGGAAAAGCTTCTGACTGCAGTATAAAAATTGAATACCGACTTATCTTCACTCTCCCTAAAATATATGTAGGTAGCAATATGCTCTGAGCTTTTAGACTCTAAACTTTTTAGCCGCTCTTGAATCTCTATATTATGACTTTGATTTTCAATCCTGACTTTAACTTTTTTACTTTTATTGCCTTTGACAGGCAACATGTGAGGCACCACTTTGAAATGCCGATCATCACCTTTTTCCAAATCGAAACATAGCTCTGAATCTTCATTCAAGATATTAACAAATAAATAATCTTCATAACTTGTTGCTTCAATAGCATTCTTCTTTAGTTTCTTTTCAACGTTTTTATCCAGATAAAAAATATAGCCAAAACTCTCGCTGCCTTCATTTAACATTTTTTTCATCTGCGCATAAAGATTTTTCAAACTTATTGAAGAAAGCATCACACGATTTAAGACATGCCCGTTAACCACTTGGATGCCTTTAGCATAGAAATAGCCATTTTTAAGAACAAACTGAGCTTTAATCATTTTTCCCTGAGTGATTATAGCATTGAGCTTTTCTTCAAATTCAATTTTTTCCTGCTGGATTTTTCTTTCCGTTTCTTTGATTTCTTTATATAAAGCCTCGCCATCCCCTAAGAAAATAGTTTTACTTTCATCAAGCTGATTAAGCGTATTAATCGCAGATACTGTTTTATTTATTACCTCCTCATCCAGATATGCGATAAAAATATTTTCACTACTTTCAAAATAGCGCATAACATTGGATCGCGTGGCATCACTATAACCATTTAAAAAACTTTTATTTAACATCACAATGGTTTTTTCGTGTGTTAAATCTTCTTTGATTTCTGACATAACGCTGGAGAAGATATTCTGATTTTGCCCACAGGCAAAGTTTTTTATCTTTACTCCAGATTTACAGGTAATCACACTGAGGCTCTCATCGTTTAATGCAGTTTTGTTCATAAATACAACGTTGAACTTATTAGCAGTGTTAACAATAAGCTTCTGCTCTGACTTTGAATCAGCAAAGTCGGAAACATATTTTTCCATTCGGACATTTTTGGTCTTAAATATTGCTCCATCTTCATAAGAAACTTGATAACCTGACAAAAGATTAAGCATATCAGTACCACTTTTCATTACGTTGAAGTTTTTTAACCTGCTAGCTCCTCTATTAAATCGATTCATTAAACTGTAATCTATTTTGAAAAACGCATTTAGATAGAGATTTCTAATCCCATACAGAGAAACTGATACTGGACATTGCTTGACTAAATGTTTTTTTATAAACGGAATAACTCTGTCTATGATAAGTTCATAATCCTGTTTAATATCATCGAAAACGCAGAACGTTTCATTGACTTTAAAAAGCATTACGGCCTCATTAACTGAGTCTTTTATTTTTACTGAAAGAACTCTGTTTTGATGCTTAAACGCAAACTCAGAAATTGTAACTTCGGCATTAAACAAAGACATCTGGCACCTCATCATTGATGGTAATATGTATGGACAACATCATATCATAAGATGAGATAGGATAGAACAAGAAAATCGTATTTCCTGAATTTTTAGTTATTTCAGAGTAATAAGTAAAAATTAAAATAGCGATGCATCTCCTTATGTGCTACAATACAGCCTCAACTAAACATAGAGGACGCATATGATTAAGACATCTCAGAAAAGCATTATCGAAGTTTCAGATTGGGACAAACTGGTTTCAGAAACCTATGGTCGTACCTATTCTTTTCAGCAGCAAAGCGGATGTAAATCTCGTGGTATTGAGTATTTAACGGTTCCTTGTCAATATCCTGAAGAATATGAAAATGAGTCTTTACCTGAAGAAGTCAATGGGGAAGAGATGGGCGTGACTTTTGAAGCATGGCTTGCTCGCGACCCTAAAAAATGGGGAAGCTCGAATGCGCCTTCTTATGATATTGAGATGTTTTGGGAGCGCAACTTCTATCCTTCAGTTGAAATGATTGCCAACGATCTTCATGCTAAAGGCCTTCTTCCGGCTGGTGATTATGGTATCAATATTGACTGGTAATAAAAGGAAGTTAGACATAATGAAAAGAAAATTATTAGGTATAATAGGGATCATTTTATTCTCATCTTCGGCTTATTCAAACACAACAGCCTTTAATCATAATTTCATTTCTACAGAACAGGTTATCGAAAAAAGCGCAGAAAGGCAAGCTTTAAAATCTGCGAGCAAAACTGTTGGACGCGTGTTAGTAGCAAAAAGTGTGTGGAAGAATAAAAAAGTCATAATTGGCGGCACAATATTATTAGGTGTTGGTGGATTTGCTGGCTATAAAATCACAAAAGAAAAGTTTTTAGATATCATAGAAAGCCCTGAAGATCATGAGGATTTTATGCAGTCTTTAATTGATGAAAAACCTTTACGATTTAACCTTTTTAAAAAGTTTATTAATTATAATATAGATCATACTAAAGAAGAAGATTACAAACAAGCGCTAATAAATTTTGAAGAGTATTTCAAAATTTATAAAAAAGATAAGATAAAAGAAGATATTATTATAAGCCCTGAATACAAGAATTACTTATCAATTGTTTCAGATAAAGCAAAAGCAATAAAAAAAGAATATGATGATAACTCTAAGAAAAAAATATGTGATTTAAATTTTTACTCTAATTTGGTATCTCAACCGATAGATTTTCCACCTATTTTAAATTTAAAGATTACAGGACAAAACAAAATCAATAGAGTTGATAGATATGGAAACTTTGTAAAAATAAAAAAAGATGGTATTACTCCTGATCATATCCCATCATATAAATCAGTCGAAATCTACTTGTCAAACAAAGGATTAATAACTTCTAATAAACGAGCTGACAATCAAGTTTTAGAAGAAAATCTTACAGCTATTTCAATCCCTTCCTTATACCATAAAGAAGGAAGTAAAACATTTTTTGGCAGAAATCTTTCTGAAGCGCCCAAAGATAGCTTAAATCTTTTAAAAGCATCCATTGAAGATATCGCATTCTTTAGTGCTTATTTGGTTGTTTACAAACATGAAAATCCTATTAATTATTTAAATTCAAGTTATACTTTATTAAAAAGAAACTTTTATTTGTGTCTATATGAAAATCAAGGTGTTAAAAAATGAAAAATAATGATTTAATCAATTTAATAAAAAATGATGAAGCTTTCGAATATATTTTTATGTATGATTCTGAAGCAGATCTTGATAGTTTATTTATCCCGCAAGATTTATTGGATAAATTTTGCTCTATTGAATGGATTTACCTTTCAGAAATACCTAAATATGCTTTAATCGGAATTAGTAGTAAAGATGGGAAAATCTACACTATGGATGAAGATTGCGAAATATTTTTCTTATGCAACCACCTTCATCAGGTTCCTTTTTTGATGATGTTAGCTTATCTTCCCGGCTCTGATAAAAAACATCAACTACATTATAATGAAGACTACAAAGGATATCTTGAATTTCTTAACTCTTATGTTTTATTGCTTGAGAAAAATCAGATAGAAATAGAAAATAAATATTTAGAAATCATAAAGGGATAGATTTAACCACCAATAATATTTGAAATATAAGTTGATTTTCAGCAATCCCTTGTGTTATTGTAAAAAAATCACTAACATAAGGAAAACTAAGAGGCTCATATGAATAATCAATTTACATTTTTCTGGTATACATCATCTCCTTTCAGCCAATGGCATCCTTCACTGTTTACTATAGAAGGCACTACCTTCACATCTGCTGAGCAATATATGATGTATAATAAGGCAGTTTTATTCGGTGATTCTGCTGTAGCTGAAGAAATCATGTCTCTCAATAGTCTTGTCTCAAAAAACAAGGACGGAGATTCAGAGGATTATATTCTCAAAAGATATATTGAAGGTAAAATTTCCAAAAAAGACATCTTAAAAGATAAGAATTTAAAAGCATTGTGGACGGAAAGCCAGACTGCTATTAAGGCGTTAGGTAAAAAAGTAAAAAACTACGATGATACAATCTGGATTGAGAACAGAGAAAGAATCGTCGAGGAAGGAAACTTTGCTAAGTTTAGCCAGAATACGGATCTAAAAGAAGCATTGCTTGCAACTACAGGAACGACTCTGGTTGAAGCCAGCCCTTATGATACAATATGGGGGATTGGTCTTAAAGAAGATGATGCGCGAGCTAAAAACGTGTCTACGTGGCGTGGGCTTAACCTTCTTGGTAAAATTCTGACGAATATCCGAGATTATAGGATTTAAAACCATCCTTATTAATAAAAGGCAGACTAATCGAATAGTCTGCCTTTTTTATATTTTGAATATTGAAAAACTAAATGACTAATATTTTTTCAAGCTTATGGAAAATCCTTCTCTTGATTTCACTTCTCGCCATAAATCATAAGAACGTTGATTAAACACTATTTTAGGATATTTCCCCCATAACTTATCATGGCTGACTATTACGTAATCCAAATCCTCATCCCAATAGTTAATGACCAGTTTTTCCCATTCTTCTTTACCATCAAAGTCATCAGCATATTTGAAAATAAAATCAAAGTTATCTTTGTTAAAGACAAAATCGACTTTTTGCGGCTTATTAAGAAGATACTGAGTGAACAAACCAAAAGGGCTTTCAGTTATATTAGCTACGCACACGCAGTTATAAAGAAGGTTAAACACACCTGCAGTAGACTCTTTCCCTTTACCTAGAGAGCTACTGAATACTATAGCGCGAGGCTCTTTAGGCATTCCGTCAGCAAAGTAAAACGAGATATTTACAATCTCTTCAGGATTTTCTTTGAAAAAGCCTCTTAAGCCATCGCCTAACTGAAACAGAGTTGCAATTTTTTCCATTCTGTTTGCCATAAGCTCGTATCTTAGATTGTTGGTATTTGTCATTAGCTATCCTCATTTTGAAATAGTATAGCTTACCGTAGAGATGTATTTCAATAAAATGCTAAGCAATCATGTCTTAGGCTTATTATGTCGAATTCAATACATGATTATTATAAAAAGCTGAGACCATGCTCTATTTAGGAGAACCTTTCCTCTTTATTTTGGCAATAACTTCAAATAAATACTTCTTTTTAAGCTATCATTTCATCATCTCTTAGTAGAAAAATAAACGCCGTTATGGTATAATAACACCATCATTCAGGCGAGGAATAAGAGATGAAATTTAGATTTTGGACAGGTAATGAAGTTAAGCAGCTAAAAGAAAATCAGATATTCGTATTTGGCAGTAATCCATCAGGTTATCATGGAGCAGGTGCGGCTAAAGCAGCTAAAGAGAAGTTTGGTGCTATCAACTACAACGGCAGAGGAATACAGGGCCAATCTTATGCCTTGGTCACAAAAAACCTTAAGCCGGGCTATACAGAGCGTTCTACAGGCATTGTCTATGAGAAGTCTGGATATAAAAGTGTTTCTGAGGAGCAGATAACTGCTAACATCCAGGAGCTTTATGATTTTGCCAGAGAGAATCCTGATAAGTTCTTTATTGTGATTTATAAGAATGACACATGGCCTAACGGATCGCCTAAAAAGAGTCTTAATGGGTATAATGGTGAGGAGATATTCAATATGTTCATGGCTCATGATAATAAGCCTGACAATATCATTCTTCATGATAGCTTTAAGCCTTTAGCAGCTAAATACCTTCAGAAACTGAATGCGTCTCAGCAGGAACCTCAGCCATCTCAAAATAGTTTCCGACCTAAACTGAAATGAAAATAAAAGCCCTCTCTCAAGGGCTTTGTTTATCAATCTTTTTGAATATAATATCTTAGTCTTGCTCTATACACTATTAGTTGCTCAATAAAATATCTACAAGTTTAGTCAATAAGGTTTTTTTAGCCACTGATTTGCTTGAAATAAGATTGTAAGTCATACATTTCAGATAAAAGTTTAAAATCTCGGTAGTTTCAGCCTCAGAACTTTTTTTATAAGGGCGACCTTCATTACGTGAGAATACTGCTATCTTTTCTATCAAGTTTGATTTAGTCATTTTATCACCTAACGCATCTTCGCTTTGCTTAACAAAGAACGTTGCTACGTTTTTCTCCACAGAAATAAGAGCCAAAGATTGAGTTAGACGTTCTTTCAGATCAATCAATTTATAATCATCTAATAAATATTTAAATCTAGGTATAGTAAAAGGGAAAAACAGGTTTTTTTCATGCTCTGTGGTTCTGGATATAATACCATCAACTTTATCCGCCCTATTAATCTTCCCATCAATTTTAGGTTTCATCTTAGCTATCAGTTTAGCATCCTTTCTTTTCTTCAATACTTCATCAAGACTACCATCATCTATAGCATCATAGATTAAGCGGTTTGGATTTTTGGGGCCGTTAATAATATTGTAGTCTCCAATAATTTGAGGCGCATAAGACTTATCGTTTACTCTAACCAGATATTTATCATCTATTAAAAGAAGATAGTCATCAAACTCTGAATATTCACCTTCTTTTTTTATTTTTGTTCCAAATATCGTAGAGAAAATTTCAGGATCTTCTTTTCCTGTATCCATTTTTATAAATGAATCTACGATTTCAAAATTATTACTCTCACCTTTTTTATTTAAACACATAAAGGAATAAACATTAAGGATATTTTTGGAACCTTTTTTTATAAGTTCACCATTGCTACCTTCTTTTATATTATGGACTTTTACGCCATCTCTTTTCAACACCTTAATGTTTTTAAAGTTAGATTGAGGCAACTCTATTTCACGACTATTAAAAAGCTTATCCTTTATATACAGATCAGCTAAACTTTTATACACAGCATTACCGAAACCTTTAATAGCGCCCAACCCATTATCTTCATCTATGATCATGCCTTGTGTAGCAAAAGGGCGCTCGCTTTCTTTTTGATGTTGAGTCCTAACTAAGTTCTCCAGCTTAATCTTCGTATAGTTATTAAAATCATCCTTTTTCAGCATAGTATTTTCGCCAAACTCCATATCAACCAGCAAAGATGGAGTATTTGACCAGTCTATCATGGCGTTCTTAATCTGAACCTCTATAGGGTTTCTAGCCGCTGCATTTTTCTTAACCATTAAGAAAAGATATTGACTGTTATTATCCATAGCTATATCTGAAAGACTCTCAATAAGCAACAACTCAGGCTTTTTACCAAACTGTGCTTCAATGTAAGAAAATAGATTGGCAATATCATTAGGATGCTTTTCATTAAGAATATTATAATCATTTTTCTCAATGACAACCTTTGTATTACTTGATGTTGACATGTTATTTATTTTCATAAAATCATTAAAGACAAGGTTTGGAGAAAATGCGGAGTCATTCGCATTTAGACCTAAAATATCAAAAACTTCGCCTAGTTTTTCATAAACATAAAGATAAGTCGAATATTTAGACTTTAAATAGATCTCATCGTTAAAACTCAAAAATAATCGCTTTGTTTTTCTGGCATCAGTTTTCTTATAATCACCTTTACGACTAACAATAACCCCATTTTTAACAACATCTTTGGGAAGCTTATAATATTCCTCAGTAGATAACTTAAAGGTCAGCTCATTATTATAAAAGGACAGTCCTATTTTAAATCCAGAGAACCCACGCGGGGTCTCAACAATGTTTAGTAATATATCCCCATAAAATAGCTCCGAACCAATATTCATTTTTTCACTTTTATCTTGAGCTATTAAACAGTTTAAGGTCAGGCTAATAATACTCTTCATTATTTTGTTTATTACAAAGTCTTTATATTGTGGGTCAGTAGTATACTGACCAATATCAAATCTTGATTTGTTGGGCTTTTTAGACAAATACAATACCAAGTATTCGTTTTCTTCATTATTTTTAGATTTGTTGATCAAACTGTAAAGATTTTGCGATTTACCTGAATAGGCAATAGCATCCTCTTTATTTGATATTTCTTTTTTAATCTCTTCATTTAATCTCTTATAAAACTCAGCGCCAGAACCGCCGTTAGTTTTATATGTAAAAAAGCTCAGATACACATCAACAAATGCGCTTTCCAGCCTAATATCTGAAAGAATTTTATTTTGGAAAAACGCTGCTATTTGATTACTGTCATAATCATTTTCGGATAAATCGAACTTACTCAATAATACTTTACGTTTACATTCTTTTTTTATATCTAAAATCATTTTAATATCTCCATTAATTTACACGATAAGGAATCTTTAAGTGGTATCGGTTGTTGGTTAAACGCTAATTTCTGCATATCCGTCACACCTTGAACAAATGGTAAGAAAATAGATGTAGGTTTTTTCTCTATCATCGTTAAATATTTTGCTTCCCCACCCAAATAGGCTTTACTGATAAATACATCCTGTAAGTTTAAATGATTGTTACCATTAAATACATTTAAGTAGATTAACTCAAACTCTTCAACAACGCCCAATGCCTTCAGACTTTCGCAGGCTGCTTTTATTTTCTTTATTTTACTATCAAGCCTTTCTCTGGTTTTATGAAGCAAGACATCATCACCCAAAGACCAGTTTTTTACATCAAAGCAAAGTAGTTTATTGTCTCGTATAATATAAAAATCAAAGACTTCATAAATCTTTCTGGCAATATGTGGGTATTTTACCTCAAGCATATTTAAATCTATTTTACGAAAGGCGTCGTTTCTTTTATTCATAAACTCTATGAGTTTTTTAAAGACCATTTCTCCAATATTACCTTTAATCACACTCTTAAAATATAAGTTTGGTATTCTGACAATATTATCATCTCTAACATCTTTGTTTATACTCAAGAGGTATTCACGGTTAAAACTTTCCAACAGGCTAACTTCTTCAGGCAAATCATAAGCACCATCAAAGTTTTTCAATAATTTTTCAACATCATTACTGCCTGTTTTGAGATATTCTTCAGGATCTAAATAATGATACAGGTCAGTCTGTTTATACAGATAAGGATTCTCTGTTGATGTAATATCCGTATAACAGTTGTTGCTATAATCAATCATTATGCTTTTCCCCACATGCTCACTTGGTATTTCAAACATAATACTGTCTTTGAATGCTTCAATTTTTTCATAGAACAGGCACCCGCCATGACAAAGAACCTTCTCATTTCTATCCATGAAATGCTCCAGCTTTTCGACTATATCGTATTCAGGGCTTGTCATGCCTCTTATTATCTCATTAAAGTCTTTAAACCAATCAAAATAACTATTTCCTGACTCATATTCCATCTTGGCTTTTTTAAAGTGGTTCTCGAAGAAGTCTTTTGTAATACCATACATCTCTTTCGTCTTTTTCTGCAGAACAGATTTAAAACTGCCCATAGCCTGCTTATTAACAATAAATAGAGCAGCCTTTAAAATACTTTTATTTACGAAAGACATGTTTTTTACTAAAGCGCCATCCTTTATCCTTTTTTCTCCATAATAGAAGGAGGCATATTTAACCATTATTTCATTAAAGATTTGAGACACTTCACTATCTACGAAATACACCTTTGTATCTATTTCGCACGTTTCCCTTTCTATCCTTCCAGCAGCCTGAATAACTGATTTGAGAAGCTCCATGTCGTGCTCTCTATAAAGCATTCTCTTGGCTTTACTCGATTTTAATATCTCTGCTATATTACCCACTTTATTGCCTTCTGTGGCAGCTAAGCTTCTAAATAAAAGCAGCAAGTTGTAAGTGCTATGATAACCATAAAACTTATCTTTAACTTTCGACCAGTAAGGCTTAGAAGCAAAATAAATAGAGTTAAAGTCTACACCCTGCTTAGGTGTTAAGTTAAGCCCGGTACCAGCACTGTTAAAGCTCGATATAATAACCAGACAGGTGTTATCATCTGTCTTTAAAACATCTTTAAAGCCGCTGTCTTTACCCAGTTCGGCATCAAAAAATACAAGCTTTATACGACGATTGTAGTTCTCATCGTTTTTTTTATTCTTATTCGCTCTCATTGGTTTAAATGAATAAACTTTAAACTTATTTTTTTCAGACAAACTACCATCACCATCGTAAAATACACCGTCCTCACTTATGATTTTAGCTCTTGTTAAATGTTGCTCAAACACGTTATATTCAACGCCAAAACTCTTTATTGAATGGTTTGTTAACGATAAAATTAGGCCATTTTTATTTTCAAAGAAACAATGGGCCGCAGAGTTGATAATATTCCTTATTTCTTGAGCATGATATTTATTCATATAGTTTGTTATATTAGTAATATCCACACCAAAACTGTTGTCAGGATATTCAATATTGAAAACGCTATCTTTAGGATCTATTAGGTAATCTTCATTTTTATTAACTAAAGAAACGCCTTCTTTATGGTCATTTAGGTCTTGAATACTTTTTATATCATAACAATTCACATTCGATTTTTGCTTAGCAAAGCTAATATTGGAAATATTAACGCTTTTTCTCTTATTGAACCTTATATTAGTCAACTCTTCAGCAGGGTTATACCCTTCATCTCTTACACCTATAGAGATAAGCTCGTCATTATAGTAGTCATTCATTGCGTTAAAGAAGTTGGTATTGAAGTTACCAGAATAGCAATCGTTAAAACCTCTTGTTGCGCTTAACAGGAACACTTTGTTCTTCTTCTTAGTTAATATCCGCATTATACCAACTTCAGGCTGCTCACTTATCAATGTGATGTCTATTTTGGCTCTTATACTGTCATTATCATCTTGTATTAAATCATTGAAAGTCCCTGTCTGTAATTGGAATGATATCTTAGGCAAGAAGTAAGAAAACATATGATTTATTAACGTTTCATCATTGATATTATTATTTGAGAAAAGCAATGACTCTAAGAACTTCCTATGCTTTGTTGCTTGAACGATAACATTGTATAGAGGCTCATCTTGATTATCGTTACCATCTAAACTACGAAGTATTTCCGCTTTTAACTTAGAGGATGTTTCTCTTAAAACATATAAAGAGAAAATGATTATCTGAAGGAAGTCGTGCATATTCATGATAAGATCGTTATCATCAACATCAAGACCAACATCTGGAATATTTTTATCGTCAGTAATATCTCTATCAAGATGAATAGAGCCACCACCTAATGAACTCACATTGACTCTAATCGAGCGTAAGTTTTTTGAGTTTATGATTGTTTTATTATTGAAAGTTAATAAGTCCTTAAACAAAGACGTTATAAAACTATAATGCTCTCTGGCTATATGTATGCCATCATTATTATCTTTTATCGCCATAAAGAAGTTCTCGATTTTTTTATCTGTATCGAGCACCGTGTTAGCTTTCAAAATATTAATAAGGTTATCTACAATCCTGTCTTTTTGATCTTGAATATTTCTCGCAGTTTGAGACTGCATTTTCAAGCTTTTGTTTTTATCTCTTGCTTTTCTTGCTCGAATTTTTAGACTCTGATTATACATTCGAGCTAAGCCACATATCGCGTGAATCATATTTGTCTTTTTAGTGAATATGCTCTGGAAAGTTTTGTCCACTTTATCAGAGTGCGCCTGATGCTCTTCATCAAAAGCAATGGAGAAACCAATGTCATTTTTATAAAAATATTCATCTTCTCTCAACATGAAATATTCATTTTTTAGATAACTCGCTATCTCATTTTTTTCTTTGGACACGATTTCAAATACGCCTTCTCCATTATTTTCACGGCAAGAAGACGCTATATAATCGATGCGCTCATGTCTAACGACCTTGCCTATACCTGAACGCTTATCTACATCAGAATAGAAGCATAGCGCATCAGTCTTAGCTGTAGTCATTAATATTAGGCAACTACGATATTTAGCAAACTCAAAAGGAGCTGCAAATTTAATTATCTTAAACAAGAAGTTATCTAACTCTGAACTAAAGTGTTCATTTTCGATAACATTCCTTAAATACTGATCATCGTAAAAAGATATTATCGATTGTATTAAGTGCAAGACCTTTTTCTCAAAATTAATAGATAGCGTATTTATTTCTTGACGGATTTCATTTTTCATTGGAGAATCCTTTTCATTCCTGACTTCTTCTATTTTTGCCTGAAGACTATTAAACATTTTCTTCATCTCTAAAGGAGATGTTGGCACTTTCTTTATATCTTTAGCGCTTAAATCTAAATTGTATTCATCGTACTCATCCGAACTGCCTGAAAGAGGAAACTCTTCAGCATCTTGATGTTCGTCTTTATTTCCCTTCCTTATAATCCCCATTTTTATTTTTTTTATTATTTTATCGGAGTCTTTCTTTTTTATTTGAGAAAAAATATCCACATAGGCATCACCTATAGTCCCATATCTTCCCTCTTCAATACCTTGCGTATTTCCTGATTGATTTTCAACTTCGATATAGTTACTTAAATCGCTTTTTTCAATGTCAGATAGATCACTATTTCCTTTAGCATGGAGAATAGGAACTTTTCCTTTAGCTTTTCTGAAGATGCTTGGGGAAATATTAAGCTGGTTCTTTTGAGGCGCTGAGAATATGAAAACTCTATGTTCCTTTCCTAACTTTTCAAGGTCAAAAAAGTTATTAATGGTATTAAAACTCTTACCTGAACCTGTGCCTTCGTTACTGAGTATTAAATTATTCTCACCATAATGGTCATAAAGCTTAGCTGTATCCTTTCTTATCTTATTTACTTCATCCATTGATACTTCGTGTTGCGGCATGTTGTTCTCCATGTGATTATTAGTTTTTAGGGTGCTTATGTAAAGAAGTTGTTTATTATCAAAGCCTAATTTTTTATTGCAAACTAAAATAAAAATAGTTTCTGTGTAAAACAAGCCGAGCTTGCTTGAAATTTTACAAATGTTTTCTTGTATGCTGAGATTATCATTATAACAAATCAGAATATCATTAACGATTTGTTCTGAATAAGGATCTTTTTTTATTTTACTAAGCAAGTCTTTATTCTCGATTATAGAATGTACAAATAAGTTTCTGTTTTTTGAATCTTGCGGTAGAAATATAGCGTTTGTTTTCCAAGGATTTACTCTTCCTGATTTAGTCGCTGGAAAAATTTTGTTTCTTTTATTGATAGGATTTACTAGATTACAATAAAGATAACTAATAATATCAATCTCATTAATATTATTTCCTTTATTATATTTATTCTCAAAATAAGCGTTCAACTTCTCAGTAATGTTTTTAATAACTATACTTTCAGTATCAATCTTTTCGTATCTTTTTATGCTTTCAAACTCTTGATAAACTAAATCAAACAAATAAAAAATAACACCCTTATAAAATATTTTAGCCATTTTTCCTTCCATCCCTGACAGTCTCTTTTAAGATAAACATATAATTCTCCTCAATTTAATGAGTAGCATCATAGCTTACCTTAAGTCAAATTTTCAAGTTTTTATTTCGTTTTTTTTAAATTATGCATGCATTGATAAAAGTAAAGGGCCGGGCCGGGCCGATTTCGCACTTTTCTAACTATGACAAGATACTATGCTATTAGAAAACCTATTTTGACAATAGAAATAGTTGACATTAAATTAACGCTACAAACTAAAATTATGTTGAAAAATTACATAAGATTTTTATTGATTTTCAGGGAGTTAAAGTTTAAGGCTGAGGCTAACCAGAGAGGAAATGACATTAATTTATTTTAAAACCCCAAGATATGAGGCTTAAATTTAAGTGTTTTATTTAGGTTTCTCATTATCAATGTTAAATAAATTCTTTTTCTTCTTAAGTAAAGCCCTTAGCTGACTATGTGTTATCTCCGCAGCCCCTAAGCTAAGCGCTTTCTCCTTCATTGCTAAACAGATGTCAAAATGCACACGATAGGTGCCGGGATACTGTATCCACTTTGTATCAACGCCAATCTTACGCGCCATTTCTTTTAGTTCATCTTCGCTATCCGCAAACATATGACACATGATCATGCGTTTGTATTTTGCATTCATCTTATCAATGTATACTGCCATATTACCTCTCTATTTTGATAGCTAAGTATACCAAAGATTTCTTTTAAAGCATATTTTAAACAGTAAATATTGCATAACTTACATAAAGCTTTAATCTTTAATTAAAAAAGAGGATAACTATGGATACTAAGGAATGGAAGTATTATGATGCATTGTCTCAGGATTATGATAAGAATGATGATAACAGTTTCCTAAGCATACTTTTTGAGTGTATACCTTTCAAGGAAAATATGCGCCCATTTTTTGATAAAGAAATAGAAAACTCTTTCAATAAATCATACCAAAAAATAATTAAAGAATCTGAGATCTTATTTGTCATGAGGTATGCTACTTACTTTGGGAAATACAAAGATTTTTATTGGGCTTCTGATGAAGATGGAAATCTTTCTTTTGCGGGTAAGTATATAGATAATATTATTTATTTCGCCTTTAGTTTTTGGACTGGCGACTTCTTCGATAAAAGACAAGAAGAAGACCGAATCATCGATATTGAAAATAAAGGTTATGACTATCAATTTATACTTTTAAAATATAAAGAGTTCTGTAATCATTATGGCTACGATTTTAATTTAAAATGGCATTATGATGAACAAGAGGAACAAAACTTTAACTCATTAATAGGAATAAAATATTAATCCGACTATGAAACACATGAATCAAAAAGAATGCGGTTTTTACAATAGCCTATTACTTGACTATCATAACAATAAAAATGAAAGCGAAATCTCTATCCTTTTTGATAGTTTACCTTATAATGATTTGAAAGATAGGTCTGATCTTTTGTTTTTATTAGAACATGTTTATCCTGACAACTTTTCTAAAATAATATCCAACTCTGATATTTTATTAAAAGGAAACTTCAGTTCTTATATTGGTAAGTATGAAAAATACTTTTGGCTAATAACCGAAGATGGTGAAATCACATTCTTAGGAACAGAAATAAGTCAAGTGCCGCTTATCCTATGTGGAGATTTGTTTGAGTATTATTCAACTTCAAACTTGGATGAGCTTGAGTTTTTGTTAGATAATAAAAGCTGTTCTGTGGCAGAGTTTGAATATATTCTTGAAAGATATATAGTTTTATGTAAAGAGCATGGCTTTTCTTTTTCACTTGATGAACCTTTATATTCTCAAAAAGATTTTGAAGATTTTACATCTATCATGGAAAAATACAAATAATGCTTAATCATTAACAACCATATAAGGACATAAATGTTAAACAATATTGAGCTAGATTTCATAGCTGAGCTGAATAAAGAATATCTAAAAAATAATAAGTTCAGCTTTATGCATATACTTTTTGGAGCCACACCTTCACCTTTTAAAGAAGTTAAAAAAGAAGCTATTCGGGGAAGCTGCTCACTTCGAAAGCTCCTAAAGAAATCCACTCTATTTCTTTCTATAAAAAATGGATTCTATCTAGGCAAGTATGAAGACGACTTCTTTATTTATAGTAGCGAAGGCGAACTATTTGGCGCGGGCAAAGAAATACAAAATACATGCTGCTGCTTAAGAAATCTTCTGTATTTTTCTATCGAAGATAAAAGAGTCATTGATGATATGTTTGCCCGAAAAGGCTTCAAGCCTTACGATGAGGTAATTAAAGAATATGATAATTTCTGTAAATCATTAAATCTTCGCTTTGAAGAAAAAGATGATTATTGGGAAGCTCAAGCAGCAGATTTTAACAACCAGTATTCAGTTTAACTATAAAAGGAGCTTATGCTTACAAAAAAAGAATATAACTTTATTGACGCTCTTTATTCTAATTATAGCCAGAAAAGAAATAACAGCTTTATGCATATACTTTTCTGCTCTGATCCTGATAAACAAAGCAATCTTATGGAAAACGCTTTGAATGGCGTTTACAACAAAAAATACCGTAAGATAATTCAACAGTTAAAATTATAGCAACGAACGCAACATGTTAGACATATTTGATTTTTATCCTTTTTTATTATAACATCCCTTTATAAATTATGGGGATATTATGACGCAGACTTACTTTATTAAACACGATTATGACAGAACCGTTCAGCCGTTCTGGAATGAACAGTGTCATAAAATATCTCAAAGCCTTTTTCTGCCCTATACCGAAAATAATATCCCCAATTTTAAAACTCATTATCTCTCTTCTTTGATCCGTAAGCTTACACCCTTTCATTCTTATCACTTTCCTTTATCCTTTAAATCCTATGTTATTTCTTCCCCTGACATCGTGGTTAAAGCCGTAAAGAAAGTACGCTTTTATTTTACCTCGGCTGAGCAAAAACGTAAGTATGAGCAAATGATGATGGTTGCTCGCAGAGCCTACAATCTTGCGGTTGATATGTGTAATAACAGAGAATTTATCGATGAGCAGGGGAAACCTGTTGATATCAGAATTCCCATCAGAGATAAAGTAAAAAAAGAAAGTGCTGAAAATAATTATGTTTTTGACACTAATGTCTGCGATCAGGCTGTAAGGATAGCCAAGTCTGAATTTATCATTCTCTGTAAAAATAACAAAAAGAAGAAGAGTACAACATCATTCACAGCTTTTTCACGGTTGGGTTTTAAAAGCCGTAAAGACAAAAAACAGACCTTTTCCCATCCCCGGATGGGAAAAGAGGGTTCCGTCTGTATAAAGTCATTGGGAAGCATCCTGCTGACAGAAAAGCTGCCTGATGAATGTTATGGTAAGAATGTTGATGTAACAATGGAGTATGGCAGATGGTTCATCTGCGTCCAGAAAAATATAGAAATAAAAGGAAACCGTTTAGATTGTTCCGAAATCCAAGGGCCAAATAAAACGGTTTCTGAAAAAGAAGTGAAAGTGATTGCTCTTGATCCGGGAAGCAGAACGTTTTTGACTGGATTCAGTGAGAAAGAAGTTATCGTTTATGGTAAGGATTATTCTATAAAATGCTTACTACCATTGGCAAAAAAGATGCGTAAGCTGTATTCTTTGCGCGAGAAGTTAAAGAAGCATGAGCTATACAAAAAGGAAAGCCTGGATAATCCGCAGTGGATAAATGACACATTGAGACATATAGAAAAAAGCCTGAACAGGCTGTCCAGCAGGCGTCAGGATCTTGTTAATCATCTGCACAGGACCGTAGCTTATGATGTAGTGATGAGCTACGATGTGATTTATCTTCCTGATTTCGAAACTAAATCTATGGTAAAGACTAAGGGGAGAAGAATAGGTCGTAAGGCGGTTCATAACATGCTTTCCCTGAGTCATTATCTTTTTAAGGAATTTCTGCTGTGGACAGCAAAGAAATACGGTAAGGAAGTCATTATCGTTAACGAGAGTTATACGAGTAAAACCCAAAGCTGGAACGGAGTGGTAAATGAAAAGCTGGGATCATCGAGGTTGATGAAAGACGGCAAAAGAATAATAGACAGAGATATCAATGGTGCAAGGAATATTTACCTGAAGCATGTATCTCAGTTAACTAACATTTAGGTGCTTCGCCTTAGCCGGAACTGCGAATGCTGTTGCGTTCGTTGCGGATTGAATGAAGAGTCAGACATTATCTTCAGAACTCAAGATAGCTTTTATTTAGGTAAAATAGACGAGCATTTCTGGCTTTACAGCAATGAAGGTGAGATGTGGGGAGCTGGCAAAGAAATACAAAACACATGTAATCTCATCAGAGACGTTTTTTATTTTCCTTTGGATGATAAATCCATTATTGACGATATGTTTGAAAGAAATGGTTTTGGCAACTACGATGCCGTTTCCTCCGACTACTCTCAATTCTGCAGATCATTAGGCTTTACCTTCAATGATAATGAAGCATATTGGGACGCTCAAGCTGAAGATTTCTATAAAAATTTTAAAGTGTAAATCTAATACAGGCAATATATGACAATATTAACAGCTTCAGAGAAAGCTTTTTACAATGACTTGGTTCTCAATGAAAAAGATAATGGAGAGCTTTCCATTTTATCCGTATTTTTCTATGGAGAAATCGCTGACGAGAAATCAACAAAAGACATAATAAAGGAATACTTTAAAAACAGATATGCAGAATTCTTTGAAGGATCCATCATACTATTCGGAGCAGAGAGAAGCTCTCTGGTTGGGAAATATCAGGATTATTTTTGGTATACAAATGAAGATGCGATTATCTCTTTTCTTGGAACAAAAATAATAGATGTTTTATTTTTCATGACGGAAACGCACACCTCACCTTTAGCTGATGAAGATGGCTATGAGGACTTAGAGCATAAACTTAAGTCCAGAGGCTTGGATATTGAAGAATATCTTAAAAAATACAAAGCTATTTGTGAAAAAAATGGTTTTACCTTCGATCTTACGTGGGATTATAACTACGAGAAGGCAGAAGAGTTCAATAAAATTTTAAAAAGATTGAAATAAATAAAAAGGAAGGTTTGCCTTCCTTTTTTCATCACCAGCCATCTAGTCCGTAATCTTCATCACGCTCTTTTTCATACTGATCGTCATACTCTTGGAGAGACTGCTCCACCTGATTTGATGAAAATAAGGCATTTCCTTTATCATCACGCTTAGTGGATTTTTCTCCTTTCTTAACATGATAGCCTTGCCCTGCCCATTCTTTAAACGTTAAATACTTCATAGCTTATCCTCTACAGTTAAAAGTTGTAGAATACCATAACATAATTGCCATCAAAAAATCCACAGCCTTCTTTATTTATCTCTATTTATTGTGCTATAGTGATCAAACTTAATACTCAGGGATAATCATGATAAACGATATTCAAAAGAAACTAAAAACCACAGCCATACTGTTTGGAGCAATCTACATTCCTATGTGGGCTATATTCATCATCACTAATATCATTCCGGGTAATGCTATTAAGCTATTTTTCGGTGTTCAGCCTCGCACCTTCTCATGGACTCAGCCTTTTGCTATTATTGGATCATGGCTTCCTCACGTGAGCTACACCCATATTATTAATAACTCAATCATGCTTTTTGCTTTGCTTCTTTCGGTTTGCCTTATTGAACGGAGACCAATACGCCTCACAGCCATTCTCATCGCTTTTTCAGGATTATTTACGTGGTTATTAGGTTCAAACCATTCGCTTCATATAGGGGCTTCTGGACTCGTATTTGCCCTGTTTGGCTATATCTGCTCATCGTTAGTTTTATCACGTAAATGGGCCTACATTATTCCCATTCTTTTCTTCTCACTTTATTATGGTGCTTCTTATTTCACATCCATATTGGGTGGACTCATTCCAAACCAATATATCTCCTTTGCTGCTCACTTTGGAGGCCTTATTTCAGGCATTATTACTGGCTTCTTCTATGAGCGTATAAAAAAACAGAAAATATAATTTGACTTGTCTTGGAGTTTACCCTATCTTTTAGGAAGGCTGCAGCCTTCCTTTCCCACTGCCACGCAGACGGTAAAAAAGCAACTTCAAAACATTCATAATTCACTATTTTATTGAATTAAGCAACGGGAAAACCTTAATAATATTCAATACTATAGGAAATATTATGATGTCACATACACGCAATAAATCGTTCAACCTCGTTAATCAGGAAGAAACTAAAGCATTAGCACGTCAAATAAAATCTGTATTAAATCGAAAAGGCTACACTATCAGCACGCCTCTACTTATTGATGCTTTAAACGCAAGCACTGTAAAAGAAATAGGATGTTTTCGTAAAAAATATGAAATAGACTTTGCTATTAATAACCTTTTAGGCTCTCTTGATTCAAAAAGTATTGTGAACTATTTTTTACCACCCATTGATGATTTTCCTGCTTATGAGAGAATGAAAGCCTTGTTTTCGGCTGTTGTTCATGCACATGTATGGCTTCGTGATAATAATGGCGAATCTTTAGATGTTTTAATATTAATGCGTAGTCTTAACTTAGATGTTATAGAGCAAGAACTTCTTACTCATAAAAAATTACCTAAATATATTATAAACAACCTTCTTACCTATTTGAATCATATTGAAGGTTATTTCGATCCTCTCAAGAATGGAAACACAGAGCATATGTTTGAGGTTCATGGATATATACAAATGAATGTCGGACGTTTGTTAGAGTTCCTGTCTTATCATGTTGTTCAATTGAATCATAATGCATTTATTTATAATAATGTAAAACTGCTTGGCTATAATCTCAAAGTGTATTTAAAGGCCCAACAAATTAATATAAAACATAGCGATTTACTTGAAGCTATTATTATTGCTCTTGGGTATAAAAATCATCACGTTTATTCAGCAGAATATAAAAAGCTTAACGAAAGCCATCTTTACAAAAATAAAATAAAAACTGTTGATTGTTTATTTGAAAAAGGAATGTCTAACCAGATAATGGACGCTATTATTAATCATATGGTGATTGACGAAAACAACATACGCGGACTTCATCTTATTAGGGCTATAACTAACATTCTTGTTCATATACGTGAAACAGAGAAGACTCCCATTACCTTTAATAGCATTCTTACCTTATTTGATATGGAAAATATATATCAGGTTGTTAATAGATGTCGAAGTTTAAATGATTGGAATGTTTTATCATTGGAGCGAGATACTTTGGGAAATCATAAGGTTTATTCAGCCACAGAATCCCTTTACTTATACACTTATTATAAATACGTAGATGATTCAAATACACGAGAAATATCTGAGGCTGAATTTAAAGAACAACACAAGGATATAACTGAATGCCTTAAAAAAGCACTCACTTCATTAGAAAACAAGGGTATCAAATAAAATGAAAAGCTAAATGATGCCCAACTGGACTACTTATTCAAACAAAAGCCCATAGCGCTTGCTGTAGGCCATTTAACAGGCATGGGCGATACCTATGCAAATAACATTACTTATTAACAAGGATTTAATCATGAAACATTACAGCTTTAACAACGAAAATGATATTAAAGATTTGGCCTACAATATTAAAAAACACTTAACTGAAATAGGCCATAACGTTAAACACATGGATATTCTTAACAGCATTGCTCAATCCGCTGGCTTCAAAAACTGGAATGTCTACTCAGCAGAGCTTAAAGAAAAGAATAAACCGTATGTTTATAAAAATCCTTTTGTCTCTATTCAGGAACTTTTTAATCAAGGATCATCCGCGCAGATTACTGAGTTTTTAGTGTTTAACGCATTCAGAGTCAGAGAAGAAGAGGGCAAACATACTGATAATACCATGTGGAAAGGCCGCGCTATCTCCTTAGCTTCAGGGATTATGAGATCGTTGGTTTGGCTAAGAGAAAATGAGAGCTTTTCCTTAACGGGCGAGTCTATCTATAAAAGCATGAATCTCTCAAACATGATTAGCTTGTCTAAAAAAGAAATATTGCCCCATCATATTTCCGAACCACTTAAAGCTTATCTTGTCTCTTTACCGGGATATAAAAGTGAAATTTCTGAAAAAGAGCAGTCAGGAATAGTTTATGCTCAGCACAGATATTTACAGGCGCAGTTTAAATATGTTATTGACATGAAATAAGGAAGCTGCATGAAAGATATTTTTGATATATTTAACGATGGTAGTGCTCAGGATATTATTGATTTCTTTGATGACCGATTAGATTATGAAGGAATGTGGAAAGGACGCGCACTATCACTTATTATGCCCATGTCAGAGGCTGCTGTTTATTTAAGAGATAACGCCAATCAAAAGCTTACACTTCATTCCTTTATAAAAATGACGAAGCTTAAAAATATTATCTCGCTCTTCCATAGCGCTTCTTTACCGGCACCATTACAACTTAAAATAGCTCAATATCTTACTTTTTTGCCCGGATATGATCTTGAAAATAAAACGCCTTCTGATACCGCTATAGATAGTCATTTTTATTTATATAAAACTATTTTTAATATCATTAAAGATGCGGTATTTGAAACTTCACGCCTGAAAAATAGCTTAATCTCTTAAACAAAAAAAGCTGCCATAAGGCAGCTTCTTCATCTTCATTTAATCTTATTACATAGCGATAACAGCATCAATAGCTGCTTCTACACTTGGATAGGCAACATCATCAACCTTAGCGCTGCTATCACTCATAATCATCACTTTCTTTTCCTTATAGTCAAAAGAATGCTTGACCACAGGGGCATTATATTCTGCTTCAGTCATGAGACAGCCAAGATAAGCATTATCGTAATAATAATCAGTAAAAGCACTTCCTGAACGAGATTGTCCAATGTCAGCAAAGAACACATCACCATCAACAACAACTTTTACCACTGCATCTTCCAACATCTCATACTTACCATCACTTACCCAACGGCCATTATTAACAATTTTATAATCAGCGGTATAACCTTTCTTTTCCATATCATCAATAATGTCATCAAAAACATCATCAAAGCTCTGATCTTCCGCCGCATTAAATGCGTTTTCAATAGCAGCTTTTAGTAAAACCTGAGTTTCTTTAGTATTTGCAGTCATTTTGTTTCCTCTTTTATCTCAGTTTAGACAGACATTATACCAAAAAAACGAGTCATGCAAAAGCTTTTTCTTTACTTTTATCAAACTATAAAATTAGCAATATCAATTATTTAATGGCAGAATTACGCTTGTTTTCCATTACTGATGGCTGCACATATTCCTGATACATTGCCACTTTATCCTCATAAAAGTCTTCAAGCCCTTCCACAATACCAAGTTTGACTTCAAGCCCTTGTAGCTCTTTATAGTCAAGAACAGCTTTAGCCAACACCGCATCCACATCTGGAAGTGTCTTCTTAACTTCTGACCACGAATCGCCCAGCACCATAACTATACGTGCTTCATAAGCATCATTATTTGATTGTGTATTAATGGTGAGTTCCGCACAGCATTGACTTCCTGTAGCACGACGAGTCTTTGTGTAAAACTCAATATCTACGTTAACGCTATGCTTCTGAGAATAGCTGAAGTCAGTGGTTTGACTATTATCCCATGTCAGGCCAGCAATCAGGTCAAGCGCCTGTTGTTCTGCCAGATCTTTCTCTTCTTGAGGAATGGTAATAAAACGCTGGTTAGATGAGTGCATGTTGCGCACATAGAAGTTCCAGCGCCCTTCTTCTACATTGGTATTAAATCCGCTTAAATGCTTACCGATTCCTGTAATCGCATTATATTCTTTTTCTGTAATAGCATTCTGACCAAGGAAAAACGTATAATCACGGGTTCCAGCCAGTTTAAAAATATAAAGAGAATCAGGACGGGGCAAGCCACTGTTCCAGACAATTTTATCTGATTTACAGCTTTTAATTTCAATCGGGAAACCTACGCCTTTATGAACAATCATCATGTCAGGCCATTTTTGCTGACCATTAGGTTTATCTACGATATAAGTTGTTTCACCTAATACTTTTTTCAGATCTGAGAAATCAAAAATATAGTTAAGACTGCGCTTATAATGTTGAGTTGTGAGTATACTCTCACTCCAAAAAGTGTGTGTTATTTTTCTAATACCCAGCTTTTTAGCAAGCAAATCACAAACAGCTTTATCAAAATCATTACCATTTAAAGATGGGTGAATTTTAGAAATCCCCTCTTTTAATACAGTGGTAATCTTTTTATTCAGTGAACACATAACAATATTTCCTAATAATTCCAATATTGTTATTTTGCCAGATAGGATTATGAGTTACAAGCTTTTTCTTTATATGCCTTGACAACATCCGCTTTACCAAAACCCGGAATGCCTAAGTTGTTTTTTGACAGCTTTTCAAAGTCGATACTCAGCAAATTTTTCAGCGCTTCTTCATTTAAAGCCTTGAAAAAAATCCACTGCTTCTTCATGTCGCATTCACTTTTACTGTAGGCCTTGAAGCTATAATCATTGTATCCCTGACGAGGAACTGCGAAATCCCAATCGTAATCAAAGAACTTCTCAGCTTCAACTGTTCTGTTATACTGATACAGCAGAAAATCAGGATGTTTGATATCTGGCTTCGCCTGAATACGCAAATCTTCAAAGCCTTCCTGAAGTGTCCAGATCTGGAATACACAACGCAGCTTAATCGTCTTATTCAGCAGAATGAAAGAATCTTCTGGCAATGTAATGTTAGCAATGAGCTTTGCTTTAGGGTTAATCTTTGACTGAACTGACCATTTTTCAAACTGATTAGGAATGATAAAACCCACAAAATCGGTTTGCTCAAGAGAACGGTTTACAAAATCAATCGCGAGTGCTGACTTGCGACCAAAAGGAGGATTACCTATGGTGATTTTCTTCTGATCCTGTTCTTCATGCGACAGATGATTCGCAATATCACCTGTCAGAAAGTCATTCTGGATGACATCTTCACGTGTAGGCATTAAATCAAAGCCTTTAATGTTGAGACCGTGTTTTTCTACAGCATCGATAAAAGCACCGGATCCGGCTGATGGCTCAATAAAAAGATATGACTGCGCATTCACAGGCAGGGCTTTCAACATTTCCTCAACACATAAGTCCGCAATATGGTCTTTTGTGTAGTATTTGTCTAAATCTTTATACAATTGAATCAGGTCAGTCATCTCTTTATCCGGTTTTATTTATAATAGCTCATTATAGCACATATCACGATCTTTCGTAAAGTATTCAATGCCAATAACATCTCAAAAAATGAAGCCCATCTTTCAATGACGGGCTTTCGATTTTATTTAGTCATCCCAGCGAACTTCTTCCTCAAGATCTCGCTCAATATACTCCATTGCTTCATCCATATCTTTAAAATTTTTAGTTTGACCTTGTTTCATACCACCAAGATGCTGAACCGAGACACCACCTTCAAACATCTTGCCAAATGAAATCTGGTAATGTCTATAACGAAACGAAGCAGATCCTTGGATATTTTGCTTTTCCTTATTATAGATACGATAGTTCATACTACCTCCTTATTGCTTTCTTAATGAAATGGGATTTCCTTTAACTCGAAGCTTACCGAAATCACTTACTGCCTGCCAGCTACATAGTTTATACCATGATTTTTTAAAACCACGATTACTTACTGAAGCTGGGCGAACCATATCGGCATCAACTTCATCAACGATATTCCCTGCATCATCCTCTAGCTTGTAATCATCACCTTCACCTTCGCCGCAATAAATAGCCTTGATAGTAAACTCATGATCTTCAGTAAAGACTCCACCCTGAACTCTCAAATCACGATTCAGACGCACTCTGCTACCAACACCTGATGTTGAAACACCTTCATTTTTAATAAACATAGTATCACCTCATCTAATTAAATGTCGTAAATGCGCAGCCAACGTTTACCATTATCGCACTGGTAAAGACCTCTGGTAATCGTATCAAAACTATTTCCGTTAGAGACAATCTCTTGGGAGGTTTGTCCTGTTGGCTCACAATGATACTTTCTGATTGTTTCTTTAGTATCAAAATACAGCCAAATATTGTAAGCCATCATAAAAAAAGCAGCAACAACGATCAAACAGAATACGATTTTAAACATCGGATTACGAGAGCGACCATAAGAGCTATACATAGTTTCCTGTCCTGTAGGTAGTGTCGATTAACTAAGAGAAGTATAGCAACATTGGCTTTCATGCACAAGCTTTTATTACACCTTAAGTAAAGCTAATCTCATGCTCTTTGGCAGTTTCTTTACCACTTCTTGGTAAGAGGCTTTGACTAAATCCCTGACCAATGAATCATCCACATCACTATCAGGCAAAACGGTTATCCAATGCTTCTTATTCATGTGGTAACCACCTTTAATACCTGCGAAAATCTGACGATTTATCATGCCTTGCTCTGGTTCAGTTTTAACAGTAATCACACGTTGCCCATGAACTTCTGACACAAACAAGAAAATCTTCTTTTCCACACGATAAACCAAATGATCTGGGCCAAAAGGGAAATCTGCTTCACTTCCAGGCATCGTCTCAGCATAAGCCTTAGCGCAATCATGTAGTTCTTTACCATTCATTATTAGATCTCCTTAAAAAACAAAACCACCTTGAGGTGGTTTTATATCGCACTTAAACAGAGCTTCACGTTAAAGTTAAATGTTATCATCTTTCTCATTTGAAGCTCTTACATTTCCATTTTTATCAAGACCTAAACCAAGATAAAAATTCTCCTCTTGCTCCTTTGGCGTATCTCCAGTAAACGCTGGAGAAAACCCTGCTTCACGAGATTTCTCAAGCAGTTCTTGAATACTTTGACTTATTTCTTCCACTGTTTTGCCTTCTATGCCCATCACTCCAGTTTTTCTTCCCTCTTCAACAATTTGAGCTATTGTTTTATGTTTATTCATATTAACCTCTTTCATTAAATATAGGTGGTATATTTCAGATCATATAACAATAAACCACCTCATTCAAATAAATAACCTATTTAAGATATATTTTATCATAAATTAATAAGTCGAATTTTTATAGACTTAACTTATATGATTACTTCATTTTAGGACGTGGCGAACCAGCATCCTGTTTTGCCTGTAGCATTGTCTTATGACTTGCTGACATTTTTAACAACAACTGTAGAGTATAATATGCATCATTACCACCATTATGAAGATTCTGAGCATCAATCTTAAATGACTTCAGCAATACATCCAGTGGCTCTCCATTTGGCGCGGTACCTTTAGGCCTAAAGTATCGCTTATAGCTTAACTGCGTATCAAGAATCTGAATATCTTCTCTTTTGCTAAAATCATAGCCAAGCGTCAACATGATATCTCTGTCTTCACGCATTTCATGGAAGAGAACATAATCCGCCTTATCCAAATGCTTATCACCGATAGGCTTCAAATCGGCTAAAGACACAATCAGTGTATCACCAAAGGCAAACTTTTCCTGCAGACTTCTGTTTTTCTTACGCTCATAATGCTCTTTCACCAAATAGTGATAAGATTTGATTTCACCATGATCAGAAATAGCAACACCCATTTCAGTTAGCGCATACTCATTTTTACGCTTGTTGAGGAAAAACTCAAAATCGATTGATACGATTTTCACATTATCAAAATCACGATTGAGATTACTGTAGCCATCAAGCTCACGACGAGCCGCCTGCCTGTTAGCCTCATGCTCTTTCTCTATTTTAGCGACTTTCTCTTGTTTCTTAGCGTTTTGGATTTCTTGCTGTTTAGCAGTTTCAATGCCATATGTAGAGTAAACAGCATGAAGATCTTTCAGCTTATTGATATCTTCTACACTCTTAACAGCAAACTTTTGAAACCCCTCAAGAGACTGAGAAGAGTGAAGAGGTATCTTACCAGTATAAACCTGATCAAGGCTAAGCTCTACACCGAACTGCGCTTTCAACGCATGAGAAATACCTGTGAAACCTTGCTCATTAATGAAAAAAGGAGCCTTTTTATCATGGAGATAAATAGAGCGCAACTCAGCTTTTTCAATAAGATTTTCGTCGGTAAAAAACTTAATCAGATCGACCTTTTGAGGATGCCCCTTAAAGATGTTCGCGATCTTGTTATTGATACCGTTAAGACTGTATAACATTATGCCATTCCTTTAAAATGTTGATATATACAATCTTAACAGTTTTTAGATGAAATGAAAACTACTTTTTGCCACCAGCAATGATAATCGGCTCATTTTCAATATACATTACCGCAGCACGCTCTTCATTTGTAAGGTTAGGAAAAAGCTTAATACCATTTTGACGCATCATTTTGATTCGCTCAACAGGTCCCGCCCGTAAGAAATCACGAAAACGATAAGCCTCCTGTAAGTCGTCAAACTTGTTAGGCTTAGCAATATTCCAGTAAGCCTCTTCTCCTTTAGTAATTTCAGCTACCAGCAGAGCATCATAATCACCCACTCGACCCGCAAAAACCACGGCAAAATATTTATTAGGATCGGTCAGCTTTCGATTATCAAGTTCAGCAAGGTCATCATAGCCTGACATTATTTAACACCTTCTTTTAATCGTCCAAGACGCTCAGGCACACCTGCAGGCCAATCTGCTTTATCAAGCATTTTAGGCCCCACTCGAAGTAAAAAATCCAGCGCCTCTTGAGAGCGTTTCTTCACTTCTGCCTCATCGTAAATCTTCTCATCGTGTTTCATAAATCACCCCTGATTGACGTTTATTTAATGTTTACATTACTACTATATACAAAACACACATTAAAAACAACTCTTTTATGAGCTTAATCTTGACTGATAGGTGTAAGGAAAGTTGATATAATTCAGTGCGCTTAGCAAGATTTTCTTAGTCTCTTCACTAAAGTAATATTCAGCCAACTCGCTCTCCGTCTTTTTCACTGATTTCTTATTTTTTTCACCTTTCTGTAAGAAATCAAACACAACATCTTTGGCAACATACAAATCGAAATCAATACCTTTGACCTTAACCGATTCCTTATCAAAACTCACGCTTAACATGAACACATCCTCTTTAGGCGACCTCATGGTCAGCTTAAACTGCCCCGGAGACTCTTCAAAAATTACAACGTTTGACTTTCCAGCTTTTAACTCAGGCTCAACCAAATCACGATAATAGATAGGAAGTGTCTGGCTAACCTGATTCACCATAGCCTGACAGAAGCCTTCTTGATTTTCTTCTCTTTTTACCATCTCCATTTTTTCATCAATAGGCGCATACTGACCAAAAGGATAGTTAAGACTGATGTTGATTTTTTCTTTAGCATACGCGGCAAACTCTTCACTATTTAACAAAGCGTCTACATTGATATCAAACTCTGGTTTTTTCCTTGAGTAGTATTGACCTGATTGCACATCTTCCAGAGTCAGACACATACTGGATATTTCATCTTTAAACTTACTGTAGCCTATTGTATGTCTTTTTAAAAAGAATGAACGTTCGACAATTTTTGCTTTATTATGGAATAATATTTTAATGATTTCATAACGGCAATTACCACTGACATTTACACTCGATTTAAAGCCTTTCTCAAGAAAATAACGCTCCAGATCTCTTTCGAAAACATAAGTAAAGACATCACGAACACCAAAGAAAATATAGTTTATCAGACTATCTTTTTTATTGTATTCCTCACGCATTTCTTCTTTTTTCTTCGCATTAATCTTGTTAAATAAAAACGTCATTCCTTTTCTCCGCATTAAATAATTAATACAGCTATTTTACTATACATTAAGCTCAAAAACAAAAAAAGACGCCTATGCGTCTTCTTTTTTAACACGGACCTCTCGCATTCATTAGCTTGAGCTTTTCAATCAAACTAATCAAAGGCTCTTTTCTATTTCCTTCTGAAAGAAAGCCCATTATTCTGGAATACTCTCTCTTACAGGAATCAAAATCAGCACAGGCAGTTTGAAACCCGAAACGAGTATGCTGGAGATGTTTGTATGCTCCAAAATGACACAGATTTTTAAACGCAATTTCCGCAAGCTGAGCTTCAGATTTTTCGAACTTTTTAAAAACACTCTTGAGCCATAATTTAAAAGCCATCATTCATCTCCAACAAGTAAGATTACAGATCCACTGCGCTTACAACAAAAGCTTTATACTCAGGATGCACGCCGCTTGCATACTGGTCTGCTTCTTCTTTCGAAGCAAACGGCTTACGGGTTGCAAGTTGATACTGCCCGTCATAAGTACACATTACAAAAAACATAGTTCCTCACTTTATCTATTAAAAATTAGTTTAACTTCAACCTTTCAAGAACACTAGTATATCGACCTTTAATGTCAATATCAAGCTATTTTATCGTAACCGACTACACAAAGAACGATGCTCTCCGGTTTTACCATCAATGTTTACGTTTACATCTTGCACAATCATGCCTGAATCACGCCTTTTCTCGGTATATTTAAAAGTCCAGACACTACCGACCTTTAAACGACGCCATGAGGGACATGTCTTTTGAACATACACGGAGTTGAATACTTCACCCGTCTTCACATCGCGTAAATCTACCTTAAAATGCTTCGGTCTTTTTACATGAATGATTTCGTAGTCGCGCCCTTCTTCTTTGATAACCTTGCCAGTGAAAGCATCACAGCCGACCAGCGTCATACTTATCAATCCAGCAAAACAAAGTGTTAATACCTTTTTCACGTTTATTCCTTTGTTGTTTTGAACAGACAGATTATAGCCTACATTTTCATGATGCACAAGCATTAAAAAAGGTGCCGGAGCACCTTTCTTTTCTATCGCAGGATAGGCATAACTTCAAAGCCGTTTTTAGCTTTACCTTCTTTGATTATCTCACTAATCCGGCGACGGGGAATATCAATAATCGCTGCGCATTTCTTCACGCTATCAAACGCGCCAAAGAATACGCCATCTTTAAATACTTTCACTGCTTTCTTACGCGCAATACCTGAGTGTCCTTCAGGCCACAGGGCTAGATTTCGCTTCGCACAGTTCCGGCGATCACCATCAACATACGACACATGATAGTTCTCAAGGAAATCACCCGCTGGAAGCAAATAGTTTTCAACAACAATATCTGCAACCATTACAGAACGAACACCTAAACCATAAGGCAGAGCACGCTCAATGTAAGGTTTACCACGGCGAGAGATCAGCGGCTTAACAGGTTTTCCTTGCTGAGTGAAAAGCTCACCTGCTTCATTAATCAGAAGCCCTGTTAACACACCAGAGATGAACACACTCTTCATGCCCATAAGCTCTACAGAAGAGGCTGTAGGCGATTTTTCCGTCTTAGTAGTATCAACCTTACCCCAATACAGATTTTCTACAGCAAGAGGCTTAGACAGCCCTAAAATACTCTTGTTAAAACGCGCCTCGCTCTTAACGTCTTTAGGTTTCTCAACAAAGTTGCTTAACACCAGCTCTTTACCTTCAACTGCTACAACCTTATCGTTGACGATCAGATTAAAATAGTATTCACTGTTTTTCATAAAAGGATTAACCTTATCACGTCTGCGACCTGAAAACACATCGCCTTCATCTGTGATGACATAGTGAGACAGGATTTTCCCTTTATAACTCAAGACCTTCATTAACATTGTATACCTCATAGGTTTAACGTTGCTACCGATATAGACAGAGTATAGCCAAATCCGAACTTATGCACAACAAAAATTTTAATTATTTTCAATCTTCTGATTTTAGGATAAAAGCCATATTTCCACACTTTTATAAAAAGGCTTTCTGATCGTGTTTATAAGCGGATTTCATGGTGTTTAAGATTAACAACTTTAAAGGAGTGGAATTGGATATTTCATCTCTGGTAAATGCATAAAATGAGCGATTACTATAAACTTTAGCATATAAACCTCATATTTAACAATAAGGCCTGTTATAGAAAAATACTCAGCTATATGCTCAGCTTATACATAGATCGCTTCCAGCCATAACCGGAGTTATGCTTGAGATTTTTATAACCTCTATCATGAAGGTATGTGAATAATCTGTGGTTAACAATATCATCAACGAAGACAGGGATACCTTTTGACTCCAGTATCCCTAACAGTTGCGTAAGCAGCTTCTTGGAGCGATAATCAGGATGAATATCTATATCCTTTATCGCTAAGAATGACATGGGGTTGTCATCCACCACTCTGGACACAGGCTGGATGCTTAGACTCTTAAAAAGATGAATGTTGTGCTCGAACTTGAGTTCAGCATTAAACAGGGAAAATTCAGCATAGTTATCCCTGTTTAAGTCATAAAAGAGTCCCAAAAACGCTTCAGTCATGATATCACCTGCATGTAAGATTAATCCTGACTTTATCATAAAATAGAGGCTTAGACAAACGCTTTTTCTTGTATCTTGGTGGTGTTTTGGTGTATAATGTTAGCTCTTAAAATATAAAATCAGGAGCAATCATGTCAGAAGCCACAATCAAAAAACTCGACCTTTTACTGGTAAAAAATCAAACCGATGCTGATGGAGTCGCGGAGATGCTGGAGGAGGCTCTAGAGGAATACGCTATGGATGATGGTTTTGGAACAGAAAGGCAGTCTGACCCACGCGGAGATGGTCGTGATGAAGATTTCTTCTCTATGTATGATGTTCAGGATTTAGATGATGAGGATCAGGCCACCAAGAATAAGCATGTCATTGAAAAAATCAAAGCAATGTTTGAAGAAGATGAGTATCTAGCAGAACACATGGATACCTATTTAGACGATTACTTAGGCGTATAAGATAAGCAAAAGGAGGCAGCGCCTCCTTTTGTTTTTACAAAAGTTTATTAAACATGTCTTTTAGTTATCCAACATCAAGCGGTTTGTAGGCTATCACATCTTCAGCATCCCAAGCAAAGGCATGTCCGATGACCGCATACTCTCCTTCATTATACATTACTTGATAAGGCGCAGTTTCATCATCAACCTTTACAAGCCACGTCCCTTCAGGTACGTCTTTATAGCTTTCCACCTCAATCCATTTAGACATCTGAGCCACCTTTTTACGATAAGATAAGCATTGTATCTCAACACATTATCAAACGCAATAAAAAAGGAGGCGGACCTCCTTTTTTATTAACTCATCTGATGAAGATAATCCACCATCTTCTTCTTTTTCTCTTCTGTAGCAAGTTTTTCTTTTAACTCTATAATCTCATTAATGGTAATAAGATCGATAGGCTCATCCTTGTAAATGCGTGTCGCTATCTGGTCTTTCTCTTCACTTGAAAGATACATCCCGATCTCAAGCATATCCCCTTCATTAAGCTTTATCTTAGGTAATGTAGATTCTTCCATGATTCTTTTCACATCTTCTTTCATGGTTCCATTAAAAGCCATCAAACCTATATATCCGACAAGCATAGCTGCACCGAATACAGAAACCTCTTTAATCAAATGCGTCAATCCAGCATGGGTTGAGACAGCCACAATCAGGTTTATCAATGGAACACCAAGAGTAATACCCATTGCTGTAAAAAATAAGTTAATCTTATTTTTCTTTTCTGGCTCTTCTTTCTTGAGTTTCTGAAGCCATTTCAGCTTCATCACAGGGCCTGTTCCTGTACTTAAAACTTCCTTCTCTAACTTCTTTTTAACAAAGTTTGCCAAGCCATTCAGATCATTTTCAATATTCATATTATGCTCCTTACTTATTTACAAGTGGTAGAACATTACAGTATTCAATATGCTGTCCCGGAGAAACAGGCTCAAAGAAATACTTCGAGTGATCATCACTATCTTTTCTCTGCGTGAGTTTAACAGGAACAGTTGTATTAATCGAACAGTTTGAGTTGTATACTAAACTTTCTCCGTCCTGTGTCACCATCAGAGAGTTGTAGTAGCCATTCAATGGAGTATGATTTGCCCCATCAGCATCGCCACCTTTTTGGGCCGCATAAACCACGCCATCTCTTACTTTAAAGGAGATTTCACCCGGCTTGCTTCCAGCAATCTTCGCTACTTTAATGGACTCATTTTGAACACGAGTATAATCACTGAAGTCGAGATTCTTATCGAGGTCTTTAAAGTTTCCGTTCATTGTCTGCATACCGTTTGGCAGATTGTTTCCAATGTTTACTACTGGCAGTGGAGCCTTAACTGGATTCTCATAAACCGTTTTAGCCGCATCTTTCTTATCCATAATCGGTATCAAACTACAAATTTGCCTTGAGGCACTCATTACACTTGGGCTATCGGTTATAATCCTTAACTGAGAGGCATTCCCATCCATCATGCTACATCTGTTTTCATAAATATACTGTTTACCGGATTTAGTAATAAGCATACGCCCCATGTTTGAGTCTTCTGTAATTGTCAGACCTTTAATGATCTCATTATCACCGTCTTCTTTAGCCGCAGCAAACATCGCAGATCCATCCGCCTTTTTGTAAATCACATACTCACCAGGAGAGACAGTTATACCCGCCTTGTCTACGGCTTCATCACCTGTCAGCATACCAAACGATGTAGCATACAGGCTTCCGACATTTCTGGATGTTGGCATAGCGTAATCACGACTCTGACCTACAGCTTTGGCACGTTCACGGCTTAGCTGCAGGTTAATATCGTTATTTTCTTTTTTGAGCTGATTAATCTGGTTCAGTAAATCTTTCTCATGAGATGCCTCTCTGTCTTTCTTAAGCTGAGCTATTCTCTGCGCTTCTTCTTTTTCTTTCTGCGCTTTTTCTAAACGATTCTTTTCTATTGAAACTTTAATAGGCGCAACCACATGTTTATCAACATTATCACCCATATCATTAAATGATACGTAGTTAACGCCACCAAACAAGACGGCGGCAACGAGCAGGCTTATTTTTGTTAGTTTTTTATTTTCCATTCCTTCCCCCATAATATCTCATTAAAATATATTACCGTTTTTATTTATTCAAATTTTTTACATTTTCATCATGCCTCCTATTCATATTTCAATACTTACATTTTAGTCATAAAAAAAGAAGCCACACGGCTTCTTATTTTGCAACAGGATAAGCAATACCTCTTCCACCCGGAGGGCTGGTCAGATGCTCTACAATGATGTCTTCAATCTCAGGAACCGCATCACATGCTTTCTTTCTGATAATCGTTTCATCGCCCATTATGCTCTCACCGAACTCATTTGGATTGACGATATATACTTTACAGCCATTACCATTATATAAACACTCTTCCGGGAAGTTCATGATCAGATTAGAACAGCCTACCACAAAAACAATGTCGTCCTTTGTCAAGGAGGCAATAACCTTATCTCCATCTTTATAAGGATTATACATTCTGTCATTTTTGTAATAACCGCCTTCACCAAACATCACCACATTCGGTCTCATCGTGTCTTTTTCTGGATCATACTGAGCTTCTCTATAGCCGATATTCATCACCCGACCATTTTTGACCACTTCTTTCAGTCTGCCATGAAGATAATGAACATTTCTCGTCTCAGCTCTCTCGTGAAGGTCATCCACATTGGTAGTGATAACACCCACACGGTCTTCACCGAACTTATCCTGCATCAGAGTAATAAAATAATGGAAGTAGTTAGGCTCAACTTCGCCCAAACGAATACGGCGACTGTCATAAAACTGATTTACAGCAACGGGATTGATAGAAAGCGCCTCAGCGGAGGCAAGGTATTTAGGATCGTAGTTTTTCCAAAAACCATTGGTATCACGGAAAGTTGGAATACCGCTCTCAGCACTGGCACCCGCACCTGTGCAGAATAGTATTCTTTTTGATTTAGTGTTTAAAACAAATCTTTCCATGCTTACTCCTTATTTTTATTCTCGATTGGGAGTTTTGTCGCGTTCTTTCCATCGCTTACCGTTACATTATCGCCCGTGTGTCGGATATCAATAATGTTGTTGCTATCAAGGAACCACAAAAACAGCCCAAGAACAGCAACCAATAATGCGATTTTAATCACACTCTTTAAAATATATATACCAACGATTAAAACCACTAGCAAGACCAAAAACATTGTTAAGCTCATTTTGCACCTTCATTTTTATAAGGGCCATCGATTGGCCTCAAGTCTCTGTCTATCCATCTTGGCGCATTTTGTTGGTATTGCTCACGCCCTGATGCATCCCAATATTTAATCATAAGATATCTTTTTCCATCACCATCGTGCCAAGCTTCTTCAATAATAACTTCTTTACTTTCGCAGTTGTAGGCTATCTTAGACTCGCCAATAACACTTCCTTTACAGCCCCTTTTAATACGATCATAAGTCTTAGCCAATAAATATTCATTTTCAGGCACTTCTTCCATACCTACAGGAATCTTTCTTGGCTCATCACATCCCGATAAAACAAAAAGGCTTAACGCTAGAAATAAGTATTTTTTCATATTTTTTCCTTTATTTGGCCTTGCTATGATACCTTATTATTTAATGAAAATAAATAACAAATAACAAAAAAGGAGCCTAAGCCCCTTAATGTTTTTTACTTTACATCGCTCTTTTTAAAAACCATCCGGTTAACGATAACCTTTCTGTATTAGACATTAAAACCTCATGAAGAATCTCTGATGATTTAAAGCAAATGATCGTTCCACCATAAGGCTTAACATCAACCATACCCTCCGGCAGATACAGCCTCAGTTCGCCACCATCACCTTCTTTCCAGTCAGGATTAAGATACGTAATAAACGTGATAGAGCGCCTGTCAGTTTCTTTAAAGCTGTCTTTATGCGCTTTATAAAAGCTTCCTTTGGGATACTGTGCAAAGTGGCACTCAAGCTCACTTAAGCCAAGATAAAGACCCTGATTCAGCTCCTGACGAAACATATCAAGATTCTGCTGATATTCAATCACGGGCTTATCTTTTTCGCTATCAGTCAGCCATGAAATATTATCAGAACGAATTCCTTCATTAATGGCTCGGCTATCACCTTTACCAATAGCGGCTTTCACCAGTGTCCGACCCTGACATAACTTAGCCAACGCTTTCACTTCATCAGTGGAGAGCACATTGCGTTGCTCATACCAACCTTTTTCAACCAGACTATCTATTGCTTTCTCAGTGTTCAGCATGATCATTATCCGTTTAGTAAACTTGTATTATTTTATCAGATACAATCATGCTGCACAACTCTTTTTATTAGCGAATCAATAATGCCAGATAGCTGATAAAATGCGTTAGCGAGTAAATACCAAGCCCAACCAAGCCACCTACCATTGTCCCATTGATACGGATAAACTGAAGATCATCACCTACTTTATCCTCAATCATATCTGATACCTCATGAGCATTGAGTTTCTGAATATACTGAATGAAGTAGTTATCAATCTTCTCAGCATTTTCAATAATCATTTTAGGCAAATGTGTTAAAGCCTGATCTTTAATCCATTTCTGGACATCTTCGTTCTCAATGAGCAGCTTAGAGACATAATCAATCAAATCATCAATTTGCTTACGGATTTTCGACTCACTTGAGGTTAAATCGTCTTCTACCCACTTTGTGACCTCAACAAAGAAACCACGAATAAGACCATCTATGTCAACATTCTCAATCATAGAGTTCTTTATGCCGATTACTTTCTCTGAGAACTTCTCATCGTTTTTCAGACCTTCAATAAAGCGGCTGAAATACATATCAATATCATCGCGAAGTCCCTGACCTTTCTCACTGTTCAGATGTTCAATAAAATCTTCAACATACTGATGAAGATCAGGATTGCCCATAAACCAGCTTTTTATTGTGCCTGTAAACGTGCTTTTACCTTCTTTATCGGTTTTCAGGGCGCGTTTAATCCAGTTATTGACTTCTTCAACATGCTCAGGATTTTTAAGCCATGTCTTAATAGAATCCAATACGAAATCCACCAGTTCCTGATGATGGCCCTTACGCTCTATTTCTTTTGCTAAACGCAAGATGATATCTTTAATATCGACCTCATCAATACGTTTAGAAATAGTGTTTTTAATATAAACGTGGAACTGATCATACTTGAAGCTTTTAGATAAGAGATAAACAGCGCGTATGGCTTTATTGGAGATATAACGTTTATTATTGCGAATAATCATCCCTGCTTTTTGAGCGATAGGGTATTTCTCAATATTTTCCCTTACATAGGAGTCGGAGAGGAAGTTCTCACGAAAGAAGTTCGACAGGTTCTGACCTATCTTATCTTTATTTTTGGGAATAATGGCAGTGTGAGGAATCTTAAGTCCAAAGGGGTGCCTGAATAACGCCGTTACCGCAAACCAGTCCGCCACACCACCCACCATCGCGGCTTCAGCGAAGGCAATTACATAACCCAATCCTTTAATACCAAAAACAGTTTGACCAACTTCTGCTGCCACATACACTAAAAACGCACCTGCGAGACACAGATTGGCAGTGTTTCTTGTATTTTTAAACATACCTTTGATTTCCTTTTTATATTAATAATATTATAAAATAATACAATAAAAGCTCATTTGAAATCAAATCGTTTCGGAGCCATAGGAATAAATATTAATGTGAATGGTGTTTATATTTTTGAAATGAAAAGCCTATCTGATATGATCAGACAGGCTATCTGTAATGCGATTAGCCAATAGCAATATTGTTTTGAACGTTAAGTATTAAAAGCTGCTCAAGCTTTTCACAGAAAATATCTTTCTGATCTTCTGAAACCATAGCCAGCATTTGCGTTTTTAATAACTCAATTTCTTCATGACGCTTATCACGCGCTGACAGCTCTGGCTCTTTCTCATGATTATCAATCATAATAGCCGACCAGCTTTCTCTGATTTCTCCATACAATGGAAAAGCCTCTTCAATTAAAGTTTTTTCCTCTTCTTCTGAAAGACCAACTTCATCGATTTCTACAAAAATATAATGCTTTTTGAATGATGAGCCATCTTCACCAAAAAGGATGTTTGCTAAAGCTTTAACACTACCAAAGGTCAGGAATGGAAACTGATGACGGAGAACGCTCATCCATTTTTTACGCAAAATAGAAGGCGTATAGTTTTCAGATTTCATAAATGAGGCATTTAAGGCAATCTTCATAATTTTCTCTTTAGCTAAAGTAAGTATGAACTATTATAACTCACCTTACCTATCCTGCACAAGCGTTTTTTGGTTTTATAAAAACGTTCGTTCAAAGCAAAAATTGGAGGCAGTTCAGAAAAACTAATATCCAATAATATTCAGAGACTCTTTCAATTTTTCCTTAAGTTCATTTTTTCTTGCTTTAGGCGCTAGACTGACTATAAATGAGTATGATTTGACGAGCTTAGCTATTTCTTCATCATCATAAAAATAATCATCGCTATAGGTGCCGTCCTCATCAAAACCTAACGCGCCATACATATCACCATAGTAGCCTGAGTTGATTAACATATAGTATTCCATAAGCTTATCTTCGTCGTGCTCTGAAAGATTTAGCCTGTCTGTATTAATAAAGGCATGACCACTATAGGTAAAGTTTTCCGTTTCATGTTTCAAGGTATTAAAAAGCAGATCACCACAGGTAAGGCCACTTAACGGTGTTAATGTATCCTTGTCTTTGCGCTTGCTATCCATTGAAGGATAAATACGCTGATTGAGAAGACTTGAAATCCACTCCTCTCGGCTAACCTCTGTCTTTTTATTATTAAAGAAATCTGATAATGCATCGTAGTTATCACCAAGTAAAAAATAAGCATTAAGCGCAATTCTCATAGGAGCACCTTATAAGTTAATTTAGGCTTATCATTATAAACTATACGTTTTATCCTGGACAAATTATTTATAAAACTTTCTCTCCACATACTTGTAGAGAAAAGGCGCAGCTACACCTATCATGAGGGCGGATGCTATCTGCCAAACGATACCGCCATACGAAACAAAATAAGTTTTTGCAATAAACTGCGTCAGTCCATGATTAAGGTAAAGGCTAAAGCTGGTCATGCCTAAATACTGCATTTTATCATTGTTAAAGATATTGCCAGGATTAAAGCCCTTCATTATAGGATAGAAAATAAAAAATAGCGCAACAACATACCACGGAGAATAGTAAGGCTCTTTTATTATCAAAAACATCAGCACAAATAAAACGCAGCCCATTATGAAACTTTTAGCACCTAAATCTACCTTTTTCTCAATGGCAGCACTAATAAAGCCACATGTAAAAAGTAGCATATAAGACGCTTCATTATGATCAATAATTTTAAAAATCATCAGAGTAAATATAATTGTAATAATCCCAATATTAACCCACATAGGCTTAGCGTATTTTAAAAACAAGAACAGCAAAGGGATAAACAGATACAGTCTTATTTCCCATACTAATGACCACAAAACGCCTGAGTTAAGCGTTGCTATTTTATAATCGCAGATATATTCATCATAGCCAGGGCCAAATGGGGTTGGAAATATCTTTAAAAACTGCAGACTACATTTGGATAAAAAACCTTCTTTATTGATAAGCCATACAAAACTCACTATCAAAAATATCGACATCAGTATTGCCGGATAAAGACGAAGAAACCTGTCTTTAAAGAAATGAAAAAATGACTTATTCGGTTTTTGAGCAAACCTAAAGAAAAGAAAACCAGAGAGGATGAAAAAGAAACTTACTGCTAACGGCCCCATTTGAGCCGCCACATCTTTAATGAACTGTCCCTGAAACTTATCTAATGACCAGTAATCAGAAGAATCACTTCCCCAACGCCAAAAAGTATGGGAAACAATAACTATAACGGCACACAATCCTCTTAATCCTGTCAGGGACTGATATTTATAGCGATCAATGGCTACTTTTAATAGCTTACAAACTGCCGCATTACTATACATAATAATCATAAAGATAAACAGGCTATAGCAAAGATATAACATGACTGGCTCCTTTTTATACACGTTAATATGCCCATTTACTTTCGTCAATAAAAAAGCCTGATTGCTCAGGCTTCTCTTTAGGCTTTAATGATAATAGCCAATAAACTCCTCCAGTGTGTCAGTATCAGGTCTAATGAAGTCAAGAGAGCGACCATTAGAGCAACGATAATGTCCGGGATTCGCACCAGCCTTAATGATGTAGCGATTCACACCAATATAAGCTCGCTTTTTAGCCTCATACAAGGCAGACTTATCTTTGAATAGCTCGCATCCAAAACTTTCAAGCTCGGCTTTATTTACTTCAATACCTTTTTCGATTTCAAAGCAACGCCCCATTCGATTTACAATAAACATATTTTTCCTTGACGATTATTGAATGTTTAACTTGGATTTCAGACGCAGATACTCTTTCATATCCTGCTCTTTTTGTAAATCCTTATCAGCTTTAATCTTCTCAGCCGCTTTAAGGATGTCATCTTCCGTCGCGTTTTCTGGCAATATAACATTTTTACTGCCAGCAGTAGTCTCTGTTTTTACTTCCTGCGTATTTGCGGTCTGATGAGGTTCTGTTTGCTGCAAGCTTGATAAAGATACCTGAGTCAAATTTTTCTTGAACTTATCATTTGTTTTATGGTTATCGCTCACAGAAACGCCGCCATCAGTGTAATAAACATAGTGCGTATCATTACCACCAAAAGGCTGATAGTATTCAACTTTTACAAAATAAAGAGTCTGACCATTTGATAAAACGCCCACTTTAAGAGGACTGTTCATCACCACTTGATTTTTAGCAGCAACTTCTTTTAACTCGTTTTTCTGATCTTCAGGACTATCGCAAGAGGAAAGCATCAGTGCTAGGCAAATACAGGTTAAAACTTTAAAAAACTTTTTCATATTATTTCCTTTTGTTTTTAAACTGCTTAGACGTTACAATCTTACCACGAACTAACGACTCAAAAACGCCGCACCAGAATACATCGATTTGATGTGGTTCACCATCATCTTTTTCAACAATCAATGCATTCGCATTCCAGAAAGGCTTACCCTGTCCGTTTTTACCTTCCACATACCAGCTTTTACTTTTCACTTCTTCAAAAATAGCCCGCTGCTCATTAGGATTATAAGCCAGTTCCAGACGACGATAGAAATCGGCATGTTCATTAATAGCCTCAAGCGCTTTTTCAACTTTTTCACGCTCCATCCACACGCAAGCCACTTCATCTTTTTCTTTCCATTGCTTCTCACTATCACCAGCAATGTAGTCGATCATAACTGTCATCATAACATTAACCTCTTGCTTTATTTTCAGCCATTATAACAACAAAGACCATCATGCACAAGATGTTTTTTATTCGTCTTTTGGCTTAAAACGTGCTATGATAAGGCATTATTCTTAATGGAGGCTTTCTATGTATAATCACATGTTAAATCTGTTACAAACGAACTTTTCTCATCGAAGTGTTGAGGAAAAAGACATGACGTGGGTTTCCGCCCTACTCAATAAAGCCAATGCCATCCTGATTTTAAAGGATATCTTAAATCAACCAGAGCTTCTTCAGCGTATTGAAGATCGCTCCTATACTCATGCCCTTGGCTTTGATAAGATTATTTTAGCTGACCTCTCAAAAGATATTGACAAAAGCCTGCCCAAAACTCAAATCAGACTTCATCTTTGGGATCCAAAGAATACTGCAGCTTTACCTATTGTTGAATCTCTTCATGAGCATAGCTTCGACTTTATCTCTACCGTGTTAACAGGCTATCTCGAAAATCAGCAATACTCTTTTAAACATACGCTTTCGCATGAGGAAGAGCAGCTTCTTAATCACCTTTTAATGTGGCGCGAACTCTCCTCTGATGAGGAAGTCAAAGAAGTAGACAGACACATAGAAATCATTGAAGCCCGCCGTCTGGAGCTTTATGGGGCCTCTCAGTTTGACGCAATGTATCATGATGAAGACGCGAGTTGCTCTGTTGATTATGTTGCCAAAAAAACAGGATTCTCTAAAAATCAGGTCATTGACATTCTCCTCAACCTTCAGGGCCACTATGTCAGCAATCGCGTGCCAGGAGACAAAAAAGCCTATAAGCACATCCTCAGCAAATATGTGAGCATTAAACCACATGACGTATTATCCATTCATGCTGGAGAACACTATTATCATCCTTATACGCTTCCTCACAGGCTTTTCTATGATAATAAAATGTTCAACTCTACGCTTTTACTGACCACACCTGTTGCCAGTAATGCCGAAGGCGGATCTCTACAACGCCCAACGTATGTTAAAAACAACGAGCAAAACTACAGTAAAATCAGTTATAAAAAAGGTGAGCTTGCCAATAAGCTTATCTCTTACTTGAAGCTTTTAGAGGCTTCTTAACTAAACACCACTTAAACAAAAGCGTCCCGAAGGACGCTTTTTAGTGTTTATTTTAACCAGCTTATCGCGCTATCGATTTTCTCAAGCACTTCGATAAACTCATCTTCTTTACCATCACTATCCTTAAGAGCTACAAGCTTTAATATATTCTTAAAGGTGCCTGATATCATTAACGTGCTTGCTTTCGCTGTAGGATAAAGCAGATTAATTGTCTCCCAATCTTTACTCTCATCCAGATCTTTCAAACGGCTATCAGTGTTGCTGAGAATTTCTGAGTAAATATCTACGTATTTTTCATCACGTAAAACCAGACAGGGTTGTTTCTGAGCAGCGGTTTTAGCGACCGTTAAACGGCTAAGATGAACCATGTCTCTCTGAGAACTAAACTCATGCTCAACACCTATGGTCAGACCTACAATTAAAATATTCAGATTCAGTGTGTGAAGAATAGAAGTATGCCCCAAAGAGAGTGTTTTATCTGCAAGCTCACTTAGTGTTTTGTTATAAGGATTAGCATAACTCATCCCCGCAGATAGCCCTGCCATTTTATAAAGCTCTTCTTTGATTTCTGAAAGTGTATGCCTATGCCCCATGATAGCATAATTATCATCGATAACCTGCACAGGAAGCCCTCCAAGGCCCACTATCGCAACCTGCGCACCTTTCAGCATCCTTTTAGACTCATCATGGAAAAAACCCCCCATACGCTCATACACAAAGCTCAGCTTCTTATATGCTGGAATCTTCAAAGAAGCCATTTCATTATTTAACTTGTCAAAATCTAAAAAGGGAAACTTATACATAGGACTCTCCAAAAATGTTTTTTAATACATCCATAAAATCTTCTTCTTTCTGACTTTCATAGAAGACATAAAATGGTTCAAATACAGGGAAAATATTACGGTATTTATTTTTCTCATAGTCAGTAATAAGATTAAGACCTGCTAACTTTTCAAGATACAACTCATAAATCTCAACAACCTTTTCTTTATCGATGACTTCCTGATCTAACATTTTTAAAATACTGCTGAGAAAAAGCTTATTGTAAATAGTGTTATATTTATAAAAAATAGTGATTTGGCCCAGCATATAACGCCTGAAAGCATTATCATTACCTATGTTTCCAGAACCTACTTCAGCAAATGATTGTAGCTTAGCAAACATTTTATCAAAAATACAAGCAACCTGATCTCTCAATGAAGCGTTAAGAGTAAAATCAGGCGCATAATCCTGAGTTGACTGAACCAATGATAGATTCATGGCAGACATATCATTATACCACTGTTGCGTAGCTATTACAGATTTACTGATATTATCATAGTTGCGCTCTGTCCACTTATAATCTTCCTGGAAGAATCGCTGATATTTTTCCTTGTAAGCATCAAATAAAGCATCATCCTTAACAAGATCTCTTAATAAGCTCTCTTCGCCTAAGAGAGCAAAGCATGTATTAGCCCATAGCAAATTTTTAATTTGTTCCATATTAGCCACAGATACATCAAATCCTATCTTTTTAAAAAGAGGGTAGATTCTTCTTTTATCAAAATCATAATCAATACCTGCTTTATCCAGCAATGAAACAAAAAGCATATCTGCCAGAATAATCGTAAACGCCTCGCTCATCATACGGCTAATGATATAGGCATGTTTAGCTTCTTTTGTGTCTTCAGTAACGATAAGATCAGGATAGATAAAATGCATAATATCATGAAACATAAAAGTCGCTTCATGTATATCATCTTTTTTAGGTGTTAACGGGATGCCAGCATTCAACCCCGGAAGCCAATAGTTCCTCTGACTTCTGTCTTCAGCACGTCTGATAAAAACACCTTGAGCAATAACGTTAGACAATAGATTGCTAAAAAAGTCATTGGTTTTACACTGAGCATAATAAGGATTATTTTGAAGAAGCGACTCAATAAACGGCTCAAAAGAAACAACCTGATCGACTTCAGCTTTATTAAAGTTAAGATTGACCTTATCCTCAAACTTAAAAAGAGAAGACATGTCATTAATAAATAATGAGAACGCCAAATCGCGAGCAGAGTTTTTAAGCCCTTTATCTTTCATTTCCTGATAAGATATCATAGATTTTTCTGAGACGAATATTTCATCCCAATTATAGACATCCTCCCTGTCAGTTTTTAAATCAGGAAAGATTAAACCGTTTACAGACGCTCGGTAGTTTTTCTTTTCTTTGGCTATCACACCATCTTGATCACGTTTGAGGATTCTTACAGAAACGGTAGATTTATGCTCCGCCTCCTGAAAGACATTCAGGTCTATATTAGCCTTGCTATTTTTAGCATGAAGCTTTGTTTGCTCAGAAAGCAATAAAACAGTGTCATTTTTATCATCAAACAGAGAGGATTCATTAAGACCATTTATTGTAGTAATATGCGTCGTTTTAAGCCCGATATTCTTAAAATAACGAGATAGTTCTTTTTCTTTTTTTAGATTGCTTGTCACAATATAGACTTTCATAACACCTCCGTCTGATAGGAAACCGCCAAAGAAAAAATCTTCCTTGGGGAAAGGAAGATTATATACTATTTTAACTTTAGGATAAACACTATCGACTAAACAAGTTTTAACTTATGTTCGTCTTTGATTTCCATGATTCGGATGAAATCGCTTACCAAATCTTTAACGCCTTCTTTTTTAAGAGTATCGATATACTCAATGAGCTTCTCTTTAAACTCTTCATAGCCATAAGCTTGAGAGCTAAGCAAACGGCTTTCAGTTGGAACATAACTCATAAAACCATCTCGACCACGGCGAACCTCAGTCTGGTAAGCATAGCGCACCGTCGCAACGACAGTCGATTCAGCAATGCTTTTACCAATATAGTTAAACTTAAACGCCAGAGACAGCTTTTTATTATCATGAGCCAGACCTAAGATGATAATATGGTCATCTTTAATAGCTGAACGCGCACCAAAACCTTTCCATGTAAAACCATCTGATTTCGCACGGCGGTTCAGCGCTCTTACGCGAAAGCGCGAATCAGCACGGAGCACATCCAGCTTTTCAGTTAAACGTTTTACGATAGTTTCTTTCTGACTCATGATATATTAACCTTTATCTTAAAATAGGTGTTCATTATAGCGCATCTTTTAGTCATGCACAATAAAAAAGCCTCCGAAGAGGCTCTTATTTAGCTGCTGTAGACCTCATGCAACAGATCGTAAAAATCTTCTGAATCCAAACCTTTTTTAAGCAAGCTCTCTTCCTGCTCAATTTCTTTATCAAGTTTGTAAAGCTCTGAAGAAACAACATTACGTTCTTTCTCAGCGTCATGATAGGGTTGATAAATTGTTTTTTCTTCTACTGCGATTGCCTTTCGCAGTTCTGCCATACGCTTCTGAAGCTGAGCCAGCTCGATGCTTTCCGGCAACTCACTGACTGCCTGCTGAGCCGCCTCACGTGCTTTTAAAGTCTTAGCGCTCAACGTTTTAGAATCTTTCTTGAGCTGCTCTTGTTTTTTCTTGAGTGGCTTCAGACGAGCAACGATTTCTGCTTTACGTGCTTCTTTTTCTTCATCAGAAAGACGAGACACATCAACCACACCCATTTTCTTACAGAAAGCTTCTACCACGTTGTGCTTAGACATGAGTTTAAGCGAACGATTGAACTCTCGCAGTTTCTCTGAAAATACTTCAAAAGACATTGGTGCGGAGTAGTAAACATGCTCTGATACGATTCTGTTACCATAATCACGCTTCGTATCGGCTTTGCTTGCCAGAATCACAACCTCATGCTCATAGCGATCCTGATAGTTGATAGTAATACCAATGTTTTCATCATTGCCTGTATTCAGAATCAGGATATAGTCATCTTTAATAGCTGAACGTTGACCTTGATTGCCGTAGCCATAGCCTGATCTAGAGGCGCGACGGTTCAGCTCTTTAATATGATTACGATCAAACAGACCAGATGCTTTTAGCACACGCAGCTTACCGCTTAACTTTTTCATTACGTTATTTTGTGCAGTCATTTTTAAATCCTCTATGATTTCAATAAGGCAAGTATAGCAACTTCGCAGATTATGCACAAGCTTTATTTTGACAATAAAAATAAAAAGCCTCCAGTCGGAGGCTCTCTTATTAAGATGGCTTACTTTTCGTTCGTGATAAAATACGCCACCACACCAATCACGATAGCTTTCCAGAAGCTAAACGTGAGCAAAAACGTCGCCAACATTAAAATGCCAATCTGTGTTAGCTTATTCATCAGAAACAACCTCGGAGCCTACGTTGGTGCCAACCCACTGGATCGCCGTAAAGAAAATACGCATTTCTTCATCACTGCGCGGTGCCGGATAGGTGCTATTCTTATCATCCAGCACATAAGCAATAACAGAGGAGTCATTCGCATGAGAGTTCTGCATCTCCAGCTCAATCATTTTGTGCAGAGCATGGACTTCCTTTGCGTTCAGGGAAGGATTCCCATACACACGGTTAATACTCACAGGCGTTTGAGCAGGATGCTTCTCAAAATATGCTTTAATCTTAGCTACTTTATTAGTCAGTTCAGTGCTGACAGCTTCTTTAGTAAACATAGCATTTCCTCGTTTAAGGTTTATCGACGACTTCAGTAGCAGCTATCTTATCAAAATCTATTTTGATGCACAAGTATTATTTACACTATAAGGCCGAATATTGAAAACATAAGACTTATCGTTGGCTTAGTTTGTATTGCTTATCAAGTTTTTCATAAAGATGGTTTTCACCTACGTTCAAAAGCTTAGCAAGGCGAGTAATGTCTGAAATTCCTTTTCGTTCTATCAGAACGTGCAGAGCATAATCAGGCATGAGGAAATCAAAGAGCATTTTTCTGGCAGCAACTGTTTCTTCATCTTTAGCAGAAAGGACAGCTCTGTCATCAAACACCATAAAATCATTGTCAGCATTAACCTGACCTAAAAGATGCCTCGACAACTCCAGACCAATAATACTATCCCGATCAAAATCACCAAGCTCTTCATAATAGCCGATATAGTTTACGCCATCTTTACTGCAAGCCATCCCTACCGAAGTGGGATAAAGCTCTCTGTTTATGGCAACCACCACATAGCCAAGATTTTGGGCAACCTCTCTTATATTGACAGGTAAAAGCCCATTCCATGCGCCTTGTTGATAAACGCTATTTACAATGGCATTTTGGCTCAACAAAATATTACTTAGCATATTAGGCTGCCTTTTTAGTCCGAGATTTTTTAGCTTTAGGTTCACCATACACAGCATCAAGCGTTAATACAGCAGAACTGCAGAGCCATTCACCTTTTTCATTTTGCTTACTATAAAAATGATCGACCTTAGCTTTCAGGTATTTGCCATTGAACTTCTGGTCTGCGCCAAATACATAGCCAAACTTTTCCTGCATCAAGTTAAGAAACTCACAATCAGCGGTAGGTAGCTTATAGATAACCTTTCCAGCAATCTGCGCAAGACTAATGATTTCCAAATGATTCCAGCCGTCAGAATCAAGCTTATAAACAGTTGCCGGGCAGAGATTAAGGCGCAAATCACCTACAAGGTGAAGCAGGTCTTTATTGTCCGAATCTTTCCAGATCTTAGCCTCAAAGGTTTTACAATCATTCATCAGTTGTTCAAGTTTCATGGCTTTCTCCGCCTTAATAAGATAGAATTATTATACCGCCTAAAGCCTTTGAGTACAAGAAAAAAGACAACAAAAAAGCCCCGCAGGGCTTTTCTTAAATTATCTCATTCTTGGTCTTCGTATTATTTCTGCAGGCGCTTCTTGGATTGTATTTTCAGTCTTAAGTTTGTTTTCTATTTTTACTGAGATGATCAGATTTTAGGTTGCTGTCAAATACCTTCTGTAAGAGGAATCTTTGAAACCATACAAGTCTTATACATATTTTTCACCTTTGTTTTGATAAGTTTTTATTTAACAGAGCAGCCCGACTTCTCGAAGTCTTTTAGTGATATCCGAAACAGAAACATCAAAGTCATAAGCCAGATTTCTCACATCGGTTTGACCTACCCGGAGCACCATCGTGCGCACGGCATCACGTGGCATGATTAACTCCCATGCCATCTTTAAATCTGCGTTATGCTCAAGGCTTTCTGTATTTTTGAACGAAATATCTTTGTATTTTAGAAAATCATTTAAACCAACACGCCCATTAACATATTTGGCAATACCAATAGCAATGGCTTTACGAATCTCTCGCGTGGTATCTTTAGGATTGTATCCAATGGTTTTAATGCCTTTTTCAATACTCAGCATTAGTTTTATATCTCCATGTCGCTCCATATTAACAGGGAGCACGCGAAAGCCTAAACTTTCTGCTACGCAGTCTGTTTTAACAGGAAGAAGCATGTCCCAATGATGGTTTGAAATATAAGCAGCGTCCATTTATAACCTCAAGAGTTTAATTTAAGAAAGCAGTCCGAGATCTTTCAATCTTATGAGCATATCTTCAACAGAAACATCGAAAATATTGGCCAACTTTTCAACTTCATATACTTTTGCTTTTCTCACCATATGAATTACTGTTTTGTAGGGCATAAGCAATTGTTTTGCGAGTTCCATATCATAAAAATCTATAAAACCGATAGAGCTTGTAAAAATATCCTTTCCATAAGTGAGTGTTTCGTTGACACGCACTTTTTTATTTGAATATTTCACTAAACCAAAGGCAATAACTTTTCTTATATCCATCGCACTATCAGTAGGATTGTAGCCGATTGTTAGCACATTATCATTAATGCGCAGCATTAAACTTACATCAGCATTTTCAGATACATCTATCGGAAAGACATAACAGCCCAACTGATGAGCTATCTTGTCCGTTCGCACTGGTAATATCTGATCCCAATAGTATTCAGAGATATAAGAAACATCCATTTTACACTCTGCCTACGCCGATATTGCGTTCACGACAAAAAGTGATCCAGCGAGATGAGAAAGCAAAATAGGCCATACGACGAAGTTTTCGCGCATCATGAATATGATATACTTTTTTAAAAACCTTCATATCAAAAGCAATACGAGCTTGTTTTTTGCGATGAGTCATATTATTTCCTCATTTAGATGGGATGTTAATTAACAAAGCCCACTTGAGTGGGCTTCGCCAGAGAAAACTCTGGTATTCAGGACACCTTTACCGCACTTGGGCTGGCCTTTTCAGGCAGTTGAGCGCCTATATCACTATAGCCTGCTTCGCTCTATTACGACTATACCACAATCAAGTATGGTTATCAAAGAAAATATTATTTAACAGCTTCATTCCCTTGATCTTGGTTTACAACCTTCTCCAGCACCAGGCCTTCAGGAAATACACTCCACTTCAGATCATCGCCTTCTTTCCACCCAAGCTCTTCTAAAGCTCCTTCTGGAAAAACCAATGATAAACCACTTTCACTGCTGGGATCTTCAACCACTTTTGCTTGATATTTCTGTGTCATAAAACCTCCTAAAAGAATCCCGCCTGAGCGGGAGAGATAGTTAAAAATCAGGATGTTCGTCGTGCATAAAGCCTCCTTTTTATTGATAATAAATATACTTGCTTATTTACAGATCTGGTCGCTCATCTCGCATAGCTATAACTCCTTACTTAGTCGAACTTTAAGTGTATACCACTTGCGATTAAAATGCCAGCAAAAATTAGCCATCCCCAGCCTTTTCTTTTATGATAAGCGAGAATCGTAGCACCAACAAAGCAGGAGATAGGAATGCCACAGGCGAAGATGATCATAACAATATCTCTTAGTTCTTTCATGAATATCTCCTTTAAAATAAAAACGCCCCGAAGGGCGCTCTGTTAAGCATCGGCGCTTACTTTCTCAATCACTTCAAACTTTGAAGGATTCTTGAAAAAAGCGTGAGTTTTATCATCTTTTGCTAACGAGAAGTTTGCATTAAACTCAACCATCATACCTACAACGTTATCCTTGCCTAAGTTAGCAACCTTAGCAGGCAGAGTGCCATAAACGGTTGCCTTGTTTTCAAGCTCAATCATCACCTTATCAGCATAGATAGTTGAGTTATAAACCTGATAAGTTGGACGTGCTGACATGCTCAGGATTTTACCACGAACATGGGCCTTACCTTCTGGCGCATTGCCCTTCAGAGCTTTACTCGCAACAATCGCTTCCTGACGTGCTTTCTCAACATATTCCATCTGCTCAGAGATGAAAGCATGGAAATGCTTAGCCAGTGTGCCACCTTCAATCCACGCATAGCGAACTTTATTGCCTTTCTCTTCCCACTCTTTACCAAACGATACCGCAACATCAAAGACGGGTTTACAATCTTCAATCATCGCCTTAACCGCATCATTGACCTTTACTTTAAACTTAGACGAAAAATCTTTTACGTGCTTACCTACTTTGTCCGTGAATGGATCATCAAGGAAAGGCAGGAACTCACCTTTACCAAACAGCGTATCTGAATAATCTTTATGACCGTAATCCCATTTATGAGCATTTGGCATCATATAGCCATCGCATGGTGCATGAAGACGACCCGTGTTATCAACATTCGGAGCCATACCGTTATTAGATTCAGAATAAGCAGCTTCCAGACGCGCACGATATTTAGCATAGTTTGCGTTCAGCTCATCTACTTTAGCCTGCATTTTAATAAAAATAGGATTCATCGTCTTCATTCCTGTTTGGTTAACTGACAATAAGTATAGCAATATCCCGGATTATGCACAAGCATTTTTAACGCAGATTAATAAAATAACCCGAAAGCCCTTCGGTGTTTTTCTGATGATGATATTGATAAAACTCTTCAACCTTCAGAGGCCAGTTCTTTAGCTTATGTCGAATCATAAAAGAGGAGCGAATCACACCTGTAAATACTCTCAGGGAATCTTTTTCAGGATTTAGCTTTTCTATTAAATCATCAAGCTCCGACAACTTCCGATCCTGTATAAGCCCCATAACTTGACGCATGAGTTGTCTGACATATTCTCTTTCCATTATTTCTCCAGGTATACACTAAAGCCACATTCTTGTGGCTTTTACGTGTACTTATACTTTAAAAGAAAGAGTTTCTCAACAAAATCAGGCTGTATACACAGTAAAGCTTTGTTTTATTTATGCGAGATATTTTCTTGTCTTTGAGAGACAGCAGTTTCAGCAGGGTTTTATGTTTAACCAGAGCACTGTAAGCATCATCCCAATGCTTAAAGCTACGATCAATCATCGCGCCTTTTTCATTTGCACAATATACAATATAGCCATGAGTGCAACCATCCCACAGAATTCGCGTGCCATCTGACAGGTAAGGATGGGAGGAAGTGGTGGTTTTAATCATCATAATCTCCTTTAAGGCGTTTAAGTTTATCTCTTTTCTATGAGATAAGTATAGCAAATCAACATCATTCTGCATAGCTTTTTCTTCATTTTATGACATTTTTATTGCGCCCGATCAAATCCTATAAAACCTCGACTGCATCACATTAACCCATATCCACACAGATGGTAATTTGCGTAGCTTTTTATTTTATGTTTTAGTAAAAGAGAGAGACATAAAAGAGGAAAAAAATATGAATAACATTCACCGAAATCATAAGTTTACCTTTAGCGATAAAAACCTAAATCTGGTTATTATAAATGGACAAGTCTTCTTGGAGGATAGTGCAGGAATACCGCAGGACATTAGATTGTTAAATCCCTGTAGACGACGTGTATCACTTCATATCATCAACGCTCTGACAAAAAGCATCAACCCACACGTTGTTTTAAGTGTTCTACGTAAGAAAACCTGCTCATTGAAATGGGAGCTGGTAGAAGCTCTATGAAAAATAAGCCCGTGAGGGTATTTAACAGCATACTAAAAATCTGAACAAGCCTGCTCATCTCCTTTTAATATCTTAAACAAATATTTGATTATTATGAAAATATAGAATATTGTTGAGGCAACAGGAGGGTATTATGGCAGAAAAAGCAAAACAACTCAAAACGTTTTCGCTTCATGAGAAGAATATGAAGTTTGTTGCAATGATGAAAAAAGCTGTCCTGCGATATAAGCACCTCGAAAATATGTTAAACATCATTCTTAATAAAGAAGCTGAAAGTATCTTTGCCTTGCCTAAAGAAAAAAGAGACTTCTCTTTTTTCAATCTTCTCACCAACAGTATCATCATGAAGGCAGTTATCTCTGGCAACAGCGGCGGCGAGAAAACTCAGAGTTCAATTCAAAAATGTAAAACCTTCCTGACCGAAAACCATAATGACATCTACCAGCAGTTGCTGTCCGAAGGACAGCAACTTAATGACAAAAATATTTCTCAGATTGTAACACGTTTAGGGAAAGACTGGAAAAACAGTTTTAAAAATCTCAGTAAATACTATGCCAATCCGGGCAAGTTCACGGGAAAACCAGAGACGCCTAAAACCAAAAAGTTAAGTAAGGTGTTTAACTATTCCGTCCCACTGGAAGTCAGCAAGTTTTCCCTGAAGAAAAAAGACCGTTTAGGTATTAATATCTGGAAAAAGATGGAGTATGTATTTTTCCGGGACAATGATTACATCAAAGATAAAAGAATAAATAACGTGACCATTGCTCTGTCTCACGGTCATATATATTACCAGATTTCTTATGAGAGTAAAGCCGAATCTGAGGAAAACAAGTTTCAGGAAAAGGCTACTCAACAGGTTTCAGAAAGAAAAGAAAAAGTAGCGGGTTTAGATATTGGAGTACATCATTTGTTTTCATTGTTTGTTAATGATAGCGATACCGACTCTGTGGTTTACCGTAATTCCAGGATGATACATTATAACTGCTCCTTTAATAAACACATTGCTAAGTTAAACAACGAGCTGACAAAGCATGTGTCTGAATACAGGGAAATCACAAAAAAAGACGGTTCGATTTCTCAGGTGCCTGAGAAATATACATCCTATGGTCAGCATATAAGAAAGCAAATGAGCAATATGTTTAACGCACGCAATCTTTTCTTTGACGGAGAGATGAATAAGCTGTCTTCGGCATTACTTTCTTATCTGAAAAACAATCATGTTTCTGATTTGGTAATTTCTAAAAATCTGTCTTTTGTAAAGACGACAGGAAGCATCAAACAGCATAAGAAAACGAAACAGAAGTTTTACCAGATCCCCTTTGGCAGATTGTTAAATTTGCTTGAAGAAAAAGCGTTGAAATACAGTATTGACGTAGTAAATATCGATGAAAGCTATACGTCAAAAACAAGCAGCCTGACGGCTGATGTAAATAAAGTAAAACAAATGGCTTTGAGAAAAGAGCCGATTACGCCTGCTGAACTGAATGGTGTTCGTGGTGTAAAGAGGGGAAAAATAACGAGAGGATTATTCCGGGATAGCATACTGAACACCGTAATCAACGCAGACATCAATGCGGCGGTGAATCATATTAAGGTGGCATTCCCCGAAGCGATATGTGTTAAAATGCTGTTAGGAAACAGGTTAAAGCTAAATAATCCCCGCAAAGTAAAAAGTGCTAACGAGTTTTCTTTCTTTGTGAAGGGAAATAGTGATAGCAGGAAAAAAGAGGTTGATGTTAGTTCACAACCTGCTTTATACGTTCATGATCAGGTTTGATCACATTTAAAAGAACGGCTTATTGTTTTTCTCGGTTGAATATATCAATAAATGATTGTGTTCGCTGATCTTTCTCATCGTTGACGAAACTATAAAGACTTTCGAACTCAAAGCGCTTATTGCTTCTCTGAACACAGTAGCCAAATCTTGCTAAAAACCACAGGAAGTTATCCACAATGTAGCAGTGAACAGCTATCCAGTTAAGTTGGTCTTTATCATCCACGACTGAGAAGAAAGGCTTAAAAAAGTCTTTGGCATCATGGAAGTCTTTGAGGAAATCAGGAAGATACACCCCTCGGTTCATCCAATCAATAACCTCTTGAGATGGACCTTTATTATTTCTTTGACCACTACGATATTCAGCCAATGCTTCATCCACTGACAAGAAAGGCAATCTGGATGAGGAACGCTTTAAAACATAGCCATGAAGTGCAATGAAATCAAGAAACGTAAACGCGCAATGTTGAGCAAGAGCCTCTGGCAAGATATCATCGCTAAACATATTCAGCTTAGGCCTTTGCATCTTAAAATACAACGCACAGATGATTTCTGTCTGCTTTTCTTTTCCCTTCAAGAAATCAGGAAGATGATCGCCATCTTTTATCCACTGTTGAAGGCTTTTACTTTGATGCTTCATTTAGAGCACCTCTGTAAGATTTGAGGGTTTTCTCAAGTTGGGTTGGCGCTCTTTCCTTAATGGCCTGACGGCTGATTAACAAATAACTTGTTCCAACTCTTGCAGGAAAAAATCGAGGATTTTTATTGTAGTCTCGCTCGAAGGCAAAATAGTCAATCGTCTTTACCTGATCTCTGCATTTTTGTTCAAAAACGCTAATATTACCTTGTCCTGTCATTTTTCCTAAATATTTACACTCAGGCTTCTCTTTATCGATAAAGACAAACATATCTTCTTTATCAAAAGCAGTCTGCGCAAGAACGGCATATCTTGCATCTTTAAGACTTACGTTAAAATAAGCAGGGAGCGGATCGCCAGCCTGAACTGCACAGGACATCACAAGTCCAGCCAACCCTAAAAATACAGCTATGATTTTTTTCATTTCTTTACCTCGTCTTTATGTTGCGTGTAATCACAAATCCCCTGACTTGTCAGAACATGAGGTTTGCCATCTTTATCATCAAATGTCATGATAGCCTCTTTAAAGGAGAGATTGCTTACAGAATCATAACTCACTATCACTACGCCATTATTACTAAAACACTTCACGTCATAAAACTTGTTCTTAAAGCTTTGATTAAGAGAGACGCTTCCGGCATGAGCAAGAGGTGTTGCGAAACCAATCAAGGCAATCATAGTTGATCTCAATATTTCCTTTTTAATAAACATATTATACAGCCCTTGTTATTTTAATGTGTGAGCAGTTTATCATTTTTTATTGTCCCAAACAAGAAAAAGCCCATATCAATGGGCCACTTGTTCGACTTCTGAGAAACTTTCGATAAATGAAGCTGTGTAGTCAAGATGCTTACAGGTCTTACGATCCCATGATACATCTCCAGCATAATGATTATCTTTTTTTACATGGACAATCTCAAAAAAATGACGGCCTTGTATGTATCCAGTATAGAAAGTTGCTTTCTCATTTTCAGAGACGTTTGACACAATCCCTTTATGACTACCACGATTAGTAATGATTTGAATTGTTGAGCCGACCTGCATAAAACCCCCTCATGAAAAAGCCTGATTGCTCAGGCTTGATTGTAGTTGGAAGCGTGGCAGGGAATCGAACCCCACTAGAAATAAAAAAGTTCGCGCTTTTTTACCCCCTTCGAACCATTAAAGGTCCCGCGCCAGACAATACATTCTTCGCGAAAAGTTTATGCACCATCTTGCTCACGCTATTATTCTTTATAAGAGCTTAAGAGGAGAGCCTTCTCAGCCTTCTCAGCCTTCTCAAAAATAAGCCCTGTAGTTCCATCAGCGCAGTATTGCCGAAAAACTACCCCAGCAAACCATCGCAGCAAAACTACAAAACTTAATGTTTAAAATATAAGCTGGCACACCATTCTTAGCCACCTGAGAATAAACTCATCAACTAAGACCAACATACGCTACCTTATACTCCTTTTTAACTCTCAACGGCTTCTTTGCCGAGCATCAAAGCCGTTTGATTATTGACTCAGAGAAAACAGTATACCTGTTCCAGATATCTGAATCAAGCTTTTTATTATTTGGCTAAAGATTTATGATGAGCATCGCGATCAAGCATTTTCTGCTTAAGCACTTTACTGACTTTAGCCAGAGCTTTGTTATAGCCACTCATAAAAACTTTAATCATTTCAGGATCACGAGATTTGCATTTCTCTGACGCCTCAGTAAATGTTATCATCCTGTCAGACATCATATCGATTATCTCATTAGGTTCATTAAAAACCGGAACTGGCTCTGTTGTTAACAACACAACCACATCATAGCTTCCTTCCTTGAATCCTTCAAGGAAGGAAGCGTCTCTCTTCTTCAGATTTCTTTTTCCAGTATTTTTTTAAGCATAATGTTTTCCTTTTTAATATTACACTTATAACTATGACTTAATCTTTTACAAAAATCAACTCTTCGTTTACAAGACTCACCTTATGCTGCTCATCGTTAAGCTCACTCTCAATCGTTACTTCTAGCATCAACTTTCCGACAGCCGCGACACTCACAACCTCACCACCAGAAACAAGATCGCCTACTTTTAGCTCATCAGCTCGAATATACATCATTTATCCTCTTTATCGATTAAAATATGCTCCAGTAAAGAATAGCGAATCCTTTTATTGGAGAATGATTCTGGATTTGTCTCAGAATAAGGATCTTTTACCTCATCGTAAGGCACACCTAAAAGATTACAATACTCATGCGCCATATAGCGAACACGATCAATATCTTCACTTTTATAAGGCGTCATGCTTCCTTTTTTCTTTCCCATAGAAAGAGTAGAACCACCTTCAGGATGTCGAATCTCAAGCCAGAATGTTTCACGATGAGATTCTACCATTTTCAAAATGGAAATTTTAAACCCAAAGTTAGTTAAGCTCATTTTTTGTTCTTCCCGTATTTTTTGGATTGTTTTACGCGGTGCTTTTTCGTGCGTCCAACTTTTGTTTTAATTGACCACATCTCGCTATTTTTAGCATTAACAAGAGAGCCGATGATAAGTTCAGCCCATTTATTCATCATTGCGTTTCACATGTTTGATTTTTAGAAAACGCTTGCCACCAACCAAACGCTGCAGCTTACGACGCACCGTTCCTTTGCTATAGGAAGTATTACTATAAACACCTTGCTCTTGACCTTGAAGCTCAGGAACCCGTGTAATCAGCTCATAGCTATGCTGAAAGAATGGACGATATGAAGCCTCACCAAAAGCGATTTTAGCAGCGTCTTTTACTGAACGGCCTTGTTTCAATAAGGACTGATATTGTTTAAATGCTTCCTTATTGCTATAGCCATAGTAGTTATCCCGATTTGGCCCCATCTGAAGCATATACTCAGCCTCAGAAAAGTTCAGGACTGCCTTATGTCCTTTAAAACGCGAGCGATACTGTGGCATGATCTGAATGTGATTATGCTTATACCGATACATTTTGCCACCCGCAAACTCACCCGTTAAATCACAAACTTTTTCAAACCCTGCCATTTTTACACCTCGTCATTATTCGCTTATAACGCATTATACAATACTCATTATTCATGCACAAGCTTTATATTTCACACACAAGAAAAAAGGAGGCCCGCCTCCTTTTAAACATTTTACTTAGCCCTCACGCTTTTCGAAATAGAGAATGAGATCATGGCTAAGCGTAGCAAGATCTAGAGCCTCTTCGCGAGGAACCATACCTTCGCTTTCATACGGCTCGACATCAACAATAGAACCAGCCTCGTACATCCCGATTGTGTTTAACACAAGATGCTTATCTTCACCTTCACTTTTTAAAGGCATCAGGTAAACGTATTCACGATGACCTAAGCCGGAGTTGCTTTTAATGTAGCGCATAAATCCTCTTATTTTTTATATTTTGTAAATGTGCAGGGATGGCTTGTTTCTCGCTCAACACCTTCTGTATCGGTAAAGCTCGTAACCATTCTATTGGAGTATGGTGCCTCATACTCAATCACTTCGCCTTTGAAATCATAACAAGTCAGAGATCCTATTGGCGCTTTATGAGTATCAGCAGCTGCAGCGTTATTATCACATGCCGACATCATCATGACAGCACAAGCAATTAGCATAACCTTTTTCATTTTTACCTTCCTATTTATTTTTATACTTCATTACACAAACTAGGGTGTTATCATTGTTATCCCCACCCATATCCTTAAATGACGCTCTAAGTTTCACTGATGTAGGAGGCTCATTATCCACAACCTTCCCATCAAACTTATAACTGTCAACACTACCATCTGGTTTAACGCAAACCAAATAACCAATAGGTTTAGTTCTATGTCTAGGGTCAGGGAGTGATTTAGATAAATAAAACGAAACAAACAACATACCTAATACTAAAATAAATATTCTCATTTTAAAATAACCTATTAAATTTCCGTATATTTATTTATCAGTGTATAGATGGTAGTTATACAATCCTGAAACTCTTTTACCTTTCAATCCAGTAATAAAACAGTTTTCCGTTCCTGTACGGTATACGGTTCCTTCTTTATCCATAATCTCAACAGCACCTCCTTGAAAGATATCTCTGGCGCTGACAAAATCATTATCAAACATTTTCTGACCATTGAGATAACAGACAGCATGACCTCTTACACTTGCCGTAGCAATATCAGATTGCTTTTTATTTTCTGATTTCTCATCTTCCGATGGAGCGAGAAAACAACCCGACAACATAAAAACAACAACTGCAACCAAAATGGATTGAATCTTCATAAAACCTTGCCCTTTTTAATGATTAAAGGCATCTCTGCCGGATTATTTGCGATAAACTACCTGACGCACTACAATACCAAAGCGATCTTTGAAGTTTTGCTTAGCCGTCATCATACGCTGAACCGCTCCGGCATTATCGCTGTGGATAATAATCTCTTTCAGGTTAGGCATTTTACCCTGATACACGAGACGCTCAATTGCATTGAAAATATGATAGCCCTGACGATCCTTTTCGTCTGACAGATCATTATCCAGATGAATTCGCTCTAACGCCTTAGCGTTGCGCACAACGAACTTAAAGCCACTTTCGTAAGTCTTCAGCCAATGCAGACCTACAAAGTCGTTTTTCTCTGTCAGAAAATCAGTTGGATTACGAAGGTCATCAACCCAAACAGCTTTAATCGGTGGAAAGTTCATTTTGATTCCTATTTCATTAAGTCTTTAAAAATTGCTTTACCAAGCTCGGTATAGCTCATAAAATGCTTGCGCTCAATCTTCGCTCCTGCCATAGAAAAAAAGACAAGCACCATGTTGAACAATAATGGCATTGCCAACAAGGTAAGACAGGCAATAATGCAAAAGTCTATTACTGTTTCAGGCAATGCAAAACCAAAGTAAATCATTTTACATCCCTCGTTTATTCACGTTGCAGCCATTATAAAGACAACCTTAATCAAGTGCAAGCCTTTTCTTTGCAACAAAAAAGGCCGCTCTGCGACCTCTTTGGTTTTATGTTAAGCATGATACAGTGGTAAAACGCCTTTTAGCTTCAAGTCCAGCGCTGTAGATTTTTCTATTTGCGTAATTTCTCGCAGCCTGCCTGAGATCTCACCACCAAAGAAGTAAAAAATATCTCCTAACGCTGTGGATTCAACCTGCGCTTCCCCACGCCACTCATGCTTTAAAAGATCAATAACTCTTTCTTCTGCAGCTTTTGCGGTAGATGCTTCAATCATAAAAATATCCTCTGACTGATATTCGCCATTTCTTTCTTCAACCTTCGCAACAAAATAACTCATAAACACCTCATTCTTTTAAAATAAATGATTACATCAGGCCTTTAGCACGAAGCTCTTCACCTACCGCATCACTCAGAAGAGTAACGTCATCTTTAAAGGTGATTAGAGATGTGCCGTAATCCAGCTCTACCTGCTTATCTTCTTCATTGACCTCAGTCACATCACCAAAATAATCTTTGAGATATTCCCATGCCGCTACTTTCGCCTGTTCAGCGGTTTCAGCTTTTACCATATATTTGAAGGTTGTTTCAGTTTCGCCAGTGCGTTTTTCTGCTTTACAAAAGAAATATGACATGTGATTCCTCGCTTATTTGATATTAAAAATGGTTTTAAAACAGCTTATTACTTTATCAGTGTTGATATCGTAATCCGAGATTTCTTCATTAAACTGAGCCAGCATGACGTTGAAGTCCTTTAAACTATAAGAATCTGAGTAAAGACTTCTCTTCTTATTCGCTTTAACCATGCCTGATGCATTATAGGTGAAGTCTTCAAGTTCAACTATCATTGCTCGAACAGACTCATCAGTCTGACCTTCATGCTTAATCAAAAAACCTACTTTTTCAAAATTACTGGTTCTGATCGGAAGAAAGATAAAACGCTCTGAATCAATAACATCTTCCTTAAAAGAAAGCTCGAAAGCTTCTTTTTGCTTACGCATAATCGGTATCTGTTTTAAGTCAGAGTAATGACAAGAAAACTTTTCAATCGCTGATATCTTAACGTCACTCATCTTTTTCTCTCTCCCTTACGATGAAAATATTATAGCAAAGAGCTGCCTGCGTTACAACAAAAAAGGCGTTCTTTTTCTGTTTTTAAGCTGATTTTTTATCTATCAAATACAATTGCTTACACTGCTATTTTAATAAAAGTGATAATGTTTTTCTATCATATGACCTCTCATGATATCGACAATCTTTAGATTTACTTTATTTTTTCATTGCGCTTCATCTTGGCTTTCGATATAATGGCAACAAATAAACATGAAGAGAGAAAAGATATGTGTATGAAAATTAAAGATTGGCCCAACCATCCCGTTTACTTCTCACAGGAAGAAGCCCTTAAGCATGTTAAAGGCGGCGATCAGGTAGGTATTGGCTTCCCACTGGCGCATAATGTTTATCGCGTATCTGAAGGCAAAGATAAAGAAGGTAATGAGCAGAAAACGCTTAACTTTCAGTATCATTATATCTGATTAAAAAACAGCAAAGGACCTATCAAAGGTCCTTTATTCTTCATCTAAGCTTCTAAAGTGTCCAGCGTTATCCATAAACTTAGACACTTCCTCCATACTTTCAGCATTTTCCGCTTTCCATTTTTCCTGCCACTCTTTTAACTTCACACGAACAGCCTCGTGAAGCAACTCTCCCGCATCGATATTTAAACGCTCCAGTATTTTCAACGTCTCAAGATCAGCTTTGATAACAACATCTATTTTCTTCATAACGATACCTTCTCAGCAATGGTTTAACTTACATGAGAAAAAACCACACCTTTTAAAACCGTTAATTACCTGATATGGCTTTTGTCCTACATGACCCTTTAAAGAAATAAATCCAATAAGGCATTATTTTAGAAAAAATCAACATCTTCAGCTTGCATATACACCTCCACTTATTTTACCTATAAAGAATATCCTTTTTTTATAATAACTCAAGTATTCCCATTTAAAACCGTAATTACCTGATATGGCTTTTGTCCTACATGACCTTTTAAAATAATAATCTTTCTGAAACATTAACTTAAATAACTATTGGTGTTTTTCCACAAATAAGATTTAGTTATTCAAGACTCGCTTACATGCCTCAAGCTTTCCTTTTAAAAACCGTTAATTACCTGATATGGCTCCTGCCCTACCTGACCTTTTTAATATCTACCATAGTCATAGGCAAGAAGCTGACCTTTTTTATTGTATCCAACCTGACCACAATCAACAAAGCCGATCCAGTCAGGCATTCCATCTATTGAATCGCATGGCTCAATGTATTCCATAATACAGCACACAAAGCCTTGTAACTCGATATAACGCGTTTTAGGATACTGGACATCATCTTCATCGCCTTCATGCTTATTCGAGCATATAGAAGCTTCCCAATCGTTATCTGCGACACCTTCCTCATTAAGCGGAAACTTGATCACGTAGTTTCCACTTTTAAGCTTAAATACAGCTCTATTTCGGCCTGATCCTAATAGTGTGTAATGACGAGAAAGCACATCAAGGGCCTGACGTGCTTTTTTGTTTTGCTTATTCGTATCAAAGCAGATGTTTAATGCTGCAGGTGCAATCATGTTATTTGGGGACCATAATGTATTTATCAATGGGATAACAGTTCAGAATCCACTCAGCTTTTTCGGCAGACTCATTTAAGAGCTTAACACCTTCTTCGGTAAGTTCTACCAGCTTAAAATCGCCTACGCGGGAATACTCATCGTCTCTGTCTCTGGTGTGAATCCATGCTTTCTTAGCCTCACCTGCCTCAAGAGTATCAGCCAGCACATGACCATCAGGACGATCCCATGAGCCTTCATGCTCACGAACTTTTGCAATATAGCCAACGTCTTTTTTCATAAAGCCTCCTGTTAGATGTATTATGATATTATCATTTATATGACTTACAAGCAAATAAAAAAGCCACAGCATTCGCTATGGCTCTGTTTTTAACGCAACATTTTACAAAGGTTATTATCAGTAATAGAGTCTATATTATCGTATTGATAATACTCTTCGTAAGACTCATATCCTTGAAAATGCCAATGCTCTACATATCCTGACCAAACACCTTTTATGTAAATACAATACTCACCAACCACGGCGTGCCAATGAATAAATATATCCGAACTTCTTAAAGTAGAGTCTTTAGCCAGTATTAAATCACAAACAAACTTAAACTCAGTTTGCGATAAATCGTAGCTCTCATTCCACCAAATCCATTCGATATCAGACTCAAGAATGCTATCTACTTCTTTTAAACTTATTTTATTTAATCTCATGTGCTTCTCCTATTATATTCGTGAGAATGTTTTTAACTGGTATCAAACATGAGCTTTTCCTTTTATTGAAATATGCTTTTATTAAACCATAAACCTTTTTCAAAATCAATCCTTAAAAAACACCAGAAAAGAGACTCTTTTGTTGTCATTAATTGGGGTTTTTGCTATAATATCCCTACTAACCAAGAGAGGATTATGACTTATGAATCAGCATGACTTTGAGGCTATTACGATTAATGAAGACGACAGCGCTGCTGAAGGCTATAAGGTTCTTTCTTCCGGTGAGCAGCTTGCCAACTGGTTTGAAAATAAACAGGTTATCGCGCCTTCTTATAAAAATCCTGTAATGCTTGGTTTTCTCAATAATGTTTATGTTGATGAAGCGGAGCGCAATCAAGGCACTGGCACCTACCTGGTTGAGAGATTCATTGAGGAGTGTTTCGATTGTGATTTTATCTTTCTTGAATGCGACAACGAAGAAGGCAATGAGTTCGATCTCAAGGCATGGTATGAAGGATTTGGTTTTGAGGTTTTTATTGAGGCTGACAATCCCATTATGGTCCTGAGTAAAATATGCGATTAAACGCAATATAAGCCTCTTTTCAGAGGCTTTTGTTTTAAAGGTAATGACGAGTAAGGTATTTAATTAAATCCTCTGAGACATCGAATGAGCACGCGAGTTTATAGCAACTATCTCTGCCTTCTCGTTGAACCAGCGTATGAAAGGCTTCTTGAGGAACCAAAATTTTAGCCGCCTGAAGATTAGCGTTAGTTCCTGATGTGAAGTCAGACACATAATACGCCCTTTTTAGCTGTTCCTTTTCTTTATCTGCGAGGATTCTTGCCACCGCAAAGCGTTGCCGATTAATACTTTCATTATCGTTTAACACAATCACGTTGTTATCAATCTGACACACGCCATCCAGAGCTTTCCACGATAAAGAAAAGCCCGCTTGCTCAGCAATAGCAAATACGTTTACTGGCAAGCGCCTGTCCCAATACTTTAGAAAAATCGACATACTCATTCCTCACAAATGGTCCGAAGACATTATTGATATATAGTGAGATTATCACCAATTTTGATCGTTATCTTATTTCTCTCAACAAGCCAGAAATCATCTGCCGTCTTAAGATATTTAGTTATCTGGAAAACCATCTCATCAATAAAGTGAAGAAGTTCCTTTATAAGATTTTTTTGCTTTTTATTGTTAAAAGCATTTCTCATTTTGTAGAACAATGCCATTTTTTCTTCTGTGTGATAATGATGATTTTTACCACTTTCGTATTCATCTATTTTATTATTGATTCGAGCTTCAGTTTCCTTTAAATTTATAAACTCAATAGCGTGCTTCTCAAAAATAACAATGTCATCTATTCTTGATTCATCGATATCCTCTTCAGGATCATACTCGAAAGCAGAAAAACCCGTGAAAAAGTTATACGGTTCTATCCCATTAAAATCTTTTTCTTCTCTGTAAAGAGATATTCCTGCGTAATCATTTGCAAATAAAGAATATGAAAACTCCACTTCGGTAGCCAACATCATTTTTTGGATTTGCTTAGTAATCAAAAGCACTTTTTCAAGAGATGTTTCTTGTGGGTTTCTGTGCAGGCGTTCTTTGAAATCTTCAATAAGATCATACTCAAGCAACTTTTTAAGTTCATGTGTTGAGTTTACGCCAAGTATTTTTGAAAGGATAAGGCTTGCTTCATTGAGCTTGATGTCTTGACCTAAGACTTCTTTGAGGACCTTTTGTGTTCTTTTAGAATAACGAGAAAGGTTTTCGTGATTAATTTTTATTTCAGTTTTCATAAATGACCTATAAAGGTATGGAAACGTATTCAAGTAGGAGACATTTTTTCAAAGATTAATATTTTGCGTGTTGATATCTGTTTGATTTAGCCATCTATGCCTACTTAGCAGGCTCTCAACAAAGCCTTTGAACATAATAAACCAAAGCATTACAAAAAGCAATAAAAAAGGGCCGAAGCCCTTTTGTTTTAAATTTCAGTCATCAACGCTTTAAGTTCTTCCCGTGCTTCACTCACATAGTTTTCATCTACCGATATAAAATGAGCATCTTTAAACGTCAGGGCCAGCTCTGAGTGTGTAATCAGAATCACCTGCAGGTTCTGCGCTTTTACTTTCTGTTCAAGCTCACGGAACCACTTAATCCGGCTTTTCAGGTCAAGCGCCGATTCTGGCTCATCAATCAAAACTGTTTTCTGGCCCTTTTCAATCGAGGCATCCAGCATTTTATAGTTAACCTCATGAACACTATAACGCTGTAAATCTGTTAGATCATTACAATCAGCAGCATGAGCAATGCCTTTAACTTCAACTTTTTCAAAACTGCGCACGCCATCCAGCACATCATTAACCAGCGCCATGCGATGCTTATTCTTATTGCCTGTAGAGCCTTTTACATTGATATGCTCATCTTTATGGGCTTCGAGATACTCATAGCCAAAATGATGGGAATCATCAGCGTTAAAGCCACCTACAATATAACGTGGGTCACAAAACACGACAGGCTGACCATCATGGCTTACATGAAACAACGCCTCTTTCGCCATAAAAGGAATATAGCCTTTACGAGAGTTACGTTCTTCCTCCGTAATTGAACGAACAAAGTTCTCATTTTGAAGTGATTGACGTGTAATACAGGAATATCCCCACTCACGACAATGCGTTGCCTTAGCCAGCATCTCCATCATAGTGGTTTTCCCAGCGCCATTACTGGCAAAGATTACATTCAAACCTTCAGAAAAGGTGATAAGGCCTTCATTTTTGAACAAAGGAAGATCTTTAATGTAGCTGTATTGTTTTTCAATACCAAGCAGTGCGAGGTCAACCTGAAGCTGAGTTATCATCGTATTTCCTTTTAGTCATTAAAAAAGGGCCGAAGCCCTTTCGTTTATATCAGATAGCAGCGCCACTGTAGTTTCGCTCAACATTACCTGTTCCAGCAGGTTCTAGGTTAACCAGATCGTTGCGATAATGAACACCGCGAGTGCTACGCGTCAGAGGAGTCAGTTCATACTGACCCATGCCGTGGTTGAACAGAACAGAGTATACCGCGCCAGTTTTGATATTACGCATAGTCTGTGGCACTGAACACGCATTGAAGTTGATAGCATCAACTGCACGATGACTTTCATTCACTACAGATTTAACAGTCTGACGCAGGGTAGTATTTTCCATTTTCAACTCTCTTTAAGTTAAGGATTAGGTTGTCTACGAAAAGAAGTATAGCAAAGCATCTTCTTATGCACAACACTTTTTTACACAGAAATACCTTTTTCTTTGAACAACTCTAAAGCAGCTCGTTCAATATGCTTTCTTTTTATGTAAATAGACTCTTCCGTCTGAGCTAACGCCCACGGCATTCCCGACATTAACACCACATCCAGCATCTCTTTATCGTTTAACTGGCAAAAGCTATCATAAACACCATGAATCAACTGAATCAGTGCTGTCTCCTCAATAAGTGGAATGAAATATCCTTCGAACTCTCCATCAACACTATAGCGTTTTTGTGTTATTTCACAGGATAGCTCAGCGTTTCCAAACACGTCAACCTCCCTCATGATAGACTCATAGAAGGGACCAAACCGCGTAGACATGGTGAGATCTTCCACCAATCTTCTTTTCAGCGTCTCAGCACAGGCAACATCCGCAATATGCACATATTTAAGAATACGTCTGGAGTTTAAAACACCTATGCGCTTCTTACGATGATATTTGATTAACATATTCGCCACAGCAACTGCTGAATGAGAACTCATGAAACCTCCAGATGAAAAAAAGCCAGAAAAGTCTCCTTATCTGGCTTGGTCTTAAGTCAAACCTTATGACTTAATAAAATAGGTTGAAAGCAGAAAAACTTGTTGGGGCCATAGAGCCTATCCTTTCGGTCCACATGGGAAGCGTGGCTAGTATCGTCTCGTGCGACGGCTATGTTCCTCTATTGTTTCTTACGCGTGTGCCTGTCGTTCTGCTTTCTGAAAGGAGAGTTCTACTGCCCGTAGAGCCGATGGCGCTGGCGGTATTCATCACCAGTCTTCTCCTTGAAAAGAAGTATAGCAAACCTCCTTTTTACATGCAAGCACTTTTTAATTAAAACTGATAGTTTCTTTCCAGTCACTCGGCGCACCCTGCTGCTCGTTTCTTACGGAGAAAGCAGTCACGGTATCTACATTATACACCTTTTGCAGGGCATTAGAAACATACTGCTCTAAAGACTGATTAGGATCTTTTTGGGCAGAAAGTAGAGCGTTCTCAGCAAAATCTTCTGTAATATCTGATTTTTCCTCAATACTTCTAAGCGTATTGTAGAGTGTCGCAACGAAAATTGGAATAAAGAATTTCGTGTTTTCTTCATTGACAACATTAAACAGAATATCTAACTTTGAATGCGCTGTTAAAGACTCAATAATCTCCTTAGCACGGTTAACAATCGTATCACTGATACGGTATTTATGCATAATTTCGAACTCATCAGTATCTAATGGATAGCCATTAAAATAATAAAGAGGGAAACCGCTTTCCATATCCACATCTACTTCTTGCTCATTTTCATCTTCATCCAGAAAATAGATTTTTTCACAGCGTGTTATGATCCCTTTATCTTCCAACGTTTCCGCATTCTCGCCAGTATTAAGAATAAAATAGGAAATCTGACCCGCCCACATATCCACACCATCTTCATAAAAATCCTTGAAGACATGATCACGATTACTGGTTTCAAAATGAATACCGTTAGCTTTCATCTTATTAAAGGCTAACAGTTGGATAACTGAAGACAACATCATACTTTCTGCGTTTTTATTCGTATTCATTTTTTCTCTCTTAGAGTGTGATTGTAGATGCTCATTTTACCGACTTCTGTTTTAAGAGTCAATGTAAATCTCTATCCGTTTGACCATCTATGACCAGATAGCATAATCAGCTTAAAAACAAAAACCGCCTTTAGGCGGCTTTCATTTTCAATGGATTATCGGTATTTCTTTAACTCTTTCTCAATGTCTTCGAGTTTACCACGATAGACATCTATACGTTCAACTTTATACTTCCGATGATATTCATTGAACAGCACCGGGTCTGGATATTTATTCTTATCAGCTTCAGTTTTCAACGCATGGGGAGATTCTTTATCATACATCGACCAAAGCTGCCAGCTTGTTGTATTAACATCAATCAGAATATCTCTAATACATTGCCAGTTAGCAGGGGTTGGATCATTGTAAAAACATAAAAAAACCTCTCTGACAAACTTAGGATGTGGCTCGCCAAAGCCATTACACATACCACTGAAAAGGGAATCAGTGCTATTGGCGTTGCTTACCTCGCAACCTTTGATAATACCCCTGTAATAGTTAGCCGCATCTACATAACGTTGATACTGACTGTCTTTCGCCTGTCTTCTTTTAGGAAACTCAATTACATTATCGACCATAACCGCCTCTTTCTTAGTAATACTGTTTAAATCTCAAGATCTAACTGAACAGGACGCCCCGTGCATTTATCAATATAGGCCTTAAAAATATCTGGTGTAATCGGATCACCTTCTTTAGGACGAGGAATGCTTTGCCACACAACATTACTTAATTGTGTTCCCGTATATTTATCGTGTGTTTCAAGCACCTTATCAATCAGCTTTATTGCCTCATCATCATTCTCATTAACGCGCGTTGTCATGATATAACGACCTCGCTGAAACGTTGATAGATTCTTAACCAAATGCTCACTGTTTTGAAGCTTGATAAGATGATGCAGGCTTGGAATCACCGGGCCATGAGGCCACATGGAAAAAATATCCTGAATCAGGCTATAGCCATAGATATCACGATGCCATGCCTCAATAATAAAAAGAAGCCGCTGCATTTTCATATTGCTAAGGCCATGAACGCGCCCTTGCTTAGCCCTGTCTATGATAAAGTTGGCTACACTATTTGCCTGATATCCTGAACTCATTTTACCATTTCCCCTCTTTAATCATTTGCTCAGCAATGTCGTCTTTACAGATCCACATATCGCCTTGATTAGTCTTTACCTTTATTTTCTCATTTTCCATAAAGCGCTTGTAAAGCGACTCTTTTTTACCATTGATAAAAAATAAACTGATGATAAAAATGAATAATGAGAACAAAAAACCGCTTTGCCAGTGATGTGAAAATAGAGCCAGCACCGCAAAAAGAACACAACTAACGAAGACCGATAAGGCTACTTGTCTTGCCTGAGAGTTGAATAGCGATGAAAAAGCCGCCTGAGCCAGAGAGCCACAACGATAAATATCCTCTGCGCCTTTGCCAAAGTTGTAAAATTTAGAGAAATACAAAGAGATTTCTTTTTTCGCCATATCAAAAGACATAATATCAACCTTATCTTTTAACTTTAGCGCCTGCTGTGTCATTTCAGCTATCGTTTCTCTCATAAACCCTCCAAACTCCCGCCATAATGACCATCATAACAAAAACTATAATGTAATACAAAAGATAAAGACCGCAGAGCGGCCTTTATTACGCGATTTTACAATTAAAGATCAGAGAAACGCGCTTCCACTATTAGCGTGGTATTCTCAGAATATTCCTTTTCGTCAAAAATCTCCCATTTCTCAGCTTCATCAAGCTCTTCCTCGTCATCTTTTGAAGGAAAAAGAGTTTTCATAATATCAGTTACTTCAAACATATCATTGATCATAATATTATCATCATCGTCATCAATGTGCTGAAGTCCTAACTCGTCAGCAAAATCCATGTCTTCACGCTTTTCTTTCAATAACTTGAGGAATTTATTGAAAGTCGAGTAATCGGCTTTATCCACGCCATCAAACTCATTTTCTTCATCGCAAAAAATCTCATAAGCGTCATTGATACGCTCATCCGTCACAGCCAGACTGTATTTAAAAATATTCAATAGCACTTCTTTAACATCACCATCTTCCATTTCCTTAACATCCGCAAGCTTGATGAATCCAGCATCATAGAAGCCTGAGTGAGTTAAGTGAATCAAAATACGCTTATAGGCCATATAGCAAATCCTCTTTTTGTTATTCAATAAACCGGATGAAATCTTCTGATGGCACAGATTCTACTTTTCTTCCGTACTTTTCCACCAGGTAGTTAATTACTAAATCAGAATCGATTTTCTGCTTATTATCTGTCGAGCCAAATACAGACATAATCTCAGAAACCATGTTTTGATCTACAATCAGGAACTCCCGAATATTAGGAATACTATTATAAGCATTGTTCATTTCTTTAGGCATGTCTAATGTAAAAACACCGCCTAAAAGATTTAGAAAAAAGAAAAGCTTCAGATTAGGAATTTCATTCTCATCCAGATGATTCGAGTTTTCCGATACCCGCAGATAGATATCCTTTAACGTCTCTTTAAGAGACATTCCTTGCTTAACCGCATGATGAACGCCGACAACATTCAGGCCCAACCCTAAAGATTTAGAGGCCATCATATAGGTGTTCGCATCTTTCATCAAATCAAAGTAAACAACAGCTTTTTTTGAATGCATGAGTTCAGAAGTAATATTCAGCAAACTTTTAAAATCATGCTCAAACTCGATAAGTTTGTTGACATGCTGAGAGAAATGATAGTTGTCAACAATAAGCTCATCACTTTTTAAAATACCTACTCGCATATGATGCTTAGCCGCCATGTGGCACACCAACATATTCGCAAAACTTATGCGCTTTGTTCCCGGAAAGCCTGACACAAAATACATACCATGCGCAAGTGATTTAATTCGATTATCTATCAGTTGAATATCTTCAATATTGAGCCGTGTAGCATTGGGATCATAAAGTGAAGAAATAGTTTGTTTATCCATACGAAAGCCTCTTATTGGTTTTTATCATATTATCACAAAAGCAGGTTTAAAAACAAACAAAAAATGCCCCGTAGGGCATTTTATTAATCACGTTTTATTAGGCTGCCATCAGTTCATAATAGAACTCATAAAACGATGAAAACGTCGTATCCATAAGCACGGGTTTGCGATTTTTCATTTCATAGAGATGGAAGCTGTGCGCATTTTGCTTGATCATAAACCAATCACCATTTTGCAGTGTGGCAGATTCCTGAATTTGCGTTTTACCGTCTTCATTCAAAAAGAAATACTTGCCACGAAACTCAGATTGATGCTCTACCATTTCACACAGAGACTCCACAAGCTCCCATCCAAAACATGGAGTGGCATAATGATGCGTTGCGCGAGCCTTATTGAGATCACTTACCACTGACGCAAGAGAAACACGCTGATTTGCTACCATGATGTCTTTGTTCTTATCACGCAGCTCATCCAACAGACCTGCAACGGTTGCCCATGAAAAACAAGCGCCATTACATGTTTGCTTGGCTTTCTCAACTTGAGCTTTAATATCTGAAATACGAACAAGGACTGAGGCGATCATAACTAAAGTATTTTCTTTCATTGTGCGCTCCATAAGGGATGTTTATGAGTCTCTTAAGACGTGTTCTCCCGCCTAAGAGGTTTTAATGGAGCGATTATAGCGACTCAAAACATTATGCACAAGCACTTTTTTAAGCTTTACAAAATTTCTTCATCCTGACACCATCAAATAGAAAGTGATGATTATAAAGGAAGGTTTCTATATGCTTTCCATCACCTTTATGCGCCTCTACTTCTTTCCCAAACATCTTACTTAATGAGCTTGAGCGATTATACTCGATCATATCAACATGGTTGTTTCGGTTAGTAATGATAGCCATGAAACCAGCAGAAGCTATGTCTTTTTCATTGAAAAAGTCAGGATCGATAAAATCAGAATGATTGTAGAGGGTGTTAAAAAACAGAAATGAACCACTGGAAAAACGAATATACTTAAAGCCTTCTTGTCGAACGAGACATAAATCCGATAAAAAATCACCCTCATAGTCAGTTTTACCGTGAAGCGTGAAGTTATTCACATCACTCAGAAGACTTTCTTTTACACCGTTTGTTTCAAGACAAAATCTATCGAGCTTTATTCCTTCAAAGGACAGATAAGCGTTGAGTTTTTTAAAAATAATCTCATCTGAGATAAAAACCAATCCTTTATTTTTAAAAAGATTAACCACTTTAAACATACGCACCTCTTATTGATTACCATAGCTTAAAATATCATCATAAATCTTAACAAAGGAAAAAGCAAAACAAAAAGACACCGCTGGGTGCCTTTTTCTTATTAAAAATACTTATATCTTCTCATCATGCTCTATTGCCATGAGAATACTGAGTATAATGGATAACGTAAAAAAGACACTTAAAACCATTTGAGAGAAAAGGTTCCATTCAGCCAGACTGAACGTTCGATTAAGGAGTAAACCTATAGTGTAAAAAATCGCACCAGATAGCACAATTTTCATCACAGCAATAAAGAATAAAGCCACAATATTTTCTTTGGAAAAATCTTTCAACTGAATAGAGAAATCGCTCATTCTTGTCGCCTTTTTATCACATTTAGGACCACTATTTTATCAAAATCCTTGATTGCGATCAATATTTTTATCTTTTCAAAAATAAAAGTTTAGCTGTTTTTTCAGTCTGATTTTTGCTATAATTCCCTCATTGAAAACATCTGTTAAATGAGGCTATATGAAAAATATTTTTACGTCAGTTACGGTATTCCATGCATCGACATTTGATTTTGAAAGGATGTTTTCCGAGGCCTATGGAATCACATCTTTGGAGATCACTGAACTCAATAATGATACATCTTATGAGTTTAACAACATCAAACGAGAACCGCTCGACGAATATGAGCAAAATACATTTAATGACATCATTAAAACGGGTATTTGTGAAGAATACCAGGTTCGCTTGCTTCTGCGTGCTCTGTGTAACGATAAGAAAATCCCGGAAGGAAACTACATTCTTCGTAGCTCTTGGTAATAAAAAAGGGGAGCAAGCTCCCCTTTAGTTATATCTTAGTAAAACTTATACATTATAAAGGCATTTGCCCCAACATTACAGGCCGCTGTGACGCTTGCAACATTCAAAGCTGTCTCACCGTCTCCAAGCTTATTGATTCCGAAGACTACACCTCTGTTGCTACCGTTTCTTACTATTCCGTAAGTATCACCCGCGACCTCACTACCCACAACAACCTGCTCAAATCCTGTTGCTGTTTCCATCACAAGTTTGGCACATTCATCTCTCGGAACATGGTTGTATTGAATGACAAAAGCTGAAGCGTTTGCAATGTCATATGTTCCTGTGTAAACATCTCCACCCCATGTGTTTCTTATTTTATTACCACCTAGAATCATATTCTCAGGAACTACTTTAGCATTAATTAATACGCTATTTAATGAATATGAGTTAGGCATAGAACCTATCGTTGATGAATATAAAGATGATATTTCGGCTTTTAATGTGCTGATATTACTTGCTTCTATTTTTACGTTTCTATACGCTTGAACTTTAGGGTAAACAATAAATGCTGCTACGATTAGTCCTGCTATAATACCTAATGTTAACAGTAGCTCAAGTAAACTGAACCCTTTCCTACTTCTCCTGATCATGATACTATCCTTAACTAAACATTTCTTAAAAGACATTGTATGGCTTTAGTTAAAGATGGCAACCCAACCCCATTGTTTCTAACTATAATAAAGATGAACGGATTACCTATTTTATTATATTACACTATAATCTGTTATATAATAATAGATCATTAGGTATTTAAAAACGCAATCTCCTGATATGAAGCATAAAAAAAGCCCCGAAGGGCTTTTTGGCATTTAAAAACTTAGGATTTAACTTTTCTGAATGAAACCACGTCTTCTTCTTTTTTCTGGACCACTTCATACTCAACAAACTCAGTCCAGTCGCTATTGCCAATAAGCGTTCTTTTCAGCAAAACACCTTCAATATCGTATACCGTTTCCAGATAGTTGGCTTTGTTAGCTGACTTCCAATCACCATCGTAAACAGGCGTTAGTGAAGTTTCGTCGTATCGATCAAAATGAGCCGCTTTCAGAGCTTGCGCTTTTTCTTCTTGACCAGGAATAGCGGGATAAGAAACAACATGGGTTGTTGATTTCTCTACCAGCTCATAAGTTGGCTTACTATACTGGTAATCACTGTGATACTCACCTGCACGACTCAGGCGAACCTCAAGAAAAAGATTGCTGTCGGGGATAGAGTAAATCTCTTTTTTATACTCAGCCTTACGCGCAAGCTCCCATTCACCCTCATGAATCTTATCAAGAGAGACTGTGACCTCAGATTTATCAGCATTTACCACAACATGGTTTTTTACCAGCTCTTTAATATTCATCAAGATTCCTCCAGTTAAGATACAGTCATTATAGCAAAAAACTATCATGAAGTCACGAGAAATGTTCAAAACGAGTTGAGATTAAACCCTTTCAATACAATCACTTAAAAATATTTTAATCTTTTAAAAGCAATAAAAAAAGCCCCCGAAGGAGCTTAGTGTAGAACTTTAATTTTACACATCACGTTGATTAAAATGAGTGTATCTCCGCTTTTCATATCCGTAAACTCAAGCTGACCATCGATATAAGTGTAGGATTTAACGTAATACTTATCTGCTGTAGAACCATCCATATCTTCATCAGCGCAGCTTAAATAATATTTAGCACCTGCCTGAATATAGTTTTCTTCACTTGCAAGCGCCATGTTATCACATGAAGACAACATTAAGCATGATAGAGCCAAAAGGCCCACTTTTAACATTTTATTCATTTAAACTCCTCTGGATTGAGATAATCTCTGCCGGACAACACATCAATGGCTTTTCTGATAGAAATATCATTTTCAAAAACGCCATTATCATAATAAAAGCGAACCTGATCGCGAACCGCTTTGTGGAGCTTTTTCACATCATCATAAGGACCATCATAGGTATGAGCAACGCCTACATTTTCAATTTTAGCCTCATAATCCACTACCCAAAGACGCGCCATCATAACATATTTAGACAGCTTCATTTTTTCTTTAACGTCCGACATATTAGCCTCTTAAGCCTGTTAGAAAGTGAGAATGAAATATTATCATATTGTCTCATGCTGCACAATCTTTTTTTCGGTTAACATTTTCTTTAATCGCTTATATTTACTTGATAAGCTAGACAATACTGATATTGATTCAAATGAAAAACTGATGTGAATAAGGCTCATCCAAGAGCCTTATGATGAGAGGTTTATGCGTTAATAGCTTTATCGCTGTAGAAAATGCCATAGTTAGTCGTCGAAAGATGGCTTTCTGGAGTGGTGCTCATTCCGCCCTGTTTATAAAAATAGCGGATATACACATTCAGTTGCTCAATCGCTTCCTCTACTGCTGTCAGCATTTTTTCTGACACTTGTTTATCTTTGGCGACATGACCTTTAAACATAGCATGAGCCACAACATCGAGAAAGTAGCTCAAAAGGTTTTGATTTTCTTTAGGCTCAAAGGGCTTGTTGTAGACAGCAATCGAAGCAATAAGCTTAGATTTTAACGCATTAAGTTCGGCCATTTTTTCTTTAGCCATAACCAGATTTACTGTTGTCATCACAAAACCTCTTTCGTTTAAGTTGCGCCTATTATAGCTAAAGCTTTTCCTATGCACAAGTGATTTTTACGTCTTTATTGTCTTTATTTTTGTTGAACTTGATAGGCCATTTTGCTATACTTCCCGCATCATATATAAAGAGAGACATAAAATGACTAAGCCTTATGATAAAAACGACAATGACACCTATGTTGAGAAGTTCTCAAACAATCCTGTCCGGGATGTTGAGGTTCACATGTTTCGAGATCCTAAAGGTAAAGTAACAGGCCCATGTGGTCAGTCTGGACATTACAGTGTTGAGTCTGCAATCAAAGCCGAGAACAATGTTTTACACTTTCCTAAAGCAAAAGATATAGATGCTAATAACTTCTCACTGATTAAGCATAAAAAGATTGCCACGTTCTACCCACTATCTTTGGTAATGCGCTATGAGATGGAAGAGAACTCACTGATAGGTCATTATAAAACGCCTATTTTCTTTGATGCGAAGAAAGAAAAATTTGTTGTTCTTATGGATTACCGTTTTGCTCGCGATCTTGACATTTCTGAGCTTGGTCGTATTGAGGGTCTTCTTCAGTATAACGACAAAAAAGACCCAGACATTAAGTATATTGGTATTGCTTACAATCAAATTAGCGATATTGAAAAATCAAATACTACATTTACAGCACTCTCTGAAGCCTATACTAACTACAAAATGACTATGCAACAGGGTGAAAAAGTCATTGTGGTTAGCACCAAATCAGCCGATAATAAAACGCTTGAGTTGCTTAAAAGTTCATCATTAAGCCTTCAGGAAGCGTTAGGTCAGGCTATTTTCAGCACAAGTTTTACTTTTGAGTATGCAGTTGCTGTGCGCTTTAAGAATCGTTATTATTTGCTTGATAGCGAAGGTAATATCATGCGCAGCAAATCATTCTTTATCAATAAAGAAGAAAAGCAGAAATATCATAATGGTCTGGCTGTTAAACAAGCATTTCAGGGAGAAGGTCTTTTTGACAACGAAAAAGGCACTGTTCAGCTCTTTGTCACAGCTTACTCTGATGAGCAGTTTGAGATTATTAAGCGCCTTAAAGATCGCATTCATCAAATCCATCAGGAAATCGCAGTGCTTTTCAGTAGCTCATCAAGTAATAGCAATGCGCTTGATGAAAGCATCCTGTCCCTGCCTGATAACAGCGCCATCAAAAAACTCGCGAATCATGGATAACAAAAAAGGAGCTTAGGCTCCTTTTTCTTTTCAACTATTTGTTATCTTAAAACAGACCAAGAGCTGTCAGCATTGACTTAGAACCAGAGGTGAAGAACTCTTTCATCTCCGGCAAATCTTTTTTATTTATCCACTTAAGTCCCACGATTTCTTCTTTATCAAACTCAATCTTATCAATATCTATCTCATGATTAACGTGATAAACATGCCAGTCATGCACATCCACACCATAGCGGCAACTATCAGGCAACTCGACAAAACTTTTCATCAAGGAATAACTCGAAATGTTAAGGTTCATTTCTTCACTGACTTCACGGAGCAAAGCATCCTCAATAGACTCGCCTTCCTCAAGGTGACCTGCCACCACACTAAACTTCTTTTTATAAGCAGGATCGGCTTTCTGTATGATTAAAATATCTTCTCCTTTAAAGAAAAGTGCAGAAACGGTTGTATGAACCTTTTGGTTGCTCTGACTAAGACGCTCAAGCTTCATTTTTATTTCCTTTTACAATGATAGTAAGTTTGTTCCACATTTTCTTATTGAATAAATACGTTATATTCTGAACTTCTTTCTTATTTTCGTCAAAGTTCTTTTCAATATAGATAGTGTGATAGCGATCATCAACCTCACCAAAGCCTTCATCTATCTTTAAACCATCAAAATAAATAACCACCCTAGCTTTTCCGAGGCATGGATTGACATCACAACCTACAACACTTTTAACTTGCCCGGCGATATGAGAGCTATACAGTGTATTATCATTTAAAACAACTTTGCCTTTGATATCTCCATTCATAAAATCATCTTCAAGTTTTGCTATTTCAGAAGAGTCGCTTGTTGAAAAGTGCTGATTAAGTTTTTTACCTATAGGACTAAAAATAGTAAGCTGAGTCATATTATTCTCCATTAATTAAAAAATATGCTTAGTGTAACATTCTTAAAAATCAGTTACAAGAGAAATTTCTATTAATATTCTTGATATTTTCTAAAAATAATGTTAAAAGTTATACTTATCAGAAATATAAAGCGTGTAGTTTACATTTAACTTAAGAAAAGGAGAGCTAATATGAAAAAGATAATCGCAGCAAGCCTTATTGCTATGACTCTTGCGGGTTGTGCTTCTGGTCCAGATAAAGGTTATTATGATCAGAATGGACAGTATCATGCTTCAGCAGACGCAGTAAATGCTGACCGCTGGACAACTGCAGGTGCTATCGCAGCAGGTGCAGCAGCCGTTGCCGGTTTGACTCTTGGTATCGTTGCCGTAACCAAGTAAGACCACAGTTTGATAAAGCCACCCGAAGGTGGCTTTTTTAATTGCTTTTCGGTTATTAAAATAGCTATAATTTTAACATACCATACATTTAAAGGATGAAGAATGAAAAACAAAGACATCAGTAAACTTTATGAAGAGAGTTTCAAACGAAAAGTAAGTTTTAATTTGGACGAAAGTGGAAAATACTTTAAAACAATTATACATGAAATAGTATTTTATTTTACTATTAATAATCCCTGTTTTGATGAAAAGCTTGCTGTTACACGCGTTCATAAGGTTGATAAGAATGAGGCGCTCAAGTTAAAACATTTTTATAATGAACTTTTCGATTTAAGCGAAGTTTACACAACATATCCAGAACTTAACTATACTGAGATCAGAAAAAATATTGAATCTTATTTTAATAGAGTATGCGCAGCTCTTTAACCACACAGGCTAAGTCAATGAAAGAGCCACTCAAAAGAAAAATGGGAAAACCTGTCTCTAAAGGTCAGGGCATTTCCCTTTGTCGTTATGGTGGCCTTACAATGGTCCGCCAACGTGGAAACTACGGTAACAATACTTTCCATAGTGCGCCGGAACGTTATGGCTTTTATGCTTTTCCTTATTCTTATATTGAGATGTTTCTAACTGGTTCAACAAAGCAAAAGGAAGTCAAAGAAGGCACCTATAAGCGTTTTACAGCCCTTGATGGCTATCTTTGGACTCATCTTAAGCCTGCTCGTCAAGCCGACATCATCGCAGAGCACGACTCATGGTATAAGGTATCTGTTGAAGGCTATATTAAAGCGTTAAAGAAAGAGTACGCAAGACTTAGCCCTGCTATGTATAAAGATTTCTATGGGGACAAAAAAGTGTTGCCTAACAGAGCCAATCCTTTTATAATAACAACCAAAGACGAGCTTGAAGTTTTCGTCACCCGTGAAACGATTATTTCCTAAAAGGATAACCTATGACCACTCAACTTTTCGCCATTGAAGAATCCAAAGAAGGCTTTACTCCATCTACCAATTTTGACCTCTTTTCGGTTGCTTTATCGGCTGAACTTAAAAGCTATAAAGGCATCACGTGGTTTAGCTTTTTTGATAAAATCGATGCGTCTCGCATTAAGCTTTTTCATAAAGTTGTAGACTTCTCAGACAAAACGCTTATTGAGTTTGATGGCTCTCTTATTGGTCATTTCTGCCAAACGGTACAAGCACGCAAGAATGTGCCGACCTATTTCATTTATGATAAAGATGCTTTCCAGTCTATGCTTGACTATCTGGTTTCTTTCACTGATGAATACCATCGTGATTGCTCTGTGGTTAAAGAAACACAAGACGATCATCCCATTCATAATGCTGAAACACGCTCTGACGAACGTTCAGTTTCTGTGTTAGCACAATGTATTTATGAAGAGCTTGGCGTTGTTTATGAGATTAATGATACCATTCAGATTCATACTGATATTTCAAAACTCAACCTACCAGATCTGAAAATCATCACAGAACAACGTGGTCATTATTCAAATGAATACACCTCTGTATTTTTCAAAGGCGAGAAAATCGGTCATATCGTGTCAGAAGTCGTCAAATACTCTTTTGGATATGAAGAACGTGAGTTTTATACTTCTGACCGGAGCAAATGGAATGAAATGATTAAATACGTAATTGAGAATATCAAGTATGAGCGTAAGATTCATTTCTTTGTTATGGCTGAATCGGTTGAAGTCGCTTAATCATAAATAAAAGCACCATTAGGTGCTTTTATTTTATCTAACTTGCCATTATATTATTAAAGAAAACAATATAGCCACAGTAGAAATTTTACGAAACGAAAGCAATATAAAAAGGCTGCCCGGCCTTTTTATAATATCAGTTTTTTGTTAAGCTCATCATAGATACGACACACTTCATCATAGAAGCAAAAATCTTTAGGAAGATTCCTTCTGTCATTTAGCAAATCGTATCGGATACCTGTTTCTAAATAAGTCCATAAAATCTTTTTACAAAAATCCCGATCTTTTTCGCTAACTTTCTCAGGATCTGACCAGAAATCATTAACCATTAAAATAAACTCACCGCGTGTCTCCCCGGCTGATTTTCTTGATTGAAAACGCCGTCTTAATATCTTGGGATAATATTCTTGACGCTCAGAATCATCTTGATCATGAGAGTAAGAACAGTATTCAGAAGCATCAAAACTGCCTGAACCTTTGTAAACTTCTCCACATATCTGACAACGATGCTCTTCGGTATTATCAAATAAAGACCTTATCCATTTAAGCATAATGACCTCCGCTTAAAAGAAAAGCCATTTCACATGGCTTTAAGATGATTTAAGAAGTTAGATAAATGGACAAGGGCAACATCGCCACTTTTTGAAATAATCAAATCCATTTCTTCCATTTCCTTTTCTCGTTTAGAGATTATGGTCGTAATCTCTTTCATTAGGTCAGTAATCACATGAGGCTCCACCTCATCGGGCAATGCATCACATTTAGCGATAAACTCCTTACACTCATCCAGAAAGCAGTCATGTTTTAAAACGCTTTGCGAGCACGCATCATGGCAGGCTTGGTTAGCTTCTAAGCACGCGTTAAACTCATTCAGTAAAATACCTGACAGCTCTGCACCTTTATTCTCGATAGCTTTACGCATCTGCTCTTCGCTATTCAGCATAGAAACCTTAAGTTCTTTTAGGTGTTCAATCTGATTAAACGAAGAAACAAACATAGCTCCGCTGTGTACCATTTGTCTAATTTTACTTTTAAACTCAGTTAGATCGTATAACATATTTTATCCTTGTTTTATTAGCGCATATATTTTTTCACTTCTTGACTGAAAGAACTCAAAAAAGCAGAAGTTTTCTCAGAATAAGTAAGGCCAATATTTTTAACTTTCTTTTCCAAACTATTTACGTCTTCTTTAAGTCCAGAAAAATCTATCATAGCACTACGCTCCACAATATCAGGAAGACTTTTAAGCTGCTCTGACAAGGCTTCATGTTTAATAGCCACCTCTCCAATAAAACCTAATGTTTTATTATATACATCTTCCTGACGTGCTATCATATCATTTAGAACTCTTGTTTCGCTATTATAGTGTTCTCTCACCAAGCGATCCATTTCATGATAATTGGGAGTTTTCGATTTTTGATGCTGTATAGCCTCTTCTATTTCTCGCATCATCGTTGAAATCCGAGAAAGTTGTTTAGCTATTTTTTTCTTGTCTTTTACGACATTCTTTTTATTAAAAAAGATCATTTTATTTTTTTTGCCTTGTGTTCTCTTAACATACGAGTAATAGGATTATTAAACGCTTTTATTTCAGCAACGCTTACTCTTTTACGTCCCTGACATAGCTGACACGTTTTAAGAAGACCGCTACATTCAGGACAGACTTTAAATGGACCAAACTTAACATGGTATGAATGACGGATAGCATTAACAATAATCTTTTGAATACCCGAAACTTCACTCATTTTAATACCTCTTAAAATATTTTAGTAATCGCACTCAATATCTCTGCTTCTTTATATAAAATAATTTTAGCTCATTATTATCTAATAAGTGGGGCTAAAAATCATAGGTATAGATTTTTTTTAACATTTTATTGATGCTTTCTTCTGCTGCTACAAATTTTTTCCTGAATTCTATTTTTATTTCAAACATTTCTTCTGGCTTCATCACATCAGGAATATCACAAACTTCAGCCAACAGAAGGCTTCTCGCGATCAGTTTTTCTTCGATAAAAGACACCAGTTCAAGTTTTAAAATCTGATATTCTACAAAACTATTATTATTCATAGAATAACAACTCAATAAACTATTGTTTTTATTCAGATAAAAGTCCAGTTCTTTTATATCGGACGTTTTTAACATTAAGTCATTAATTAACTCTTCTTTAAAATCCTTTGTTAAACATTTCCTTTTGTCGGCCTGATGTATTTTTTCCTGAATACTTTCATCTTTTTCTTTTATTTGCTGACGGATTGAGTTTAAGCGATTAATCTTATTACGTTTAATCAGCTCAGGACGTAAGTTGGCATCGTTAAACATCGCTAAATCTTTTCTGGACACTTTACCCATACCGCCACAAATATCACAATTCTTAGCGGCAGAGACGCTTCCCTGACAGGAGGGACATATTTTAGATAGGCTATGCTGATCTAATGTAGAATCAATCACTTTCTTCACGCCTGTAAAAATACCCATTTTTTCACCTTTAATGTAATTTACTGGAGTTGTGTCAACTCTGACTCAGTGTATTATGACATTTGCTTTTATGAACATCAACCATTTTGTCAACAATCGCTCTTGATTCATCAAGCAAATTACAGGTTTTCTGAATATCTTCCACGCAGCCTTTTGTCATTGCTTTAAAAACGGGATCGCCCAGCAGAAGACTAAGCAAATAGTCACTTATTGCGGCATATAACTTTTTTATATTTGTGGATATTCCTCAAAGAAAAAAGCAGGCAACAGCCCGCTTCTTTTTCGTTATTCAATTACTGACATAGTGATCGCCAAACCAACTACTTTAAGGGCTGAAAGTTGGTTCTCACTTAGTTCATCTTTCAGATCACTATCAATGAAAGACTGAGCCTGTTTTTCCGTATCAAACGCAAGCAGATTTTCCTGACCTTCACAGTTAAACTCGTTATCTGATAAACCAAAAACGCTTGAGATACGAGCACTGAAATCCACATGGTCAAATGAATATTGATCCTCGCCTGAATCTTCATCTTCTAACTGGTGGAGACACATTCCAGTATTTTTATCCATAATCAGGAAAAGAAACGCGTTTTCTTTAGACATAATATTTTTCACCTTTTGTTTAATATGAAGTTATCATATCATAATCTTCCGTCCTGCACAACAAAAAAGACGCCCGGAGGCATCTTTTTACATATGTTTCCCAACCGTTTCTGGATGATAAATACTGTCTTCTTCCAGTACTCTTCTTCCCATAGGCTTGATGCTTTCAGGCCGAAACACGCTTTGAATAAATGGCACTACTTGATACTTTTCTTCACCTACAAGGAACAGTAAAACTTTACCACGCTGAACCTCACAACCTTTCACAGTTTGAGATCTTTCCTCATAGTGAGGATAGTCAAAGAATCCAATAAAATCATCTCTTACCTCAGCACGAATAGCACGCTCAAAATCAAAATAGTCCATCTCTGCCGATAATGGCATCTCAATAGGCTCAACGGATTTGAATCGTCCGATCCAAGTAAAATCATACACCTCTTTAACCGTTTCATTGAGATTTCCTGACCATTTAGCTCTTGTCGCTTCTGATAAATGAACATTGCTTTCATTTTTTGGCAAAAATGAACTTCCGATACATCCTAAAAAAAGCGCATCAGGAGATTCTTTCTGTAAAGGATTAACAAAATAAACGTCTACAACTTCTGCTCCCTCGCCCCAATCTCCACGATCACTGATGTAATACAAAGCCTCTTTCATTGTTTCTACCGGGAGCGTCATCAATGACTGAAACAGGTGTAAGAAATCCTCACCTTTCTCATGCTCGATTAGTTTCTCTGTAAGCTTAACACAGCTTTCCTCAACAATACGTGCTTTCATCTTATACTCCTTTTCTTATTGGGTTGCCACTATACTCATTTCTGACCAGCTCATCAAGGTTTTTGTTGGTAATACTTTGCGCAGACAAACCTGACTTGATTTGCTTTCTTTGTAGGAATTTACACGATATTTTGTGTTTTTACCATCTTTCCACACAAAACTACAGCCACTTACCTCCACCTCAGCCAACAGATCATCCTGCAGAGGCGAAGAAGATAGATTATATTTAATCCAGTGATTTAAAATAGCAGTAAAGATTACGTCATCTTGCACAAAAACATCTTCTTCGCTCTGATCTAATACATCTTCAAGAGACTTTTCTATGTCAAAGATAATACCTGTCGCTTCCTGACTTTTAGAAACTGGCGTTGACGCAGGGCGCTCACCATTCAGAGCACTCTCAGCAGTGCGCTCAAACATAAACTTGGCAACTGTCTTTTCACGTAGCGCAAACTCATCTTCACTGATAAGCCCACTACGCCATGAGCTAAGCAGAAAACGTGCAATAATAACCGCCTCAGCCACACCTTCATCGTTTGACTTGGATAACTCGCATAACAGAACAAGATAGCCCATAATACGCCTGTAGCTCTTCTCAGTGCGTTTAGAGAGATACTCTATATGCGCTTCAATAAAATCCTCAGAGGCACTACCTTCATGTTTTACTTTAACTTGTTGCTGATCAACATTCTCCAGAGTAATACCGAGTGGATCAAGCTTAATCAGGACTGCTTCTACAAGACGCGCAGACACATTCATCAGCATAGATGAAAAATCCTCATCATGATGCATTGACACAACATTATTATCAAAATGAAAATGGTTATTTTCGATATACCCTCGACCAACGATTACACGCATGATGTTTTCCTTATCCAAATGTTTTAGGGGTTATCGCCTGATAGGAATGAAGTAGCGGCCTTGTAAAATCACGCTCTTTATCCACATCAATCAGACCTGCCATACATAACATGCCTTGAGTCATTCCAAGATATAAATGCTGTATTTCTGGCGTATACTCAGCAGCATTCGCAGGATTTGACATATCTTCAAGGAAAGCTAACTCTCTTGCCTTTGAAATACCCTCATCCCATCTTAAAGGCGCAGAAAACTCGCTATCTGGATGACCTTCGAGTAGCGCTTTCTCATGCTCAAAGCATTCTCTTAAAACGCTCTTAGAAATCTCATGAGCCACAATGAAACTAACCGGACGAGCATCACTTTTTAACCCAGCCATATCAATAATCTGACGTGTGAAGCCAAGCCAGCGATAAAGCTTATCATGAGGATAATTCATAAGATTTGTTAACGCCTCATTTACCAGTCTAACCAAATGGGCTTTCTGACATTTAACTGGAATAACTGAAATCTCATCGGGGAAGTCAGATGATTTTACTACATCAGCATAGCGGGAAAAAAGCTGAGAAAGCACCTCTCGCTCAAGAGTTTCTCTTGCTTTATCTTTCGCTTGAGCCTTTTTAAGCGCTTCTTGAATAGCTTTCTTACTCATAGGTTTTTCTTCAGGCATAATGTTCTCTTTTATGGTTTAACGACTTTATAGACACCAAAACAGTTTCCGTCCTGACTGTTTTTGTCTGTTCGCGGATAGTTGATTTTGTAGAATCCTGATTTAGGTATGGTCTCATAAATCTCGCCTTGACTCCTGACACCAGAAGGTGGAATTACGCAGGATAATGTGTTGTAGGCAAACAGTTCATCATCATCCGTCTTGATGACATTATTGAATGGGCCGTATCTGCCATCTTCAACACGCTTAAGACCTTCTCCGGGCCTGTAAGGATTGACAAACTCATATGTGATGTCTGATTGTGTCTTGATAGAAACAACATCATTGCTCGCCGCTGAGAAGGCAGTAAGCCCTAATACTATTCCAGCTATTATCTTTTTCATAACTCTCTCCATTTTTTGGAATAGTATAGATTAAAAGCAGATTTAAAATCCACTTTAATGAATATCTCTTACGACCAGAACACATCCCGGTTTCTGAGCTTGGCATTTTTTACCACTTCCAGCATATCCGTCAACCTTGACTTGATATAGCCAACATCTACGCCCATGCTCATGAAGTTATGGCTCTCCTCTTGCTTAATTTCATAGCCAGACAAGATATCATCTGAGCGATTCAAAGCCAGCATCAGCTTGCGCTGAAAACTAAAGAGATCGGCTACCTTGACACTTCCCACATAGCCATCTTGCTCTGCCACAATAGCCATATTAACATCAATCAGGCGAAGGATGTGTGCAAAGTTGCGATTACACATGTTTACTTCATGCTTGAAATCAATTTTATCCACCATCTCATAATAGCGGCCCGTATCTTCTTCTTTAGACACATAGGGATCACCTTCAAATTGATAATCAGGAATGCCCGGATATGCCTCATCCATGTAAAGCTTTACTTTTTCGACAGTAGTATAGTCCAGATCAACCTGAAAGGTAACGCTCATGATAGTTTTTCCATATAGAAGTGGGATTGCTAGGTAGTATAGTTAAAAACATTATCAAAGTCTACTAATAAAACAACAAATAGGTGTCTTTATTTTTCCTTTTTTTGCTTGAAATCAACATCGAATTATGCGATCATAGCCTTACTAAATCAAGCCACTCCTATTTATAAACATGAGGTTCATCATGCTCCAGATTACTGAAAAAGACATGGCATTCCGTAAGTTAGATCTTGATTATTCAATCAATAGTGTCGGTCATATTGACAAGATGATCCCTTTCTTTGCGCTTCTGGCGGAGAAAATCAATCTCAACGCCAATCCTGCCAAAGTGTTCTTCTTTCACCTGCTGAAGCATTATGCAGTTAATGATGATGTAGATTTCAGCTTTAAAACTAAAGAGCGTTTCCTGCGCAATTTCATTTTCAAAAAACAACATGGTCGCGTTATGCAGAAAAGCTATCAGTATGTTGATCCTGTTTGGCTTTCCATGTATGTGCCTGAGTTTTACGAAACCATCAATGGCATCTTTGAAGGCGATGATGTAGCAACACCCGTGCTTAAGCGTAAAGGTTGCGCACTTTATGAAAAACACAGTGATGAATCAAAACAGAAAACTGAAGAGTTCTGGAATACTCTGACTCCGGCGCTGGCTCATCTGGACCCTTCCCTATCAGAAAACGCAGCGACTCTGTTTCTTATTGAGCTTCTGAAAGATGGCGGTGTAGAGATTCCTATTCAAAATGAAGCACACTGGTTTTATAAAGCCTTTCGTCAGACTGACGTGATTGATAATGATGTATTCACCCTTGATTTTACCTGTGAGGGGTATATTGATTTTGATCGGGGAGAGACAAGGGTTCTTAAAGACGCGATTGTTTGGAAGCTTCTTAATGAGCGCCCTTATCTATGCGCTAAAGCAGATCTTAAAAATCTGGAGCCGAATCAGGCCTTCTTTGATGCTGTAGCATTATTCTTTAAAGAGGAAGGCGAGCAAGAAGCCACGGCTTAACCTGCTATTTAACTAACATAAAAAAGAGAGGCAAGCCTCTCTTTTTTCATTCTGCTAATACGACATTCGTAAAAGAATCCATTAACAACCCAAGCGATTCTTCCATAGATTCCATACTGCCTGAGTCATTCCTGTCTGTCTCAATATCCTTTTTATTTTGGTTCAAAGTATTCTCAAGATCTAAACTCATTTCTATTTCCTCTTTATGATTAATATCTCTATTAATTACATCACAGCCTGGAAAATAGTCAAATATATTAGATTATTCCTAATAAAAAAGGAGACTTTCGTCACCTTTTATTTTAACATTTCGTAATCTTACTTCCCGAAAGCTTTTTTCCATCGCATAATGCCCGGCAGCTTATCAGAGGGAATTGTTTTCAGGATATTCTCAACAAAGACATCAAGCTCTTTTGATTGTTCCTGAGCGATACGCGCTGACCATTTACCATTATCATCCAGCGCCTCTAAATCGAAATCGGCAGTGGTTGGCATACATTGATGCTGACGATTAGTAGAGATATAATACGCAAGCATACGCCAGACATATTTCGCCTCTCCTGTCGCATTTTTAGGCTTCGTTCTATACAAGGAACCATCTGACTTAAATACCTGACTGGCAATCTCTGCAGTCTTACCTGAAAAACGCGCCAAATCAACCTTGGGAGAAACCATTACATTGAACATATTATCCTCAAAATGTTATTAATATAGGAATCATTATATCAAAACTGATAACGATGCACAAGAGTTATCTATTCACATTACTCAATGATAAAATAATAACCTATTGTATAATAAAAATTATTTAATAAAAAATCTATTCATGTATCTATTCATTGATACAGATATTTTATACTGTATTAAAAAAACAATACAAAAACAGAGGCACAGCCTCTGTTTTATGTTATTAACACTCTTTTAGTTTTTTCTCAAAGACTTCTTCAGCGTAGGCTTTGTCTTCATCAGTCATAACATATGTATCACCTTGAGAAGCCCGATGTTTCGTCTTTTCTCCACCGATCCAATACCATGCAAGCTTAATCTTTTGCGTTGGTGGTAATGTTTGATTTTCTTTACTATCATTCGACTTAAAGTATTTCAACTTTAATGTTCCGAATACCAACATATATTTACGAATAGAGCAAAAATCACCATAATTACTTTCAAGATCATGATTAACCCAAGCATTTTTTTCTAAAAACTTAGGCGTTAAATCCATTTCCATCATAACATTTTGAGATTTTAAAAACTGCAACATAAAAGACTGCTCTTCTTTGATACGGTTTACTTCTGTATCACTTTTATGTGCTCTTTCGGCATGGTTTAGCGCTGCCTGATAATAAACGCCCGCCACACAAGCAAAAACAAACAGTTCTTCTTTTGTTCCAAAAATTGGATTTTCTGTATGCTTTTTAAACATCTCAACTACATAGGACGCATGTTCAAAATCCATCATGTCTGTTAGCTGATAAGGGATAAAAAATACCGGCTTACTCAATAAATAATCGCGTTTCTTCACATATTCAGCTTTTTGCTCTTCATTTATACTTTTATCTGGAAACATATAGCGATATGTTAACAGCGAAGAAGCTTCTTCATGAGTAAAGTCAACCTTATTCTCATCAAAAAGCGATTCTTTGCCTTTTTCTTTGGCTTTCCAAAATAATTTAAAACTGAACTTCTTAATCAGCTTTTTATCCGCAAACACATAATCTCTGGCAAATACCCAAATATCATCTTGTTTACAAAAATGAACCCAACTAACAACTTGATTTATCTTAGCTTCCAGATTAATCCAGTCTTTCTCAAATAAAGCTTTTATTCCATCAAGCCATTCAGATATGGTTGCTTCAGAAATAGCCTCTTTCATAAGACGCTTATGTGGCTCACCTTCATCAAGCCATTGCTTGAGTTCTTTAAGATCCTTTTCTCGCACCCATTCTCTGATAATGCTGATATTAAATGGCTGAACTTTTGTGTCATAGCGGGGATTATATTGTGTCATAAATGCCTCAATAGTTAGTCTTTATCAAGGCATTATATCATTTTAGGCAGGTTAAAAGCTATACATTTTTTTGATTTTTATATTTTATCTCGGCCCATCTCACAATCACATAAGCCAACAAAGAAACTACAAAGAACACCAACATCATCCACGCAAGCCCCTGCAGCGTTTCTATCACAGTTCGGTATACTTCAAGAAACCAGCGCTCTGTAGTGAGTTCTAAGGCCTTATTTCCATCCTTGCCATACATGACAGGGGAAATGTATTTCTCAACGTCATAAACGCGTATACCGGAGGATATGCCCACCACCATTCCGGCAAACTTTGTATATTTAGCCCACGAAGTGTTAATCGGATCGTCGATGATACGATTAACAATATTATTAATGGATTTTGAGAAAAAAGATATAACAACCAATGACACAGAAGCCGCCACCAGGAAGTTTACTACGATAAGATAAAAGAACATGACCCACCTCCTTTATTAATAACCTCAGTGTATCATATTTAATCAAAAACAAAATAACCACAGTTCTATTTATGTGTGTCATTATTTAAAAAAATAAAAAGGCTTATCCCTTGCAGAGGATAAGCCTAACTTTATACCCTGTAAGGGATAATATTATTTTAACGCTTTCTTAGCATATAGCTTGATAGCTGTCTGCTTGTATTCTGGCGTTTTACCCGCATAGAGCTGCATAAGTAATGGCATCAGTGCTTTCTCATCTTTAACCGCACGGGCGAAATCCCCACGTTCAAGATGTTTATTTGCCTCATAAAGAGCATTAACCTTAGCCACCATATCATGGTATGTCTGTTTAGCGTAAGCCTCAACCTTATCGGCATTAGCAAGACGCTGCTCAAGATTGTAGTTAGGACTGCGAGCCTTATATACAAACATTGAACGCACTTCATCAAGCATTTCATCAAGAGCCGCACGATAAAGATTTTCACCTTCTTTGCTCAGATCCTGAATACTGATAACACTCACCATACTCAGATAAGGCAACGTCTTAATCTTGAGCATACGACCATCATTGAACTCAAGCACATAACCTTCAATGTCTTTACGGGTGATGTCTACATCTGCTACAGCAATAGGCTTAACCAGATGTGCAGCAATCACAGGATACTCTTTAGCAAACGCTTCAGAACGGATATCCAGATATTCACCTGTAAGTAAAGAACGCGCTTTCAGCACATGAACAGCATAATCTTTGTATTCGATCATTACACGGTTTACAGGTGTAGTCAGCTCCAGATCTACAGAGACATCTTTTTCGCTGAGCGCTTGAAGTTCCACTAAAAGCTCAGGAGAAATACTTTTATTTACTGCTTCTTTATTCAGGTATTCCGGCACATTTTTACTTTTGAACTTCACCAGACCATCAAAGGGAGAAATGTAGCTCGTCAGAAGAGAACCGTCTTCTTTGATATAAGCCATATCCGCATCGCCAATCTCGATTTTCAGATCTTCTTTCTCACCCTCACCCAAAGAAAAGAACTTCTTCATAGGCAGAGCCAGCAGTTGCGCTTCACCTGTGTTAGTATTAACTAAAAACAGAGTGCCTCGGCAGTTCAGACCATTTGGGCGCTTAAAATCAGAAAAACGAGGAAGCATGTAAGTAAATACGCGAAAAAGAAGATCGGAATGACCTTCAATCGGGTAATCTTTTGTTAAAAACTCACCGCTGCCTGTTTCTACAAGCTCAGTTAGTTCAGCAAACAGTGTTTTCTGAAAATTATTTTGTTCTTTCATTTGTATCCTTATTTTTTACCAAACATGATATTATAGAGTTTTCCTGAAATAGCTTGCAGAGCCTGTTGAGCCTCGTTAGAAAGCTCAAGCTCTTCTCTATAAATCAACGCATCAAGCTCACCACGCACAGCCAAAACCTCTTCTCGTGTGCGATCTGCTTTTTCCATAAGCCAAGCAACTAAGGCTGTCGCATCATTATCGTTTTCAATGACCATTGTCTTAGCTTCAGTTCTGTAAAAACCGCTTTTTGACTCGTATTTAGGCATGACAACCTCTTTATTTATAAAAATAGTATTATATCGATGTTGCCATTAAGAAGCAAGCTATTTGTGATCCTCATCATAGGTAGCCTTCCATTCTGAGATTTTTTCTTTTTCTTTTTCAGAGAAAACATCTGATGCTAATAAGCGAGGAATGGCCTTATCATAATGCTCATCGTCATCCTCTTCATTAGGAAAGGCTATAGGACAGATTCTGTTTTTTGCAATAGCTGCTTTTAGGGCTTTAACTGACTTTTTATTGCATTGCTCACAAGGAATATATCCCGTTCCCGTGAGTTTTCTGTCAGGCTTACCAAAATGCTTAAGACTTTCAAAATCAACAATACAGCAATCAGGATAGCCATAATATTTACCAAGAACATACCACATTGAGATCATAACTTACTCCTCAAATGAAAATATGTTATCTGATTGCTGATTAAATTTTCAATTATATTAAAAAAAGAGAGCCGAAGCTCTCTTATAATTACAGATCGTCTGTAGTGAAGATTACACCTTGTTTTGCGAAGATAGCGCCGTTATCTTCAACATCATCGCCAGACCAGTGAACTTTCCCATCGATAACCACTCCCCAAGGCTTGAGGAAGCTCTCGTTAATATATTTAAGCCATTCCAGATAGTCATAGGCTTTTTCCATTTCCCCCCATTTAAGCTTTGAGCCATTTTCAGCAGGCTCCCAACCACACCACGGATAAGATGGCTGTGTCGATGCTGCGCAGTCCGAATTGATTACTGAAGCATCAACACTTTGACCATAAACACCATCATTAGCATTGAAAACGCAATACTCACCTTCAACACCAACAGGCAAGCCTACCGCTTCGCGAACCGGATCAGAAATCCCTGAGCATTTAGCAGCATTACGTTTCATGCGTTTACTTTCAGAAAAATCAAGTAAATAATCCTGTTGCGCTTGGCTAAGCGCAGGTGTCAATGTAAAAGTCCCACTAAAATTTGTATTATATCCCATGCTTTTCTCCAATAGAAAAGAGGGCCGAAGCCCTCTTATAGTTTTTTATTTACCAATCCGGGGAACGTCTTTGACTTCCTCAAACTCACCTTCGAAAACATTGCCTTGTTCAAGCTGCAGTTCGTTCTCATCAGATGTAAAGATATGACCATTTTTAGCATAAATAGTGCCTACATCTTCACGTTCTTCACCATACCATTCAACTTCGCCATTGATGGTAACACCCCAACGTTTCAGGAAATTGTCATTGATATATTTAATCCATTCAACATAGTCATAAAACTTCTCAGATCCATTCCATTTAATCTCCGCACCATCTTGAGAAGGCTCCCAAGCACACCACAGACCCGGCTGATTGAAAGGCGACTTGTTAGAATCAATAACAGAAGCATGTCGATTTTGACCAAAGTTTCCGTCTTTAGCACTAAAGACACAGTATTCACCCTCATTGCCTACAGGCAAGCCAACTGCTTTACGCACCGCATCTGCTACATCGGCACATTTCTGCGCATCACGTTTAACTCGACGACTTTCAGAGAAAGCTTTAAGATATGCAACCTGATCGACATTCAGCGCTGGAGTCAACTTAAAAGAACCTTCGAAATCTGTAGTATAGCCCATGATATAACCTCGTAGATGTTTGTTTAATGAATACTTCTTAAAAGATGAGTCATTCTACCATGATGACTTATCCTGCACAACCTTTTTTATTAAGACTCAAAAAGAAAAACACGGCATAAGCCGTGTCTTTAAGATGATCGGATAACCATGATTACATTGCGAAAAAGCGACTCTTAGGTGCGTCTACAGGCTGATGAAGATGTGATGCTGACCACTCTTTCTGGACTTCTTCAGCTAACTCATTAACCAACTCGTTAGTCGGGTTTACACCTTCAGAACGATACGCTAAAACAATAGACTGGCGAACGTTCGCGTGGTAAGCACAAGCACTCATACCAGCTTCATGCGCAATCTTACGAATGTTTTCTTCTTGATTCTTGCGGGATGTAAACATAATCACTTCCTCAGTATTTAGTGTATATTCATATTATAACAGGCCGCAAACACCCCCACAAGTTAAACAATGCGGTTTCTTTAGCAAAAAGTGTTATTTTTGTGTGATTGTGATGTTATTTTTATGTGATGGCAAGCCATGCGAAAAAACTTGCGAACAAGAGCAAAAAAGACTATAATGACAACCTAAATCATAGAAAAGGTTCTCATCATGTCAATCTTAAGTCTCCTTAAAAATATTTCTAATATTCGCATTAACATTGAATATAAAGAAACCGGAAAAACAGCAGACCATTCGGTTTCAAAGCGAATTCCTTTTTTAAAAGCCGAACCGAAACCAAAGTTAGCACAGACATTTGATGCGCAAGGCCAATGCTTACATGTTAATTACAAGATTGATAGTCATAGTAGTGAGACACGATATTTTAACAATCATCAATATATTCACGATACGATTACTTATTGTTGTAAAGACTGCGGTAAGAAAAATCTTTCCGCTAGCGATATACCTTCAACAACTAGCATGAGTTTCTCCAGTCCTATTTTTGAAGATGATCAATCTTCTTGGGGGATTCTGTAAAATAAGATAAGCATAAAAAAGAGAGGCTTGCCTCTCTTTTTTTATTTTAGTCTTTAACTTTTTTGGTTCCATCCAATAACGTCACTGGTTTTAAACCATCATCATGATTACTCGCAGTTATCGAAAGAATATAAGCAGCTTTATCTAACTTGTTGACAAATGTTCCTAAGTTTGACTTCAATATTCCTTTATCGCCTATCAGATAAATCCTGCCATTTTCGAATACCAGCTCAGCATTCCCGACGACAGGCCACCAGATGTCATCAGGATCTATATCAAAAGACATGCCATCCAGTTTAACTTCCTTGCCATTATTATCCTTATAGGTAGCAGTAAGCTTAAATGCTCCTTCAGATGATAAAAAACGGGAATATTTTAACACAAAGTTCTTATAACGCTCAGAAGAAATAATCCAGACATGATCGCCATATCCTAATTGCTCTGTTATGTCAGTTTTAACACAATCACTATAACAGACTGAATGAAGGTTCTTATCAGCCTCACTTGAAGTATTCGAGGTGAAGCTTAAGACAAGAACTACTATTAAAAATGCAACTAAGCCAAAAATAACCTTATTCTTTGTTTTCATTTTGAGTCCTGTAATTAGGGATATGGTAGGCTATTATATCAACAAAGAGGATTGAAAGAAAGGAAAAAATAAAGCCCCAACTAGGGGGCTTAAAAGATTTAGGCTCTATATGGGCAACAGGCTCCGATTTTCATCATAAGCATCTCCTATCATTCCATCGCCCTTCGGACATATGGTGATATCGGCGTGTCGGACTTAAGTTGCCTTTCTCCTATGGCACTCCCAACGCAATCTCGCTTACTCGCGTAGAGCACTAAATCAAAAAAAAGAGGAACCGAAAGGGCATCACGCACATCTTCTCTCTTTTTCAAAGTTACAGCGTCAGCGTAAATATTAATAAAAGCAGTAAAAACAACCATCTCAATACAATCTAAATATACAATTTACGAGTATAGAGATCAACTATTTTTTCCATGAATCTTACATTTTTCATTGATTATCTTATAACCTGAACCTCTACGCTCTGCGTTATCAAGCTTAGGACAATCACACTGAGGAACCTTATACCATAGATGCATATTCGCATCTTTCTCAAAGCCCCACGCTTCCTGAAGCGCGAACTCACACTCTTCTGCTTCACTGGCTAAACTTTTCAATGAAGCCACATCATTCTCAACCTTCATTTTATCAAAAATATCCAGACGCTTAACGTGAAGCGATTTGATTTTTTCAACATCCGCCTCAGACAGCCCTTGCTTCTCAACAAAGGCCTTATTGAGATTAAAGGCTGGTTTGCCATTATGAATCACTGTTAAATCCATCTTTTACCTCTCTTAAAAGCAAATACCAGCAGGGGCTAGGCCGTGTGCTGGTATTCTTTGGGTGTTAAGGACGCATGGCAAGCCAGAGGGGAGCCTTAACTACTTAAAATATTTGGGCATATTCTATGCCCTTGCGAAGGTGGAACAAAGAGTTCTACTACCCGTAGAGCCTATGGCGCAGGTGGTAATCATCACCTGTCTTCTTTGCTCAGTCTCAAGGCTTTCACCATTGACTTGGCTTCGAGAGCAGGACTCGAACCTGCGCCCTTATAAAGGAAGAGCAACCATTTCCCGATAAAGAAGCCTTAACTCTTATTCCCGAAGGAAGGATAAGGCCATTTTAAGGCATAAGCATAGCTTCTTACGTTTTAACACTGAACTACGCCGACCTGAAACCAGTATACTTAACTTGTTTATCCATTGCAACTGATCAAACTACTTTTTCTGCCATAACCTCAAAATCGATAATGTCCGTAAAGTTTTTTCCTTGACGGCACTCGAATGCGATCATCTCAGGAATTTTAACGCCACGAATCTCATATGATCCGCCAGTCTTGAAAAAATCACGATTCACAATGGCTTGCGCATCTTCGATATATGCCCATGATTTATCGGACTTCTGATTTTGATAGTTATTATCATTCTCAAAAAACTTATCAATCTCATCTATGGTGCAGGTCTTGAGATTTAAATGTCGCTTGTTAGAGACCCCTTCAAGGCTGATATTTTTAGGATTAATAAAATAACCTTCAAAAATACGGTCAGGCAGCTCATATTCTTCTACAGAGCGTTTCTTAACCTTATCAACTATCATAACACCACGATCTTTAATCATCACAAAAGAAAACTTTCCAATACGCATAGCTTCTCTCCGATTATTTTACAACCACAAGCTTATCATGAGTTCTGATTTGCACAAGTGTTATTTGAGGTTAAGAAGCATCTTACCTAAGTTATAACGAGAAAGCGCCATGACATCAATCGCATGAGCTTTACGTTTAGCCTCTACTTGAGCTTGAACGACTACTTTTTGTTGTTCCTGAGTTAACATATAACACCTCTTTTTTATGGGCTTCATTTCACCTGCTATAGCAGGTAGTTTTGATTCTACACGCTACAGCCATTAAAAAAGGAGCATGTCGTTAACAAGCTCCTTCTCTTTTTATTTTTCTTTTGGAAACATTTTTTTGTTGTTGAAAACAACAGCGAACAGTGCCGCGATCACAAGTACAATCATCATCAGGACTCCTACAAAAAGATAAAAGAAAACCGACCCTTTAAAACTTAATGGGACAAGCTTCTACTTCGTTTTCGTAGTTCCTGTGAGCGCATGATAGATCCTCATGATTAGTTAAAAATACCTTATAAACTGATTATAACAACAGAGCTTGTTCAGTGCAACATTTTCTTTAAAAAAATATTTACCGCTTTTCTTTCTGGCTCAGTATGTTAAAATAATAACTTAAACGACAAGAGGAGATTTCCATGAGCAATAACACGGTTGGTATCGTCTTAATGGACGAAAAAGATAAAAACATGTCTGAGATTATTAATAAAGTTAAAGTTGCGCTTGATGATTTCTATCAAGAAAAGCTTCAGGCTTCGATCAATGCGCTGCCTAATGTAGACGCAACTTTCAAAGATCTTTCTTCTTACGCTCAGAAAGAGTTCAAAGAACCAGTTATTGATTTTCGTTCTCCTGATGACTCTTCCGCCTATGCAAGACTGAGCTTTATTTCTACACCTGGCTTTGCCGGAACGGATAGAACGGTAACTATTCATACTCGTAGCTTTATTGATGATGTTAAGGATTATCTCGATACTGACAAAGAGCTTCCAAGCATTTTGTTTAGCATGGGCAATAACAAAAATGGACACGCCATTATTGAAAGAATCCTTGAGCAGTTTGGTGATGAGCATCCTTCTTACATGGTAAAAGAAGAAGGAGTACCTAATCAAAAAACTCCCGGAAACCTTACCAAAATCGGCAGTGCTCCCGAAATAACTCCTATTCAGCTTTCTCCCGCAGAGCCTGAAGAAGAACCTGTTCAGCGCCCAAGACGTAAAATGTAATATTTACTATCAAGGCTGCTTCGGCAGCCTTTTTAAAAAGGAAAAATAATGAGCAAACGACCTCAAGATATGACCTCAGATGAACTCGAAGAAGCCTCTTATCATGAGCTGCCTCTGAGTCGTGTTAAGAAACTCGCAGATCCCTTCGGATGCTGGATGGAACTTAAATCTCCCATTACACACCAAGAAGTTCTCGACTGCCTTAAAAATAATCAGGAACAACTTACAGATACTCCTTTAGCGTTAGATGCCATGATGGACTCAAAAGGAGCATTTGATGCTGATGAAGCTCGCCAAAAACATATTCAGAAAATAGCTTATTTTGTTAAAAATGGTTTTGATGACCCGATTGATATTGACGTGGGCGTTCCGAGCATGAACTGCTATATTTCTCATATGATTGAGGATGGCAATCACCGCTTAGCTGCTGCTATCATACGCAAAGATAAAACCATTAAATGCTCTATCATGGGCGAAGGCGAATACGCAATAGAACTTGGCTTGTGGAATCCTAATGAGTATCTTAATGAATTGGTCAGACGCTATGATGATGATATTGAGCAAGTCGCTCAAGATTTTGATCAGCCTGAGAAACAATCAGTATCTCGTAAGCCTTCTCCTTAATGTAAAATGGCCCTTATGGGCCACTTTAAGCTTATTTTACTCTTCATCTTTTACAACTTTGTATCCCATCTCAGTGGCTCTTTGATGAAGTAGCGCCATAAAATCATCTATGTCAACATCATCACCGAAAGTAGGCCATTGGACGCCCATCAAAAAAGAACTTATCATATCGCAAAGATCCTCAGCATTCCCTTGACCCTCAACGCCATAAACAGCCATTCTCACTCTAACAAAAGGAAAGAAAGATAGTATATTTATAAGTTGATCTTCAGTTAATGAAATATCTATATATGACTCAATAGAGATCAGAGCTTTTTTATAATCTTTTTCTTTAATCGGTTTATCTTTATTTTTCTGATAAAAAACTACACTTTCTTTATGCCTTTGGGCAAGCCCATATTCAACGCCATCTTTAAAGTTTTTATAAGAACTTGCTGGTGCGATATACATTTTAATAATCCTCTTTTAATAAAATCGCGTTAATCTCATCTGCTGTTATATCATCATGGAGAAATATAACTTCCACAGCACTATCTGCAGGGACGGCATCAGCAACGGACTGCGTATCAGTAATCAAATAACGCAAACCTGTTAGGCCTTCATATTTTTTCGTTACCGCCTCCGCCTCACCAAATCCTATCATCTTTATGATATTTTCTCTTTTCTTAACCACGCAAAATATAGCAGAACATGTTTCAAGATCTTCTGGTAAACATCCGCCATACATCATCACAGGCTTATGTTTTAAAGCTTTTTCCATTCTTTTACGCCAGTTGTCGTCCAAAATAATATTGCTCATTTACTCTCCCGTGACTTTAACTTATTCGATTATACACCATAGTTTTTTATTAACAAAAAAAAGAGAGGTCGCCCTCTCTTTTTCAGCTATTTCGGATTAAATCCATTCCGCGTTGATTTCAGGGAAATCATACACATCAAGATCACCTTCGCCCAACCCTACTACAAAGTCAGCGTCTTCCTTATCAAACACCTGAGTTTCCCCAGCCGCTTCGATATGAAGTTCAACTAACTCCTTCATAGTGATCTTTGTGTGCTTCATTTTCAGATACGCACGAAGCATATCCGTAGATGAGGCAATGTTGTTGTTCAGATTGTTCACGGCTGATCCATATCCGTATGACGCATATCCTGAACCCGGAAGCACAGAATCCAGCCAAATAACTTCTCTCGTTTTCAGATCGAAGAAACAAGGAACAACTGTTGATCCATCACGTGTGATATCAAACTTCCCTCTCACGGTAGATGGCTCAAAAATCTCACCTGAGTCCATGCTCTCCCTTAACATAAAGCCAGCAAAGCTCTCTTCATGCTTCAGGAATGATGGCCCACGGTAAACACGCACATCCATTGCTGCATAACGCATTCCACTCTCAAGCGCATGTTTGATATCAATATCAATGAACTCACTCGCACCATGTGGAGCTGGCGCATACGTCTGATCACCAGAATGACGAGCATAGTTATTACGTAGTCCGTAATAAGCGATCTGGTCAAACTTAGTCAGATCTTCATTGATAAAGAATCCACTCAGATCCTGATCATCACCAATCCAGTGAATAAACATTCTCAGAATGTTTTTCTCAACATCTTCTGGAATCAAATCCAAAGGCACACGTGATCCACGTGCAACCGTCTTCTTATCCTCAGTGATAGACGCTAACTGAGCCGGAAGCAGCACAGAGTAAGCCTCTGGCGCAATAAATACTTTCTTATCCTTAAGCAACGCCTTATCAGCAAACTGCTTGACCACCTCAGCTCTGATAACCGCTTTGATTCTCTCAACCACGCTTTCATCCAGCGTCTTCAATGAAGGCGCAAGCAATGCTTTACCTTTGCTTCCTGCAGTGAATACCACACGGTTTCCAGACTCGTTCAGAGAACGCCCCTTGAAGTGTCCCAGCACCTGAAGCAATACTTTCGTATCAACTTTCTCGGCTACTTTCGCAAACTCAGATACCACCCAACCCGCAGTTTTCGCATCGGAATCTCTCAGAAGCTTATCCAGCGCACGCGCAAAGACAGATGGCTTATTCACCAACTTAAGGACAGCAGCTTTCACATCGCCAGACTTAATAGCTTCCGCTACCACTGTCTCTGATGTTAAAACGTTTTTCTCGTTTCTGAAACGTGCCGCCACCTCAGCCACTTTACCGCCGAACTCACCTACATGAAGAGAATGGAACGCTCTTTTCCACAATGCCTCGTATGCTTTCACATCAGAGATATTGATAACATCTTCCAGTGCTGATACCAAAGCACGACGCGTTTTACGGCTCAGCGATTTGAAACGCACTTTCTCTTTCAGCTCAATATCTGCATTAGACAAGGAAGCCATTACACGCAATACATCAGTCGTCGTCGAAACAACGCCATTGATTGGCTCACCTGCTTTGATTAATGCTGTTGCAACGCGGCACAGCGTTTCTTTGAAAGGAATCTCTCCCTGATACTCAGCAGCCCAACCCTCAGCGATCCCCATATCCACAAACTCCACCAAAGACTCTGGCAGGCTGTTTTTAGACGCAAGTAGCTTAAAGAAGTATGCTTTCACATCTTCCATAGAGATAAGCCCTATCGTAGTCTTAGGATGCTCCTCTTTCAATGCTGGACGCTTAGCTTCCACGTATTCTGGTGTCCACTGACCAAATGACCAGTAGTGCAGAATAGCATTGATATAAAGCTCAGCATCAGACGCTTCCATCACCTGACGTGGGAAGTTAGGATAGAACGCCTTCATCTTAACATGCGCACCTACACTCTCTTTCGCAAGCGTAAGAATAGACTGACAAGCTTTTACCGCATCTGATTCCTCAAGGGATGACAGGTGCTGATACAGCTCTTTTGACACAAGGAAACCAAAGTTATGCATCTCGTTAATAAACGTGATAACATTCAGATTGAAAACACCCTCTTCTGATTTACGCGCAGAGCCATCTTCTACAACAACAGCAGACAGTTTGTTAAAAGCGATTTTGTTTACTAAGTTCATGTTCATAGTGATTTCCTCTTAAATTTGTTGGGTAGTATAGCAGGAGGAAGCCCTCCTGCATAGCATGTTTTATCAGAACAACCGATTAATAACTTCGTCTTCCGAGACATCTTTTAATGGATTAGCCTCTCTGATCGCAGCTAACTGCTCATCAGTGAGTGGGCCATCATCTGGCTCATACCACGGCTCATCTTTTCCATAAGTTCCGTTTTCAATCTGTGTAAATAAGCACTCAGTGAAACTTTCCTCTGGTATATTTGTGGCACTACTATTTGCTCTTATCCATTCAATCTGCTCTGGAGTTAACGGACCATCGTCTGGCTCATAACACGCTTCTTGTTTACTACTAATTTCATTTTTCATATACTTCTCCCGTTTTACGTTTAACTTAAACTTTATTCGTAAATCTTTTTAAAACGCTCATCGGGAATATCTTTTGCCGGACTGTTTTCTCTTAACCATGCTATTTAGGCATCGGTTAAATCCTGATCATCTGGCTCATAACTATACATATTATTGTTCATTAGTTTCTCCTTTAATGAATCTCATCAAAACTACGAAGAAAAAACTATGACAGCAACTTCTTATCTGTTTCCTGACTGCTACGCTGCGCAACACTTCTGGTTGTTTTAACTAACTCATCAAGCTTCTCTTTAGGCATTTCCGTAGAGGTTTCTCTTCGTTTTGCCTTCAAGATTTTCCTGACATCTTCTTTAGTTAAAATACCCGCATCACGCTTTAGATCAAAAGTGTTTTTATTCCGGTAGTATTCATTATGAATATCAACCTGCTTAACGGAGACAACTCTAATGTCTTTCTTAAGGTCTCTCCGGTTAAATGACTCACCGTTAAAATAACACTCAATAAATCGGTTATGCGCATCAAGGCCATTTGACATAAGCAGGTCAAATAAAACAACGCCTTTGTAGCCATGACTTTTAAGCAAACTTATCAGCAACTCATCACCCATAACTTCCATAATGGAAAATGCGTAGTTTTTGCTTTTTACAACAAAGTTTTGGTTGTAATAGCACGCATCAAAGTCATCACACAGCCTAAACATATAGTTAGATTTTGTTTCAAGTATAATAGAAATAGGACTAACCTCTTTGTATATTAAATTATAAACTCACGTCTCTGCTTTAATACACCTTTACGGTTATCCCTTTTAGAGGATCACTTACGTGCCGGATGGCAACATAAGAGGTACGAAAGGTATAGGTGCCTGGAAAGCATTTTTGGTATTTTCGCCATTGAGTTGTAGAAGTATCCAAAAACTAAGCCAAGCATTTTCTAGCTGCACTTAAGGTAGCAAATCACCTTTATTTCAAGATCGCACTTAAGGTAGCGTATCACCTGAATCTCTTGTTTGGTAAGCATCTTTAGTTATTCGCCAATGAGTAGAAGTATCCAAAGAATAAGCCAAACGTTTATCGTCCCGCACTTAAGGTAGCGAATCACCTTATTTTTTAATCTCACACTTAACGGTAGTGACTCTCCGTTTGTTTCAACTTCGCATTTAAAGGCAGCGACTCTCCTTCTTTTATTAAAACCCGGAAAGCATCATTAGTAGTTCGCATAAGATTGTAGAAGTATCTAATGAATAAGCCAAGTTTTAAAAATCGTAATCTGGAAAGCATCTTTGGGATTTCAGTTTAAAGTTTGATTTAAGAGTAGAAGTATCCAAAAAATAAGCCAGATTGTTTATCTCACCGGAGATTTTCATTCTACAAGGTATTCCTTATAAAACTATTTAGGCTCCGGCTTGATATTTCATAGTATACAAAATAATAATTGAAGTCAAATTATTTTTCACGATTTTCTAAAATATTTTATTTTAAGCAAAAGCCTGAGCGTAAGAGAACTTGCCTTGCTCAAAAACAACATAAAAAGAAGAATAGCAAACTCTTTCTTCACCTTCAACTTCAACACATTGAGCTTGGTCGGCAAAGTCCATCATTTTTTGACGTGTTTTTGGCGAAACCTGTTGGGAAAGCCAGCAGCCATCCCGCTCAAATCCTTCTCCGTCATCTGTGAATGAAATCACCGGATAGCCTTCTTTGGTGTCAACATCTACAGAGATGCCCAAAAAACCTTGATACTCGATGGTGTCTTTTTCTATCATTGCCTTCAGACAACGTTCTAGTCTTGCGATAGCTATAGCTATAGCTATAGCTTCTGTTTTTTCTTGTGAATCCATTTTGCTCTCCTAAGTTAAGAACACCATTATAGCTTTTATTTATCTGATATATCAATATTTTTATGAGGCTTACCATAATATTTATACCAATCAGGCTTCATCATGATCTTTTCAAGGATACGGGCGCGAGACAAAGATAGGGCCATTGCTGTAGGAGAATAGTCATTTATCCATTCGATGGGAATCCCGCTTAAATCGAGACCATCGCGATGAGCAATATTGTATTTTCTTCTGATAAGCTCTGCTATAAGACTATCCTGACGCTTTTTCAGGAAGCTCAGCTTATCATAAAAGAAGGTGACATGCCCGGCACCCAATAAATAATCAGAGGCAATCTTAAAGTCAGCAGGCGTCTTTCCTTTCGCAAGGGCTTTTCTGACCAAACCTAAGATGCGAGGCAGCTCCTGATATTCTCGCATTAAATGCTGGTCGGTAAGCTCCTCTGGTGGGACGATATTTATTCTTGTCATCAATCCTCCTTAATCATCATGATGATGCGAGTGATGGCTATCAGTATTATGACTCTGACCACCACCGTCATCAGAGCAGCCAAGGGCATGGTGCATAATATAGCCTAATACATTATCCTTACTTCTACTTTTCGACTTATGATGTTTTTGATGCCTTTCAACTATTTCAGACATTTTCCGACTAAGTTCAGAAACCTCTCGATTGAACGCCTCTCTTTTTTTCAGAAAAATAAAGCAGTTTTTTAAATGCCTTATCAGTCGCCCATTCTTTTCCACACCTGTTATGCCTTTATGGAATGAAACAGCTTGCGTGAGGTTATTATAAGTAAGAATAACTTCCTCATCCAATCTTGATAAGAGATACTGATGCTTAGAAGGCAGCGTTAATGTTAAAATATTTCCCGTCAAATGATATTTGAAAGCAAGAGATGGATGGCTATTCAAACCATAGTCCAGCTTCAACATGTCAATTAGGTCTGATACAAAAAATCGTCTCTTTAAATAAGCTAACATCGCTATTGCCTTATTTTATGAAGGATAGTATTCGTTATTTTTTACATCTTTTTTACGCTGAGACGCGCCCTGATAATAACCACGCTGAATCCAACGCTTACATTTACCAAATGCTTCTTTATCAGCACGCACAGGCCACGGATAGCCACCATATTTAACCACTTTCAGAGTTTTTTTATCATAACCCTGCTCCTGACCACATTCCATGATTTCATTGCGGTAGTAGCTAAGCCAAGCCTCTCTATTACATTTTGGACAAGGAATATCTCCACCATTATCCAAATAGTTTCCATCGCCACTATCTGCATCCCACAAATAACCATCACAACACAGGCTGTCTGGATAGTGCGCTCCAAACTCATGACCTTGATAACCACAGCTCATACGACCTCCTATTTAAGTTGTTTTAAAATATCTTTTAGTGCTTCTTTACTCTCATTATTGCTTTCTTTAATCGATTTTAGTCGCTCACGACACTCGCTCAAAGTTGTGCCGCCAGCACCACTCTTATTTTTCTGATCCATTATCGGAATCCTTATTTCTAAAATATGACTCACGCGCTGATTCAGTCTCGTTCAGAATCTTTTTAGCCGCTTCTGCTCGTTTTCGACAATCATCAAGGCTTTTAATCTTCCTCAATGGAAAATCATATTGTTTCTTATCTGACATCTTTACCTCTCTTATACTTATACCTCAAGACCTTCAAACTCTGGAATCTCTTCGCCTGGCGATTTCCAGTTCATAATCTGACCTGTTTTAACATCGATCATAAGAATAACCATATCACCAAAATGTTTCTCCGGGAAGAAGCTCGGAACATAACCGCGATAATCGCCCATGCTATTACCTTCCTGATCGAATACCGAACAGGTAAATCTATCGCCAACCTTCGCTTTCATTTTTACAAAGTTTACTGACTCGGCAAATGATTTAAACTCTTTTGAACTTAAACCATCTTGGTCTTCATCATAACCATTAGCTTCGGTTATCAGAGAAGCAAGCTCCATTACATCAATATCTGTAGGCCAGTTTACTATCATTCCCGTCGCTAAGTCTATTTTTAGCTCAACGTAATCACCATAGTGGACTTCTGGAAAGAAAGAAGGAACATAACCTTCATATTGCCCAATAACACTTTTATCTTTATCAAAGATGTCGCAAGCGAAACAATCGCAAACTTTAAGTGAGGTTTTAATTACTGCTGCTACCATAGTTTATTTTCCTTTTGTTATATTATTTAAATCTTGGACGCAAAATCGCTCTAAGCTCATTTTCGTCAGGAGGATAAGCACTAAGTTGACCAACTTCAGCCATTTTCTTTTGGCAAATCTCGCGAATCTTTTCTATCTCGTCAAGTTGCCACTGATGGTTAGATTTATCCACTATCTTAAACGATAATGTATCCTTAGTGCCTTGATGATAGTAATAGTGTTTCAGCGGTAATGTGCTTTTAACCAGTTCAGTGAGCAAATCAGGATGTTGCCTGAGCTTACATCTCAATGCTGATTTAAAACGCTCACGAAAAGCTTCATCCTCACTACTTATTACGCCCAAACCTTCCTCAAGCATTTTTACGCCTTTCTTTTTAGCATTATAGCCATGAAGCGTTTTAAAGCCCTCATCCTGACCACCTGTTAGTAGCCAATACCAATATCCCTCCAGAGACTGGAAATGGCCTTCAGGAAGCTCTACACGCCTGTCTGAAATATTACTCAGGCCTTGCCCTAACGTAAAGACAGACTTGGTATACACATTGATATGCGTTATGCCCTCCAGCAAAGGATCAAAGGTTTCATCAGGCTTATCCAGACTGTCAAAAATAGCACGTTCTTTGCGATACGATTTCAGAACGCCTAACATAAATAAATTTCTGCAGACTTCCTTTATCTGATTACCATGATAGCGGCTAAGCTGATCTTCCATGCTTTTCTGATTCTGTGCTTCAAGAAAAGCAAAGACTTTATCTTTCTTGTTCTCAATAAGCGTATCAAGAATATAAGCACCACTTCGGATAATAAGACTATCTGTAATGAGAATGATAGCCTGCTTTGAGTCCACTCCATTTACGCTTTCATTAAATAAAACAGCAAAGCGATCCCAGCCACCGACTGATCTGATGAATCCTGAATAAAGTGATTTTAGGTCTTGCTCATTCATTTTAGTCGCCTCTGTTTTATTTTTATTCAGTATACTTTATTTATCATCAGAAAACAAAAAAGACGGCGAACCGTCTTATTTATTATGCCATTTTCCATTTCTCAAAATCTTCATGGATCATGCCTATCAGATTCTCAGCTAAAAAAAGATTAACCTTCTGACAATCACCATCATAAGACAAAAATGCTTTTTCAACACAATCAAACAATTTCGAATCAAGTGTTTCAATATAACTTTCATCATAACTTGCGCCAAAAACCTCAATGAAAAATCCCTCTTTCCAATCTTCATATTTAGAGTGAGAACAGTCGCACATAACGTTTAAAGCATCGAGAAAATGCTTTCCAATATAATCAGCCAAGAGAGGCGTTTTAAAACCTTCAATCAGATGCTGTGTTTCGCTTAAAAATGTAAAATGCTTCGGCTTGAAATTTTCGAAGTAATATTCTTTGTATGTTTTCATAAAACAACCTTAAGATAAGTTAAAGTATTTCCATAGCAGATTCACGAAAGAGTCTGCATAGCCATCGCCTTGATGTGTAAAATCTTCTTCACCACCATTGGCCTTGGTAAGCTCTTGTTCAAAGAACTCACGGCCTTTACCTTTAAGCCCAATCTTAAAGAAAGAGAAGCACATTTCTGTTGTGGTATCTTCATAGCAGTTGGTCAGATCCTCACTGCCCCAAATTTTACCATCCTCGAACTTATCAAGCTCAAGGAAATCATTGGTATTTTGCTTAACTGCATTCTCAAAATCCTGTTGAACTTTATTAATCGCCATTTGTTTTGCCTTAGTATGTTTTTTTCTACTCTATCATAAGTGATGATGACAACCAAGATATTTTTCTTTTACAGCAAGCAACAAATAGATTGAATCACATAAAGAATATTGATATCATTACCTCATTGAAACACAACCATCATTTAATCCAACAAAGGAAATTCTATGAAAAAGATTCTTGCTGCTCTGCTGATCACATCTACTCTGGCAGGTTGTGCTACTGGTCCTGAGCGCGGTCATTACTACAAAGATGAAAATGGTCAGACGCAGTATGAGCCTTCTGCTGAGGCTAAGAATGCAGACCGTTGGGCAACCACTGGTGCTGTGCTGACTGGTCTTGCCGCTGCTGCCGCCATCACATTGGGCGTCATCGGAATCAATAAACACTAAGCAATCAAGCCACTGAAAGGTGGCTTTTTACTTTAAGGATGAATAACCATGATGATGAAAATTCCAGGTAGTGCAAACGAATCTTATAACGAAAAAGTTGATGATTATAATAAATTAGCCGAACGCATGGATCGTTTTCGTAAGAAAAACTTTCTTTATCGTTTAATCTTTCGTGGCCGATACATGTCTATGCGTGCTCACTTAGCCGTTATCTGTATGCCATCCTATTGGGATGAATCAATCTAGTTTTTTAATGCCTTGATAAAGCTCCTCACAGAATATGCACAGTGTGTTTTCTTGAGGAGTTTTCCACAATCCTACTTCATATTCAGCATTCTTATTTTGAACAAAATGCGATTTCCACAGTTTATATTCGTCATTCTCATGAGCATGTCCTACCAGCTTTTCTTTGGTATTATCAATGACCACGCTTAGCATTGTATTAAAACTCTCCAGTGAATCCAAAGCGCCTTTATTTTCTTCATTAAGAACCTGAGCAATAATAAAATCTTTTGTTTCTTTTGAAATAGTCATAGTCCCTCCTTTTTCTACAGCTTATCACAAAAATCAGAAAAAATAGGCGTATTTTTGATTTTCCACTTTTTCTTCATTAAACTATATAAATCAAAGGAGAAAAATCATGAATACAATATCATTAGATCTGGCCCGCCGTAAATCGAAATGGACAAACGAGGATTTTATTCGTGAGATTATCTCTGATGCAGGATGCTCTTATCTTGACTGGAACAACCTGCAGCCCAATAAACCATTAACCGATCTTGGTAGCACCATTCTTCACTTACTTACACTCAATCCTTATACTGATGACCTTTCTGTTTCTGAGGATTTAATACGCTATATATTACAAAAGCCAGAAGTGAATATCAATGCTCAGGATAGATATGGAAGAACGCCTTTGGTTAACTTTATGTATTGCGGACGTATCTGGCAGGAACATCTCGATTATGGACTTTCAGGTCTGAAACTTTTATTAGAAAATGGCGCTAATCCCAACCTTTTGTTTACGCCTCAGTTTATTCATTTAGCCAAATGTCAGCAATGGGCGCTTATTCACCACTGCCATCATGCTCCGACTTTATTTGGTGTTTATGGGATACCTACTGAGATGATATCTCTTCTTAATCAATATTGGGATTGTGATATGAAAGATTCAGCAGGCAGAACCTATCTTGATTTTAATTAAACGCATCCAATATATATCAGACCGCCTATTGCCGATATCATTAAGAAAACCAATACCGCCATTGTTTTATTTAAAGAAGCGATATAGGCATCATTTCTTGCGTTAGCTTCTTTGACATATTGATCAAGCCTTCCTTCGGATTCTTTTAAATAATCAATCCTTCCTTGGTTGATGTTGAGCATATGTTCTTTATTCATTCTTTCCCCATAAAAGAAAAGCCGCAGCGCGGCTTATTTTAACACAACCAGTTGAAGACTTAGGCTATTACTTTCATTATCAAAGCCCATGTGCATACTTAACTGTAGGGATTTGGCATCAACATTGTAATCATATTCACGTTCTTCTTCATACATATAAATCAGCTCTTCTTGAAGATCCTCTTCACGAAAAGCATTATATGATTTGTAATGCTCTACAACACGTTTTGCCACATCACCACAATAAAGCTCGTCAGATGTGCATTCAATCTTAACAACCATAGGAAAAACGTTCATTGACACCTCCTGCTTGCTAAATAAACCTGATTACTTACATATGATCAAGCGGATTATATTCTTTCTCAAAAGATTTCGGCTTATCTTTAGTGCCACCTTTCATAGTTATTGTTATTGGCATAGCAACAACCACAAACAGAAGGATTGCAATTAAAATAGTACCTGCACCCATCTTTAATCCTCATCAGTTAAATATTTAAAATGCCTCAAACCACTTCAGCAACTAAACTATTTTCTAACGCATTTACCTTACAAAAACGTATAAAACAGTTGGGATCGGCTTTATACGTCGTATTAATTTACTTTTAATAGCTGATAGAAAGATTCAGAGTGCGGTCATTATCAAGACTATCAGTATCCATAATCAAACTCAGCAAAACAGTGCCGTCATCATCACCACTGATATTATCAGCAAAACCATTCAGAATATGTTGCGTTAAATCATGCTCTACATGAAAATATTTAGAAGCTTCTTGAGCAACCAGACCGCTGCGCACTTCAGCAATAGTGCATTCGATAGTTACGATATCATGCGAAGTATTCATTTCTTAATCCTTATCAGTTAAAGTCAACACAGTATAGCACTACACTTAGTCCTGCACAACAAAATTAGCGATAATGGCTCATCTTTTTTGCCAGCCATTTTTGATGATTGAGCGGACTCTGATGCTCAGTCATTTCAGAATAAACGCCTGAAACCATTCCACCAAAAACAAAAGCAAGAAGAATACAGTTTATAATCATGGCTCCTCGTCAAACTCAACATTATGATTCTGCTTACTCAATAGCGCCCATCCCCAGCAGAGCGCCACCGAAATAACGAACATGAGTGCTAACCACTTCATGATTACTCGCCTGAGCCAGTTTCTGAGCGCATACTCCACGACCCGCGATACTCAACACCATCATAGCCATCACTTTCATCAAAATGGATATTGTCCAGAAGCTCACCAGAGGTGTAGCCTTGAGACACCATCTCAGCAATGCGATCCTCAGCCGTTTCTTTCAGGGCTTCACGATGATTCTCTTTAATCTCAGCCTTTGGATTTTGAGTATTCCACCATTCGTAGCCTAGAACGATTTTACCTTTCATTTCGCTTTCCTCATAGTTTTCAATAAAGCCAGTATACCAATATCAGACATTATGCACAAGCTTTATTTTCCAGTAGAAAACCATCATGGCTTATGATACAATGTCTAAATGAGATAAAAGGAAGGAATAAATATGATTATACACAAAAAACTGGTTGTGCCGGATGAGCAAGAGCTTTACATCTTTGGTGATATACATGGCGACTACGAAGCATTTAAATCCATGCTCAAACTTATCGGTGCACAGCCAAATGATTACATTATCAGCACAGGCGATCTCATTGATCGTGGCGCAGGCATTGCCCCACTTCTGTTCGACTTTCTTCATAAGCCGAACTATCACGCTGTAATTGGCAACCATGAAGAGATGATGATTCATGTGGATAAGCCTTATAACCGTGATCTATGGCTTCATATGGGCAATGGTGGCGATAAAACCCTTGAGCAACTTGGATGGGAAGGCGTTAAGTATTTCACTGATAAAATCCTCAAGAAGTTCCCACTTATTCTGGAAATCCATCACCGGAATAAAGTCTTTGGTGTGATTCACGCAGGTGTACCTCTGTTTTATGAAAACACCAAAACATGGAAAGACATCATCACGCTTGCTAAAAAAGATGAAGACTATCGCAATCAGCTTCTTGAAGACCGCGATCTTATCAGGCGTCTGCAGAGAATGCATCAGGGAACCGTTCAGGAGCAGCAGGAAGCGTTTAATCAGTTCGAAGCCATTCAAGGCATTGATTATGTCATTCATGGTCATACAGGCGTTGTAGAGCCATTCATACATCATAACATGATTTGGCTGGATACGATGTTTTTGGCCCAAACATTTACCGTTTTAAACTTTAATGAGAAAACTCAGAAGCTGGATTTTTTTGTTAACGAATAAAAACGATAAATAAAAAAGGCCTCTCAGAGGCCTTTTCCCTAACGATTAACGATGATAACTTACCAGTCCATCCAGACTCTCACCCATAATAAAGGCGTAGAAATCTGCACTTGGCAGCACACCTTTCTCAATATAGCTCTTGTAGCCAGCAGGCCATTTCCATCCTTCCATGCTGTATTCAGCACTTCCATTAGCCTCTCCCGTCAGGCGACAAATAGAGAAACCTTTACAAAGCAGTTTACTCTCCTCGCCCTCCAGCTCTTTAGCGTGAAGTGCTGCTAAGAACTGCTCTTGCGAATATCCATCAACACCGTCTTTATTGATTACCGGGAAAGGCAGTCCTGTCTCATCTTTCTCCGGTTGTTTACGCCAATAGCCTTCAATATGGTCAGGAAAATAACAATCAGTATTGTCAACCGCTTTGCGTGAGTTTTGTTGATTTTTAATATCATTCTTAATATTGTAATCAACATCTTTCATTACATCGCTGAGATGCATCAGAGCATAACTCAACGTGTTCATATCATCACCTGACATTGACATGGTTTCTTCAAAATCAATATACCACTCAGGATCACAGGTTTCTTTTTCAATATTGTAATGCTTAGAGGCGCGAAGCAGTATCGTTTCTGTGGGCATATAAACAAAAGACAGCGTGATTTTGTTCATACCATTATCAAGCAAGTCTACTTTATCAAAAACATTGAAATCCTGACGATTAACCATAGAATCCTCTTTTATTTAAACGTAGTGTGTAGTGCGACATTATAGCTTGATTTGACAATAAAATACAACCACTCAAAACAAAAAAGAGAGCCTAAGCTCTCTCTGTTTTTATTTTACCGCATTTATTGATCTGCTCTATGATTTTCTCAATCGTTTTCGGATTGCTAAGATCAAGAGAGACTTTTCCATCTCTGTTTATCGTGTAAGTTCCAGTATTTTCTTTAAGCGCTTTTGCCAGTCTTCCTTGCGGATAGGATAGCTCACTCTTAGGAAATAAAGAAGAAACGCCTTTAAAATGGATGATTTTATCGAGTAATGTCTTTATGATTTTCATAATAAAAACCTCGTTTATGAAGTGTGGTGGTTGCTGCAGGATTCGAACCTGCACATAACAGTCTACACAGAAAGCCGCTACTGTATCAAACATAAAAAGACATGCATATCTCTTTATATCTGGTGCTTGTCACCTTCTTATCGTCTGTCATAGCTCCCGGCTATCCAAACAACCAGTGGTCCGGGTTATAGTCATTCCCGGTATCGCTTGTCTCAGACTAATGCCCCAATCTGTTAGGAGCTACACAAACATTTTAGATTAAAAGAGGAAGTCTTGCGAGTCGTCGCGGTGTCCATGTTTTCTCTGCGGTTTTTTATTCGCTTATAACCGCCAGATACCAGTAATGGAACATCCTTTACGATGGCAGCTTTCTCTGCCAACTTCCTCTCTTCTGCTTCGCTGTCTGCCGTAAGATTGCAGTTTTCTCTTACAGCACAAGTCAGTGTTTATAAGCAACAAACTGACAGCTCGCTATTCTATTCAACTTAAGATATTCACTTTACGACTCGTCGCAGAAACCGCGTAGGCTTGGCCTTTTGTTTCTCTGCAGTCTTTTCTTCGCTTTCTGACTGCCGGATACTTCGCTAATCTCTTTTACGATGACAGTGAACTGCCTGTAAATATCCTTATCAGTGTTTATTAGCAACCAACTGATAACCCGCTTTTCAACTTCAAGTGGTAGGTGTTTATCTCCTACTTGATTGCCATCGATAGAGTCGCTCAGGAGTTGCAAGCTCGCTTTTTGCGGTCTTGGCATGTGTTTTCCAACATTACAAGACAACGGAGCAGTTTCCGCACAACCATCCCATATTAACTATGGATTCACTTGTTTTGCTGATTCTATCAGCTCGCTCCACAAATAGTAGCGCTCTGATTATCCTCAACAACGTCGGGGCCAGGAACCACCCTGTTTCTCCCCTAATAGCTTTTCTCAGTCCCGGCCTAAGAGAGGGCCACTACTTTAAGGACTATGGTTTGTAGCGATGGTGGTTTAGATCAAAGCCACATTCTCTCACCTTGTGCTCTGTAAAGGATTTGAACCCTTATTCTACCATTCAGAACGACCATCTGACTAGGTTAATGGCGAAGGTCGTCGCCCTCTGGTTGAAACTGCCAGCCAGCATTCGCATTCCATATCGTCTTCAGCGAACTTATCCCGCTTGCCCTTGGAACTCATACCAGACAAGATGATTTAGAATAACAGCCTCAGTCTAATCTGCTATTCTAATGAGTTTGGTGCTCCGGGTCGGACTCGAACCGACACGCCTTGCGACATCAAGACCTAAACCTGACGCGTATACCAATTTCGCCACCGGAGCATTGCGGAAGAGGATATTCTATTTTACAGCATTATTAGAATCTACCTCATCCTCTGGTTAGCTCATGTAAGGATTCGAACCTCAGTGCTTTACGAAACACTCCGTCATTCCCTAACCAGTGAAAAGATTATACATAAAGTCTTTTTTAAAAACAAGCTTTATTTTAAATTTTCGCTTTACTTCATCAAAATAAAGCCCCTGACCAATAAGGACAAGGGCTTGGACTCACCTCTACACCGGTTTGAGAATGAGCTTGCCTTTTGCTATTTCACGACCCTCTCCTAATAGGCTAACGGAGTGGCGCTAAGCCTAAAGTCTGGCTAAGACATCCTCTTTCTTGTGAATCCATAGCGAGCAACCTTTCTATGGCAAGCGTGTCAGCTTAAAGGAGTAAGACACTATACCTCCTCTAAAAAGAAGGGGAATCTCACCCCAACTTTGTTATCGATTGCAACAAGCGCTATAACAATCAACCTGCATTCTGTTATATTTCACTAATAACCTTTTATGCTACAGCTACTAGCTATACTCATTAATTTACACTTATAGTGAGTAGCCTATAAGCAGGTGTTGAATTAAAGAACATCACCATTCTCGAATAACTCCCGTCGAAACGACAGTATCCCTATCATTTGCCCATAATGAACGATAATCTTTAAACAAGTATCCTTTCGGATCGAGCAAAGCGTACACATTCGGGCTAGTTGGACGACTGAGAAACTTCACTTTGGATAAGCTATCCCGCAGATATTTCTAACGCAAGGACCACCCCTAAATTGGTGGCGTTTGGGGACACATAAGAATTCAAAGTTCTCACACACTCAGCGACATCTCCCATTTTTACTCATTATACCCCTGACCGCAACATCAGGTGTTTTTGATTGATAAACCCGTTAGCTTGGAAGCAAACCGATTTACCTGCTTGCCAGAAACTTAAAACTGGCCCCATAAGATATTAAGCTTTACGTTTCCCAGCCGCATCTTTTTAGGCTGTAGCTTTTTGTTCGCGGTTCCACCCGCCACCAGAACATTTAACTGGAATCAGTTGGAGTCAAGCTCCTTAGTCAAAAACGGAATGCGCAAGCACATTCTGATACTAGCAGCAGGAGTTGAACCCGCTTCGTAAATTTTAATTTTATTTACTAGCTTCCTGTAAGCTACCAATATTTTTATTTTACTATCAAAAAAACTTTAAAACTTAGTAACTATGGGATTTGAACCCACCAGTGACCGCCGCCACCACCTCAGACCTGAGCATGAATAAACCATCACTTCGGTATCGAACTCGCTGCTCCCTGCCGGGAATGTTTACCAAAACACGCTTATGTTCACCCTTGTTACTTGGTATTAGCATCTGGAGTTGAACCAGACTTTATGTAAAGTTTACGCCCCTAATTACTCGGAGAAACGCTTTACCAGCTTCCTGTAAGCTACTAATATTTGGTGTCGATACCGGAATCGAACCGGAGACTTCGAAGACTACTATCTGATCCTAAACACTCGGACATCTTTCCACTTAGGGAAAGAGCAGGATTTTAACCTACCTATTCAGACCACGCTTCGCGTTTTACCACTAAACTATCACGACATTAGACTTAAGAAATCGAATCTCTTAAGTTACTTCCCGCACTAAAAACAAAGCCTTTCGGTTATTTGCTTGTGCTCTTTACTACCTTTGGAACACTCCCTCTTTCGAGGGAGGAAGTCGAGGCTAATGTTCTTCACCCCCATCGCCTATTTCAGAACACTTGCTCCACGGTTTCGCAGGGCATAGTAGGCATTTATACAGCACTCTAATATAACCATCTTGAGAGCCTATGATCATTCCTCTCTCGCCTTTAAGCAAAGCATCCACGATACGCAGCACACCCTACCCCAATCACTCACCCCACGGCATCGCAGAGCAGTCAGGTTTTCTATTTTCTTAAAAGGAGGCTTAGAGTTCTACTCTTAACAGACAGTTTGGCAGAAGTCATTACCAGTCATCCTCGCCTCAAGAACTACATCTTACCAAAACCAAAACTCACAATCAACTACTTTCTACTATTATTTCAACAATATTGTTCTGCTCTTTACAGACATTATAGCGGGAATACATCTCTATTCAGTATCGCTTTAACAATTACATTATACAAAAACCAACATTGAAGTGCAAGAACTTTTAATCTTTTTTCAGGCTATTGATAATTTCTTCAAAATCTTCTGTCGATACATGAGGTTTCAAATCGGAAGCCAAACGTTTTAGCAAAGAATGGGAAAACTCAACCGAACCAACATTTTCATCAATATCTGAAATTAAATCGCGAATCTTACCCCAGCTTTCAACATCATTATTATTGCCAACAACTTTAGCAATATCTTTAATACTTAAATCGATTTCAACTTCTACTGTCTTGTTCAGTTTCATGCAAACCTCACTTATTACAAAGTAGTCGTTCCAAAAAACAGCCCTCGTTGATACTCCCTCACAGTAAACTAAGATTTTTACTCAGATCTCCATTCTAACACGAATGGCGCATTAAACATTATGCTACTCACTACTTAGTTTGGTGCTCCAGGAGGGACTTGAACCCTCACACCTTTCGGTAACGGATTTTGAATCCGCCGCGTCTACCGATTCCACCACCAGAGCAATATGGCCTATAGAGAGACTCGAACTCTGATAACCGCCATCCTTTATTCAGTCAGAAGCAAGCTGACCGGGCAGTTCACCTGTATAGCTAAGCACCCGCTTTACTAAACGCCTATACACTATCGACTTGGCAGGAATAGAGGAATCGAACCTCACTGATGAAAAACAGAAACTGAGAGCGACTCAATACTGTTCCTCACTTATAGACCAAAGGATGCCTACCTTCCACATTCTTTCGTCAGCGCTAACTTAGAGAATGTGTGTCTATATTTTTCCCGTTGGTGTCAATGGCGGGATTCGAACCCGCGTCCAGAGTTTTAGAGACTCCTGCTTTACCGCTAAGCTACAAAGACACTTTCTTTCCTTCCTTCTCACTATGAAAGTCATTCTATCAAACGACTTCCTGTAGTGCAACAACTTTTTTAAACTTTTTCAGTGTGGATTTCCGAGAATCTCTCGAAATTCGTATCACTCACAGCCTCACCCGGACCCAGCGCATCAAGCTTTTCCAGCATACTTTTATAACTGAAAAGCAACTCTGGTTCGCCCTGCTCGTTCAACATATAAAATGAAGAAATAGCCACATTATCTTCAAACCAGTTCAGCAATCCCGGATTAAATGTATGGATAACAATATCCTTGACTTTACTGGCTTCAACTATCGCATCGACCAAACCTTCGATACTGCTCTGATCATATATAAATGGTCCGAACTTCTCTTCTCCATTAAGCATCTTATACAGCTCAGCATCCGTCAAAACCACACTTGACTCACCTGCTATTTCTTTAAGCTTTGCCGAAGGACATACATTAACAATAACTTTTAACATGATTTTACCTCTCTTTGGTGCTTGCGGCAGAGAATCGAACTCCACATACCTATTGCTCATAGTGCCTTCCCATTAGGCTACACAAACGGCGTGCCGGACTCGAACCGGATTCTCGTTTAAGTTACAGCCTCTTATCTAGAATTTCGAGGCATATCAAACGCGCTTTACCCATAAGCTAACTCCCTGAACACACTATAGCAAAACAAATCATGCAGTACAAGTCTTTTTTAACTTAAGACATGACTATATACAGCACGAACAGTATCAAGAGGAACGCCTGAAGAATACGCAATCGCCTCCATTTTTATCTCATTGATTCTTTCTTCACGGCGAGCCATCTCCTCACTGGACAATGGAGGACCAATATGCTCAATCTTGTTGATTTTTTTGCCTTTCCATGGAAATATCTGATTCATAACAGCCTCTCTTATGTTATTTTTTTAGAAACCTTTGCAGATAAGGTTCAGCTCTTTTTGTATCTGACGCCAGAACCACCTCAAGCGGCCCTCTTAAGACACCATCCACTAAGACGTTCTCATGCTTGTATCCACCTATATCGTATTTTATGATCTCAGTTATTAAACCTTTAGCCACAAAGCCCTGCTCTGGTAGCGTTAAATACCAGATCTCATCGTTTTTCTTAAGCTTATTTCCTACAACGTCTTTCATGATAATCTCCTTGCCTGAAGTTTTAAATTTGATACAGTAAACGTTTAAGTGTAGCATTTACCAATATTAAATGAAAGTAATATTAATAAAGGAGTTAGCAATGGGATTTTACACAACCACATCTTTAAATCGTTATGCAAATCTTGGGAGTCCAGGAGAAAATGACGATAGCTTAGGCGATTATTGGGAACGTATTAACGATACATATATTGAAAATGAGAAAAGCCTTGAACTAGCTCAAAAATATGGCGTCTCACTTTCCGTTGAAACCAGTCAGGAACGCTATCAGCTTTTATTTGTTATTCATAATGCGGGCAGTGAAATCCAGAGTCATTTTTACGCCGATGAGTTTTGGGATCTTCCAGATGTTAAAGATGATGAAACATTTTTCCAACGCTCTGAGGATTTTATTAAAGAGTTTGTTTCAGCATTCCCGGAGTTCGAAGGTTGTGAGTTTGGCACGGTAAGTAAACGTTTTTCAGCATCATCTTAAACAAAAAGGAGCAATAAATAATGAGCATATATGCACTGGTGTCATTAAATACTGTTATTACGATCAAAGAAGACATTGATTATGATGAAGACTACGATATTTTTGAAGAACTACATAGTAAATATGTATTGAAATCCAGAAATCTGGCAGAGTCATACAATCTTGAAACAGAAGTTTCTTTTTCTGACGATAATCTCAACCTTATTATCCATAATAAATTGGGAAAAAATACGCTAGTTTTTAGTAGTGGCGAAACACATGACTTTCCCATCATTCCCGATGATGAGACCTTTAGTGATCGCTGTCAGGCATTTATCAAAGATTTAGCCGCAATTTATCCAGAAGTTTCTAACTTTAATATACCTGAAGCTAAAAAAAGGATATTTACTTTTTCATAATCATCATGTTTTTCTTTTAACATAAAGAATACCAATATAAAGCCTCGTTAGAGGCTTTTATTATTTATTTACTATACTTTTATACACTTGACTAAGAAAAGCCTGCTTGTATGATGAAGTGATTAATAACAACAAGAGGATTTTACTATGGAACTTATGGCAATAGCGACACTCAATCGCTACATAAACTTTGACGACCCCAATGATGACGAAGACGAAGATTTTGATTACGTGGAACTGATTGAAAAAACCTATATCAATAATACTAAAAGCCGTGAGTTGTGCAATAAATATGGGATCTATTTAACGACATTAAGAATTGATAACGATAGTTTAATTTTAATTATGATACATGATAGAGAAAGTGCAGTTCGTATTCCCTTATATAAAGGTGAACTTTTTAAGTTTCCAGACATTAAAGATGATGAAACTTTTTTCCAACGAACAGAGGATTTCCTTAAAGAGTTTACCATTTCCTTCCCTGATTTCGAAGATATTGACTTTGGCCCTGTTGGTAAACGATTTACTGTAGAGAACCAAAATGACACTAAAAAGCACCCGCTCACTGCGCTATAGGACGGATTTTTACGATATTTTCAGGTAAAAAAAAGAATATTTACTTCTCCATAACTCCTTAAGCGCACATATAGAGTATTACTTAAAAGCCTCATCTGAGGCTTTTTCTTTTAACTCATTCTTCATATAATTGACGAAATAAATCCTGCCTGTATGATATGACCATCAATAATAACAAGAGGATTTAACTATGGGACTTTGGATCAGTGCAACACTAAATCGTTATACATCTATCGGCGGTGGACATGATTATGAGGATGTTTACGAATATTCAGAGCGAATTGAAAAAACTTACATTAAGGATCCTAAAAGCCTTGAACTAGCAAAAAAATACGGCGTTTATTTGAATACAACTATGGTTAATGATGGCGACCTGGTTTTGTTTATGATACATAACAAAGATAGTGAAGTTCGAGATCATTTGTATGCAGGTGAACTTTGGGATATTCCCGATGTTAAAGACGACGAAACCTTTTTCCAACGCACAGAAGATTTTGCTAAAGAATTCCTTCTTGCTTTCCCAAGCTTCGAAGAGATGGAGTTTAGCTCTGTAGGCAAACGATTCACAGCAGTGTCTTAAATGAACAGACTCTACGGAATTGAAAAATTTTAAACAGAATCCTCTACAGAGGCTTTTTGATCTATTCCTGTATATATTTTTTATACATATTAGTTTTAAAATTTGATATTTAATGTATATACATGTATATGTGTTTTAATAATACTACTAAGAGGAATAAAACATGAGTATTTGGACAAGAGCATCATTAAACCGCATAGCCTTGATTGGTGAATGTAGTGATTATGATTATAACGAATTAGAAAAGAACTATATTGAGCCTTTAAAAGATTTATGTGAAGAGTTCAATTTAAGTATTGAATATGCTCCAAAAGATAGTTACTCAACGTATTATTTAGTCATTCATAATAATGGAAGCGAAACAGGCGATACATATTACGATGGCGATATTTCAGATTTACCAGTTATAAGAAATGATGATACTTTTTATCAACGAACAGAAGATTTTATTAAAAAAGCGATTGAAATAGTGCCTGAGATTAAAGACCTAAAGTTTGAAGAAGCTAAAGCTAGAGTTTTTACATTCTCTTAAATAAAAGAAAAGCCTCTTCAGAGGCTTTTCTTTTATTTCTCAGGCGGCACATTCAGATCAATGCCATATTTATGAATATTCCCTTCATGAACCTCGCCAGTTTCAGCGAGAGAGACTAAACAATCCCAATCTCTGATCCCCTGAGCAACTGTATCAAAACTTCTAATATGCTCCTCTCTGTAAGAATGTAAACGCTCAGCAAACTCCTGACGTTTTTCATACGCCTTTTGCTCTTCAATGCGAGCGTCAATCTTACTTAAATCAGAATGCAGCTCTTTCATGCGCTCCTGCTCAATCGCAATCGTGCGATCACACACCTTAACAATCGTTTCAATCAAGTCTTTCTTCTTGGATGCCTGAAGCATAGCAGAACGAAAATCACCAAACATCTTCTGCATTTGCTCAGAACGTGCTTTAATCGCATCACGCGTATCTTTATTGTAAGCCAAACCTGAAACCTCAGATTTTACCATTTCACAATACGCAATGTTGCGTTCGCAAAGCTCCAGCTTCTGATGAAGCTTAGCCTGAGCAGCACCCAAAGTGTATTCAGCACGGTTAGCGATAACGTGTGTCATTTCCGATTCCTCATCTCTTAGTAGACGTTCATTATAACAACAAATCAAATCATGCACAATAAAAAAATAAAACTATAAAATCTATAATATCAATTGTTTACTTAAAGCGCCTTCCTTTTTTTCTTCATTATTCGCACAATTTTAATCCAGCCATCAATCCAGATTCTACGATTATCCATTTTTTATTTCCGGTAAGGCGCTGGCAGCATATCTACACCGAGAGTTTTGATTTCTTCAGCATATTCCATCATCTCATCAATGGCATCTTCATCACTAGAGTGAAGATAGACAGTTTTGAGATTTGTGAACGATCCTTCTTTTCTACCATGAAGCACTTCAAACACCAGTTCAGAGCCATCAAGATAAAGATCATCCATATAGTAATCCAGATAAAGCACATCGATTTCCTCAGCATGTTCCTTGATATAACGAATAGCCTCACGGATTTTCTTAATCCATACAATGCCTTCACACTCAGCCGCCGACAGGAAATCTTGTGGTGCGCGTTCATCATCAATCCAGACTTTCTTGCTCATTCGATTGTTCCTTTCTTATTTACGATACGTGGCGATTTTAAGCTCAATACCTTCAGATTTAAGCTTAGGGGCATACTTCATCAGTGATTTTACTTTTTCTTTAGCATCAGAGTGAAGATAAACGGCTTTAAGTTGAGGGAACTTACTACGCCCAAAGCGCTGAACCAACATCACAAACTCAGAGCCAAAGAGAACACAGCTATCCATATAGTAATCCAGATAAAGCACCTCTATATCTGCCGCTTTTTTCTGAACATACTCAAGTGCCTCATGGATAGACTTAATCCATACAACAGATTGCGCCACTGCCGCTGGCAAAGACCCTTTGGGATCCCGCTTATCATCTATCCACACATGCTGAGCCATTTTCATCCTCATTGGTTATTAAGTCAACATTATAGCAACTTTTAAAGTCATGCACAACAAAAAAGAGGCCGGAGCCTCTTTTTATCGCTTTACTTACCAGTCATGAACAGGCTCACTATCAGCCAATGCTTCCTGATGTTCCGCTTCACTGATTTCCCACTCAGTCGCACCTAATACACGAAGTTGCTCACTGGTAAAATCGTAGTCGCCATTTTCATCCTGATGAATATAACGGCAACCTGCTTTACTTAACTTCTGATACTGCTCTTCCGTGATTCCCGCATCTTGCAAGAATAAACCACGACGGAGTTTGTCAAATGCACGATCCGCTTTTTTAGCCTCGCTGGTAGGCGCTTGACGCTCACGACCATACTGCTGCCAAAACGCCTTACAGGACTTGCTACAAAAAAGACCCCAGCCACGATTCAAGTCCGCCTGACGTGCCTGATAAATCACAGGACAGCATTTGCATTTCACTTCAACTTTCTTTCCACGCACCGCTTTCTTTTCCATTTCTCGCATCTCACTTGCTTACGTTAAAAACAGTATAGCAAAGAACCACATCATGCACAAGCAATATTGTCGTTAACTTAGACCTTGCTTTTTACGCTCAGCAATACGCGCTTTCAAAGATTCCGCATTGAACGGTTTAGCATTAGGCGACGTTCCACCTGTTTTTACAGCAACTCTTTTTTTAAATTCTTGTTCTTTTTCTGACATAGAATCTCCTTATTTAATACGTTTCTCTATTTAGAACCATATCTTAGCATAACAGTAATAGATATCATGCACAACATATCTTTTCCATAACTTCTATAAAATAAACGTTGACTCTGATTCCTGCTTTATCGTAATATAGCCACGTTGTAGAATCATACTGAGCTAACGACTCTTTAATTAACCTTTAATTGGAGAGCGTTGTATGAAAAATCAAATTAACATGAGTGTTTTTGAACTTTGTCGTAAAGAGATTAATATGCCATTAGAAGAACTTTTCCAATGGTTAGGTATCGAAGAAGAAGACCGATATTCTTTTAGCTTTGGTGATGTGCTTATCCGCTTTCTGGATAATGGTGCCGCTCAGTTTAGCTGCGCAAAAGCAGACTTTGACCGCTGGGCTAACTCACAAGACTATGAGTTCGACTTATATCGACCTTCTGAACGTCGCGCCTTCCTTAATCTCTTCGAGTCAGGAATGCAAAAAGTATAACTTAAAACGCTATACTCTTAAAACTAAAAGCCAATCTTGTGATTGGCTTTTTTATTTCTAAATAAAGTAAGATTTAACTAATGGAATCGTCCAATCTCTTATCTGATGAGCCGAAAGAAGACCAAAACAATTTCTTGTGCTTTTTTGACGAAGAAAATTATAAGCATCTTCAATTAAATGATAAGTATAATCATCCGGCTCACCATAATCATCATAGATTTTTGCTATAGATCGAAATCCATAAGCATCAAATCCTAACTTATCATTTACCTTCAGAAAAGCATGAATAAGTATAGGAAATCCTTCTCCAATATCATCAACCGTCTCATCACTATACCTAACGATAGCATGACACTCCAATTTCTTTAACTTTGAGGCATAAATCGCGAATATATTACAAAAACCATGCGCATGAATATCTATAATATCTTGTCTGGTATAAGACATAATCAACCTTATTTTTTTATTTATAGAAAAAGGGTGAGACACTCTCAACTCTTTTGGCCTTTTCTTTCACAAAAATCAGTTGCTCCCGACCTTTTCTGACATGACTCTCATCCACCTCATAGAAAGACAATACTGCACCCAATCTTCCAAGCTCTCTGCGCCAGTAAGGATTAAAAACCCACCGATGATATTGCTCAACACTCTCAAAGCCAAAAATGTAATCCCGGTCACGAATGTCATCAAACCTAAGCTTCAGATCACGATGAGGGAGCACATGAATAGACTCATCTTCAAAATCCTTCGTGACGCGATTCCATACGCTTCTCTGCGCATTACGATAGATTCCTGAACCATCTTCCATCTCAAGCCTTAAAACGCGCATAAGCCCTCTCATTAAAGATTTTCAATACTGATGATTCGTGATGCCTCTACTGGCTTCAAACTGAAGACCTCAAAATCAACGACAGTATAAAGCTCCAGACCTGACGCATCGACCTTAATTAAACAAATCTCTTCATCCTCATCAAAAAGATGGCACATCCAATTAGAAAGCCCTTCTTCTGCATACGCAAGGCTCGGAAAGAAATATGTTGCTGGCTGAGGTTCGCCAAATGACTCAGAGTTTTTACCAATCAACGGCTTAAAGCCTTCAACTGCTATCTTCTCAGCATTAGCCTTACTCGTAATGTGAAAAATATGCATGTTGCCTCACAATAAAAAAAGCCTTCCGAAGAAGGCCTATTGTAGCAAAATATCATATCATTTAAAAGACAATAGTGAGCCACATATCAGGATTATCAAGATAATCACCTAAGAAATCTAAGCTCTGGATTTGTGCTGGATTCAAATGAACGTGTTTCAAATCAGCATGTTTAGCTTCGAAATCTTCGATAGATTTTCTTTCTGCATGGTAAGACTCATACTTAAACGCTTCTTTTATATCATTTATATGAAGATATTGAGAAACTCTAACATTATGCTTAGGCGTTACGAACTCGCCTTCACGTAAGTCATAGAGCAACTCATGAGAGCGTTTAAACAGCTCTCGCTTTAACTCCTGTGAAGAATGAACGTCATTCATCGGGCGCGGAGCCAGCAGAATAGAACACTCAAAGAAGATGTTCATCATCACCATATCATCCAACAAGACATTCAACGTCTCTTCATCGGTCAAACCATACTTAAGCTTCAGGTCGCCAAAAATATGATGTCCCGGCTCAGCTATTACATCAATCGCATACTCATGAAGGCTGCCCACATGGAACTCCATGCGATATTCCTTATCTTCTTCTGACAGACCTGCTCCAAACTTATCACGCATCTCAATATAATGCTTAAATCCTTGATTAATGCGACTCAGCGCCTTCTCCTTATGAAAAGCCACCATCTGATCGTAAATCTCTGCGTTAATCAATCCATACTTAAGATATGCGCTTTTATTTACAGCCACATTCTTAAGAACCATTGTTTGTTTACCGCCAGTATGAATAGAGTCAAATACCTCATCAAAGGTCAAATCTGAATTACCCTGATCATTTCTCAATACAGAGAGAATGTATTGAGATTTAATATCATCTTCAATCTCGAACGTGCTACGCTCAACATAACGCGCCGTCATACTTACACCACCGAGAATCTTAGCCACATCCCACGGATAGAAAACATTATCGCTAAACACGGGCTGACCATGTATACCATCTGCCACCAAAATAAACAGTTTCACACTGCTTCCTTCAGCAATAGGCGTATTCGATAACATACACATCTGATTTGAAAATCCCATTTACACCTCGTTTTTTTATATTAACGCCTTCTTTGCGGAGGGCCATCTAAGTTTAAAGCAGAACCAATACATCCTGATGCTTGTCTCGCAGTGATTCTTTCAGGAATAATAGGCTTTCTACATTTTTCGCCTCAATATAGACATGACTTTGGCCTTCATGCTGTTCAACAAAACGCTCGAAATCTTCCTGAGCGCCCGGCATGTAATCGCCACACTCTTCTAAATAATCGGTAAGATTCTGCTTTGTAACTTCCTGAATAACCTTGACGCGCTTCCTCACCTCAACACACTCTTCATCATAATAATCGTTAAGGAAATACTCCATGCCTTTTTTAAGCACTTTCTCCCTTAAAGATTCATTAGCTATCTCATGATTTAAACTCTTAGGAGAAAGCGTAACGCCTAACTCATATAATCCATCCATTAACACAAGATCATCAGCAATCCGGTCAAACACCTCTTGCTCAGTAAGCTCTGGCATATGCTGACTAAACAGATAAAAGGCGCATTTACCTAAATCATTATCTAAGCACATAGGCGTATATTCATCAAAGAAGTTCATGTGTCTTAACATCAGATCTTTAGCGCGTTCCGCCTTATCTTCTGATGGCAGATGATTGTCATTATTAGCCCTATTAATGACCTCGTTGATTCTTGAGAGCTGCTCCATGAGTTTCTCTTTTAAGCCAGCTTTCTGACTTTCCCCATGATGAATCAACTCTGCATAGGCAAAATCATGAACGCAAGCGATATTCATGAAGACATTCTCTCTGGTGAATGATGGACAGGCAAGCTTCCCTTCATCAATCAACTCAAAAACCTTGGAGAAGCCCATATCAGGCTCACCAGTCAACTTTTTCAGTAAATCCAGCAGGAAGTCTGACTTTTCGTTTTTAACCACATCAAAGCGATTGTAGCCACGATAAACCGCATCTACACACATTCCGCCAAAGATTTTAAAAGCAGACCACGGATTAGGCATAGCACCCGTCATAATGGTTTTCTGATTGCGATAGTCTCCATTCGAAACCAAAAAGAAAACTTTTACCGCAGCATCCGGCTTTACTGGCACATTTGATACCATACACATCTGATTAAACGATCCCATCCGCTCTCCTTTGTCTATTTTTAAAAAAACAAAAACCCCGAATGAACGGGGCATATTTTATCTTCTTCCTCTGCCTTTCAGGTTTCGATTACCTTTTGTGAAATCCTTTAGATCCCGACGAGAATATCCGTGATGGTATTGCTGAGAAGCAGGCACCTCAACGTCTTGAATCGTGACAAACCCCATGTTATTCATTGCGACTGTTTCAGAAAGAGACATAGAATTACTTTTGCTTTTACCATTCTGCTTAGCATAGAAGTTTGACAGTAAGCCGCTACCAATAACACCACAGCCAATTATCGCAACTTTCTGAGTTTTCTTACCTTCTTCAATCGACTCCTGATCTTCTTTATAGCTCATTGGTTTTATCTCTTCAAAAAAAAGTATAACGCATTATATACTAACGTTGTCATTAAAACAAGATTTATTGAGAGGCTTTCAATTTTAAGCTAGCTTCTCTTTCCTCTGTTAAACAGGAGATATCACCATCCTGCCATGAGAGCATGATAAAAATCGGCTTAGAATCTTCTTTCAGATAGATTTCACCTTCCATATCGCCATTGGTGTAGTCCATACGTGAACGCATGGTTTCAGTCCAGTCAATATCTTCTGCGCTCACCTTTGCTGATACCGTTAGCTCTATAGTCCTTTCTTCAGACTCATTACCACAGTAAGCCGAAGGATTATAGGTTGACCAGAAACGCCCTATATCGAAATCTTCAGTGGTGGCTCTATCAAACATAGCCTGATTACACCAGATAGTGCGCTTTATCAAAAACAAACCATCTGACTTATCTACGCATTGCTTTAAATCTGATTCCAGCCATTCTTTCGCATAACGAAAACGTTGCGGCAACCAAGCTTCGAAGTAAGCTCTGAAAGCAGGATGAACGACCATATCCTCAAAAGTCATTTTATGACCTTGACACTCCACAGGAAAATCATCCTCATCCTGTTTATCATCTATACAATCATAGAGATCTGCACCGTGATGGCTCCATTTCATCGTTGAATAAAGGCCATCAATATATTCGCGTGTAAGAAACTTTTCCTGGCTAATCATAAAAATCCCCAAACGTGCAAAGAAAAAGGCGACTCTCGCCGCCTGTTATTCGATTAGTAATCGAACTTGCCTTTGTGCTTCTGCTTACGCATCAGCTTTTCGTTTTTCTTACGGTCTACCTCAGTCTTTGAAGCAAACAGAGGCTGCATCACAATAGACTTTGCACCGTTGATTTTTACGTCTTTCATTTCCATGCTCCAATAAGAGAAAATAGGGTTTCGCGTTTCAATGAACATACTATACCATCAGGTATTGTCAGACGCAACCTTTTTTTAGCCTTTTTGAAATAAAAAAGGGGCAAGCCCCTTCTTTTTAACCAACCATTTTATGACCACCGTCTTCACGCCAGTCCGCATTATGATCATGCAGATAATCAAATGGGTTATGACCAGAAGAAACTACACCAATCTCTTTCAGCACAGCAATCTTCGCGGCATCATCAGTTTTTACAGCAAAGGACATTTCATTAAAATCGCAATACACTTCTGAGTGCTTGCCCAGCACCTCACCAAAATAAACCTGTGGATTCAACTTTTGGGCCAACTCAAAGTCATCCTTATCAACTAAAAACAAACCTTTAAGATCGCCCATACGACCATAATCCAGACTCATTTCTACCAGCAGTTCTTTTGCTTCGCTCATTGCTAATCTCCTTTGTTGAATAGGTAATCATTATACCAAATACGCCTATGCCCAACAACTAAAAATAAAGCATAAATGACTGTAATGGAGATAATAGGCAACTTTTAATCTGTATAATGACTTCATTGTTAACAATAAAGCATTAAATATCGTTATTGTCGCGTTTAAAGAACATTTTTTCTGGACTCATAAAAAAAGCCTCATCAGAGGCTTTTTCTTTATTCAGCTTTTCTTTTCTTAAAACTCTGGTTGTCGAACCCTTTGCTATTTCGTTTATCCACATCAGAGATCTCAATGATTTCTTTTTCGGCCTGACCCAAGACACCACCCATATACATCTCAATCTCCTGATAGACCGTCGCTGCATCCATTTTAAAAGATTTCGTTATAGCTTTTAGCTCTGGATATACAATCACCTTATTCCCTTCCAGAATGAAATAAGGTGCGCCCACTTTCCTGAAGATATCTGCAGAGACCTCATAATCTTCCAGACGCTCAAGCTTTTCCTTGATCTTTTCAATGTGGTTTTTAGGCTGACCAAAAGAACGATTAATCTTCATTCCTTCCCGTTCACAGGCTTTTAATAGTTCGTCAAAACTATTAAAATAAACCTGATCTGAGCGATTATCTATTTGAGTCAGCTTGCCATTAACCTTTTGCCAATGACTTTTGGAACAAAAAATACTAAATAATGGATAAACCTTTCCACAAAAATACAAATAATCAATTGCAGCAACACGTGATAAGGGATTGGTGTTACCGACATAAGATGTGGCGATTCTATCAATACGATTAGGCAGAGATACGTTAATATCCCCCAAATAAACCTGCTCTGTTTTACGCTTCAGCAAAATACTGTCGTCAAAGTAAATCATAGCAGAATCATAATAATCATGAAACGGTGAAATGATCTTCATATTCCCTCTTAAACCTCAACAAAATCTTTAATTTGTTTCTCGCCTGCCTGACGAGCCTTCTTACGGCGTGCCTTATCCATAATAGCACGACAGTTTTTCTTAGCACCACACTTTGTTGTGCAGCATCCATATTTACATTCGATCTTATCAAAACGTGAATGACCATATGCTTTCATTAGCTTTCCTTTTGCTTTTGGTATTTTTCCCACTCCGTCTTAATCACCGAGTAAGGCACATAAACAGAAACAGTATACTTCTCTCCACCCTTGCCCGTCAAGATGGTTTTTCCAATCAACATTCCCACTACTTTACCATCATCACCAAAGACAGGCCCACCCGACTGACCATGAACAATCTGTGCAGTAGACGCAAATACAATCGCGTTTTCTTGCCCAGTCTTTTCTGGACGGCTTTCAACTTTCCCCGCAGCAACATAAAAATAACGATTAATGTCCTGCCCCTTAGATACGACCGTCTTACCGCCGACACTGTTTCCGATAATCGTTACATTTTCAGCCGCAACACTTTCTCTCCACTCCGGCACGACGCCATTCCCCACAATCTCACGCTTTACAAACTGTAGATCGCAGTTTTCTGAGCATTTGTAAACGCTATCCTGAGCAAAGCTCACATGCTTCGCCGTAACCACATAATCTTTATTCCAGCGAACACCACTGCCGTAGTCATGCTCAGTTAAAACCCTGTTGCCTTCTTCATAGGTCTGAATAGCTTCAAACTTAACATAGCTGTCTTCAGCCGAAGCTACACACGATACCAACAGCATCAGTCCAATAATATACTTAAACATTGTGCTCACTTATCCTGATTGTATTTGATCACAACCAGTATAGCAGTTGTCATTATCATTAGCAAAGAATATATAAAATGACCTTAAAGCATATCAGGCAGCTTCGGATTGCGCCTGACGCTCTTTCTTACGTTTAGCAAGACAAAGCAAATACTCTTCTTTGGCTTTCTCACCATTACACTCCAGACACATCGTTGTCGTGTTGGTCGCATCATCATCACCACCTAATGCACGAGCCAGTGTATGATCATGAGTAAACATGCGCTCCTCACCTTCTTCATCAACACCCCACAGATTCAGGTGATAACTTCCCGGCTTTGGATTCTTTTTAGTAATAGGATTACGCTCAAAAGCAAAATAAGACGCTTTCAGGCCACAACAGGAACATACAACGCCTTGATTAAAGAATGTCAGCAGACGAAGGGAAGTCAGGTGAACTTCTTCGCCTTTAAATAGCGTTCGATACCCCTTAAAGCCACGCAGTAGCGCCTGATGCATGTTCTTTGATTTCAAAACATCAATAGCATTACCAATCGCCTCCAGCGTTTCCTCAACTGAAGCTGTCCGCAGGCGATCATATTGTTGCTTTTTCTTCGTCATCATCTTATCTCTTATTCAGTGGTTAGTTGACTCAGTATAACGTAAACACCTATGCTTGCAAAGCAAAAAAGCCTCCTGAGAGGCTCTTTCTTTATGCTTTCAACTTACACCAGAGTTAACTCATCCTCAAAAGCATGTTCTTCCCGACCTTCAACCGAAATGACATACATTGGCCCGGTGTCTTCTCGATCATAGAGGTCTCGCTCAAGCTCTCTCGCAATCACGGCGCTAACCACTGCGCCTTTACGATCAGAATCAGTTGAGGCAAACAACACACGATCACCTGCTTTAAAAATATTTTCCATTTTATTTTCCTTCTTCGACTAAAACAACATCATCCGGGAAACTCTCATTATTCATATAAACCTGAACCGTTTCCGCCCTGTGATTTTGAATATTAACCAAAGCCAATGCTTTGTGAGCATTACGCAACCTGACTTTCAGCACAATGCCTCGACCTTCCATAGGCTCGCCTTTGATGGTCGTTTTATAACTCACCAAATCACCCTCTTTTGGTAAAACCTTATACGCTTCCTGCTCATGATACATATTTTGATACATCACATGACGTTTAGCGCCCGTCATTCCTATCATTTTAATCTTTTCATCCACACGTGGATTACATCCTTTCAACAGTAATGTATCACGTGGATACGCACTGCTAACGAAATTAACAGGATAAAACTCACCGTCATCCGCCTCTACTACAAAAAGATAATGATTTTTTTGAGCATCAACTTCACTCACTTCTTTAACAATGCCATTACCGTATACCAGCTCGCCATTTTTTTCTGTAGTAAAAGCAACAGCCTCACCAACGCGAGGGAAAGACTCAGCCATTTCTTTTTTGGTAATCACCATTGTCTTTACTTCGCCCACTTCTGCCTTATCCATTATCAACTCCCGTAATTTTTATAATATTTGTGTCAGCATTATACTCAGCCACAATGGTTTTGAACGGCATATCAATAACTAACTGCGCATCATCCGCCTTAGCCTGACCATTGAAAACACAGACGGTCCACGCATCCGTTATGATCTTACCTATTTTCTCATATCCTGATGTGGTCATTTTTTCATAAGCCTCATCATAGCTTATTTCATCTTCATTTTCAAACGGATTAAAGATCAAGACTTCATTGTCTTTACGCCACACTTCAGGCGAGCTATTTCCCACCAGAAAATGACCCACATTGCGTTTAGCCCAGCGCTTCATTTCATGAAGATCACCAAGACGTGTGCCAAGCTGAGGCGCGTCAAAATCATGCGGAACATTTACACTATGAACAATATTTGCCAGACCAAGCTTTCCGTTGATTTTCAGCTTTGTCTTAAAAACAGGAGCAATTTCTACGCATTTATGCGTATCTCTGAAAACAACAATCTCTTTTTTCTCAATGTCTAAAGCATGAAGATAACGGCTTGAGCAATCCCAGCAAAACGCTTTTGTATTAGAGCACACAAGTTGGTCATCACATAGAAAATCAAAAATATCGTTTTCCTCTTTTGTGATGAGGCATTTAAAGTTAATCAGAACAAGCAAGTTAAGAATACGACTATCCAGAAAACCAGAATCAATTAACTTTTTCTTTACAGCATCATCATAAGTCAAAAACTTACCTTGAAACAAAATCGGACCAGAAAGCACAGGACTTACTTTATTCCAGAGTGATTGAGCAATCTTATCAAAATGAGCATCAATATCAGGACAGGCTTTAGATACTGCCTCTTTGATGTTTTGCTCAGTAGCAAACCGCCGGAGGTCATGCTCGTCAATCAGACTGCTAAGCTGGCTAATCATGTTTTCGTAAAGCGTCATTTTTATTCCTTATAGATAGGTACATGAAGTTAAGGCACCTTCTTCTGTCTTTCGACAAACCTTGAAGAACTGCGCATCCCCATAACCTTTTTTAGAATAAGATACGACGTAGTTCCCACAGTCGTAAAACTCCGCCATTTCATTTTTAATCTGAACGGGGCATTTCTCCGCAGGCACCATATTTTTAACAATCTCATAAGCGGTCTGCTTTACCTCATCCGCAAAAGAACAGGTGGTAAACATCAGAATAGCCAGCCCTGCAATATATTTTTTCATAGTATCCTCAAAAGAAAAATCCCACTGAAGGCTTTCCAGTGGGGGACGTTTATAATGAAGCTAAAGAGCACTCGCTAAAATGATACATGATTTCCTCACCATTATCATTTTCTACGATCAAATGAATATCATCTAAGCCTAAGCGTTTCTCGTTGAAGCCATCACAGAGCATTTCAAAGTGTGCATATTTATCATCGCTCAGATCAACATGCGCTTTTAAAAGCTCAGGATTCATTTCAGCCATCAAGCCCACAACATGAGGATATTCACCATCATAATACGTTTTTACAGAAAAAATAGTTTGCTTTTTCATATTTTACCCCTTTCTCACCATAGGCAGCTCACGCACGTTGCATGAGCTATTACTGATAAAGCGATGTGTATCATCCATTTGGACGATAACGACCACATTGCTCTCTTTAAACTCTACCATTTTGGCAAACTGATCAACGAAGCGATTTCCACCTATGCTATCGCAAACAATGAAAAACCGTGCGCCATTCAGATAGTTTTCAGTAACTCTATCTGAAATATTATCATCCGCAAAAACATTTAGACTGAACATGCTCAGCAAACATACGACAATCAGGCTTAATTTTTTCATGATTTCCTCTTAAAACTCAATCGTTAATAACGTATCTTTAACAGACGCTTTGTAGCCAGCATCACCTTTATGAAGAGAAAGATCTTTGATAACTTTTGATGTCTCAATCGCACACATCTGGCTCGCACAGCCCGATGCCGGATAAATAGTTAAACTAACACCGATGCTGCCACCCACACCTTGTGAGTTAGCAGGCAGTGAAGCAAAACCTAATACGAGAGCTATCAGCAATCCTGAAGTTTTCATCTTTTTTCTCATGTTTGCATTAAGGCGTCATTATAACATCAATACTCATCATGCACAAGCTTTTTCTTCATGCCCTTGTATTGATATTCTTTGCTTTTATGCCTATTATTTGTCGAACACTTACATTACTTTATAAGAGACAGCTATGATATTAAACAAAAACATACACGGAACCATTTTAGCAAAAACAGTCATTAACAACGAAATCCAATACAAAATAGAAAGTGGTAAATACCTCTACACCGTTTACTGCCCTGATGAGGCTGAGTTTGACCTGCCCGTAAACTCTGAGATTTTTGCCAGCTATAAAAGAGATAAGCTGCTTTGGGGTAAGAAGAAAGCATTTATGGTATCAGACGATCCCGGAGAGGCATGGATACGCACCAGAAAACTTGATATTAAATATCTTTTTATTGATTCCTTTACCATATTTGGATTTAGCATGGCGTTTTTTAAATTTTTGCCTATCAGCGATAATATTACAAACGCTCATCAGCTTTTGACGCAATACAACCTATTCCTTCTGCTTATTATAAGTATGATAGCTACAATATTTTTTATTTTAAAAAGCGGAAACAATTTCACTCTTTTTGTCAATATGTATCAAAAAAGGGAGCGAAAAAACGGAAGACATAAAAAATATCGTAAATATGTAAAAGAAAACTTTAATACTTCAGCGAAGTTTTTGAACAAAAAACTTAAAGAAGAAGATAAGCAAAACCTGATTTCTTTCGTTAACAATCAACAAGATTATTCAGAAGGAGAAACGATTTTAATCGAAGACATCATCGATAAAGAGATTATAAAAATCCAGGATATTCCCATGATTGATGTTAAAAAGATCTCTAAGCTTGCTGAGCTTAAATATGCTAAGTAATATTAAAAAAGAAGGCCTCATCCGAGGCCTTTATTATTAACGATTATATACTTCTACTTTCTTTTTAAAAAAACACTTAAACTCTTCTAATACCGATCTATAACCTTCAAGCACAACGTATCCTTTCTCTCTTATGAAAAACTTATGCACTTCTATTCCTTTAACATCAAGACCTAAATCCTTAGCCATATATTTAATCTCGCCACTCACATTAGCCCATCGCGGAGCATCATAGTGAAAGCTCATCGTTCCATAGCGATCTTCTTTGTAGTTCTCCAACATTTTATACCTCTGCTAAGATTTTGTTAAATCATACCATTAAAGGAATCTCTACAGCAATAAATTTATATGATTTTACTATCTCTCTTATGTTAAGATCGTATTATATCATAAAGAGGATAAAATATGTATCAAGATTACTCCAGAGAAGCACTTATTCAACTTGTTGAGCATCAACAAAGATTACTTGAACATCGCTCAGAGCCTTTCTTTACTTGCCCGCCAACTATTCTTTGCCCAAAAGATATAAGCAAAGCAGATTGCTTCCTTGATATGTTTTCTAAAACACTGAAAGCCGCCAAAGATTTTGAAAAGGAAATCGATATAAGCGCGTGGCTCAGTAAAAAAGATTATTACAATATCAGTGATGCTGATTTATTTTACCACTTGTCCTTTGCTGACTATCCTGCTTTTGATAAAGCCGCTAACGACATTCTTTCACCTTATATCAATAAGGCTAATACTGATAATGATAATGAATCTTATGCCAATATTCTTAATTTTTTTGATACCTGCTTAGTTCAAAACTTTATTGGTGAATCCGTGATCACCTTATTACTCGCCAATATTAAAAAACTTAAAAATGGTAAAGAGCGAGCCTTCTTTGAGAAGCATCTCAGGGATAGCATCATCAGATCACAGGAACATCATATATTTGTTAAAGTTAATCAAAACAATCACGACATATTGAACCTGAAACAGCATCCAGAATCTTTGACGTTTTTCAACTTTACCCGAAATATTATTAATGGCTTTATTGAAGACTTTAGAAGCTCAAGCATACGTAATCGTAATGAAATCATGGATGCTGTCGTTAAAACGGGTGTTTTTGATAATGATATTCTTGAGGCTTATCATCATAAAAATACATTAATGGAAGGCCGCGCAATTAGAACATTTAAAGAACGCATTTTTCTCAGAAATAGTGAAGAAAATGAAAATACCGTATGTTTTGATAATGCTCTAATTCAAAGACTAGAACTTATTACTCGCGATACACGCCCACAATAAAAAAGGCCCATCAGGGCCTTTTCTTTTAAAACTCAACCGTCAGTAATGAGCCTTGCTTTTCAACCTTAAATGGCTGCGTAGAATCGCATACAACGCGTTTTCTGACATCAGCTATATCAGAATCTATTTTAACCTCACAGGCGCTCCTGTTCTCAATAGTGAGCTTTGCCGTAAAACCTCCTGACACACTCGCCGCATGAGACGATACACTCAGACACATCATTATGGCAAACAGTATTCTTTTCATTACAAACCTCTTAGATCAATGTTTTTAGAAAACCGTTGCTGATTTGAACTTGAGTTCATTTTTCAGAATATCAGCAATCGCGTGATTATCGTAGTTTTCCGCCTCATCACCTTCTTTGATGTCAAACAGGATATCCGTAATCTTCATCAGAAATGCGCGAGTCTGCTCTGGACTCTGGCACAACACATCCAAACCCTGAATGCCTTCCAACACCTCTTCCGTTTCAGCCAGAGCATTATCCAGATTTTTATTGACATGCTCAGAAATCAACTTAAAAATCTCTTTTGTTGCTTTCGCTGACAACGTGATGACTATATCATCATTGACATAGCTGATAGCGTTGCTGTTTGGATTAAAGAACCATGAAGTAGAACTTGTCTTCTCAAGACATTCCTTCATCACTTTAAGAGCATCATGGAAAAACACATCCACAAGAGACTCCGCATATTTCACATGCTCTTCTTTCATCTCTTTTTTATCGAAAGCAGCATCGACACCATACTGACTATCAATCGAAAACTCGCAACCCGCAAAACTTTTAAGCATTTTAATGGCTTTAAAATAAATCAGAACATTTTTTCTTTTCTGCAGCAGATCCAGCCATTTCTTAAAATCAATATCAATGCCGCAATCTTTATCCAGGCTGTAGGTGTAAAGCAGGTTTTGAAAGCTAAACTTTAATGAATCGACTACGGAGGCTACTTCGCTCACCTCAATAACGCCATCCAGAACCTGAGACGATACCTGATTTTTACTACCTACGAAGAAGCCTGCATTGATTTTCATTTTTGTTCCTCTTTAAGATTATTGAGTCAGTATAGCAGACATGCCGAGCATGCACAACACGCCTGCCATGTTTTTAGATACATTTCACATTGTACATACCTAAGACTTTTCTCAGCAGCTCGCCAACCTTATGCTCATCATAATACTTACCTGAAGCTGGCTCATAAACCTCATCAAGAATCGCCTTAATATCGTCTTTATGATCGCTGATACGCATAATACTTAACAGAGGCGAATAACGAGCAAAGCGCTTATTTACAAATTTCTCTGTCTCATCAATGTGCTCTTTTAAATGCTCGCAAATAAGACTGAAAATCTTAACCTTAGTTGCAACACCAAGACCTACTTTAACACCGAATGATTGCGCAACCAGAGAATCATGATCAATAGTCCAGCCTCTAAAGAGTTTTGATACGTCTTTACCCTCGGCCTTTTCTTCTGCTTCAACCACACCCAAAGGCATCATCATAGCAACAGCCATGCCCTTGTCTTTCCCGCCTTCTTTCTCCTTAGAAAATGAAATGTGAAGATTGCCTGCTTCATCAAAATAAACATCATCTTTAGCAAATTTATTCAACTCTTTTAACGCTGCTACAGCAACATCCCCCTTCTTATCATTAGCAATGATTTTTTCCCAACGGTCGAAATCAATCGGGAGCAAAGCAGGCTCAATAGCATGAAGCGCTTTCAGATCAGCAAGAGTAAAAGACAACTCCTCCAGGAATGGCGTAATATTAGATAAGGTTATCTCACCTTTAATGATATGGATTGACTCTTTCTCACCCGTTCCTAAATAAAAACTTTTATTAATTTGCATTTTTTATCTCTCATTTGTTTATATTATCAGCAATGATATCACAATATTGCTTTATGCACAACATTTTTTGATTCAAGCCCCTCGGCATTATATCATGACATCAACTTACTACTACGGCCTACGTATGATGAACATTCCTGATGGCTCTCTTCTTCCTTATTTCTTTGAAGATGATTCCCTGAAGCTGATCGTTCCTACGCTTTTAGATATACCTGATTCACCTGAAGATTGAGCTTACTTATGTTGTTGAAAGAGACGGCCTCAAGCGATTTTTATGTGGCGAAGTGGGCGATTTTGATGTCTTTGTTGAAAAACATGGAGAAAACAATATTTATTTTTATGACCTGGAATGCGTAGAAAAGAACCTACATGGAAGAGATTACCTTATTCGAAACGCTTAAATCGGACAAGAGCAGCTTGAGCGCTTTAAAGCATTACTTAATCAATGAAAAAAGCCCCCGCAGGGGCTTTTTATTAGGCTGAAGTTTCCAGCTCTTCTTCATCCAGTTCTTCTTCGTATTCGTGAACTTCACGGTTGCGATCCGGCTCAAAGTAGATGTGTTTAATATCAGGGAAAGATTCTTTAAGCGCTTCCTCTACACGGTTGGTTGCGTCAACCAGACCAAACTCACTACCCGTGCGATGCATTTCTGCCTGAATCATCACCATTACCTGCGCACCCCACTGTAAAGTCACCAGACGATACAGCGTTTTAATCTCAGGTCGCGCCTCAATAAATGCTTCCATCGCCCGGTGCTTCTTAGGACTCGCAGACTCACCCACAATCAGACTCTTAATCTCAAGCACAATAAAGATAGCCACACCAATCAAGACCGCACCTACCAGCATACTACCCAGCGCATCCCAACGAGAATCACCCGTCACATACGCAATCGCCAGTGATACAAGCGCCAGTAACAGACCCGTAATCGCCGCAATATCTTCACCCGTTACAATCAACATTTCAGATGAACGTGTCTCTTTAAACCACTGCAGCAAACTCATACCCGCACGCTCTTTCTTAATATGCTCCAGCGCACCACGCAAAGCATAACCCTCAAGCGCAATCGACACCAGCAATACCAGAATCGCATAACCTACATATTCAAGCGGCTCTGGATGCGTGAAGTGCTCATAACCCTTATACATCGACAGCACACCACCCATCGAAAATAACAGGAAGCCTACCATCAACGAGTAAAAGTATTTTACACGCTCATGACCGAACGGATGTTTCTCACTCTCCGGCTTCTTCGCCTCTCGAATACCTAACAATAACAGCAACTGGTTAGCACAGTCAGCAAAGGAGTGAATCGACTCCGCCAGCATTGCTCCCGAACCCGTCATAACCGCCGTAATCGTCTTAATCACAGCAATACCAAAGTTCGCTCCCAACGCCCTCAAAATCGAAGCAATCGGACTACTACCATGCGCTGAATCAGCTTTCATTTGTTCCTCTATTTAAGTTTACGTCAACATTTGACAGAAAACATCATAGCAAGTTTACTCCTCGTTTACAATCACTTTTTTACAATAAAGACAATATAGCCCTTTCTGCAAATAAAAAAGGCCCCGAAAGGCCTTCTTTTATGCTTACTCTGTAGTTTGTCTTTGATGCTTCTTGATATGCTTCACCACATCCCTAACCGCCGCATCATTCACCAGAGAGAACACATACATAATAGTCCCGCTATCAGCATAAACCGCCTTATTATCCTCTATGACTAAAACTCGATCACTCAGCGTCAAAGTATTGTTAGCGCGTTTTTCTTCAAATGCTTTCCATGATGTGTCACGGCCACGGCTTTCAGTATTAATAAAAAAGATTGAGATATTGCCTTTTTCTTTACTCTCAAAAACAAAAGCACAGTTCTGATCTTCAATGATTAAATCGTCATTCTTTAACCAAATATGGTTATCCCCATCATTAAACTCAAAACGATTGGCATCATCAAAGCATAACTTTTCACAAACAATCCGCATCAGATGTTCTCGTTTACCAAGACCATCCACTTTTGACTGATAAGCATTCGTTCCTGCCTGACCTAACGCATAGTAAAACGCATCAGGATAATCCGACATCTCAACATAGCCACGAATAAAATCTACGTAGTCCTTAATCAGCCATAAGTTAGGAGAAGGCCACACTTCCTCACGATCAATCTCTTTTGAGTCAAAGTCATTCAGCTCCTGCTCTAATGATGCTAAATACTCAGCAGTTACAGAAGGGATATTTTTCGCAGTATTGATAAAGTTTTCTAACTCCGTTTTCATATCCTCACGGCTTTTCTGGTTCATTTTTTTGACAACCAGTTTCAGCGTTATATCCTTACCTGTCTCAACTCTATCTTTAATGTAAGACTGCAGATAGTTTAATGCGCTTTCCTTACGTCCCTTCACCAACTCCTCAACAAAGACATCAACATTACCATACTGATTCTTCACCAAAACATAGCAAAGGCTGGAAGCTTCATTGATAAGGTATTTAACCTCTACATCTTTAACCTTCAACAAAGGCACTGAATCCTTATGCGAAAATAATGCTTCACTTTTAGCGATCAGCTCATTGCGAAATGCTTTCTGTTCGTTTAACGCATCGTAAATATAGTTCGTGTTTTGCATAAAAGAGTCCTTGTTAGTTTTCACTATTATACCTTGTTGCCATTATGACTATCAATCAAAACATACAACAAGGCCACAGTTTATTACTGACGATTGAACGCCAGCAACGCCTCACAATGCGCAATACCTTTATCAAGCGCCTGCTCCGGTGTCAGATTCCTGTCATGACTCTGAGGAAGGGGCCGCTTAGCCTTCAACACTTCTACAACTTTCTCAATCTCTCTGATCCATTCGGGCGTTAACAATACATCAGTAGGCTGCGTGTAAAGAGAAATGACAGAAACAGATTCGTCATCGCTCTCAACTGCAGGTAAGCCTTCTACATATTCAGCCCCTAAGTGATATACAAACCCCTTTGCTTTCTCGTCATACTCAAAACCACCGCCATTTACCAGCAATGCCTGAATCACCATATGAAACGCAGAAATATCTACTATGGTATTCTGATAACGAAGCTGATAATCAAATGAGTTTACATCTTCTGGATATTCAATAGCCTCAATATCACCTTCCTTTTCTAACAGGTAAACCAGCGCATTGATTTTATGAAACACACTCATTCTAAACTGTTTCAGATCAGCATAGACAACTTTACCGTCTTCCGTTTTTAGACACGTATCATCATAAGGAAACACACCCACTTTTCCTTCATTGATTTTCTTAATCAGTGTTTTGGGCTTGGATTTATTCAGATCCGAAACGATAAGCACATCCTTACCCTGACGCTTAATAGCATACCGCCAGTCAAAATCCTGAATAAATAAAACACCATCAATAACCATTGCCTCATAATGCAGATGGCGCGGCTCTTCCGTTAATACGGGCATTACTGTGTCCAGCTTTAAATATAATCCAGTAAGAGAACGTTGCACAAAATCGATATCGCCAGCAACTGATTTATCATAAAGCGGCATAATAGAAACATCAGTGCCTGAGAACTTACTTAACGCATCATAGAAACGATAAGCTTTATCAATGTAGTTAGGGCATGAGAAGAAGTGAGACTTCATTCTCTCTCTTAACATCAATCTGGTCATCGCATCTTCATTCTTAATAGCGTCAGCCAGAAGGCCAAGACTATACTCGATAGAGCGTGACTCAACGAAGTCCACATCTAAAATAGACAAAATAAAGTTTGAGGAAAACCGTGTATCTTCTGACTCCTCTTTTAAACGAGGAATGTTAACTTTTTCAGAAAGAGATGAGAATACAAATAGACGATTACTGTCCGCCTTCTTGAATAGAACATAATGCTCAGTGCTGCTTACAGTAAAAAGCTTCACGCCCGACTCAAGCTCTTTAAGCGCATCTGAGTTCCAAAGTAAGTTAATCGCTTGACCTAGCTTGTTGTAGAATGCCATATCACTCAATACCGCACTACGCAAAGCGGATTCTTTATCAAGCCATTTCTGCATTTTTTCTTCTTTCATGAGCACCTGCTGTTCCGTGAACCAATATCACTGGCTCGATTAAAGTTAAGCCTCCCGTTAAGAGAGGCTATTCATTATTTCTTAGCGGCTTTATTTAACTGCTTTTGTTTCTTTCTCAGATAAGCCATCAGTTTTTCATATTCTGCTTCTTTCCCTTGCTTATCTCCAAACTCCGAGTAAATCTTATGCTTATCAATAAAATCAACCATGAAGTTGAATGCATCCAGCCATTCCTCATTCAGATATTTTATCGGTTTTAAAATATACTCAACACTCGACACCTGATAATACGCCTTAACATCTTCAGGTGAAACGTCTCGTGCATTCTTCTCTCGCTTTAAACTTTCAATATAAGGGAAGCTGTATGAAATCAAACCTTTTTCTTTATCGTATTCCTGACCTGCACCTAACAGCAGGAATGTGCGCAGAATAAAGTTAACCTCGCCCACACCATGACGGGAAAAATGATAATCACGCTGATAAGCATAGCTATGAACATCAGCATTATATTCAGCTTTTCCAAAGCCTTCTCTTTCCAGAGCTTTAACAGAAAACTCTACATCCAAATCAAAACAATAGGTCAGTGAACCCGCATTAGAATACTCCACCATGCCTTCTTTAACCTGAAGAACAACACGACCAAAGAAATCAATAGAGTTATTCAGCTTGCCTTCATTCATCAGAGCTTGAAGCTTTTCTTTTTCTTCTTCATAGCCACTGTATTCTGTTGGCAGATAATATACCGTAAAGTTTTTATTATCACCCACAAACAGGAAAGTGCAGTTCTGATCGCTTAACACCAGACTCTCACCATCCAACCAGACATGGTTATCCAGATCGTTATACTCGAAACGATTTTCCGCATTAAAGTCCTGCTCACGGCAAACCTTTTCCATAAATACACGCTTAGCTACAATGTCCTCAACCTTCTGCTGAGCATCTTCTTTAGCGTTTTCCGCCAGACTCAGATAAAAATCAAAAGAGAAACGTTCCATACCTACGTGTTCAGCTAAAATCTCATTAAGCAGCATAAGAGACTCAATAGAGGAGGTAGTTTTTACAAAGCCTCCCACTTTGCTAAACATTGCCATTATATCTTTCATGGCGTCGTGTTTAACCAGATCTTTTTCTTCCATATCTGTCAGCATTTTTTCAAGCAAAGCCATTTTTTCACTGCTCATGGCAACTTCGATAAACTCAGTTTTAGTGCTGAATACATTATGCCATGAATAAATATCTTTGCTTTTTTCACGCATAGAGCTTAAACCATACTGTAAATGAGCTTCCAGAGATTTATCGCCTTCGAAGTCATAGCATTGATCCTGATAGGCCGTGATTTCACCACCAGCCATACGTTCAAACACATGAATGATATCACCCAGGCGAAAAGCTTTTGCCACACGCACATCATCACTATGGACGGTCTTTAGCAGATCATTGCGCTCAAACATCTTCAGCAGTGATTCACGCATAGCATTTTTAAATGCATCACTCTGGTTTATTGCGTGTGAAACATGGTTCTCGCTCATTGTTTTTCCTTTTAGAAATGAAATCAGTATATGTTGCCATTCTATCAAATGCTGACATGATGTACAACAAAAACCACCCGAAGGTGGTTTTATCTTAAACTCAGCAGAGGCTATATTATTTCCAAACACCATCAGCGCACTTAACAGTGTCGCCTTGCTTATCTTTGGATCTCAATCCGTCTGGAGAGCAACCTTGGCCTTTCTCTTGTGTGCTTTGAATAAAAACAAAATCCGTTATTTGTTTTTTACTTTCAGGATTCAAGTTAGCCACATAATCAACCTTATTTACTTTCATTTCCAATAAATATTTTTTTCCATCCGCCTCAAATAACGAATGATAGTCTTCTTTATCTTTATTCAGGTTCATTGTATTGCTAAAACTTAAAACCTGAACATTGCCAGAGTGCCATTTAGTATCATCAGAGTCATTCAGATCTTTAACATGCATTGTTCTGCCAGAGTAATGGAGAACATCTCCTTTTTCGCCTTTAACAACGGTTGAGCTAACTCTAACTTCATCCTTGAGATTCAGTTCTTTAGCGCCTATCTCTCTTGAACTGAAAGAAGGATTTTCTTTTCCGTCATTATTTACAATCTCAGATATAGACGAAACAAGATGTTTGCTTCCTCCCTCTACAGAATATAACTGCGTATTAATCGTATAAGTAGCATCAGGAACTGCAGCGAATGCAGAAGATGAGGATACTACAAGTAAAGCTAATAATAATTTTTTCATGGTAAGGTTCTCCGTTAAGATTTAGTCTCAGAATATATAATATTTAAATACATTAGGCAAATTAATAACAACAAAAATCCACCTTTACAAAGCTTCTTGATTCTGCAGTTATTCCCATTTTCCATCATGACATGAAACTTCAATACCTTCTTTCGTTTTAGCTATCAGATTATCAGGTTTACACTCTGAGTCTTTTACAGCAATGTTACTTATCCTTAAAAATCCGTTGCTTTCTTCAGGCTCAATATTATTAACGCGAGTGGCGGTCATTTTAACTAGATATTCTTTATCTTTTACGTTAAAAGGAAAAGATTCTTCATATTTAACCTGTTCATCTTTTAGAATTATTTTTTCTTTAAAACTTGAGCTGAGCCTTAAAAGACCTTCGCCATCAATAAAAGGCGAATTCCCCCAAAAATCCATGATATTATACTTACCAAACTCGCTAATCATTGTAGTAATAACTACACCATCTTCTAAAGCAAATGGCTTATTATTATCTTCTCTTGAAAAGAAAGATAACTTCCTTTCTCTGTTATTACTCACTGGCTCAGATAAAGAAGACAATAATGTTTCGACTCCATTATTTACCGAATAGAAATCCGTTTTTACCAAATATGTTTTAGTAATGCTATCAGCAAACGCAGAGCAAGAGATAAGACAGGTAAGAGCTATAGCTATTATTTTTTTCATGATTTCTCCAAAGGTTAGTATTCATATAACATACAATTTTATAACGTATTTCAGCAAATAAAAAAGGCCACCTTGATGGCAGCCTTTTGTTATTCTATGGTATTAATAATACGCCCAACGCTCAGGCGCATAGTAAAGATGCACAGTTCCTTCAAACCAAAGATTTCCAATCCGATATAAATCCGCTTCTTCGCCGGAAGGAAGAATAGTTCTAACCACTACTTTTTCTTCAGGAAGTTCTTGATCAGTGCGTTTCCAAATAGTCATTTTTCTCACCTCTTAAAAAGGAATGTGCGCTTCTAACGTTAAACCTATAATCTCTTCTACATACTCTCTGCGCATTTTATCATCCACTGAAAAATACCAAGCTGAAAAACATTCTCTTAAAAAAGAATCTGTATTAGAGTGATAACCATAAACATTCATTTGCTTCCAAGCTAACAACTCATGATCATCTACATGTATATAATCTGATTTGCTATCGTTTGCATACGCATTACCATCAGATCCCATAACAACACGCAGCCCAGCCTTATTAAATACCACATTGCCTGAATGAATCGCGTCTAACATTTTAAACCACCTTATCTCATGAGTTTTAATATGTCGAAAGTATAGCGCCACATCTTATGATGCACAACTATTATCTTATCAACACTCCATCCCGGTATAATACTCAGGCAGCTTTGACGCCAAAATAATAACTAAACTGGTTTTCATTATTCAAAACGCGCACATCAGTCTCTACAGCAATATTCTTAATAAAAGGCAGAAACTCAAAGTTGCACAGAATGATATCGTTTGACACCATACGACGCTTCAGCTCAGATCGGAACATCAAGCCTTTACGGAAAAGCTCTTCAATGAAGACTCCATCGTTAGGATTGTAGATAGCGCTACGTTTATCAACCACAATAACGCCTTGGTCATTCACTTCCATTACGCCGTGGCTTGAAATCTCAGGAATATGAAACTTATCTTGAAAGTTATCTACGCCAAAGCTTTGATTCTCATGGGTAATAATCGCAACTTTTTTGCCCTGCTCATTTTTTCCTACCAGAAACTTATTCATGCTTTATCCTCAATGATGAGATACAGTTTTAGACTTACTATTTTTAGTATAATAGCAGGAATCATTATGATATTCAAAGGAAAATAATCTAAAAATTATCATATTTTAGTGGCTTTTCACAGTCAAAATAAGGTATAATTACCTTGTAAAATCAACCATAAGAGGGTTTTTTGATGAGCAGAACAAAGATTGTTTTAGGTAATAAATCTCATTTTAAAGGCGCACCTGAATGGGCTAACCATGTTGTCCAGTACAATAATAATAAATATTTTACTGAATACGCACAACCAAAGCCTTTCGATAAATATGCTCGCTTTCATGAGCCTCATGTTCAGGGCAACCTTAATGAACACATGTTTAAATCCTCAGAGCATTCGTTTCAACTGATCGCCTCACGTGTTGATATTGAGGAAAAATCATGGGATGGCGAAGGTGAGCCTTCAGTAGGCCAGATTTGTAGCTTAGCCGCACCAAGCGAGCAATACGATGTTGGAACACCTGTGATTGTGAGTGGTATTCTTAACCTGTTTCATGGACGTATGATTGCCGTTCAGCCATTTAATGCCGACAAAGAGTTCATCGTTGTAGGACTTGATGATTTGGCTGTTTTTGACTCAGAGAAAGAAAAGAAGAAAAAGAAATCCCTCGCAGCTATCGCTAATATTCTAAACACTGATATTGATGATAAATCTGTTCAGGATATTTATTACGCAATGAGACGCGGAGAGATTCAAGCCTAACCTTCTCCAGCAAGGAAGCACGACGTGGCGTTTGGAAGCGCCGGGCGCATTTAATAATTAATCAGGTTTACTCAAACAAAAAGAGCGGCTAGCCGCTCTTTCTTTTTTATTAACTCACCTTATCATTCGGTAAAGTTACGCCGACGATTTTTTCAAATCTATCCATATCAACCTTATCATTCATCATATACCGGTTAATATTGAATATATCCACTTTCAACACGTCTACAGGCGCACCATATACACCAAAGGCCGCAATATACCCATTACTCTTCAAAGCCTTTACAAGAGCTTTAGAGCGCTTTCCATAAGGATACACATAAATAGGCACAAACTTTCCAGTGCTTTTCATAATCTGTAGCTTACTTAATGCCACATCATAATCAGGACGCTTGATAAAATCCTTAATGAAATGCGTATGAGAGTGATTCACATATGTAAAGTTATTGGCTTTATACTTCTCAAAATCTTCCGGCTGAAGATAGGTTTTATTTTTAAACTGCTGATACTCCGTCACAAGCGCAAACATGCCGGGATATTTATATTTTTCAAGAATATCCATTGCCGACTTCTGAGAAGCCCAACCATCATCAAAGGTGATCACAACCGTTTTAGGCGCAACCTCTTTCTTATTCTGAATATCGGACACCAGCTCTTCACCTGTAATCACATTGTAGTTATTGCTATGAAGATACTCCATCTGTTGAGCAAATCGCTCTGGCGTGGTATTCATATCGTTTTCAACTTCTGCTATGCGGTGATACATGAGAACAACGGCAACATTTTTGGAAAATGCTGCGGCTGGTAAAACACACATCAAAGAGAGGAGTGCCGCTTTTAATAGTTTCATTTTATCCCTGTTTATTTAAATATAAAAAAGCCTCCCTTGTTCAGAGAGGCAACTCTTAATAGTTTCCACTGTAGCCTATATTGTTTTCACGACACCATATAGCCAAAATGTTTTTCTCATGACTTTTCAAATCACGGTTAGCAAAGCCACGCGCTTGAGCAACAATGTAATTACTCCTCACCTCAATCGTAGCTACACGTTTTTCTTCAAAATGACCTGTAGGTGTATTAGGGCGAACACGCATTGACCAAATAGACACACTTCCCGAAATACACCTCGGTCTATAACTATAAACACAATGGTGCATCTTGTTACCTTCTTCAGCCAAATCCTTTCCTTTTACAATCTGCGTAATGCTCCAGATCACTTCACGACCCTGCTCATCTTTCTTCATAAACTGCCTGTCAGGAATATCAAAACCTGTCCATGTATAACCTGAATGCTCTTTAATACGACGCATATCGTAATGCCAGTTCTTCATGCGCTCAAGCAAAGTTTTAACAGTGAAGCCCTGACCAAAAATAGAAAACTCTCTGTTTTCCAATAAACGGCTTTCGAGATAGTCAACCAAATCGTTAATCTGATTAACACTCTCAGCATGGTTTACCGCAAAGAAACGCGCACAGTCACGCCAAAACGTATTTGTATAAGCCTTCTCTGCTATCTTAGATTTAGCAATACGAAAAGCCATACCGTCTGATGCCCCAGCACACAAAGCCGTCGCGTAGTAAATAGCACGGTTGATGTTAAGCGGCTTATTGCAAGCCATAAATGCATGACTTTCTTTCTTTGTCATGAAATCTTTAAGATGTGCCTTATGAAGCGACCCGCCCGTTGCAGCACAGATATACCAATCATGGAAAAGGCTACGCACAACTTTCATTTCCTTGACTGGCTCACGTCTATAGAAATAATCATTACGATTGATGTTACGTTCATTCTGTTCTTTATACCAGACCTGCTCCAAAATCTTAGGAACCGGATATTGAATATAGAGATGCTTAACCAACTCAATACGTTGTTTAATACGATCAGATGATCGAGTTTTTAAGCGAAAATCACAGGCAGGACGAATACTCAGATTTAAAAGTTCTTGAGGAATATCATGCTCAATCGGCACAACTATTTTTTCTTTCTCTTTTCGCTGCTTACCCGCAACACAAAGCATTGCCTGCTCTTTCTCAGCACGCAATAACTCCTCGCTACGGCTTTTCTTCGACTTCGATTTAGACATTTAATGTCAACTCCATTAATAATAGGCATTTATCTTATCTTTATTCATTATCAGAATCAAGCTTTTATTGACACAAAAAAGGCCCCGAAGGACCTTTTGTTTATTTTAGTGCTTTCTCAAGAGCGGATCGCATAAAGGCATTGATATTCAAACCTTCCGATTTAGCTTGAGCCTCAAGCTTTTCTTTCAGATCATTACTTATTCTGAAAGAAACCTCACTTAAACCCAATGCCTTATCAATTGCCTCAGCCTCACCTGCTGATGCCACAGCCACATAACGCCCATCACAACCTAACTCTCTTGATTCCCACGGACATGTTTCTTTTTTCATGATATATCCTCTATTTGATTTTTGAGTAAGTAAAGCCAGTAAAACGTTATCAAATAGATATCACTAAAACATCATATCACAAAACGACTTTGCTACTCAATAGTAGCAGCAAAGTTTTCTTCTACAAGCAGGCTGGAGTCGATGACTTCAGGAAACTCATACGTGGACACATTATTAGCAATGAACTTATTGGCGGATGCCAACGTTACAAACTCAAGCGCATCTTCTCTGGAAGCCGCAGGGATTGCCCGACCACTGTCAGATACATCCTCAAGCGCTATGCGGTTTCCATCAATCAACACAGTAATCGCATACATTTTAAACCTCTCTCGTTATTTATGTGGTTAAATGACAACCAAGCGAAGCCACTATACGGATAACCCTTATGACACTCAAGAAATTTTTGACTATTTTTTATACTTATTTCTTTATTTTGCTCTGAACTTAACTCAGTCTCGGCTTGTTTTTATTTAGAGGATGATTTTGACTAGTAAATCATTACCTAACCATGATATGATTATACAAAACAGGAGATATCTATGAAAAAACTGATTAGTCTTGCACTTACCACGTTACTATTCTCTGGCGCTGCGTTATCACAATGTAACTCAACCTCTCCAGCAAGGAGCAATGCCAGAGATGCTGGTGTTCAGGTCAATACAATTCAAACCTGTGAGAATAACGGCAATATTACAACCACTATTACTTACACGAATGGAACAGTAAAAATCATCAATCCTGATCATAGCGTTCAGGAAATCCGTGTGAATAATGAGATTAAACTCATTCAACCTGACGGAAAAGCTGTAGTTCTACAGCAAGGCCAGTAATCACATTAGGCAATAAAAAAGGCCACTTAGTGGCCTTATTAACTTATACGAACTTAAGCAGATAATCTAACACTTCGCTTTCGTTGTATTCCTCATTGTATTGGCTCATAAGAAGGCCAGCAGGATAGGCTTTAGAAAGTATCTTTCTTGCTTGCTCCACTGATGTAAGACTATACAGCTTATTTCTTATCTCAACTTCTGACTTTATAGGAGTCACTGCCCAATACTGAATAGGTGAAAGGTTAAAGTTCAGCGGAAGGCTCATATCTCCATTTTTTGTGCTAAAATGACCTTCTATTCCAATCGTGTTCTGCTGAATGTTTGACTGCATGAATAAGTTGCTTTTATTCTTAGAGACGATATTAAAAGAAGATGTTGAATACTGTTTAAGCTGCTCTAATTTATAGTCATCACAAATAGAATCATTAAATAAAACAGTTAAATCTACTCCTTGCTTACGCCCCTCTCTCAATAAAACTGTTATAATACCGCGAAGCTCATCACGATTATGTTTTTTTGAAAAAGCAATCTCTGCGTCGTCTAACACTAGACGTTTATTACTATTTTTTACTTTACTAATATAACGTCTTATTAAAGGTTTACATTTTTCATTTATACTGGAAATATCATCATAGAAATAATGTTCAAGTATAAACTGTTTTAAAAGATGACAACTTGCAAGAACATAGCCAAACTCTGCTTCTTTGCTATCTTTGGCGAGAGCCAAATGCGTTATATGCTCTCTATAGTCTATATTTACATTAGTCGCACTTGAGGCAAATACATTATTTCTGAGGATCTCATCTGCTTTTATTATAGCTCTCTGGAACTCTTTCTCAAATACACTTAGTTCTCCGCGTCTTTCTGTATCAAGCGCATCCCTAAAATCTTTCATTGTCGGCATAGCTTGTTTGTGAGCATACCATGCCCAATATTCATTTTTACCTGAATCCGCAATGATATTTCTTATTTCAATCCACGACATCTCATTGCGACTCTCTCCAGCTTCTAATAATGCTATTTTTATTTCTGGAACACTTTCTATATTTACGTATTTTTCTTTATATAGACCTTCAGTGATTCTCCACAATGCTCCTGCGTTGAGTTCATTGCCTGTTATATATGAAAGCACACTTGTTATCGCAGATAGTTCATTGCCTAATGGTTTATCATGCCCAAAACTGATATCGAACGGATTAATGCAATGCTGGCTCTCATTATTAATATTGTATTTTTTAACAATTACTTCATATTTCTTTTTCTGTTTTAAACCATAACTTATTGTATCAATAAAACCATCGCTGCTTTTATCTTTACTTATAACTGAGATGTAAGGGGTTCTTTCATTATCGTCTGAGCTATTAGAGAAAAAAGACAGATTTAACGTATTTAATAATACTTTGGCATACTGTTTTTGATATGGTTCGCTATAGCTTATTACGTTAATCCATACCTGCTGGTCTTGGGAGTTTGATTCAAAATAAAAAGATTGTCCATTGCTTTGAGTAAATCTATGCCCTTTATTTGAACCAATATCGTTTCTCGCTTCAGGCTTGTTAATTTTATCTTCGAAAGGCATGAACATTAAGACATCAGAGCCATCAATGCATTTAGATTGGTATTTTTGCATCACCACCAATATATTTAAAAACTCTTGTTTTATTTTTTTCTCGCAGTCGCTTTTTAAAATCAAATAATACTTTTTGTTTTTCCCAATATTATCAATACTTATCTTCTTATTTACTTCATCAACCAAGTCAGACATAGCATAAAAATCATGAGCGGGTTTTAAAACTTCTTTTTCTTTATTATCAGACTCAATAAATATAATCTGGCTGCGGATTTTTTGTTTTTTTAGAAGATTTATTGTTTGCTCATCTTGAACATTAAAGTTGTCAACTTCAAGGATAATATAATAATTATCATCATCTCCGCGCATGATATATGAAATATCATTTGTTGGAGTTAGAGTCTTGGCGGTAATAAATAAATCCTGTAGTATATTTTTCATAGGAACTCCTAAATATTAATATTAATAAAATAAACCGTTATCTTTTAAAGCAAACAAAAGATACTCAGTGAAATCAATTTAGGAGACAAATAAAACCTTGTCAAATAATCCAAAATTTCTCGACTTTTTTATTTTTAAAAAGCCACCAACCACCCGCGCAGACTGGATTCCTTGTCATCGCCGTATATCGTTCCGCTATGTTTTTCTTTTAGAATCCCCATAGCTTTATCGACATTATCTGTAATAACCCAATCCATTCTATCCTTTTCTGAAAGATAAATATTATTGGTCAGATACGTTTCCATTTTAGGACTATTGTTTTGAGGCCTGTCCTTAGAAATAATCGTATAAAAAGCATTAAAGGTCTTAAAAATTGTATAAAGTTTATCATAATCATGCTGTTTATAAGCCTCTAACATTTTTTTAAGCTCAGCATTCTTCGGCTCTACAACATCATCCATTTCCCCAACCGTTTTTTTAATAAACGTACTGTCTCTATTGTAGTTTGCAACTAAAAAATTCCTAATCTCAATATATTTTCTTGACTGCTCTGGTCTCAACATAAACAAATTAGAATCAACTCCATTTTCGCTTGAATATCTTATTATATTGCTATACATTTTTTCAGGTAAGGATGGATCTTTTATATAATTATCTCTTGCTGAAAAAGAATACTGAGCATAATCAAGCGCCTCTTTTTTACTCAAATTATTTTTTATCTTATCTTGATAAAGACGAATATTTTTCTGTAGCTTTTGTATATTTTCATTCCCTTCAGAAAAATATTCATCTTTTGAAAGCATTCCCATAAGTGCTGCCAAATGTTTAGTATTATCTATTCCATTATATTTATATTTTGCTCGAACAAAGGCATCAAAAGTATTTGTTTCATTTAGATACGTAAATAATGTATTGTTGCGGGAATCCACATAAATAAACTTGAATAACGCCATATCTTTCTCAAAATCACTCTTAGAATAAGGAACGGCATCAGCCTTATTTTTGAATGCTGAATACGTTTCAACGCTTTCAAAGTAAGCAGCTCTACTATCAGCAAAGTTTGACATCTTTACACCATTAGATACAGATGTGCCTATATCTAAGGATACAGCAGTCAGACAAAGTAATGACAATGATATAAAGGACTTCTTGAAAAACCCTTTGGATTTGACTACTGAGTTGTTTTTATTTGTTATCTTTTGCTCAAAAACATTTTCTTGTCTTTTTAGTTCAATCATTTTATTTCCTTAATAATAAAGAGCAAACATGTCGTCATAATAAACAGCATTCTCAGGGGTATATTCTCCTTTTGCCCTGGCAATAAAGCGAGCACTGTCAAATATCAATGAGCCATCATATATGCCATCAAATAATACAGAGGATATTAAATTGGTTGTTGGCGCATTTTTATTGGCATAACTCATTGGCTGCTCAACCATCACATAACTAAAAGCACGAGCCATCTGTAGCAGCTTTCTTAGTTTTTCTTTATCTCCTGATTTATAATACTTTTCTATTTCTGAGTTTGCTTTATTGGCAGACGATTCCACATCATGGAAATATTTATTAAGACCTTCGCTTGTTGAAGTTAGTTTTTTTCTATTATAAGCGATATTAGGATCTATAAGTAATATATTTTCACTGAAACCTTTCTCTTTTAAATAACTATTCATATTATTGTATATTTCTTGATTATCGCTATTCATAGGACCTAAACTACCGTATATGTTAGATAATCTTAAAGAGCCGGATATAAATTTTCTTGCCGTATCTGGATCATCTTCAGGCTTTATTGTTCTTTCCATCGTATTAGAAACACTTACAGGGATGTCTTTAAGCTCGCTATCAGGCAATCCTTTTGTCGCCTGCAGTAGCCGCTCATAATTTTCATTTTGGTCTTTATATTTAAAACCATTAATTATCATTGAATTAATATTATAGCCACGACCTCCTCCTCTACTATTAACTATTTTCCTATACATTACATTATCTTTATGTCCGTATAGATAGTCTAATGTTTTTAGATCATAGTTAAACTGCGCATCAGAATAAGGCACAGAATCAATTTGCTTTTTAAAGCTTTCATATTCAGTTAAAACATTATGGTTATGCACTTTATATTCCGCAATATTACTTATTTTAATCGAATATGTATTTATCAAAGCAACATCCCATGAGGTGATTGCTGCAACAGTTAAACCTACACCTAAAGCAATACGCTTCAGCCATGAAGCCTTTGCGATTTTATTTTTTGATACCTTGGAATAGGTATATTTTTGTCCAAACAAGCTTTTTGTTTTTAACATATTTTAGTCCCTAGAAATATAATGAAAAAAATGAATCATCATAATACAAAGAGTTATCAGGTGTATAATCACCATTTTTCTGAGCAATCCATTTTATAGTTTCCGCCACACCATAACCATTTTCAGCATCACCTATAAGCTTAAATGAAAGGGGAGGCTCAACTAATCCCACATTATACGTTTTCTGCGCTATCTCTCCCGCTATGCGATATTTGAATGCATACGCCATCTGGAGCAGCTCTTTCAGCTTCGCCTTATCACCAGAACGATAAACACTCTCAAGCTCAGCATTCGCTTTCTGAGTAGACTCTCGCACTTTTGTATAAAACTTTTCAATACCTTCAGATCTATCACCTCGTGAAAGAGCAAGATCAGGCGATATGAAAAGAATATTTTCACCAAATCCTTTTTCTTTGAAATAATGCTCCATGTTTTCATAAAGCCCTTTATTCAAAGATATTCCCTCACCAAAAGTGGCATAGCTTGCGCTCATTCTATATGAAGCTAATGAGTTCATTGCCCACTTTACTTTATCCTTTTTAACACCCTCATCCAAAGAAAATACTTTGTATATTTCAGGATTTAGATCTTTGAATTCCTTTTCAGGCATATCTTTTGTTAAGGTTAGTAGCTTATTATACGTTGCGACCTGATCGATATATTTACCACTTCCTAACGTCATCATGCCTAAAAAAGAACCATAACCTCCACTGACGCCGCTCATTATTTTGTTATACATAACGTTCTCCTGATGATTATAGATAACATCAAGAACCTTTAAATCCTGATTAAACTGCGCATCTGTATAAGGAACTGCATCTATTTGTGATTTAAATGTGCTATAGGATGATAACGATTTATAATGGTTTACTTTGTAGTTTGCTAATGTGTTTACCTTAGCAACATCACCACTTAATATAGCCACATCACATGCAGCAATACCTGCCACCGTAAACATTACACCTACTATAACTTTTTTAACAAAAGAGGTCTTACTGACCTTAGCCGATTTCTCTTTATAGGTTATATCGTTATTAAATACACTTTTAAATTTAAACATTTGCAGTATCCTTATTTAGTGCCATAGAATAAAATCATCTTTATCGTAGAGCGATTCTTTTTCAGGTATTAGTGTTCCTGTCATCTTCTGATATGCCTTCGCGCCTTGTTGTATAGTTTCATAATAATCATAGTTATTATCAAAATACGTCATGAGCATAGCAGATATAGGGAAGCCTATATGCGCATTTTCTTTTAGAGATTGATCTACAGCAACAGAAGTAAAAGCATTACCGAGCCGGAACACCTCCCTTAACTTATCCAAATCTCCATGCTTATAGTATGCCTTCAATGTTTCAATATTTAATGCAACCTCTCTATCTATTTTATCTTGTTCACTCTGATATTCTTTTGAACTTATTTCCCCAAGCTTCATTTTGATATAAGCCGATTTCCATAAATACATATTTTTGCTTATACCATGTTCGCTTAATAATCTTTCAAAGTTACCATAAATAGGAGCATACGTATTATCAGCAGCAATATTTAAATCACTATTCATTACAACGAATATAGATTTAGCACGCTTCTTTGCCTGCAAATCGTCAGAGTAAGAAAATCCATCGCTTTTTATTTTATATTTATCTGTAATACGCTGTATTTTTTCCGCGTTAAGTGTTGAACTTAGGTTATCACCATTCACATCATCAACAGATTCTCGATTCAAAAAAGACATCTCTTTTAAATAACCAACAGGATCAGTGTAAGTGTATTTAAGCAGTAAAAGTGTATCAAGACCATCGCCATAGTTTATTGTATTTCTAAAAGATTTATTACCCTCAATATAGGTTAACTTAAATATGTTTAAATCTCGGTTAAAATCCGCATCTGAATAAGGAACTGCTTCCATTTTAGATTTAAACGTCGAATAATTATTTATTTGAGCGTTATTATAGGTTTTATAGTCAACCATATCAGCAACATGCTTAATATTGGTCAGGTTAACCGCCACATCCCATGAGGCTATAGAAGCAATAGAAAGCGCTACGCCTAAAGCAACTCTTTTGAATAGAGATGCCTTATTGATTTTACTTTTGCTTGTTTCCCTATAGCTAACATTTTTGTCAAAGATATTTTTAGTTTTTAACATTATGAATTCCTTATGGCCTATACCAAACATCGAATATGCCTTTTTTATATATTTTTTCTTTTTCTGGTGTTAACGAGCCAGTATATTTAGAATACAACTCAGCAGGCTTCAAGAAATTAGTTGTGCCTAACATTTCATCCTGATATAAATAAAATGAAAAAGAATATCCTAAACGGTAATCATTTTTGATGCCATCAATATAATCAGAAACGACTACTGTCGAAAAGCCGTTACCTATTTTGAATAGCTCCCTAATCTTTTTAAAATCGCCTTTTTCATAATAAGCACGTAATGCTTCATTATTCTTATTCATCTGATTGTCATAATTTTCATATATTGCTTTTGCTTCAGGACTTCCCGATTTACCGATTACTGCATCTAGCTTTTTGACATCTTCTTTTTTGGGAAAATAAGCTTGAGCATTAAACCCTTTCTCCGTCAACAACTGACTAAGATTATCATAAATTTTACTTTCACTATGCATATAAGTATAAGAGGAGCCTAGCGACAGGTTTGCTCTTATTGACTTGATCATTCCAGGATCACTAAAATCTTTCTTATAAGGTTTATGCTTGTCATTAATAGCGCTAATCTTGCCGTAAAAGTCTTTTTCTCTTTCACCTGTCATTTCTTTAACATCACGCCCTTTTGTGAAGTTATAGACATCTTTATAAAACTCTCCAGGATTATCAAGATTAAAATTCATCTGCAGCATCGTATTTAGCTCCACACCACTACCTACCGGGCCATCTCTCCACATGTATTTTTTGAAAGCCGCATTATCTGTGCCTCTATAGCCATATATATATTCAAAGGTATTCAGATCTTTTTTGAACTGCGCATCCGTGTAAGGCACCGCCATCACTCTCGCCTTAAAAGAACTGTAGTTATCAAGTGAGGCATTATCCGCTATCTTGTAATCAACCATTTTATTGATATGAGCAATATTTGAGGTGGTTACAGCAACATCGTAGGTAGCAAAACCTCCAAATAAACAGAAAGCACCTATAACGATAGGCTTCCACATCTTTCTTTTTATAACAGATTTATCTGCAGCTACAGTCCTTTGACCGAACAGTGTTTTATTGCCAAACTTTAACATAAAAAATCCTCATTTTATCATAGTGTAATAATACTATTTTAGCAGAGGTTATGCCAAATTTATTATGTAAACAAAAAAGGCCGCACTGCGGCCTTTATATAATTATTTTATTGATTAAGCTGCTCGGACAAATACGGATTGCTCCGGCACTTCTTTATTGTCGATAGAATCAATTTCTCCAGACATTAGCAGGCTATTGACAAGACGCCATGCATCTCGATAGGTAGTTTTCACAACGGTATTGCCATTGTATTTTACCTGATATCCATTACCTTCAGGTGCTCTGTCTAAAACTGCTTGCTTCATGATATATCCTCGTATTGATAGTATTAGGTTATTATATCAAGCTCTGCTTCAGAGAACAACCTTATTCTTCACAATACTCGTCGATGGCTTCAATAACCATTTCTTCAGAGACACGCCATTCACGCTCTCCATCATGGATTTTATCCAGAGGCTCAAACATCCAGTTCAGCACACCAAACTCCTTGAGCGTTACATGCTTGACGATATAGCCGCGATACTCAAAAGAAACCGCAACGTCTTGTTCTGGATTTTCAACAATATTGGTTTTACGGTGCATATTGATTTACCTTTTAGATAGAGTAAAAGCCCATTGAAGGGCTTTGGAGATTATTCAGATACAAGCTCAAACATAGGCACAACCTCAATCGGATAGTTTCCGACGTTGGAGATATAGCCTGTGCGGTCGTCAGCAGGCTGCATGAGATCAGACAGTGGCGTGAACCGATGCATTGTACGATGATCTTCTGACTTAAAAAAACCTAAACAAAACATATATTCTTCCAGCACAAATATGCCTTCTTCAGGATATAAACCATTATGCCATTTTACAAGCACTTTATCGCCTACTTTTAACTTAGGAATCTCAACCATGATACACCTCTTTACTGTTTGTATGACAACATAATATCAGCTATTGAGATGATGCACAAGCGTTAAGTTAAAAGTTCTATCGTGATTTTAGTAAAGCTCTGCTTTCTGAATGCAGTCCTCGTAGAGTAAATGAAACTCTGTATTCTCATGGCAATCATATCCGCTATGTTTTTTATAGTAATCTAAGAGGTCTCCATTACTCAACTCAAGACCTTCATTTAGAAGATAGGCCTCTACCAATGCTTGTTTGCCCATTTCTTTTTTAAAAGCAACTATTAGCTCAGGTGATGCTACACAAGACAAGAAACATTCATTTAAAAAATCATTTTTTCTTCCCAATTCAGCCTTTAGCTCTTCAATCCTACCTTTATTTTTGGCTTTTATTTTAACTCTTTCCAGCAAATCATCAACAAAAAACACCCCCAAAAAGGATACCGGCACCAATAAGCAAGATGAGGCTAAAACTGAAAAATCCAGCAATAAATGTGATAAAAATGCCAAAATTAAACCAAATGACAATCCAATAATTATAATTATTGATGCTAATACAGAATCAAAAAACCTGTCATACAAAAAATCGGAAATGCTTTGTTCTTGCTTGTTATTTTCTAAAAAATCTATGTTTTCTAACATTTCTTTTTCTTTCTTGCTATTGTGATCAGCCCTTTCTTTTTCTAAAATTTTCTCAAAATCAAAAATAGCTGTAGAACTATTCATATTTCATCCTTTTATTTAAATTTACTTCTATTTTATTTTATCGAGCCAAAGATAATCAAATTTTAAAAATAAAAAAAGCTGCCGAAGCAGCTTCTTTGCTATAATGTAAGACAAGCGCCTATCCCGATTATTACGCCCATCAATACGCCAACCATCATACCAAAGGCAAACGCCTTCTCATTAGCCGTAGCGGGACGGGAACAGGCCGCTAAAATCTTAGTCATTGTCAGACTCCTCTACATCGTGATAACCTGGAATATTGGCAAGCGTATAAATATCATCCTCTTTGCTGAACTCAAACAAAGAACAATCTTCTTCTGGCTTGATGTTGTATTCCTTTACGATATAATCCATCATGGCATTCCATTTAGCACGGTCATGCGTGTAATAGGTGTAGATATCCATATAACGATCGCTACGGTTATAATGACCAATCACCTCACCATTAAATACAACTCGTGCCGTAATATCACCCCATTTTAAATCAGAGTCTGTCTTTTGATAGATAATTTCTAAAGAAATATTCTCAGGCTTGCGATGATACATTCCAGAGCCGAGGTCATGTTTATCTAAGCGCATATAGCTAGCTACAGCATCGATAAGACCTTCAATACCTTTCTCAACATGCAACACAGGCGCATCTAAAAGCTCCTGATAAGCGCCCTTTTTATACTCCCAATCAGGCATTTCTTCAGTATTTACTTTATAGAAACTCTCAGAAAACGTATTCTTTTCTTCCTGACTGATAGTAATAGCCCTAACGCCATTTCGGAAAGGATCTTCAACCATATCCAAGAAGTTGGCTTCTTCTATCACCTTGTCGCTGAAATGATAAGCAAAGAAATAGGCTGGATCGTCTCCTTCATGACTAATAACATTAGCATAGAAAAACTTTGAGTCTTTCTTTGCTTGTGTGAAATGCTGGCGCACTTCATTGCCTTGTTTATTAATATGGTCAAAAAAGAATGCTGCAGCTTGATTCTGAGTCATGATTTTCCTTAAAAGATTTTTAATGTCGCTATTCTATAGACTTTTGAAATGATAAGCAATAAAAAAGACCAGTCGGACTGGCCTTTTTACTTTTTATACCACCCTCATCGCTCGACGATAGTTAATCACGGGATCAGCAAGTGGCTTGGCAATAACCTGAGCAAGAAGCTTATCCCAATTGTCTTTGATATGCATAATACCATGACCGGGAAACTCTTCCTGTTCATCAGTCGTAGTTTTGAGAGAATCAATCACCGAACAAGGGACAGCTACCGTATGCTTTCCGTTATTATAGTAATCCTGTTGAGACATAATCTCTTCACGGGTATATTTCCCGGCACGCTCAAGACTATGCGTATAGCCACGCGCATCAGGCCCCCACAGCAAGATAAAATCACAGGTTTTCAGAGTGTGTTTTACACTAACCACATAAAACTGTTCCATTAAAACTCCTAATTAAATAATAAAGGCTCGTTAGCATCTGCTGCTCTCTGGCAGCCATGTATGAACTTTTCGGCAATGTCACCGTAGTTCTCATTATGCCATTGTTCGATGCTGTGTACAACACCTTTTATTGTCAAATCAGGTATTTTCTTTTTAGCTATAAAAGGATAATTCGTGGCTTTTATAACAGGCAGAAGTTTTATTAAACTATTGGCTATCAGAAAGCACATATCTGGCGATATCTCACCCTCATAATCAGAGTGAAGCAAGAAGACAAATAGGCCTATGTTTTTTTCATCCTGTCTGATATCTTCCGGGAGATAAACCTCATGATCTTCGAGTGTATCATCAACAATAAGCTGACCTTCATCATCAAAATCAAACACACCTTTACCTTTGGATTTATAGTGAGGAGGCATAGATCCGCCTGCAGCATTTGCCACAACCTGTCTGAATCGGTGGAACTCACCGTATGTTCCTCTAAAGGCTTGATGACTACATTTTAATCCCATTATCTTATTATTCCGTCCTCTTTTCTGCTTAATATTTACACTACATGCCTCATCTTAGCAAGTAAAATTGAATCTCACTTTGGATTATTATAACATATCAGCTCATACAAAAAAGAGGTGTTCAAATGGATAAAGATAATGTTTACACCAAGTCGGGAGCTAAAAATTCATTCCGCTTCCGCCTATCAGTTTTCGCTTGGCTTGGCCCGACTTTAACCTTTTTAGGATTAATTTGTTTTGCCATAGGAAATATTTATGACAGGCCTGCTAATCGATTTATTAACACCTCATCATCTGACTACAGAAATGAGCAGACACTTTTTAATGAAGCTAAAGATCTTTTACAGACTCCTTGCCATAAGGAATGTGAAAAGTATTTCATTGAGAAGCCTATTCTGTCCAGAGACGTTAAGCTTGTTCGCCTTACACCTCTAATGACATCTTCCAGTCGTGATGATTATATTATCGCCACACAGCAAGATGTCGAAGAAGGTAAAGTTGTGGTAGACAACTACATCGCAATCGTTTCATTTAATGATGGCAAACCTGATTTGACCTTTATGCTTCCTAAAAACAGCCTTTTCCCTGTTTTCCCTGTTTTCGCACCAACTCAAAGAGAAGAAGATTATCAGAAAATTGTAACAACTCGATATGAAAAATATAATCGCTATCTTGACGTTCAATCCAACTTAAACGTGGCAAGCACTATTGTTTTAAAACCTTCTCGTGAAGGCGTTATTGTTGGCTCTGCTGATACAATAACATCTGTGCCTATGAAAACCTTTGAAAATCTTTTGAACACGATTAATGATGAGATATTAGAAAAGACACCTGATCTAATAAAACAGCAAGCAGATCTAAAACTCTGGCAGGACGCCAAATCATAAAATAAAAGGCCACCCGGAGGTGGCCTTTTTATTTTAGTTAAGTTAAGCATACTTCAATACAAACTCGCGAAGCGTTATTTTATCTTTAAACTGCTCAGCATGTGAAGGCGTCTGCAGAGAGTCCAGATAGTCGTTAATAATCTTATCCTTGATCTTCGCATCCAAACCAATGCTTTCTTCCATATGGTTAAGATTTTTCACCAGATCGCGATATTTATCCAGCGCAGTTGTCCATACGCGAAAATAACTGTTGAATATGTTAACCAGGCGATCTTCCTGCTGACGAGACGTTTCATACTCATCGACTTCCGGTATTTCTTGAGTTATTCTAAAATAAAGCCCATCTTTTTCATATTCAATCTTAAATGGCAAGTCTTCATTGAACATCTGCGAATGATCACCGATCTTAATTGCTTCAAAAATGAAATCTGCCACAGAAACGCCATCGCTTTTCTCCCGGAAAGACTTTAAGCTCTCTATGTTTTTTGAGGCTGGCGAATAAGTTGTGCTCCAGGCATTAACATTCACCTCCTTAAAATAAGGCTCACCATCAAAAAGATAACTAAGCATAACACGCTGAACTTGCTGAGCCGTAACGATAATTTCGTTTTTAACTTTACGCTTAGTCAGCCATTTTTTATCAAAAGCTTTCATGCCCTGCTCAGGATAAACCTCATTAGCAAATCTCAGTAGTCCCATTTTATTGATAGCAGGACGTGGGCCTATCGTATTAAAAAATGATAATTCTTGTGCGCTTAAACTCATAAAAACCTCTTTAAAAAAGAAGGCAGGTCTTCCTGCCTTGATTGTCAGTTAACTTGCAGGATGGTTTTTAACTGCTTCCCAAGCTCTATATAAACCTCATTCGTCTGGTCTTCCAGCTCGACCTGAGATCTTACAGCAGCCTCAATCTCATAGAAATCCAGTTCATCCATAATATCAAACGCTTCATCCACAGTCAGCTCTTTACCTAACCGATGAGCAACCAGAATGATATCATCCGTTCCAACCTCATACATCAAATTCATCGCCTTCCCCTTAAGTTAGCATTCAGTATCGACTCAATGACAACATTATACGTTAAGGCTTTATGCTTCACAAGGAATTATTTATGCCTTAACGCTTCATATTGCTCAACAGATACGCGTTTTTCCTCATTGGTAACAGCACGCTGATGATAAATCGATGACCCTTCATGGTTGATGAACACATATTCACGAATATCAATAACGACATCATCATTACTGTCGCCTTTACTTAGAAAACCATGCTCATAAAACACATTCTGATTCGGACGACAGTTTTGACGCACGCTGCTTCCTCGCTCTACAGAGCCTACCACGCCCCGGCGCACCTCAAAGTAATCATAATGCTCCGCTTCTTTACCTGTTTCATCACTGATCATCACGTCTTTACGCTTAATAACGACTGTATTCTTTAAACCACTTCTGATCAGAAGCGACAGCATATATTCAATGTTTTCAAGGGAAATAGTCCTCTCCGCTTGCCACACCCCAAGCTCGGTCACCAAAAGTCCAACGTTTTTAGGAGAATCAATCACAACTGAATCTAATGAAAATAACTTTTCCGAATACGGTTTCATAAAGTCGAAACCTAAACGATTCTCATACATTGCAATCGCTTTTAACAGATTGGTTGGCATAGGGGTTCCGCGCTCCACCATGAAAAGCAAAGTCTCAAAATAATCCATACTCTGCTTTTTAGCCTTCACATTACCTTCCAGGCCTTTTTTAGCACGATCCCTTACACCTTCATCAACCAATTTCAGATTCCATAAAAGGCCAATTCCAATAGACTGTGCTTCTTCACGAGCCATTTTTATAGTGTAATCGATTCCGATCCTGCGAGCATCCTCATCGCTATTGGTTTTACTCAGCATAAAAACAAGTTCTTTAGACACTTTATCTTTTAAGCTTTTGCGGTCTATTTCCGCCATAAGTGTTTTAGCCGCCCACTCTCTTACTTGAGGATAATACTCTTTCTTCTCATTATCTTGTGTATAGTAAACTTCACATTTACCCAAAACTTCAAATAAGAACTTTTCTTTACTTATCCAACCCGATTGATAGACCAAATCCAAAATCTCAGGGTTATCCTGATGAATAGCCTCATACATAGCCTCACCCGCAAGACGCTTATGAGGGCGACCATTCGCCAGCCAATGCCTTACTTTATTGACATCGTTATTCAAGACAAACGCCTTTACTTGTGTCCTGTTAAAACAAGGCACATTGGTTTCATATCTTGGATCATAAATATTTTGCGTCATTGGCTTACCTCTTATTTGTTTGCGCCATTATACCTTTTCCAGCGTTTCATTTCCAGCTTTATTTAGACGTAAAAAAAGGAGATTGCTCTCCTTTTCTTTTATTTTTCATTGTCTTCCAAAAATCTTAATCCTTTTCGCCTCATTAAATCCAACAACACAACTCTGCCAAGAGTCCCTTTAGCAGCATAAAAACCTGCTGGAAACACAACAGTGCCTGACTCATCGACAATCGCATTGCTATACTTAGACACACTTTTATCATCAAACTTCAAAGGACGTGCTGCCATACTCTCACCTCTTTATTTTATTATTTTAAAACTCACCACAAAGACTTGTCATTCATTATTTTGTAAGCGAGTAGACTCTTGTATTGTTTGACACCATTATACTGATAGGAATATTTAGCAAAAATATCAGCCATATCTTTCTTATCCTGAAGCTTATCTTCTGGAATAGCATCAAGCATTTTCTCAAAGAAACCTTTACTCATTTCACTGTTTTCAAACTGAACCAGCAATGACAAAATACTCAGCCTTCTAAATCGTAGCGCTAAAAAAGTCTGAAGCCCAAGACCACTCACTACCGTCAGAAATCCATAAAGCCATCCACTTACATGAAAACCTAAAACTAAAGGGAAAATCGGCATAATAATAAGATTGGCGAGAATACAGGCCAATACAAAGACAACGATGCCGCCGAAGGCGTTCTTATCAACGTAAAGCCAGGATTTCTTCACAAGAGATAAATACTCTGTGTCTTCTTTAAGCCATCGTTCTTTCTCTTCAGCAAGCAGTTTTTCCACTCTTAAGAATAACGTAAAGTATCGTTGCGCCTCAACGTTGCCCGCGCAATTATCAAGTAAAATCTGCCTTACCTTTTCCTGATTTACCATTAAATACCTCTATCTATCCGATTTTCTATTCTGAGATCTGCTTCAAAATATTTTGAAGCCTGCCCATTTTATGCTACGCTATGATAACAAAAAAAGGAGTGTTATGCACGTTATTAAAAATTATTATCTTGAACATTATCTTAACACAATGGAGTCCGCTTTCACTATTTATTCTCAGGATAATAAAAAAGACTTAACTAACCTGATTAAACTCTTTGGAGTTCGGGGATTTAATCTAGCTAAAACTCTTTTTGTTAAATCTTACTTTTTTGAATATAATCTTTTACCGCTGGCACATAGAAATCTCAGCCACAGTCATTTATCAGAAGTTCAGAAAAAAGATGAAAAGTTAGCTCACCTGATAATACGGAGCCAATCTGTTAATGAAATGCTAACGCTGATTAAAGAACGAGAGTCTTCGTTCTATATCTTGTTTAAAGAGAGCTATAAAAATGCCCATTATTATCTGAAAAAATCGATTTTTGAAGCCAACACCTTACTGACTCAAACCGATCAGGATTATAATGATACCTATCTCTGTCAGCAAACAAAGCGCGCCTCAGATTATTACACTCGCTTTTCCGATAATAGTCTTAGAGCCTATGCTTTACTCCAACGTTATCAACTTGGCTCTATTCATGCGCCGGAGCATTATAATATAACCAATGAAGCACTTGATGATATTGAACGTGCTTTCAGTAGCCTTGCTGAGCGTTATCAAAGTCATCATCGTGTTGGCCTATATGGTAATATCCATCTTCACCTCAACACAGATAAAAACTTTCTTATTTATAATACATCTAAGAACTTTAATCAGGATTATGGCGCATTCCAGTGCGGTAAAGTCGGGCTTAATCTTAAACGTATTACTCATTGCTTTAATGAAAAACAAGACTTTATTGAGCAACTCCAGAGAACCTACCATCATGAGCGATTTCACGCTCTCGACTATTACTTACTTGAATCAATCCGACATGATCAAACGGTCCCTGATGATTTTATAATGGCATCCGACCACGCCAATCAGTTCGGCCTTAGCAAAGTCTTTAAAACGCTTATAGAGAGCACATTATCAAATAATAATACAAAGCCTTACGAGATGTTTAAGAAGCGCTTAGAGGAGCTTATAGCACGATTTTTACCTGAAGCATTAACTCTTAATGAAAGAGATAAGAACTCTCTTTATTTAAATCTCTCATCAATGGCGCTTAAGATATTACCTTCTAATATAGTAATGTATCGCCTGTATTTTTCTGCTATACAAAAACTACTTAATGCTAAAAGTGAACTCATGGGAAAAATACAAGCTTTAGTGCAGTATGAGCCTTTTATCTCAGAAATACGCGACATTGATTTATCTTATTACCATTATTTTGATGTAGACATATCCTCATTTTCCAATCTTATAAAAAAAGAAATTGATTGCCGTAACCATCGCCAATATAGCTATTTCATGACACCTCATGAGTTTTGCGCACGAATAGCTGATAGCATCTTCTCAGATCCTGAAGTTTCCGGTTATTTAATCGAGATAGAAAATCTGCTTTTCTCTGCCAATAAGTAAATTTGTTTTTAACTGTTGTGTATTTTATACTCAACATACTTAACAGGAGATATTCTATGAACACTATTTTATTTATAGTCAAAGACAATGATTTGCATGTGCTAAAATCCTTCGATCCAGAAGATTTCTTTAATGAATACCAAAAAGATCCTGAGCAATTTCATCGTAGCGTTCTTTTTTCTTCAAAAATCTCTCATGATAGCCTTAGCAGCATGGTTATTAATGGTAATGGCTTCACGTATCTCCATCATAATGATTTTGATCTCTTTGAGGCATTTAAAGAAGATTTACCTACTGATGAAAGTGCAACAGCTTTAATGGGGAGACCCTATAAAGATTACCCACAGAAAGCCAGTAGATCAGGCGTTCATTTGTTTGCATTCTCTGAGTCTGACATAGAAGATTATAAGAAAGACAAAAGCTTATTTAATCGGGTTGTAGCCCACGCTAAAAAACTTAAATCAGAAAGCACTATTGTTGATGATGATTTTATTAGTGCAAGAATACTGAATATAAAAGAAAGTCCGATTACTTATCTGGCTTATATACCAAAAGAGTATGCTTTATGGCTTCAGGTTAATAAACAACTTATTACTTTTTGCGCCAATAAGAACATCGATATTTAAAAAGAAAAAGGCGATCTCTCGCCTTTTTAGTTATTTTCCTGCCTGATATTCCTGCTGGAGCTTTCTTACACGCTCAAGCTCACTTTCTTCATGAACTACACCGCCTGTGTTAAGATCCAGATAGAACTGAATCAAGTCACCGTAATCTTTCACATCATAGATCTGGAACAGGAGATGCTTACGGCGCGGCGAGAAGGCTGTTTTAAGCAGTGAAGCCTCATCATATCGCCCACCGAAAATCTTAAACTTGCCATCCATGAAATCCACAACGGCAGTTAAACGCTGCAGGCCATCCACACAGAACATATCGTAGCCATGCATTCCCGTCGCCTCAGCACTGAAATCATGAAACTTGGCGCAGTTAAACTTGATTTCAAGTGGCGCGGTTCCGCGAAGCAAATTTTCAACATATCCAATCTGTTTTTCACGCGACCACACATGCCCGCGCTGGAAATCAGGATTTAGGTTAAACACGCCACCATCCAGCTCCGCTTGCTCAGCCTGACGTGCAAGCTCACGTTTTACATTATGGAGATCGACAGACACACTGTAGTTGCAGGTGCGCATAGGCCGGATAATACGATAAAGCTCGCGCTCTTCTTCACTGAGTCCAGCCCAATGTGAAGGACTAACACCAAATTGTTCTTTTTCCATCATAATCACCATAGAGTTCATTAATATGGTTGTCATTATACAGACATCAGAAATCCAAAGCAATAAAAAAGGCCGCTAAGCGACCTTTCTTTTAATAAACTTCCTCAAGCTCCAACTCTTCGCGACGACCTCGCACTGTCTTATTCATCTTTTTATTATCGCGCTTAGCCACCACTTCTTTACGAGCCATTTTCTTTGATTTCTCAAATTTTTCTACGCGGATAGAAGAAGAGTTTAACATTTTATCATCCTTATTTATCTATTTAAAAACATGGGCCTAAGCCCTAATCAGTGAAATAAGTATAGCAATCACCTTTTTGAGGTTCAAGCATTATTTGAAAGCGCCGTGTTCGTTTGCTTGTTTTTACGCCAACACTTTCTCAAAAAACTCAGACGCGCTTACTTTTACGGGCTTGCCTTTAATGTAATACGCAATGGGATCATCCGACAAGTCGCTTACACGCCTGTCTCCAAAGAGTGTGATAAATGTTTCCGACTCTGAGAGGTCTGAAAGAATCACTGATTCATCATAGCAGTCATCCACAAAAATACTTTTCAAGGATAAGGCTGCCTTAATATCATGAATGGTTCTTACCTCATGACGTGTATAAGGTGTCGCCCACAACATGGAATCTGGATTAATCATTGTATCATTATGATCGTGTTGTGTTATCAGCAGATTCCCATCAACCGAGAAGAAATCCCTGATATAGTCTTCGCCTTTATAGTCAGGCATATCAGGATCAACCAAAGTTAATGTATAGCTATATTTTTCTGGATTTTTTAGAAACATTTTGACTTCCTTTATAAACGGGAATTAACTCTTGCTTATTCAGATCATAGTTCTCAGCATAGCAGCGAGACAGATGCTTCACGAAATGAATATCGATTTTTCTTTGATCTTGACGCGCCTCAACATTTTTCCAGCACGCCTCTAAATCATTTTCAAAGAAGCGCCATTCAAATGACTCAACGGTAAAATCTGGCCCCAGCATCTTCCTCAAAGAAGCCTCAGCCCTCTCCTGAGTAGCCATACACAAAGTAGGATCGGCAATATACAGGACTGACTCTGGATTTTCTTTGAAATCAGCAAGTCTCTCCAAGTGGATGGAGAAATCATCAATACAAAAACCATCATTTATTTGCTCAAGTAAAGTTGTCTTCCCTGCTCCGGGTAAGCCAACAATGAAGACAACTTTGATATTCATCATTTTCTCACTTGAATACTGATTTCAAAGCATCTAAAAGATATTGGGTATTCAGGCGTTTTACGCTATAATATTCATAGCCGTAGTAATTATCTACATGATCAGTCCCATCATCCCACAGACCTTTACTCTCCAAACGTTTATACTGAAGGAATGTGATATCTGGGCAAATAACCTCAAGCACATCGATCCATTCTTCAGGATCATGCAAAGGCTCTGATTCAGCTTGAATTAGGGATGTACTGCCAACCATACCTCCAATAATCCATTTCTTTTCAATAGGGAACACCTTACGCCCCAGCGCTTCCTCAACCAGTTTTTCCAACTCTTTAGCACTTTTAATGCCATGAATATCAATCATGTTAACCTCAGTATGTTATGTGCAATAAAAAAAGCATACCAGAAACTGATATGCTTTTCTATTACTATCTTAGCAATGCTTTAACTGAATGTCTTTCTCAAAGATTCAAGTAAACTTTGCGTTTCATACTCATGAATCATGACATTGTAATTATCATAATAATAGCCCATTTCTGTATCGGTATACTCTGAATACTCCAGGCCTGATAACACACGCTCTATCTGTATCGCCGTCATGTCAGGACGCAAAAACTCAAGCACATCTAACAGACCTTCCGCGTATTTAGGTTCACGCTCTGCTTCTAATACAGTTTCTCCACCATAGCCATCAGCACCTGTTCCACCAGTTTTCCATTTTTTCTTCAGAGGGAACAAGCCGGGACGATCCAGCTCTTTTTCGATATAGCCTTCAAAATGCGCTTCAGAAATAAATGAATGAACATCAATCAAGCCGTCAGCATTTTTTCTCACTGGCAACTCGCGCTCATTTGGATGATTGCGCCCCATACTGCTACGTTCAACACCTGCAGCCGACAGTTTTTCCATCTCCTCTACTAACAGCTCACCTTCAGATTTCGCATAAACAAACTCTTCAGTTATTTTAGGACGCTTTTTCGTTGTCGTATTCATTTTTATATCCTCTTATATAATAATAGCATAATAACATAAATAATATTCTAATCGCAAATAAAAAAGGCACACCGCGAAAGTATGCCTTTTAGAAATAATCATGATTAAGGATTTAATAAAATGAAAAAACAATCGTTGAGCTTGTTCCCGCAGAGTTACATGCTGTCGCCGCATTTGCTACACTCCAGTCAACATTAGATAAATCACTTTTAGCATAACTACCGCCTATGTTAACCATAGACATACTTGGAGCAACTGCTGTTACAAGCTTAACGCAAGCATCTTGAGGGACGTTGGCATAACTTATATTGAACACAACCTTACCATAGGAAGCATAATTTGTAGCAGACAACTTTACTTTACCTTTAAAACCATTAACCACATCTGATACTGTTCCACCACTTTGAACTAACATATTATCAGGAAATATTTGCGCATTTATTCCTACTGTATTATTTACTGTTGTTATATTCGTTGTGGATGAATATAAAGCCAGTAATCCTGCTCTAATGGTCGCAATATTTTTAGATTCAGCGTCAACTATTTGCGAAGTTCTTACTTTAGGATAAACAATAAAAGCCGCCACTATTAGCGCCGCTATTATTCCTAAAACCAATAATAACTCTAACAAAGAAAATCCTTTTAACTTTCTATTCCTAATAAAAATCTTCATTTATACTTTCTTCCTTATTGTTAATGAAATACAATTCGAAAGTAATAAAAAAAATACAATATAACAATAGCTATACATAATTATTTTTAATGTATTTGAATAATACAAATAAAAAAGCACCCGAAGGTGCTTAATATAAACTAATGTTTCATTTTTTATGTTTACGGCATGAAAGCCATGATCACACAGCAGATCACAAAAGAAATAGAACCTCCTTGAAGAAAGCGAATAACATTATCAGCAACGTTAATTACCGGATCATCTATAGCCATGAAGCCACCTATTAAAAACGATGCAAACAACAACATTATTTTGAACCACGAACACTCCAAGTTTCCAAATGTCATTTTTATCCTTGCCTTATCACTTGATTTTAAAAGCTATTCTAGCATCACTAACTATGATTGCATAGCGAAATCTTTTTTATTTTGGTTTTTAGTTGGCTGGAAAGCGTGTTATACTATGAACACTTAATGAGGAGTACGTATGAGAAACATTCATGTCAAAATAACCGACTTTAATCACACATCGTTGCTTCACTATCTTTTAGCTAAAGAAATCATTGTAGAGTTTAATTGCATGGATGGATTTTGTGGCGCTTGCCACAGCAAACTGATCTCAGGAGAGATTATGATGGTCAAAGATGACTTGGCTTATAAACCATCAGGGGATTTCCTGCTATGTTGCGCTGTGCCTAAAACCGATATTGAGATCGCTATATATTAAAAAAGCCTCCGAAGAGGCTTAGATTTGACCAATAAGCTCAGCACTCTCTGCCTCGCCTAAGTTATGTTTTAACATGGCCTTAAACACATCAGCATCTGACATATTTCTCAAAAACTGGTTTAGATAACGAACTACCTGCTCGCCTTTTTCTGATACTGACAAAGAAATTGTGTTTAATGTTTCGCCGTATTCCAACACCATTTCATATTTCTTATTACCTGACTCTACACACTTTACCTTTTTCATATTAAAAACCTGATCTGACTTAAAGGTTTTCAGTATATCAGGCATCTTTTTTAGCTTCAAGCTCTTTTTTTGACCACTCACGTCTTTCTTCACGATTTAGACCATGAGGAACTTCTACAGAAGGCTCCTGAGCAATCTCTGTCAGGCGCTCAAGTTCTTCTTGTGTTAGCACATATTGCTCAGACATATCTTTCTCCTATTATTAACACAGGTATTTTATCACATGAAATATAAAAAAAAAGCCCCGCAGGGCCTTTTACAACATCTTAACTGTAAGCACGTAAAACGTGTCATACTCAGCAGAAACATAGTTGCCAAATTTGTTAGGCTGACCTGTATAATCCTGCAGTTCTTCTTCCTGTTTCATCTCAACAGAGAATCCTGATCCATGATAAGCATCCTGAAGTTCCTTCAGATCATTTTCACGCAGCGGTTTGGTCATTTTTACTTTAGCTACAACCTCGCCGGAAGCAATCGCCTGCTTCATTTGATCCATTTTGTTTTTAAGTTTCGTCTCGATATTATTAAACGCCGCATTGAGACTGCCAAATTTTTCATTCTCGATAGCTTCATTTTTTACTTTCAGATCATTTGCAGAAACAGATGGTTTTAACATAGTTGTATCCTCATTGATTGTTTAGTATATTATACTATTATAAAAAATGATAAGCAAAATATCTTTACCTGTTTAGTATAATTAACACGGCTTTTTAAGCAACATTCGTAAGGCATCGACCGATATGTCTTTCAACAAAGAACACATGATCACGCCATGAGACAGGTTTAAACCTGATCAGATCTTCATCAACCTCGCTCTGATGAAACTCTGCAATATGCATTCTTATTTGATCCATCTTATCAGAGGTGGTAAATATTTTGAAGCTCGCCGCCTCAATATCATAGATCAGTTCATTTTTCTTCAAAAAATCAAAAAAGACATTGAGATCTTTTGTCGCTTTGAAATGAACGATAATAACATTCAGGTTTTGCGTATCCCATAAGAAACCATGTTCTTTTAGAGCACACTGCGCCTCTTTGATTAGACTAATACGCTCTGGCTCATAAAGAGCTGCCATTTCTTGAACACCTTTACTTTTTTCAGATATTCGCAAGCGGGCCTCTTGATCCTTTTTCTCGATTTCCGCATAAATACGTTTAATACTTGTCATTTCCTCAAACATTTTTTCTCTCCTGATATGAAAAAAGCACCTTTCGGTGCTTTCTTTTTATACTGAACCTTGCTCGATAATAACTTTATCATCACTTAATGCTTTATTGGCGTGAGCATCTTTGCAAGCACCAAAGAAAAAATCGTGCGCATACATGCCATTGCCTACATTAAATAAAAACAAGAACTTTTCTTGATCTTCTTTGATAATACGAAATACTACGGCATCAACACAGGTAAATGTTTTTGTATCATAGTCTTTCCATTCACAGTAAGAAGTGTCGAATACCCACCCTTCCATGTCAAAGTCAATCTTACTCACAACATCTTCATCTTCTGATAACGCTTCAGCATCATCAATACAGTCGTTATCTTTAAAATACCAACCGAAGTTTTCACAGCATTGGAACTCTGTATTAAAACCAACGAAGATGTCATTTTCGTCAATAAAGTTCTCAGAGTGCTCGTAATCTACTTTAATCATTTTTTCTCTCCTAATAGTTTAAATATACCAATTCAGACTATTTAAGAGAAGGCTGCCGGAGCAGCCCTTACATCTTAGAAACCGCTTTGCTCGTCATCACGACGTTTGCCACGTTTAACTTTACCTTTCTTACGTGAGTCCTGCTTACCGCCAAACTCACCACCACGACTATCACGTTTATCTTTACCGAACTTTTCTACACGAACGCCAGCAGAGCCTTGCATTTTACTAACCTCATTTAATTAAATTTACTTTCATGTTCCGGCTAACCTCACCGTGACAACAGTATAGCAGGCCAGAACATGACATTCAACTATTTTTTAATCTGAAGAACCACACGAGCCGCCTGAATCACTGTTTGACGAAGAACTATTGCTACAACCGTCATCACGACTACCATAGTCATTCGAGTCGTAGCCACTGTTATAACTGTTATAACCGCTATAGCGTGAATTTGAAGAGGAACTCGAACGATTAGACTGCGATTGACGCTGCTTTTGATTCTGTGGTTTATTAGGATATGCCATATTACACCTCTTAGTTAGTTGAAAAACTTATGCCAAAAAGATACACGTTTATTTTCAGATAATACCTGCTCGATAGGCTGCATTGAGTAGGACATGAAACAGTAAGACCACATAGCTTTACTCTCCTTCAAATCAGTAAGCTCACTATATCAACTTCTATTCTCAAAGTATAGCATTATTTGATCATTGGACTTCAATTTTTTTGACCATCTCCATCAAAGATAACCTCTTGATTATTTTATAACCATGACGTATTCTTACTTTATAAATGTGATGCGCATCACATAAAACTTTAACTTAATAGAAGGAAAATAAAATGAAAAACACTAAACTTGCAGTTTCCGCTTTAGCTATCGCTTTACTTACAGGTTCATTTGCTGCTCAGGCAAGACAGGGTAACGGTGATGAGAATGTTCAAACTACTCAGAGTTATCAGGCTTTTGTTCAGCATCAAGAGCAACGTGGTGAAGTTCAGGGCGACTCAAGCCTGTTTGTAAATCACGACAGCAATCGTTAATCAGTAAAAAGGGAGCGCGGCTCCCTTTCCTTATTCAGTTTTACTCAACTTCTTCTACAATCGCCACATTTGAAAACAGAACATCGTTAATCGCATACCAGAACACTTCCGCGATAGCCACATTATAACGTTCAGCTTCCGGGCCACGCGGCGCAAAGTAAATCAAACCTTTTTTATTAAAGCGATTAAATGCAGCCATGACCTTTTGAGTGAGATCCTTTTCATCAATATAGCCGCCATTCATAACCGCAGAGCAAAGCTTGAAAATCGCAGTCATTTCATCGCGATCAATCTCACGACCAACCAGCTCCTGATAAGAGCCTTTCAGCTCAGGCTGCTCTTTGACTTTAGCTGCATAGGTGTCATATAACATTTTTACAATGACATCCCATGACTCTTGACTCATCTTCACATCGTAGAAGCCAACCAGACGACGAGCGCGACCAAAAGTAATAAAACCAGATTCGGTCATTTGCTTCAGAACATCACGCTCTTCCTGATTGATACGATCCCCATTTACCGGATCAGTCGTCATATACATGTGGTGAAGCAAAGGCAATAGTCGAAGCTCCGTTTTAGCGATATCGCGGCCTGTCTTTTCTTTATAAAAAACGGCATCAGCATCATCGACACGACCACGATTTACAGGCAGCATTTCTTTAATCATCTTAAATCCTCTTATTTAGTAGTGTAACTTACCAAAAGTATTTTAAAAAATACTTGTCTCAATAAACTTAGACAGCCGTTTATTCTCATCGTAGAAATAAAGGTCAACATCTTCCAATGGGCGACCTTCATACTTTTTAATAAACTCAGCCATTACAGCGGTTGTTACCATTTTAAACTCGCGTGAACCATCATGACCTTCTTTTACAAAGTAGGCTTTCTCAAACGGTTTCACCAGATCAAAACGCTCCACACGGACTTCATAGCCTAACGTTGAGGCTGTATCTTTAATGTCTTCGAGGTTATAGCCTGCGTCTTCAAAAATCATTTCATCAGAAGACAAACTGTAAATGCCTTCTTTATTAAAGCCTTTAGTTATCAAATCAACGATAATGTTTTCCATCATAAACTGTTGAATGCTTTGCTGACGCGCCGGAGAAAGACCGCCAAAAATAACCTGACGCGTGATCTTACTATTCAACAACACATCATCAAAGCCACGACTTACTGCAAAATCATTGAAGGTTGTATGACCATCAAATAATGTTGGCTCAACAAGTTTTAAAGATTGGAAGTTCGCCTTTACCAGATCAATGCTAATATAAACACGACCTTCATTACCTGTGGTATAGAGTTCTTTTTTAGGAATGGACAGCTTTTTCTGAAAAGGCTTCATATCCATTTTAGCAAAGCGGGCATACTCTGGCTTTTGGCTCAGATATTTGAGTGTTTCATTGAGTTTATTCGCGTTATGCTTGAACATCAACTCACCATGAACATCATACGCCTTTTTGAACAGGTCAAACTTACGCAGAGTATCGTAATAGGGATCAAGAAGGTTAAGAAAATAAGAGAAATAAGGCTCACGATCAACCGCAATCGGAAGCTTGAACGTCCGAATGAAGTTCTTATTCATTGTTTGATTGATGTCTCTCATTATAGCCTTCCTTTTTAAACTTAACGGTTGTCATTATAAAGGAATCAAGAATGATACTCAAGCGCTTTGTTGTTTGACTCCTTTTTTCCCCTGCTATATAATCAGATTAACCAACTTAAAAAGGATTTTTTATGACAAAGCCATCAAACCAAAGCCTTAATAACAGGAGCTTGCCACCTTTACATGTTGACAAGCCTGAAGAAAACGCCTCCCTACTTACTCCTGACGTGATCATGCGACAGAAAAACACTGAGGTTATTCACACACAATCTGATAAGATTCATACTTATCAACCTAACAATGATGCCATCTTAGCCAAAGATATTTTGGATGCTCAGAAAAAACCTTATACTCAGCAAGGAAAAACGGTTAGCAAGGCAGATTTAAGCTCAAAAGATACCGCTAAACATTCAGGTAAAGCTAGTTCTATACCTGAAGCTGCGCAGTCATCTTTTTCAGCAAGACTTAAGCAGGCAAGAGAGCTTTACAACCATCCATCGGCTACTATCAGTACACCTTATTCAAACGGACCTAAAATCCGTTAAAAGAAAGGCCCATCACGGCCTTTTTATTATCCTTTATGATTTTTTATCAGATCTTGAAATTTTTCACTTTCAGCCGGATTACGCCAGCCTAGAATCAATCCAGTTTCAATATCGATTTCCATCATAATATAATCAGATCCATCGTTAGGAACAAAAGACGGAACATAACCATCATAATCAGCAATTACCTGACCATTCTCATCTTTTATCGTCATGAAAAAGAGGTCGCTCACTTTTCCACTGATAATCATTGTCTTAGGCACTTTCTTTTGTGTCATAAAAATCTCCTCTATTGATTTAACAAAAAGGCCGCCCGAAGGCAGCCTCAACTTACATCTCTACGTTAAACATATTGCCATTTTCATCGTAGAAAACCGCACTGACAAACTTCATTCCCGCGAAATATCGCGCATCTTCAGTAGGCATCCCCATATCGAAATCATAACCGATGAAATAATCTTTTCCGTCTTTTGAGAAACGAATGAAATTATCTGAAGCATCATGCTCAATATCATCAAACTCATCTTCGAACTCTTCCACCTCAAAATCTACCGAGTCATAAGGCTCACCATAACGTGTGCGCGATCCATTGAACTTCTCAATACAAATCTGCAGGCAGCGCAGGAAAACCCCTGCTTCTTCTTTTGTTGAGACTTCATCTGCGACGTAAACAACAGGTCCTGTCCAGTGGTCATGTTCGTTCACATTCGTATGACATTCCTGAAGCGTATACTCAAGTTTATTCTTGATAACCGGACGCTCAATCGGTGTAAATGTAGCCATGATATTTCCTCAAACATAAAGTGATACAAAAGGAGGCGAGCCTCCTTTATGATTAGTTAATCTGCTTTTTTCTCAGCTTTTTCTTTTTCCATCTGAGCAATTTCTTCTTTTGTTGCCAGACGGTAATAACAAGGCCGAATCTGGATTCTTACAGGTTCCTTTTCTTTCCACTTATTCACAGCCGCCAGACCAAAACGACGAGGCGTATTGCCATTCCATGAAGCAATAACATGTGTCTCATGAACTTCTTTAATAGATACGCGGAATACTGAAACGGTTTTAAGCGTAGTATTACCCATCTTTGTCTTTTCAACAGAGAAAACAACATCACCAGGTTTCAGCTTAGAGATTTTCATTTTTACCTCGATAAGTTATTAGAGTTCGTCATTTCAATAAGAAGCATTATACATCCCCAGCGCATAACAATCAAGCAATGAATATATGTTTTTAAAGTTTTAAACTCTTTATATTCAAAGACTTAATTAATCTTTGATGCCGTCATATTTGCTTTTATGTCGCTTATAAAAGCATTAAAAAATGCCTGAAAAACCAATACTATACCGAAAGATGTTGCACCCAAAGCCACGCCAGCAATACTCATTAAGAGCGTTGCCAAAACGTCATTTACCTGCTTAAATGTTTCAGGAAATATCTGAAAACTTACGATCACTCCACCGATTAAACACATCAGGCCTAGCGCTAACATGATTTTCTCTTTCACGATAATTCCTTTTTTAAATTAAAGTAGAGTATGATTTTAACACAATGATAGTTTATGCACAACAAAAAAGACGCCGAAGCGTCTTGTTTGTTCTGAGATAACTTTAGGTTTGCCCGTGATTACTCGTACACTCTCTCGCTTCCTATAGCGATTGTGGCGAATGACATCCACTCTTCCAGATCTATGTCTGACGTGCTTTTTAGGCCTCATTCTCGGCACTGGCAAAATAAAGCTATCTCAAATCTGGCCTGCTCTTTTAATATCCCGCTCACTGGCTGGGAGGTTCTCACCCGACATTGATGCCCGTTTAACACGTTCCAGTCTGCATCAACATAGCTATATTATACCAACAAGATATCAATAGCAAGCACTTTTTAAATATGACAGTCAAAAACTGCTAACTCGGTTTCAGGAGTAAGGTCTTCAAATATTTTTTGAAAATCTTCTATCCACTTCTCATGTGAGCCTGAGCGTTTAGCATCATACCATTCTCCGTCATGAAGAAAAGCATAAGGTGTTATGAACTCTCTTGAACGCTGGCTAACATACTCGTCTTCTGTCATGTAAGAGCCTAACATATTGATAATACCTTCTCGCTTTTTCTCCTCGCTTTCAAAGTTTATTACCTCAAAAATCCCATACTCTTTCTTAGCGACTTCTATTATTTCCGCCTTCATTTTTTCTATGTCGATCTCACAAACTTTTGAGACACAGAAACTTGTGCCATCTTTTTTGGAGAAGTAGCTTCTGAAACGGCGACCTAATCCATAGTTATCCCATTTTGATTCAGGATTACCATCAGCTTCTTTGAACTTTTCCATTTGTTTTACAATATCTTTTTCCAAAACCACCATTAGAGCATAATGCATATCGTTTTCCTTTTTATTTTATTTTATTTTTATGCATTTTCTTCACTTTATCAAGTTTCTTAGTCATATTTACATTGAAAAGCACGATAAGAGCCGCTATAATGCTGTCTCTATTTACTAATCAGGAGCTTTACCATAATGAATATTTTGAAAGATGAGAAAACTAACTTGGGCGCAGCATATCTTGGTGTAATTCTTACGCTTGTTTTCCTTGCTGTAGCTGTTTATGCAGGCATGAACTGTAAAGTTTTAGTTCAGGAAGCAGGATTCTATGATAGTAAAATCGTAGAAGATTTTTCTGTACCGTATGCTTGCGCAGCTTTCATTGCGGCATTCTTCTCAGTTATTTCATTCTTAAATAGCTTTATTATCATCTCTCCCAACCAAAAAGTGGTCGCAAGTTTCTTAGGAAAATACCGGGGTACACTTACAGGAGAAGGATTCACATTGGTTAACCCTTTCTTCTCCTTTGAAAAAATCAGCACTAAGATTGGCACCTTTGAGACGCAAGAAACCAAAATCAATGACAAAGAAGGGATTCCTTTGAATGTTTCGATGGTTGTTAACTATCGTGTTGATCAGGCCGCGCCTTTTCATTATAACGCAGAAAAGCCGGACGATATTATTCGCAACGCCAGTGAGAGCGAACTGAGAACTATCGTTACACAACACGCTTTTGATAGTGACAAAAATGAAGATGAAACACTCAGTAAAAATCTGGATATATTCTCAAGAAACTTGGTTGAACGTATCAACGTGCGCCTGAAAGAGATTGGCGTGATCGTAACCAGCGCTAATATTACTAAAATTTCTTATGCACCAGAAATCGCTCAATCAATGCTGCAGCGTCAGCAAGCCAAAAAATTGGCTGAAAGTCGTCGTGAAATCGTAGATGCTGCAGTATTAACAGTGAAGGACGCTGTTCAAGACATTCAAACTAAGATTGGTGTCACTTTTGATGACACTGAAAAGAAACGCCTTGTAGAAAAACTGATGGTGGTTATCGTTTCCGACAGGCCTACCACACCTGTTATCTCCCTCGATAACTAATCCTTATCAAAACAAATAAAGGCCTCCATAGGAGGCCTTTTTATTGCACGACTTTGCTGATTATAGTTGCCATAATCCTTACTTTTACCTGACTGTTTCACCACGTGAAAGAAAAAACCATGATACTTAATGTATAAAGATAATAAATTACTGGTTTAAGATATGAAGCTCAATGCTGGTATCAAGACTTTCACCTATTACATCAGCAAGCACATTATAGAAAGATTCGCCATTATCCCATTCTTCTGGAGAGATAATCAGCTTATCTTTGCCTTCAATAATCTCACAAAGGTAGGCGTATTCTTCATCTTCAATGTCTGAAGTTTCTTCCCATTCAGTTTTAATGTTTGATAGTTTAACTTGCTGCCATTCTTTAGATTCTTTGCAAAACTCAACGTTTACACCAACATCATCATCTTCCCAATTCACTTTGATACTCTCAACAGCATCAGCAAGGTGGCGTAGAAAGCTTGCAGTATCCTTAGCTTGACCACCTTGCCCTGAAGTCATAATAGGCCGAATCATAACGTTCTCTACAAGCATTGTCTCAAGTAACCGTTCTGTTTCGGCTAGGGCGCGGAACACTTCTTCTTCAGCTTTTTCAAAGCCATTATTTTTAGCAAAAGTAATGACTTCTTTATGAACTTTTGATCCGCTTACATTTGATACAGCTTGACCAATAAAGCTAAACTTAATCTTGTTCAAGTTAGTTTTCGCTATACTTTCAAAAGCTATCTTATTAGCAATATCAGTTTGTTGCTCGAAAGTGATTTTACCAGACTCAACATCTGCTTCCAGTCTTGCTTTATTGATGTCAGCCGCTTCTTTAAATCCCATCATGTTATTATAACAGCTTAACACTTCCTTGATTTTGGCATCAATTGTTTCTTTTGAGTGAATCATTACCTGATAAACGGATTCATGGATAGCAAAGGCCGCAACAAAACACTTCTCCCCTTGAAAATCCTTAAGGAACAATCTCCCACTGCGAACCATATCCTGAATCTTCTGCCATGTTAAATCTTTTACATTTACATCCATATGATCATGACAATCGTTATATTCTTCGCCCTCTATAGAGATATTCTCTGAATATTCTTGTTTAATATAATTTTGAATATACTTGGCAAACAAAGAATCTTCGTCAAAATCATAATTATTGAAATCAGCATATTCTGCAGGAATAGCTCCACCGCCAATAATCTTAAAGTTATCCCAGGGATAGCATTCACCACCTTTACCAATTACCTGACCTTCAGATACAACATAAAATAAGCGCACCTTATTTCCTTCACGGATTGGCGCACGGCTGACAGCACACGTTGTATTAAACGATCCCATTTTTACCCTCATTAGTTATAAAATATCACCGTCATTTTACGCTAAAGGCATTTTATAAGCAAGAAAAATCAATTTTACTCGTTTTTTATGTATAAAAAAAGCGCCATGAAAGGCGCTTATTATTTCTAAAACATTTATTGATTTAAATGTGACAGTCAACCGCTGTTAACAGCGTATCTTCAGGAAGACCACGCAGCATCTCGTAGAACTCATCGTTCCAGTCGTTCTGAGCTTTTTCATCCATCGCCATACCAAACCAGCCCATTTGTCCCTTTTCAGACCATACACCATCCTTCAGGAAAGCAAACGGCGTGATGATTGATTTACGCTGTCTCTCAACATATTCCTCACGGCTATTGCCAAAGATTTCATAAAAATCACCCCAAAAATCAAAACGAGCTTCATTAAAATCCTTAACAACCGGATGATTATGATATTCATTTCTTGCTGCATCAATATCCGCACCATGCTTTTCCCTGATCTCTGTCCATGACGGATATTGACGGCCTTTCAAAATAGACTCAATCTTATCATAGGTTGCGTTTGCCTCAGCAATAGCCTCAGCCTCCATACCTTCAAAGTCAATATCTTTCAAACGGATAACATCATAGCGACCTGCCTCAGCAGCTTCCGTCATCAGACCAGGACGGCCTTGTTCTCCACCCACACCCGGTTTACCTTTAAAATATCCTGTCCAGCGACCGCCTACCTGATACCAATCCCATTTTGCGTTAGGGTTATGCCAATATCCATAAGCATTAAGTTCTTCTGAATATCCATAGCCACAATAATCTCTAAGATAGCTTTCAAATGTTGGATAGAGTTCTGAAACCGCACCCTCATAAAGTCTAGCACCTTCAGGAAGTTCAAGCACTGTCTCACCGAAAGGTGAACTCTCGCTTTTGATAGACTTTTCAAATCTGCGAACAACATCATCAGAACGATGGTATTTTACACCATCCAGCTCAACGATTTGCGTAGTTTTGTTTTTGTAATCCTTTTGCTCTTGAGAAGACTCACTCTTATTTTCGAATTCAAAATAAGGCGAGCTTTCGGGATGAGATGACTGCTCCTCGAAAGGCGCTAAAGCCTCTTCAAGATTAACATCACCAGCAACAATAACGGTAAAATGCGACATAGAAACTCCTGTTTTTAAAAGGTAGATAGAGATTATACCACGCTATAACTGTAGAACTCAATCGTTTTTTACGACATTAATATATTGAATATGATAAGCGCTGAAGCTATAATGCTATTTCTTTTAAACATCGAGGTGTCTATGTCTTATCATGATTGTAACCGCGCAACCAGAGTCAGTATCGTTGTCTTACTGATTACCATTTTTGCTTTTGCCTTGTTCTTATGGCTGAGTCCATCACACAAAAGTTATGCTTTTGTTAACTATAATTCATACATCTACTCTTATGATGCAGGTGGAAACTTTGAGAAAGATGCCGAAAAGGTTTTTATCAACATTTGCTCGAAAGATTGTGATCGCTATACCTTTAAAGTCAGCGATGATTTTAAAACTTGCCCAGCAGTAAAATCTATCAAGATTTCTACTATTTGGGACTCGTATGATATGGATTACCGCTATGGAAAAGTCGTTAAGAAAGATGATTCCCTTGAGAAGGAAGCTGCCGGTTATATCGCAAAAATCAACTTTAAAGACAAAAATATTAATCCTCAATATAGAATTCATAATACCGAGAAAGCAAAAGATGAAGCGGCTAATGAATACGTTTCCAAACTTCATCGTAATATCCTGATTGAACAAACAGAAAGCACCGTCTCCTTCAAAATGGACATTTCAGGCATTAAAGACGCTCCTAATCCTGAAACTATCTTGATGCTGGTTTCTGAAATGAATAAAGATGCCTGCGATTATTATAAAGACATACGAGACTCAACCAGCCTCACTGAAGAAAATCAAAAACTATGGGAAGCTGCTAAACAATAAAAAAAGGGCTACGGCCCTTTTTTATTTTTATCTGTCTTTCGCTTTCCATTAAGCTCATCTGCAGGCGCTCTATATTGTTCAGACACCAATACTTTCGCATTAGCTAACATTATTCTTCTGACATCTTCCCCACTTAGTCTTTTGCTCATATCATACCTCCCAAGAACACAAAAAGATGAAAAACCACAAGACAAAGATACCAACTAACCACGCTGTGGTTTGCCATGAGAACTTGCGCATCATTTTAGAAACATTCTCTCGCTGATCGGAAAACTTCTTCTCTATTGCCTCATAATGCCTGTCAAATGAAGCCGACATGCTCTCACCATGATTTATAAGCATTCTATCCATTTCAATAGTGTGATTATCAAACTTCATGCTCATTTCTTGAAAAGAGCTTTCTATATCAGCCACAAGCTCATTTTTATGCTTCTTCATTTCAGCAAATTCATTCATAAGGCCTCCTGTTAATATTGCGTCACTATACCATATGCCAATATTGATTTCAATATTGGGAATTATCCTAGAAATACAGTGATTTTATTAATCTATTTTCTCTGTGATTATCATGCTTTCGATTATCCGATCTGTATCTATTAATGTCCTATTACTAGGCTAAATAATAAGCTAAACATAAAAATATAAATCTTTGCCAGCTAGATATTCTATTTATTTGATTTATTCCGATTTATGTATTTGTATTTTAAGTAAAGTAATCAGATCACTAGGTGGTGAGTTTATTAATTATTTTTTATATGTTATTGATTATAAAACTTCTATAAGGATATTAATATGAAACACATAAGAGATATTTCTGTTAGGGCTGTTGCTTCATCGGTATTATTTATTTTTTCATTTTATGCATTTATTCCTTTTGTATTTTATTTAACCGGAGATATATCAACATCTCTGATATTATTTTCCGCTATTCCTTTTCTGCTATTACCTGCATCACTTTTTATTCGGCATTACATTACGGTTAATCTGATTAACCCATTATCCTTATTACGTAAAGATATTCATAACCTCAGCAACAAAGACTTCTGTAAGAGCGCATTTTGCTCTCCTGATCTTGATGTAGTCAGAGAAATGTTAAGCCAATGGGCAACTCAGCAGCAGGAAGCCTCACAGCGTCTTAATGACAGTCTTATCTCACTGGATAAAGGTAATCTCGCGCTACTCTCCAGAAATGAAACACAGAGCCGCGCTGTTGAGAAAACCGCATATAATGTCAATGAGCTTTATCAGGTCGCCTCACACAACGAACAGGAGTCCAATCAGGCCTTTTCATTGGCTTCTATGACACTTGCTGGTGTTCAGGAGGCCATAGAGAATGTTTCACTTATGACAAACTCTACAAGCACTATAAAGGACCAGTCTTTGGAGATTAAAAAGATATCAGACTTTATCAGTGAGATGGCCTTTAAAACAAACTTACTTTCATTGAACGCCTCAATTGAAGCCGCAAGAGCGGGCGATCATGGCAGAGGCTTTTCTGTTGTAGCCAATGAAGTGAGATTGCTGGCTAAAAGTTGTGCTGATTCCGCTCAGGAAATCAAGGCGCTTGTGAATGATACCTCCTCTCAAATAGAAGATACATTCAAACTGAATAATAAAAACGCGGCTTATATCCATGAAATGCTTACGATGATAGAGAGAACTAATGTGGCGCTTTCTACGATTAGCACATCATCCAAAGAACAACGCATGAAAATAGAATGTATGAAGAACTCTATTGATAATATTATTATGGCGGTTTACGAAAATACAACTTACTCCGAGGAAACTGCTAAGATATTAAACAATATTCGACATGATCTTGATGATATTGAAAAGGAGCATAAAAAGGCCGCATAAAAAAAGCCTCGTCAGAGGCTTTTGTTTTTATTAAATATCTTCCAGCATATCCGGCGAAACAAATCCCATATAGTCTTCAATGTCGCTGATCGAGATGACAGACCACACCTTTCCGAACATGGTAATATCACCACCATAAGATACGTGCTCACCTTTAAGGTAATCAATCTTTCCGCCTGCGGTATTTACAGAGACATCCTCTTTTATCTTCTTATAACGATCCTTCTCTTGAGGCTCAACGGGGAGAAAAGTTGGCTCAGCCACATTCAGCTTTACACGTTCTGCGCTGATGAAGTTTCGATAGCCATAGTCGCCATCAAAATCGCGCTCAGGACCAAACTGGTCTTTAACCATACGTTTGCCGTCAATATCACCGATCCACGCTACAAACGCTTCCCGCAGCTTCTGAGGGCCTACCTTATCGGTACATAGCTTTTGTGTTGCCCAGGCTGGCGAACCAACAAAATCTTTTTCAGTGCCTGAAATATATTTCCACATAGATAACTCCTTATTTGTTAGGAAAAACGCTCAACAGTAAAACCATTTACCTGCTTGCCTGTAGCCAGCATCTCACTCATACGGCGACGAGGAATGCGAAGCTGAGCGGCACATACTGAAACACTTTCAAAGGCGGCATAAAACTTTCCGTTCCTCATCACTTTTACAGATTTCTTTATGGCGGCTCCCATGCTACCCTTTTTAACTAACTCAAGGTTTTCAAGCTTACAGTTCCACCAGTTGCCATCTTTAAGGCGAACAGTGTATGCTTTCATTGAATCACCTTCGGGAAGCAGAAAAACTTTCGCCATCAATACTGCTAATGCGATAGAAGACGATTTGTGGAAACGGGTACAGCAGCTAAACGTCTTTACCTTACGAACAGAATCGCCTCTTACACCCCAAGAATGAGTAATTTTATCCGCTTTGACAATCATGCCATCTTGAGTGGCCCAATATTCAGTCAGCACACCTTTCATAAACACGCGGCCCATAGCTTTTGAACGGCAATCAAGAATCCCCTGACGCATTTCATTCGTATAGGTATTATGAGTTTTGAGAGCGGAAATACGGTTTTCTTCTTTTTCAGCCAAAACCTGACCAAAAGATTCAGCTTTCTCGCAGAACTGAGTAAAGTCTTTTTTCTCAAAATAACGCATCGTCTTATCTCTTAGTTGTTCATCACAATATGAGAACATCATAACAAACAATGACAACATGCGCAAGGGTTTTTACTAAAAAACCGCCCGAAGGCGGCTTATCTTTTACTCATCCCATTCCTGACTTTTCAGTTGCGCCTCTGCTTTTTGACGCTCTTTGCGATCTTCAGCTTCGATAAACTCCTTGCCATAAACAGGGAGCTTAACTTGGAGGTTTTTACGTAGCTTTTCTACTCCACATGAAAAACTCACCAGACCTTCGCCAACATAGTGGCAGACACGCTCAGTAAGGTAAAGTGGCACCAGAATAACACCACGATGCATATTCTTTACGACAATCCAAAACCAATTCATTTGAAACGCTCCTTATAAAACAAGGCGGTTTTTAGCCGCCCTGTAGATCAATAACTGTAGTCGTCGTTGCACTCTTTAACAGTGACGTTGTGCAAGCTACCGTCTTCCATCGTCTCGATTGAGTTTTTCAACACGCAGCCATCAGAGGTTTTTTGCTGCTGTTGCGCGTTGTAATCCTGATTCTGACGAACTGGCTCAAGTGGTTCTGTGCTGCTACCAGAAGAACGCCCCATCATATAACCTACGGCTGCAGCACCGCCAGCGATAGCCAGATGCTTAGTCCATGACGAGGATTTAGAACGTGAGCGAGATTTCGCATCAGCCGCTACTGAAGTCAGAGCCAACACAGCCGCTAGAGCAACAACAATCATTTTTTTCATGTTTTTCCTTAGAGAAGAAAGAAGTATTATCAGAGACGTAGTATAGTTGAACTTACGCCTCTGCACAAGAGATTTTATTAGTTTTGACGACGGCACTCGTTAACCAGAACAACGCGAGAGCTACCATTCCAGTCAGTTTGCTGATAGCGGCGCACGGGGCAACCATCATTCGTGAAATACGCAATAGACGGATCCTGATTCATTTGCATCTGCTGCTGGCGTTGACGCTGCTCATAGCGATAGTTATCATTACGGCGGCTGTCATTGCGATTATCATTATTATCTGACATCTTAGAGCCAATCACATATCCAGCAATCGCACCGATAGCGCCATAAATAACCGCTTCTTTAGTAGAAGCCTGAGCAGAAGATACACACAGAACAGCACCAACAACGATAGCAATCAGTTTTTTCATTTTCGTCATTCCTGCGAGAGTTTTTAGGTAAGGTTCACTTCAATAAAGACAGTATACTCTTAACACCGATCATGCACAAGCTATTTATTGTCATTTTAAAATAAAAAAAAGACCGCTCGAAGCGGCCCTTTTATTTATTACATAAGTTTGTGTCCATTGACATCTACAGAGACGATGCCTTTTCCACCTTGCTTTTTACTTTCAGAAACAGCCGCAATCAGCTCGTTGATACTGGCTTTTTTACAGATGGTATTGGTTTTACCCAATGAGCCATCCGCATTCTTTTCCTGAACAACGTTACACTGGTTTACACCGATCAGTGCATTGTCGATCTTTTTATCGCAGCCCGATACAGCAACAGTAGCAGCCAGAGTAAACAGGATAGCAGCAAAAGTAGAGTTTTTCATGTTATTCCTTGATATAGGTGATTTCGTTTCAGTGAGAAGAGTATAGCGATTATTGATATTATGCACAAGCTTTTTCTTTATTTATTTGGCGGTGAAGGAGGGATTCGAACCCTCGGCGCGGTTGTCCACGCTCCGTCTTAGCAGGACGGTGTATTAAGCCTCTCTACCACTTCACCATTAATCGATCAGTAAGAGAATACGTTGGCATGACATATCTCTTACTCAATTTACGCAGAGCGTATATTGTTTGGTGCCTCAGATCAGACTCGAACTGGTATAGCCATAAGCTGAGGGATTTTAAATCCCTTGTGTCTACCGATTTCACCACTGAGGCATTAAAAGGAAGTTGCAGCTTCCTTTTTAGGTTAACTTGTTCCGCCGACTATACAAGTTTAAATAGTGAATGATAAAGGCTTATCAATTATTTCAAACTCAGCTTAGAAAGCGATATTAGGCCTCTTTCTTAAAACAGCTCAGTCCCGATTGATTACGGTTTCAAACGCAGTAAATTACTTGTTGTCATACAGCGCTGTAGGCTCGCATAACTGGCGCATCCTATAGGATTCGAACCTATGACCTACGGCTTAGAAGGCCGTTGCTCTATCCTGCTGAGCTAAGGAAGCAATATTATCTTACGCTCTATACCGCGTTTCGATGTAGTAATAATAGCAAAGACGACCTTTCAGTACAACACTTTTCTCACTATTTTTAACTGACTGCAGACTTTTTGATCAATATGCAACAAAAAAGGAGGCTTGGCCTCCTTTCTCATTTTAATACCATGAATCATGTTGCTCTTTCGATCTATCGTAGACTTTGCCTATGAAAATTTTGAAGATTTTTTCTTCTTCTTCATCCATTTCTCTTGATTGTCTGCCTATTACCACTCGACTTTTTCCTTTCTCTGAAAGCAAAAAGCAAATCTCTGGCTCTATGCGGACATTTATCTGTATAGAAAAAGGACAGAACTCCATTATACACAAATACTTTGACTCATATCCTTCAAAATCAAAAATTACAGGATCATAGTTATTTCTCAGCAAATCAGCACTTTCTTCAATGAACATTAACTCTTTTTTGATTAACTCTTTCATATCTTTCTCCTATTTAGTTTATATTAAAACAGGATTTTGATTTGCTTTTATATTAAACCTTACAGCATTTCTTTTGTCAAAACTTTCTCTTTAAAACAAGAAAAGCCACCCGAAGGTGGCTCTCTGCTATTCTTTGTGGCTTCATATCCACCTCAATCCGCCTAATAGCATCAGCAAGACGAGTTCAAATACTGCTTTCCACTTTACGGCTGTAGACGCCTATTCCTCAATATTCATCATATAAAATTATCAATAAGTTTTTAAATATCTAGTGCTCTACCAGCAATCAGACACACTTTTACGTGTCCGGCTACATTCGACTTAACGGTATGCGAATGGTCTTAGCTACTATCACTGAGAACTGGACACCAACCAGTCCAAATATCTGCTCTCCCCCTTTGTTAGTTAAATTCACTCTATGATTTACGGCTCATAGCAGCCTTAAACTCGTTATCAATATAAGATCATCTATAGGTTTTTCAAATATCTAGTGCTCTACCAATAATCAGATACACTTTTACGTATCCGGCTACATTCGACTTAAGGGTATGCGAATGATCTTAGCTACTATTATCGAGAACTGGACACCAACCAGCTCTTTTATCTAACCTCCTCTTTCTCATTAATATTCATCGCTTTGCTCAGCTTAGGCACTCATTATATCCAGTTCTCTCTTGCTGCACAAGCACTTTTTTATAAAATTTTATTTTTTTTGAAATCAGCCAGCATTTCCCTGATTTCTTTAATCTTCTGCTCAATCTTTTTATTGAAAAGATCCGCAGAAACATTACCATGACCTGCTACACTTATCATCTGACGCGCTTCAATCTCCCTGATTACAAAGTTCATCATTCCAATAAGCAGGACGCGCTCACGGCCTTCAAACTCAGGCTTCTTGCTATTTTCAAACGCGATATTCACTTTTTGAGCAATTACCTTAAGAGTTCTTTGATTCTGCTCCGCACGCCCTTTTAGCTCTGCAGAATCGTCAATCATGACGCTAACAATATCAGATTCCAGCTTTACCTTTTCAGCATATAAAGGAATCGCTTTATGAATCAATGCTACATTTTCTTGCGTTAACATAGTATTTCCCTCTTTTATTGGTGCCTCAGACCAGAATCGAACTGGTACGCCCGTGAAGGCGAGAGATTTTGAATCTCTTGTGTCTACCGATTTCACCACTGAGGCAGTATAAAGAGTGTTTGGGGCACTCTTTAACTTATTACTTTACATCTTTAACCATAAACTAAGCAAAGGGATCAAGCTTTGCTGGTGGCCCCTGCTGGACTCGAACCAGCGACCAAGCGATTATGAGTCGCGTGCTCTAACCAACTGAGCTAAGGGGCCGTTTAATAAAGCCATTATACCTATTCTTTTCTTTCAGTACAACAGCTTTTTTGACTTTTTAACGCTCAATAAAAACTTTACCTTGATACCACGTGCCACAAAAACCTACCGAACCATTAGAAATATCGCATTCACGATAACTACCGTCACTCTGCTTTACCGGAAAACGTTGCCTTTGACTCCATGAACCACAAAAACCTACGGACCCATTAGAAATATCACAATCGTGATAACTACCGTCTGATCCTTGAATTGGATATGCGTTTGCTTGCGCCCATGAACCACAAAAACCTACCGATCCATTAGAAATATCACATTCATATAAGGCAGCCATGCTTGAAAAGCTACATGTCATCAATGCTGCTATCAAAACTTGTTTCAGTAATTTCATTTTCACCTCATGAGATTTATTGTTATGGCGCGTCCTATAGGATTCGAACCTATGACCTACGGCTTAGAAGGCCGTTGCTCTATCCTGCTGAGCTAAGGACGCAGTATGTTGTTCTCTCTCGATAAAACAATCATAGCAAAGCAGATATTTAAGTACAACTGTTTTTTTGCTACTTTCGTTTAACCGCGTGTTTTTTGCTCAGGCATTATCTATATTCAGCACGCGTATGGTGTTCATACTGATATTTAAACACAATCTTACTTCGCTTTAACCGCAAACTTTTCAGACAGTTTATCCGCCATAGATTTTTTGCTTAAGGAAGCGCGAACCACAGAAATATCTGTTGTGATTTTTCCTTCGTGTCGGAGGTTTTCAGCTATATCCAGGACATCAGAGAGATAAACATCACCGGATAAAAAGCGAGAAAACTCCTGCTCCAGATAAACCTCAAGCGTTGCATGTGCATTAACATGCGAAGCTTTCATATAAAAGTTATAGACGCGATCAAAGTTGCTATGAAGGTAACCACGAAGCCCTCTCATATTTAGAGAAGAATCCTTTTTACTGGATAGTGAAAAAATATCAAATTCGCCATCATGAGATACTGAAAGCTTTTCAAAATCAAAATAATTCCAAGAACCAGACTCAGGATGATGAAGCTCAACACAGTCAATCACATCATTAAGATGATCAACTTCTTTCTCAATAGCCTCTTTCGTACAATGACGAGTAGCTATAATTGTTTTGGTCTCACCCTCACAATCGAAGCCGACAATATGCTGAATAATAAATAAAGATTTTTCCATAATTCCTCTGAGAAAAAGTGGTTATCAAAAAAAGCTTAAACTTCGAATACGCCTTTAAAATCTGGATGAGACAAGCCCGGAACCTGCTCTTCAGTTAAGCCCACAGCTTTCGCAAGCACAACGCAGGCATGAGCTACATCAACCATATCTGATGACCAGAACTCTACCAAAAGCCAATCATTGGAATCGCCTTGAATGTATGGCTTTGCATTCTCACAATCTGATGAAGCAACCGCCGCTTTCACAGCAAGCTTTTGATCTTCATTCAGACCTTGAAACTGAATATTGGTTGCTTTATCGCAGAACTCACCACGGGCAAATACCGCAGCATGAGGTTGACCAATGACAACTTTTGATGGAGATACAAACTTATCCATTTAAGGCCTCTTAATAATCGTCTTCAAAACGTGAACGCGCAGGGAACGCGAAAAAAGAAATCACAGCATAGCTAATCATATAAACAAAGCTCAGCACGTAAAGCGCAAATGCCAGTGTCTCAGCTCCTTTATGATCTACAGAAGGAACAAAAGGAAAACTAACGGTCTTCAAAAAACCTATTACATAGGCCAGACAAATGAGGAAAAGGATAAATTTTTTCATTACAACCTCTTAACCATGCTCGTTTTCAATAAGTTAAGTATAGCAAAAGACAATATCTTACACAAGCAAAATGTTGTCTTTATTTTAGATAATAATGGAACTTTTACTCATGACTTCCAAGCAGTAGTTGCTTCTGACCATAAAACTGAGAGTTCTTAAAACCATCTCCACTAAAGTCATCCAGTTCAAATGTAGGGTCATACTTGCCCGGCGCTGATTCTTCAGGATTAAAAGCAACGACCTGAATATTGCCACCTTGATCATAATAACCAGAACCACTGGTATGACTAATAACCATTACCTCAGCGTCTTGAGGTTGTGTTTTCAACCACTCAATGAACTCAGAAACTTTCATAGTCATATCAGTTTTTCCTTTTTTGAAATATTGGTGTCTTCTACTGGATTTGAACCAGTGCGCATTGCTTATTGAAACGAGAATCTACACGACCACGGACAACTCCGCCACGGCTCTGTCATTGAGCTAAAGGTTTCCTACTGGAACCTTATCAGACTTTAACTGATACGCATCGCTTAAGTAGATATTTTCTCATCCCGCAACCACCGTAATCTACGGCCTCGGCTCTAACCACTGAGCTAAGAAGACAATGAAGCCACTATAGCAGCTTCTTTTATCATGCACAATACTTTTACTGATTGTTATCTTTTTTCCACTGAGCGAGATTATAGCCCCAGCGTGTCTCTCCATTCTCATGAATCGTTCCACACATTTCATCCGGTTCTGGCTCTGTAAAATAGCCCAACAGTTTATCAATGTATTCCTGCTTCATGTAAAGACGCAGCAATGCTTTATTCTTACGATACAGCTCTGCCATCTCACGAATATCGTTATCCATCAGGCAAACCAGAGGCATTTGTTCCAAAATGAATACGCCAAGCATATCGATCATTACACGTTCAGGAGTATCCTCTGACAGTAAATCATCTTTATCAAGACTATCAATAAAGCTTACCCATGACTGTAAAGGCCATTGATTAGTATCCATACTCCAACTACCACGAATAGCATCGAATAGCGGATTCTCAATACCATAAGAATACTTATCATGAAGCTTCTCGTTTTTCTTAAAGAAAGCGACCACATCAGGAACATGACCATCCCATGATTCTGGCGTATTAAACAATGAGTCATAAATCAGTGTCTGAAGCACTACCGCATCACTGTAAATAACAAGCGCCGAATGTTCACCCGCACCACCACCAAGCAGAATATGCTCAGGTGTTAATGTTTTGCTCCCAGCATTGCGCACAACTTTATCCATTGACACATTCTCCATAGGCCAATACATATTAATATTGCCTTTGAATTTCGCCACATGAACATTTTGAACCGCATCAATATCAGACATTATTTTTCCTTATTTAGAACGTTGATGGGCTGGAAGACGAGACAGAGCCTGATCGCGACGGTCTTTAGCCCAATACTCTTCACCATACGTTTTCGCCTTTACAGACTCTTCTGAATAGCGATCATAGATTTTCTGCTCTTCTACCGTGCGGCGAGGACCATAATCTCCAGTTCCTTCATAAAACATACACACCTCGGCTGGGAATATTCAGTTTATATTATTTTGAGCGCAGTTTCTCAAGTGCTGTATCACGACGAACTTGCGCACGGATTTCGTCTCCGTAGCTTTTAGAATCAGCAACATCTTTCTGATATTGCTCGTTCACTTCTTTTTCAGTCATTACTTTATTATCCGACATGTTAAATCCTCTTTTATTTGGTTTCACCCTACAGGGCTTATGATTTTAAAAATTCCTGAGCTTCTTCAATGCGCTTAGCCGTTCCCGCATTAGGCTCAACTTCCTGCAGACGTTTTGCGTCTTCTAACAACTTAGCCACTAACTCTTTTACGTCAGTCATTGCTTTAATCCTCTTAAGGTAAGGTAGTTATCATATCATTTCATGACAACAATAACAACTGTTTTTCAAGCAAAGAGCCTCTGAAGAGACTCTTTCTTCTGCTTCAGATAAGCTTTTCATCTAATATATTATAAACATCTGAAATGTTTATAGTATATCGCTTAGTTATTTCGTAATTCCCATAATAACCGCTATCAGTGCGTGTGTTACGCTCCATTTTTTCAAAAACATACTGAACCAACTCATCTATCTGCTTATCATTCCTTTTAGGAAGCATCGCTGATAATAATATACGAATGGCTTTTTTTACCAGTGAGATTTTTTCTTCGTAATACTTTGGCTCATCCATATCGTCAGACCAGCAAGAACCCGACCATTGCTCTTCAATCAACATAGACACACATAAATACTCATCATTCATAAAAAATGAGTAATGATTTTTACGAAAGAAGTTATCACTGTCTGAGCCTCTCAGATAGTCAGCCTGTTTCTGCACAATCGCTTTAACTTTCGACACGTCTTTATTGATTAACAACATGATTTTCATTCCTAAAAGTAAGATTGCAGTGATTATACCGACAATATTGATGTAAAGCAAGCACAAAAAAGCCTCCGAAGAGGCTTAGTCTATATCTTATCTCTTCAGGAAATACTTCTCAAACAACTCAATCTGCTGAGTCAGGAAGTCTTCCTGATATTCAATCACCACATCATCACCTTTTGGCGTCAGAATCGGCGTCATGAAGCCTACCACTGTAGCCAATCCTAAGCCACTCACACGCTCTAACACCTCTTTATGAACCAACTGATTAACTTTGGTGCCATAGGTCTCTACGAGGGCTTTAGCTGCGTTAAAATCGCCTTCTGATTTAATACGCTGAATCTCTGCCAGCAACTGACCGACCAGAGCGCGAACACCATCAAGATCATTAACCTCAATGAAATACTGACCCTCTTTCACAACCATCGCCATCTGCTCAGGCTTTGCTTTCTCAAGCAACCATGTAGAGATAATCTGGCGGTTTCTGAAGTGAGCTTGCGTCAGATCAGCACCCAAACGCACCCGGCGCAACTGACCAATAGCACCATTAGTGAAATATGCCACGTATTTAGCCATTGCTGCATCGCGAACATTGACATCCTCAGCAAAAATACCAATCTCTTTTAGCTTCTCATCAGGGATATAATAAAGCGCAACCAGATCAGCACGACATTCCTCAATTACTGAGTAATACGTGGACAGAACATCACTGTTAACGCCGTCCAGCACCTTGCCTGATCCATGACCAGCAATCTCATGTAAGTCCGTATGAAGAACGCCTGTCTCATTGCCATAACGCTTAATCAGATCCTGATATTTATCCAGATACAAGGCTTTGGTTAATGGCACATCATAGCTACTACGTGAGGAATCCACGTTAGACAACGTAACGGATTTAGAACCAAACTTTTTACGAATCCAGTCGCTGTTAGGCAAGTTAATCCCTAAAGGCAGCACAGGAGAGGTTTCTCCAGCCATAGAAATAACATTGATAGAACTCGCAGATAGCCCTACAGCCTTATCTTTCTTAAAGCGCTTATCAAACGGGAGATTATCCTCAAACCACTGGATATTATCAATGATACGCTTCACTTTAGCTGTCTGTGCTGGATTTTTAAACGCAACCAAACTCTCAAAGTTACACGCCACACCTAGCGGATCTTTATAAGATTCAATCAAGCCATTTACGAAATAAATCGAACTATCCTGATCTTGCGTCCACGCTACACAGTGCTTATCAAAATCAGCAGCATCACCCGTCTCATAGAAGGTAATCAGTGTCTCAATAGAGGCATGTTGTTTTTCATTTTCAGTGTAGTTCAGAGCAAGCTTAAGCTCTTTAATGATTTCTTTAACATAGCGACCATAAAGACCATCAGCGAAGATGACTTCTCGTTTAATCTCACCCGTGAGATGATTTTTTAGGAGTTTCTCGTTAAATCCGTAAGGTGGAATCTCATCATTATCATGTTTCGGGTAGGCTTCTTTGCGAAAAGCAATTACTTCCTCGGTGGTAAGGCCAGCATAGAAGTTAACACCAGACTGCTTAACCACATCTACGCCGTCTTTTTGAACGGTGCGGTATAAAGGTAGATTATAGGTATCGTTCTCAAAAAGAAATATTTCAATCGATAAGGCAGCTAATGAACAGTAAACATTAGAACACAATACATCAAATTGCTCACTATCCAGAGGCAGTGTCAGTTTTTCACCTGTTGTGGTATGATAAAGACCACCGTGCGCAAAGAGCATAAATAAACTATCACGAACCTGCTTAAAAGCTTCAGTTTCTTTATCAAGATGTTTATACATATGGATTAGTGCAGGAATAACGATAAGGTTAGCGCTTGATCCCTGAGTCAGCCCGATCACTTTCCCCCACATACCCGCTTCTGACAGATGATAAGCCAGACGTTTAGTGCGGCTATCGAGTGATGAGAAGCCTTCAGTGTCCAGCTTTACGATTGCAATATCATTAAGACGTTCAGAATATGTCATAGTATCTCCTTTAAAAGTGCGTATACTTTATCATGTTTTCCAATGGATTAAAACATTTTTCATCAAACTAATCTTGTTTAAGTTTACCTTATAGGACTTGTCTTAAATCATTATCAAATCTTAACATTACTCTTTTAAATGCATTTACATTTTTCATAAATTTGATACTATTTTTATACACTTAAACTACTTTTAAAAGGACAAATATGAATAGAATTATATTAACCAGTTTATTGTTATCCGCATCATTATTTTCTTCCACTGTATTATCAGCAACACCTGTTTATGAAAGAATAAATTTAAGCATTGTGCCTGACGTGGGAATTGGATATAGCCATACTTTTTACGTTCCTTACGATAATAAAAAACATTATTTTTATTTTGATCAAAAAGACTCAAGTTTAAAAGAAACAACCGATGGATCTTTTTTTGATAAAAACACAGACTCTGATAGCACATATTTCACCTTCACACAGGTCCGCAACCCAAACACACCTGAGAAAGACAATACTTATTTCAATATTCACTATAAAGATTACAATAATAATAACTGTTTAGTTGAGTCCACCGCAGGCACTGTATTTTATAATAATCCATATAAAACTATTAGCATCTTAAAAAGCTGCACAAAAGATAAAAAGACTACATATAAAATATCTTTATCTTTAAGTTAAAAAAAGCGGCTAGGCCGCTTTTATTTAATAACTTATTAAGATTTACCAACCATCCAACTCATCTGAGGCATAATCTTCAATCATAGCTTGCGTTGCGTTTGAGTCTGCGCCTTTACCTGACATACCATATCCCGGCGAACTAACAAGATCAAGAGAGACATTACTCAAATCATCTTGGCGCTTCTTGCGTTTATCTTTACTTTTTTCATCAGCCAACACGCTCTCACATTCTCCCCACAGATCTAACATATCAACCTCGTCTATTGTGTTTTATGGCTCTATACTATACACCTTTGGGCTATCGCAATCAATGACTATTACATGATTGTCAGCACAGCCATCAATGATAACGCATCGCTATCGGCTTTAAACTCATCTTTGCTTTTAATGATGCGATAAGCTATAGTGCCGTCTTCTTTCTTGTTAAAAATGTAATACTGGCCTTCTTTGAAGAAACGCTCATCTTTTTCCGTCAGAAGATTTTCTGATTTTAATGAGCTGAAGTTTGCCAGACATTCTTGTTTATTACACGCCAGACTATCGGTTGATTTTTGGTTTAGTATCTGACCCTTATGAGTCTCAATATAAGCGCTCATCACTTTATTCTCCGACTCTTTTTGTTTTCCATTCCAATATACATTACTACCAACAAAACACACCAATGAGGCTATTCCTAATACTGAAACAAGTTTAAAAAGGCTCATATTTATTCTCCATCGATTATTTACGCTCTATATCATTATGCTTTTCAAATAGCAAATCTATATAGTTGTCAATTTGATTTACCCCCTGCTAAATGATACAGTTTAGAAAAATAAAGGAGATTACAATGTTTAGTCTAACTGATGTTATGCGTGTATTCGATAACCGCGCCAGAGAGTTTGCTGGTCTGAGAGAAGATCAGATTTTTATGTTTGATGCGAGCGCTGAAGAAATCATTAAAAGAAGCCAAAAAAGAACGCTATGGGGATTGGGAAAGCCCGAAACTCTTGATTTTAAAGTGAGAACAACCAGTGGGTTTACACCGTTTTCTAAAACCGATGAGTTAGCCAAAATCAAACTCTTTATAGAAAATGGCGCTGATATTAATAAAGTTGACATCTATGGCGAAAATGCTCTTTTCAACCAAAGCTACAGCATTGAAAACACTATTTATTTATTAGAAAAAGGCATTAACGTTAATCAGCGGAATACAAAAGGCGAAAATGTTCTTGATAATCTTCACTTTCACCATGATTATGATGAAGCTATAGCTGAGCTTTATATAAAATATGGCATCGACTACCATCATGTTAATCCCAAGACTCAACGTAATGGTTTATTTACTTTAGACCATCAAAAAGGCTTATTTTTAGTTAAAAATGGAATCAATATTCATCAGATTGATTCGTATGGTCGCAATATGCTTTTTTATTTAGATAGCAACGAAAAAGACGGAAGCCTTCAGCTATTAACTGAGCTTATCAAACAAGGGATTAATATTAATCAAGTCGATCAATGGGGGCGCAATGCTTTATTTGAATCAGGCTCTGATATTAAAAAAGCCCGATTACTTCTTGAGGCAGGAATAAATGTTAATCAAGTTGATGAAAAAGGGAATAGTGCATTAGAATATACTTATTGGGAAGATAATGAAAAACTTTTATTCTCTTATGGCATTAAAGATAGAGAATATAAAAAGGAAGGCATGTTCACAAAAGAAAGAATGAGATTTGCAATGAGAAATCACAGACAGGACAACTGGAGTGCTCTTTTTAAGTCATCTCCAAAATTAAGTTATGAAGTGTAAACTGAAATGGCTTATTGGAATAAGCCATTTTTTATAGTTTAAGTTATTTCTCTACGTCTTTTTCAACACATTCAATCTTACGTGGCTTAAAAATATATTTGCCCCAATCTTCACCACGCAGTTTCTCTGGCTGATAGCTGACATCATTAACCAACTCTTTCGCCGTATTACATGTTGCCATATCAGGCATAACCTGAACGTTTGTAATAGTGCTTCCATGAACACCAAAAACAGAAATAAGAAATATAGTTTTTACGATCATATTTGTTTCGCCTATTTAATGATTATTTAAAAATAGCTTACAATATTGAATATTTTTTATCAAATTGTTATCGTAAAGACTTTTCAGATTAGATTGGTATTTTTGAAATGATAAGAGGAAGAGAAAATGGTGCACTCGGAGGGATTCGAACCCCCGACACCCGGATCTTCAATCCAGTGCTCTACCAACTGAGCTACAAGTGCATAGTCTTATCAGGTTAGGTGTTGTATCGGCCCACCTCTTAAACGATAATAGGAAAGTCTGGTTTCGCTCCAAACGTGCTATTACCTTTCACATCCACTCACGTTGTCGGACGCAACCTAATAAAACAGGTGATTTCTGCAGGACTCGAACCTACGTCGTCAGCGGATTCTCCCGCCAATGCTCTACCCGTTGAGCTAAAAAATCATTGACTAGCCACTTTAACCCACACACCGCGTCATACGATGCTGGCTGATCTGCTAATCCAGTAGGTAATCACGCTTCACAGAGTTAATACAGCCTCTCCACGCTTCTTACTGACGCCTCTACCAAGACGATATCTCTAACGGTTATATGCCGGGCAAACAACTTGCTTGCCAGAAGCCTCTTGAGACAATCACGTCTCTTCTCTTCATCCGAGGAGGATTAGTGGCTGATTAGACCACTCGGTGGTGTCCCGTGCAGGAATCGAACCTGCAACTCCCTCTTAGGAGGAGGGGATTATATCCGTTTAACTAACAGGACGCTATACAAAACATTCTATCCAATCAGAAACTCGATTGCAAGCACTTTTTAAGCCATACTTCATTTTCTCGCTCAGAATTACTCTTTTTTCATTCAGCTATGGCTTTACTTTATATTGTAATGCTCTTAAATTGTAACTATACACTACATTAAGGAAATAAAAAATGAGCTTTTCAGAAAGATTAAAAAGTTTCAAAAAAAACTTAGAAAAAACCGAGCTTGAGCAACAAGTAAAATTATTCAAGAAGGAAGCGATTCCTATTGAAAATCTTGGCGATTTACTAAAAGATTATATAGACAGTAAAGGCGAAAAATATGACTGCTTTAAGCTTGCCTATATTTTAAATAAGCCGGGAGATCATGGCACGCCTTATGCGCCTTCTGAGCAGAAATACCCTGAACAGTTTGAAAATATGATGCGCAATGTTGATAAACTTTTAGCGCAACCAAAGTATGCTGAAGTAATGAAAGATTTGGTTGTTACAAATGATGCTATCGGTTCTATGGGAGACTGGATTGTTCCAACTAACTCTGTAATCAGTGATATTAAAAGAAGCCTGAATCAAAAAGAAGAGTTCCAGCGTAAATTCAAAATGTAATAATGAAAAACTCCTCACCAAGAGGAGTTCTTTATACACTAAACGTCATCAACCTTTAACTGATAAAAATACAATCTTCCTTATCAATTTTAGCAAAAATCATAGACGTTGCTTCATGCACCATCGTCAGCTCAACCAATTCACCTGAAATATCCAGGACAATCACCGATTTAAAATCCACGGCGTTTATAGGAAGGCTAAGATTGATATTTGACAGCTCATCTGTAATTCTCTGGCTTTCTTTTCTCAGATCATCATCGCTTTCACCTGCATCTTCAGTGAATGAAACGTAGGCAGCCTTAACCGCACCCGCAAAGAAGTTCTTGAAGAACTGTGTCAGCTTTTCGTTATAGATTAACTTTTGAACAATCATGCCTGAGCCTCTTTTTTAGTCAGTGATTCTTTCCATGCTTTGTGATTTGCTTCAATAATAGCAATACCGCGATTCAATGCATTTTCCATATGCGAAATAACATCTGCAGGAATACCAGACTCTCTCATTTCAGCAATAAACGCATTGGTATGCGCTTTCAGATCGAGAGCGTCCTCACGTGAGGCCATAGCATTGTCATTCACTTCAAACGATTTAGCTTCAGCTTTATTGTAAAGCTCCATAACTCTTACCGCAAGCCATGACATAAAGCCAGCATGACGATAGCTCACATTGCGGCACAGCATACCTGATACATAGCTATCTTTTCTAAACTTAATGCGGTCAATCACATCCACATCAACGTTAATGTCACTGATTTCAATCATATCCATTTAGCTTTCGCCTTCTTTTCTGATTAGAGTAGATAGCCATTATACAACAAAGCACGATCATGCACAACCTTTTCATAGCCATAGAAAATCCCCGCCGAGGCGAGGAGTTATTTTAGGTATTAAATACAGTAGTGGTCAGCAAGGGCCACTCCCCACACAGTAGAGCAGACATCACAATCCAGACACTTCATCTTAGGTGCTATATTCTGACTGTCTCCCTGGTAATGGCCTCTTATTTTGATTCGATACACTTCAATATTTTTACCCTGGCATAATGGACAGGAAAGACTTGAGGCTTTTATGCGAATCTTAAGATTTTTGGGATTGAGCGAAAAGTTTGTCATATTAAACTTTTTCGCAAAAGCAAGCGCCTCTTCATCGGTCAGGGTTTTCTTAGCTGCTTCAAGATATTTTTCAGAAATCAAATCATCGTTATCGTTCATATTATTCTCGCACCTTTTTATTAATGCATCACATTCATACCCACTGTATGACAAATACAGGAGCACAGCTTTATTTTTTGAAATCCCTTCTGGATTACCTTTTTACTTTCTGTGTCCTCAATGATCTTATAGGCATTCTTACCATAAATCGCATCAAGACCTTCTTTATTTAAAGTCCCGTCTACATTGAGATACTTTTGATAACACATACTGCAGCACGGCATAACCATTTTAACCACCTATTTAATGAATAATATTTAAGCCGATAACATGACAATCGCAACCGCAAAGCTCATGCTCAACGTTATCTACGATCACCTTATAAATATAATCAAACTCTCTATCAATATCTTTGATTAAATGAATGGCATTTCCTTGTAGCGTTTTGATGCCACCATCAACAAAAATATATTTTCCTTCACCAAAGATGAAATCCATTGCTTCTTTTTTGGAGTAAGGCACTTTCTCAGTTAAGGCCTGATAGTTTCCTTTTCCAAAAATTTTATCCAGCCCTTCTTCAGAAAGCTCTTTATTTTCAGCTATATATTTCATACCTGATAAATCACAACATTCTCTCATTCTTATTTTCTCTTCTTAGTGATCCATATTACAGCCTATAACATGACAATCGCAATCGCAAAGTGTAATTTCTTTATCCTGAGTTTTAACTTTGTAAGTATAGATATACTTTCTTTCAAAAATCTCTCTTTGAAAATGTTTTATATCCACCATTAAAACCTCACCTTGCCGCATTACAACCTGTCTCACCAGAATTCCATTTGGTGTTTTTCTTAAATATTCAAAACCTTCACCGAACCATTTATCCACAGTCTCTTTATAGTTCTGAAATTTTTTTTCGATAGTTAACTCGTAGTTATCTTCTCCAAAGATTTTATCTAACGCTTCTCTGGAGAGATCGCCTTCTTCAATAATATAATGACCGTAATTTTTTTCACAACAAGAATCAACCATAATAAAATCCTTATCCAATAATAAGTTTTCATTATAACCTGCAAAAACCACAAAAACAAAAAAAAGCACTCTTGCGAATGCTTCTTTTTTAACTCACATCTTAACTATTATGGACAGCAAACGCCCGGTTGAAAAGCTCATCATGCTCAGCACTTAGTTCCTCATCTAACCAGAAAGGACGATAGCCTTTTCCTTCCTCTTCAAGCACCACATTCAGGGCGCGGATGTGGTCAAGATACTCTTCCATACAATGAGCAAAGACTTTACGAATATTTGGATTGTTCTCTTGTGTCGGATCAGAAAGCATACGTTTATACTTATCCATGCCTTCCAGATAGAATTTTGATGTAGTGCAGCTCATCTTCATTTTACGACCAAAGCCAAACGCATAGTTGCGGCTCGTCGCATAGCCGATATGATCACCTGTCCGGTGAGGAGCAACACCACCCGTTTTGATTTCTCCTTTCTCAGTATAGAACACTACTGATGGATTCGCTTTTACCAGAGGATTATTCACATCCGCAAAGCCAAAGAATAAATAAGAACGCAGACCCTCAATCAGAGCTGGGACCTCAAGGAACATGACCTCTGAAATGATATTGCTATTCGAGAGATCACTGAAAACGCGAAGCTGATTGTTTCTCATTAAATCGTTCAGACTTTGTGAGTTTAAAAACGCCAGTTCTGGCTCGCCGTAGAAGCGATCTGATTCTGGTAAAATAATCTCTTCGGAAAAATGAATGCTTTTGATGCTATCATCACTGTTTCCAGTAATCGTTAAAAATCCTTTCGCACAATCAGGAATAGACAGCGCCGAAGTAAAATGGCCTATAATAACCGTTTTGCTCTGTTTTAACACAGCAGGATCAACAAAGAATAGCTCAACTTGCTTTTCGATTTTCATCATAGATATCCAGTAGTAGAGTAGAAGGCTATTTTACTTCAATAGCCTTTCATGCACAACACTTTTAAACTGTTTTTTCTTCATCAATCCAGCTTAGCCCATCCTCAGCATTCACGCCATCAATAAGAGCTTTGAGGAACTTATCTTCCTTCTCCTTTGAATCCGCATTGCAAGGCCATTCCATTCCAGTCAGCTTCTGTGCAAGAATCTCCTGGAACATCTCACGTTCAGCAGTATCAATACCATTGATTTCAATCATGCTTTGCTTCACGTATGTTCCATCCAGAAGCGTGTTTAAAAAACCTTCGGTCGCACGAACACCAATTTTAGCAAGACGGTTATTCAGATCAGCAATCAGTTTGGCAGGCAGTTTTTCGCTCATTGTTTACTCTCTTATTGGTAGCTTTTAAAATTAAACTGAAAGTATCTTTCAGTCATAAGAACGACTCATTATTATGCTTAGTTAATCCAGATCAAGTCTTTATCTTCATCTACAGCCTTAATTAAAGCAGTGAAGAACACTTCCGCTTTTTCTTTGGTATCTTTATCGGAAGGCCATTTCATCCCGGTAATCTTTTCAGCAATCGCATTACAGAACACACCTGCGCTATACGCATCCATCATGGTTTTCTTAACACCTTCTTCAGAAAACAGGCCGTTAATGTAATCTGGTGTGGCGCGAAAATGCAATACTTTAAGCTGACTATTAAGATTATCAATCAGTTCGTTAGACAGGGCAGCATTCATCATCGATTCTCTTTTCATTGGAGCGGATTAAGCCTTACACTTTCTGCATCGCTCAGCAATTCAGGATAATATGACAACATTGTAGCATAGACAAAAATAAAAAGGCACCTTTTAAAGTGCCTTTATGGTGATATTTTATGTTTTATTACTCATTTTCGTCATCATCAGGAGAATCGATAGCTTCTTTTGCCCCTTCTGGCACATTGTTTTCAATTACTTGGAAGCAAGACAGTGGAGGAACAACATAGGTTCTGCTTCCTTCTGCTATTCTTGGATCTATAAGTGAACACATACCACCCAGCGTAGAGAACGCATAGCCACCTTTATCCAGCTTAAAGATATCAATATCACCAATCGCATCACCAGAGCGCTTAATCACGCTCAGCAGCGCATAGGCTTCTTCAGAGATAGCCACATGACCAGTATCGCCAATAACGTAGCCAAGATTGCCGGGCTTATCGTAAGGACTGGTAACCATATCATTACTGTCTTCCGTTTTATATTCCACCACGAGAATATCGTTATAGGCTGTTACTTCCGCGTAAATCTCTTTATTTGTCATTTCTTTTCCTCAGTTAATATTGCATTTATTTTATCACATCCCGCATACCACGTACAAGGAAATCATTATTCTAAACATAAAAAAAGAGCGCCCGGAGGCACTCTCATTTTTAACTACTGCTTATATCGTATTCTTCTTGTGTATGGATCACATCACCTTGATAACGCACCTCAAGTGTTGCCGTTAATATTCGATCAGTGAAAGAACCATAACCATGTGTCATTTCTGATTCAAAACGCAACCTAACATCGATATCACTTAAAACACTTTCCAGATCAGCATCTTCGGAAAGGAATGGCTGAACTATATCTAATAAACGCATAATATTTTCCTCATAGAATTGAATTTTAATGGGATTCATTCATATGAAAAAATACTACTTTGGTGTCTCAAGAGGGATTTGAACCCTCACGCCCATTACAGGCACTGGCATCTTAAACCAGCGTGTCTACCTATTCCACCATCAAGACATAATGGCAATTTTCGCCACATCCAAGCCGCTTTACAACGACCGGAACAGGCTAGCTGCGTGGAGAGTGTGTCTACCATAATATCAGTAGCAGTGACCTCAGTTTAGCTCGCCAAGCCAAACTCCAGAATACGCCGCAGACTTCCAGTATTACCTGCAGATAATAACTGGCATTCTTGGTGTTCAGTACTGGATTCGAACCAGTGTCGATAGAAATGCGATCCTACCCGATATACCACTAATCTCAACTAAACAGTAGCCTGCTAGTTCCCGCTCATCTGGAACTCTTCTCCCGAAGGCTGAGAGCACTATTTAACAGGCTTGGTGGAAGTTATCGGATTCGAACCGATCCAGATGCTTGAGTTACAAACAGAGCTGTCAAACCAGAGTTGACTCCCATATTACAGCATTGAGGCTGTATTTTTCATTTAACAGCTTACAAACTGTTAACGGCAAATAACCTGAATAATGCCATTACCGTTTTCTCTCAGTGTATCCGTTGGCTCTCCGCCATGCTTGATACAACGACCATGATACTCTGAGATTTCATTTTGAGACAGAGGCTCTTGCCTCATAACTACACACATCAGCAAAGCCAGAATAATAATAAAAACAGGAACACTATATTTTGCCATTTTTATTCGCCTCTTTGCTTATTAAATTAGCACCGCTGCAGGGACTCGAACCCTATCCGTCAACATCGCCGCCGGGCGACAAATCACGGGATTACTCCCACCGATTATAGTAGATGCCTCTACTTGACTTTAACGCTTGCTTTTCAGCAAATCCAATCCATACTCATTGGTTACTTATGTACAATTTTCGCCAATTTTCTTTTGCGTCTTACTCGGAGTCGAACCGAGAAGCGGTTGGTGCATTCAGCAGGACTTGAACCTGCGACACCCGGATTTTCAATCCAGTGCTCTACCAACTGAGCTACAAATGCATTAAAACAATCATACCCTATTCAAACCTGAAGTACAACCATTTTTTATTGGTTCACGCGACGGGTCTTGCTCCCGCAGCCTACTTTACAGATACTCAGCCGTATACAGCCTTTTTCCAACCTGACGTGTTTTGCGGGGCGTTTCCCCTTCATAGTCAGGTGACGTTCTACTATTGAACTACGCGTGTGGTGCATAAGAAAGGACTCGAACCTTTACACAATTTCATGGTCAAACCATGTATCCGCTCTACCAACTGAGCTACTTATGCAGTAAAAAGAGTATACCTAACTTCTTTCTTAAGTACAACTCTTTTTTTACTTTTTATTTCTTACTTTTCCTGAACATAAATAATACGTCTCTCACTTTCAGGCACGTTCAAATATACACCACGATCCACATCCGCCCAATACTCAAGTTCCTTTTTGCCAATAAACTGATAGCGGCGCTCCTGAAAAACAGGCTTACTCATCAGGTTAATTGAAGCTAGCGCAATCTCGTAAAGACGTAAGGATGCCAAAGCTGAAACATCATCAGGATTATTTTCGACCAAACGCTTTGCTGGCTCAATATATTTTTGCGCCCACTCAAGCAAGAACTCTTTACCATCAACTTTTACCATAACTTACTCCTTATGTGTCTCATTAGTTGAAAACAACAGCGATGCTTTTACTTTATAATTTACAACACCAGCCCGAAGACTGGTGTCATAACACTACGAATCACCATAGTTGGAAACAACCAGACCTTGCGTTATCTCTAACATTTCCACTTCCTCTGCAGGATCATAGTTATAATACTGCTCCATTAACTTCCTTGCAGCAACCTCATCCTTTTCAACAACCATGATTACACCAAAATGACCCAAATCCATAACAAACATCTTTAACTCGTTCATGAATATCCCCTATGTTAACATTAACTTGCCGCCATAGGATGATTCAACGAAGCCATCATATCAAAGACCAAAATGACATTCAAGTATTAGGACGAATCATTTTACCAATACATTGATCTTCTTCAATATATTCTACAATATCACGACTATCAGACAGCGCCGATACAGAACTTCCCGGATATTTATTGAAATCCTCAAAGTCCAAATCCATATAGCCTTTAAGACAGCAGTCATAATCAGAGTTCTCAACTGATGCGAAAAACATCTGAATATCCATTTCATTTGCCATTTCCTGAACGATTTCACGACCTTCGCTTAGGCGAATCTCTTCAGATCTATAAACCTCAAAATAAGGAATCCCATCCTCAAGAGGCAGATGACCAACATTAAGGCCTGTCATTATTTTCAGACCGTGCTTTTCTAGGACTTTCTTGAAACTTTTTTCAAGCTGCTCTGCGTTTTGAGTATACATAAATTTCTCTTTCATTAAAGTTAGAGCACATTATACCTTTTTGCTCAGAGCAATACAAGAAATAAAGACAACTTACAAGCCTATATTACAGTTAACATGGTTCCGCCATGACTGATTTAACAGGAACGCACCTACAGAAACAAATCGTGTTTGTTGCTTATAATAAAACTTGGAATAATCACCATGCCTGTCATACTCATGACCTTCAAAATACGTTAAGCCACTCCATATCTTTTTATGATTATCCAAACAGTATTCATCCTCAATGTATTTACACCTGTAGCCAAACTCCTTCGACCTCTCCCGATAACTTTGAGCCTGAACTGCTTTTAGCTCACCCGCTATCCATTGACGCAATAAACCTTTCTCACTAAGAAAAGCGGTCCATGCATCGAACGGCTTAAACTGATCAGACATAATCGCCCCATAGATATCCAGCTCATAGAGATTACCTATGTGATTTATACGCAGTGCTTCACGTTCACCTATCATAGCGTCAATAATTGATGCCGTTGACCCATTTTCAATCAAACGAACAGATGAACCATTATAACCTACGTCTTTAAGGGTGTCTTTTTTGGCAGAAAGAATGTCATAGGAGCGAGAAACTAAAGAGAAAGCATCATCAGCTTTACTGATAAATAAACAGAAGTAAGAATAGTTTTTTGACATAATAATACCCCAAGTTGATAGTTAATAAAAAGATGTTGCCTCTTTTAACGACTTGGCGTATTTAACAGTATACTAATAATCTGAACAAGCCTGATCATCTGCCTTATAATAACATAACAAATATTTGATTGCTATTAAATTATAGAATATTGTTAAAGCTAAAAGGAGGGCATTATGGCAGAAAAAACAAAACAACTCAAAACGTTTTCACTTCATGAAAAAAATATGAAGTTTGTTGCCATAATGAAAAAAGCTGTTCTGCGATACAAGCACCTCGAAAATATGTTGAACATTATCCTTGGCAAAGAGGCTGAAAGCATCTTTGCCTTACCTAAAGAAAAAAGAGACTTCTCTTTCTTCAACCTTCTCACCAACAGTATCATCATGAAGGCAGTTATCTCCGACAACAGCGGCGGCGAGAAAACTCAAGGATCTATTCTGAAATGTAAAGCCTTCCTGATCGAAAACCATAATGAGATCTATCAGCAGTTGCTGTCCGAAGGGCAGCAGCTTAATGACAAAAATATTTCTCAGATTGTAACGCGCTTAGGTAAGGACTGGAAAAACAGCTTTAAAAACCTCGGCAAATACTATGCTAATCCCAGCAAGTTTACAGGAAAACCAGAAACACCTAAAACCAAAAAGTTAAGTAAGGTGTTTAACTATTCGGTTCCGCTTGAGGTAAGCAAGTTTTCCCTGAAGAAAAAAGACCGTTTGGGTATTAATATCTGGAAAAAGATGGAATATGTATTTTTCCGGGACAATGATTACATCAAAGATAAAAGAATAAATAATGTTACCGTGGCGCTGTCTCACGGTCATATCTATTATAAGATTTCTTATGAGAACAAGGTCGAATCTGAGAGAAAAGAGCTTCAGGAAAATGCTGACCAACAGGTTTTAGAAAGAAAAGAAAAAGTGGCTGGCTTGGATATTGGCTTGCATCATTTGTTTTCATTGTTTGTTAATGATAGCGATACCGACTCCGTGGTTTATCGTAATGCTAAGATGATTCATTATAACTGCTCCTTTAATAAACACATGGCTAAGTTAAACAACGAGCTGTCAAGGCACGTGGCTGAATACAGGGAGATTACTAAAAAAGACGGCTCGGTTTCTCAGGTTCCTGAGAAATATACGTCTTATGGGCAGCATATAAGAAAGCAAATGAGCAATATGTTTAACGCACGCAACCAGTTCTTTGACGGAGAGATGAATAAGCTGTCTTCGGCATTACTTTCTTATCTGAAAACCAATGCGGTTTCTGATTTGGTGATTTCTAAAAATCTGTCTTTTGTAAAGACCAGTGGAAACATCAAGCAGCATAAGAAA
>Ga0157372_10000020_pt1 | contig 208056 bp, 153 predicted proteins | sample C55metaG_FD_115307 | JGI IMG/M metagenome (GOLD analysis project Ga0157372, IMG submission 115307) | Corn rhizosphere microbial communities from Kellogg Biological Station, Michigan, USA - C5-5 metaG | ecosystem: Host-associated > Plants > Roots > Rhizosphere > Soil | place: USA: Michigan...
CGTCTGCACCACCGGATCCGTATAATGCAACTTCGCCAGTTCTACTCGCTGTACACTATCCGGTATGTCCTTAAAGTATTTTACATCCTTAATTGAGCTGCAGGAACTTATCGTGATAAGTAAGGTTATGAAAATAAAGAGGTATATGATACTCCCATTTAAATTTTCTTTCATACAATAAGCAAATGTAAACAAAATTAAGAAGTCGTAAAATAAAAAGACGTTTGTTGCGAAAAGCTCAGCAAAGTAGGCTATTAATTACTACAAATTTAAATCTCAATAACAACTTTCTCAATAATATGTTTTATGCCTGGCCCATTGTACCACCAAAATTCATGGGAAAGCCTGGATTTTCTGATTGGATCTTAATTCTGCCGTTAACCGATTCAAATTTCTCAATATTATCTTCCAGTGCCTTAAGTAGCCTTTTGGCATGTTCTGGTGTTAAAATAATACGCGATTTTACTTTGGCCTTAGCTATCCCGGGCATTACTCTGATAAAATCCAGAACAAACTCGGCATTTGAATGAGTGATAATGGCCAGATTGGAATAAGTGCCCTCTGCAATCTCTTCTGACAACTCTATATTCAGTTGATTTTCGTTTTGATCTTCCATCGTACTAAAATAGCAAAGCCTTTCTGTTTCCAGAAAGGCTTTGCTAAATATAATTTCTCAGAAGTTGATTAAGCTTCTACTTCTTCGTTCTTTGAAGCCATCAGTCGATCAAACTCTTCCTGTGAACCTACGCGGATGTTATCGTACATACGCAACCCGGTTCCTGAAGGAATAAGGTGACCAACGATCACGTTCTCTTTCAATCCGAGCATGTTGTCTCGTTTACCTGCTATCGCAGCTTCATTTAACACCTTAGTCGTTTCCTGGAATGATGCAGCTGAGATAAATGACTTAGTACCCAAAGATGCCCTTGTAATACCTTGCAGCAACGGACTTGAAGTAGCTGAGATGGCGTCTCTTACTTCAACCAATTTCAAATCCTTACGTTTCAGAACAGAGTTTTCATCTCTCAGTCGGCGTAAAGAAACGATCTGACCTGCCTTAAGGGTATTGGAATCGCCGGCGTCAACTACAACCTTCTTATCAAAGATCTCGTCGTTCTCCATCATGAAGTCCCAGCTATCAACAGCTTCTTTTTCAAGGAAACGGGTATCTCCCGGATCTTCAATCTGAACCTTCTGCATCATCTGGTGAACAATCACTTCAAAGTGTTTATCGTTGATCTTCACACCCTGTAGACGGTAAACTTCCTGGATACCGTTAACAAGGTACTCTTGTACAGCAGCAGGGCCTTTAATAGCAAGGATATCCGCAGGTGAAATAGAACCATCAGACAATGGCATGCCAGCCTTGATAAAGTCATTATCCTGTACCAGGATGTGCTTAGAAAGTGGCACCATGTACTTTTTGATTTGACCGTCTCTTGACTCGATCGTGATTTCGCGGTTACCACGTTTAATACCGCCAAGCGTTACCACACCATCAATTTCTGTTACTACAGCAGGGTTAGATGGGTTACGTGCCTCAAATAACTCAGTTACACGAGGCAGACCACCGGTAATATCGCGGGTTTTACCAGTTGAACGAGGTATCTTAGCGATAACCTGACCAGTTTGGATTTTATCACCTTCATCTACAGCGATGTGTGCGCCTACCGGAATGTTATATCCTTTAACAGTATTACCTTTTCCATCAGCAATCTGGATAACCGGGTTCTTGGTTTTATCCCGTGTATCGATGATCACTTTTTCGCGGTGACCAGTTTGCTCGTCTGACTCCTCACGGAAAGTAATACCTTCCAGGATAGCCTCGAACTGGGCAACACCGGCAAATTCTGAAATAATTACCGCGTTATATGGATCCCATGAACAGATACGTTCGCCTTTGCTAACCTTGCTTCCATCTTTCACATACAGGTATGAACCGTATGGAATATTGTTGGTCATGATTACCTTGTTGCTGCCTTCTTCCAGAATACGGAACTCACCTGAACGACCTAATACAACGTCAACAGGACCATCTTCTGCAGTTTGGAACTCAACCGTACGCACATTTTCAAATTCGATGATACCATCAACACGTGAATTGATCTGTGATTCAGCCGCAATGTTAGATGCGGTACCACCCACGTGGAATGTACGGAGTGTTAACTGGGTACCAGGTTCACCGATTGACTGAGCGGCGATTACACCTACGGCCTCACCCATCTGAACACGTTTGCCGGTAGCAAGGTTACGTCCGTAGCATAATGCACAAACACCACGTTTGCTTTCGCAGGTTAATACCGAACGGATCTCGATACCTTCTAACGGAGAGTTTTCGATCTTTTTAGCGATATCCTCGTCAATGTCCTGACCAGCTGAAACAAGCAGCTCGTCAGTGATCGGATCGTTAACGTCATGAAGTGAAGTACGGCCTAAGATACGATCATACAATGGCTCAACCACATCCTCGTTATCTTTAAGGGCAGTAGTATAAATACCTCTTAAAGTACCACAATCCGGTTCACCTACAATCATATCCTGAGCAACGTCATGTAAACGACGGGTCAGGTAACCGGCATCGGCTGTTTTCAAAGCCGTATCCGCCAAACCTTTACGGGCACCGTGGGTAGAGATAAAGTATTCGAGTACCGATAAACCTTCTTTAAAGTTTGAAAGGATCGGGTTTTCGATAATCTCACCACCTGAACCTGATTTCTGCGGTTTCGCCATCAGTCCCCGCATACCTGCCAGCTGGCGGATCTGCTCTTTGGAACCACGGGCACCGGAATCAAGCATCATGTATACAGAGTTGAACCCTTGATTGTCTTTTGACAAAATATCCATAACGTTTGCAGTCAAACGGTTATTGATACGGGTCCAGATATCGATAATCTGATTGTAACGCTCGTTGTTGGTAATGAAACCCATGTTATAGTTATTCATCACCTCTTCAACCTCTTTAGAAGCCTGTTCAATCAGGGCCACTTTCTGAGCAGGAATGTTTACGTCCTGCAGGTTGAATGACAAACCACCACGGAACGCCATCTGGAACCCTAATTCCTTAATATCATCAAGGAACTGTGCAGCGCGCGCCATACCGGTATTTTTAACAACGTCACCAATGATATCACGAAGCGATTTCTTGGTCAGCAATTCGTTAATGTAACCTACTTCTTCTGGTACAACCTGGTTAAATAATACCCGGCCCACAGTAGTTTCAGTAAGTTTGTTAACGATCTTGCCGTCTCGTTCTTTTACATTTACCTTAACTTTAATAAAGGCATGTAAGTCAACACGTTTCTCATTATAAGCAATGATTACTTCTTCCGGAGAATAGAAAGATAAACCTTCGCCTTTAACAACTCTCTTTTCATCAGTTTTACGGCCTTTAGTGATATAGTAAAGACCCAAAACCATGTCTTGAGAAGGTACAGTAATAGGTGTACCGTTAGCAGGGTTAAGGATGTTGTGCGATGCAAGCATCAAAATTTGGGCTTCCAGAATTGCTGCGTTACCAAGTGGTACGTGAACAGCCATCTGGTCACCGTCAAAGTCGGCGTTGAACGCGGTACAGGTTAATGGGTGCAGCTGGATCGCTTTACCTTCAACCAGTTTTGGCTGGAATGCCTGGATACCCAAACGGTGCAGCGTAGGTGCCCGGTTAAGTAATACAGGGTGTCCCTTCAATACGTTTTCAAGGATGTCCCAAACCAAAGGATCTTTGCGGTCAACAATCTTTTTAGCTGATTTTACCGTTTTAACCACACCTCTTTCGATCATTTTACGAATGATGAATGGTTTAAACAGCTCGGCAGCCATATCTTTTGGTAAACCGCACTCATGTAATTTAAGGTTCGGACCTACAACAATTACAGAACGCGCAGAGTAGTCAACACGTTTACCTAATAAGTTTTGACGGAAACGGCCTTGTTTACCTTTCAGGATGTCTGAAAGTGATTTCAAAGCACGGTTACCTTCAGTTTTAACAGCGTTTACTTTACGTGAGTTATCAAATAAAGAGTCAACCGCTTCCTGAAGCATACGTTTTTCGTTACGTAAGATTACCTCAGGAGCCTTGATCTCGATCAACCTCTTTAAACGGTTGTTACGAATGATAACACGACGATAAAGGTCATTTAAGTCGGAAGTCGCGAAACGACCACCTTCCAGTGGCACTAACGGACGCAATTCTGGCGGAATAACCGGAACGATCTTTACGATCATCCACTCAGGGCTATTGTCGATACGGGTTTTAGCATCACGGAAAGCTTCAACAACCTGTAAGCGTTTTAATGCTTCGTTTTTACGTTGTTGTGAAGTTTCGTTTGCTGCCTGGTGACGCAGATCATAGGATAACTGATCCAGGTCAATACGTTTTAATAACTCCTCAAGCGCTTCAGCACCCATTTTGGCCACAAATTTCTGAGGATCTTTGTCGTCAAGGTACTGGTTTTCTTTTGGTAACGTATCTAAAACGTCCAGGTATTCTTCTTCTGTCAGGAAGTCCATTTTTGAAATTCCATCAGCTTCTTTAATACCGGGCTGAATTACTACGTAGCGCTCGTAATAAATAATAAGGTCGAGCTTTTTGGTAGGCAAACCTAACAAATAGCCTATTTTGTTTGGTAAAGAACGGAAATACCAGATATGCGCAACGGGTACCACCAGGTTAATGTGGCCCATACGCTCACGACGTACTTTCTTCTCGGTTACTTCAACACCGCAACGGTCACACACGATACCCTTGTAACGGATACGTTTGTACTTACCGCAATGGCATTCATAGTCTTTTACCGGACCGAAGATACGCTCGCAGAATAAACCATCACGTTCAGGCTTGTAGGTCCTGTAGTTGATGGTTTCTGGTTTCAAAACCTCACCACTTGAACGCTCCAGAATGGATTCGGGAGAAGCCAGGCTGATAGTGATACTGGTGAAGTTACTTTTGATTTTATTATCCTTTTTGTAAGACATAGTCTCCTTTGTTTTTAATTTTGAATTAGTGATTGAGTGAATGAGCGAATAAGTGATTGTCCTCTTTTCAGTAACACTCACTCATTCACTAATTCACTCCTTCACTCATTATTCAAGCGTGATATCCAAACCTAAGCCTCTTAACTCGTGAACCAATACGTTGAATGATTCAGGAACTGATGGCGTTGGTAGGTTCTCACCTTTAACAATCGCTTCGTAAGTTTTAGCACGGCCGATCACGTCGTCAGACTTCACAGTCAGTATCTCTTGCAGAATGTTTGATGCACCAAATGCTTCCAGTGCCCAAACCTCCATCTCACCAAAACGCTGACCACCAAACTGAGCTTTACCACCCAATGGCTGTTGTGTAATTAATGAGTACGGACCGATAGAACGTGCGTGCATTTTATCGTCAACCATGTGACCCAGTTTCAGCATGTAGATAATACCTACTGTTGTTGGCTGGTCAAAGCGCTCGCCGGTTAAACCGTTGTGCAGATAAGTACGGCCAGACTCTGGTAAGTTAGCCTTCTTCATCCAATCTTCTACCTCCTGATAGGTTGCACCGTCAAAGATCGGAGTAGCAAATTTTACTCCAAGCTCTTTACCGGCCCAGCCTAATACAGTTTCGTAGATCTGACCCAGGTTCATACGTGAAGGTACACCAAGCGGGTTCAACACGATGTCAACCGGAGTTCCATCTTCCAGGAACGGCATATCCTCATCACGTACAATACGTGCAACGATACCTTTGTTACCGTGACGACCGGCCATTTTATCACCCACTTTCAGCTTACGCTTCTTAGCAATGTAAACTTTAGCCATTTGTACGATACCTGATGGCAGCTCGTCACCTACGCTAATCGCAAATTTATCGCGACGGTAAGCACCCAGCTCTTCATTCAACTTAATGTTGTAGTTGTGAAGCAGTGCCTTGATCAGGTCATTCTTATCATCATCAGTGGTCCACTTTGTAGGGTTGATGTTTTCAAAGTTAAGCTCGGTAAGGATCTTTTGGGTAAACTTAACACCCTTAGGTACCAACAGCTCTTTGTAAACATTGTACACTCCCTGAGAAGTTTTACCATTAACGATTTCGAACAGTTTCTCGATCAATATATTTTTAAGGTCGCGAAGCGCTCTTTCGTGTTTAACATCCAGTTTCTCGAGTTGTGCTTTTTCTTCAGACTTTGATGTCTTTTTAGCGCGGGAGAATAATTTGGTGTCAATAACCACGCCGCCGATTGAAGGCGGAGTTTTCAAAGAGGCGTCTTTAACGTCACCTGCTTTATCACCGAAGATCGCGCGTAACAGCTTTTCTTCCGGTGAAGGATCAGATTCACCTTTAGGCGTAATCTTACCGATCAGGATATCCCCTTCTTTAACTTCGGCTCCGATACGGATGATACCGTTTTCGTCCAGATCTTTCGTTGCTTCTTCTGATACGTTTGGAATATCAGCAGTTAACTCTTCCTCACCACGTTTGGTATCCCGAACTTCGAGTTCGAACTCTTCAACGTGAATTGAAGTAAAGATATCCTGAGAAACCACACGCTCAGATATTACGATAGCATCCTCAAAGTTATAACCCTGCCAAGGCATGAACGCTACTTTAAGGTTCCGGCCCAGCGCAAGCTCGCCATTTTGAGTTGCATATCCTTCTGAAAGCACCTGGCCCTTTTCAACCCGTTGACCTTTTTTAACAATTGGTTTAAGGTTGATAGTGGTACTTTGGTTTGTTTTCTTGAATTTGGTTAAACGATAGCTTTTCAGATCATCGTCAAATGACACCAGGCGATCTTCTTCATTACGATCATAACGGATAGTGATCTGGTTGGCGTCAACATACTCAACAACACCGTTACCTTCAGCATTGATCAAAGTACGTGAGTCTTTAGCCACACGGCCTTCCAGACCAGTACCAACGATCGGAGCTTCAGGGCGCAATAATGGCACCGCCTGACGTTGCATGTTTGATCCCATCAATGCACGGTTAGCATCATCGTGCTCAAGGAACGGAATCAATGATGCCGCAATTGAAGTGATCTGGTTAGGAGCTACGTCCATGTAATCCAAACGCTCAGGCTCGATAACCGGGAAGTCGCCCTCGAAACGTGCTTTTACCCGCGGACTTTCGAAGTTACCCTTGTCATCATAAATAGCGTTAGCCTGTGCAATAGTCTTACCGTCTTCGTCTTCTGCAGAAAGGTAGATCACCGGCTCTTCAACCTGTACGATACCATCAACTACGCGTTTGTAGGGCGTTTCGATGAAACCTAGGTTGTTGATCTTGGCGTGAACGCAAAGAGAAGAGATCAAACCGATGTTCGGACCTTCAGGAGTTTCGATGGTACACAAACGACCATAGTGGGTATAGTGCACGTCACGAACCTCGAAACCGGCACGCTCACGAGACAGACCACCGGGACCTAAGGCTGACAGACGACGCTTGTGCGTAATCTCTGCCAGAGGATTGGTTTGGTCCATGAACTGAGACAGCTGGTTGGTACCGAAGAATGAGTTGATCACTGATGATAACGTACGTGCATTGATCAGATCTGTTGGTGTGAACACCTCGTTATCACGAATGTTCATACGCTCACGGATGGTACGTGCCATACGTGCCAGACCTACACCAAACTGGGCATATAACTGCTCACCTACTGTACGTACACGACGGTTTGACAAGTGGTCAATATCATCGACCTCAGCTTTAGAGTTGATCAGCTTAATCAGATATTTAACAATGGCAATAATGTCTTGCTTAGTTAATACCTTGATCTCGTCTGAAGTATCAAGCTTCAATTTACGGTTGATGCGGTAACGACCCACATCACCCAAATCATATCTTTTATCAGAGAAGAACAAACGGTCGATGATACCGCGTGCGGTTTCTTCATCCGGTGGTTCAGCATTACGCAATTGGCGATAGATGTGCTCAACTGCTTCTTTCTCTGAGTTGGAGGTATCTTTTTGTAAAGTATTATATATAATGGTATAATCACCGCTGGTAGAAGCGTCTTCCTTGTTCAGGATGATGCTTTTTACACCAGCATCGATGATCATATCGATATGGTCGTCTTCCAATACGGTTTCGCGCTCAAGGATGATTTCGTTACGATCGATTGATACCACTTCACCGGTATCTTCGTCAACAAAGTCTTCAACCCATTTTTTGAGCACCCTTGCAGCAAGCTTACGGCCGATATATTTCTTCAGGCCTGATTTGCTAACTTTAACCTCATCGGCCAGTTCAAATAACTCCAGAATGTCTTTATCAGAGTCATAACCAATGGCACGAAGCAAGGTAGTAACCGGGAATTTCTTTTTACGGTCAATGTAAGCATACATAACGTTGTTAACGTCTGTTGCAAACTCAATCCATGAACCCTTGAAAGGAATTACACGGGCAGAGTACAATTTAGTACCGTTGGTATGGCGGCTCTGACCAAAAAATACACCTGGCGAACGGTGTAACTGCGAAACAATTACACGCTCAGCGCCATTGATTACGAAAGTACCTTTAGGCGTCATGTATGGGATGGTACCCAGGTATACGTCTTGCACAATCGTTTCAAAATCTTCGTGCTCTTCATCATTACATGAAAGGCGAAGTTTTGCTTTCAGCGGCACACTGTAAGTTAATCCGCGCTCAATACACTCTTGGATATCGTAGCGTGGCGGATCAATAAAATAGTCAAGAAACTCCAGTACGAAGATGTTTCTTGAATCTGAGATCGGGAAGTTCTCAGCAAACACTTTAAACAAACCTTCCGTGTGGCGGTTGTCTGAGGTAGTTTCCAACTGAAAAAATTCCCGGAAAGATTGCAACTGAACATCCAGAAAGTCAGGGTAGTCAATTACGTGCCTGCTGGTTGCAAAGTTTACTCTTTGATTATTTTGGTTTGCCAAGGGATTATATTTTAAGATTAACTTATTTCTATTGAGATTTGAGATTTGAGACTTGAGATTTGAGATAAACTAAGGTGTTTTACAACATGCTTATATCAATCTTCTCACTATTTCAAGATATCAGAACGGATTTGAGATCAACTAATTGTCTCACCTCTCACATCTAACATCTCACATCTAATCTAAATCAATACCTTATAAACGGCAATAGACCCCGACCTTTTACAGGTTCGGAGTCTTATGCAATGGGCTGTATTGGGTTAACTTATTTAACCTCAACAACAGCTCCGGCTTCTTCTAATTGTTTCTTTAAAGCTTCAGCTTCTTCTTTAGAAACACCAGCTTTTAATTCTTTAGGAGCACCGTCAACTAAATCTTTAGCTTCTTTCAGACCAAGACCGGTTAAATCTTTTACTAATTTAACTACGGCTAATTTCTGGCCTCCAGCTTCTTTCAAGATAACGTCAAATGCAGTTTTCTCTTCTGCAACAGGAGCGGCTTCGCCAGCAGCAGCAGGAGCAGCAACGGCTACAGCTGCAGCAGCAGGTTCAATACCATACTCGTCTTTCAAGATCTGAGCTAATTCGTTAACTTCTTTTACTGTTAAGTTTACTAACTGTTCAGCAAACGCTTTTAAATCTGCCATTTTATTTTAAATTTTTCTTTAATACTTGGTTGTTTGTAAATTCCGAACTTTAACAAGGTGTTCGTTAACCTTCTCTTTCTTGTAATGTTTTAACTATTCCTGCCAGTTTGTTGCCACCAGACTGAAGTGCAGAAAGCACATTCTTAGCTGGAGATTGCAGCAATCCAACGATCTCGCCAATAAGCTGTTCTTTAGATTTCAAGTTAACTAAAGTATCTAGCTGGTTATCGCCGATGAACACAGATGAATCGATATAGGCAGCTTTCAATACTGGTTTATCACCTTCTTTTCTCAGTTGTTTGATCAACTTTGCCGGAGCATTACCTGATCTAGAGAACATAATTGATGAAGAACCTTTCAGTACGTCGGCTATGCCACCGAAATCGCCACCTACAGCATCCATAGCTTTTTTAATTAAGCTATTTTTAGCTACCTGGATAGTAATTTCGTTTTCGAAACACTTGCGGCGGATTTTGTTGATCTTTTCAACCGTCAAATCAGAAGTATCGGTAATATAGAAGTTACCATACTCCTTCATTTGTTCAGTAAGGGCCGAAACTAGTTCGTATTTTTCTTCTTTATTCATGATTAAATCCCCGCTACTGTTTTGGTTTCAATTTCAATTCCGGGAGACATAGTTGAAGAGAGGTGAATACTCTTGAAGTATGTTCCTTTTGCTGCTGATGGTTTTAGTTTACTGATAGTTTGTAAAACCTCCAGTGCGTTTTCGTAAATTTTCTCTGGTGCGAAAGACACCTTTCCGATTGAAGCGTGGATGATACCGGTTTTGTCAACTTTAAAGTCGATCTTACCTGCCTTAACCTCAGTTACTGCTTTGCCAACTTCGGCAGTTACAGTTCCTGATTTAGGGTTTGGCATCAGGTTACGTGGACCGAGGATACGACCCAAACGACCTACCTTAGCCATAACACTTGGCATAGTAATAATGATATCAACATCAGTCCATCCGCCTTCTATTTTGGCAATATAATCATCCAAACCTACGTAATCTGCACCTGCGTCTTTTGCTTCCTGCTCCTTATCTGGAGTAACAAGCGCAAGTACACGCACAGTTTTACCGGTTCCATGAGGCAATGTTGCAATACCGCGTACCATTTGGTTAGCTTTACGCGGATCAACACCCAAACGCACATCAATGTCAACAGAAGCATCAAACTTGGTAGTGGTAATTTCCTTTACCAATGCAGATGCATCCTGTAATGAATATGATTTGTTAGCCTCAATTTTGGAGAGTGCCACTTTTTGATTTTTTGTTAATCTTGCCACTGTCTTAAACTGATTAGTGTTGTTAATTTTGATTTCGGATTTCGATTTTTCGATTTCGGATTTAACAAATTCGAAATTTTAAATTCGAGATTCGAAATTATTATTTGTTCCAGGGAGCTGTACCGTTAACGGTAATCCCCATACTGCGTGCAGTACCAGCTACCATTCTCATAGCTGATTCTACTGTAAATGCATTTAAGTCAGGCATTTTATCTTTGGCAATAGTCTCAACCTGTTCCCAGTTAACGCTGGCAACTTTTTTACGGTTAGGCTCTGCCGACCCACTCTTAATTCCTGAAACTTCCATTAACTGAATAGCTACAGGAGGGGTTTTAATAATAAAATCAAATGACTTATCTGTGTAAACAGTAATAACTACCGGCAATACTTTACCTGGCCTGTCTTGCGTACGCGCATTAAACTGCTTGCAAAACTCCATAATGTTCACACCTTTCGCACCCAGTGCAGGGCCGATTGGAGGAGATGGGTTTGCTGCGCCGCCTTTAACCTGTAGCTTTACTAAAGCACCGATTTCTTTTGCCATTTCGTTTAATTTAATTTACTCAATGTTATAAGTGGAAGCAAAGTAACATTTAAGCTCTTGATATAAAAAAATTCAGGCCGCAAAGTTACTACTTTCCGACCTGACTTACAATATATTTCTTAATTATTCTTTTTCTACCTGCATGTAATTCAATTCGAGCGGCGTTCTTCGCCCAAATATCTTTACCATTACCTTCAATTTCTTCTTTTCCTCGTTCACCTCTTCGATCACGCCGCTGAAGCCATTGAAAGGTCCGTCCATTACTTTTACGTTTTCACCTACGTAATATGGAACGTTCATTGTTTCGCCCTGCTCGGTCATCTCGTCTACCTTACCCAGGATGCGGTTAACTTCTGCCTGACGCAGCGGAATCGCATTACCTGCTTTATCGCCAAGGAAACCGATTACACTGTTTATATTTTTGATGATGTGTTCAAGCTCGCCATCAAGGGCAGCTTCCATCAATACATATCCGGGAAAGAAATTACGCTCTTTAGCAATCTTCTTTCCATCGCGCATCTGATAATATTTCTCAGTTGGTATAAGTACCTGCGGAACTAAATGCGAAATGCCCAAACGATTAATTTCGGCATCGATATACTGTTTAACTTTCTTTTCTTTCCCGCTAATGGCCCTTACTACATACCACTTTAGTTGTTCACTCATTTATCTGTCTAAAAATTAAGTAAGTGAATTATAAAACTGTTTCAGCAGGAAAGCAATAACCTGATCCATGCCAAATATTAAAAGAGCAATGATAATAGATGCTACCAGTACCAGCACGGCGCTGTTTTGCAGCTCGCGCCAGGTTGGCCATGTTACCTTCTGGGTTAACTCTTCGTATGATTCTTTGATATATTGACCTACTGTAGCCATTTGCTTCTTCTCTGTTGGCACGGGAACAAGGATTCGAACCCTGATCAAAGGTTTTGGAGACCTCTATTCTACCGTTGAACTATTCCCGTGTGTGCTTTAAGTCTAAATGCCCCAAAGGGTCTTTTGCTTTAGTAATAAAGTACTTAGCCGAAGCTAAGTACTTTATTTTATGAAATTAACCTAACTTTATTCCTCTGCCGCGAGGCAGACGTTAGGGAAATTATTTTAAGATTTCAGTTACCTGACCGGCACCTACTGTTCTACCACCCTCACGGATAGCGAAACGTAAACCTTTTTCCATCGCGATAGCGTTGATCAAAGCTACAGTGATTGTAACGTTATCACCAGGCATAACCATTTCTACGCCATCAGCTAATTTGATCTCGCCGGTTACGTCTGTAGTACGGAAATAGAACTGCGGACGGTATTTGTTGAAGAATGGAGTGTGACGGCCACCTTCTGCTTTTGATAATACGTAAACTTCTGCTTTGAAATCTGTGTGAGGAGTTACTGAACCTGGTTTACAGATAACCATACCACGACGGATATCAGTTTTCTCAATACCACGTAACAATAAACCTACGTTGTCACCAGCTTCACCTCTGTCAAGGATCTTACGGAACATTTCCACACCAGTAACAGTTGATTTCAAGTTCTCAGCACCCATACCCAGGATATCAACCGGATCACCAGAGTTGATAACACCGCGCTCGATACGACCTGTAGCAACAGTACCACGACCAGTGATTGAGAATACGTCTTCAACAGGCATCAAGAATGGAAGATCTGTCAGACGTGGAGGAATTGGAATGTAGCTATCTACAGCATCCATTAACTCAACGATCTTTTCAACCCATTTTGGCTCAGCGTTAAGACCGCCAAGAGCAGAACCTTGGATAACAGGAATATCATCACCAGGGAAATCATAGAATGATAATAATTCACGGATTTCCATTTCAACTAATTCTAATAATTCCGGATCATCAACCATGTCAACTTTGTTCATGAAAACAACAAGTGCAGGTACACCTACCTGACGAGCTAACAGGATGTGCTCACGAGTTTGAGGCATTGGACCGTCGGTTGCAGCAACTACCAGAATAGCACCGTCCATCTGAGCAGCACCAGTAACCATGTTTTTCACGTAATCCGCGTGACCTGGACAGTCAACGTGTGCATAGTGACGGTTAGCAGTTGAATACTCAACGTGTGCAGTATTGATAGTGATACCACGCTCTTTTTCTTCAGGAGCAGAGTCGATTGAATCGAAAGAACGAGCTTCTGATAAACCTCTGTCAGCCAAAACCTTGGTAATAGCTGCGGTAAGGGTTGTTTTACCGTGGTCAACGTGACCGATTGTACCGATATTTAAGTGCGGCTTACTGCGGTCAAACTTTTCTTTTGCCATGATTTATAAAATGTTTGTAGGTTAATTTACTTTTAAAATTGTTTGCTTTCGCGAGCCAATGATGGGATTTGAACCCATGGCCTCTTCCTTACCAAGGAAGTGCTCTACCCCTGAGCTACATCGGCTTATTCTTATTTCGGAGTTGGGATTTTCGATTTCGGATTTAATTCCTTGACTTATCATCCCTACCCTTTTGCCGGTCAGCTCATTTGTTTACTTGTTCACTACTGGATTTACTAATGAACAATTGAACCAATGAACTATTACCCGAGCGGAAGACGAGGTTCGAACTCGCGACCTATAGCTTGGAAGGCTATCGCTCTACCAACTGAGCTACTTCCGCAATTACACAAATGAGTGAATTAGTGAATGAAAGAATTAGTGAATAAAATTAATAAATCACTCATTCACTCATTCAACAATTCACTCATTGCTGTGTTGTGGGGAGAGGAGGATTCGAACCTCCGAAGTCGTAAGACAGCAGATTTACAGTCTGATCCATTTGGCCGCTCTGGAATCTCCCCATCTTGATTTCGGATTTCGGAATTACAATTTCGAATTTTAACCTTTCTACAAGATAAATCCGAAATCGACAATTCGAAATTCGAAATAAAGAGAGCCTCCTATCGGGATCGAACCAATGACCTACTGATTACAAGTCAGTTGCTCTACCAGCTGAGCTAAGGAGGCTTTTTATTTGAGTGTTAAAGAACTCTTCCCTTTCTGTCCGCTTTACTAGAGGACCTCTGCGAAAGGGAATGCAAATGTACACATTCTTTGAGCCGAACAAAATTTTTTTCAAAAAAAAATCGGCAGGCCTTGAGGCCCACCGATTTAATTTTTTAGTGCTTATGGTTTGTTAATTAATATTCATCTTCTGCTTCCAGCAAGGCCTGTTTTGCCGGCATTTTTTTAGCTGCCTCATTTGCAGCGGCTTGTTTCTGTTTGTGCTTGTCTATTTGCTTGCGAAGACACTCAACAGCGTTGTCTACCCCCTCTTCAAAGCTTTTACACTTCTCTTTACAGAAAAGCTGGCCACCCGGCACCATAATCTTAATTTCGGTGACCTTATTCGCTTCGTCTTCCACATTCTCTACGCGCAGGTAAACTTGCCCGCTGATAATCTTGTCGCTAAAGTTTTCGAGCTTGTTTACTTTTTTTTCAATAAAGGCCAACAGTTTTTTGTCGGCATCGAAACGAATTGATTGAACTGTGATTTTCATTTTTCCTCCTTTTTAAGCCTTTGGATGGGCTAATTTATAAATAGACTTTAATCGCTCAACGGAGTTGTGAGTGTAAATTTGGGTTGCACTGAGGTTGGCATGGCCCAAAAGTTCTTTAATAGCGTTTAAATCGGCTCCCTTGTTTAGTAAAGATGTGGCAAATGTGTGCCTCAGAACGTGAGGACTTCTTTTGTTTTGAGTTGATATGTGCGACAAATATTTCTGCACGATAAGATAAATGAATTTCGGATAAGCATCTACTCCTTTACTGTTAACGATGAGTGTTAAAGAATTGTTATCGAAATTTTGATTTTTTTTTAAGCCCAAATACTCCTTAACCAGTCGTATCAGGGGTTGGTTCAGCGGCACAATACGTTCTTTATTACGTTTACCTAAAACCTTAATAGTCTGCTGGTAAAAATCAACGTCAGTTTCCTTCAGACCCAATAATTCACTCAAACGTATACCTGTACCAAATAGCATTTCGATCACCAGTTTATCGCGCACGCCATCAAAACCCTCATCAAAAATTCCGGTGCTATCCAGCATAACCGACAGCTTTTCTTCCTCAACAATTACGGGTAACCTCTTAGCTATTTTAGGTGTTTGGATCTTCGAAGCCGGATTATTCTCAATCAGCTTTTCCTGCAGTAAAAACTTAAAGTATTTGCGTAGCGTGGCTACTTTGCGGTTTACGGTACGGGCCGTATGCGCCTCGTCCATCAACGCTACAATCCAGGCACGGATATGGTGATGGTTAATTTCGGCAGGATGCACAATGGCTGCATCCTCTGCAAAAAGGTGTTTGAAAAACTGTTCGAGATCTGACTGATAAGCGGATACAGTATGCGGCGAATAACGTTTCTCGAACCTAATATATTGAATGAACCGCTCCAAAAACATAAAAACTATTTATACAGTCACAAAGATGAATGTACAAATAGTTTTAATATGTAGTACAAGAAAAAGTTAAAAACTTTTTAACAAAAGTTACACAGTTTCTAGATTAAGAGTCTGCTTGTAAACAGCGTGTTTAACCACATTTCTACGGGTTACAGATTTCTTTTCGAATGCCTGACGGCTACGAAGCTCTCTTAAAACACCTGTCTTCTCAAATTTCTTTTTGAAGCGTTTTAACGCTTTGTCTAATGATTCGCCTTCTTTAACGTTGATAATGATCATAATTCCCTTGCATACCTCCTTTCAGGGATGGCAAAGTTAACAATAAAGTATTGAATACTAAAATTTTCTTTGGAAAAGGTTGGGGTGTTGGAAGGTTGTAAGGCTAGTTAAAAATGTTAAGGGTTAGAAAGGTTAGATAAACTAAATTTCCTTTTAAAAAGCAGGGGTCGCGCGCTTCCTGCCTTCGGGAAGGTGCAGGAAGCGGTTTGATCCGCTCGCTTTCGATAACAAATTCGATATTTTACCCTCCTTACCAAGACGAGGGATAACTTCTTATTTATTTTGAAAAGCAATTGCAGTAGCAACTATGTACCGATAGTCCCGTTATCCGCTATACTACGTGCCGCTCCTACCGGGTTTAGGCTTGAAAAGCCAGCCCCCCCAATTACCAATAACGCTCCTTGCGCTCGAACTGTGTCGAGTGCTTAAACTGGGTAGGCGATTGCATCGCCTCGTGTCGTTTATCGCGATACAATCGCTTACCCATTGGAAACGAGCGCAAGAACGAGAAAGAAAAATAAATCATTCATCATAATTCACTCATTCAAAACTTCATTAACCTAACAACCCGGTAACTTTATAACTAAATAACCAACAATCCAATAACAAAAAGGGGAAAAACCTTTCTCGCTTTTCCCCTTAAACGCAAAATTTAACCTTGTCCCGGTTATGCTTTTAGTGCCTCTCTGGCAATAACAATTTTCTGTATTTCTGACGTACCCTCGCCTATTGTGCAGAGCTTGGCATCACGGTAATATTTTTCGACCGGAAAATCTTTAGTGTAACCATAGCCACCAAAGATCTGCACCGCATCATTTGCTACTTTCACGGCTATTTCGGATGCATAGTATTTAGCCATAGCCGCTTGTTTGGTTACCGGCTGATGTTTGTTTTTAAGCGACGCCGCCTGCATTACCAATAACTCGGCAGCCGCTATTTGTGTAGCCATATCTGCCAGCTTAAAAGAAATGCCCTGAAAATTACTGATAGGCACGCCAAATTGATGACGCTCTTTGGCATATTTAACGGCCGCTTCATAAGCACCCTGCGCAATACCCAGCCCAAGAGCAGCGATGGAGATCCGCCCGCCATCCAGCACTTTCATAGCCTGGGCAAAACCCTCCCCTTCTTTACCGAGCAAATTCTCCTTCGGTACTCTGCAGTTGTCAAATATGAGTTCCGTAGTTTCGGAGGCACGCATGCCCAGTTTATTTTCTTTCTTGCCCGCGTCAAAACCTGGCGTACCTTTTTCAATCACGAGCGCTGAAATACCGTGCGAATCACCTTTTTCTCCCGTGCGTGCCATAACCACTGCAACGTTTCCGGATTTACCATGAGTAATCCAGTTTTTAGAACCGTTCACCACGTAATGGTCGCCGGCAAATACCGCGGTGGTACCCATCCGTAACGCATCAGAACCGGTATTGGCTTCGGTAAGTCCCCAGGCTCCAATCCATTCACCAGTAGCCAGCTTTGGCAACCAGCGTTGCTTTTGCTCCTCGCTGGCAAATGTGGCGATATGTCCCGTGCACAATGAATTGTGAGCCGCTACAGACAGGCCAATTCCGCCGCAAACTTTTGCAATCTCCCTGATCACTGTCACATACTCTTCATAGCCAAATCCCGCTCCACCATACTGCTCCGGAACGAGAACGCCCATAAGGCCGAGCTCACCAAGCTGTTTAAATAAATGCACCGGGAATACCTGTTCCTCATCCCACGCCATTACGTTTGGACGGATATTTTTTTCAGCAAAATCTCTAACCACTTGAGCCACCATTTGCACATTTTCAGAAACGGCAAAGTCGTACCCCTCATTTGAGGCATCAGTCATAAAAGCATCCATAAACTGAGATTTATAATTGGTTAGTGCTAATCTAACAAATAAAAACAGAGCGTGTTTAAGGAAGAAATGCTAATAACGAAGAACAGAAAGGTAATCGGTTCAATTACCTATTCTAATCGGAATAGCATTACAAGCGGTGAGGCTAAAAAGGAAGTAAAAATTTTTTATTACTTTTTACCGGCTAATCAGGAGTACTGAATAATGCCCTCGTTTACACGAATAGCATTAATAAGATGCCAGCACAACCAGTTGATCTGACAGCGACGCAATACGCTCACGGCCATTCAAAAAGCCCAACTCCACCACAAATGAAAAGCCAGCTACAACGCCCCCCAGTTCTTTAATCAACTCACTCGCGGCAGTCACCGTTCCACCGGTGGCCAGCAGATCATCATGTATCAATACTTTAGCTCCGGGTTCAAAGGCATCAGTATGTAGTTCAATAGTAGCCTTGCCATACTCCAGCTCATATACCTTTTGTTTAATGGTATAAGGCAGTTTTCCAGCTTTACGGACCGGCACAAAAGGTACACCGAGCTTAACAGCCAATGACAGACCGAACAAAAAGCCTCGGCTTTCTACACCTGCCACTACATCAATGGGCTTATCTTTAAGTCGATCAGCAAAAGCATCAACAATGCCATTACACAGAACAGGATCTTTTAAAATAGGTGTAATGTCTTTAAAGACGATTCCGGGTTTTGGAAAATCGGGGATATCACGGATGGCTGCTTTGATTTGCTGTTCTATCATTTGAAAACTAAATACGGTTCAATTTTACGCAAAATTTCCTCATCAAGTATCGCCACGTTCCGCATATCATCTAACGATTCATAGTCGCCGTGTTCTTTACGATATTGTATTACCGCATTCATCTGCTTATAACTAAGGTAAGGGAACCGGCGCAGATCATCAAAAGAAGCGTCATTAATATTAAGCTTATTTAGCTTATGCGTATCAACCTTTAGCTGTTGCTTAATCTGTATATACTTCTCCTCATCTACACCAAATACTTCCTTCAGCTGTTCCTTCTTATAAAAACCGCCAAGCTTATTGCGAAAACGTATAATGCGCATGGCAAACACCGGCCCTATCCCACGTACTTCCGTAAGTTTTGCAGAATCAGCAGTATTGAGTTCGATTACCACATCGGGCTTATTGGCAAAGCCAGGTTCGCTATTACCTTCAATATTGATGTAAGGGGCCAGGCGGTTATAATCCTGGGGGGTGATGGCATAGATCTTTTTAAAATCCTCTTTTGTGCGAAAATGGCCACCCTTCGCCTCATAATGTTTGATCATGTTGATCTGGTGATCACTCAGCCCTAATTGCTTCCACCTATCCACTGGCAGGTTATTCGGATCAAAAACAAATAATGGCGTATAAGAACCTGCGTTTTCAGATTGGTCATCCTGATAGTTTCCGTTATTTCGAGGCAACTTTTTCAGCTGAGCTGTAGCTTTTTCAATCGCTGTAAAATCAAAAGACTCATCTTTCTTTAAGCGTTTATATATTTCAGGAGTAATGATAGTCAAGAGAATAAGCACCATTAAAACAACTAATCCGTTCCATTCCTTTTTTGTTATGGAAAGATAATTTTTAACCTGTTGCTTCATCGGTGCTGCGTATCAATGGTAATTTTAAGTAAATTTGGGGATAATTTGATTAAACCTAATACATCTTGCAAAAAAATCAAATGAAAGTTATTACCACCGAAGAGTTTGCCAAGGCCACAAAACTTGATAAGTTAAAAATGCCCGGGCTGGCAGCCTTACTGATGGAAATCATGAAGATCAACGATGTTAACAAGCTTTTTGCCCAGGCGCAGCCTAAGCAGGGGCCCGAGTTTGTTGACGCCATACTGGAGGGGATAGGTGTAAAAATTGAGTTTGATGAAAAAGAGCTTAAAAATATACCGGCTAACGGCAGTTTTATTGCCATTGCCAATCATCCCTACGGCGGCATAGAGGGAATGGTGTTGCTCAAGATCCTCTGCATGGTTAGACCCGAAGCCAAGCTGATGGCCAACTTTATCCTTAAAAAGATCCCTAACCTGAGCGACTATTTTATTGCCGTTAATCCGTTTGAAAATATTGAGCATTCGTCAAGCATAAGCGGGCTAAAGTCGACCATGGAGCTTTTAGCCAATGGTACGCCCATAGGTATTTTTCCCGCCGGCGAGGTATCATCTTATAAAATTGAGACACAGCAGGTAACAGATCGGATGTGGCACCCTGTAGTGGGCAAGCTTATTGCCCGGGCAAAGGTTCCGGTGGTACCAATTTACTTCCACGGCAACAACGGATTGCTCTTTAACCTTTTAAGCCTCATCCATCCCGCCCTGCGCACCGCTAAACTACCGTCGGAGTTATTTAACAAACAAGGCCATAGCATTAAACTGCGGATAGGTAAACCTATTAACGTAGAAGAATTTCCGGAGTTAAATAATCCGGCAAAACTGTTAGGTTTTCTGCGCGCCAAAACTTATGCTTTAGGAACAGGTCTTGAGGAAGACAAAAAGATATTTAATCCGCGCAACCTGTTTAAGATAAAAAAGCGCGCGGCAGCCGTTGTTTCCGAAATCCCATCTGCTGTTCTTGAGAAAGAGGTTGAGCCTTTAAGGGAAGACTATTTGGTATGGTCTGAAAAGAATTATGACGTTTTCATTACGCCAACGTCTGCAATTCCCAATATAATAAGGGAGATAGGCCGCCTGCGGGAGATCACTTTCCGGGAGGTCGGCGAAGGCACAAACAAAAGCATCGACCTGGATGAGTACGATATTTATTATCACCATCTCTTTATCTGGGATAACGATGCCAAGATGATCGTTGGCGCTTACAGGATTGGCCTGGGTGATGACATCTTTTACAGCATGGGTAAAAGAGGCTTTTACATTACCAATCTCTTCAAGGTAAAATCGCAATTTACTCCGGTGCTCAAAAGAAGCCTTGAACTGGGCAGATCATGGATAAGGCAGGAGTACCAGCAGAAACCCCTACCCCTGTTTCTGTTATGGAAAGGTATTTTAAAATATTTGATTGACAACCCGCGCTACAGATACCTCATTGGCCCGGTAAGCATCAGCAACAGCTTTTCTAATTTTTCCAAGTCATTGATCGTAGACTACATTACCCGCAACCACTTCGATCATGAAATGGCGCAGTATGTAAGACCGCGCAAGAAATTCAAGGTAGATTACTCGAGCATTGATGCAGAACTGCTGATCGCGGGCGAAAACAGCCTGAAAGGCTTGGATAGTCTGATATCAGAAGTTGAGGTTCGTAACATGAAAATACCGGTATTACTACGGCAATATATCGCCCTTAACGCCAAGATCATCTGCTTTAACATTGACCCTAAATTTGCCGACTGCCTGGATGGCTTCCTGGTCCTCGACCTGGAAAAGGTGCCCCAGGATATTCTGGATAAATTGGGTAAGAACTTATAATAAATGTATAAAGAAGCAAACCGTCTCATATCTAAATGTGGGGCGGTTTTTTATTTGGATTGATTTACTCCCAGGTTGCGCTACAAAACTTAATGAACACACCCACGGTTCATAATTCAGTAAGGTTATAGCTTTTGTGGTTTTACTTTCCTTACTTAAATCAGTAAATTTGATTTATAACATACAGTTATATGGCAAGTGCATTAGAACGGGAATTACTGCAGTACATCGTCCAGCTCAATGAGGCCGAAAAGAAGTCGGTACTGCAAATGCTGAAGACTTTTCTCAAAGACCGCGAAAAGAAACATTCGCACATTAGTATTGAACAATATAATAAAGAAATTGACGAAGCTATAGCCAGAGTTGAGGTCGGTGAATATTATACCCACGAGGATGTGGAACGAATGGCCAAAGATTGGTAATGGATAAAAGAAAGATTGTCTGGGATAAACAGGCCCTCAACTATTTTCGCGAATCAATCCAGTACATCCGTCAGGATTCTCCTCAAAATGCTGATAAAGTAAAAAAAGAAGTGCTCGAAAAGATCAATGAACTGTCAGGCCGACCTGAAATTCATAACCTCGATAAATATAAGCTCAACAATAACGGAAATTATCGGGGCTTTTGAGTTGCATCGCTTTCGGTAGCCTATCTGGTAAAAGAAAATGAAATCATCATTACAAGGATTCGAAATACTAACCAGGAACCTTTGGATTATTAGAATAACACTACCGTGCACATCAACGAACCTCAGGCAAAGGAACCTTCGCCTATAAATATCTTACCGTTTCAACAAAAGTTTAAAGATACAGGCCGGTCCTACCAGTATAAATTTCAATGACTGTGCAGCTGAGCCGCTTTTTTTAAATAAAACAAGCACTCCCACACCTATAACCAACAAAACGAAGCTTATCGGCCATACCGATGGCCCCCCGTGCTGATGTGCCTGATCAAGCTCAGTGATTACATATGAAAGGCCAAACAACACCAGCAAGATCACATAGGAGTATAGCGGCGCAAGCTTAAAATAGTAGTAGGCCACGTAAAAGGCAATTAGAAATGATGCCCAATTAAAGTAAGTTGCGTATTGACCCAAAAAATGAAGCTTAGGGAATGGCAATGACCAAGCTACTCCCATAAACGCGAGCAATGTAAGCACCATACCTACGCCACTAACCAATTTATCAGTACTGGAAGGAAAAACAGCTTGATATTCTGACCAATAATGATCTATGCCCTTTGGCTCTTTACTACTTTTGGCGGGAACAGGCTTCGTCCTCTGACTTTGAGTTTTAGTTTTTGTATTAGCCACCTCGTGTGTCATAAAAAAGCCCTCTTTAAGGGAGGGCTAAATGTTATTTTGCGTATGATACCGACCTCGTTTCACGGATCACGGTTACCTTGATCTGGCCGGGGTAGGTCATTTCGGTTTGTATTCTGTTAGAAATATCTGCCGCCAGTATTTCAGACTGCGCGTCGCTTACCTTTTCGCTTTCCACTACCACACGTAACTCACGACCAGCCTGTATAGCGAATGTTTTTTCAACACCTGGATAAGACAAGGCCAACTCTTCTAATTCTTTTAAACGCTTAATGTAGCTTTCTACCACCTCACGGCGTGCACCAGGACGGGCGCCTGAAATAGCATCACACGCCTGAACAACCGGCGAAATCAATGAGGTCATTTCGATCTCATCGTGGTGAGCGCCGATAGCGTTGCAAACGTCCGGATGCTCTTTATACTTTTCGGCCAGTTGCATACCTAAAATTGCGTGTGGCAATTCAGGGTTATCATCAGGCACTTTACCAATATCGTGTAACAGACCGGCACGCTTAGCCAGCTTTACATTTAAGCCTAATTCTGCAGCCATGGTAGCACAGAAGTTAGCTACCTCACGGGAGTGCTGGAGCAGGTTTTGGCCATAAGATGAACGATAACGCATACGACCTACCATACGGATCAGCTCGGGATGCAGGCCATGGATACCTAAATCGATCACTGTACGCTCACCAATCTCCACAATCTCTTCCTCAATCTGCTTCTTGGTTTTGGCAACAACCTCTTCAATACGAGCCGGGTGAATACGGCCGTCTGTTACCAGGCGGTGCATGGCCAAACGGGCAATCTCGCGGCGAACCGGGTCAAAGCCCGAAAGGATAATAGCTTCCGGCGTATCGTCAACAATAATTTCGATACCTGTTGCAGCTTCCAAGGCGCGGATATTACGACCTTCACGACCGATGATACGACCCTTGATCTCGTCGTTTTCGATATTAAAGATAGATACCGTGTTTTCAATCGCGCTCTCTGTAGCAGTACGCTGAATGGTTTGAATAACTACCTTTTTAGCCTCTTTGGTCGCGGTTAATTTAGCTTCATCAACAATATCCTTAATCTGGATCATCGCTTTTGAACGCGCTTCTTCCCGCAGGTTATCCACCAACTGATTCTTAGCTTCCTCTGCCGTTAAGCCGGCAATGCTTTCTAACTGCTGGATATGTTGCTGTTTAAGGGCCTCAACCTCTTCCTGCTTCTTTAAAACTACTTCGTTTTGTTTTTCGAGGTTCTTGCGGGTATTATCAAGGTCGTGCTCCTTACGGTTTACATTTTCCATACGCTGGTTGAGCGACTGCTCCTTTTGCTTAATAGAATTTTCGCGCTGATTAAGACTGTTATTCTTAGAATTTACCTCTTGCTCGTGCTCAGCTTTTAGTTGCAAAAACTTTTCTTTTGCCTCAAGCAATTTGTTTTTCTTAAGTATCTCAGCGTTATTTTCTGCGTCCTTAAGGATCTTCTTTACTTTATTTTGTGCCGCTACCTCTTGTTCTTTAAATAACTGCCTTAGCAGGTATCTGCCGATCACGATACCTATTCCGATACCGATCAGCAAGCCAATAATAATATATAGTATGTTCATAAGTTGGTTATATAATAAAAAAAACCGCAACTAAAATTTAAGTGTTCATGTATTGAAAAACCTCTCTCTCAGATTTTTAAGAATCGCGGTCGTCGTTAAATACAAGAAGTAACGTGTACCTGTTGATTCACCTGATATTGAAGCGTTAAGTTTTTAATAGTGAAACCTAAAAATTTAACTGCGGTTAAATCTTAAATTGCTCTGTAATATAAAGAACTATTGTTATTTAGAGAAAAAATCTGTCAGCAGTTGGTCAAGCTGGTAAACTTTGTCTGCGATATCTGTATCTTCTACCGTCGCCTTCCGTTCTGTTTTCAATGCAGCAGTGGCGTAATGCAGCACACACATGGAAAGCAGATCCTGTTTATCACGTACCGCATATACATCCTGGTATTCCTTTATGCGGTCATTAATTAACTTAGCTGCCCTTCTTATAATTTCCTCTTCCTCCATGTTCACCTTTAAAGGGTAAACTCTGTCGGCTACATTTATTTTTATGGAGATTTCTCCCATCGAGCTTTTCACTTACATGTATTACTTTTTGAGCAATACAATACACTTATCAATTTCCTGCACAAATTCGTTAATTTTTTGCTTGATGTCAAGAGTTTTTTCATTGGTATCTGAAAACGACTTGGCCAGCTTCAATACCCGAAGCTTTTCTTCAAGGTCGCGGGTCTTATCCCGGCTCGCATCAAGCGCCACACTTAACGACTGATTTTCAAGTTTCAGCAAATCATTCTCTTCCTGCAAAGCCGCACAAAGCGCTATTAAACGCTCTGTTTTTTCTGTTACAATAGTTAACTGTTCGGCTAATGTTGGCATAGTTAGTTATTGAGTTATCCGTTATTGGGTTATTAGAATTATAAGTACATCACTACTTAGTAACTTAATAACCTAATAACTTATTAACTATTTTCTTACTTCCGCTCCGGCTTCTTTCTCTAAGTTATACATTAATTTTTGCATAATCGTATCGATCGCCTTATCCGTAAGCGTTTTTTCTTCGTCCTGCAATATAAAACTGAGTGCGTAAGACTTTTTCCCCGCTGGCAGCTTATCTCCCTGATAAACGTCGAACACATTAACATCCTTCAGCAATTTACGCTCCGTTTTTTGTGCAATCTGTTTTAACTGGGCAAAAGTTACCTGCTTATCAATAAGCAGCGATAAATCCCTCCGTACAGCAGGGAACTTAGAAATCTCCTGGTAAGTGATCTTATTCTTCCGCACGGCAGACAAGATCAGGTCAAAATCAAACACCGCATAAAATACCGGCGCACTAATATCAAGCTTCTTCAAGGCCGACTGGGCAACTGCGCCGAACTTCACCAGCGTTTTACCGCCTTTGTAATTGTATTGCAGCCCGTAAGCAAATTCTGCATCGGTTACCTCTTCGGTAGTATAGTCTACAATGTTTAAGCGCTGTGCCAAACCATCTACTACAGCTTTGAGGTTATAAAAGCTAACAGATGTTGTTTTCTGATTCCACTGCTCGGTTGCTACGGCTCCAGTCATAAATACCGATATACGCTGGTTCTCGGCGTACTTACCGTCCTTTACGTGATACACCTTACCAAATTCATACAGCCGCAGATCTGCATTTTTTCGATTTTGGTTATAGGCGATCGCCTCCAATCCCGAGTAAAGGAGCGTTTGACGCATAATGTCCAGGTCGCTACTTAACGGATTCAGGATTTTTACCGCCTGATCAATGTTTTCAGCATAGGCAGCACTGGTTAACGAGTTACATAATATTTCGTTGAATCCATTGGCAGTAAGCAGATCGGCGACGCTATTTTGTACTGCATCTTTCTCAGGCCGCTCGGCATTATTTAACGAAGCCCTTACCTTGGTAGGGATTTCGATATTGTTATAACCGTAAATACGCAACACTTCCTCTATCACATCCACTTCGCGTGTTACATCCACACGGTATGGCGGCACGGCAAGCAACAATCCCTCTGACGACTCTTCTTCGATAGCAATATCAAGCGCCTCGATAATTGCCTTAATTTCACCGGCACTGATTTCTTTACCGATTAATCTTTGCGTATTGCTATAGCTTAGCTGAACCATAAACGGATCAACTGGAGCCGGATAAATATCTGATATCTCTGATGATATGGTACCCCCAGCTATTTCTTTAATAAGCAAAGCGGCTCGCTGCAATGCAAAGAGCGTAATATTGGGATCGGTACCACGCTCAAACCTGAAAGAGGCATCGGTTTTTAATCCATGTCGTTTAGAGGTTTTACGGACAGATACCGGATTGAAATAAGCGCTTTCCAGGAATACGTTTTTTGTTCCTTCGCTAACACCTGATCCTGCGCCGCCAAATACGCCGGCTATGCACATCGGTTCTTCTGCATTGCAGATCATCAGGTCATCAGCCGAAAGCTTGCGCTCCACACCATCAAGGGTTATAAAAGGCGTTCCCTCGACGCATGTTTTCACTACAACCTTATTACCTTTTACGGCATCGGCATCAAACGCGTGAAGCGGCTGGCCCAACTCATGCAAAACATAATTGGTAATATCAACAATGTTATTGATGGCTCTTACGCCTATTACCGCCAAACGCTCTTTTAGCCACTTTGGCGACTCCTTAACTTCGACGCCCGAAATAGTTAAGCTGCTGTAACGCGGACAAGCCGGGCTTTCAACAACAACTTCAATTGTCCTGTCGGTATTATCTACCGCAAAAGCTGAAACGTCAGGTTTTATGATCGATTTCTTCAGATAAGCCGCAACGTCCCTTGCCGTACCCAAATGGGAAGCGGCATCCGCGCGGTTCGGTGTAAGACCGATCTCAAACAGGTAATCATCATTCAAATTGAAATGATCCTTTACCAGTTTGCCGACCTCGGTATCTGGTGGCAGCACCAGGATGCCCTCGTGCGACTCGCCCAAGCCCACCTCGTCTTCAGCACAGATCATCCCTTCAGACACTTCGCCTCTTATCTTTGATTTATTAATCTTAAACGGTTCACCCTGAACAGGGAAAACGGTAGTTCCTACGGGAGCCACCATCACCTTTTGTCCGGCAGCTACGTTAGGTGCACCGCAAACAATCTGCAAGTCAGTTCCGGTACCAATGTCAACTTTGGTAACACGGAGCCTGTCGGCATTAGGGTGCTGGTGACATTCTTTTACGAAGCCAACAACAAGACCTTCAAGTCCGCCGGGTATAGCTTGCACTTTTTCCAGGCTTTCAACTTCCAATCCAATGCTGGTTAATATATGGGAGATCTGTTCGGGAGAAAGATCCGTTTCAATAAACTCTTTTAGCCAATGATAAGATATCTTCATTTGTCAGAATGATAATCGGGCAAAGATATAAAGATTTCGGATGTCAGAGGGCGGATTACGGATTTATTGAACGCACGAATAGATTTTCGATGCCGAAGAAAGAACATCACTTTCCTTGCAAAAGAAATTTTCAAATTAGCATATCTGCACATCTACAAGATTCCTTCATCGGCGAAGCTGTAATACCCTTTATCGGTAATGATCAGGTGATCGATAACGTTAATATCAAGCACCTTACCTGCATTGGAGAGTTTGCGGGTAAGATCAATATCCTGCTGACTAGGTTTGAGATTTCCTGATGGATGATTATGCGCCAGGATAATAGATGAAGCCTGATGCTGAATAGCCATGTGGTAGATAATTTTTGGATCGGCAACGGTGCCTGAAAGTCCGCCTTTGCTCACCAGCTCTTTAGAGATCAGTTTACAGCTCCTGCTCAGCAGCAATATCCAAAATTCTTCGTGATTAAGGTCGACCAGGTGACGTCTTAAAACCTGCCAGGCACTTTTGCTGCCGTTGACGGTATCTGGCTCTTTCGCTTCAAAATCACCGCGACGCCGGCCAAGTTCCAGAGCCGCTATGATAGAGATAGCTTTAGCCTCCCCTATTCCTTTAAATTTCGAAAGTTCACTTACGGTTACTTTTCCGAGCTTATTAAGGTCGTGGTCATAGTGATGCAGAATACGCTTACTCAATTCAACTGCAGATTCATCCCGGTTTCCGGAACCGATCAATATCGCTATCAATTCAGCATCACTTAAAGCCCGGCGGCCTTGGCTGTTCAGTTTCTCGCGGGGGCGATCCTCTTCTGCCCATGATTTAATGCTGATCTTTGTTTCGTAAGCTTCCACGGCTTTAAAGTATTTAAAAATTGATACAAAACAAAAAGGGATAGCACAATGCACCATCCCTTCGTTATATCTTTATAAGAAACTCTTATTGTAAGCCGTTTACAAATTTTGTAAGCTTTGACTTATTGTTAGAAGCTTTGTTTTTGTGAATTACATTTTTCTTAGCTAAACGATCAAGCATAGACGCAACTTTTGCTAAAAGCGGAGTTGCTTCTGCTTTAGTAGTAGTAGAACGCAGTTTTTTAATAGCAGTTCTGGTAGTTTTAGCCTGATACCTGTTGCGTAGACGCTTCGCAGCGTTAGCCCTAATCCTTTTTATTGATGATTTATGATTTGCCATTTTAGCTAATGTTCGTTTTTATTTTAGGACTGCAAATATAGCGCTAAAAATTTAAATATCAAATACAACGAAGAAATTATTTATATATCTTTCATCGGTCATTCATCCTTTTAAGTCTTTTTTGTTTTTCCGCCGATAGTGAAGAAACTAACATCTATTATATTTAAGCGATTAGCCTTTGTTTTTATACTTATTGCCGGTGTTGTAACGCTTTCGTCGTGGGGCTTCTATGCCCATTTTCGCATCAATCGCTTTGCTGTATATCTTCTCCCAAAAGGGATGGCTCCATTTTATAAAGCCAACATTTACTTTATCACTGCGCACGCCATTAGCGCCGACAGAAAACGGTACGAAGACAGCACCGAAGCGCCACATCATTTCTTCAATGCCGACCGTTATGGACGGAAGCCCTTCGTAACTGTTCCGCACAAATGGGCCGATGCCACAAAAAAGTACTCGCAGGACACTATCATTAAATACGGCACCCTGCCCTGGACCATCCAATATCAGTACTATAAATTGGTAAGCGCCTTTAAGGGTCACGACACTACAGGCATCCTTCGCACCTCGGCCAACTTAGGGCATTACGTGGCTGATGCTTGTGTGCCACTTCACCTCACGTCAAACTACAACGGGCAACTCAGCAATCAAACTGGTTTACATGCGTTATGGGAAAGCCGGATACCCGAGCTGTTTGGTAACCAATATCATTTGTATCCGGGCAAGATTAAATATATTGAAAATCCCTTGTCGCAGGCATTTATTATCTGCCGCGGCTCTTTTAAATGCGTGGATTCGGTTCTGCGGATTGAGAAAACCATCAGCAAAACGTTTAAGGAGAAGGACAAATACGAGCTTGTGGTAAAAGGCAACCGAAAAGTAAAAGAATATTCCGCCTCCTATTGTAAAGCTTATCAGCATGCCCTGAAAGGCATGGTCGAACGGCGAATACGCTTTGCGATTAAAATGGCAGCCAGTTACTGGTACTCCGCCTGGGTAGACGCAGGGCAGCCTGATTTAAATAAGATCATTGATAAACCACTTACCGAGGCCGAAAAGCGACAGGTAGCCCATGAAGAATTTTACTTTAAAAGCAACAGACCCGTTGCGTTAACCGAGGACTTTCTGAAAGAAAAACAGTAACCCGCACAGCATTAGCCAAGCCACCGGCACACTAGAAGGCCAGTATTAAGCTTTAGCTGATTTGCCCTGCAACGCCGCAACAACTGCCGGCACAAGCGAAACCAGGATAATTGCCACCGTAACCAATGAAAAATGGGCTTTAAAAAACGGCACATTGCCTAACAAATAGCCGGCAAACAGCAAGAGAATAATCCAGGCCGCGCCGCCAATAATATTGTACAAGCTATAACGCAGAACCGGCATACGGCCTACACCTGCTACAAACGGCGCTACGGTTCTGATGATAGGCACAAAACGGCTCAATATTACCGCTTTACCGCCATGCTTCTCAAAAAAAGCTTTGGTTCGAAGATAATAATCAAGCTTAAGCACCTTATTTTCTGGTTTAAAGACTTTTGGTCCCAAATATTTGCCCAACTCATAATTCACAGTATTGCCGGTAAAGGCAGCAATAATTAAAATAAGGCACAATAAATAGATATTTAATCCGGTACCTCCGGCAGCAATTAATGCCCCGGCAGCAAACAAAAGGGAATCACCGGGTAAAAATGGCGTAACCACAAAGCCAGTTTCGGCAAATATGATCACAAATAAGATGAGATAAGTCCAACCCTGATACTGTTGTATAACCGGACTCAGGTGTTTATCAATATGAAGAATGATGTCTATAAAGCTCTTTATGATTTCCAAAACGTTGAAATTTTGAGCAAAAATAAGAATAACAATGAAAAGGCACTTATCTGTTGGTAATTACCGCAGCTGCAAAAGCAGCGGTATCTGTATGCCCCAAAATACCATAGCTGTATATACTGTACAGGCCGCCGTCGTTTACGGCGATACTTGGCAAACTATAAACTACGGTACTATTGTTAGTAGTTTGGTAGAACTGGAAATTATAACTACCGGCAGGCATTTCCACATAAGGAGAGTATTTACCGAAAGCAATATTGTTAAATGCAGCTGTTCCGTTTGCAGTTATATTGAAGCTTCCGGAATGGGGAGAGGCATTGATAAACCTTACCTTTCCATGGCCAACAAAAGGAGTAGTTGAACTATCAACCAAAAAAATATGACTAAGAAGCTGAGTCGATTGGGATTTTGATTTTGATAACGAGTCCGCTTTTATACCGGTTTCTATTAAGGTGTATTTTGTATTTGGATTGACTGTGGCGTTAACGGTATCCAAAATATTAGCCGCTGCGCCTGCCGACCTTATGGTAAACACCTGAGGGCCTATATTGCTCAATTTAAAATAGCCTGATGAATTGGGATAACTGTAGTTAGCATTATTTAGCTTAATGGCTCCCGCATAGATACTAACCGGATTACCATCCGGACTAACATATATCAGGTTGATTTGAGGTAGGTCCCGGGTAGGCAAGTTATTATTGGCTTTTCCGCACGAGGCCAGCGACGCCGTAACCAATACCGCAAACATCAGCAAAAAGAAGTAGTTGAAAATATGAAGCTTATTATTCATAATTCTATTCATCTAATAGGTTAGCAGCCCGTAACCAACTGCAGCGGTACCCGTGCTGTTGGCCTTGCCTTTTAAATATACGGTGTAGTTAGCGCCTGATGAAATAGTTAAGGTAACATTGCTAATCAGGCTTGTACTGGTGCCCGCCATATTAATGGTTAACTTTTTTGTCCCCGCACTAACAGGCATATAAGAACTAACCGACTTAAAGCTCCTGTTCTTTATACTAACCGAATCTCCTACAAATACATCTACTGCCGGCAGACTTGCGGAGGCATGCACAAACCTGATGAGCGCACCGCTTGAGGCAGATGCCGTAGTATCGTTAACCACAAAACATTTGTCCGTTGTTTCGCCCGATACAAAAAGCGTGTGGCGTACAGAGTCGGATAAAGTGAGTTTTAATGGGGTTGAAAAAAGATATGCGGCGTTATAGACGTTATTATACGCTATTTTCTTAAAGTTATAACTCTGCGTACTATCTGGAACGGTAACGTAGCCTAAATTTCCTCCCGGATAGATATAAGATGTAGTATTCAGTATCGTACCGTTCACATAAAGCTTAAGGGTATCTGTACCGGCGTTAACCACATTAAGGGACGTTGTAGCGACGGCTGGCTGAGGGGTATCACCGTATTTGCTTTTATTACATGAAACCACAGCAATGGCTACTGCACCGGTTATAATTGTAAATATGGTTTTAAGCTTCATTATCTCTCTGCTTATAACTCCAAAGGTTTATTTTTAGTATAAACAACAAAAAAGTCCGGTTTTTGGCCCGGACTAATTGTGGATTTATAATTTAAGTTTACAACTTAAGCATAGCTATTAAGCATCACCGGCATAACCAGCATCAGCACATCTTCATTTTCATCACCACCAACCGGAAGGATTAAACCAGCCCGATTTGGAGTTGACATCTCCAAAGATACTTCTTCTGATCCTAAATTTTTCAAAATTTCTATTAAAAATTTCGCATTGAAACCGATCTCCAGATCAGAGCCTTCGTACTGGCAGCTTAAACGTTCGTGCGCCTCGTTTGCAAAGTCAATATCTTCTGACGATATGTTAAGCTCACTACCGCTGATCTTTAAACGCACCTGGTGAGTAGTCTTATTGGCGTAGATTGCTACCCGGTTCAATGAACCAAGTATAGCCAACCGGTCAATTAAAAGTTTATTGGGGTTATTCTGTGGAATAACGGATTCATAAGGCGGATAACGCTCGTCAATTAAACGGCATACCAGGTTAATATTACCAAACTTGAAGAATGCGCTGGTGTTGTTATACTCCAGGGCCACGTTTACATCTTCAGATGGCAAAGCAGACTTTAACAAGTTCAATGCCTTTTTTGGCAGAATAAATGAAGCATTGTCTGCTGCCTTTGCGTCTTTACGACGATAGCGCACCAGTTTATGTGCATCAGTTGCCACAAAGGTTATAGAGTCTGTTGCAAACTGGCAGTATACACCAGTCATTGCCGGCCTAAGCTCGTCGTTACTTACGGCAAACAGTGTTTTGTTAATTGCCTCCGCTAAAACAGATGCAGGCAGGTTAACCGATGAAGCATTTTCAACAACGGGGATCTTTGGAAAGTCTTCGCCGTTTTCGCCGCTCAGCTTATATTTTCCGTCGCCCGCGCTTATTTCGATAGCAAATGTCTGGTCGTCTACAAAGAAGGCAATTGGCTGCTCTGGCAGCGACTTCAACGTATCCAATAAAATACGCGAAGGGATGGCAATACGGCCATTATCTTTTGCCTCAACAGCCAGCGAAGTAGTCATGCTGGTTTGCAGATCGGTAGCCGATATAGTTAGTGTGCCTTCTTTTATTTCAAATAAAAAGTTTTCCAGTATAGGTAAAACCGTGCTGCTGCTAAGCGCACCGCTTATCGACTGTAATTGCTTTAATAAAGTTGATGTCGATACAATAAATCTCATAATCCAATCTAAAAAGATCAACCAAAAATATAAAAATTAGTAAGCATACTTACGTCTGCGAAGATAATGTTGAAAAATAGCAAATATTAACACTATTGCCAACGGAACAACATTATTCACCACCTGCCAGAATAGCTTTTCGTTACGTACGCGTGCCCTGTTCAGTAGCCTGATCTGTATTTCCTTTGTTCTCAGCGCTATAAGCCGGGTATCGTCGGTCAGATAATCAACAATATTAAGCAGCAAATTTTTATTTCCGAAATTTTGATGAGTGTAATGATCATAGCCCAGCGGGAACGGTGAGCCATCTGCCGAAACCTGATTTTTAAATACGTCGCCATCACTGATCACGATCATTTTGGCGGGTTTGCCGGTTTGCATCACGGGTATTTGCTCATTTATACCCGGTGGCACTGGCCGATTTCGGAAATCAGAAGTAAATTTTCCCTCCAATAAGACCATCACCGCTTTAGGCTGACCTTGAAATGTTTTAGGATCGGGCTCCTGTTCCAGTGCCTGCAACGAAAGTAAATAAGGTGTTTTAAACGTTTTACTATAGGGCGAGGAAGTAAGCAGAATGGTTTCCGTTACATCCTTAGCGGCAAGCGTATCTATGGTACTCGCAAACTCACTGCTGATGCCTTCAAGATTTTTTACAATGGGGTGCTTAGAAACAGGTATAAAGATAGGATAGAACAACCATGGTGCTAACTGAATCTGCGCCTGGCCCCCTACATTACCGGCAGCTATTGGTATCTGCGTACAGTTCATATCGGCAATGAGGTCATAATTAATGCGCACGCCGTAACGGAACAACTGATCGTCTAGATTCAATTGTTTAGGGAACGACAGCTGTTGACCGCCCTTACCACGCAGGCTGTCCAACTCGGCACTTACCTGGTCTATCGCCCACAGTACGCTTCCACCCCGCATTACGTACTGGTCTATCTTAAATTTTTCGGCCTCGGTAAAAGGCCTGTCGGGTTTGGGTATAACGAGTAGCTTAAGCTTTTGAAGATCAGCAAAAGCAATGTTTTGCAGGTTGATCCGACCAACTTCAAAGCCGTCTGACAAAGTTTTCAAGGCATCATTCAGCTGCAGGTCGGTCAGCTCCTTATGTCCTTCTGTAAACCCAATTTGCGGCTTGCCCCCGCTTACCACTTTTTTAATAGCTGATACAAAGCCATACTCCAGGTTTTGGATGGAGTTATTTAAAACCTCATCGGGCGATAAACCGATACGGTTTTGTAAGAGCTTAACAGCGATATGTCTGTTATCCGAGGCTACCACGGCTCCGGGAAAGATCAATTTTTGAGTGAGGCCGTTATCTGTCTTAACGCTCAAGTTGGTCGGCTCAATCCCCTGCCCCTGCAGATCCTGAACCACTTGTTCCTGCTGACTTTCGCTGGCATCTTTAAGCGGGTCTACAAATTCAAACTGAAGTTTATGATGACTATACGCCTCCAGGTCATTCAGCATATCTTTTGTGGCCCGTTGCAGTCGTTTAAAACCAGCCGGAAAATTATCGCCCTGCAAATAGACAGTAACTTTTACCGGCTGCCGCAGGCTATCGAGTATGCCCCTGCTAATAGGTGATATGGTAAACCTTTTCTCTTTAGTAAAATCAAAACGGGTAAAGGCCACCTGCGAAATGATGCCAATTACAATGAGCACGCCCAGGCCCAGCGGCAACCCTGCCCGCACAAAGCTCTTTTGCCTTTGTTTTACAACTGCCAGCAAGGCTAGCCAGATAAAAAAGCCGGACAACACGATAAAGTATCCCAAGTCCCGCGTATCCAACACACCACGACTCACCGATTCATAATGCGATGTTATCCCCAACTCCTGCAAACCGAGATTTTGTAAGGAAAGCAGCTGACTAAGTGAATCAAAGCCACTAAATACAAAGAAACATAGGAATACGGCAATGGTAAAAGCAATGATTTGGTTACGGGTAATAGCCGAGGCAAACAACCCTATTGCACAAAAGGAAGCGCCCAGCAAGAACAGTCCTATATAAGAACCGATAACAGCGCCGCTATCAATATTACCCTGTGGGGCACCTAAAACACCCACAGAATAATAGTAAACCAGCGTAGGTATTAATGCAAAAAGCACTAACAGCACGCAGGCAAAATATTTACCCAAAATGATCTGCCAATCTGTTAAGGGGCGAGTTACCAATAACTCAAACGTGCCTTCCCGGCGCTCCTCAGCCATAGAACGCATAGTTATGGCAGGTATCAGAAACATAAACAGGTAAGGGGCCGTACTGAAAAGGCTTTCCAAACTGGCGTATCCGTATTCAAGAATACTGGTATCCGGAAAAACCCAAAGAAATAAGCCAAGCACCAGCAAAAAAACGCCGATAGTTACATAGGCTACTAATGAACTGAGGTAAGAACTAATCTCCTTTTTTAGAATACTGTACATGCCTGTGTAATAAAGTTAAAGATGTTAAAAGTGTTAAAGAGGTTAAAGTATGTTATAATGGTTGAAAAGGTTAAAAGCGTTAAAAAGTTAAACTGCTAAAGTGATTAGCTTGTTTGCTGTTTACTCTTAAGGTATGATATGTATCCGTTCAACAGTCTGAAACATTCATTGTACTTTTCCCTCAACTTATTTAAATCGTCTCCAGTAATTAATCTTTCATCATAGGCGCAAATTAAATGATCCAGTACTTCATTTAATGAACCTCTTGAGTTCCGGCAGCATTTGACGTTATCCACGTAATGAAATCTTCCATGTCCCTCAGCAATATTAGCGGTTAGTGATCTTGAAACCCGTTTCAATTTATCAACCAATCGAAATTCTTCGTTTTTAGGAAATTGCCGGATATGTTCATACACATCCTTTCTAAACGCTCGACATTTTTTCCATACCTCCAAATCTTCAAAACTGCTCATTTTACTGATCTAACTTAAACAATATAATAGTATGCCTCTTAATTCATCCCGCCACCTCAGCCTTTCTAACTTCTTTAACTTTACCCTAACTCATTTTAACTTTTTTAACCTAGTCTAACCCTTTTAACTTAATTTAACTTACTCTAACTCAATTTAACATTTCTAACTAGATCTAACCTTTTTAACTACTTTAACTTATTTAACTTCCTTTAACCTAACTCAACGCCACCCGAAGCGGTATGCAATACGGAAGGCAGTAAACCGTAAGTCATGATCCGACCAGTTTTCGTAGCGGAAGCCTACTTCTATAGCACTTTTAGTACCGGTTATAGGGGCTGTGAAACCAGGGCCAATGGCAAATGCAAACAGGTTGCGGCGGTTGTAACCGGTTTCAATGGTATTGCCTACTTCGCCATCAACAAAAAAATTGGGGCCCAGAAAATACCTGATTCCTCCTTTTAAGGGCACAAAGGTCTCTGCTCCCGATGGCAGATCGAGTGCATAAACAATTCCTTTTTTATAGTAGATCTGGTCGATGCCTCCAGTTAAAAGCAGACCTACATGAGCCGAAAGCGGAATCTCTATTCTGCCTGAAGCACCTATACCTATAGTAAATACGCCGCCAGTGGGTATAGGTATTTCAACGCCCGCGCTTACTGCCTTTAGTGATCGCTCTTGTGCTTTTAACTGAACAAATGATAGAACGGCAAAAAAAATAAAGACAAGTTTTTTCATCAGGCGACTGTAACGATCAATTGTTGGTTAGTTTGATGAAGATATTTTCGAGGCTGTCCTGCTGATGTGCTGCGCGAAGGCCGCCAAGGCTATCATCAGCCACAATTTTTCCTTTTTTGATGATGATCACTTTATCACAAACCGCCTCTACCTCCTGCATAATATGCGTGGACAGGATAACGGTTTTAGTTTGGCCCAGGTCCCTGATGAGTTGCCTGATGCCAATCAGCTGGTTTGGATCGAGACCAGAGGTCGGCTCATCGAGGATTAGCACTTCGGGATCATGCAGAATAGCCTGCGCCAGTCCAACGCGCTGCCGGTAGCCTTTTGACAGCTGCCCTATTTTTTTATGCTGCTCGGGACCGAGGCCCGTTCTTTCAATTACTTCCGCAATCTTTACGGGAGCATTTTCAATCCCATGCACATCAGCAATAAAGCCCAGTGATTCTTTTACATACATATCTGTATACAGCGGATTGCTTTCGGGCAGATAACCGATCCGCCTGCGAACATCCAGCGGTTGTGAAACTACATCATATCCGGCTACCGAAGCAGATCCTGAACTCTGGGGAATAAAGCACGTCAGGATTTTCATGGTGGTCGATTTGCCTGCGCCATTAGGGCCGAGAAAGCCAAGTACGCCTTTTTCCGCGCTAAAGCTAATATCGTCTACCGCTTTTTGTGCGCCATAAACCTTCGTCAAATGTTCCACACGTATGCTCATAGTGTCAAATGTAGATATGTGATTTGAAAAATGAGGTACCGTACCTTATTTTTTACCTTTATTAATGTAATTCAAAAACTTTGAATACTGTTTTTGCTTCCCCAAAGTTAAGGCACTAAAATGAAGCGCTTTTTACGTATACCAACGCATATTTTGTTCTATTGCAGCGATGCCCGGCGACAAAATAGCGTTTATTGCTCAGCACCAGACCCGTTTTTACTTTTGCACTTATTCAAAAAAACTATCTTTGCCCCTGTTATGAGCAAGACAACCGACGAATTATTTAAAAATGTAATTGCACATGCCAAAGAGTATGGCTTTGTTTTTCCTTCGAGCGAGATTTATGATGGTTTAAGTGCTGTGTACGACTATGGCCAAAACGGCGCCGAATTAAAGAACAACATTAAAACTTACTGGTGGAAATCAATGGTGCAGCTTAACGAGAACATCGTTGGTATTGACTCTGCCATATTTATGCATCCTAAAATCTGGGAAGCAAGCGGTCACGTGGGCGGCTTTAATGACCCCATGATCGACAATAAGGATTCTAAAAAACGTTACCGCGCTGATCAGCTGATCGAAGATAAAATTGCGCGTTACGACAAAGATAATAAAACAGACAAAGCCGAGTTGCTGCAAAAAGAGCTTGATGAAGCCCTGAAAAACGATGACCTTACTCGCCTGCGCGACCTGATTGTTGAGCACGAGATTGCCTGCCCGGTAAGCGGAACGCGCAACTGGACCGAAGTACGCCAGTTTATCCTGATGTTCAGCACACAAATGGGTGCTGTTGCTGATGATGCTGACGTGATCTATCTCCGTCCGGAAACTGCCCAGGGTATTTTCGTAAACTTCCTGAATGTGCAGAAAACCGGGCGGATGAAAATCCCGTTTGGTATTGCCCAAATAGGTAAAGCTTTCCGTAATGAGGTAATCGCCCGTCAGTTCATTATCCGTATGCGCGAGTTTGAACAAATGGAGATGCAGTTCTTTGTTCGCCCCGGCACAGAAATGGAATGGTATAACAAATGGAAAGAAACCCGCTTAAAGTGGCATCTTGCCCTTGGCACTGATTCTGCTAAATATCGTTACCACGATCATACCAAGTTGGCTCACTACGCTAACGCCGCTGTAGATATTGAGTATCAATTTCCATTCGGCTTTAAAGAGGTTGAAGGTATTCACAGTCGCACAGATTTCGACCTGAGCCAGCATCAGAAATTCTCGGGCAAAAAAATGCAATACTTCGACCCAGAGATCAACCAGAACTATGTGCCTTACGTGATTGAAACCTCAATCGGCCTGGATCGTATGTTCCTGCTCACATTGATTAATGCTTATGAAGAAGAGGACCTGAGCGTTGAGGGTAAACAAGACAGCCGCGTAGTATTACGCCTGCATCCTTGCCTCGCTCCTGTTAAGGCCGCCATTTTCCCGTTAACAAAAAAAGATGGCTTGCCTGAAAAGGCCCGTGAGATCATGGATCGCCTCAAGGTTGATTTCCAACTGCAGTATGAGGAGAAGGATGCAATCGGTAAACGCTACCGCCGCCAGGATGCGATTGGTACACCGTTCTGTATCACTGTTGACCACCAGACTTTAGAAGATAATACCGTAACCATCCGTTACCGCGATAGCATGAAACAGGAACGTGTTCCGGTTGAACAGTTGGACAAGATCATCGGTGATCTGGTTAGCTGGAAGAATGTATTAGTACAATAAGCTGAAAGCCTTTTAGAGGTAAAAGTTGAAAGGCGAAAGGTAAAAGGTTTTATAGGGGGTCCGCTTGGTGATAGGCGGACCTTTTGTTTTTGTGACCAAAGAAAAGGCCGTCTCAATTTTCAGCTTGAGACGGCCTTTTGATCGCTAAATTCCTACAGCGTTCTATTAGCTGTGTAATATCTCGTGCTTCAGCAGCGCTTCGCGATCGGTTTTTGGCGCTTTATGCGGTTCATGCAAGTAGGCAGTGTGGTCCACGTTATCTTCTGTTTTACCGGTGTCGGCACCTTTGTTACCTCCTATCATGTTACGAAGCCGGGTAAATTGGCCAGTCATTTGTTGCATCATAGATGAGCCTTTGCCGGATATAAGCAAATAGGCAAGGCCGCCCACAGCAACAGATCCCAATGTAATAGATGCGATCAACGCGCTATTATCATTCTTTACAAACGGATTTTTCATAAGCCTTATTCATTTAAATTGTCAGAAAACGCGGCACACGTCGCGTTCCGTTTTTCACCTTATACTTATTTGCGTCAGATAGCGGCGGAGCTTCTGTTAAATAATCCCAGAATAAGTGCTATTATAGCAATTACTAACAGAACGTGTATTAAACCTGTTGCCGAATAAGCAAATACACTAATCGCCCATCCTATAATCAGAACAACGGCGATGATATACAATATAGATCTCATAGATAGATAATTTGTTACTTGTATATAGGTTTAAAAACCGTGCCAGTTTTTTAACTGAAAGGAAAAATATAAAAGTTAAAAGTTTTTTTTAGGTCGAAGGAAAGACTTTGGAAGAAGACAGGCCCCAAACAAATGCCTGTGTACTCAGGAGATAAAGGTTTAATACCCGTTAAACATTTATAACACACGCGGCACATGGCTGTTGCGCAACGAACAGTTAACGAGCAATAAATAAGTGCGAAGAGCTTTTATTGTCTGCCTAATAAGTTCCGCGGTTAGAGCAGGGTCTCTCGAAGAGGACCCTGCGACCGTTACATCACTCATTTTGCGGAATCTTCCCAAGCCAATAGTCACGATAGTCCATCATGTTTAAACATGAATGCCGCTTATCATCAAGATAAAAATTGGCACTGCTGTGCGGGTAATCTGTAAATTCGGAACATAGGCTCCATTTCCCCATCACAGGGTTATGATGAATATAGTCAAGCTTCTGGTTTAAAAACTTATTGGTAAAAACAGGCTTTGCATCAAATGACGGTTCAAATGCACGATGCTTTTGCCCTTTACTTTTTTCAATTTCCGAACACCCATCACGTAGTATTAACAGTATATCGTTTCGCTGCTGCTCATTTAGCCTTTTTATCAACTCATAAGCCATGAAACGCTTGCCATTGCTCACCATTTTATTTAAATCAACAGTAAGATCCTCCAAATACAACAGCAAATGGACATGATTTGGCATAATTACAAATGCGAGCGTCTGCACTTGAGCCCGTCTACTTATAAATTCAAGCCAGTTATAAACGAGATCGTAAGAATTGGTCAGCTCAAACAGCGGAAGCCATTTATAACATGTAAAAGTCAGGAACCAACATGGCTCTGCTAAATTGTGATTCGTTTAACGGACATCAATCAATTTATTATAGTTGTCAGCTGGGCGTATAGAGCAGGGTCCTCTTCGAGAGACCCTGCTCAGACGGATATAGATGTTTCTCGAGCCAATCCGGTTCGGTGGTTTTTTCGGCTATCGTTTCAGCAGGGTCTCTCGTAGAGGACCCTGCCCCCCTTCCCAAATTTACGCCTACCTATCCCCTACTTACCGACAAGTAATAATCCAGCGTTTCAACCTCCTTGGCCATAAATTGGGGGTTATTCAGTTGTGTACGTAATCGTTCTATGAATGATTTAGCTTCTAACACGCCTGGTTTAAACCATGGAAACTCTTCAGTGAGCGACATTAATTTAGCCAGTGCCTTTACCATGTCACCATCGCTTAAAATACGGCCGGCATGTTCGAGCCTGAAAACCGGGCAATAGTAATATTCCACTGCCATGGCATCCCAATCGCTTAACTGGCGGTTGTCCGTTTTGAGATAAAGGGTTGCAAACACTGATGAATCCAGGTATCCCTCGCCAAAACAAAAGAAATTGAGCAGAGGGATTTCTTTGCCGAAAACCGCAACTTTATTGTTCAACACAAATTGAATAAGCTGATGCGCACGCTCTTTGTCAGCTTCGTTATCAGACAAATGCAAAATATTGGCATACTCCACAACAACATGCTGATGATCGGGCTTGCACTTGTAGGCATATTCGATATACTTTCGGGCGTCGTCAAGGTTATATAATAGCCGATGCGTTTTTGCCAGTGCAATAGCCAATCGCACATCCTTTAAGTCCTCAGTCTTGACATCTTGTTCCTGAAACTTAAAGCTCTTTACGGGAAAGCGGTCGTTGTTGTACCGTTGCACAACCTGCCATTTCGCTAACTTGTTCAGTTCGGTTTCATCCCAAAAACTAAAGAGCAGTGACCGTCTGTCCCAGGATGAGTGAATAGTCTTCCACTCATTGTATACGGCATTAAAGGCCTCATGGGGTTCGAAGGTGTCCCCTGTTTGGGGATCAGTTAAATTGTTATTAAATTTCAGAGCTGGGTCGGCGTAATATCTCCGGAAGGAATCGTGCAATTCCACTTCAAAATTTTGTGGTGTAGCATCAAAACTAAAGTTCTTTCTCACAAAATCCTGATAGCCTGAGTCTACTGTTGTGCCATTATTTGCATTGTGGGCTGGTCCATGTTCCGAGCCACTTTTTAAGCCTTCCTGCACCTCATTTTCGGCAGCAGTAGCTCCTTTTTTAAATAATTTTCTAAATAAATTCACTGGCTTATAAAGAATGATTAAGGTATTGGGAAAGATATTTTTGCATAATGCACAAAGCCTCACCTTCTAGGCAAATTAATGTCTGGATAAGATTTAGCATCAGGAGCTAATATACTATTTCCTAAATAATAGTAACGCCAGCATGAATAATAAGGTCATTTACCTCTAATTCAGCAGCATACCATCGGTTAAAGAATAATTATAAAATAGAACAGGGCCTCCTTCCCTAAGGCCCTGTTGTGATAGAGGGTTAATTACTAATAAATTACTTTTGCGCGGCAGGAGCAGTACCCATACTATTACCGCCCGAAAAATCTTTGAAAAAGTCTACCTGGCCGGCTTTGTTAAATCCCCATACCTGGTGTATATCCTGACTGATCTTTTGACCATCCCTGGTAAATGAGTTCACTGCCCAGATAAGTACAAAATCAGCATTCTTATCTACAGACTTTACCCCCATAAAGGCATCCATAGATACCTTTAAATCACTTATGGAATTGCGGAGCTGTTTAACCGCATCAAAAAAGGCTTGTTTCCCGTTAATTTTACTGCCATCAGCCATTTCTGCGTGGATAGTATCTGCTATCACCGGATCTGCCGGATCCAGCTTGTTATCTTCAAACGACTTCCATGCCTGTAGCACCTTTTCAACATATTTGGAGTCTAATTTAAAATTAGATGAAAAGGTAGCAGTATACGGCATTGACTGGCCAAACGCTATAAACGGCGTAACCAAAATTAATAACACAATTAACTTTTTCATTTTTCTAAAGATTAGAGTTAACAATCAGGTTCATTAAGCCACTTATGTTATTCTTAGATCGTTATTCAAGTGGTTACCGGAAAATTTTTGTAAAAGTAGATCGGGAAGGATGATGAAGGCTTAAGAATGGAAGTAGCTCACTTAAAAATACCTCCTTTAGGGCTAATTGCAAAATTTATTGGCACCGAAAGTTGAATATGTACGCATTTTGGGTATCTGATTAGTGCTCCTAATGTGGCACCGATCCTGCCATCTGTCCACCTTGTTTTTGCGTGACTTCACAGCATTAAAAACAAACAGCAAAGATTATGCGGAGCGGACTGCTTCACGTTGCCTAATTGATATTTTTTTATAGATTTACTAACCTATTTAATCTCCCACTTATGTTTGATGCAAAAACACTTGCTGTAAATATCCGCAAGGCTCGGTTGTTTCGCAATTATACGCAAGAGTACCTGGCCTATAAACTGGGCTTGTCTCAAAATGCTTACAGCAAAATAGAGCTGTGTCAAACAATGGTGTCGGTTGAAAAGCTATTAAAGATTGCCGAAATACTGGAAGTCGACTTTCTAAAGCTGCTGAACAGACAAGGCATCAGTGCCGATATTGAAACAGTAAGCAAGATTCCCATTGTACCACAATTGCTTGACGTGATTTGCCGCACCACCGGTATGGGCTTTGCGGCTATTGCCAGGGTAACAGATGAACAATGGGTAGCCTGTAGCGTACTTGATAAAATTTCCTTCGGGTTAAAGCCAGGCGACGAGCTTAAACTGGAGACCACTATTTGTAACGAGATCAGACAAAGTAAAGAATCGGTGATCATTGACCATGTATCTGCCGACTCATACTTTTGCAATCATCCGGTACCCGCCATGTATGGCTTTCAGAGTTATATTTCAGTGCCCATCTTCCGTCAGGACGGCAGCTTTTTTGGCACGCTTTGTTCTATCGATCCCAAGCCCGCAAAATTGAATAATCCCGAAACTATAGGCATGTTCAATCTCTTTGCGCAACTCATTTCCTTTTATGTTGACTCTATTGAACGTGTCGCCTTTGCCCGGGATACGCCGTTTAACGAAAGCAAGAAAGCGGACCTTCAAAAACAGCTGACTGAGGCTTTGGGCACTCAACTTCCGGACGCAATTCAGAAGGTTTTGAGCGGACATAAAGATTAAGGCCACCAACATACTAAGCAGCAGCAAATTATTACCTTAGCGGCCAAACCATTTAACGCTAATGACCCGATTAAACCTTACCTGCCTGCTGCTTTTGTTGGCATCACTGGCATTTGGCCAGCCTGATCTTAAATTGTGGTACAATCAACCTGCTAAAGTTTGGACAGAAGCCCTTCCCCTGGGCAATGGACGACTTGGCGCTATGGTGTTTGGCCGGCCCGAAAATGAATTAATACAACTAAACGAAGCCACCCTATGGTCTGGCGGGCCAGTAAAGCATAACGTTAACCCCGATGCCTATAAGTATTTGCTGCAAACACGGGAGGCGCTGCTAAAGGAAGAAAACTATGAAAAGGCTGCACAGCTTGCCCGTAAAATGCAAGGCGTCTATTCCGAATCGTTCGAACCGCTGGGCGATGTATCTATTCATGAAGATTTTGACAATAAGCCTATAGCGCATTATTATCGCGACCTTAACATTAGCGATGCTATTGCCACTACCCGTTTTACTGTTGATGGTATAGATTATACGCGCCAAATGTTTATTTCCGCGCCCGATCAGGTAATCATTCTGCATTTTACCAGCGGCGCTAAAGGCAAGCTTAACTTCAGCCTAAACACCAAAAGCCAGCTTAAATTTCAGAATGGCCTATTAAATAGTTCTACCCTGGCTATGCGTGGTAAAGCTCCTGCGCACACTGATCCTAACTATGTTAATTATAACAAAGAGCATGTTGTTTATAACGACAGTACCCATTGCCGGGGCATGCGTTTTATATTACTCGCTCGCGCTATTGGTGACGGAACAGTTAGCGTTGATACAACCGGCATCAGTGTAAAAAATGGTTCAGACGTTACGGTATACCTTTCTGCCGCTACAAGCTTCAACGGCTTTGATAAATGCCCCGATAAAGATGGCAAAGATGAAACGGCAATAGCTGAACGGTACTTATCTGGGGCCATAAAAAAGGGCTTTAGTAATATTTTGCAGGACCATCTGAAAGACTACCATTATTTTTTCGATCGTGTAAACTTCCAATTAAAAGACACTACCATTAACGGTCATCAGGCCGAGCCTACCAATGAGCGCTTATTAGCTTATACGGACGGTGGCATTGACCATGGGCTGGAAACGTTATATTATCAGTTCGGCCGATATCTGCTCATCTCCTGCTCAAGACCAGGCGGACCGCCCGCGAATTTACAAGGGATCTGGAATAATAGTGTAAGACCACCATGGAGCTCTAACTACACGATCAATATCAACACCCAGATGAATTATTGGCCGGCAGAAATGGCCAACCTTGCGGAAATGCATGAACCGATGTATGGGTTTATTAAGGATCTTTCTGTTACGGGCCGTGCCACAGCCCGCGAATTTTATCATGCAGATGGCTGGATGGCACATCATAACAGCGACATCTGGGCACTTTCAAACCCCGTTGGAGATATGCGTGGCGATCCTAAATGGGCCAACTGGGCTATGGGATCACCATGGCTCTGCGAGGACCTATGGCAACATTACCAGTTTTCGCTCGATAGCGCTTTTTTAAGGAATACTGCGTATCCGCTCATGAAAGGCGCCGCGCAGTTTTGCCTGAGCTGGCTGGTTAAAGATAAAGACGGCTACCTGGTAACAGCGCCCGCCCTATCCCCCGAAAACGACTTTATTGATGATAAAGGGCGGCACGGAAGTGTGTCGATAGCTACTACGATGGATATGGCCATTATTCGCGACTTGTTTGATCATGTGTTAGCTGCAACCGACGTTTTAAAAACTGACAAAGCCTTCCATGAACTGATTGCATCAAGCAGGGCCAAACTTTATCCTTTCCATATTGGTAAAAAAGGGAACTTGCAGGAGTGGTATAAGGATTGGGAAGATGTTGATCCGCATCACCGCCATGTATCACATTTGTTTGCCTTGCATCCTGGCACCCAAATTTCGCCGCTCACTACGCCGCAACTTGCAGCTGCTGCCAAAAGAACGCTGGAGCTGCGCGGCGACGAAGGAACTGGCTGGAGCCTGGCCTGGAAGATCAATTTCTGGGCACGCTTACGTGACGGCGACCACGCCTACAGGCTTTTAAGAGATTTGCTTCGAGCTGCAGAAATAAAGAAAACTGAGGGCCAACCGGGGCATGTGGGTAATGGCTCGGGCGCTTATCCTAACCTGTTTGATGCGCATCCGCCCTTCCAAATAGACGGCAACTTTGGCGGCGTAGCCGGCATGACCGAAATGCTGCTGCAAAGCCAGAATGGCGAAATTGACCTATTGCCTGCCCTTCCGGACCCGTGGGCAACCGGGGAAATCAAAGGTCTGCGGGCAAGAGGCAATGTTGAAGTAGATATTCAATGGTCAAACCATCGGTTAACCTCTGCTAAGCTTAAACCTTATTCTACAGGGTTAGTGCGGATCAGAAGCAAACAACCGATAAAGGTGGCTAATGTAAAAACGCAGCATACTGAAACGGCAAACGGTTATTTAACAACTTTTACGGCTGTTAAAGGAAAGACTTACGAAGTAACAGGGAATTGATTATAATATTGCATGCTTCGGTATAGCAATGGCTAACCGAAGCATTTTCATAATTAAACCTCCGGTTCCTGTTGGCTTAAGCAATGGAAGCTGCCCAGTCCCCAGATAATATCAGTTGAGTCGATGCCGATAACTTTACGATCAGAGAAGCATTGCTGCAGGATATCAACGGCTCGAACGTCGTTTTTGTCACGGTAAGTTGGCACCGCTACGATGTTATTGCCAATGTAGAAATTAGCGTAAGAAGCTGGCAAACGCGTATCTTCATAATGCACCGTACCTGGCATTGGCAGTTCAATAACGTTTAGCTGTTTGCCGTTGAGCAGGCGCATGCTTTTGAGGGTCTGAAGGTTTTCTTGCAGGATGTGGTAATTCTCGTCGTTTTTGTCTTCCTCAACTACGGTAACTACCGTATCCTCGTTCACGAAACGGGTAATATCATCAATATGGCCGTCGGTATCATCCCCCACAATACCGTCGCCCAACCACAGGATCTGCTCCACGCCGTAATAATTGCGCAGATAGCCCTCAATCTGGTCCTGGTTCAAATGCGGATTGCGATTTTCGTTGAGCAAACAGGCAGTAGTGGTTAAAAGCGTGCCTTTACCATTAAAATCGACCGAGCCACCTTCCATCACAATACCGGGGTGAAAAACGGGCAAGCCAAAATGCTCAGCTATTTTGGTTGGTACCACATCATCAAGATCAAAGGGAGGATATTTGCCGCCCCAGGCATTGTAACCCCAATCTACAATAACTTTTTGCTTGGTCTGTTCATTGATCAGAAATGCCGGACCATGATCACGGCACCAGGCATCATTGGTAGGGAACAAAAAGAATTCTACGCGACCCAAATCAACACCGGCCTCTGCCAACTGCTTTTGTGCCAAAACCTTCATCGCCTCATCATTGACATTGATCCTGACCAATTCACCTTCAGTCAGCGCTTTGATAAACTGTATATAGGAAGGATAAATAGTATCGATCTTGCCGGGCCATGAAGCTTCCTTATGAGGCCAGCTCAGCCAGGTAGCCGTATGTTTATGCCATTCAGCAGGGAAATGAAAGCCGTTTTGAGAGGGGAAATTATAGTCGATGGTCGATGGTCGATGGTCCATGGAATTAAATGTTAAAGTGAGTTTCTTAAAGAGGTTATCATTCTAACTAAAGATTGATAATCATCATATAGCTTTTGGAAATCAGCCTGTGAGATAAAGTTTCTACGCTTAGCTATAAATAAACAAGCCACTACTTCTATAGCTAATCGTAAAGAGTAATTTAAAAATGATTTAAATGTCGGATCGCTTTGTCCTGTACAACCTTCAGCAATATTCAAAACCATAGAATCTGCAGCTCTTTTTATTTGACTGGTTAATACAAAAAGTTCATCCTTTGGAAATGAACTTTTTGTTAACAGATGCATCTTCAGATAAATCTAAAGCTTTTTGCCAAACTTGTAAATCTTCAAATTTGAATGCCACTTGGACAAGGCTATGGACTATGGTCTATGGACCATCGACTAATCTATTAATCTGTTAGTTATCGGCTGATACGTTTCCACACGTCTGTCGCGGAAGAACGGCCAGTGTGTGCGGTAGTAGTCCGTTTTGCTCAAGTCCAGTTCCTGAACAATCACTTCCTCATTATCATGCGAAGCCTGGTACATAACTGAACCGAATGGATTAGCAACAAAAGAGCCACCCCAGAATTTTAATCCGGCTTCTTCGCCAACACGGTTCACGCTTACTACGTGTACACCGTTAGCTACGGCATGCGAACGCTGGATAGTTTGCCATGCGTTGTATTGTTCAACATTGGTAGCATTGTCCTGCGTGCCGGCCCAGCCGATAGCTGTTGGGTAGAACAATATTTCGGCACCCATCAAAGCGGTTATGCGTGCAGCTTCGGGATACCATTGATCCCAGCAGATAAGTACGCCAATGGTGGCAAATTTAGTTTTGAAAACCTTGTAACCGAGATCGCCCGGGGTAAAGTAAAATTTTTCGTAAAAGCCCGGATCATCCGGAATGTGCATTTTGCGGTATTTACCCAGATAAGCACCATCGGCATCCAGTACCGCAGTGGTGTTATGATAAAGCCCTTGAGTACGCTTCTCAAACAGCGACGCAATGATCACTACACCAAGTTCGGCAGCAACCTTTGAAAGTTCATCTGTCGACGGTCCGGGAATAGCTTCTGCAAACTGAAAATTGTCGTAATTCTCCTCATCACAGAAATACAATGAGGTAAACAATTCCTGCAAACATACAATCTGTGCACCCTTGGCTGCAGCCTCACGAACCTTTTGAATAGCGTTCTCCAAGTTCTGCTGTTTATCTACTGTACAGCTCATTTGCACTAAACCAACTTGTACTTTACTCATCTTCTGAAAAATTTGCGCAAAGGTACATATTTAGTTTGTTGGTTCATTTGTTCATTTGTCATCGGCAGTTAATTAGTTAGGTGGTTGATTGGGTTGATTGAGTTAAGTAGTTGATTAGGTTGACTAAGTTAAGCTATTAGGTATTTATAACACACGGCAACGCCGATACCCCCAGGACAAAGCGGGCTATAGACTCTGCCCCATAGGCCAGGGTTTGAAACCCTGGGGCTAAAAGTTATCCATCAAGGCATTATAACCTCTTACTACTTTAACATTTTTAACTGCTTTAAGCTTTTTCAACAACTTTAACCTTTCTAACTTTTTTAACAACTCTAACCCTTTTAACGCTCTTTAACAATCTCACCCAATCAACTTAATCAACTAACCGTTATCTTTGCCGCCGAAATGACAGACATTGAAGAAGTAGTAGACGAAGGTACCGAGCATAAAACCTGGAAGGGTAAATTGTGGAGCGTTATTAAGATCATCCTCATTATAGCGATTACCGGTGGTTTGCTTTACTGGGTATTCAGCAAGGTTCCTTTTCAAAAAATCAAATACCGGCTCACTCATGCAGACCGCGCATGGCTTATCGCCGCCATTGGGAGCTATGGGGTGTCTGTACTGTTTTCTTCATGGCGTTTGCTTAGCTTTTTTAAATCCATCCATCTCCGGCTCGACTGGCGCTTTAACCTGCGACTATACTTTCTCGGCTTATGTTATAACGTACTGCTACCGGGTGGCATCGGTGGCGACGGCTACAAAATTTATCTGCTCCACAAACGTTATAAACTGCCCACAAAAAAGGTTTTTTGGGCCATTTTGTTCGACCGCTTGAGCGGCCTTTGGGCGATAGGAGCTATTGTGGTGGCACTTATCGTTCTCATTCCTAACTTCCCAATTCACTTAGGCATTCCGCTTAGCATCTTTTTAGTAGGTAGTGCCATTTACTATATTGTAGCAGTTAAGTTCTTTAAAGAATATACTCACAATTTCTTTTCGGCCCATGGCAAGGCTATCGGTGTTCAAACCATGCAGTTGGTTACCATTATCTGTCTTTTATTGGCGCAGGATTACACTGGCAAATTTGCGCCATACCTGTTGTCGTTTTTGTTTTCGTCGTTGGCTGCCATAATTCCTTTTAGCCTTGGTGGCGGTGGCGTGCGTGATGCACTGTTCTTAACTGTTTCCAAACAATTTAATCTGGCCCAGGACATGGCCGTTTACCTCAGCTTTGGCTTTTATCTTATTTCTATTATTGTGGCGCTGGCTGGTATTTACTTTGTGCTGAAGCCCGCGAGCCTGGAAAAAGGACTTCCGCCGGTGGAAGAAAATTAGCATTTCAAGCAATCAGAAATTACTAAATTTACGTTACTCACAGACCAACTGTAAACGTAATGAGCAATTTTAATGATTTCAATAATCCGCAGGTCGCTGCGCTACCGCGCCATTTAAAGCAATTTATCGTAGATCAGCATTACGAGCATTATACACCTGTTGACCACGCGGTTTGGCGGTATGTAATGCGGCAAAATTACAGTTACCTAAAAGACGTAGCTTATTACCCCTATATACCTGGCTTGCAGAAAGCCGGTCTCACGATCGAAAAAATTCCTAGCCTGCAGGAAATGAATGATGCGCTGGCCAAAATTGGCTGGGGCGCCGTTACGGTCGACGGTTTTATTCCGCCCGCTGCTTTTATGGAATACCAGGCCTACCGCGTGCTGGTTATTGCTGCTGATATACGCCAACTAAAACATATTGAATACACCCCTGCGCCCGACATTATCCATGAATCAGCCGGACATGCGCCTATTATTGCCGATCAGGACTACCATAATTACCTCAGTTACTTCGGCTCCATTGGCGCAAAGGCCATTTTTTCGGCGCAGGATTTTGAACTTTACGAAGCTATCAGGGCACTCTCCATTTTAAAAGAAATGCCTGATGCTGATCCTAATGAGATCAGGCAAGCAGAAGAGCTGGTTGATTACCGGCAGGCTAACCTGGGCGAACCTTCAGAAATGGCACTACTTAGCCGTTTGCATTGGTGGACGGTTGAATATGGCTTGATAGGAACACTGGAGAACCCCAAAATTTACGGCGCAGGCTTGCTATCGTCTATTGGAGAAAGCGCCAGCTGCATGCAGGATAAGGTAAAAAAGCTTTGGTACACCATAGATGCTGTTAATTATCCCTTTGATATCACCCAGCCCCAGCCGCAGCTATTTGTTACACCAACGTTTCAAAACCTCATCGATGTACTGGAAAAGTTTGCCAATACCATGTCTTTCAGAAAGGGCGGCGTGTTCGGCTTAAAAAAAGCCATTCAGAGCAAAAACACCTGTACCGCAGTTTATAGTTCAGGCTTACAGGTGAGCGGTACTTTTACAGCATACAGGTCTGACGATGAAACCCAGCCTTATTTCATCAAAACTACCGGCCCTACTGCCCTTGCAGTTGACCATAAACAACTGGACGGACATGGTAAAGATTATCATAAGGATGGTTTCAGTTCTCCTGTTGGCCGATTAAAGGACTATGCCAAGCCGCTCGAAGACTTCACAATGGATGAACTTGATGAAATAGGCATAGCTGTAGAAACAGGCCATAAAGCTACCCTCAGTTTTGAAAGCGGCATAACAGTTAATGGAATGGTGCGTGGCATTCTCCGGAATGAAGATAAAATTCAGCTGATTACTTTCACCGAATGCACTGTGAGCGATAAAGAGTGCAGCATTCTTTTTGATCCAGCATGGGGAGTTTATGATATGGCCGTTGGCGAAAAGATCGTTTCAGTATTTTGTGGCGCAGCCGACAAGGAGCATTTTGAGGACGTGGTGTTTAAAGCGAAAACCACCACTCATCATACCTACTATGACGTTGAAGTTAGCGAACTGCATCAATTATATCAGCAGGTGCGTAACTGTCGCTACAATCACTTTAACTACAGTTTTTTGGGCAATGTGTGGCAGCAATTACAACGTGACCATCAGGATGACTGGTTGTGTGCGCTGGAAATACTGGAAATACTTGATCACGGAGATATAGAGCCGCAATTAGCGGCAGAGGTCCGAAGTTTTCTGGAACACAAGGCGGCAACCCAGCCAGAGTTGACCAAGTTGATCAATGACGGTTTCTACCTCATCAAGCATCCTGTTGAACAGAAATTGGTGGTATGATTGATAGTAATAACCCAATTCTTATATTAGCGATCGTTAACCTAAAACGCATCCGGACTATTGATTTTATAATATTGCGTTGTGATACCAGAGCTATCAATCTACGTAGTTGAACATCAGCAGAAAATAAAACATATTTTGGCCGGCGCGTGTTTACTGACACTCTATGAATATTATTATTACAGGCGCCAGCAGCGGGGTTGGCTTTGAAGCTGTTCTTGAACTCACATTAACCAACCAGCATAACGTGGTCGCATTGGCGCGGTCGACCGAAAAATTAACGAAGCTGCTGGAGATTGCGAAAGGTTTAAATCCCGACTGTACACTTTATCCTATAACTTTCGACATTGTCCACGACGAATACGGCGGCCTGCAAAATTTCATCAAAACGCATCTTGGTAACAAACTTGATATACTAATTAATAATGCAGGTGCGTTAATCAACAAATCATTTACCGATTTGGAAGAAACGGACTTTGTGGAGATGCTTCAAAGCAACTTTCTTGGCCATGTACGCATAATCAAGGCTATGCTGCCTTTTATGTCTGCAGGTGGGCATATTGTCAATATTGGCAGCATGGGTGGTTTTCAGGGAAGTGTTAAATTTCCAGGTTTGGTAGCTTATTCGGCTAGTAAAGCTGCATTGCATAACTTAACAGAATGCCTGGCTGCAGAACTTGCTGAGCAAAAGATCAGTGTTAACGGCTTGGCGCTAGGCTCTGCACAAACTGAAATGCTTGAAAAAGCTTTTCCCGGCTATGAATCACCTGTAATGGCCTTTGAGATGGGTAAATACATTGCCGACTTTGCTTTAACCGGAAATAAATTCTTTAACGGTAAAATATTACCTGTGGCATTAACAACCCCTTAACTTTAATTTAAACTACAGATTAGAATATCATTAGATTTTTTTATGTTAGCCTGATCAATTCATTTATGACATTACTGGACTGCCCGAACTGTGCCTGTTACGAAGTAAAAAAGATAAAAAGGAGCTTACTTTTTAAAATATTCACCTTGGGTATATTTAAAAAATATAAGTGTGTGCAGTGCAAAATGGTCTTTCATAGCACCAAAAACGTTAAGTCGGTTAAAAAGAGAAGAATAAGGCAGCTGAAAACTATTTAGCGTTAATAGCAATGCTGCCCTTTCCTGAACCAATGCGGTTTTCAATAATTCAATTAACCTCTTTCTTTAAACCTACACGCATAAAATCGTTTACCACGATCTCGGTCACGTAGCGTTTAATGCCTTCTTTGTCTACGTAGTTACGCGTGCTCAATTTTCCTTCAACGGCTATTTCATCGCCCTTCTTTAAAAACTGCTCGGCTAGCTTAGCCTGTTGTCCCCAAAAAACCAGGTTGTGCCATTGCGTTTCGGTTACCTTCTCCCCTTTGTCGTTCCGATAAGTTTCGTTAGTGGCCAGCGAGAGGCGTACCAAGGTTTTGTTGCTATCAAATACCTTTACTTCCGGATCTATACCCAAATTGCCAACCAAACGAACTGAGTTTCTTAATGTATTCATCTTTATAAAATTTTATTTGTTTTTTGATGATGCAAAGTTGTGCAGGGCGAGCGGCCTTAGTCGGTTAATTACCATTTATAAAAGTATATACATATTTGTAAGCGTTTGCAAACGGATAAGACATTGAGTATCTTTGCTATCATGAGCCAGGAGAGAGTTTGTTTAGACTGCGGAACACCGTTACATGGCAGGGCCGATAAAAAGTTCTGCAATGACCAGTGCCGCAATAATTACAACAACCAGTTAAACAGCAGCAGTTCAAACCTAATGCGCAATATCAACAACATCCTACGCCGCAACCGCCGCATCCTGGAAGAACTGAACCCAACCGGTAAAACGAAAGTCCCCCGTAAAAAACTGGCTAGCAAAGGTTATGATTTTGATTACCTAACCAGCATCTACCAAACTCAAAATGGCAAAACCTATCATTTTTGTTATGAGTATGGTTATTTGCCTTTGGATAATGATGAAGTGCTGCTGGTTAAGCGGGAGGAAAAGGCGGAATAAGCGTTTAATGGACGCAGGGTTCTTCTCCGAGGGACCCTGCTCGGACAGAAAGTACTCCACCCGCTATGCCATGCTATATTACGTCAGGATGAATGGATTTCATATATTTACCCTAATAACCTTGCCCGAATTCACAAATGAAAAAGCTTTTTATAATTATAATTGGATTATTAGTAATAGCATTAGGAATTGGAATGTTCTTTTTTGGCGCTTCAATGTTTACATATCGAGGCGGCGCGCTAAACCCAATAATCAGCAAAGCTGGTGAGCTTTCTTTTATTTTTTGGCTCCCTACTATAGTTGTAGGTTTAGTTATAATATTAGGCTCAGTCATTAGCACAATATTTCAAAAAAAATAATCCGCAATTCTGGCGCAAGTTTGCAGCGTGAGCAATACGGGCTGAGTACTTGTGCCTTCTTTGTCACCATCACACATCCTCATACTCCTTTACAGGAGGATGATATTTAGTACCCAACCCTGGCGCAAGTATGCAGCGATAGCCAATGCGGGCTGAGTACTTGTGCCTTATTTGTCTGAACCAGAATTTACCGAATTTAAGAATGAACAGAATTTGGAGGCATAGCTTGTCCACAAGGAAGATTTGGTTGAAAATTAAGGCACAAGTACTCCACCCGCTATGCCACGCTGCATACTTGCGCCAGGATAGGGATAGATAAGAAGACCCTTAAACGTCTTGAAGATATCGAAGCCCTCCCCGATACCGACAAGGAACATATCTTTTACGTTATCGATAACCTTATTAAAGCTGCTAAGCTGAAAGCGTTGTAATGTACTGTATTTCGACATCCTATCATTATTGATAATCAATAATTTATGCAATTATCAGCACAGCATTGCCACACTACCATACATTACCGCCTGAAATAATTACGTTTTTTAACTTCCGTTACCAGCTGGCTATACATATCAGATAAATCTTCCCAATCACTTCCACTTAATAGGTAGTCAATTTGATAAGTGGCTTCAAACCAATTCTCTTCACTTGAACCAATCGGCCGTTTATCCTCGATTGCGTATTCAACTAAACTTACCGCTATATCAATGGCATTGATATGCTTGCTAACAATAATGTTTTTATGGGCGTATCTGTAGTTAGCTAATTTGTTTCTAATATTTTGAGTCAATTCAATTATTTCCATTTGCTGTGCTGCTATTTGTACTACTATTATCTACTGTTACATTCTTTTTCAACTCTCGACTATAAATCTGCTTCCCGCCACCCTCAACTGTAACATCAGGATTTGCGTAATAAGTTGCATCCTTTATATGAGTAGACATTAAGACTTTCCGTCCGAGCAGGGTCTCTCGGAGAGGACCCTGCGCCTCTGCCATTCATTCTGGGCAATCTCCAAACCCATACCATCACACATCCTCATACTCCCTTGCAGGAGGATGATGTTTAGTACTAAGCAAACCCATGCTCATAATCAAACTAGTTCCTAATATCACCATAAATAACAGGCCCGTCTCTACCCCCGGTATTCTCAACTCTTTGGGCAGGTTATAATAAAGCAGTACGCTGATCAGTCCGCGGGGAACGATCACCAGCTCGGGCATCAGGTCTGTGCGGCTTACCAGTTTGATATAGGTAAAGCGAATCAAATAAATGGCTGTGAGTATGAGCGCACCGCTGAGTAACACGGTTACGTTCTCTAACTGGTGAATATCCATGGTGAAGCCGAAAATAGCGAAGAAAAAGGTACGCATCAGGAAAGCGCTTTCGGCAGAGAGTTGGAACAGTTGCCGGAGATCAAGCGATAAGCGCGGATAAATAAAGCTTTTACGGAACCAGGGCCAATTAATCTGTGTGGCATTGTTTAAAAACAACCCAAAGGATAGCACCACAATCAGGGCCGACAAGTGATAGGATTGCCCGATAGCATACACCAGGATAAGCAGCGATATGATCAGGAAGAACTTAATCCTATGTGTGATGCGACCAATGAGATACAGCAGAAACAGGCATGATGCTGCCGCAAAAAGCACGATGATAAGCAATTCCATACTCAGCGAGGTAAACGAACCAACGTTCACCTGCGGGTTATTGATCATGAAATTGAAAAGGATGATGCCCAGGATATCCGAAAAAGAGGACTCATAGATAATAAACTCTCTTTTATCTTTCGCAATGTTAGCGGCCGAGGGTATGGCAATAGTTGAACTCACCACACAAAACGGGATTGCATTAACAATACATCGATATAGGTTTACACCGCTGATACGATAAATGATATAGCTTATACTGGCAGCGGTGAGTAGCAAAATAGTAAGCGATGAAAAGAATGAGCGCCTGATCACATGATTCTTTTCCTTGCTGTATTTCAGTTCCAGCGCGCCCTCGAAAACAATCAGTATAAGTCCGATTGTCCCCAGCATGGGAAGAACAGTGGAAAAATTCAGCCTGGTCCAGCCGAAATAATCGACCAGCTGCCTGATGCCTATACCCAATAAAAGCAGCAGAAGCACCGAAGGAATCTTGGTTTTACCGGCAATGAGGTCGAACAGGTAGGAGAAAATTACCAGTCCGCTCAATATGATCAGGGTCGTATAGGTAGTCAAATGCGGTCAGATTTGTGACGTTTAATTTCGGATTTATTTTTCGACAACGGGAAGACAGGACAAAAGATATTTTTACTCCTCCTTCCCGGCCGGTCTTCCCGCCTACTTTACACCGTCAGCCAGGCGACTTTGCAAGTCAATTATTAGCTAAAAAAGCTAAGGTAAGCGCCCATGCTTCTTTTGATGCATCTGCATTGTAATTGGGCCGGTCGTCGCAGTTAAAGGCATGATCAGCGTAAGAGATTTTCACGTTGACATACTCCTTGCCTGCGGCATCGAGCGCATTAGTTACCGTTTTGATATGTTCGTCGGTAATGTGCTTGTCTAATCCTCCCCAAAAAAACAAATGCCGCCCATGAAGCTCCTGTGCTCTCGAGGCAAGCTCCTCAGTTCTGCCGCCGTAGTAAGAAACAGCGGCACTTAGCGGAAGTACAATATTAGCCAGGAACGATACTTTACCACCAAGGCAGTAGCCCACGCTAAAGATGCGCTCCTTGTTCAGTTCTTGTGCAGTTAGCCATTGGTAGGCTGCTTTAAGATCGGCTTCGAGCCCCTCGGGTGTAAGCGCCTGGTAATGGGGCACTACTTCAGCAAAATTATCGTACGGTCCTTCATAACCTTTAGGAGCGCTCCGGTGAAAAAGTTCAGGCGCAATTGCCACAAAACCTTCTTTGGCAAAACGGTCCGCCACATTGCGGATGTGGTGATTTACGCCAAACGCTTCCTGTAAAACAATAATACCCGGAGAGCTTGCGGTAAAGTTATCTGGATAAGAAATATAAGCCTGCATCGATGTTCCGTCTGACACCGGCAGTTGTACAAAATCAGTTTGCTTGTTTTCCATTGTAAGTTATTGAACGGCTAAATAAATCAAATATTGAACACACAACCACAGTGTAATACAATTGTTAGGATGAGTTTCTACTGCATCGTTTCAATTTTTTGTTTGCCATGAACAAAATCCAGAAACCCGTTAAGGGCCTTTGTCTATTTACGTAGTTTGTCTTTTTTTTACAAACTGCTTACCTGTAAATAATGTTACTCCTCTACATTTGAACCGATATGGCAAACTTATTTTCTCCATTAACCATAAAAAGCATTTCGCTGCGAAACAGGATAGCGGTGTCGCCCATGTGTGAGTATTCCAGTGAAGACGGTTTTGCTACGGACTGGCACTTGGTGCATTTAGGGAGCCGCGCGGTAGGCGGAGCTGGATTAGTGATATTTGAGGCAACCGCGGTATCGCCGGAAGGCCGCATAACTTTTGCCGATTTAGGGATATGGAAGGATGAGCATATCGACAAACTGAAACAGATTGCAACTTTTATTGAACAGCAAGGCTCGGTACCTGGCGTACAGCTTGCCCATGCCGGTCGTAAGGCCAGCCATGAGCAGCCATGGAACGGCGGCAAACCCATCGCATCTGATCAGCTTAATGGTTGGAAAACCGTAGCGCCAAGTACTATTCCGTTTAGCGAAGGTACTGAGGCACCCATAGAATTAGACAAAGCAGGCATTGAAAAAATAAAGTCGGACTTTAAGTCGGCTGCAGCAAGAGCGCTACAGGCAGGATTTAAAGTGATTGAGTTGCACGGCGCACATGGTTACTTGCTCCACCAGTTTTTTTCGCCGTTGAGCAATAAACGCACTGATGAATACGGCGGTTCTTTTGAAAACCGCATTCGTTTGTTATTAGAAGTGGTAGATTCGGTTAAAGAAGTTTGGCCCGAAGACCTTCCGCTTTTTGTCCGCATCTCTGCTACCGACTGGACTGCCGACGGCTGGACGCCGGAAGAATCTGTTGAGTTGGCAAGGGCCTTAAAACAGAAAGGTGTTGATCTGGTCGACTGCTCGTCTGGGGGCAATGTTCCGCACGCCAAAATTCCGGTACGTCCCGGTTATCAGGTTGAGTTTGCGGAGCAGATCAAACTGCAAACCGGTATACTAACAGGAGCTGTGGGCATGATCACCGAGGCCAAGCAAGCCGACGACATTGTCAGATCAGAACAGGCCGACCTGGTCATCATTGCCCGGGAACTGTTGCGCGATCCGTATTTCCCGTTAAGAGCGGCCCATCAGTTAGGGCAAAAGGTAAAATGGCCGGTGCAGTATGAAAGAGCCCAATGGCATTAATAAAATCCGTAACTTGCTCATCAACTAATTCCTATTCAAAATAAACCATTTATCAAGCATGAAACGTACAGCAACTGCCCACTGGAACGGCACCCTTAAAGAAGGTAAAGGCGAAATAACAACGCAAAGCACTACCTTAAACAACACCCAATACTCTTTCAAAACTCGTTTTGAGCAAGGGGTAGGTACTAACCCTGAAGAACTTATTGCGGCAGCACACGCGGGCTGCTTTACCATGGCGGTAGGCGCGGCGCTGAGCCAGCAAGGCGTTACTCCAGGCGACCTCACTACCGAAGCGATCCTTGATCTGGATATGGCTGCCCTTACCATCACCGGCATTCACCTCGAAATGAAAGCTGCAAAAATTGAAGGCATTTCTGAAGATCAGTTTAAACAAGTAGCCGAAGGCGCGAAAGCCAACTGTATTATCTCAAAAGCATTAAGCGTACCTATTACTTTAAACGTAAGCTACGGCGCTTAAGCATCAATCAGCATGAGTAAAAAAGCAGGTAACGGTGTTATCTGCTTTTTTTGTGGCCAGGACCGCTGATTTGGACCGCTGATTTGTGTGATTACGATGATTGCATTGATTTTTTCTCATAGGAGAAGGTAAAAAGGATTGCGGGAGGCGCAGCAAAACGGTACCGCAGACTTGTGTGATTACGGTGATTGCGTTGATTCTTTCTTATGAAGCTTTTAATACGTTAGCAGGATTATGTAGACAATCATTATCTACTCAACGACACATTTCGATAACACACCTTCACTACTTACGAGGAAAATCAGCGCAATCACCGTAATCATAAAAATCAGCAGTATTTTCACCGTTAAAATCCCCCCACTTACCGAGTTGTTGGAGCTTACTGCCTGCTTGTGGTTTGCAAATCATCACGATTACATTAGTTTTGATTCAACAATTAGCAAATAATACAATGAGCGACGACATCATATATCCTAAACGTCCGGGCAATGGCAAGGTACTTGCCGGACTTATACTCCTGGCAGTGGGAGGTTTATTACTGCTGAGAGAACTTACTCCTATCTTCTTTCCCGATTGGATCTTTAGCTTCCCTATGCTGCTTATCGTTATCGGTTTATATACCGGGGCAAAACATAATTTCCGTAACTCTGGCTGGATTATTTTAGTACTGCTCGGCGTTGTGTTTTTATCAGATCACATCATCATCGGTGCTGCCCACTTTATGTGGCCGCTGGCCATCATCCTGTTCGGCGTATGGCTCATCATTGGCCGGCATCACAAGTATGATAACGATTGGAAATCACGCTTTCAGTATAAAGTAAAAAAAAAGAACTGGGAGTGGGAACAGACAACCTGGACAGGTACTGAACCCGAGCCCAAAGCTTCCGACCCTATAAACGCAGAATGGGCTGCCGAAAGAAACCGTACCTACAGTGAAGATTTTATTGATATAACCTCTGTTTTTGGCAACGTCAAAAAAATGGTACTGTCCAAAAACTTCAAAGGCGGCGATATTGTCAACGTATTCGGCGGTGCCGACATCAACCTTTCGCAGGCCGACATCAGTGGCCGGGTGATCATTGACGTTACCCAGTTCTTCGGCGGCATTAAACTGATCGTTCCCCCACACTGGCAGGTAGTGCCGGATGTAGCTTCTGTTTTTGCCGGTATTGAGGACAAACGAAAATCAGGTATCACACAAATGAGTGACGACAAAATACTGATCATTACCGGTACATCTGTATTTGCCGGAATTGAGATACGCAGTTTTTAACCTTAAAACAACATTGATCTATGAACTGGTACGTAGCTAAACTAATATTTCAGATCGTTAGCGGCGAGGGCAAGCACAATCCGCAGTTTGATGAACAGTTAAGGCTCATCAGCGCGGCGTCAGAGCAGGAGGCTTATCAAAAAGCAAGAACGATAGGCCAGAACAGTGAGGATAATTTCCTGAACAATGCCCACCAACAGGTAAAATGGCAGTTTATTGATGTTGCGGAAATCAATGTACTTACCGAACTTGGTGATGGAACTGAATTATATTACCAGATTCATGAAGCAGAGAATGCCGATTTATATATTGCCTGGGCGCATCATAAATCGTCGTTGCTGGCTGTAACCGCTTAATCAGACTAAAACAATTGGCTTCAACTTTAAACAATATCAAATTAAACTGGGCATTTGCAGCCTGCGGAGTGGCCTGGGCCGCTTTGCAGGCTTACATTATTAACAGCTTTGGGTTTAATTGGTATATAGCCTTAACCGATAGTTTGATTAGTTGCTCTGCCCTTGCAGTAGCTTGCTTAATGATCAATAACACCTTCAGGTTCTATCACCCGGCCCGCGAAAACTATATCTTCCTGCTTATCGGACTGGCCGGAGCTTGTACGGCTTTAAGCCGGTATGCTTTACCTCCCTTGATCAATGATCCTGTGTATACGCTTTTTGACAGCCGGTCAATTGTTATCCGTTTCTTTACCAATTTTCTGGCTATCGGATGGATGGCAATGCTGAGCCTGATCTGGTACTCACAACTGGATCAGAAGGAAAATGAAAAACGCAAGGCAGAAGCCGAAAAGCTGGCCCGCGATGCCGAACTATATAATCTGCGGCAGCAATTGCAACCGCACTTTTTATTTAACAGCCTTAACTCTATCAACGCGCTCATCGGCTTTAAGCCCGACGAGGCCCGAAAAATGATCCACCAACTTTCGGACTTTTTGCGGGGAACACTCAAGAAAGACGATTCGCAACTGGTTACTTTGAAGGAAGAACTGCAGCACCTTAACTTATACCTGGAGATAGAAAAAGTGCGGTTCGGGCATCGCCTGCAAACGGAAGTAAGCTGCGACGAAAAATGCAGCCTGGCCACTTTGCCCTCCCTCGTTTTACAGCCCATTGTTGAAAATGCCATTAAATTTGGCCTTTATGATACAACTGGCAATGTGGTGGTAAGCATACGAGGTGAACTGGAAGACGGCTACCTGGTGCTGATGGTGCAAAACCCCTTTGACCCGCAAACTACCCGGCCGCAAACGGGAACTGGCTTTGGTATTAGCGGCTTAAAGCGTAGGCTTTATTTGCTATACGCCCGTAATGACCTGGTTGAAACTCACCTGGATGATCATATATTTACAACAATTATCAGAATACCACAGGCATGAAAAAAGCTTTAATTATAGACGACGAACCGTTGGCCCGTATGGTGGTGCAGGAATATTTGCAGCACTTTAAAAATATAGAGGTTATGCAGGAGTGCAACGATGGTTTTGAAGGAATTAAAGCGATTATGCAGCACCAGCCCGACCTGATATTTCTGGACGTACAGATGCCCAAGATCAATGGCTTTGAGATGCTCGAACTGGTAGATAAAGCTCCTGCCGTGATCTTCACCACCGCGTTTGACGAGTATGCCATCAAAGCCTTTGAAACGCATGCGGTTGATTACCTTTTAAAGCCTTTCAGCAAGGACCGCTTTGAGAAGGCAGTGGAAAAATTCCTGTCACAAACCCCGGTCCAGTTAGAGAAGCAAACTGAAGAGTTGCTCGAAACAGCTGCTCAATCCCCTGCCCAGCATGACCGCATTGTGGTTAAAACCGGCACCAAAGTTAAGATCATTCCTATACAGGATGTGCAATACCTCTCTGCGGACGATGACTATGTAAGCGTACATACGCACGAGGGCTCGTTCCTGAAAAATAAAACCATGAGCTTTTTTGAGAAAGCCCTGGATGAGAACCAGTTTGTACGGGTACATCGCTCCTATATTGTTAAAGTGCAGGAGATAACCCGTATAGATCCTTACGAAAAAGACTCTCACGTAGCCATCCTTCGTTCTGGCGCTAAAGTACCGGTAAGTAAAGCCGGATATGCCCGTTTGAAGCAGGTGTTAGGAATTTGAGGAAGGTGAAGGAGAAAGAAAGGTAAAAGCTGAAAGCGTCCTTCTTGCGATATTCGCATTTACATTAATAATGCTCCATAGAAATGGGTTTGATACCCATTTTTAAAAAATTGGCACACTACCCCATCTTCGGTTAAACTCTTGACCTTTCGCCTTTCACCTTTTACCTTTCATTTTTCAGCTTTCACCTTTCGCCCTTCACATTTCGATCTTTCGTATTTCGACTTCTCCTTCAATCAAGTTTCTTTTGCCGTCGTCGCCGCCAGATCTGGCCCATGTGGCGGGTGGGTACCTGGTCGCCAAGTAGTTTACCCCAGGGCTTAAGTTCATCGATGCGGTCAAAAATAATTTTCAGTACCGCAATAAAGGGTACTGAGAGAAACATGCCCGATACGCCCCAAAGACCATTTCCCATTAGTACGATCACAATAGATATTAATGCATTGATCTGCACCCGGAATGATACGAACCTGGGATAGATAAAATTATTATCAATAAACTGGATAATGAGGTAAGCGACAAGAATACCGATCTGTGTAGAAAAACCATCCTTTGTAACGGTAGCCATCAATACTGGCAGCGCAATAGCAATAATACCGCCGATATAAGGTAGTATGTTCAAAATAGCGCCGATTACACCCAGTAATACTGCATACCTTACATCAAGAATAATGAGGGCAAGAGAATTAAGCACAGCCACAATAATCATTTCTACCAATAAGCCCACAATATAGCTTTGTATAGCGCTTTTGGTTTCCTTTAATATTTCGGCTACCTGCTGCGAGTGCTCCTCGGAGAAAACTTCATAAAGGAAGTTCAGGATCAGGGTTTTGTAGAAGAGCATCATAAACACATACACAGGGATCAGGAAAATAATGCTCAACGTACCTATTACGGTGTTCACCGTTCGGCCTACCAAAGCTCTGCTGTTACTCATTGTATCCCGTATAAACTGAACCTGCTTTTGCGTAGCTATGCCAAAATGATTATATACCCAGCCCTCCAGTTGCGTCATCATTTGGCCGAACTTGTCTTTGAGTGCCGGGAAAGAAGCGGTGAAGGAAATAATTTGCGATGACAGGAAATAAAAGATAGCCGCTACAACAGCTATGCCAATAAGTATCGTTAAAAGAATAGCAGCTATACGTGGTAAATGCAACATCTCAAGCCGGGTACAAAGCGGGTTTAGCAGCACGGCAAAAAGCCCCGCAAAACAGAACGGCACCAATATATCGCCCAACTGGTTAAGTATATAACAAGCCAGTATAAGGCCGAACATGATAACGGTAGCCTTTAAATAAAAGGGGTACTCTTTGATAAGCATTAAATCCTACTTGAGATATTTTATAGGAAATAATAAAAAGCCTACTATTGTTTGAAGCTAAGGCAGCTTAACCCACCCGCTCGGAAAAGGTAAGCTGATTACCTACCGGGTCGATCACCGTGACCATGATACTTGCGGGGTCCCACTCCGGCACTTCCAGGCCGGGCCGATTGTATTTGTATCTTTTGTCGATGAGCTGCTGATGATAGGCTTTTAAACCCTCAAAATGCTGAATATGGACCCGCGTATTGGGGCTGCCGTCTCCATGATGTTCTGAAAGATATAAGGCAATGTCACGAAAAGAAACCTGTAAAAATTTTGGCGTTCCCGGTTCAAACTCATGCTCCCAGTCTACTTTAAAACCAAGCCATTTTACGTAAAAATCAATGGTTTTATCATAATCATAGAAACGAAGAACGGGTTTAACAATAGTCATCGGTGTTATTTGTGTTAGTAGGTTAAGTATGCACAGGTTCCGGCTTGCTAAAATTAACCAGCCGACACGTCAGCTTCTTTAATAGAGATACTATTCTAAAAATAGGAAATATTGTCAAACCTGAGGAGTTTATGGAGATAAATATTCCAAAGTTTGTTTGTTACGTGTTCAAACCAATCCGGTTAAAATTGTTTTATAGAACATGGCAACGCGTATAGGTAACAGGCTCTCGGTACTACTGGTTATCAGTCTGGTAATCATCGGTTTTCTGGTATTCCTTTTCTTCTACGTAAAGCATCAGTTTACAGCCCGGCATGAGATTATTACGGAGGATGTAATGGTGCAGAAGATTACCAGTATGGGCAAACTGGAGCTGGTGAAATATTCCATGAAAGATGTACTTGAGAAAAAAGAAACGCGGATGATACTGCCCGATGAAAAAGTGCTGTTTCTGGCAGTGGGCGATGTTGCTGCCTGTATAGATCTTACTAAGGTGAATAAAAGCGACATTGCCGAAAAAGGCGATACCGTAACGGTAACCCTCCCCCAGCCCGAAATCTGCTATGCCCGGCTAGATCATCAGCAATCAAAAGTATATGATATAACGGGAGCGCTTTTTCCTGGCAACGCTAAAAACATGGTTGAAGATATTTACAAACTGGCCGAACAACGCCTTTTGCAAAATGCCCGCCAAATGAATATTACCGGCAAAGCGCGCGAAAATGCAACGCTAATCTTCAGACCGTTGCTGGAAAACATTTCGGGTAAAAAAGTAGTGCTTAAATTTGGCGCTAATTAATCACCGTGTTAGCTTCTCTTTGGCCTCAGTTAGTGACCCCACAAAACTGATATTTCCGGTTTTATTATGCTCGGCTATAAAATCAAGGAAGCTTTTACTGGTATGCCTGGCATAATCACCAACAATGGCCAGCTTTACATTATAAGCAACCATCTTTTGCAGCACCTCGGCCGCCAGCGGGCCTTTTAGATCAAAAAAAGAGGAACTGATGTTCCGTTCGCTGATGATGAGCCTTCTTACGCCTGATAAATACAGTCAGACATCAATGCCAGCGCGTCTTCAACCGTATTCAAAATTACTTCATGCGCAATAATCTCTGCAATGTACGTACCTCTAAGATAGAGCAGATTAATGGTGACCATTGCCAGGCTTTGTTAGTAATTAAGGTATACAGAAGAGTTCTCCTCAGTATTTAAGCCTAAATATATATTTTTTCACCATCAATTATTGGATAAATTAAAATACTAACCTCAGTTTAATTTAGAATATTAATAGAAATGAAAGGAGCCTTTACCTCAAGCGCAAAAAAAGCTTTTTTTAAGTTTGACTTCATTTTGCGCGACTCAAACGCCAGCTTTTTTCCTTAACCGGGGTTTTTAAGAAGACTTGCTTAAATTCCTCGGCGCTTTTAAACTGTAATTGCGGCAAAAGCCTCGCTTCTACGCGCACTTCAAAATCTGCGGTTTCAAAAGGCCATGGCGTTACGGTTAGTAAGCCGTCTCCAGGTAATTGCTGAAGCTGGTAAGGTTGCAAATCCGGGCCTGTGCTGATCTGTATCGTACGCTGCTCAGGCTGCACTTCATGTCGGCACAGCAAGAGCGAAAAGGCGTCACACCACTCTAATAAACCATAGATTCGTTCGGCTTCCTTTTTACCAATACCCAGCTCCTGCCTCCATTGTGCTTGATTTTTAAGTTGCTGATCAATAAAGGGTTTTACCAGCGGGTTGGTTGCAATTTCCTTTTTATAAAGAAACACGGTGTGCATGGATGCGAGCAAGGCAATATAGCGGCTTTTGGATAGCGAGAAATCAAGCAGTCGGCGGCAATGTGCCTCGTTATACAAACGCATGTTAAAGTTAGTTGGGCCGCCTGCTGGCGTAAGCAACAAGTCCTCATTTTCTTCCAGCTCAATCTGAGCATCGTCATGGTCGGCAACAGCGAGTAGTGTTTCGGTCCAACGCCCGGGCCTATCCTGCTTGCGCCAATGCATCGCTATCTGGGCCGCAAGTAAACCATGCGCACGCTGTGTAATGATCTCCCATCCCTGCTCTGTATAGTTAACTACCATGTGGTTAATCCCTAACAGTTAACAAACAGCCGAAGCCACAAATGTTTTTTTAAAGACCCGCCAATAAGACCATCCAGGCCTCGTCCACGCGGTGCTGATCCAACAGCTCCTTCGCCTTTAAATGCAGCTGGATGTCGCGTGTTCGTTCATCGCCAATAGTGGCATCCAGTATTTCTTTAACTTCGGGATTTTGGGCATAGGCATCAACTACATCATCGGTGGGCAGGACACTTATGTTACCCAATTGGCCGAGGTTGTTACCGGTAAGAATAGTTGAATTACGAATGCTGTAAGGGATCGCATCTACGCCAATGCCGATGTGCCGGTTGGGTTTAGGCACTTTAAAAAGATTATCTGCAGTAACGCGACAATACCAGTCGCCGCCCAGGCGAGCCACCAAATCTATCTTCGCTTGGTCAATCTGGCCATTCTCATCTAAAATTGCCTCATTGATATGCATCAGCTTAATTTCGGCAACGATGAGATTGGCTGAGCCACCCTCGTCGCTAAAGGTAATCACCTCATTAACCACGCACTCCAACTGCACGGGCGATTCCGCTACCCTGGGTGGTTTAACCAGTTGAGACGCGAGCGGCGTTAATCCTGATTTTTTAAATTCATCTACCCCTTTGCCATATTCAACACTAGCCAGCGACTGCTGATGAACAATGTCATAATTGACTATATTGATGACACACTCAGGCACCTGGAGTACGTTTTCAAGGCTATGCTTAGTTGAACGGTCGCGTTCGCGCCGTACGGGTGAAAAGATGCAAAGCGGCTTATTGGTACTAAAAATATTGAAAAAGCTAAACGGACTTAAATTAACGTTCCCATCTCCGTCAATGGTCGACGCGAGACATATCGGCCGCGGTGCAATAGCATATTTCAGTGTATTTTGCAGATCGGCCGGTACGCTGTCGGGTATAGCTATAGTAAGCATGCGAAAATATTCAATAAGGCAAATTACTATATCCCTGCTATTTATTGCATCGACATATCGGAAACCCGATTGAGGATGGACCACTCAGTATCAACGCTTTTGATCACATTATTAAGTCGTCCTAAACCTACTACTTCCATTTCTACCAGATCGCCGGGTTGCAGCCATTGCGCCTGGTAATTGGGGTTATTAAGTTTACCTGTTCCATTAAGCTCCAGAAAGCATCCTGTGCCCACCGTGCCAGAGCCAATTACGTCGCCAGGCAGCAGATCGCACCCGTAAGAGCAACGCTCAATAATTTCGGCAAAGGTCCAGTCCATATCGCCCATGTTACCATTAGATACCAGGTCGCCATTTACCCAGCATCGCATCTGCAGGTTATAGGTATTGCCGGTATGGCCAGCCTTCGGACTTATTTTATAGCTTTCTAATTCGTCGGGTGTTACCAGCCAAGGGCCCGTCGCTGTACAAAAGTCTTTGCCTTTGGCGGGTCCCAGGTTCAGCTTCATCTCCTGCATTTGCAATACACGGGCGCTCAGGTCATTCATAATCATAAAGCCGGCTATATACTTGTCAGCCTCTTCAGCTTTAATGTTGCGACCTTTTTTATTGATCACCGCAGCCACCTCCAATTCAAAATCAAGGTGCTCAAAATGGTCGGGCATACATTCAATATCTCCCGGTCCTCGCACCGCATTATGATTAGTAAAATAAAATACCGGGAACTCGTCAAACTCAGGGATCATATCCAGCCCGCGGTTTCTGCGCGCTGTAGCCACATGCTGCCGAAACGCATAAGCATCGCGTAAAGAAGCTGGGTGCGGTACTGGAGCAATAAGCTCAAAAAACAGTTCCTCCTTTGCCTCTTCACCGGCTTTAATAGCTTCATCAATTTTAGCTGCGCGGGCCATAAGCTCCTCCCCCCCTTTCAAAAATTCGATCATTGAATCGGGGATCAGTTTATCACATGAGTTGAGGTTATAAATATGTCCGTTAACATATAACCCCAGGTGCTCGCAGTCTTCAGTTTTATAAGATACTAGTTTCATAGGCGTATGATTGCAAAACGATCAAAACTAAACATTTTGCATTCAGAATTGTTATGCTTGCATAATAAATTTTTGTTTTTTAAATTCGTATAACCAATGACGAACCTTCTAAAACAACGGCAAAATCAGCAAGGCCTATTGGCCACGTCCATAGCTTCTTCCTTTCGCTATGCCATGTTAGCCAAGATTGTTCTTGCGCAATACTCGGGGTGCTGAGGAAGGTTAAAGACGTTAGAAGTGTTAAAAAAGTTAAAGTAAGTTAAAAGCGTTAAAAAAGTTAGAGAGTTAAAGAAGTTAAAGAGTTTTGAATATTAAAAATCGGAACGTTACACTTCTCAAGTAAATCTTGCTTATAACCCATTCCTTAACTATTCTAACAACTCTAACTATTCTAACGCTTTTAACTCATTTTCCTCCTTAACCTTTCTAACATCTCGAACCCTTTTAACATTTTTAACCACCTTTAACCTTTTTAACCAAGTCTAACCACACCCACTACCCCATGCCAGTCTATCATTCTTTGGGAGAAATTCCACACAAGCGGCACACGCAGTTCCGAAAGCCTGATGGCTCGTTATATGCAGAAGAATTGGTCTCGACGGAAGGCTTTTCCAGCTTATATTCGCTGGTTTACCACTGTCATCCGCCAACCATGGTTAAAGCGTTAGGCGAACCTTATTCTGTTGAACCGAAAATTGCACGCGCAAAACATTTAAAACATACCAGCCTGCTCGGCTTCAATATTGAGCCTTGTGATGATTACCTGGAGAGCCGCAAACCTGTGTTGGTGAATAGTGACCTCCACATCTCCCTGGCCGCTCCCCGCAAATCCATGACCGATTATTTTTACAAAAACAGTCAGGCTGATGAGGTGATCTTTATACATCACGGAACGGGAACACTTAAAAGCGGGTTCGGCAATATCAAGTTCAGATATGGCGATTATTTGATCGTCCCGAGAGGCACCATTTACCAGATGGAGTTTGATACCGAAAACAACAGGTTATTTATTGTGGAAAGCTTCGGTCCCATACGGGTACCCAAACGATACCTTAACCAATACGGGCAGCTCATGGAGCAAGCGCCTTACTGCGAACGCGACATTAAGCGCCCGACTTACCTCGAAACACACGACGAGTACGGCGACTTTAAAATACTAATCAAAAAGCAAGGGCTTATCTATCCATATATTTATGGCACACACCCTTTTGACTTTATTGGGTGGGACGGGTTCCATTATCCATGGGCCTTCTCCATCCATGATTTTGAACCGATAACGGGCCGGCTGCATCAACCGCCTCCGGTGCATCAAACTTTTGAGGGTAATAATTTTGTGCTCTGCTCTTTTGTTCCGCGCAAGTTTGATTATCATCCATTGTCTATACCAGCACCCTACAACCACAGCAATGTTGACAGCGACGAGGTATTGTACTACGTAGACGGCGACTTTATGAGCCGCAAAAATGTAGTTCAGGGGCAAATCACCCTGCATCCCGGCGGCATTCCGCACGGGCCGCATCCGGGTACGGTAGAAAAATCAATCGGCAAGGAATCTACAGAAGAATTAGCTGTAATGATAGACCCTTTCAGACCATTGATGTTAACCGAAGATGCGATTAAGATTGAGGACCCGGATTATTATAAAAGCTGGATTCCACCTGAGACCCCTCCTAACCTCCCCTAAGGGGAGGAACCAAATGGGAATGAAAGTGTAGTTGAAGAAAAATTTGAAAAGAAGTGAAATAAAATAATCAAAGACACCAATCAAAAGTCCCTCTCCCTCGGAGAGGGATTTAGGGAGAGGTAAAAGACCCCTCCTAACCTCCCCCAAGGGGAGGGACCAAATGGGCAATCAAAGGTCTACTTGGAGAAGAATTTGAAGGGAAGTAAAAAATAATAAACCACACCAATCAAAAATCCCTCTCCCTTGGAGAGGGATTTAGGGAGAGGTGAATTTAGGGAGAGGTAAAATGCAAACAGCAACAATAGAAAAACCGGCACAACAAACAGATTTTCTACCACTTAACGGCACAGACCACGTGGAGTTCTATGTAGGCAATGCTCGGCAGGCGGCGCATTTTTATAAATCGGCATTTGGCTTTCAAAGTTTAGCCTACGCAGGCCCGGAAACAGGCGTGCGCGACCACTCTTCGTACGTGTTAGAACAAGGTAAAATACGGCTGGTGCTCACTACCCCGCTGAGGAGCGAGAACCCCATCGCAGAGCATATTAAAAGACATGGCGACGGTGTAAAAGTACTGGCCCTTTCTGTTGATGATGCTTACGATGCTTTTGAACAAACCACTTCCCGCGGTGCACAGCCCTATCTTAAGCCTCAAACCCTTAACGACCCTGATGGTCAGGTGCGCCTAAGCGGCATAAAGTTGTATGGCGAAACAGTTCATATTTTTGTTGAACGGAAAAATTACCACGGCATCTTTTTGCCTGGATATAAAAAATGGGAAACGCACTACAACCCCGAACCAACGGGCTTATTGCATATTGATCACTGTGTTGGCAATGTGGGCTGGCATAAAATGAACCAATGGGTTCACTTTTATGAAGACGTAATGGGCTTTCGTAATATCCTGAGTTTTGATGACAAAATGATCTCAACAGAATACTCGGCACTCATGAGCAAGGTTATGAGCAATGGCAACGGCTATGTTAAGTTCCCCATCAATGAGCCTGCGGAAGGTAAAAAGAAATCACAGATTGAAGAGTACCTGGAATTTTATGAAGATGAAGGTGTGCAGCATCTGGCCATGGCAACCAACGATATTGTTAAAACAGTAACTGCGCTACAGGATCGCGGTGTAGACTTCCTGTCGGTACCGACCACTTATTATGATCACTTAATTGAACGGGTTGGGCACATCGATGAAGACCTGGAGCCGTTAAAAAAGCTTGGTATACTGGTTGACCGTGATGACGAGGGATACTTGCTCCAGATATTTACTAAGCCGGTTGAGGACCGCCCCACGGTGTTTTTTGAAATTATACAGCGTAAAGGTGCGCGCTCTTTCGGGGCGGGCAATTTTAAAGCACTATTTGAAGCTATTGAGCGCGAACAGGCTTTACGCGGCAATCTTTAATTATAACTGACCAATTATAATCGCTTCTTTTTTTATAAGAAGACAGCCGGGCTTTTAGCCCGGCTTTTGTATTTTTAGGTATATGGAAGCAGATGTCAATGAGGTAGTAGATTTACTGAAAGAAAAGGCGAACCCTGCCAATGCCGAGGGCATGAAACGTTTTGGCATCAACACATCAACGGCATTAGGCGTGAGCATTCCTGAGCTGCGTAAACTTGCTAAGCTCATTAAAAAGGACCAGCAGCTTTCCCTTAAACTCTGGGAAACCGGAATTCATGAGGCGCAGATACTTGCATCAATGATAGGTGACCCGAAACAGGTAACAGAAGAACAGATGGATAGCTGGACCGCTGACTTCTCCTCCTGGGATGTATGCGACCAAACCTGCGGCAACCTATTCGATAAAACACCATTTGTGAGCAAAAAAATTGAAGTATACACGGCCTCACAACAGGAGTTTGTTAAACGCGCCGGATTTGTTTTGATAGCATACCTCGCTGTACATGATAAAAAAGCTCCAGACCAGATCTTTACTCCGTATTTCTCAATTATTGAACGCGAAGCCTGGGATAATCGCAATTTTGTTAAGAAGGCGGTAAACTGGGCACTAAGGCAAATTGGCAAACGAAATGCGGCGCTTAACAGCGCAGCGATTGAAACCGCAATCCGCATCATCGAACAAAACACACCGGCAGCGAGATGGATAGGGCGTGATGCTTTAGCCGAACTGGAGGCAGTGAGCCTGGGATAATCAGGTTAATTAAATTACATTTAATTATAAAACCATTGACTATGAGATACTTACTTACTACGGCGCTACTTATTGCCGCCTTATGGGGGCTAGTCAAACCGTCCCTAAGCAAACCTACGATGGCGCCCTTGCCCGAAAGCTTGGCGCTGATCAATATGGCATGAAAAAGTATGTGATGGCCTTTTTAAAAGCGGGCCCTAACCGCGTAAAGGATTCTGTTGTAAGGTTAAAATTACAAGTAGCGCATCTCAAAAATATACAGCGGCTGGCAGCAGAAGGCAAACTTATCGTTGCGGGCCCTTTTCTGGATGACCAAACAATCAAAGGTATATTTATATTTAATGTAACAACCGTTGAGGAAGCACGTAAACTAACCGCAACCGACCCGGCAATTAAAGCAGGCAGCCTGGTGATGGAGTTGCACCCTTGGTATAGTTCCGCAGCCTTGATAACGATACCGGCCACACATGCTAAAATTGAGAAGAAAAATATTACCGATTAAAACAACCGTGTATGGAACAATACGATAAACGCGTTGACGACTACATCGATAGAGCGGCTGATTTTGCTAAACCGATCCTCATACATTTCAGGGATCTGATGCACAAAGCATCGCCGCTTATCACAGAAACGATCAAATGGGGCACGCCGCATTTTGAGTACAAAGGCACGATTTGTACGCTCGGGGCATTTAAAAATCACTGTATCATTGGCTTCTGGAAAAGTTCCTTATTACCAGACCCTCATGGCGTTTTAACTAAAAGAGATGAAGCGGCTGGTCAGTTCGGCAAGATCACCAGCCTGGCAGACCTTCCTTCGGACGATATACTGCTGGATCTGATACATCATGCCGTGTTAATTAATGAACAGGGCATCAAAACTGAAAAAAAAGCAGCAAAACCGAAAGAACCAATCACGGTACCTGAAGACTTTGAGCAACTACTAGAACAAAACGCAGTAGCGAAACACAATTTTGAAAATTTTAGCTACTCATCAAAAAAAGAGTACCTCGAATGGTTTGCCGAAGCAAAGACTGATGCAACGCGACAAAAAAGATTAGGCGCTGCAATAATGCTCATTAACGATGGAAAAACGCGATATTGGAAATATAATAAGTAAAATATAGTATTTAATTTATTGCAAACATGACGGTTTGCAGATTAATTAAATACTTAACACCACTGAATTTCAATTACATAATACTTAATTCTGAACTTTTTACTATTTTTAGGCCCCACAAGGAGAACATCCTTTTTATAATTCTTTTTTTTAACACGAAGTACTGACCATAGCGTAATTGTATCGGATGAACCCGGAATTTGAAGTTTACGAGGCTGCATGGAAAATAAAAGCCGTTGGCTTTGATGCCAATGACCTGCTTTTAAAACTTGCAGAAAGTGTAAACATCGGTATCTGGCAATTTGATATAACCGATAGCGAACAGCTGATCTGGAAACAATATAACATACCCGCGCTACTTGGCTACCTGCCCGGGCAGACTCCTGAAGACTACCATCATTTTCTCGACCACCTGGTACACCCTGATGACAGGGAGATTGTTTTTGATTTCTTTAACTATTTCCTGAAAAAAGCAGGCAAGTCGGCGATAGAATTCCGACTGCTTACCTGTACCATGGGTTACAAATGGCACAAATGTACTGGCAGGGCCTGGTTTGACGACAGGGGTTGCCTGCAACAGCTTATCGGTGTGATATATGCGCAGGACGACCATAAGCTGCAAATGGATTACCTGAAGCAGAAACTTCGGTTATTTACAGACTCAGCCACCATATTAGAGGCCGGAGGATGGCAGGGCGATCTGAAGTCGGGCCGCATCACCTGGACGCCAGAGGTTTACAAGATATTGGAAGCGCCCTACAGCTTTCAGCCAACATTGGATAATCTTACTGATTTTTTCCATGAAGAGGACCGCAAGCTGATCAAACTCGCGTTTAAAGATTCGGTGCAGCGCCTAAACACCTTCCAGGTGGAAGCGCGCTTCCTAACAGAAAAAAACTATCCGGTTTGGGTAACCATTAAGGGCAAACCAATAGCTGATCATTTTGGCAAATGCATTGGCCTGCAAGGCAGTGTGCAAAAAACCAGCAGCCCCGTAAAGGAAAATAATGACCTGCAACGAGATATGGACTTTCTGGCCGACCAGAATAAGCGGCTGCATAACTTTGCCCATATCGTATCACACAACCTGCGCTCATACAGCAATAACCTGCAGTTTATGGTAAGCCTGCTGGACGACCCGGATTTGGAGGAAGCCGAAAAACCAGAAATATTTAGCAAGATAAGGCAGCTCAGTGAACAACTGGGAACTACTATACATGATCTGGACGAAATTGTGAAGGTAAACACAGACACCAGTCAGAAGATGGCCGAGATCGATCTTGAAAGCTGCTTTAAAAAAGTGATGGGTACATTAGAGGCCAACATCACAACCGCGGAAGCCAAGGTTTCCTATGATTTTTCTCAGTGCCCAACAATAACCTATGTACCGGCCTATGTAGAAAGCATCTTCCTCAATTTGCTCACCAATTCGCTTAAATACCGCCACCCCGACCGCCATCCGGAAATTAGTTGCCGTACCTATAAAAAAGGCTCAAATATTTATCTCGAGTTTAAAGACAACGGCATCGGGATCGATCTCAAAAAAAATGGCAAAAAGCTGTTTGGCATGTATAACACCTTCCATAGTAATAAGGATGCCAAAGGTATAGGACTATTTATCACCAAAAACCAGGTAGAGGCACTTGGCGGCTCAATTGAAGCAGAAAGTACGGTTGACGTTGGAACCACATTCTCAATAAGACTGACGTAAAATCGGCCGGTGCAAACTCTCTCGATCTCCGGTATATTGAAGAATCAACAATGATGAGAGGAATACTTCCAGAGATTAACTTTTCATTAGAAAATACAATAATGCGCCTGTCTTCTTAAAGGAGGCACGCATTTTGTATTATTTGTCCTGAGTTTTATATCCAAATACACAACGGTCGCCCCAGCTTTTATACGTGGGCGACCGTTGCATTTTTAGATAGTGCGTCCTTCGAAAAAGAGCGCAGCCACATCAAAGGAATTTATTCGATATAGCTTTCCAATATTTTGAAACCGGTGCTGGTTTTAAGTTCCACTTTATCAACGGAATTAGGGATCAGGATACTTTCACCAAGCTTTACTTCATATTCAGTGCCATCGTAAACCAGGGTATAGCCCCCCCCTACACAAACATGGATCACAAAAGAGTCAAGAGAGCTATAGTCTCTCTCGGTGCTTTCCGTATAGTCAAGGATATTGGTAGTAAAGTACTGACAGGTCACTACTTTTACCACTTCGTCTTTAACGGCTTCGTATTTTGTCTTGTATTCAGGATAAAAGTTATAGTCAATTGCTGCTAACGCTTCTTCTGTATGCAGTTCGCGTTTGTTGCCTTTATCATCAACGCGATCAAAGTCATAAATGCGGTAGGTAATGTCAGACGTTTGCTGAATTTCTGCAATGAGCAAACCTTTTCCTATAGTGTGTACACGGCCGGCCGGCAAAAAGAATACATCTCCTGCCTTTACATCTTCGCGATTTAATATATCGGTCAGGTGGCCGCTGTTAAATTTATCCAGGTAAACCTCTTCACTCACCTGCTGATTAAAGCCGGAGATCAGTGTTGAGCCTGGATCAGCCTCAATTACATACCACATTTCCGTTTTACCGAACGAATTATGGCGCTTTTTAGCTAGCTCGTCATCAGGATGAACCTGGATAGACAGATCATCAGCGGCATCAATAAACTTTACCAACAACGGAAACTCGTTACCAAAACGCTCATATACTTTTTTACCTACCAACTGACCTTGATGCTCCTCAACAAGTGCAGCCAGGGACTGACCTGCCAGTTCACCGTTGGCAACTACAGAAACATCTGATTTTACGCCTGATATTTCCCAGGTTTCGCCACAGTTTGGCAGCGAGCCGAAATCTTTATGCAAAAAAGTGCGGATCTTTTGACCGCCCCATATTTTGTCTTTATAAATAGTTTTGAATTTGAAAGGATATAAAGTTGACATGGTTAATGTGTTAGTTATTTACTTTCTGTAAGCGTTTTGAGATGGTTAATTAAATCGGAAAGGATATTCTCTTTAATAGCCAGACAATTTGATAATCTAGACCGAAATAGTCATGAATGATACGATTTCTAAATCCCCTCAGCCTTTTCCATCCTATATGGCCTTGCTCATCTTTAAAATCTTCAGCCAAACGATTAGCCGCTTCACCAATGATTTCAAAATTGCGCACAACCGCGTCTATTGTTTTACTATCGGCAAGAAAATCTTGAAATGACAGACCATCAGTATATTTAATTATTTTCTGAGCACTTTCTAAGATATCTGTCAATAAGAGAGTTATATCACGTTTAGACATATACTATTTCAGGCTCTATAACTTGTAGATATCGTTCCTTAATTCCGTTTCGGGACACAAGGTCCACTTTGTGATGTATGCGGTTTTCAATCTCTTCCGCTAAGTCTATAAATTCGATTCCGATCGGCTTTTTAAAGTCAACTATAATATCGACATCGCTTTCTTCCCGAAAATCACCTTTTGCGGCAGAGCCAAATATACCCAACGAACTAACTCCGTATTTTTCCATCAAAAACGGTTTCATTTCATGCAGCATAGATGTTATAACACTCAGTTGCATACGCAAATATATAGTTATTAAACAACAAAGCCTGCTCATTTGGTTAAGCAGGCTTTGTATATCAATTAGGCACCACGACTTATTTAGCCAGTTTTGCCTTTAAGTTTTCGTTAATAGCTTCTAAAAACTCTTCAGTGTACAGGTAGTCTGTACCGTGCTCTACTTTAGGTTTAATAGTAATAGCAAGGTCCTTGGTCATTTTGCCGCTTTCAACGGTTTCAATACAAACCTGCTCTAAAGTATGGCAGAAATCGATCAACGCCTGGTTGTTATCTAAACGGCCACGGAACTCTAAGCCACGGGTCCAGGCAAAGATAGAAGCAATTGGGTTGGTTGAAGTTGGACGGCCTGCCTGATGCTCCCGGTAGTGACGGGTTACGGTACCGTGTGCAGCTTCAGCCTCCATAGTTTTGCCATCAGGCGTAACCAGTGTAGAAGTCATCAAACCTAATGAACCAAAACCTTGTGCAACGGTATCAGATTGAACGTCGCCGTCATAGTTTTTACAAGCCCATACAAAGTTACCGTTCCATTTTAAAGCAGAGGCAACCATGTCATCAATCAAACGGTGCTCATAGGTTAAGCCCTCTTTAGCAAACTCAGCCTTAAATTCATTTTCATAGATCTCCTGGAAGATATCTTTGAAACGGCCGTCGTATTTTTTAAGAATGGTGTTCTTGGTTGAAAGATATAAAGGCCATTTTTTTAGTAAAGCCTGGTTAAAGCAAGCACGTGCAAAACCTTTGATAGATTCATCAGTATTGTACATAGCCAGGGCAACACCATCACCTTTAAAGTTATATACTTCGAATGATTGCTCTTCGCCGCCATCTTCAGGTGTAAAGGTAATTGTTAATTTACCTTTTCCTTTGGTTACAAAATCAGTAGCACGGTACTGGTCGCCAAAAGCATGACGGCCGATACAGATAGGAGCTGTCCAGTTTGGAACCAAACGTGGTACGTTTGACATTACGATAGGCTCGCGGAATACAGTACCGTCCAGAATGTTACGGATAGTGCCGTTTGGCGACTTCCACATTTGTTTCAGGTTAAACTCTTTAACACGCGCCTCGTCTGGAGTGATGGTGGCACATTTAATACCAACGCCGTATTGTTTAATAGCGTTAGCTGCATCTATAGTTACCTGGTCATTGGTCTCATCACGATATTCAACTCCCAGATCGTAATATTTTATATCAAGATCAAGATAAGGGAAGATTAGTTTATCTTTTATAAACTTCCATATAATTCGGGTCATTTCGTCCCCGTCCAGTTCAACTACCGGATTTTCTACTTTAATTTTTGACATACCTGATACTTTTTCAATTTTTTAAAGGGCTCAAATATAAAAATTTGGCCTCATCAAACTAACGAAAAAGAAAATTTGAGGTGAAGTTCAAACATATTCTAACAAAATATTATTTAAATATTGATATGTGAAACTTTGGTGCTATTTTTAAAAACGATATTAACAAGGTACTGGCGTGATTTTTGACTCAGACTGTATATGATTAAAACCCTACCCAAACTTTTATTATTCACAATTTTAATTTGCCTACTTAGTCTAACGTCTAAAGCCCAGCTTGGCTATAACTACGCCCAGTACGACTTTGGTGTGGCGGCTTCTATCAATACCGTTTATGGTGATGCCGAAACCATTAAGCAAACGCCCGCGCTGCATCTTAGCTTTAACTATAACCAAACTGCGTTTATAAATCATATTGTTGAGCTTCAAATTGGCAAGCTTGCCGGCGGCGACAGCGTTAACACGCTTTCGGGCAGACAATTCAACAACCACTTTACTGCTGTGGTATTCCGTTCACAACTGCAGGCCGGAGAATTTATAGATTATTCACAAAGCGCATTGGCCAATGCTTTTAAAAACTTATACATCAGCACAGGTATCGGAGCTATATTCAACAATCTCGTTGATGTTAACCGCTACTCTATAAAGGTACCGGGCTTTTATACCGCCGGAGTCAATCAGTCAACCAACCTATTCCTGCCTTTAAGAATTGGTTATGAGTTTAAGGTGTTTAATCAATATGATGAACCTACGCTGAAAATTGACTTCGCCTACCAGTACAACTATGTGTTTGGAGACGATATTGACGGTTACAGAGTTGGTAGCCAGGGCGATAAGTTTCTGCAATGGAGCCTCGGTTTTAAGTTTGCTATTGGCGGCGTAACGTCCAATAATAAACAGATCAGCTATTAACTGCAATCAATTATTATCGGTAGATCAACACAATTTCCCGCTTATAAGCGTTTTATAGGTACAGAAGAACTTTTTTAAACCTATAAACAAACACTTATGAACAACGATAAATTTTATCCGGAGTTTAATGATGAGAACCTGGATAGGGATAAAAAGCTCAAAGACGACCTCGATGGCAACCCCGACGTGGACGACCTGAAGTACGATCCTGACAACGATAGTTTTGAGATAGACGTTGAAGGCGCAGACCCTGATTATCAGCACCCGCCCCTGTTTGATACTGCGGCAAAAAATGGTTCGGACTTTGACTCAAGTTACGACGAAGCTAATCAATATGATACTGTAGGTGAATACGACCCGAACCGCTCGCTCGAAACCGACGCGCCAGACCTGGGAATGCATATCGACAATGGCAAAATAGTGAACGTTGATCCGGTTGACCGAGATTTATCACATACCCCCGAAGATGACCGGGATGACCTCGATGAAGAAGGCTATCCGAAGAATGACGGGGATTATTTGAAATGAGCCCCACCCAACCCTCCCCGGAAGGGAGGGCTTAAAGAAAAGCCCGAAGCTTCTTTAAGATAATTACTATTATAATAAAAAGTCACCCAACCTTCCCTCGAAGGAGAGGGCTTTTAAAAGCATATTAAAGGAGTTTTAATGCGAAAAACTCCTTTAATTGCAATCATGAACATGTGTTTTATGTTTTAAAGTCTCCCCTTCAGGGAGATTTAGAGGGGTGAGCGGGCTGGCGTCTTAATCCAGTTCCAGATTAAACCGTTTCTTTAATTCCATTAACTGGGGATTTTTGGCAGCCATATGTTGAAATTTTTCCGCAGCGGTATATGGTCTTTTCACTACGGCTTGCTCGTCCAACCGGGTTAGCATTTCAATACTAAAGTTCCGGAGATTGCTCCGAAGATAGTTAGTAAGTTCCGGCTTTTCGTCCCTGAAATAATTTTCCTGCGACTTATTAGTCACAATCACCTCAAATGTATAAGGACGCAGCATAACCGGTGCATTGGCCGATAAAATGGTGATCACGGTCATCGACTTACCCTCGGCTTTAATCTTGGTGATATACTCGTTCCAGTACTTCAGGAAGGTATCCATCGTAAAGTCCTCGTAATCGTCTCCTTTAAGGTAAGGATCGTCTTCATCCTCAACAACGGTTTCTCCGGCTACAGGTAAAGTTCCTGATAGCTTAGGCGTAGAGGACATGTTAGGCAAACCACTCAAAAGGCTTTTGCCACCAGTTGAGAGAGTCGGCGTTGCTGGTATATTGGTAGTTACTGGTTGAGTAACAGGACCTGACGGAGCAACAGGTTCAGTTTTTTTAGCAGCCTGATAGTTCACCGGTGCTTCATTAACTACCGGTTGGGTTTTAACTTCTGTCTTCGGTGCTGCTGAACCGTTTACCGCTGGGGTATCAGGTTTTTTTTTTAACTGGTCCTGAAAGGCCGGTGCAGTTTGTGGAGCAGTTACCATATTAAAGGCCGAAGGCAAGTGGCACATTTTGAGCAGCGCCAGCTCCACCTGCAATCGCTGATTTTTGCTTAACCGGTAATTAAGGTCGCACTGGTTGGCAATATTCATAGCCGATAACAAGAACGAGGTACTTGCCGCCTGTGCCTGCTGCAGGTAACGCGCCCGAATACCTTCGCTCACCTCTAGTAGTTTTAGTGTAGCTGCATCTTTTCCAACCAGCAAGTTGCGAAAATGGACGGTAAGTCCGTTAATAAAATGGCTTCCATCAAAACCCTTCGATAGTATTTCATCAAAAAGCACCAATGTTTTTGAGGTATTCTCCCCAAGCAAGCATTCGGTTACATTGAAATAATAATCGTAATCCAGAATATTGAGGTTATCAATAACCGCCTTATAGGTAACATTACCACCAGAGAAGCTTACGATCTGATCGAACATGGAAAGCGCATCGCGCAAACCACCATCGGCTTTCTGGGCTATGATATGCAAACCATCCGGTTCATATTGAATATCTTCTTTACCAGCTATAGAAGCCAGGTGATTAGCCATATCCTCCACACGGATACGGTTAAAATCAAATATCTGGCAACGCGAAAGGATAGTGGGGAGAATCTTATGCTTCTCGGTAGTAGCCAGAATAAATATGGCATAGTTAGGTGGCTCTTCGAGCGTTTTCAGAAAAGCGTTGAAAGCCGCTTGAGAGAGCATGTGCACCTCATCGATGATATAAACCTTATAGCGTCCGGCCTGGGGCGGTATGCGTACCTGGTCTATCAGATTACGTATATCATCAACCGAATTGTTTGATGCCGCATCGAGCTCATGTACGTTAAATGAATTACCGTTCTGGAAAGCGCGGCAGGCATCACACTCCCCGCAGGCTTCGCCGTTGGGTTGTAAATTTTGGCAGTTTATGGTTTTTGCCAGTATCCGCGCACACGTTGTTTTTCCTACACCACGCGGCCCGCAGAATAAAAATGCTTGCGCCAACTGATTTGTTCTGATGGCGTTCTTGAGTGTGTTGGTCACATGTTGCTGACCTACAACGGTTTCAAAAGTAGCTGGTCTGTATTTGCGTGCCGATACAATAAAATTATCCACAGCCACTAAGATAGCAAGAAAATGGTTAAGCCTAAAAATAGATTTTTACACATGCCTCTGGTTAATTTGGTTAGGTACGTTTTACAACCAGTGCCCTCCCCCCTACATTATTATTTATCAACCCTTTCACTTTGAAAACAATAAATAATTACCTACATTTGCGTCCCCGTTTAATGCGGGTAAATCATTAAAAATTAAGTATAAATGCAACAGTACGAAAGCGTGATCATTCTGACCCCGTTGTTATCAGATGAGGCTGCTAAAGAGGTTATCGCCAAATTCAGCAAGATCCTTACAGATAACGGAGCCGAAATTATCCAGGAGGATAATTGGGGTCTGAGAAAATTAGCGTACCCTATCGAGAAAAAAACTACAGGGTATTATCACTTAACTGAATTTAAGGCTCCGGGTGAATTAATTAACAAATTGGAGGTTGAATACAGACGTGATGAGCGCGTTATGCGTTTCCTGACTATTGCGCTGGACAAACACGCCATTGCTTACAATGAGAAAAAACGCAGCGGTGCTTTCAATCAAAAGAAATCAGCTAAAGCAGAGGAGGCAGCACAATAATGGCAAACGAACAAATTCAATACGTTACCGCTCCTAAAGTGGAGGATAACCGCAAAAAATACTGCCGTTTCAAAAAGAACGGTATTAAGTATATCGATTACAAAGACGCAAACTTCTTATTAAAGTTCGTTAACGATCAAGGTAAAGTATTACCTCGCCGTTTAACCGGTACTTCATTGAAGTTTCAGCGTAAAGTGGCTCAGGCTGTTAAACGCGCACGCCACATCGGTTTATTACCATATGTTACTGACTCGTTAAAATAATCATAGGAGGTTTAAGCAATGGAAGTTATTTTAAAACAAGACGTAAAAAGCCTCGGTGAGAAAGACGATATCGTAAAAGTAAAACCAGGTTACGGCCGTAACTACCTGATTCCTCAGGGTTTCGCCACCTTAGCTACCGAATCTGCAAAGAAAGTATTAGCTGAGAATTTGAAACAAGCTCAATTTAAGCAAGACAAAATCCGTAAGGATGCTGAAGAGCTGGCTGCTAAATTGGAAAACGTAAAACTTACTATCGGTGCTAAAGCCGGTGAAAGCGGTAAGATCTTCGGTGCCATCAACACTATCCAGGTTGCTGACGCTTTGAAGAAACAAGGCTTTGAAGTTGACCGTCGTCGCATTACCTTCGATCAGGAGCCTAAAGTATTAGGTGAATACACTGCTAACCTTAACTTACATAAAGAAGTTAAAGTTAAAGTTCCTTTCGAAGTAATAGCTGAGTAATTTAATTTCGGAATTCGGATTTTCGATCCGCCAGTTGTCGGACAGGTTTTCGGATTTATCTAAAGCCGAAATGCGAATTGTTAAATGCGAAATTGAAATAAGATAATAAATAAGGTGTTTGGAGATTTCCAGACGCCTTTTTTGTTTTTGGGGCTTGTAATTACCTCCCTCTCCTTTCGCGCGACTGGCGTAGCGCGCTTAATATGGATTGGCGATTGCATCGCGCCCGCAAAGCATGGAATGGCGATACAATCGCTCACCCATATTAAGCTCTCGTTACAAACGTGCACAAGAGGATCTGGGAGTCATGGGCCAAGTTTCTGATTTAATCGAAATGCGAAGGGTCAAGTTCGAAATGAAATAAAATAATAAAAGGTGTTTGGAGATTTTCCAGACACCTTTTTGTTTTTGGGCGTTACCGCGCCCCGCTCAGCCTACGCGGCGGTCGCGCTTTCCGTTGCAAGTCCTCGCTCTTACCCTGCAGCCTCTCGCTGCTCCGGGCTTTCCACTGCAATCGCTAACGCGGTTAAGTCCCCTGCGCGCGACTGCGTCGCGTGCTTAACCTGGATTGGCGATTGCATCGCCCCGCAAAGCCAAGAACGGCGATACAATCGCCCCTCCCATATTAAGCTCTCGTTACAAACGTGCGCAAGAAAGTCATGGAGCATTCGCCACAGCCCAACTCACTCATTCACTCAATCAATCATTCAAAATTAAATTCTCCCTTCAGGGGGTTAGAGGGCTCACTCACTCCTCAAACTCTTCACCGGGCTTGCCACCGCGGCTTTAATGGCCTGGAAACTTACAGTAAGCAGCGTAATAACTACAGCAGCCAGGGCGGAAATTACGAACACACCTACACCAATATGGATGCGGTAGTTATAATTTTCCAGCCAATGCTTTAAATAGTAAAATGCGACAGGTACGGCGATGAGACAACTGATGAGCACCAGCAATATAAAATCGCCGGATAGCAGCAGCCATACCTGGGCTACCGTAGCACCTAATACCTTACGTATGCCTATCTCCTTGGTACGCTGCTCGGCAACGTAAGCGGCCAGACCGAACAGTCCAAGACAGGAGATAAATATAGCCAGACCGGCAAATATGCCTGCCAGTGTGCCAACCAGATTTTCCAGGTTAAATTTCTGATCATAATCACGGTCCACAAAACTGTAGGAGAATGGGTAAGCAGGGTTATATTTGTCAAATATCTTCCCAATCACTTCAATAGCATGGTGTTGCTCTGCTCCTTTAGATAGTCTGTAAATGATAAAATTACCGCCTCTGCCATGGTTAAACACTGTAGGCTCTACAGGTTTAAATGGCGAGTCCATCAGGGCATCGCGTACTACACCAATTATCTTCGACTCCCCTTTGATACCATCAAAGGCAACCAGTTGATTGAGCGGCTGCTTTAAACCCATGCGTTTAACGGCGGCCTCGTTAATAATGATATTTGAAGTATCTGCACTCCACTCGCTCGAAAAATCGCGCCCAAGCACCAATTTTTCGCCAACAGTTTTAAAATAGTTGTCGCTTACAGAAACGGCGCCTACATTGATACCAAGTTCGCCAGCACCCTTACCGGGCCAATTTTCAATGCCTGTATGCCAGTAAATACCCGTCATGGGGCTCGACGCCTTGGTTACCGATTCTACTACCTCCGAAGCAAGCAGATCATTTTTAAGGGCATTATAATTTTTCCCCAGGTCATCGCTCATACCGGTAGATACTAACCTTGCAGGACTATAACCGGTAGGACGGTTTTTAGCATATTGTATTTGCTGGTAAATAATGGTAGTGCCAATGATCAGCGCTACCGAACAACTAAATTGAAACACTACCAGTATTTTACGTGGTAACGCAGCTGCCCTTCCAATCTGGATGGTTCCTTTTAAAACCCTTACAGGATTAAAAGATGATAAATAAAACGCTGGCCTGCTACCGGCCAACAGCCCGCACAATAGTACAAATCCAATCATCACAAGCCAAAAAAAGCCATTATTGTACGGTATATGGATATTACTGCTAGTTAGCTGATTAAAGTATGAAAGCGCGCATTGCACAAAAACGATACAGAACAAAAAAGCCAAAAAAGTGATCATCACCGATTCTGTTAAAAACTGAACGATCAAATTAAGCCGCTGTGAGCCTATGGCCTTTCTTACGCCAACTTCACGGGCTCGTTTTTCAGACCGGGCCGTTGAAAGGTTCATAAAATTGATACATGCGATAATCAGCACCAGCATGCCAACCAAACTGAATATGCGGACGTAGTCAATAAAACCTCCGGCTACTTTACCATTCTTAAAATCGCTATACAAATGCCAGTCTTTTAACGCATGCAGAAGTATTACTGGTTTTACCTGCCTTGACTGGGGATCGTATTTGTACATCAGGTTTTTAATCGCAGCATTTACCTGTGTAATGGAAGCATTCGGCTGTAGTTCAACAAATATTTGAAAGGAGTTATTACTCCATTGGGTAAGGGCCGGCTTCATCCAGTCTTGAGTGGCAACGGTGTAACTGAACGGAAGCAAATAGGCAAATTTTATAGTGGCATTTGATGGAATATCGGCCATCACGCCGGTCACCTTTACATCGTGCTGGTTATCAATCCGGACTGTCTGGTTAATTGGATCTTCACGGCCAAACAGGGCAGTGGCTGTTGATTGAGTGAGGATAATCGAGTAAATGTCCCTAAAGCAAGTAGCGACATTGCCCTTCACCATCGGGTATTGAAATATCTTCAGAAAATCGGGATGAACCGATCCTCCGTCTAACAATAGTTTTTTATCCTTAACCGCCAGATTATGCGTTTGATTACCTAACCAATCAGTTTCGGCAACATGTTTTATACCCGGGATAGTGTTCCGCATTACTGTGGCCAAAGGCAGGCATACAGCCGATTGGGTATGTTCACCATCATGCGGATCAGTAAAGTTGACCTTTACCTGGTAAACCTGCGTATAGTTGGGTAAAAATTTATCATAGCTATATTGATCATACACCCATAAGCCAATGATTAACGTCACAGCCATGCCAGCCGCAAGGCCTACAATATTAAGGGTACTATAAACTTTATTATTGCGCATATTGCGCCAGGCCGTTTTAAGGTAGTTTTTGATCATAATTGAAAATTGCTGAAGCCGCTTATTGCCAGCCTATAACGTCAAGATAAATTTCGTACCAAGTCCATAATACTGGTTTATAGATAAATTTAAGCGTTTCGAAAATGGTTTCCCTGTACGTATTCGTACAGACAGCTGTTCGTATACGTACGGGCCGGATAATTGGTAAAAAATTGAAATGCAAAATTTCAAATGCAAAAGCGCTGTTGCCGAAGCATGTTATATTGTTTCTGCATTTGCAAAACAGAGTTTCAAGGTCACTTTCGCCTTTGAAATTTCGAGCTTCGATTTTCACATAAATCCGAAATCAAAAATCCGAATTCCGAAATCAAAAAGTATTATCTTCGGGCATCAATGAGAGGCATAGGCAAACTAATTTTAAGGATACTTAAACTAATTGTAATTGCATTTATAGGCATATCTGTTTTATGGGTATTACTCTACAAATGGGTTAACCCGCCCGTAACCTGGCTCATGATTACCCGCGGCTTTGAACGCAAACATGACGGTAAGGACTGGAAAATAGACAAACACTGGGTGCCGTTTGACAGCATTGCCGACCCAATGAAAAGAGCTGCTGTCGCGGCCGAAGATCAAAAGTTTCTGGACCACTACGGCTTTGACTTTAAGGCAATGGAAAAGGCCATTGACAAGAACGCACATAGCCATAAATTAATGGGCGGCAGTACCATATCGCAGCAAACGGCCAAAAACGTTTTCCTGTGGCCGGGCCGGTCTTATGTACGGAAAGCCTTTGAAGCGTGGTTTACCATTTTAATAGAAACATTCTGGAGCAAGCGCCGCATCATGGAAGTTTACCTCAATGAAATAGAAATGGGCGATGGCATTTATGGCGTAGAGGCTGCTTCAGAAAACTATTACCATATTCATGCATCCGAGCTTAACCGCCGCCAGGCTGCAAGTATTGCATCTATATTTCCAGACCCACTTAAATGGTCGCCCACTAATCCTGACGACCATTTGAGGCACAAGCAATACCTCATCATGAAGAATATGCGAAGGTTAGGTCCGCTGGATTTTTAACCCCCTAACCCCCTGAACGGGGACCGAAAGCGTAGAAAGACAGCTAAAGAGTTACCAATTATAGCTGTATGTTTTGCTATCCTCCGGGAGAGGAAATCAAAGTGTAAAAACAGCTAAGAGTCACAATTATGGCAGAAGGTTTAGGCGAAGTTTATGTTAACCAATGGATTGGCGGCTTTATCTTCTGGATGCTGAAAGGCTTTCGAGGCAAATACAAGGACCAGCTTGTCGAAAAATATCTGACGCGCAATGTATGGACCTCTTATACTTTGCAACTCGTTATTGTAGGTGCATTTATATATTGCGTTATCTTGGAACACAAACAGTTTTGATTTTTGACCTTACCGTTACCACAGTTTAATTTAAAGAAGGTAACTTTATTAATTATTATAAGAGGAGCGTAACAGGTGAAAGAGATTTTAACGCTGGAAGATATAAAATTATTGGTAGATACTTTTTATGGGAAGGTACGGAACAATCCGTTAATTGGCCCCATTTTTAACGAGCGCATTCAGGATCGTTGGCCTATACATTTAGAAAAGATGTATAGCTTTTGGCAAACTGTGTTGCTGGAAGAATATACCTATAACGGACGACCTTTTCCGCCGCATGCAACAATGCCTATTGGCCATGAGCATTTTGAGCAATGGTTAGCGCTGTTTGCAGAAACGGTTGACGAACTGTTTACCGGAGACAAAGCCGATGAGGCTAAGTGGCGCGCCGGAAAAATGGCAGAGCTATTTGAAAGCAAGCTGAACTATTTCAGAAACAATTCAGCTACCACTATACTTTAACGGTTGATTATGCCGTAATCAGATCACGAAATAATTGCGGGTGCCAGCTTTGGCTAAAAGGCACTTCCCACTTCGTATTTAATTCGGCTACGCTTCGTACCAGATTATTAAACACGATGGTATGAGCAGTAATGCTGCCTTGTTTGATCAATTCCTCAAAAGCATTTCGCGGAGCCGAAAACACCTCTTCACCTTCTTTGTAAGCCAGGTTAAACCGGTCGAACAAGTTGATACCATACTCCTGCTCCAATTCCTTCATAAACTTTACAGACTTATCGATTGAGCAGCCGCTTGCGCCAGCCTTGCTTTCGTCAACAATCAGAATCAAAAAACGATTATACCGTATTTCTGCACCTGCAGCGAGTTGCATGGTATGTGCAGTCCATTCGCTCACAAATGCCTGTAGTTTAGCTTCAATCTCTTGAGTCTCCAGATCAGTAAGCTTACGGTCCGACTGGTATATCCACACTCTTGAATTTTCAGAAAAATGCATTTACAAATTTATTAAATTTCTTAACTTCGAATTACACAGTGTTGTCATGCGAAAATCAGTTCTAAGCGTTAAAAAACCACTGATCCCGCTTACGCTCTTAGCTGGCTTGACTATGCTGTGGCTTTGCGGAGCAACAATTTTGGATGAACAACAATGGCTTGTATGGTGCAATAAATGCCTGCTGCAATCTTACAATTACTTCGCCGCCACCAACATCAAAAAATCCGACCTCAATATTACCTACGACGGTTTTGTACGTTATCGCAAAATATATCAGAACGGTAAGCAGGAATATTTTTCCTTTCACTTACACCGCTTTAAAGATCTGGACTTTCAGCCTGACAATGCCGACGGAGGAAAGCTTAATTTGCATACCATTGGTAGCGACGTTATTGTACAAACTTATACCGATCCCAACGGTGACATCGACTCTATGGCCACTGCGCTAACCATACCGGTTAGAGGTTTATTACCTGCACAAGCCGACAGTTTGAAAATGGGTTTGCTTTATCTCAAAGCAAATTTTAAAGGCCGTTAGCCCTCGCGGTAATTTCGGCAATATCAAGTACCTGTATCTCTTGTTCCTTTTCAAAATGCTTAACGCCATCGCGCAGCATCGTCATACAAAACGGACATGCCGAGGCTACCACATCAGCTTTCACTTCTATGGCATCCTGTATCCGTTCTACATTTATATCTTTTTTACCGGGTTCGGGCTCCTTAAACATTTGCGCCCCTCCGGCACCACAGCAAAGACCGTTACTCCGACAGCGTTTCATCTCCACCAGATCAGCATCCAACTTCTCCAGCGCGCTTCTTGGGGCTTCATACACATCATTGCCCCTACCGAGATAACAAGCGTCGTGATAAGTGATACGCTTACCTTTGAAACTTTCGCCCCCACTGGTTTTTAGCTTACCTTCATCGATTAGTTGTTGAATTAACTGCGAATGGTGGATCACCTCATAATTGCCACCTAATTGAGGGTATTCGTTTTTTAATGTATTGAAACAGTGCGGACAACCCGTAACAATCTTTTTAACCTCATAAGCATCCAGCACCTGAATATTGGCCATGGCCTGCATCTGAAACAAAAATTCATTGCCGGCTCTCTTTGCAGGATCGCCGGTACAGCTTTCCTCGGTACCCAACACCGCGTAGCTGAGTCCGACGTGTTGCAATATTTTACAAATATCCCTGGTGATACGCTGCGCCCGTTCATCAAAACTTCCTGCACAACCTACCCAAAATAAAATCTCAGGCTGCTTACCTTCCGCCATCATCTCCGCCATGGTTGGCACTTTTAGGATTTCGGATTTCGGTCCGCCGGCTGGCGAATCGGATTTATCTATATTGTCCATTGTTATTCAGCATTGATGGTTTGCCATTACCCTAAAGTTATCCGGCATTTTTTATCGCACATCTGCACATTTACATATCTGCATATCTACAAGTCTGCACAGCTAAGAGTTATTCGCCCAGTTAAAGCGATCTGAGGGCGAATATTTCCACGGAGCGCCGTTATTTTCTACGTTCCCAAACATATTGTTGAGGCTCGCCGGCGACTGTGATTCTTCCATCACAATATAACGCCGCATTTCTATAATGATATCCAAGGGATTGATATTAACCGGACAAGCTTCAACGCAAGCGTTACAGCTTGTACATGCCCACAGTTCCTCCCGGCTGATGTAATTGTCCAGCAGCGATTTGTTGTCCTGATAATCTTTGCCATTCTTATCGATGCCCACTCCCACCTCGGTTACCCGGTCGCGCGTATCCATCATGATCTTGCGGGGAGATAACAGCTTGCCCGTAATATTTGCCGGGCAAACCGATGTACACCTTCCGCATTCTGTGCAGGTGTATGCATCCATCAGATTTTTCCAGCTGAGGTCTGTTACGTCCTTAGCTCCAAACCTACCGGGCTCAGCAGCATTTTCAGGCACAAAAGACGGATCAAGCATGGCCTTTACCTCATTGGTCACGGATGCCATATTGCTAAACTTACCTTTAGGCGTAAGTCGCGAATAGTAGGTGTTTGGGAAAGCCATGATGATATGAAAATGCTTGGAATAGGGCAGGTAATTTAGAAAAGCCAATATGCCTACAATATGGAACCACCAACAGGCGCGCTCAATGATTTCAAGCGCGGAAGCGTTGGTCGGCAACAACGGAGCAATAACCGAACTTACAGGAAAGTTACCTGCCTGGATATAGTGCCCGTAATGCAGTTGTTGTAATTTAAAATCCGCCGCGTTCATGGTCAGAAACGCCGACATCAGCAATATTTCGATGATGAGGATATAATTGGCGTCGGAACGAGGCCAGGTAGTCATTTCTACCCCACGAAAACGCCTCAGTTTTAAAATATTTCTCCGGCACAAGAACACGATACATGCCGTTAGCACCAACACCGCAAGTACCTCGAATCCGCCAATCAGCAAGCCGTAAAGGCTACCCAGCGGTCTTGAAAAAATACGATGTGAGCCGAATATCCCGTCGATGAGAATTTCAAGAACTTCAATATTGATAATGACAAAACCTACGTAAATAAAGATGTGCATGATGGCGGCCACGGGACGCTTAACCATCTTGCTTTGCCCCAACGCTACTTTAGCCATTATCTTCCAGCGTTCTGCCGGATTGTCTTTACAATCTACATCCTTACCCAACAAAATATTACGACGAATTTTGCCCACGTTTTTACTGAAAAGATAAACGGCAGCGATGAGTATGATGATAAATACGACCTGTCCAATCATTATGCTTGCATAATAGCGTGAACTAAGATAGGCAATCACATTAACTTGCAAAATGTTTTTGAGCGAGATCAGCCCGACTAAAAAAAACAATGAAAAATTAATCCCTTGAGGAACAGTGCAGTTAGCGTCAAATATCAAAAAATTGCAAAAAAAATTTCCAGAAACAAAAAATCGAGCTACATTTGCAAACCCAAACGGGACGGTATCATAGCTCAGTTGGTAGAGCAAAGGACTGAAAATCCTTGTGTCGCTGGTTCGATTCCAGCTGATACCACAGAAAAGAGCATCAAAACTCAGCAAAACCTACTAAATGGCCTCATTCAGTGGGTTTTTTGTTTTCGGACAAGCTAAAAATAGCCGCAAACCTTTTCTTTCAAGTAATTCAGATAGCAAAATGGTAACCTTACTTTAAGGGTAAGTTTCTTTACATATTCGTTAGTTATGCTTCTGCTGGAACTTGTCAGAGATCATTTGTCCGTTATTCCGATAGCAGAGGTGTTTTGGTATTGCACCAAAATATTCAGAAAAGCCCTATCCTGGCTCCGCCACGGGCAACAAATCAACTTAGAGGATCTGGCTGGCGACTACTTATGATACTTTCAAGGCGCTTTCCTGAACCGTTGTACTATTTCTTAACATCTTTCGGTACTCTGACGGCAGCATATTAAACTTTTCTTTAAATGATCGTGAAAAATAATGAGGGGTAGCGAAGCCTGCTTCGTAGGCTATTTGTGAAACAGGCAAATCGCTCTTCAGAAGCAATATGGCAGCGCGTTCGAGCTTATACGATCTGATAAATTCGACGGGGGGAAGCCCGGTCAGTTCAAATATTTTTGTATAAAGCGCGCCCCGACTCATTCCCAAATGTTCACTAAGGTCTGCGACAGAAAATTTTGGATTATTTAAGTTGTTATTTATGTAATTGATCACCTTATTTAAAAGCTTTTCTCTTCCTGATTCAACTTCAATGTCCGGGTGCACAACTTTCAATTGTTTTGTGTAAGTATTTTTAAGTGTGATATTTAGTCGTAATAAATTTTTGATCTTAACGTTCAAAATCTCAAAATTGAAAGGCTTGGTCAAATAATCATTTGCGCCCGATTCAAGTCCTTTCAATTGTTCATCTTCTCTCGTACAGGCAGTAAGCATTATAAACGGAATATGGCTCGTGCGTTTATCAGCTCTAATTTTCTTACTTAGGGTTATACCGTCCATATAAGGCATGGTTATATCACTAATGATCAAATCAGGGTGACATGAGAGCGACTTATCCCAGCCTTCTGCACCATTCGAAGCCTCAACAATCTTATATTGTGTTTTTAAATTATCCTTGATATAATAACGAAACTCATCATTGTCTTCCACAATAAGAAGTACTGGAATTTCCGCAGACTCTTGAATATCAGTTTTTTGAGGAAAATGCCCTTCATTAGCAGGAATTTTAATGGACGGCTGAGTTACAATCGTGCTATCGGCAAAAATCTCCACAGGAATTAGAACGCTGAAAACCGAGCCTTTTCCTGGTTCGCTTTCAACAGATATGGTTCCACTGTGCATCTCAACAAACTCCTTTGTTATTGAAAGACCTATGCCACTTCCAGGATTTACTCTTCCTGTATTCGCATCTCCTGTTTGATAAAATCTTGTGAATATTAAATGCTGTTTATCGGGATCAATCCCAATACCAGTGTCGCTTATCTTAAATACAAGTACTGTTGCATCGGCTAGCGACGCGGACTGCTGGCTGATATCAACAGATACCGTCCCTCCTGACAATGTAAATTTAAAGGCATTGGAAAGCAGGTTAAATAAGATTCGTTCTATTTTGTCGTGATCAAAACGTACAAACAACTTTTCCGACGGCGTATTAAATTTAAGGGTGATGCCTCGGGATTCTGACAAGTCATGGAAAGAATCTACTACGTCGCTAATAAACGAGAATATTTCACCTTCACTCAGGTTCAGTTTTAACTCTTCTTCTTCAAGTTTCCGGAAATCCAAAAGTTGGTTAACCAAATTCAGAAGGCGACGGGCGTTTCGCCTTATCACAGCCAGTTGGCTTGTAGTTTGCTCGTCCTTGTGCTCTGCCAGCAACTTGTCTGCTGGCGCCATGATAAGCGAGATTGGTGTACGAAATTCATGGCTAAGATTAGTAAGAAATTTAATCTTAAGCATATCTAACTCATGTAACCGTTCTGCTTCCCTTCTTTCCTGCTCAAGTGCAAGTTTGCCCTTTAATTTTTTAATAGCTCTATAGCGGATCAGCAGCAATGCACCCGCAAACACCAAAGCATATAGCAAATAGGCATACCAGGTCATCCATATTGGCGGGTGAATCACTATACGGATTTGCGCCCCTGCATTATTCCACACACCATCATTGTTGCAAGCCCGTACTATAAACACATATTCGCCGGGATCTAAATTAGTATAGTATGCCGTGGTAGCTGAACCGACATAGTTCCAGTTTTTATTAAATGGCTTAAGGATATAGGCATATCTGTTGCGCTGTGGAAGGGTAAAATTAACTCCGGAATAACTGATTGAAAAATCTTGCTTGTAATCCAGATCGATCTGCTTCGCTACGGAAATATCTTGTTTAAGTGCAGAATGCTCACCTGGCAATACAGTTGAATTGTTTATTTTAAGGTTGGTTAGGAATACTGGCGGAACATTATTATTATGTTTTACATCTTCTGTAGGATCAATATAATTAAATCCATCGGATCCTCCGAAGAAAAGCAGGCCTTTAGAGGACCGCAGCCCGGAGCCGTCTATAAATTCGTCATTTCGCAGACCGTTGTAAGTAGAATAGTGGGTGATTTTTTTCGATACCGGGCTAAATTTACATATTCCTTTACCACTGCTAAACCATATGTTGCCGCCCTGGTCTTCAAGCAACTTGTGTACTACTCCGTCTGTCTGTTCTTCTAAAGCGGAATAATTAACAAATTTATTGTGGCTGGATTTAAAGCAATAAAAACCATCTCCTGCAGTAGCTATCCACATGTTGCCATTATGATCCTCCAAAAGTGAACAGGTGTGGTCAATTGCCATTCCAGTATTTTTATTATTGTATACCTTAAACTTTTGAGTCGCTGGATTTAAAACGGCTATTCCGCTACCATATGTGCCGATCCATATGTTTCCTTCATGGTCCTCTTCCAAGGTCCTGATAAAACCATTTACCGGCAATTGTATTTCATTGGCAGAAGCAGGACCAGACACGTATTTAAAAAAGGTCTTTGTAGCCGGGTCATATACATTGACTCCGCCTCCATTTGTTCCAATCCAAACTTTTCCCTTGCTATCTTCCTTTAAACTAAAAATTTCGTTGTTATTTATATGTGTATTATCCTTTCCTGGACTTAGCTGGTTATACTGACCTGTTTTCGTATTATAAACAAATATGCCGTTTTGAAAGGTTCCGATCCAAAGTTGTTGATTATGGTCAAGCATCATGGTTAATATAGGAAGACCAGCGGAGTTGATTTTTTCTTTAGCTTTAATAGCCACATGAGTAAACAAGCCGCTTTTGATGTGGAAAAGATTCAAGCCACCACCGTCAGTGCCCACGAATATGTCGCCGTCCTTGTTCTCGGCGAATGATGAAACAAAGGGGGCATTTAACCCGGCGGGGTCGTAGGCATTATTTTGTTTTGAGTTAAATAAGGTAAGATTTCTGTCGTACTTATCCACGCCGCCTTGATACGTACCAAGCCAAACAATGCCTTCGCGGTCGTTATAAATACAGCGGACAGATTTGCTGCTTACACTGTATTTGTCTCTATCGTCATGATTATAACGGGTTATTCTTCCTGAAATCGGATCTACAATATTCAGGCCACCCTCGGCCCCCACCCAAATGTTATTATCGCCAGCAGCTACACTATAAATAAGGTTACCGCTAAGTGTCCTGTTATCTTTAGGGCTATACTTAAAATTTCGAAAAGTTTTTAAATCGGGGGATAAACAGCTTAACCCATTATTAGTTCCAATCCACAATCTTCCCTTGTATTCGGCTATGGTGTTTGCCCTGTCATTCGTAATACTTAAAGTATCATTATTCTTATGCCTGAAGGCAGTGAAATTGTTAGATTGTTCATGGTAAAGATATAATCCTTGATCGCTACCAACCCACATTCTTTGCTGGCTGTCCCTAAAGGCACATAAAACAATAGTTCCGTGGAGCTTTGCCTGTTTATCATCGTTTGTTTTGTAAAATATTTCTTTTTTTGTTTTAGGGTCAAGTATACATAAACCTCCCAGGCTGCCAACCCAAAGGCGACCATATTTATCACTACATATAGTTGTAATACAGCTGTTTGCGAGGTGTTTGTAAGTTGTATTTTCCGCGTAGCTTTGAAAACGGTCGCGGGAACGATCGAAAAAGAATAATCCGCCTCCCCATGTGCCTATCCACAGTTGTCCCGTCGCGTCTTCATACATGCTTGTTACTTCTTTAGACCCATATCTGCCTTTGTCTACCGGATCAAAACGGTAGGCTTTATGTTGCGTGCCGTCAAATCTGTCAATACCAGCGGCGGTTGCAAACCACAAGAATCCGCATCGGTCTTTTATGATCGCATTAACTGTATTGGACAGCAGACCATCATGAGAAGTAAGCACTGTGAACCGAATAACCTGTGCCCTGCTTTTAAGTGAAGTACTGAATAATACTGCTAATAAAAAAAAGAAGAATCCTGGAACCGTAGTTCGCTTTTGCAGTATCGGGGCGGTGGGTAGGTGCTGTGCCATTCTGTATTTTTTTATTGTACAGACATGCCCCTTTATCCTGAGATAAGAGTTTAATACTTTCATTTTAGAAAAGAAATAGGTTTACAAGAGGTCCAACTTCCAGCTAACGTTTAGCAAAATTTACCAAATTATTTTATACAAAAATCGAATACAACCGATTGCATAAACCTGGTCATTATAATTCTAAGCGCCTAGCAAAAGTCACGTAATATAAACTTAATTATTAAATTTTGAAAAAAACAATCGATTGCCAAATAAAACGATATCTTAAATAAAGGCACTGGCAATTCAATCATAGCTGCCAAACAGGTTTACTGCTAACGGATGATAATTATTAGTTAACCCAGGGTTTGTACCATTTTTTTACTTCCTGCATGTAATCATGCGAGTCCGACTGTGTGATCATTTTAGCTTTTGGTGGCTATCGTCCGCTTAATACTTTGTGCTAAAAAAACTGCTCATTTTAACCAAAGTGTTGATTTAATAGACATTTGTGACCCTTCAAGTTGGGTTTTCAAAATACTTTTGGCCGTAACTGACCGATTAAATCCCTGGCCCTGCTTTTAAGCTAACCATTTTAATTAATCTGTGGAATAATCGATTATAACAAAATATATGAACCTGAAGAAAAACCTGTTTATCTGCATATTTATGGCCGGGCGACTATATGCCTCGGCGCAAATGCTACCATACCAAAATCCAAAGCTGCCTTCGGAGGTAAGAGCAAAAGACCTGGTATCAAGACTAACACTAAAAGAAAAAGTAACGTTGATGAAGGACGTTTCGGACGCTATTCCGAGACTGGGTATTAAAAAGTTTAATTGGTGGAGCGAAGCGTTACATGGTTATGCGAACCAGGGACCGGTATCGGTATTTCCAGAACCCATTGGCATGGCGGCTTCATTTGATGATCAGCTTGTTTTCAATGTTTTTGATGCCGTTTCTGATGAGGCACGAGCTAAAAACAATGAATATAAAAAACAGGGTGAAAGTCAGCGTTTTCATGATTTGTCTGTATGGACACCCAACGTAAATATTTTTAGGGATCCGCGTTGGGGTCGTGGACAAGAAACCTATGGTGAGGATCCTTATCTAACCTCACTGATGGGTCTCCAGGTAGTACGTGGTTTGCAAGGTCCTGCAAATGCGAAATATCGGAAACTACTGGCTTGCGCCAAACATTTTGCAGTGCATTCCGGACCAGAGTCAACGCGTCATCAGTTCAACATTACCGACGTTGAGCCACGAGACCTTTGGGAAACTTATCTCCCTGCGTTTAAAGCTTTGGTTCGACAGGGCGATGTAAGGGAGGTTATGTGCGCGTATCAGCGTTTGGACGACGAACCCTGTTGCGGCAGTAGCCGCCTGTTAGGGCAAATTCTACGTAACGATTGGGGTTTTAAATATCTTGTAGTTTCTGACTGTGGTGCAATAACCGATTTTTATCGCACTCATCACTCATCGTCAGATGCCACTCATGCTTCTGCAAAAGCAGTGCTTTCAGGTACGGATGTGGAATGTGCCGGGTATGCATTTGATGAGATACCCAAGGCGGTAGCTCACGGTTTAGTTAAGGAAAAGGACATCAATACAAGTGTCATCCGCCTGATGACTCAGCGCTTTGAGCTTGGAGAAATGGATAAGGACGATCTGGTTCCGTGGACTAAAATTCCAATGTCGGTGGTCAATTCTGAAGCACACCAAAAACTCGCTCTTCAAATGGGGCGGGAAACGATGACACTCCTGCAAAACAAAAATGATATTTTACCGCTAAGTAAAACGCTACAAAAAATTGCGGTTATAGGCCCTAACGCCGATAACTCGCAAATGCTTTGGGGCAACTATAATGGAACGCCGCTTAATACCATAAACATTTTAGATGGCATTAAACAAAAATTAAACGCCGGCCGAGTTATTTATGACCAGGCGTGTGACTTGACAGAAGACAAAATTACCCTGAATGCGTTCGATCAATCATCAATTGACGGCAAAGAAGGCATGCGGGCCACTTATTGGAATAACCGGAATTTAGAAGGCCACGAAGTAACTACTGATCAATTTCATGGCACTATTGCACTTACAACTTTAGGGGCACATCAATTTGCGCCTGGTGTTAATACGGAAGATTTTTCGGCTAAGTATGAAACAACTTATAAACCAACAGTTAGCGATGACATCGTATTCAAACTGGAAGCAACTGGCTCTGCCGAACTTTTTATTGACGGACAATCGGTTTTAAAGACGGGCAGCTGGAGGCCTATTCCACGGCGATACCTATTACATGTCGACGCCGGCAAAACATATAAAATAGAAGTACAGTACAAGCAATTAAATAATTGGGCGGCAAGTTTAGGCTTTACCTTTGGAAAGGAAGTTCCCGCAACCTTTGACAAATTGATTGAAAAGGTAAAGGATGCAGATGTAGTAATATTTGTAGGAGGTATATCGCCGCGTTTAGAGGGCGAAGAAATGCCCATCTCCCTGCCGGGATTTAAAGGCGGAGATCGCACTGACATTGAATTACCTGCTGTGCAACGCAGCTGTATGGAAGCGCTGAAGAAGGCGGGTAAAAAAGTTGTATTTGTGAACTGTTCAGGATCGGCAGTGGCCATGGTTCCCGAAACACAAAATTGCGAAGCGATTTTGCAGGCATGGTATGGCGGCGAGGCTGGAGGACAAGCTGTCGCCGACGTGCTTTTCGGTGACTATAATCCGGCGGGGCATTTGCCGGTTACTTTTTACAAAAGTTTGCAGCAGCTTCCTGATTTTAGTGACTACTCAATGAAGGAACGTACCTATCGCTATATGACATCGGCGCCGTTGTTCCCTTTTGGATTTGGTTTAACCTATACCACGTTCAATATTGGCAGTGCCACTGCCAGCAAAACACAGATAACTAATACAGAAGGCGTACAGTTGACCATTCCTATTGCAAATACAGGGAAACGTGATGGTACGGAAGTATTACAAGTATACGTACGGAAATTGAATGATCCGGATTCACCGGTAAAAACACTGAGGGCATTTAAAAGGGTGCAGCTATCACCAGGAGCAAAGGAAAATGTCAAGCTGGATTTGCCTGCAAAAACATTCGAATTTTTTGATCCGGTCAACGCGGCTGTGAAGGTAAGCCCCGGCGACTATGAATTGCTTTACGGAGAGAGTTCAGATAATAAAGACCTGAAAACCCTAAAGATTAAAATTTTATAAATGATCAAACTAAATACTGCGCAATTTTTCCTGCCGGAAAAATTGCGCAGTAGTACTGATCAAATGGGCGAAACAGATTCTTCTTCAATTTAATGTTTTTTTTCCATGCAGGCTGCGTCGTGGCAAGACACTCGTTATTCAGGGTATCCTGGTAAATCACCAATCATCGCAAGGCAAGAGCAACAATGATTGGTAGCCGGAATACGGACAAAACCATTGCGCACGGGCGACCATCGATTTTAGCTTTTTTCAAACTGTTAGCAAATCAGAGAACTGTATAAAACCTAATTAAACTAAAATATGGATAAAAGAAAAATAGTGCTGTTGAATGTATTGATTGCTTTGCTGCCTGTATTGGCAATTTGTCAAAACGGTAAAGTTTCAAAAAAATGGAAGGGCAAAGGAGTATTTGCATCCGGGGTTTATCCTAATCTATTTCTTGAAGCGGGATATAGCAAGGCCGGTATCGACAACAAATTGGCCAAGGCCTATCACGACGTATTTGAAGGGCCCAATAAGGTTTATTTTGAAGTAGGTGATTCTATGGCATATGTGTCTGACGTAAAAAATCACGATGCAAGGACCGAGGGCCTTTCGTATGGTATGATGATCGCTGTACAACTTGACAAAAAAGATGTTTTTGACCGTATATGGCGCTGGTCAAAAAAATATCTTCAACACCAGGATGGTCCAAGGGAGGGATATTTTGCCTGGAGTATTAATCCTCAAACAATGAAGCGTAACTCCGAAGGCTCTGCATCAGATGGCGAGTTATACTATGTTACCGATCTGCTTTTTGCGGCCAACAGGTGGGGCAATAATACAGGAATTAACTACTACGCAGAGGCAAGAAGGATACTGGACGCCATGTGGAAAAAAGACGGTACCGGCAATATTCATCCTATTATAAACATTGCTGCTAAACAAATTTCATTTGTACCTGAGGGCGGCGGATATGAATGGACCGACCCATCTTATGATTTGCCGGCCTTTTATGAAGTATGGGCACTTTATGCTGGCGACGGCCATGAACAATTTTATCGTGATTGTGCAGATACTGCCAGAGTGTTTTTACACAGGGCATGTGATGCCGTTACAGGACTTAATGCCGATAACACCGATTTTAGTGGTAAGCCACGGTCATGGGGCAAGATGGCTTCAGCATTTCGATATGATTCATGGCGCGTACCTATGAATATCGCTATGGATTATAATTGGTTTGGTAAGGATAGAAATTGGCAAACAAATTATGCACGCCGCTTCCAGAGTTTTCTCCGGTCAAAAGGGATAAATGATTTCCAGGATCAGTTTAACTCAGATGGCACTACACCTGCATTCATCATGCCCGCAGGCGGCGTCAGTAAATTGCGGCATTCATTAGGTTTGGTGGCAACCTCTGCCGCAGCATCCCTCATGATTCCGGACAATAAAAAATTCGATTTTGTACGAGCGCTTTGGAACGCCAAGCTTGAACCATATGAAGACGGCTATTTCGATCCTTATTATGATGGCTTATTATACTTATTCAGCCTGATGCACTTAAGCGGGAAATACCAACTTATACAACCACAAACCAATTGATATTTTTTCTTCATTCTAAATACAATCAATAATGAGCAGATTACAACAAAGTAAACGGTTGCTTTATGCGCTATGGTTCCTTCTTTTGTTTAATGTCCAGGCTTATTCACAAGGGATAGTTACCCAGGCACGAGCTGGTTTTGATGAATTTCGTGCCGATATCCCTCATGGTAAAATTGACACGGTCACTTATAAATCGAAGACGGTAGGCAACAATCGCCGCGCATTAATTTATACACCTCCCGGATATTCCAAAAGTAAAAAATACCCCGTCTTATATCTTTTACATGGTATTGGTGGTGATGAAAAGGAGTGGTATAACGGCGGCAGCCCGCAGGTGATATTAGATAACCTTTATGCGGGGGGTAAAATTGCGCCTATGATAGTGGTAATGCCTAACGGCAGGGCCATAAAAGATGATCGCGCTACCGGCAATATAATGGCTCCCGATAAGGTACAAGGTTTCGCAACCTTTGAAAAAGATTTGTTAAACGACCTGATACCGTTTATTGACAGCAAATATCGCGTTTATACTGATAAGGATCACCGGGCCATAGCAGGCCTTTCAATGGGAGGCGGTCAATCACTAAATTTCGGATTAGGAAATCTTAACATATTTTCATGGGTTGGTAGTTTTTCTGCGGCGCCTAATACGAAAAAGCCTGAAGAATTACTTCCTGATCCTGATGCCGCAAAAAATAAGTTGAAATTGCTTTGGATTTCGTGTGGTTCAAGCGACGGTTTACTCGCATTCAGCAAACGAACCCACGATTACCTGGTTGAAAAAAATGTGCCGCATATATATTATATAGAACCGGGCATCCACAATTTTAAAGTCTGGAAAAATGGTTTGTATATGTTTTCACAGCTGATTTTTAAGCCAGTAGATGTTTCAACTTTCTCTCAATATGTTTACAAGGAGGTAGGTGTGCCAGCGTCCACTAATATCCCAGGTATAAAATATCCGATGATATTTCCTGACAATACGGTTTTTTTTCGTGTAAGGGCCCCTGAAGCAAAAACAGTTCAAATTGACTTATTGAAAAAATATCCGATGACCAAAGACACTGGAGGTTACTGGACGGTAACTACAGATCCGGTTACATTGGGGTTTCATTACTATTCGTTGATAGTTGACGGCGTCTCTGTTGCTGATCCATCCAGCCAAACCTTTTACGGTATGGGAAGAATGGCAAGCGGGATTGATATTCCTGATCCGGATGGTGATTTTTATACTATTAAGGATGTACCTCACGGAGAAGTGCGCTCTGTAAATTACTATTCAAACATAACAAAGGCGTGGAGGCGGGCAAACGTGTATACGCCTCCGGGGTATGACATCCAATCCGGCAAAAGATACCCGGTGCTTTACTTACAGCACGGTTCGGGCGAAGACGAAACCGGTTGGCCCACGCAAGGTAAAATGAATTTTATATTAGACAACCTCATCGCCGCTAAACAGGCTGTTCCGATGATAGTTGTTATGGACAGAGGATACGCTACCGATCCCACCCAACCTGTAGTTGCCGATATGCATGGACCGAGTATGGCCGGAAATGTTTTCCCGGATGTACTTGTAAAGGAAATTATTCCAATGGTTGATGCCAAATTCAGGACGCTCCCCGACCGCGATCATCGCGCTATGGCTGGGCTTTCCATGGGGGGATTTCAAACATTCCAGACAACGATGACCAATCTCGACAAATTTGCCTTTATAGGCGGTTTTAGCGGTGCCGGCTTTATGCAGCCGGGTACCGATATAACTAAAATGTATAATGGCGCTTTTGCCGATGCAAACGCCTTTAACCAGAAGGTTAAAGTACTTTATTTAAGCATTGGAAGCGCCGAGCCTGAAAGAATGGAAACCATGGTGAAGGGATTCCACCAGGAGCTTGAAAGAGCAGGGATTAAACATGTGTTTTATGAATCGCCCGGCACTGCGCACGAGTGGCAATCGTGGCGACGCTCTTTAAAGCAGTTTGCGAGCCTGATATTCAAAAATTAAATCACCCATCCAGTTGCAGATATATAATCGGCATTGCAAAATGCCGATTATATCGCTTTCAGACACGGCGTCAGCGTCATGTAAAGGGGTAGATTTAAATTCTCTGTTCGAACATTGCTTTGTTCTGAAGTTGTATTTATATAAACAGTTGTTATGTTTCAAGACTAAGCACGCTCATAATTTACTTAGTTAAGCATCCGCTTTCAATTTCAAACCTTTTTGCCATGTTGTCAAAATATAGCGTATTGATGATTTTTCTTATCGTAAGTAATTGCGGTTTAATAATATCATGTAAACAACATACCCCGGCCAATATGGCCGCATTATTACAGCAACTCAAAAAACGGAACTACAACGCGCAAAACATTTTTAGTTCAGATGCCCGGCTTGCCACGTGCGATTCCCAGTTAAGGGCTGATTCGCCAAATTTCGATGTTCAGCTGCTGGCAAAAAAAGCATTATATGAATTACAGGAGGGCCATGAACAACAAGCTATTGATATATACGCGAAAATATCAAAGCTGCCTCGTTACATGAATCCGTTAGACGTAAGGTCCGATCAGGCTGTGGCGTATATGCGGTTAGGAGAACGGGCCAATTGTATGCTTAATCATAACGGTGCATCATGTATATTCCCCATTAAAGACGGCGGCATACATCAACTTCAGGCAGGATCGCAACAAGCAATTGAAACGCTGGAAAAAACTTTGCGCACCGACCCGCATGACGCCCAGGCCCGATGGTTGTTAAATATTGCGTATATGACATTAGGGCGTTATCCGGACCAGGTTCCTGCCCAATATCTGATTCCTAATTTAAATGCAGATGATGGGCCGGACAAAGTAAAACCATTTGTGGATGTAGCGGCAAATGTTGGTATTGGTCTGAATAGCAGAGCAGGCGGCTCGATCGCTGACGATTTCGACGGTGACGGGTATCTTGACATTATTACATCAGGGATGGACCTGCAGGATCACATGCATTATTTTCATAACAATGGCGATGGTACCTTCAGTGACCGAACTATTCAAAGTGGCTTGCAAAACGAGGTTGGCGGACTAAATATTGAGCAAACCGATTACAACAACGATGGACGGCCCGATATTTTTGTAATGCGCGGAGGCTGGCTTCGGGATGGTTTTGGCGACCAGCCCTGTTCGTTACTTAGAAACAATGCCGATGGTACATTTACCGACGTAACCTTCGCCGCAGGTTTAAAGTTTATGCACCCAACCCAAACTGCTGTATGGGGCGATTTTAACGGTGATGGCTGGCTTGATGTCTTTATTGGCATGGAAAGCCACGGTGTAAACAGCTCCAAAAACAATCATCCGTCAGCACTTTATATGAACAATCATGACGGCACTTTTACCGAAATGAGTAAAAAGGCTCACTGTCAGATCAATGACTTTGTGAAGGGTGTAACGATGGCAGATTATAATAATGACGGTTGGCCAGACATTTTTGTATCGACCATGAGTGGAAAGAAATATTTGCTAAAAAATAAAGGCAAAAGAGGGAGGAATATAGATTTTGAAGACGTTACGGATAAAGCTGGCATCAATATTAAACAAAACACCTTTACTACCTGGTTCTTTGATTACAATAATGATGGGTGGCCAGATATTTTGTTAGGCAGTTATAATTTTAGCACCATACTGGGTTACTATGCGGCGTTAGAGGCCTTAGGTGCCCCTGTATCTGATAACGGCAATATTTTTCTGTTTAAAAACAACCATAATGGTACGTTTACCAACGTAACGCACGATTTAGGATTGGACAAAGTAGTATTTAGCATGGGTGGTAATTTTGGCGACATCGATAATGACGGTTTCCCCGATCTTTATTTTGGAACCGGCAACCCAGATTTTGGATCGCTCATACCAAATAAACTTTTCAGAAACATAGGCGGCAAAAAATTTGCTGATGTAACTCGTTCATCTCGTACGGGTAATTTACAGAAGGGGCATGGTGTCTCGTTTGCAGACTTCAGAAATAACGGTTTGCAGGATATATTCATTGAAATGGGCGGGGCCTATGCCGGCGATGCTTATAATAGTGCATTATACCTTAACCCAGGTCAAAACAATAATAACTGGATAAGTTTAAAACTGGTGGGTACAAAGTCTAATAGGTCCGCTATTGGCTCTCGAATTAAGGTAACATTTACAGAAAAAGGCATAAAAAGAAGTGTATTTAAGGATGTGAATTCTGGCGGGAGCTTTGGTTCATCCCCGCTTAGGCAAGAGATTGGTGTAGGGCAGGCCAATATGATCGATGAAATCGAGATTAGCTGGGCCGGCAGCGGTGTTATACAATACCTTCGCCAGGTAAAACCTCGCCAGTTTCTGCAAATAACAGAAAATGGCGAGGTAACCCCCCTTAACTTGCGGTCGTTAAACTTCAATACAGTTACCCATGCTATGGCAATGCCAATGACTGATATGATGGAAAGGAAGTAAAGATTTAAATTAAGTGAACAGAATCTATGCGTTGGTAAAAAAAATATTTAAACTAAAATTTAACAAGCCGGGTTTTTCCCCACCTATCTTTTATAGATACCTGTGCTACCTTTTCATTAATAAGGATGAATCTGGAGGATTGGGAAAGAAATGAACTTCCATAGTAAAATTCCTGTTTGGTATGGCGTCGGTCTTTATAAGTAATAATAGCAGTTTGATCTGCATTACTTATTTTCAACATAGAAGAGTTACTATTTAATTGAAAAACCTTTATAGGTCCGGCATGCTCGCTCGCGGCCAATAAATAGTTATTATTAACTGCGCCTCTCAATTTTACAAGCGCCTTTCCATTTCCCGGTAAATAAATTCCGCTCTTTGCAATTGATAATGGGATAAAGCCGCCTTTACCGTCGCCTTTCAGCAACAAGCCATTTAAAGCATCATATCTCCCAATTGAAACATCGGTACCATAATCGTTTCCGTTAATTAATAAATCCAAATTACCATCCCCATCGAAATCGTCCACCACCATCCCATTTAATACTGAAACCTGCGCCTCCAGAGGTAACGGTATTAGTGTGAACTTACCATCGCCATCGTTCCGAAAATAGCATGACCTTAATTCGGTTGCTTTAAGTCGGAGCGCACTTTTCATCTGGTCGGTAGTTAATAAATCCTGCATAGTCGCGTCTGCGTATGAATGGTAGTTGGTGAATTTTGTACGTAAACTTATCATCTGCTTAAAAGCGTCATCCCTTACATTTGCCGGGTATTCGCGCTTTATACCATCCTTACCCGGAAGAAACAATGATGGAAATGCGTCAAATCTGTTCCTTTTGTCGAAATCTTTTCCGGTTATAAATACGGGGAACTCGTCACTTGCCTGGTACAAGGAGTTCAACCCAACATTTCCAACTACATAATCGGTTCTGCCTGTATGCCTAAAATCGCCTGCGGCTATTGAATTCCACCACCCAGGTTTATTGCCAACGCCAGTTTTTCCGGTAACGTTTACAAACTTTCCGCCTGTGTTTTTCAAAAAGGTCACCGGCATCCATTCTCCCGCTAATATCAGGTCTGTTTTACCATCATTATCAAAATCACTAAAAATGGCATCACAAACCAATCCGATCTCTTTTAAATCGGGAGCAATTTCATTTGTTACATCTGTGAATTTTACCGTCCCATCTTTGCTGTCATTTCTTAAAATATAACTATCCACCGGCGCCGGATACCTCCATGGTTCTACCCGTCCTGAAATAAAAAGGTCTAATTTGCCATCATTGTTATAATCAAACGCCTTTACACATAATTTACTTTTAAAGCACTTCGGTAACGCATCCTTTGCAAACTTAAAATGGCCGTTACCATCATTAATATACAAGCGGTCCTGGTATGCCGGATCATTCGCAGGCGTGTTATAACCACTACTGGTAATCAATATATCAGGGAATTTATCACCATTTGAATCGAAAATAAGAATTCCCCCGTCAAGATAACGATGATCATATTTATCTTCGTCTAAGAGCTTTCTTTGTTTAAATGTGCCGTCCCGTTGTTGAAAAAAAACCTGTGCAGGCTGAATTGAATTTCCGCCGGCAACTATATCATCTAAGCCATCATCGTTAATATCCCCTACTGCCAGCGCAGGATTGTATTCTGAAAGTTTATGCGGTAAAAGCTTTTGAATATTAAAGTCTTGGTAATCAGTATCGCTATGAATATATTTAAGAGCAGTCTTGCCGGTGATATTTGTAAATAACGGGTTTTTTGTTTGTGCAGGACTTGACCAATTATATGTTTGATGTGCATTGTTAATGTTTGCAGATAAAGTTTGATTCGCATTTACATTTAAAAAAGTTTGTCGCTTTTTGTTAGGCCATCTAATAATTATCGAATCAATAACCTTGCATTTACCTAATCCAAAGTGTGTTATAGGAAGAATGGTGGATAGATAACCTCTGTAAGGGTTATTTTCGTATACTTGATGCAAACCGTGTTGATAGTAGATATCGACAAAGGCCCCAATCCCCCCGGGGTTTTGACCTGGCCCCTTAAACGCCACATTGATATAATGCCGGTTATTTTCCTTGTTATCTGTGGCGGTATTTTTGTAAATCAATGCTTCATCGTTTATATTATTAACTACAAGATCCATTGCGCCGTCATTATTAAGGTCGGCATACACAGCCCCGTTTGAAAAAGAAGGAATCCCCAATCCCCAATCCTGGCTTACATCATTAAATTGCACACCGCCCTTATTCCGAAAAGCGTAGTTGTGAATTTTGACCGATGGTATTTGACGAAGAATCTCCTTCTTTGGCGTTACAAAAAATGCATTGGATCTGTAAGTAATAAAATCATGATCTGTAACATCGCGGGGATAACCGTTTGTAACGATGATATCACGGTAACCGTCATTGTCAAAATCAGTTATCATAGGGGTCCAGCTCCAATCCGTTTGCGATGCACCGCTCAAAAAGCCAATTTCACTAAATGCAGGGTGACCGATCTGGTTATTTTCCCCTATAGACGGTCCTTGATTTAACTGAAGTGTATTACGTACATATTGATATTGATAACCGTAATGATCGAAGTTTTGGATTGTATTATAACTGCTTGGCCCCGACATCATTTTTTTACGGTAATTATCAGGCGGACTCATATCCAGTTCAAATATATCGGCCAGCCCGTCATTGTTTATATCCTCAATATCTTGTCCCATGGCATTAAACGAGGTATGCTTGAAATACTCTTTTGACTTATCCGTAAAAGTGCCATCATGATTGTTTATATACAATATATTATCCGACAAAAAGTCGTTGGTTACATATATGTCTTTCCAGCCATCCAGGTTAATATCAGCAATAGTTGCACCGTGGCCATATCCTTCTATCTTTATCCCGGCGGCTAATGATACATCTTTAAACACGGCATGCTTAAGTTTCGGGTCCCAGTCGTTTCGGTATAATCGCCCCATGCTTTTGCCGGTACCGGCAACATTAATAGGCCTGAATTGGTTTGGATACTCGGAGGGGTTTGGCTCATTTACGGTCAGATACATATCCAGATCGCCGTCATTGTCATAATCAAAAAAACTTGCCATTGTGGAAAACAACTGAATGTCAAGGCCGTACTCTTTTGCTTCTTCTTTAAATACAGGCACACCATCTTTCCTAACTCCCAGATTTATATATAATAAGTTTTGTCGCTTTTTCGGGTCGTTTGCAAATGAATTACAAACATAAATATCAGGTAAACCATCATTATTGATATCAATGACAGAAACTCCCTTTGCCCATCGTCCTTTTCCATCCACGCCCGCTTTAGCGGTTACATCTTCAAACTTAAAGTCACCTCTGTTGAGATATAATTTACTCGCTACCATATTGCCCGCAAAATAAATATCTGGTAAGCCGTCGTTATTAAAGTCTCCTATACCAACTCCTCCCCCATTGTATACAGTTGCGTTATCAATAGGATTTATCGAATCGTTTTCTGTAATCAGGTTATTAAAGATAATGCCCGAACGAGAGGACGGTATTTGCTCAAACAGGGTATGTTTTTTACAGGAGAAAAATGATATCGCTATAATAAAACCAATGAGAAGCCTCTTCATAATTTATCTTGACAATAAGAAAAAAGGCGGGTTATAAGGCCGCCTTTTTCAAAAATTAGTATAAAATTAATAATTAATAGCCGGGATTCTGGTGCCCCGCAACAAGTGGGTTATTGTCCAATTCTGCTTGAGGGATGGGCAATAATTCGTCTCTTCCTGGATGGAAATTGGCAATTGGCTCGGTTGCGAAATAGCCTTTCGGGCGCCATCTTAAAATGTCAATATTTCTTAATTCCTCATCGCCTAATTCTACCATTCTTTCGTGCATTATTGCTTTAACAACATCCGCTTTTGTAGTAACCGGGAATTGAGCCGTTGGATAAGGTGGCATGGCAACGTCTGGCCTTGCCCGCACCATATTGAGGTAGGCTACAGCCCCTGGTATATCACCAAGCTCGTTTGCGCACTCGGCAAGATCGAGTAAAACTTCTGCATACCGTATAATACGTTGGTTGTTGCCACCTGGATGAAAACTGGCTGTTGAGGCACTTTCCTGGTAGATAATCATAAATTTACGCCAGCTTATCTTTTTGGTAACTCCGTTTACTACTGAAGAATTGCCGTTTTGATCGCCATCCGTTAATACGCTTTGGCCGTTATTATAGGTGTCGCCGCTTTGATAAACGCTATATGAAAAACGCGGATCAGTTTTGGCTGCACCTGTGGCTGTATTTTCGAATTCATTTAAATATTTGTTTGAAGGAATGAGGTTTCTCCAGGCAACCGGGCAGTACTCTTGATTTCTAACTGTTGATTGCGCCTCCGTTGCGCTTTCACCGCCCCAATTGTATCCATTGTCACCTTTATCCACAAAGACAACTTCAAAAATCGATTCCTGATTAAATTCAGTTGCTAACTCAAAGTTATCCAAATATCGTGCAGTTAAAGAATAGCCGTCGGCGCCGCTAGTTGGGATCTTAAGAAACGCTGCTTTAGCTCCGGCATAATCGCCTTTCTGCATTAATACTCTGCCTAGCATGGCATTTGCAGCTGAAGCAGTGGCTCGTCCCTTATCAGTAGATGATTTGCCGGGCAATACTGCTGCCGCATCCGTCAAATCCTGGATGATCTGGTTGTAAACTGCATCGACAGATGCACGTGGTTTAAAGTCGGTTGGACTTTTTGGAACCGATGTTACCAGCGGAACTCCTCCCCACATTGTAACCAGATCGAAATATGCCCAGGCACGTAAAAATTTTGCCTCGCCTACCGATTTCGCCGCATCAGCTACATTGTCAGTAACGTTTGGCGCATTATCCGTTACAACATTCGCACGAAATATTACGGAGTACCATCCATTCCATACAGAGTTCATCACTGGATTTGTCGGATCGTCAGTATTGTTGAACAGTTGCAACCGTGCAGCTTCTAATTGTCCGCCACCAGGCGCTACTTCGTCACTCCGGGTATCATGCACGTAATACCACTCGCGCGATACGAGGTTGTTTTGATGCATAAGGGCGTATATGGCGTTAACCCCAGACTTTAGCTGCGCTGCCGTTTTATAATAGTTGCCGGTTGTAAGATTATTTGGATCAGACGTATTCAATGCTGATTTTTTACAAGAGAGTACGATCACCGTTATCATTACTGCGATAACAGTTGACAATAAATAAAATTTTCCACGTTTCATGATATACACAAATTTGATGTTATTAAAATGTCGCCTGCAAACCTACTTCTAACGCCCTTGGTGAGGGGTATTGACCATAGTCTATACCATTTGTTAGAGTTCCATTTTTGGACCCGATTTCGGGATCAAGCCCTGTGTACTTGGTAATAGTAAACAGGTTTGTTGCTGATAAATAAATCCTTAGTTTGCTTACATAGTTAGCAGTGGACGCTTTAAGCCAGTTTACAGGCAAACTGTAGCCTAACTGGCAGTTTTTTAAGCGCAGGTATGAACCGTCTTCTATCCAGCGATTAGAGGGCCTTGCGTTTGAGTTCGGATCTCCGGAAATAGCCCGGGGCATGTTAGTATTGGTATTGGTTGGTGTCCATGCCTTAAGCACATTGACGTCTGAGTTAAATAACCTCACCATACCTTCCTCTATGATTCTTTCGGCGTTAAATATCTTATTTCCATACACTCCCTGGAAAAATAGTGCAAGATCAAAATTTTTATAGCTCGCATTATAGTTTAATGAATAAGTGAACTTAGGGAGGTAGCTACCCAAATTGACTCTGTCTTTAGCATCAATTACACCATCGTGATTGATGTCCTTAAATTTAAGGTCACCTGGCGCGGCACCGGTTTGAGTAGCATGACTGCTTACGTCGGCTGAATTTTGGAATATACCTTCCGTTACATAGCCGTAAAAATATTGGATAGACTGGCCAACGGAGGTGTTAGTAATTGGACCGCCACCACCGAAATCCGCATCGCCGCCTGCTGTTATACTGCCGTTTGCCGCACCCGTCAACGAGGTAACTTTATTCCTGTCTAAACCAAACACACCGGTAATATCATATTTAAAGTCGCCACTTATTTTATGATAGCCTGCGGTCAATTCAAGACCAGTGTTCTGCATCGAGCCAACGTTTGCAAGTGGGGCGCCCACGCCTTCGCTGGGAGGCACGGGTACTGTTAAAATAAGATTATCGGTTTTCCTTTTATAAACCTCGGCTGACAGTGTAAATGCGTTTTGGAATAAACCAAGATCCAAACCGATATTTGTTGATTTTGTTACTTCCCAATGCAGGAAATAATTGCTTAGCGCGCTATAGTAAGATCCGTTACCAGAGTTACTACCCGTTGCCAAATTATTAAAAGGATATGTTGTGCCGCCTGCGGAAACATTGGAAACATAAGGATAATTTCCTAACACCGTTCCATTTATCCCTGTAACACCATAACCGGCCCGTATTTTAAATTCGCTGACCGCCTTGGACTCCTTCATAAAATCTTCTCTACCAATATTCCAGCCCACTGAAGCCGCCGGGAAATTTTCGTATTTGTGGCCCGGTGCCCACACCGATAAACCATCGCGCCGCAACGAACCAGAAACTAAATATTTTCCTTCAAAATCATACGCTACCCTGCCTACTAATGATTCTAATACGTTGGTGCCATAGGTGTAATTAGTTGTAATGTTGGTAGCGTTGTTAAGTGTCCTTATGATATTGTTATTTTGATTACCAAAAGAGTTTTGGCTGTCACTGCGGTTGGTTTGTGCTTCATAAACCGCCACAGCTGAAACATGATGTTGGCCAAACGTTTTATCGAAGGTTAATTGTTGGGTATAAAGCGTAGTAGTGCCGCTGCTGGTGTTCTCTGTTATTGATGCAAGAGGGCTACTTGAGGTACCACCGTCATTATAAATTGGTGTGTATTGTTCTTGCCGGTTGGTTCCGTAATCAATACCATAGGTAGAATTGAATTTGAGCCATGGAGTAAACTTTACCGTTAAATAAGCATTGCCATGTATTCCAACACCAAAATTACGATTTTCATTAATTAAAGCCTGTTCTATCGGGTTTACAGGGTCTGCACCATCAAAACTGCTTTGAGGGCCAAAATAACCACCCGGATTGTTCGGATTGTAAACCGGCAGATACGGCTGCATCCTTATCACATTGGTAAGGGGTGTTCTATTGCCCGGAGGAATCCCAAAACGTTGGCGTGTTTCCGCAACATTGAACGTTTCGCCTATAGTAATAAATTTGTTTAGATTATGATCAGAATTCATTCGGTAGTTTTTCCGGCTAAAACTTGTTCCTGCAGTAATACCTTCCTGATCGAAATAACCGGCAGACGTGAAGAATCGCGAGTTCTCGTTGCCGCCGCTCAAAGAAACATCGTGCTGTTGTAAAAGGCCTTTCCGGAAATAAGCCTTCTGCCAGTCTGTATTGGTTTGTGCAAAGGTTTGATTAGAACCCGGATAGATAGGCTGGTTAAAGTTAGCCTGCTGCATACGCGGCGGTACTCCAATACCTGCTGCTCCATCTAAAGCTCTTTCATATTGAACATATTGGTCTGTATTAAGGAGGTCATATCTTTTGGCAACTTCCTGAAAGCCGGCGTATGAATCAAAGCTCAACTGAACCCTGCCAGTGGAACCTTTCTTAGTTGTGATAATAATAACACCGTTAGTCGCTCTTGAACCGTAGATTGCCGCAGCGCTTGCATCCTTAAGTACATCAACTGATTGTATATCTCTGGGGTCGAGCCCACCAATTGAACCCGGAAATCCGTCAATGATGTACAGAGGGTCAGATCCATAACCTATTGAACTCACGCCGCGTATCTGTACAATAGGTGCGGTGCCAGGTGAACCATTATTGGTAACGGTTAAACCAGCCACCCTGCCTTGTAGGGCCTGGTCAACACCGCCAACCGGCAAAGCAGATAAGGTTTTGCCGCTTACTGTTGAAACAGCGCCGGTTACATTGGCACGCTTCTGCGTTCCGTAACCCACAACAACTACCTCACTCAGTGATCTCGAATCAGCTCGTAACGTTACATTTACTACTGATTTATCCGAAACGGTTACTTCTTTTGAAACATAGCCTACAAAACTAAATACAAGTACTGCCTGGTCGTTCGGTACCTCAATGCGAAAATTGCCATTGTTATCGGTTCCAACTGCAGTAGTTGTGCCTTTTAACGCAACGGTTACACCGGGTAGGGTTAGGCCATTCTCATCGGTTACTTTACCAGTTATAATCTTGTTTAAGTTTGATTTTGATTCATAGAGGGGTGTGTGCCGCAAATGATTTGAAATATTAGCTGCGGCCGAGTACTTTACAATAGCAAGGCAAGTAAATGCTATCATAAACGCTACTCTCACGAGAGTGCTTAGTAGATATTTTTTTTTCATATTAGGTTAATTGGCATTAGTTAAAAACTGGTTGTATTTACCCTTATTTGCAGATAACAACTTCATATCGTAACAGAATTAGCCTCCTGGATAAACTAATCCAGGCTTCACATTCTCTTGAGTAAAGAAGACTTGTCTCATTGTCAATAAGGTGTTCGCGGTTTAACCGGTGACCTGCCATGCTTGAATTTGTTAGCTAAAACAACGCAATAATGTCAAGTACCGATGTAGTTTCTACGGGTCATAAACTGTGACCGGCAAAACAAAATCGTCAGGTTTTATTCACTCATAATTAAAGCACATTAGGTTACGCAATCGATTGCCAAAAAATAACCGGTTACACTTTTCCTATATATCATAGACTATAATATGCAGGTCGATTTACCTTTAAATACAAATCGATTTTTTTGATAGAACTAGCCGGCCGGCTTACTGGCTTATAATTTTAACAGCTGGTCAATGTGAAATTTTAGCAGCTTGAGCGTAAAAGTACTTCCGGGGAGAAGTTTTGTAACACATTTTTTACCATAAAAATACAACATTTGTCAACTCTTGGTCCTGTAGTCGTAGCACGATTATCGGAAAGATAATTAGACTAAAGTTGCGAATTTCATTACAGCGTACCACAGCCCGCAACTCGTGTCGTCATGGGGGCAGCTCAGTTTTATTGAAGAAACTTTACCAGGCCAGGGCTCAAAATATTTTGAAAAACCGCTCACTGGCCTATTCGAATACGCAAGTCTGAACAAAAGTTGATTTTTATTGCTGAATAGTGTTATCATGTATTTTTCTGAAGGTATAGTTTTGGCCAATGAGTATCGTAAAACGTTTTTCAAAACTGATTTAAGCTAAGTATTTATATGGGTATTAGACGTAATGCATTATTGTTAGCGGTAGGCTTGGTGATCTCCGCGGGATTGAAGTCAAAAGGGCAATCTCTCATTTCAGGAGGCCGTGTTGATGCCATAACAGACAACGATACCGCCAGAAGCATTGCACCATTCTTCACCGCGGCAACCACAAAGAAAAAGAGTCCGGATTCAGAAGGATTTATTCAGCGTTGGTTACTTTTAGAGCCTATAAATAAGTCGATACGCAGCAACTTGGTTTTTACCGAAAGCTACCTCCAGACGCAATTCAAAACCGATTATTTCCCAAACCAGTTTTCTGTTATCCCAAAAGATGGCGAAAAAGTTAAAGTTGCAGACCAGGAACTATTATGGCACGCATTGGAGAGCCCAACTTTCAACGTCAAATTATTCCGCTTTGCCTACGGGTTAAGAAAACATACCTATGGAGTGCTGTTTTGGGCAGTAACTATAATTAACAGTCCACGGGAAATTAAGAATGTAAGGCTGGCGGTAGGATCAAATGGAGGATCAATGTGGTGGTTAAATGGAAACGAAGCAGTGGTGCTCGACGGAGATAGGCGCATGGTAATGGATGATTGTGTCTCAACCCGGTTGACCCTTAACAAAGGAAAAAATATAATACGCGGAGCACTAATCAATGGACCAGGGCTCAGCGATTTTTGTGTTCGTCTGCTCGATGAAAAAGAACAACCAATAAAAGATCTCACTATCAGTTTACAATAAATAGCATTATTCCATTTTACATCGAGTTTGTATAGTAATTGATTATGAAATTAAGAATTAGGATAATAAGCAGTGTGATATTTTCAATGTGGTTAATTGGAAGTGCGATGGCGCAAGTTGGCAAGCCATTTATACACGATCCTTCCACAATTGCAGAATGCGATGGAAAGTATTACACATTCGGAACATTTGGAGGCGGGTTAATATCAGAAGATGGTTGGACATGGAATAGCGGAGCTGTGCGGCCAGGCGGAGGGGCGGCGCCAGATGTAATAAAAATTGGCGATCGTTATCTTATTGCTTACGGCGCAACCGGCGGAGGCCTGGCTGGTGGTCATAATGGAAAGATACTGACCATGTGGAATAAATCGCTCGATCCGAAATCGCCGGATTTTAAATATTCGGAGCCAATTGAAATTGCTTCATCCGATGGTATAGAAGATAATGATGCCATAGATCCGGGCCTTTTACTGGATCCCACGGATGGCAAACTATGGTTATCCTACGGAACGTATTTTGGCTATGTCCGCCTTGTAGAACTAGATCCTAAAACAGGTGAGCGGGTAAAAGGCAATAAAGCAGTGAATATAGCGATCGACTGTGAAGCTACAGATCTGATTTACCGGGATGGGTGGTATTATCTGCTTGGAACACATGGGACATGCTGTGATGGTCCAAATTCAACCTATAACATTGTTGTTGGCCGCTCCAGAAAAGTAACCGGACCCTACCTTGATAACATCGGCAGAGAAATGCTTAAAGGAGGTGGAAAATTGGTGGTTGCCGCTGGCGACAGACTGATTGGGCCGGGACACTTCGGTAGGATAGTGCTTGGCGACGGCGTTGAAAAAATGTCTTGCCATTACGAAGCAGATTTGGATAAAGGCGCCCGTAGTGTACTAGGCATTCGCCCATTATTATGGAAAAATGGATGGCCTGTTTCAGGTGAGATCTTTAAGGAAGGAACTTATGAAATTGAGTCTGAGCGAAGAGGATACGCCCTGGAATTGAGCGTTGATCTTTTACCAATGCCAGGTGGCATGCGGTTTAACCGTAACAACGATGAACCGGTAAAACCTGTACCGTCGCAGGAGCTGGCAGATGTAATCAAAACATGGCCCAATGGAAATATTTCTGTTAAATTAGGAGACTATATGTTCCGTCCGCATCAAAAATGGACAATTTCTCCGGTTGCTGATGCAGGGGGATATTTGGGCGGACCATATTATAAAATAGTAATTGCCGGAACAGGCCGTGCGTTAGCGGCAACAGCAGATGCTGAACTTATAACAGTGCCAACTTTTACAGGAGCGTATGAACAATTATGGCGAATTGATGAATTGACTGATGGAACTTATAGAATTATGCCAAAGGCTATTCCAAACTCGAAAGAGCAGTACGCTTTAGTGTCATTTGGAGATAGCACACCTACACTTGCCAAATTTGATATGAGCAGCGATAATTCCAAGTGGAATTTCAGGATTCGCTAACAAAAAAAATTGCCAATGCCGGGTGGAAGAGAGGAAAACCAGGACGCACGTCACAGCGACCGCTTACATCTGCCGGAAAAGAAAAAGATATTGTACTCAGGTTGTTTGAGCCCAGCTAAACCCGGAGCATTTTTGCAGGACAAACCCGCAATCCTAACATTTCGGATTTAATTGGGCGTTTTTTGTTGATTCCAAGTCTCCTAAAGGATGATTAGACAGAGAAGGAAATGTTGGAGCTACTTAACATCCCTGGCGAAAAGTATGCTTCTATATTTATATTACTTTTGTAAATGATGCAACAGCAAGCCAATAATCCACTTCACGGTAAAACTTTAGAAACAATATTAAATGAACTGGTAGCTTATTATGGATGGCCTGAGCTGGGAGCTCGCATTCGCATCAATTGTTTTAATGATAGCCCAAGCATTAAATCAAGTCTGAAGTTTCTTCGCAAAACCGAATGGGCAAGAAAAAAGGTGGAAGACCTTTATGTTTCCACCTCGTTTGATATTTAAATAAAAGACTATAAACAATAGACCATCGTCCATGGATGCCTATCGACTATAAGCTATTAATGCTTTTTCTTATTATTCATTTTAGCTTTTAAGCCCGCCCGGTAATTGTAGGTTTTGGCATTGCTGGCCTTCTTTTCGTGAAATGCCGCTCCGGGAGCATCATCATCTGCTTTTGCTTTGGCAGCTTTCTTTTCGGCAACATCGGCAAATGTGCGTTCTTTTTCAACAATCAAATCTTCCGGCAATTCTCCTAATGGGATTTTTTGGCCAGTAACCTGCTCAATTCTTTTAACCGCGGTTAATTCAATATCCGTGGCGAAGGTAATGCCCATGGTTTCACTTTCAACATCCGGCAAATCATTAATCATCCGGTTGATATAGGTTTCTTTTTCAATTGGTAATTCAAAATGAATCAGGAATGGAATATTATCAAGATCCAGTTTCTGTTCTCCATCATTAACCACAATTAGTACCCGGGTAGCGGCATTTTTAAATTCCTGGAGCGATGTAAAGCCATCCATGTCGAAAAACCATGGGTTTAACAAAGCAACTGTACTTCTCCGGTCGTGCAAGCTTTTGTAAAGTTTCTCAGCCGTTGGGCGGGTATTTACAAACAGCACTACTTTGGTAAACAGATCTTCATCCCGCATAAACAGGTTTAACAGATTCACTTTGGTACCAAAGTTAGGCAGCAGGTATAATATCTGCGGATGCATAGCAAACTGCGGCTCCCCTATTTCTTCAACCTCAACAGTAGCCGGTTGTTTCATAAATGGCGTTATCATTTTGTTTAAACGCTCATGCAGTACTTCGGTAAAAACAAGGTGCTGGCATTTAGGGATGCTATGAGCCAGTTCGGTAACGGGTAATTGCAAACCTTGTTTAACAATCAGTTCAGCATCGTCAATAACCAGCAATTCTATCTTATTTACATCCAGGCCAAGTTTAAGGTAAATGGCACGCGCTCTGTCGGGTGTTGCAACCACAATATCGGCACCCCCGGCCATGGCATCCATCTGGGTTTCTAAGCCCGGGCCAGCAAATAAAGAAACTATCGAAAGCGTTTTATTTTTGTTAAGCTGACCGATTTTAGCAATAACCTCTTCTACCTTTTCTTTATCGGGTACCAGTATCAAAACTTTCGGCACACCGTCGGGCGTATAGTTAAACTTGTTGAGGGTGGCTAATATATAGGTAGTGGTTTTGCCGCAACCTTGGGGGCCAACCGCTATTACATCCTGCCCGCCGTTAATACGCGCCAATGTTTTTTGCTGAATTTCTTTAGGAGCTACGAAACCTGCTTCATTTAAAGATTGTACTAACCCTTTTTTTAGCTTAAATTTATCTAACCACGCCATATCTTTATTTTAAAAATCCCGGAGGGGCGACAAATTTATCCTTTTTAAGGCGCATTTTTTAGCTCCTGGTTTAAATTGTCTTAAGAAAATACCTTATTATGAGTCACTAAGGCTTTCATCTGCCTTGCCACGTACTGCTCAAGTAATCGACAATGTGTTTAAAGAATACCTGACAGGTCCTAATCCTGTTTTTACAGGTTCAGAAGTAGGTATTGGTACAGATGAGTATACCAAAGAAGAATCTGAAAAATTCAGGGCATTCACCGATCATTATATCCGTTTTGTAGAGCGTTTTTTTATCGCATATTCATCACGCATGGGCAGCAATTGACATTACCCTACCTCTCCTAAAAGATCCGACGTGGAAGCATCACAGCCTAAATCTACGGCAATTTATTAAGCCCTTCCCACCTAACCTTCCAGGTGCCATCCTGAGGGAAACCGGGCGCGTTGATATTTGGACTGCCGTCCCAACCAGCGATCATCAGACCGGCGGCAGCCATAAAGGCGCTATTAGCGGGCAGATAAGCCGGACAGGTAAGCGGCTCTTTAGCACGTTGCACATGTCCGTTCTTTAAAAAATGGGCGCCAAAGGTATCGTTGCAGAGTATATCGATCGCCTTTTGCTGCTCGCCCAATCTTGCAGCGGTGAGTGCACCTTTGCCCAGCGACCAGCTGATAAAACTGCGCATTCCGCCGTGTTGGTAGATATGGTCGAACGTATTGGTCATGATCCCAGGATCTATCAATGGAGTTTTCGGCATGTAGCCCAATGCCATGATCATGTCCGATCCACCATCGCTGAGGTCAGTTTCTATTTCAGCATAGCGGTCGTTCCGAACAGTCGGACGCGAAAGCTTTTGAAGTATGTCATCCCATTTTTTCTCCCGGGGCAGCCCGATGCGCACCCGCCAATCTTGTGCAACCTTAAGGCCATAGTACCACTGTACCAGCTCAAAGGTTGGATTCTGGGTTGCATTCTCGTCGGTATGCTCGTTTACAGCTTTAATGGGCGGGCCGAGTACATATCGGTTGGTTTTAGTGTCGTAAAATGCATAAGATGCCAGAAATTTAGCCGACTCGAAAACGACATCGCTGTATTTCTTTAGGGTTGCTTCAGTGGGATTAGCGCGGTATAACAATTCTGCCAGATAAATAGGATTGGGCTGGTTCCAGATGATAAAGGGGTTAATGCTTCCCGGGCTGGTGCGGCCATCTATACCGGCCATCTTAGGCCATCGCGCGCCATCGAAGCCTTCCCGCCTGGCTTCGCCTTTGGCCTGCGGCAAGATCTTTTTATACCAGGCAAAACTCTTTTCTAACAATTCCGGATGCCCCCACTCATAAAACTGGGCCACATGCCACCAATACACCTCAGAATTATGCTTACCATACCAACTGATGTCTGTCAACCCAGATTCCTGCGGTGGGAATGAACCCGCATAATTGATTTTCAGCAGATATTGCGATAAGACGATGCGCCGCTCCAATTCGGCAGCACGGGCGTCTTTACTGCCTGACAGATCAACTACCCCGCCCTTTTCCCAAAAGGCCCTCCAGCCGGTAGCGCTTGCACTTTTCACCGCAACGAATGTTGGCGGAGCAACTTTATTCACCTGCGGCATAAACTGGCAAATCAGTTGTAAACTATCGCTACCGGTCGCGTCGAGGTAATAATGATGTTTCTCGTCATTTACCAGCTTAGCTTTGCCCTCCCATCGGATAGCAACATAATAAACAGTACTGTCGATACTGTGTTTAAGCAACACGCTGTTAGCTGATTGTTTAACAATAGTGGTTTGATGCCTGTCGGGTTTGCTCCAGTCAAACGGTGGTTTATTTTTGATGGATAGATCGTATGCATAAGGAAAGCGAAAAGCTGGCATGAGTTTGCCTGTGCGTAACAGACGCGATTTGATGGAGAAGGCCACCATACTCCGCTCCGGATGGGCCACAGTTTGTACCGATACAGGCTCTCCGTCTAACTCATATCTACTGGTAATAAGTCCGCGCCACAGGTCGAGCGTTTGGTCAATGTGGGAAATGTCCCAAACGTCAAGCGCCTTACCATCTTTCATCAGGCTGATCTGCCCTAGTGGTACCGGATGTGGATTTTGGCGAAAATATCCGCCCGCGGGGCTTTTCTCCTGGCTAGCGTACAGAATCTGCCGTCCATGAAAGTTGATCGGTTTCATGGCGTCTTCCAATTTGTAATGTTTAGTATTAGGAAACGAGTGCCACGCCCAGGTACACATGGTTTCCAGCGGAATACCGTTTTTATAATAATACTCGCCGAGTGATTGCATACCGGTAACATCGGCAGTATAAGCAAAATCGCCATTGCCAACTGACAGCGGCGAGAGCGCATCTACACTGTCAAGCTTAACATTATGCCTGGAGACAAGCGCATAACGGTCAATAGATTGTGCAGAAACAGATATTACGGCAGCGGCTATAAAAGCCGCCGACAATGTCATGATCCGAGTAAGTGACATTCGTTGATATTTTGTAGAAACGATTGTAAGTTAATAAAGCGACCTATAATCGTTTCTAACAAAAAGCACAGATAACAAAGCCACCCGCAGCAACAATGCTGCCTGTGATCTTATTTTGTTTTGAGCACGAATGTTGTCACCACCGGCTTTAACTCCTGCTGATTCAAAGCAAGGTCAATTCCTGTTTCATTCTGCGAAAATTTCACTTCTGAACCACCAAGCACTTCGCAGGAAACTACTACCTTATCTAATGCAGGCAAATGAATTAGGGTTGCGCCTTCTGGTACTTTTACCAGATGAACGTAGATCTTATTGCCTTTATGTGTCGAACCATAGTATTCATCGATGGGTGGGAAAGGGCCGGGACGGGTGCCATATATACCCTCCCCGTTTTCTGCCAGCCATTGTCCAACTTCTTTTAATCGGGCAACGTGAGCAGGCGGTATAACGCCGTCTGGGTCCGGGCCCACATTGAGCAGCATATTTCCGCCTCTGTCTACCGTGTTAACCAGCATATCAACTATACTTTTTAGTGACATGAGATTTTGTACTTTATTGTATCCCCAGCTACTACCATTAAGGTTTAAACATTTTTCCCAGGGGAAGGGAATAATGGGCCCTTTTACAGGCGCATTTCCTTCATTCGTCTGAAAATCTCCAAGCATGCCCGACCTTGGGTTAATTACAATATCCGGCTGATAACTCCTCACCATTTTGTTGAGCTTCAATGGTTCCCAAAACCAGGCAGCATCGGCATCCGTGCCTTTATGAGCCAGCCAGCCCCCATCGTACCAAAGAATATCAATTTTCCCATAGTTTTTCATAAGCTCTTCCACCTGGTCGTAGGTCTGTTTCTTTAACAAAGCAGCATTTTCAGGTAATCCCTTTGGATCGAAGTAACCGGGGAAACGCCAGTCGAGCGGTGAGTAGTAAAGCCCAACGTGTAGTCCGGCTTTTCGGCACGCATCTGTATATTCCTTTACAAAGTCGCGGTGTGCAGCAGTTGCCCAGCTATTAAAATTACCGTAACTCCCCGGACTGTTCCACATGGCAAAACCATCATGATGCCTGGTAACCATAACCATATATTTCATTCCTGCTTCTTTCGCAACTTTTGCCCACACTGTGGCGCTAAAATGCTTCGGTTTAAACTGGTTGGCCAACTTAGCGTACTGTTCTGCGGGAATTTTCTCATTAAACATCGTCCATTCACCAGTTGCCGGGATCGAATAAAGCCCCCAATGGATAAACATGCCAAACTTTTGGTCTTCCCACCATTGCATCTTTTCCGGAGGAAGATTTAGTCCCGGCGAGGAAACACCTAAAAAGGCCCCTTTTAAGCCCGTATAAGTGGTCCCTTTTGCCATAGACTTTCGTTCATCTTCACCCATTTGCTGACTGCTCGCCCTAAGGGAAAAGCATAATAATATAAAAAGCAATAATGTGCTCTGGAGTGTAGACCGTAGGGTTGACGTCATATCTGGTTGTTAATATTAATATAATAATTAGCCTAATCTTCTTATTTAAAGGAGCTTGATTGATGGCATGACCTGCCTATTAATCTTTCCCCGATAAATATACTTTTATTAGTTGACTACATTTTGGGCTTATAATACTCAATTATTGTTTTCTTAATAATTGCACCCTCATTTTAGGGCAGTTGGTCGATAAAAACCCCTGATTGGTCGCTTATTGAAATTTCAATTCACTCGTAATCTTACATTTAACCGATGTTATTGAAGAAATGCTATACGGCCAAATGTCTGCAACCGACTATGAGTGTTCTTGGGGACGCTTGCTATCATTTCGCCCTATAGGTTTTGTAACATAGCATATCTTAAAAGTTACGTCAATCTGCAGATGCTGCGTTTTGAAGATAATGTAACAATTGTATTCAACTATCCCGCGCTCCTAAATACGTGGTATATTCAGCCCCTGTTACAGAGCGTAGCATTATGTACCTAAGCGATAATTATAAAGACAAAATCATGACCTATATAGGTCATGACGAAAATGAGATCAATTAATACCTAATCAACTTTATAACAGAGATGAAAACAACAATTGTCGGATTTATAAGAACAGGCCTGAGTATGGTGGCAATCGCCATTATTTCCTGTTCAGCACTAAAAGCCCAAAGTGTTCAGGAAGGAAGCGTTTGGGCTCCTGCTAATGTAAAGATCGATGCCAAGTTAACCGAATGGAACAATACGCTACAAGCCTACAATAAAACAACTTTACTCAACTACACCATTGCCAACGATGAGAAGAATCTTTACCTGGTGGTCAAATCCTCAGATCCCGGAAATAATAATAAAATTACAGGCGGAGGCATAACTTTTACCATTAACACCACAGGTAAAAAGAAAGATAAAGATGCCTTTGTAGTTACTTATCCTGTTATCAGCAGGGCAAGCAGGCGCGGTCAATTCCGCCAGCGGGGCAGTACCGGACGGCCCGACTCTGCTGCTATTTCAGATATGCGCACACAGCTGCTCGCTACAGCGAAGGAAATTAGTTTAACCGGCTTTAAAGATATTACCGATAGTACCATTTCAATTTATAACGAATACGGGATAAAAGCGGCAGTTGGTTATGATGCCAATGGAAGCTTTATCTATGAGTTGGCCCTTCCATTAAAGCTACTTGGCCTTACCCCGGAAAGCACGAAGGAAATTGCTTATAATATTAAGGTGAACGGCTTTCAGTTTGGCGGCCGCAACAGGCAAGATAACGGAGACGGACAGGATAACGGCGGCGGCTTTGGCGACGGCGGAGGAGGACGCAGAAATGGCGGTGGTGGTTTCGGCGGAGGTGGAAATCGTGGGGGCGGCGGTAACCGCGGAGGAGGCGGCTTCGGCGGCAATTTCAATATGCAGGATATGTTCAGTCCGACGGACTTCTGGGGTAAATATTCTCTCGCTAAAAAATAAAATCACTTAAAACAATCATCATACCTGCCTGCCCTTTTTAGGGCGGGTGGGCATTGTACAAACTCAAGCAGCCTAAATGAAAGCCTTATTTACTCTTATTACTATACTTATCACCACTCAACTGTTTGCCCAAAGCCAGTTGCGGCGCCAGCAATCACTGCCTCCTCCTGTGGCGGTCAGAGAGGTTAGCGGGATTGTAAAAGACAGTTCAGACAATACGATACCAGGCGCAGTGATCCTGCTCAAATCAGCCAAAGACTCGATGGTCATGGCCAGTAATCCCGACGGTATTTTCGTGTTTCACAATGTAAAGTCGGCCTCTTTTGTACTTACGGTTACCAGTGTTGGCTACAGGCGGCTGGTAAAGCGATTTCTAAATAATGATGCGATCCCCAGATTAGTGCTTGACCCCGTTATTCTCAAAGGCGATTCAAAATTGTTAAAAGAAGTAGTAGTAAACGGTACGCCAAGTATAGTTTACAAAACAGATACCGTAGAATACAAGGCCAGCGACTACCATGTGCGTCCAAATTCGACCGTTGATGAATTACTGAAGAAAATGGAGGGTATGGAAGTAGGATCCGACGGAACGGTAACGCACCAGGGACAGCAAATTACCAAAGCGAGGCTTAATGGTAAAGATTATGCCGGAGGCGACGTGGCGCAAGCAATTCAAAACCTGCCTGCAGACATTGTAGAGAAAATTCAGGTGGTGGATGATTACGGCGATCAGGCTGCCCGCACCGGCATTAAAGACGGCGACCCTCAGAAGGTGCTTAATATAACAACACGGGCTGACCGGTCGGTAGGTACCACAGGGCGCTTGGTAGCCCAAGGGGGCAGCAACGACAGGTACAACGGCCAGCTATTCGTTCAGCGTATCAATGCTAATCAACAAATTGGAATTATCGGCCGGGTTGCCAATACGGTGAATGGAGTGGCCTCCTCTGGCATTGCCGGAGGAGCTACAAACGGCGGTGGCGGCGGTACAGGAGTAGGCGCCGGGGCTAGCGGAGGTAGTTCGCCCGGAACTACCCGATCAGGCTCACCGGCTTTTAACTATCGCGACCAGTGGGGTAAGAAAATACAAGTGATAAGTAGCTATGCCTACAACTATAGCAACAACAACTCCCTTAATAATAGTTACGGGCAAAGATACTCCAGTGACGGGCCAAGCAACTTTGTTGCCCACAGTACCAGGGAAGCGGATACTAAAAGTCATCGGCTTAACTTTCAAATGGAATATACTATTGACAGCGCCAACTTTCTTCAATTAACGCCATCATATAGTTATTCGAGCTCAACCAGCGCCAGTAATTCGATGACCGATAACAAAAACTTCTACACCAGCGGTTTTGAACATCAGGTTGTGAGCAGCCTGAGCAGCAGCTTAAACAGTTCTCCCACTTATGGGATGATTGCACTTTATCAGCATATTTTTAAGAAACCAAGGCGAAATGTTTCTATACAACTGAGTGTTAACAATTCCACCAGTCATGCAAACGGCGATCAGGATAAAGCTTATCACTATTACCTGGATACCACGACCAACACGCTTTTACCCAAGCTCGATTCGATCACTCACCTGCTTACTTTTAGAACAAGCGTTAACAACACCTACCGGGTGAGCACCACTTACGTAGAACCCATTGGACAGTACTCACAGTTTGAGTTTAACGGCCAAACACGCCGCTCGTCCTATGATAACAAAGCTATTTCTGATACCGTGTTAGCCAACGGGCAGTTGCAGGAATTAACACGGCTGGACAATATCTATAATTACTCATTCACCGAGTCGCGGTTAACGTTTAACTACCGGTACAACGGTTTAAAATACAACTTTTCCCTCGGTGCAACATTGGTGCCTACAAACCTGCAGGGAACAAAAATTAATAATAACACCAATGAAAATGCGAGCACTTCAAGGAATGATTTCAGAGTGATCCCAGTTTTTCGCTTTTCATACTCCTGGTCAAGAACTGAAAGGATCTCGTTTACTTATTCAGGAACCAATACAGAACCAGGCTTTCAGCAGATCCAGCCTTTTACAGACCGGTCAGACCCGTTAAATATTGTGGTTGGTAACCCTAACCTCAGGCCTACTTTTACCAACTCCATTAACGCCATTTACAACAATTACATTCCAAACTCCCGGTTCAATATCTCGTTAAACGCCAACCTTACTACTACCGAGGATCAGGTTAGCACCAACGTTATTCAAATTCACCAGTTAAAGCTCGTAACTGATACCGCCAAAAAGAACAGAACAATCAACGAAATTCATTATGTGAATATCAACGGCTCATATGCAGCTGTAGGCAGATACAATATTTCCAAGCAATTAGGCGACCGCAGATATAACCTGGCGCTGAACGGCAATGTTACCTATAGCTACAACGTGGCTATGAGCAATAACATTACTTACCACAACACCAACTGGCGTTTCGATGAACGGTTTGGCCCGCGCATTTCACCTAATGACAACATTGAAGTGAACCCGTATATAGGGTATGACATTTCACGTTCTTTCACAACGCTATATGGCGCTACCCCTACCCTGTTAAAAACTACTTCGCTTGCAGTTGACGGAAAGTTCTATTTCTTCCAAACCTTCCAGGTTAATTACAGCGCTTCTAAAAATTATGTACAGGGATTACAGGGATTTAAGACAAACCCGCTGGTTATTAATGCCGGCTTTGAAAAGGAATTCCTGAAACGGCGCAACCTTGTTATCACCTTTAACGTGTTTGACCTGCTGCATCAGAATAACTTTATCCAGCAAACAATTACACCTCAGGGTACCACTAATACACTTTCTAATACGCTAAGCCGGTACTTCCTGTTCGGCGTGCGTTTAAACTTACAAAAGTGGAGCGGTGTACCTACACGGAACGGACGCAAGCTGCTACGCCGTGGCGATGGCAGCTTTATCTATTGATCTTGCATCCGTTCCTGTGCGGGCTGTTGCCATTACATCTTTACGCGCAATACGGTAAAAGAGTACGCCGGCAGTTCAACCACGGGTTGATCGCCGAGCGTAATCTCCGATTGCTCTGGTCTTGTGGTTTTGTCTGCAGGGTTACCTTGCAGTACTGTTTTAACAAGTTTCTGATGGGCGATCTTTAAATCGCCACAATCTAAACTGGTTTTTACTGACACTGGCAGCAGGTTAACCATTTTGACGATCAGATCATTGGTTTTGGTATCTTTCACCACAGATACACCTACCCTTTTTACTACAGGATCACGCGTATCTGAAAAATCAATTGCGGTGGGAATGTACTCATTACCTGCATTCTCGCCGTATAGTTGCTGCACGTAATAGCTTACGGTCGGCTTAATTTCGGTACCGTTAAAATAAATCAGATCTGGGGTCCACTGCGTATGTTTTTCTCTGGCTAGTAGGGGTGCGTACGAGGCCATGTGCACCACGTCGCCGTTACGCTCCAGGCTGGTGAGGTACAACGCTTCTGTTAAGGCAACTTCGAGATTGCTTGGCCTGCCCGGTAAATGCGCTGCATACTCGCCCAGGTAAACTTTTGATTTGCTACGGTCATAACTATCATAAAAATTCTGGTTATGCACAAACCAGCCCGGTGGTTGATAATAATGCTCGTCAACTACAGGCACGTGCAATTTATCGGCAAGCTTCCATCCCTGCTCATAATCGGTACCTTCAGAAAACGGCCCTACCGTTCCAATCACGGTTATTTCCGGATGAGCCTTTTTCAGGGCATTAAAGATCATTGTAAAACGTGGTTCAAAAACATCACTGATCAGATCCTCATTACCAACGCCAATATATTTTAAATGGAAAGGTTCGGGATGACCGGCCTCGGCCCGCAGTTTACCCCATTTGCTGGTTACCGGCCCGTTAGCATATTCTACCAGATCAATAATGTCTTGCACATAAGCGCCCATTTGATCCATTGGCAAGCCACCCTGCTGGCCAGCTCCGCCATTGCCTGAATTTTGACAGGGCACTCCCGCCGCCAATACCGGCACTGGCTCAGCGCCTATATCTTCACAAAACTGAAAATATTCAAAATAACCCAGGCCCACACTTTGGTGATAACCCCACAAATTGCGTTGTGGCTTGCGCGCCTCTAATGGACCCACAGTATTTTTCCAGCGGTAAATATTAGCCAGCCCGTCTCCGTGAGCAACACAGCCACCGGGAAAACGCACAAAGCGGGGATGTATATCAGCAATTGTTTGCGCTAAATCTGCACGCAGACCATTTGGATGGCCCTTAAAAGTATTTTGAGGGAACAACGAGATCATGTCAAGACCCAAAATACCGGACGACAACGGCTTCACCTGTAGTACTGCATGGTCTGAGCCAGCCGTAGCAGTAAGTTTTGCATTAAGCTTTTGCCAGTTTGCTGAGCTTATATTTAAAACACTTTGCGCCAGCACTCCTTGCTGATCGTCAACCAGGCTTACTTCCACCTCCCCGGCAGCGCCTTTAATTCGTTTGGCAAAGACAGAAAAATTATAGGCCTCACCTTTTTTAACCGGTATGCCATCAAAGCCTTCATTTATTAATGTAGCACCCGGTGTTGTAGTATTTAACACGGCATAGTGCGGATTATTAGGATGGATAGGCGCTGTACTATCAATCGTAAAAGTGGTGTGATCACCTTTAAGCGTCCAGGCATAAGTGCTGTTCCAGGAAGGATCGCGGCCTAATTTATCGCCCGGCTGGTATTCGAAATCACGGTTCTGCACTAATTCGGCATATAAACCGCCGTCAGCTGCGTAATTAATATCTTCAAAGAACACGCCAAGCAGCATATCGCTGATTGATTTAGCCTTTTGCGGCTCGAGCTTTACGTTTACCTCTAATTTTTTCAGGTCCTTAAAGCGCTCTTCGTCCTGTTTGGTATTCTCCCTGTACAAACTGGCGCGATACTGTTTTACCTCGTAAGCGTTAATTAACTTATCCACTACGTCCCATGCCACTTTGTGTACTTGCCCGGTTGCTCTGCCTTCTACCAGATCAAGGCTGATACGGTCATTATGATAGCGGCCAGCGGAAATCTCCTGTGCTGGTGTGTACGTTCTAAAGTTTTGGGTCGTAGTTTGGAAATACTTTTGATTTTTATCCTGATAGGCGATCACATAAGTTTTATCCTTGCTGCTATAGCTAACTACCGGATTGATGCAATTAGCGCCGGCCTTTAGTTCGGGGTAGCTTTGCCGGCCCCAGTCAATCAGGTCGGCAGAAGCGGTATGAGCAAAAACCCGGTCGTTTATGTTCAAGCTCCAGATACAGTGCCACAAGCCGTCTTTAGCTATAAATAAGTAAGGTGTGAGCATTTTCTTTTGAGCCCCCCATTGGCCATAGTCGCTCTTTAAATAACTGTATTCGTTACCGATGCTTACCCATCGCTGCCTATCGCGGCTCCAGGCAAAGTGCAGGCCGTTGTGGCTATCGTTCTTTAAGGTTGCGTAGGAGAACAGGTACACCGAGTCGGGCGCCTGCTTTGCTTTGGCCGAAATAGTTCCGCATTGGATGACAGCGGCAACTACGGCAAGCCAGAAATGTTTTTTCATTGTTGAGGATAAAAATGGTGAACGGAAACAGGTTAAAACTTCATATTCAGATGCCAGGCATCAGCCAATTGATCAGCTTCCTTCCGGGTTAGTTGTATTACGTTAGGATGCTTGGGCATGGAGAAGTTGGTGGCTTTCATCACGCCTTGGTTAAAGTGGCCCAGGTTAGTAAAGTTCTTAAAGTCAGAGGTTTCACTAAAACCAAAATTGTTAGGCTGAATGCTGTAGATGTCGTAGATGAGCACCCACTTATTTTGACCAATACGCTTGTAGATGGTTGGGGCCTCGCATCCTCCTTTTTCAGGATCGTACCAGGTTGGGTCATACTGATAGCCGGTGTTGATAGAATCAGATACGGCCTGTTTAACGCCCGCTGTACCATCGTGCGAGCAATAGAACAGGTGATACTTGTTTCCAACTTTAGTAATATCGCCATCAATGAAGGGTTTACCGTTGGGATATTCAAAAATAGGTTTCGGCAGGGTCTCCATTTTTGAAAAATCATCATTCATATAGGTATAGTAGACTTTCTCCCTGCCCTTGCCAAAGCGCATGGTAAAGTAGAGCATAGTCTTTTTCCGGGCATCATCATAGATCATTTCCGGCGCCCAGGCACAGCCAATGTCAGCCAGTTCGGGAAAAGCCTGATCAACCCGTAAAACCATGTGCGACCAGTGAACCAGGTCCTTCGATTTCATCAGCACCAGTCCGCGGTTGTTGCCCCAGCCATAGGCCTGGCCATCTCGCTCCCATTGGGTTTGGCGGTATCCTGCTTTTTGTGCAAAAATGTGCAAGTCTGTAAGGGCGAGGTAGAACTCCCCGTCAGGCGCGCGATAAATGTAGGGGTCACGCACGCCCTTTTGTTCTGCTACGGTATCACCGGCAATAATGGGTTTGCCATTATTAACATCAGTGAAAGAATAACCGTCTTTACTTAATGCCATATAAAGGCTGTGGGTATCATCTTTAAAATACACCATAAGGTAGGCGTGCATATCCTTCTCTTTCGGCCAGTTCACTTTTTTTTGCGCAAAGGAGTAGCCCGAAATCAATGACAGCAACAACGAAGTGATAACAAAGGGAATTCTCATATAATTGGTCAATAGAAATGGTTTATAAAACTAAACAATAAGTGTAATTTTTACAATTAAAAAAAAGAAAAAAGTTTTATCTCAAGAGCCAGGTATCCGCCACTATAGATCTGTTTTCCTGAAAATCGTTTTTAACCTAATTACCCGAAAAATAGAAGATTTCCGGCATGGCAAAAGCTATTGAGATTCTTGCTTGAGCGCGTATAACATCCGCAAGGGCTATGGAGACGAGATTATATATCCTTGATCATTTAAAACAAAACGCAATGGAGCAAATCAAATCACTCCATTGCGTGGAAAGTTTAAACAATCAGCCTTTCCCTACCACCCTGGGTTTTGGGTAAGCTTAGGATTAAGTGCCAATTCACTGCTTGGTATAGGATACAAATAGTTCTTTTCAGTGAAAGCACGAGCGCTCTGATCAATGATCAAATTGCCGTTTTGATCAAGTGGGTTCGTTGGGGCCGGCTTAAGGGCGTTAGGACCAAGCTGCGCCTGAGTGCCCGTATACCTGATGCTTACAGGCCATGGGCTCACAAAACCGGTTGCATTTCCATAGGCGGTACCGCCTACATTAGTTACCAGATCGGTTTGGGCACTGTGCCAGCGTTTAATATCATCAAACCTAAAGTTCTCGTAGTAAAGTTCTACAAAACGCTCTCTTCTGATTTCGGTACGGAAATCCAAACCGTTGGCTGCAACAAAAGCATTGGTAAGCGGTGGCATGCCATTTTTTGAGTTAGTTCTCAACCTCACCAAATTGAGGGATTTATTCAGATCAGCATCACTAATGGCTCCATTTCGTTCATAAATAGCCTCTGCATAATTCAACAGTACCTCTGCATAACGAATCACCGGATAATCTTCAGACTCCTTAGCGTCCGGACAGTTCCGTTCCGTCATCCATTTTTGGTTACCGTAACCGCCAATCTGCGTTACTTTACCTAAAGAATTAGCGTCATCAGCGGCATCGTTTAACCAGGTAATGCGGTAGTTGATGTTACCATACCAGTAATACATATTGTAAACCTTCATGGAGTATTTTAACCGGTTATCACGATTCATGAACTGAGAACCGTAGGTAGCAAAACCCTGGAAAAGCGGCGATTTTTCAATCGGCAAACCGTCAGTACAGAGCGGAGCATTCACCCATTTTTGTTGTGGACCGATAGCATTGGCCTGACGGCTAATGTTGGTGCCGATTACTTTAAGTATATCATCGTAACGGTATGACAACAGGTATTCGTGGTTAGCTGATTTGGTAATACCAGCCGGATTGGATTTCGGATTCTCCAGAATGAACATGTACTTCATGGCCGAATCACCCAAAATAGAGCTGTTGCCGCCACCAAGCGCGTCGGAAGCTTTGGTTCCGAACAGTGCGTAAAGGCCGCTTTGGATAACTGCGTTCGATGCTGCAATAGACTTATCAAATAAATCATTATAGCGTGAAGCATCGCCGTTGCGGAACTTTTGCCAGGTAGCCTCATATAATGCTACCCTGCCCAGGAAACCTTGCGCTGCACCCTGGGTTACGCGGCCATAATCTGCAGAACTATACGCCAATGAAACCGGCAGATCTGGAATTGCGGCTTGCAGATCTGCAACGATCTGATCAACCACGGCGTCGCGGGAAGCACGGGCGCCATATAGCGCAGGATCGTCAACTGTTAACAGTTTAGTTATAAGCGGCACACCACCGTAAAGTTGCAGCAAGTCAAAATAACAGTAAGCGCGGAAAAACTTAGCTTCTGCTACATACTGCGCAATCTCTGTCGGTCTGGGATAAGTTGCCGCTTTGGTAAGCAGGTAATTGCAATTCCTGATCCGGGCGTAATTAGTATTCCAGCTTGCATCAGAAGCGGGAACAATATTGGTACCAGCACCATAAGAGCCTCCCCCGCCAAATACATCTGCACGACCATCATAGTGAGGGTTATCGGCAAAAGAGTTGTTAAAATTCCTTAGGTAGCCATAATATTGGTTGGCAAATGTTTTAAAATCCGACGCCTTGGTCCAGTAGGTGGCGTCTGATATTTGATCCTGCGGCGTAAGATCCAGTGACTTTTTGCAGCCAAACTGAATGCTGAGCAGCAAAACTGCCAGGCCGGTAAATATAGATTTATACTGATTTTTCATGGATTCAAAGTTTAAAATACGATGTTAGCGCCAAGGGTGAGATAACGGTAGAATGGATAGCGTTCATTGCCGGTAGCCGTTCTGGTGGTTTCAGGATCCCAGCCATCATGTATGCCGGTCAGTTCCCACAGGTCGCTTCCTGCCAGATATATCCGAACAGAACTAAAGGTTTTGGTTCTTTCCATCAAGCTTTTGGGCAAGGTATAGCCGAGAACCACATTCTTAAGGCGAAGGTAAGCGCCGTTTTCTACCGACCAGCTCGAAGCCTGGTAGTTGTAGTTATTAATACCATTATTAAGCGCTGAGTGCAGGTTTGGATAGTAAGCGTTAGGAGTTTGAGGCGACCAAACGTTGCCTACCCAGCTGTTTGTTTGCATCTGGAAAATAGAGGTAAATGGCACCCTCCAGTTGTTTGCACTGCCACCACGGAAAATAGTACGCTTGCCTACGCCTTGAAATATAGCGTAAAAGTCAAACCCTTTCCATTGAGCGCCCATGTTAAAGCCAAAGGTATATCTTGGCACATCACTGCCCAGGTACACATAGTCGCCCAGATCTTTGTTTGAAGTACCAGCGGTTAGTTTACCATCATGGTTCACATCCTGGAACCAGTTATCGCCGGGGCGAAGTCCGGTAAATTTCCCAGCTTGGTTAGCCAGCGGCGTAGCAGCCGGCAAACCAATGGTGTTGATAACACCTCCCGGAGCGTAGTAATTATTATAAGCATCTACCTGCGCCTGGGATTGTAATTTGCCTCCATATTTCAAGCCAAAATACGAACCCAATGGATAGCCTTCAACAGTTTGATTATAGCCGCCGCTAATAAGCGATACGCCGCTATAATGTACAAGTTTGTTCTGGCTGTCCGTGATATTGCCCGATAAAGAAAACTTAACCTTTCCGATGTGATCGCGATAGGTAACAATTGCTTCCCATCCCCAGGTTTTTAAGTCGCCGCTGTTACTTTGAGGTGCGGATGCGCCAAGCGTACCTGGATAGGTAACTGACACCAGCATATTTTCATTCCGGTTCTGAAACACATCGACTGATCCGGACAACTTGCCCTTAAAGATTGAATAATCAAGACCCAAATTGGCTTTTTTAACCGTTTCCCAGGTTCTGTTTAAGGAAACAAGCGAACCTGTTGTGGTAGTAGCAGTTGCAATAGTCGACCCTATCAAATTATTGCTACTGCCCACATTGAGCGATTGAAGGTAGTCATACAAGCCAATCCCAGCCTGGTTGCCCGAGGTTCCGTAACTTGCTCTTAATTTCAGGTCGTCAAAGAAATTGAGCTTTTTTACAAAGCTTTCTTCAGCAATCCGCCATCCAAGGGATACGCCATAGAAAGATTTCCATCTTTTATCGGCAATAAATTTCGAAGATCCGTCATAACGTCCGGTAGCTTCCAATAGATATTTCCCTTTATAATCATAGGTAAAGCGTCCAAAATAAGAACCCAATGCATAGTGATTCTTAGTTTCGCCATCTGTTACATATCCGGCATTTCCGCTGCTAAGACCGAGGCCCAATGAAGCAACATCGTCACTGGCCAAATTAAACGTGCGGGCGTTCCAGGTATCATACTCATCGCGCTCATAAGATGCACCGCCCATCAGCATTACGTTATGAACCTTATTAAATGAATTGGTATAGGCAAGTGTACCGATCAAATTGTAATATGGGTCGGTTACATTTTGTCTGTAATAATTAGTACTCAAATTAGAGCCTGACGCGTTGGTACCACCAGCGCTGGGATTTGTAGCGATAAGATTAGTATCATAATAGCTATAAAGCTGCACCTGCTTAGTTTGTACCTGATCATCTTGGTACCAGGTGTTATAGCCAACTGTCCCGGTGGCTTTGAAATGTTTAAGGAAATTAAAATTGAGGGTGCTATTTAGCAGGATGCGTGTATTGCTTTCATAATTTACGCCACCATCACGCAATAAGCCGGGGGGACTGGCAACCCCTCCCCACTCATATGGTCGGCCGGAAATTGTAAGAGCGGGTAAACCGGGTTGAAACGATGTACCCAAGGCGCTGTAACTGCCAAAGCTATACAATGTAGGCTGTTGAATGTCATTTCTTTCCAACGAAATATTATTGGTGATAGAGAAGTGATTACTGAACCTGTAATCTTCATTAAGTCGAATATTATAACGTTGGTTGCCGTTGGTACCCCATTTAAGTTGACTCCCGTCATTGAGGTAGCCGAGTGAAAACCGGTATACATTTTTATCGCCGCCACCGGAAATGCTCAGATTATGCTCTGTAGAGGTAGCACGTCCCCACAACACATCTGACATTTTGGTATTCGTGAAATCAAACTCTTTAACATCACCTAATGTTGGCACTGGCAAACCGTTATAGGTGAGCCCGGCAGTTATAGCAGAACCATTATAACCGGGTATGGCTGTGGCAGGAACAACTTTTCCGAGGTTACCAAGTGCAAACTGCGCATATTGGTACCACACATAAGTTGTTGGGGCAACACCATAATTATCATTGGTTAAAGCCTGCATTGCACCATTTGCCCAGGTAGCCAAATCAACGGTATGAGGTTGTAAGCCCAGTACTTTCTCGGATACAGAAGGATCATATTGTATGGTCATCTGGCCCGGCTTACCTCTTTTGGTAGTAATCAATACTACGCCGAAGGCAGCGCGTGCACCGTAGATTGCCGCGGCAGCATCCTTCAAAAACGATATATTTTCAATATCATTAGGATTGATAGAGTTAAGCTCATTATTATTATTCAGGGCTACCCCGTCTAATACCACCAGTGGGTCCTGGTTATTAACTGATGTTGCACCCCTAATCTGGAAGTTCCAGTTTTCACGGCCGGGTTGGGCTGATGTTCTGGTTACCACAACACCTGGTACCTCACCTTGTAAATTGGCTACCGGGTTATTGGTAGGACCGCGGTCCTGAAAAGTGTGTGAATCAACAGTGGCAATGGCGCCGGTTACGGTAGCTTTCTTTTGCTGACCATAGCCCACTACCACCACCTCGTCCAGATTGTTTTTGGCCGGAGAGAGCTTAACATTTAAAGTACTGGCAGAGCCCGCAGGTACCTCCTTTGAGGCATAGCCAATAAATGAAAAAACCAATATTTCATTAGGGGCGGCAGAAAGTTTGAACGCACCCTTAATGTCTGTTTGTGTTCCACGAGTGGTGCCTTTGATGCCCACGGTTACGCCGGGCAACGTTTCATTATTACCCGCATCGGTGACTACCCCTGTAATCAACCTGCTTTGAGCATTGGAGATCAGACTAACGCTCGCTAACAATAGCACCAGCGCTAAGACACCCAACCAGCTCTTTTTTAAGTAAAAAAAACTCATAATTTTCAATTTAACGGTTCAATAATTCTAAATCGGTTTAGAGGAAGAAGATTAGTTCTTTTTGTATTTTAATGTATAGACATTGTTCTTTTAAGGCTATACTCTTTTCAAAAAAAGAAATTTAATAATCAGTACAGGTATTTGGATATAAGGCCTTTAGTTGCCCACTGATAAAAATAAGACGTTGATTAAAGCAGTTGGTGGTTGTTTAGTTTTTTTCCGAACCGATAGGTCAACATCAACTCATGGGTGGTAAAGTTAACGCCGCCAATATTATTATTGGCCGTACCAAACTGGTAACTGTAACCAAGCCTAAATGAATCAAGATTTACCGTTAGAACACCGGCCATCTCATTAGTGGTGCGATAGTTAAGCCCTACGCCCAGCACTTCTTTGATATAAAATGTTGTGGAGATATCTGCTACGGCCGGTATGCCACGGGTGGCCTGAAACAAAAAAGCTGGTTTTACCCTAAAATTATCGCCGTCACTGCCAAACAGGTATGCGCCCTGAAGATAATAATGGTTGCGGAAATAGGTATTGGTCTCTACCGATCCGTTGCCTAAAGAATGCAGATTAAGCTGCGGAAGCGATACCCCCAGGTAATATTTATCACTGTAATACATTACGCCAAATCCAAGGTTGGGCCTGGTTTCCCGTATATCGTTATTCATAAATGAGGGATCATCAGGCCCCACCAGCGAATAATTGGCCGTATACCTTCTTACGCCCGCATCCAATGAAACAGCAAGATAATTATTATCGGCCAACTGAATAGATTTGGCAAAATACGCGTTTATCTCAGTTTGATGCTCCACAGCAAACTGATCATCCATAACCGTGACGCCTGTTGCTGCATTAATATTTTCGAGCGGAAACGCGCTGCTAAACAAAAAGGTTGACGGCGTCCCTTCAATCCCAACCCACTGCTTACGATACAAAACAGACATATTACTATTATTATCCAATAGCGAATAAGTATGATTTATTGGTGTAAGGTTATTCATGTACTGGGTATACGTAAAAAGCTGTTGTGCATTCCCATCCAGAGCAAAGCTTAATGCAATCAGCGTAGAGCATAATACTTTTAACCAGCCTGCTTGATTATTATTAATTAATCTTTTCATAAACGTTAATGCTGTTGCTATTGATATTTGGCCTGTAATTGGAGTTAAAGCGCGTTTAATACTTTGTTATAGTAAGACCATGCGGAGATTAAAATATACTCAGGATTTTCTTTAAAAAAATGAATGATTTCTGAGTATCGCAGAGAGGCTTATGCTGTCTTTTGTTTAAATAAGGTTTTTTGCGAGATCCTGTGTAATTGTTGGTAATGGAAATACGCCCGGTTGGCAGACCGGGCTATTTCTTTTTGACGCTAAGACCCTTTCCCCTAAAAAATATCAGTACTTAAAGCAATGGTTGTGATTGCGGGCAAGATCCAGTTTGCTTAGATTCAAGCTTGGCCTTGCCCACAAGCACAATTCTCATTTCCTCAAACCATTGATTTACGCGACCGGGCAGAGATTCTTTCCTAACGGTTCTGATTTTCGTTAATATTCCTGAAATTTTAATTTACAGCAATCAGCACCTCACAACTGGTTAAATACCCACCCTCCACATTAATTTAATTTCCTCAACTTCGAATTCAATAAAACCGATAAGCCTTTCAAACCAAGCCAGCTAGGCATCTATGAACATGAACCGAAACCACCGACCATAAACAAACCAAATCCTATAAATAAATCATGAAAACAAAACAGACACTGTTATTGGCGCTACTTCTTTGGGTAGTTAGCCTGGGGTGCAAAAAGAACGAAACGACCAGCCAAAGCGCGGCAGGTCACGTTTCCACAGCTCCACGGGCGGTGAGCGCACCTTTTATTCATCCGGGTATGCTTCATACGCAGGCAGACCTTATTCGTATGAAAGCAATGGTAGCAGCAGGTACCGAGCCCTGGGCCTCCGGCTACAACATGCTTACCGGAACCAGCTATTCTTCACTTTCTTATACCATGGCAGGTCCAAATGACACCATTACCAGAACCAGTACCGGTGGTACTTATGTACATGTGATGAGAGATGCCGCAGCCGCCTACCAGGACGCCCTGATCTGGTCTATCACCGGCAACAACGCCTACGCAGACAAGGCTATCGGCATCCTCAACGCCTGGGCTTCCACCTGTGTAGCTATTAGCGGCGACTCCAATTATGCGCTGGCCTCTGGCCTCTATGGCTACCAATTAGCAAATGCAGCGGAGATTTTAAGATCATACAGCGGATGGTCTGCAACTGATTTCAACAATTTCAAATCGTTTATGCTGAATGTGTTCTATCCCGCGGCGAATGGCTTTTTAACCAATCATAATGGCACCTGTGATACGCATTACTAGGCCAATTGGGATCTTTGTAACATGGCCACCATTTTGTCTATTGGTATTTTATGCGACGATCAGGCGAAGTTTAACCAAGCTATTACTTATTTTAAAAGCGGCATCGGTAACGGCAATATCGACCGGGCAGTGTTTTACATGCATCCCGGCAATTTAGGACAGAATCAGGAAGCGGGCCGCGACCAGGGGCATGCCACCTTGGATATTTCGCTTGTCGGTGCTTTCTGCCAGATGGCCTACAACCAACAGGTGGACCTTTTTTCTTATGAAAGCAACAAAGTTTTGGCTTTATGTGAGTATACGGCCAAGTATAACCTGAACATGGATGTGCCTTACGTTACTTACAATAACTGCGACAACGTAAACCAAACAGTGATCTCGTCAAGTGGCAGAGGAACTATACGGCCGTGCTGGGAGCTGATCTATAATCACTATCAGAATTTAGCGGGTGTAACGGCTACCTACAGCGCGCAGTTTGCCTCACAGGTTCGCCCTGAAGGTGGTGGTGGAGATTATGGCACTACCAGCGGCGGCTTCGACCAGCTTGGCTTTGGAACATTAGCTTACACCGTTTATCCGCAGCAAATTACCAATGGCACTTATCATCTTATCAATAAAGCCAGCGGAAAATATCTGGATAACCTGGGAGCTACAACAGATGGTGCCAACGTAGGGCAATGGCAGTCGAGCACGAGCAATAACCAGGTATGGACTTTGACTTACAGTGGAGGCTACTATAAACTTGTTTGTAAGAGCAGCGGTAAGGCGCTCGACAGTTATAACCATACAGCTGACGGATCTACTGTTACTCAATATACCGTTGGTGGAAGTACCAATCAGGACTGGACGATATTCCAGGTAGGTTCTTATTATAAAATCATCAACCGCACCAACGGCAAATGCCTGGATACTGGCGGAGGTACGGCCAATGGCTCAATTATGCAATTCTGGGGCAGCGGAAACAGTGATAACCAGCTTTGGACAATTACGCCGTAAAACAACGGTAAGGTTTATTTTCGTGCGTGAAGCCATAAGTACTTCATGCACGAAAACAAAACCGGGTTTTTCTAGAAAGCATTCATAATATTTAGCGCTAGCGCTTCAACTTCCACTCTCTCATTCAAAACTCACTCGCTCACTCATTAAGCCCCCTCCCAACGATCAGGGACGCACCTTTTCAAGCTGGTTAATCACATCAAGAACGTGCTCGCGATCAAATTCTTTGCGGTATAATCTGATATACATGGAAGGATTCATACCGAAGTGTTTCTGGAAAACAGCCCGAAAATATTTAATATCCTTAAAGCCCACTAAAAATACTATTTCTTTAATAGCGAGGTCTTTTTCTGTAAGCAGAATAGCGGCCCGGCGCAGCCTTACATAACGGATAAACTCATTAGTAGAAAAACCAGTGAAAGCTTTAACGGCCCGTGCAAGTGATGACCTGCTCATGCCAAGCAACTCGCCTAACTTTACCGCAGTAAAATCATCCTCAGTGATATGATCAGAAACGGCTTGCCAGGATTTCCGGATAAAATCGTCGCGATCCAATTGTGTTTTTTTGCTGTACATTTCAACTCATTTTGGATTGATACAGGTGGGTCATAAGCATTCAAAAGAGCACAGATGATCAGATTTCTATGGCACTAAGCGTTACCTGGAAACAGTAAAGCTTCAGCGGGGTCGGCAACCTGCGCGCCAGTGATCATTTTGATAAGGTAAGGTGTGTGTTCAATCAACCAAACTGCCCTAAAGCACCTGACTGTATATTGCCTGATTCTCTGGCAAAAAAAAGTGAACCCGCCACTAAGGCAGGTTCACGATCTTTCTTTTAATACTTAATGATGAAGAAACCAGTTTTCTGAATACTCTGATCGCCTTTTTGATATTGAAGGAGGTAGTAGTACGTTCCGGCAGGAAGTAACTTGCCGTCAACGTTCGACCGTCCATCAAAAACATGGCTTGAGTTATCATACTTTGTGGTTTGGAACACTCTGGCTCCTCCGGCACTCAAAATCGTTACATTGTTATTGGGATAAGATGTTATACCATCAATAACGAGCACATCATTGATACCGTCTCCGTTAGGTGAAACACTTTGCCGTACAGAAACCTGTTGTTCGGTTTGCTGTGATGGATCAGGCAAAAGGGCTGAAAAGCTTTTCACCATAGACATTGAGTTACCAGAAATGGCAGGCTCCGTACCCCATATCAGTTCATTATTGCGGTAAATTGTTATATTGGGATTAGCAACATATGTTTTGCCCGCCATGTAAGAGTAATCGTTTGTATCGTTTGTGGCGCTTCCATCGGCATTAGCCACGTGCGATTTAATAACGCCTGAGCTGCTGTTGGAATTTAAATTACCAGCACCGGCAGCAAAGCTGTACTCTACATACCCCAACGCATTTTGACGTGGCGCCGAAAGCGGAACGTAACGGGTAGATACATTATTTCCTCCGATTTGCGCATCGTCAATCCAGGCGCTGGCGCCTGAATAACTCTCTGGTGTTAACCAGTATCTTACCGTAAGTTGTTGATAAGGCACGGTTATACTATCCTGATTGACAATGTTGAGATATGGTTTTATAGCAGCGTGATCGCTTGCACCGTTATCACCATTCACATACAGTAATTTGATGTTTACCGGGAGAACGCTTACGGATTGGGTTACACTGGTATCACGATAAACCGCATTTCCCGGTTGCAGGGCGGTGATTACGGCTGTACCAGCACCCACCACATGTATCACGCCATTGCTTACCGTGGCAACATTCGGATTGTTGCTCGAAAATGCCACTGGCAGACCTGACGAAGCAACCGCCGAAATATTAAAATCCGGATCGCCGATATGCTTCGCACTAATGGTGTTAAAGGTTATTGTTTGTTGCTTTTTATACACGTTCAGCGTTTGGCTGGTATCAGCGGCAGCGGCATACATGTAATTGCCCGGCTGTGAAGCCTTGATCTGCGTTGTACCAGCTGCAACAATATGAACATTGCCACCTACAATAGTTGCCACCGTGGTATCAGAACTGGTATAGTTTACCGCAAGGCCTGATGATGACGTTGCTCCCGGGTTAAAATCCGGGTCGCCAACGTATTTATTTGCTATCGAGCTAAAGGCAATGGTTTGCGCTCTCTTGTTTACCGTAAAGGATTGAATAGTATCCGGAGCGGCCAGATACATATTATTGCCCGCTTGCGAAGCCTTGATCTGGATTGTTCCTGCGCCAACAATATGGACATTGCCTCCTACAATCGTTGCTACCGTCGTATCAGAGCTGCTGTAAGTTACCGCAAGGCCCGATGATGCAGTTGCTCCCAGACTGAAATCCGGATCGCCAACGTATTTATTTGCTATCGAGCTAAAGGCAATCGTTTGCGTTCTCTTGTTTACCGTAAAGGATTGAATAGTATCGGGAGCGGCCAGATACATATTATTACCGGCTTGCGAAGCCTTGATCTGGATTGTTCCTGCTCCAACGATATGGACATTGCCATTGACGATGGTCGCCACCGTAGTATCAGAGCTGCTGTAAGTTACCCCGAGGCCTGACGACGCCGTTGCTCCCAGACTGAAATCCGGGTCGCCAACATATTTATTAGCTATCGGACTAAAGGCAATCATTTGCGCTCTCTTGTTTATGGTAAGAGATTGCGTGGTATCTGGAGCGGCCAGGTAAATATTATTACCGGCTTGTGAAGCCTTGATCTGGATTGTTCCGGCTCCAACAATATGAACATTGCTATTAACAATAGTTGCCACCGTGGTATCAGAACTGGTGTAGTTTACCGAAAGCCCAGATGACGCTGTTGCTCCCAGGCTGAAATCCGGATCGCCAACGTATTTATTAGCTATCGGACTAAAGGCAATGGTTTGCGCTCTCTTGTTTATGGTAAGAGATTGTGTGGTATCTGGAGCGGCCAGGTAAATATTATTACCGGCTTGTGAAGCCTTGATCTGGATTGTTCCGGCTCCAACAATATGGACATTGCCATTAACAATAGTTGCCACCGTGGTATCAGAACTGGTGTAGTTTACCGAAAGCCCAGAGGACGCTGTTGCTCCCAGACTGAAATCCGGGTCGCCAACGTATTTATTAGCTATCGGACTAAAGGCAATGGTTTGCTCTTTCTTGTTTATGGTAAGAGATTGAATGGTATCTGGAGCGGCAAGGTAAATGTTATTGCCTGCTTGCGAAGCCTTGATTTGGGTTGCTCCGGCTCCAACGATGTGCACATTACCATTAACGATAGTTGCCACTGTTGTATCAGAACTACTGTAGGTTACCGCAAGACCAGATGACGCTGTTGCTCCTGCATTGAAATCCGGGTCGCCAACGTATTTGTTAGCTATTGGACTAAAGGCAATAGTTTGCGGATCTTTGTTTACAGTTAAACTTTGTATCACACTCGGAGCCGCCTGATAGGTGGTATTGCCCGATTGTGAAGCCTTTATTTGAGTTGTTCCCACTGCTACCACATGCACCTTATTGTTAACAATGGTAGCAATTGTGGTATCAGAACTACTGTAAGTCACCGGCAACTGGGATGAGGCTAATGCGCCCGGATCAAAGTCTGCATCTCCGATTTTTCTTGGTGCTAACGGCGCAAAAGTAATTGTTTGGCCGGTTAACATGTCATTGGAAATCTCGGCTGCAGAAAGTGCCCTGTTGTAAACCTTAAATTCATCAATAGAGCCTTTAAACATTGGATCGGCACTAAATTGTGATTTACCCAGATAGTTAAGGTTAGTAGGCCCCAGGTCGGCAAGATTAATGGTAACGCCGGTATTTGAAGCAACGGCAGTTCCGTTTAAATACATGGTAACAGTATTACCAGACCTTGTTAATGCTAAATAGGTCCAGGTATTTAGCGGGAAGGCATAATTGTAATTCACCTGCTGTTCGCCTCCGCCATTTTTGATGGCAAACCGCACAGTAGATTTTCCGCTTGTAAGCGCCGCCTGAACAGTAAGGAACATGTACTTGGAAGTACCGGTACCAAAGTCAAAAAGGCGCATCCATGTAGAGATGGCATCCATCCTCACCCAAGTGGAGATGGTAAAATCATGGATTGATGAAAAAATGTTTGCCGGTACATTTGCGTATGAATTTGCGCCGCCGTCCAGGAACAGTGACGTACCTGCTTTTCCAGCTGCCCTGGTGGCAGTAGCCGCAAGAACACCGTGGTTAGCTCCCCAGCTGTCGATGGCTTGCGTTCCGGATGCTTCATCAAAGCGCCAGTAGCCAAATTGACCTGCCGCCGGCCGTGCTGACACTTCAGCGCTATTGGCTACTTCTTTTCCATTGTCAACAGAAGCGATAACGTAATAATAAGTGTTACTATTGCTAACATTAGTGTCTGTAAAACTTGTATTTGCAGTTTGACCGATAGTAGTGTACGGCCCTCCTTGTGATGAGGAACGCTTTACATCATAAGTCAGCGTTTTAATCTGGTTCCATTGCAATATGTTTTTAGTGTCGCCTGCTGCCGCTAATACGCCGCTTACAACTTTACTTTGAACAACCAACGCCAGCGTAGCTGTTGCGGTTGCGTTCGAAGAATCGCGAGCGGTTAAATTAATGGAATATGTTCCAGACTGTGTAGGGGCGCCGGTAATTACGCCAGCAAGGGTATCTATAGCTAAACCGGCAGGGAGCCCGGTAGCGCTAAATGCTATGGCGTTACCAGTAGTGGTTATTTTATAGGAGTACGTTTTACCTACTACACCGGTATCGGCTAAATTACTGGTAACAGTAAGCGGGAAAGTGCGGCTGTCATAAAGTACCACATCATTTCCGGTACCGCCCTTATAGCTAATGCGGAAATTGTAGTTCCCTACCTTTATCAACGTTAGTTCCGGCAGACCATTGAATGTTCCGGATACAGGATTGCTTCCTGTATTGTCCATAATGGTCAGGTTTGTTCCAGGAGTAAGCGTGCCTGGGTTTACATCAGTAACGGACAATACCGGGCTTCCGGCTAGGTTGATGCTTCCAGCTCTCATAAGGTCCGATGTTCCGTTGGCAGAGCTTAATTCTGCTTTATAAGTAGCATTTTTATTAAGCGTAAGGGCGGCCGTGGTGATAAATGTACCAATACCGTTGTTACCCGGTTCAAGTATTGCGCTTGCAGCTGTGCCTGTTCCAATAGTTATCGGTGCCTGGGTAAGACCCGTACCGCCAACTGTGCCCGCACTGTCTACTACGGGGCTTTGGAAAACGCCGGTAGTCGCGCTATTAGTTATTAAGAACTTTCCGCCCTTAACCGTTGTAGTACCGCCATAAGCGTTATTACCTGAGAACCATAAAGTACCTGTGCCTACTTTTTCAACCTGTACATTGCCGCCGGTGGCATTAGAGATGGTACCAGAATAGTTACAATCGCTATTTAAAGCTCCGATACTGATCAAAGGAGCACCGCCGCCATCATTCCGAATAAGGCCTCTTCCGGAAAGGCTTCCAAAATGAATGGTGCCAGTCTTAAACGTTAAGCCCTGGCAATCATTACCATTGGCATCCAGTAGCCAGCTGGCATTGGCGCTGCCAGACTGCGGTGTTTCAAAGCGCGTACGCGAATTACCGCTGCGCAGCTTAGAAACAAAAACACCTGTAAAACCACTGTTATCGGCAAAAAGATGCAGACCTGCAGTAGTATTACCGTCATGAAATAATGTTCCGCTGCCTGTCAGTTTACCATAAAGCAATACCGCATTAGTTGTTTCAAATATCCAGCCACTTTGACCGGCCGGAATATTAATATCATTATAAAGGGTAACGTCGTTATTTACAGACCACATCCCGCCACCGTTAAAGGTGATTACACCTGTACCCAGCGGGCCTGACGTAGGATTTGACGGCGTACCTGCACTTGTTCCACTGAGTGCAATACCGCTTACCGGCGGCCACGACGGAATAAATCCTTTTATGACAGTACCTCCCGAAAAAGTATTACTGCCCGAAAGATTAAGAATAGATGCACCGGTTTTCAATAAGCTGCCGGTACCGCTAATTGCACCTGATAAGGTGATGTTGCCCGTATTGGTGTTAACATTTAATTGCTTGTTAAGCACCACTGGCGTAGTAATGGTTTGCTGATTAGCTGAATTATTGACGAGGTCATTATTCAGCGCAAGGCTGTTCCCGCTAATATTAAAGATATTGGCGTTGCTATCGAACTGAATACGTGATGCTACCAGCCCGTTAATATTGTTAGTAACAACGGTATCAGCTGATGATTGAAATGTAAGCACCGCCGGATTTTTCGGCGCAGTGTTTTCTACCCAGTTAATGGCGTCACTCAGGTTTGTTGTGCTTGCATCATATCTCCAGGTAAGGGAAGTAGAGCCCGGTACAGCGAAAGCCTCCGCCGAATTTCCACTTTCAGACTTTGAGCCTATGGAGGAAAGCACATAATAATAAGGATTACCATTAACAACGGCAGAATCGGTATAGCTCGTTGTGGTTACCGTGGCAATAGTAGTATATGGGCCGCCGCTTACGGTGCCTCGCTTAACATTGTAAGAAGCTGCGCCATTGGCAGGAGTCCATGTGAGTGCCACTGAGCCGCTGTTGCTTATTGCAGTAGGCTTACTTGGGATTGCCGGTGGTACGGAAGCAAACACTTCGTTTGATATACCGCTTTCCATAGTTCCCGAAAGCGCCGTTACCACGTAATAATTGTTAACATCCGGTACAGGCGCAGCGTCGGTAAATGACGTACCGGTGATTCCGGATTGGATGGCGGTATAAGGGCCGCCAGAGGTATTGGAACGTTTCACCGTATAACTGGTTGCATTGGCTGAAGCCTGCCATGAAAGCCGGATCTGTGAAGTATTTACAACTCCAGCCACAAGTGATGCTGGCACCGCCGGAGCCTGGTTATTAATCACATTGACCATTAAAGTAGCCTGGCCGGTACCGGTGGCGTTGCTGGCAGTAATGGTAACTTCGCTGGTACCAAGCGCCGTTGGAGTTCCCGAGATAATACCGGTGTTAGCATCCAGGCTTAAACCAGCAGGCAAGCCGGTGGCGCTGTAACTGGTGGGGCTTCCACTAGCCACTATCTGATAGTTAAATGCACTACCAATGGCGGTTGTAGCGGTAGTAGCGCTGCTGATATCGGGCGAACCGGCAGGAGCGCTCTGGCTAAAGCCTACATTGGTAAAGGTTGCCGTGTTAAGGGCAGAGGTATTGTTGGAAATAGTGTAGAAGCCATAATATAGATCGGTAGGATAGGTTGTGGAATAAAAGCAGTTAATGCTGGTCCAGTTAACCCCATCCTGGGAGTGATAGGTGAAAATGCGGTTTCCTACCCGTTCTATTTTTAGCCACCATGGCGCCTTGGGCTGATAATGCGGACCAACGCCTCCGTTAGCCCCCAACTGAATGTTCCAATAATTGGAACCTGATGCCAGTGATTGACGGATCATCAAACCGCAGGCCGATGAACTAAGGGACATGTTGTTAACCTTTACCACTAAGCCAGCGTCGCCGGTCATTTTTTTGAACGTAAAGTTGACGGCGCTACTCAAAGAGTTGCCTGCCGCGTTTAGCGTCCAGGTACCATTGCTATAACTTGCACTACCTGCCAAACCCGGGTTACCAATATCAAGGTTGGTGAGATTTGTTACCGGTTGCACATGATCCGCCGGGTAATAAACCGGTGTTAAAGCTTTTGCTGTAGAAGTATCAGAAGTTTTAAGATATAAAAAATCACCTCCGGCGCCGCCTATCAACGCGCGCATCTTTTCATTAAAAGGTGTTGGGATACCTTTTCGAACCGTATACGCACCTTGAAGTATATTGGTGTAATCGCCCTGCTGGTAGCCGGTCGGGATTCCCCAATTGGTCCAGTAGGAGGCATATCCGCCAAAAGGAATAAACTTAATGGTATCTCCCTCGAACGAATATCTGTTGTATAACTCGCCGATGGCCAAAACACGGTTACCCAACTCGGCATACATATCAATACCTTGTTTGTAGGCAACCTCTGCACCCCAAACAAGGGCTGCAGCCTGTACCCGCCAGTGATCATCCCGGCCAGAGTCGCCAACTTCGCCATTCGGCAGCGAATTACGCATACCGCCACCCGCATCCATACGATAAACGTCTATGGCCTGATTAAAGCGGGTAGCATCATCACAAAAAACGGAGGCTGCCAGCGCAATTTTTAGCTGCAAGGCGCCTTTGTTGGCATCACGAAGCTGCCCCGGCACCCATGACGTAGGGTAAAGTACATTGGCAAAATAATTGGTAACGTGGTCGGTATTAGCCTGGGTCCAACCCGAATAAGTATATCGCAGAAGCTCTGCAGCTGTACCCCAGTATTGGGCATAATCGCCAATATCGAGCATCGATTCTCCCCCTCCCCAGGTAGTGTTGGTTACCGCCCAGGCATCGAGCAGATTAGTTGCTTTTTGTGCATAGGCCGTATTACCTGTAAACCACCACATAAACGCCAGGTGATGAATGGCAATCATATCCTGCTGCCATGCCGTATTATTGAGGTTAGGCGCGCGGGATACCGTGGCAAACGGGCCCTGGGGCGAATAAGTAAGCTGCGAATGGTAATCTGCAGCGAATGAATTGTAAGCAGATAACCAGGGCTGCTGCGTAATGTTGGCCTTTAGTTGCTGCAGATCATACATTGTAAATGGAATACCAGGATGCACAAACTTTTGAGCATTGGCGATTTTAAACGAGGAGAGCGCGATCAACAGAATGGCAATTTGCCATAGACCGCGAATCCTCGTTTTGACGATGTGAGTAAAAAGATTCATATATGGTTTTAGTTGTTTCAAAACCTGTTACAGATTCCACATCTTCACTCATTTTAAATCAAAACCCTACGCTCTTTACCGTGAATAGTATCAGAATCAGCATATAATTGGAACTCATTCAGCGGCCTCAGCTACAAATACTTAGGCATGTGAACATTGAAAAGACAATGATTGATGACCGCGATACTCAGTTGGTGTAAAAATTATGAGACACAATTGCACTTTGGCAGAAATGGTAGCCAAAACGAGGGTATAAGCCACCTAACCGGCTTAAAGTCTTCTTTGGGAAAAGACCGATACTTATCTAAAGGAGGCCTGAATCCAGCCTCCTAATTAATTGAACTGCTGATCGTGTTTACTATAGAATCCTATCAGGGAATAAACCTAACGTCTTCCACGTGCTCGCCAATAAATACATTAGCCATATCGCCCGTCTTGTAAAAGCTAGGTTTAGCGGGCATGTTATCTGTAATTGTAGTTCCGCCTATACGGAGATTCTCAAATGTGATATTTTTTATACTCCGGGCATCGTCGTAACCTGCTATTATCGATAGTGGCGCACAACTTCCCTCAAAAGTGACATTTTTGAACAGTACATCCTGAATCCCGCCACCCGGAGAGGTATTATATTTATGATTGAACATAACGCGCAAATTGAACAACTGCCCTTTGCTCACGCTGTCAATCGTAACATTTTCGAAAACGATGTCTCTGATCAGGTTACTGTCACCGGCATTCAAAGCAAGGCACCCCTGATAGTCTAACTGATTTTCATGCTGGCCCAGAATAGCTACATTAGTGAAATGTATTTTTTCCAGTGTATCGGGATGAACACTATCGCCGTGCGTTCCAATAAGAACAGGATGTGCCACATTTGCCCATAAAACGGCATCTTCAACCTTTACCCGCCGGGTATTGCCATAATATCCCCAACGATGTCCGTAGATAGCAATGCAGTCGTCGGCATTGCGCATAAAAATGTGGCGGAGCGTAATATCCTCACTACAGAAAATATCTATGCCATCTGCGTTGCCTTCTGAACTAAAGGACTTCATATTGCTGACGTTGACGTTCTTACTAGAGCCAATCAACAAAGAATATTTGTGCGGCAACACAATTAGTCCGTCTATAATAACATTGCGCGAAAAATCTATAATGATGTCATCATTTCTTCCCTTACCGACCGGCCTCGTTAAACTCTTTTGCCTGGATGGCTCATCCGGATTTGCAAACTGAGTAAGAATGCCATGGCCACTGATCCGGATATTTTCAGCATGATCCACTCTGAAACTACCCTCCACTACTGCTCCGCCAGCTATATAAACTTTCTTTCCGGATGAAAGAACAACCTGTCCGATATGATGAACTCCGGGGGCGAAATATAAAACACTGGTGTCTCGCTTTGGAGGAACAACCGGATCGATTTCATTGGCAAAAATCTGGAGATTATCGAAAACGTTTCCGTCAACTTCAACTGATAAATTCTGATTGCTGTGCATAGAAAAGGTAATTTTATTACCCTTTACCACTGGCTGTATATGAAAAACTTCCGGCCTTATTTTAACCGCCTTTAGAGCCGACCGGCCGCTAACTGTTATTTCAACATTAACCTTTCCATCACAATCAAAATAACCAAAGGTGGTCTTTTCTGCAGTAGTGCGTGTACCTATTGTATGAGCAACATTGGCATAATAAAGATCGACTGACTGCCAGTTCCGACCCGTTTCGCTGACTTTAACCGTATAGGCATTGCTCCTGAAATTAACTTTTGGAGCAGGATAGGTAACCAACCGAGCATAAGTAAGAAAGGTAAGGTGCACCAGAATAAAGGCAGCAACAACACCTAACTTTACCGCCTTTTTGCTTATCAATAACTGCATACCCCCTCAAGACAGCGAAAGAGGGATTCTTATACTCTACCAGGCGCTAGTTTTATGCAAAAAGTTTTATCTATGTCTGAATTAAAACCCGCCTAAATGATCAAACTCAATTTGTGTGTTGATGTATGGATTTCCTGATGCAACAACCAGGCCCGCTTCTGCAGACATATTTATAGCAGCGCTCACTGTTCCGGCCGACATCCAGGCTTTTCCGTCTGCTGAGTAATAGGCGCTAAACTGGTTTTTATGTTTTTCCAGGCGGAGCCAAAGTTGCCCTGTCATTCGTCCAAAAGTAACAAACGGCTCTGCTAACGGCTCGCTACGATCTGTCACCGAGAACTTGCCCAGTCCCTCACTTTTAAGGAGCTTCACCCGCCATCCCGGAGCTTCTTTGTCTTGCTTCGCTTCGGGGGCAACCAGCAAAATTACAGCGGGAGCAACCAGAGATTTTCCACCGGTTACCGCTATTCCAAATTGCGTAGACTGCGCATTAAATTGCGGCTTGTACCTTAAGCTAATAGTGCCATCCTTATCAAATGATTTGCTGAAATAAGTAGCCTCTGCATGTGCACTGTCCAAACCCGGGCCCCAGCCAACAATTGTGTAAGTATTGCCATCGAAAGAGGCAGTACTATGCTTTGGTCCCGTTGCAAAAAGTGTGTCATGCAGCCGGTTTGTCCTATCTCCTTTCATCTCTGGTTCTGTGACTGCCCATCCTTCTGGTAGCCCCATGCAACCACTAACAGGCGAAGTAAAATCACTCTCACCATAGTTGTTCACGGCACTCACCCTGTAATAATATAGGTGGCCCTTAACCGCGGACTTATCCAGGTAAAACGGCGTGTTAATATTTTTGGCCAGCACCAGATAAGGACCATCTGCTGACAAGGCCCTTTTTATTATATACCCCTGTGTGTGAACAACCGGAACCCAGGTAATGAAATTTCCTTCGGTACGGCTGGCTATCATCAGACCGGCTGGTTGTGCGGGCGCAGTATCAGGTGCTTTGTCTGAGCCGCTTCTGGAGTATAACAATGTCCCGAACCCAACGTGATCGGCGCCGGGTAGTCCTTGTGGTTCGGGCCTTACTTTTAGAGCTGCTTCTGTGGTAAAAGGTGCCGTCAATCCGGCCCGTTTCACATAGTGATTATAAACCTCTTCATATACTGCCCTTAACCTGCCCCTGCCCATATCTGAAATTTTCTTATGGACATATTTACCGGTTCGGTCTATGGTTGGTGTAAAAGGAACATCGTAGCCCAAGTTGTATTTAGCGGTATATTCAAAACCTTTCAACAGCCGGTTATTAGCCAGGCTGTAGAGATCCAATCCCTGGTGCCAGGCCATCTCACAACAGTCGGCAAGGTGGGCAATGCCTAACTGGGTATGTCCTTGGTCCCGTCCGCTTTCCTGGCATTGACCTTCTTCGTTAATAATATAATTCGTAAGCCTGCCGTCACCCCCACCCTGTTGGTAATAATCAACCGCGCTTTCAAACATCTTAGCATCATTGCAAAAAATGGCGATAGCCATCACCGTTTTCATCGCAGCAGAATCCCAATTACCATTGGCAAAAGGTGCAAACTCATGAATTACCGGATAAATTACTTCTTTGAAATGTCTTTCGGCCTGTTTAATATCAGCCTCGGCCCAGCCCGAACCGCTATATCTCAACAGTTCAGCGGCGTTGACCATTTTAAACGGACCGAGCCCCGCCATCAGTACGGCATCACGGCCGGTAATGGATTTAAGTGTGGATGACCATGCATTAACAATTTCAATCGCTTTCCGGGCATATCTGATATCGCCTGTAATATTCCACATCAAGGCATTTTGGAAAGCGGCATTCGCATCGCTGTCATACGTACCTTGCCCTACCGTTGGATTGCGGCCCACCATCGCTAAGGGCCCCTGCATCCGGTAGTTGAATTGTGACTCCGGGTGGTTCTTCAACGGCTCAAAACCTGCAGTAATATCTGGCTGCCCGCTAGCAAGGCCAGTTTTGATCCGTTCAATATCCGCATTGGTACACAGTAGTCCGGGATGAATAAAATGTCTTTGCGCCCATAAGGATTGACTTAAGCAAAGTAAAACGATTATTGTGGCCCTTATTTTCATTTTCATGTTCTTCACTTCATTAACCTTACTATCATAGCCTGCCCGCACTTTTCAGCCAGATTTACTTTAACGATCTGCCCGCGCTTTAATATTTTTTTGCTCACTTTAATATTACCACTACCGTCATCCTCATAAATTGTCGCTTCATACACTTTGCCGGGCGTTAGAAAGTTAAGGTTAAGCTTTGTTTCCCAGGGCTTATATCCCGTTGCGCTTCCGATAAACCAGGTATCACCTTTGCGCCGGGCTACGCTAATGTTCTCAGCAATTTGCCCCTGCAAATAATGAGACTCGTCCCAGACAGTGGGAACATATTTAAAAAATTCAATATCCTGACCATCTTCATAATCCTCCGGCTTACCATACCAGAAAATAGACTGCAGGGGATCAAAAAAGATAACAGTAAGGGCAAGCTGCTGCCCCTTGCTAACCTTTAAGTTTTTACTGAAGGAATTCTTTTTATTTGGATAACAGAAGGTAAAATCAGCCGCACCAGCCAAAAACCGGGTATAAGGAAGAACCATGGTATGAAATGCATCCGGGCTGTTTTCGTCGCCGCGAATCCCTTCCTGACTTATATTGTAAGGGTCTCGCCGGCTAAGGCCGGTAGGTTTGTAGTGATCATGCACATTGAGCACAAAACCATAGTCATTAACCTTTTGCATGGCCGAATCCAGCCACGTAAGTCCCCTTTGTGTACCGCCGTCTACAAAACCAAATTTAAGCCCATCTACCCCCCATTTCTTGTACAAGGGCAGGATGGTATCGAGTTTAGCCCGCAGGCCAACGTAATTTACATACAGAATAACGCCGATATGTTTTGAATGCGCGTAAGCAATAACACGGGGGAGATCGAGCTCAGGAATGGTGTGTGTAGGATCTGAAGTGGTGCGAAATTCTGCACCATACCAACCGGCGTCATACATAATATACTGAAAATTCATCCGCGAAGCCAGATCCACGCCATGCAAACCGCTTTCCGTGCTGATCTGCACCCGGAACACCTTACCCGGCCGCACCAAAAATGCCTTTTGGTCGTCTGTAGGAGCAGTGAGTTTTAAACTAAGCTCGCTAAAACGGTGCAGGCCCACGGCCGTAGGCGACATGCAGATAGTTCGCCAGGGAGTTACCAGGCTGTCTTTAAAGGCCAGCACCGAGTCTCGACTAATGGCAAGTGCTTTGCCTTTTCTGTAAACTGTATCAGTATAAAAGTTCAATGCCAAGCCATGCGGCTGGGCTCCTTTAACCAGTACACATTTGCTATAGTTGCGATTCTCTGCTTCACCGATTGACAGATAAAGTTTCGGAGAAGCCAGAGTTGAGGGTAGATCACTGATGCCATACAAGGAATCAACAGGGGTTGGTCTGAATACAGACTCTTCGTGATACTGATAAATCCGGTAATCGTCAGTGAGATTAAACTCCGTAAGTTCCTTGGTTACATGTACGGGTTGCTCAAGTTTCTGCACTGCATAGCGTATGGCCACACTACCGTCAAATACCCTTGCAATAACCAGAAACTTTACATTTGCAGAATGGCATTGCAGGTCAATTTGCTGATAATTATTATCTATTACCGCATCTTCACCTAAGGGCCACTTGAATTGTTCACGATGATTATGCAGGGTTTTACCGTCTATAACAATTTCATTGGCCAATTGGAGCTCATTGGTTTGTAGTCCAAGTCTGGACCAATTTATCACGATGTGCCCATTGTAAACTACCAGGTATTGAAGCTGACCTTTTACTGTGGCAAACTCAATTTTTGTTTTCTGATCTGGCGATGCAGCAATTATGTCGGTGACAGAGCCATAACAATGAGCAACAACAAACAGGGAAAAGAAGGCCACCAAACAGTATCGGCATAATGAAGTAAAGGATTGCATTTTTTTTTCAATTAATACCCGGTCAAATTTAAGAATGGTACAATGGGGCATTATACCTCCTTTTTTTAATTTTTCCATATCAAATATTCCATTCATCGCAAATACTATCGGGAGATGGGCCGTGAAGAATCACGGACGGCTAAACTTGTTTTCAATGTAATTCTTTCAAAAGTATTCTCCCCTACCGGCTGGTTAATCTGCTCCAAAAGACATTTCATAACGCTGTCTGCAATTTCTTTGGTAGGCTGAGCCACTGCAGTAATTGACGGATTGAATAATTGAAAGCTATTATAATCATCAAAAGCTGCTACCCCCAGGTGTACCCCTATTTGCAAATTAAGCCTTTTCATCGCTTCCAGTCCGCTCATGGCAATGTAGTTGGTAGCAAAAAACACAGCATCCACACTAGGCTTTGCGGTGAGAAAGTCGGTGATTTTACGAATACTTTGTTCTTTATCCTCGTTATAAATGATAGTGCAAACAATTTCAGGGAGATTGAAGGCATTTACCGTTTCCATGTAGGCGCTAAGACGTTGAACCATTTGCTCCTGCCCAGACTCGAGGGTGATCAGGCCTATTTTACGGAAGCCGTTATTAATAAGATGAGTTATGGCATTGCGCGTACCTTCATAATTATCAATAAGAACCAGGGAGGTGTCTATCCGGTTAAGAGGGCGGTCAAAAATAACCACGGGAACATTATCCCGTATCAGGTCCAGCACATCCTCCTCAATCCCCGGCGAAGGAGCAATAATATAACCGTCAACCTGATGATACTGGAAGATCCGGAGCAGATCGCGGGTTTTGTGAGTATCATTCTCGGTGCTGCCATAAATAATTCTGTAACCCGTTTTATGGGCATTCTCCTCCACCCGCCGGGCGATAGACGAAAAAAAAGCATCTGATATATCTTCAATCATCATCCCTATGGTATTGCTTTTGCCTGTCCTCAAACCCTTGGCCATGCTGTTGGGCCGATAGTTAATTTCATTTACAAAAGCTAATACCCTTTGCTGCAGCGATTCACTGATACCGTACTCACGCGCCTTACCATTCAGCACGAAAGAAACTGTCGTTTTTGAAATCTGAAGCTCATTTGCAATATCCTGGATCGAGAATTTCTTTTTCATCATTCTATCTCTAAAACAATTGGCGGAAGCGATTTTTATTTTTCCATCCCTACCTTAAATCGCACGCCGTTCTACACTTTACACACGTCAGATGTGCTACTTTCTTTAAATCTTTATAGCGAAGGAATTACCAATCCCGGCATTTTGCGATCTACAAACAGTTCCGATAGTCCTTGCAGAGCAGCAGATTCGCCCAGTGTGGCAAGCATAACAGGAATTGCGACCCGGCTTTGCAGTTCGGGCAAAAAATAGCTTGAGGCCTTAGCAATATTACCACACAGAATTAAGGCCTGAGGCTGGTAGATGGTTAAATGGTTATTTAAAAAGCTGCTCATGTTGCATGCAAACTCGTCAAATATTTTCCTTAAGATTGCATTGCTGATGGCTAATGCCGACAGTTCTTTAACTCCTGATACCGCTATTCCGGTTAATTCAAATGCTCTTTTTATAAACCACCGGGTAGATAAGTGATCATCAGCGATGGTAGACATAAAAGGTTCGCTACCCAAATTGATATCCCGGGTAACACTACCGTCATAGAAAGCGGAACCAAAGCCAGTGCCCAATGTAACTCCAAGCACCCTGTCATACCGGCTTCCCGCGCCGCATATCACCTCTCCGGCAATAGTAGCCTCAGCATCATTTCGAAATTTAAAAAGCTCGGGACGGAGTTGGAGCCTTTCGGCCAGCTCAGTCCGGATATTAGCGCCATATAGGGCTTCAAACTTATTAAGTCCCCTTATGTATAATATTCCCTCCTGGTAGTCGAAAGGACCGGGCATGGCCAGCCCCACGCCATTAAGATCAACTTCAAATATCCCCAACGAGCTTTTCAGGCAAGCGGTCCATGAGTTTAAAATACTTTCAGCCGACCCTCTGCTGTCAAACTCCAGTCGCCTGACGGTTTCCGGGAATATATGTTGTCGGGCTATATCACAGATAGCGGAAGTAATATGAGAGCCTCCTATATCAGCGGTAAGTATATAAGTATTACTATGTTCAGTTTTTATCATCACTTTTGTTATTCTATTATGGCGTCGCTTGTTAATTAATCCTAATTGGCCATACGGCCGGGATCGATAAAAGGAAAAAATAGCTTAGCAATACGATACGATTCTTTGGAGGACCTTAAGCATACATAAAACGGGATTGTATCAAAACACAACTATCTTTATCAACAGACTCCCTCAGCAGTATTATATACTCACTCGTGATGGAATTTAAAACGTTTTGTTTGCTAAACGCTATGTAGTTTGGCCATTAAACAGTTCTTTTAGGCGTGTGGAATATTGCTAAAACCGACGAATGAAGCCGGGAGGACGGCAGCTATCATAACAGGAATTCAAATAAGACTTAAAGTTGAAGCGGCGGATCGGCCTAACGCACAAAATGCGGTGCATTGTGAGATCTCAAAATAAATAATATGTTGGTCGGTCATTTTAATAGGGGCATATTATACGGCCATCCGGCAGTAGGCATTGGACACTTCACCGGCTAACTCGGAGCGTAGCTGGAGAATAGCACGATGGACGTGATTAACTACCGACTGATATTTTATTCCTGTCACATCGGCAATATGATCGTAATCCCACTCATCAAAATATTTGAGGAAAAGGATTTCGCGTTGTCTTTTAGGCAAACGGTTCAGCGCGTCAGACAGCATTTTGTTTTTGGCAACATTATTTTCCCTCAACACCACAACCTCTTCGTGCGAGAAAACAATTTCCACACAAACCTCCTCATCTCCTACACACTTTAGTTTGTTACTTTTAATGTAATTGATAGCCATAGATCTGGCGGCCTTATAGAAATAGACTTGCACATTGGTTATTGTACCCAATCTTTCCCGTCGTTCCCATAATTTTACAAACAAGTCCTGTAATATATCTTCGGTTGCTCCGTCATCCTTAATGATCTTGAGCATATAATGATATAGCCCGGAATACAGGCAGCGGTGAATAAGCTCGAATGATTGGACGTTTCCTGATCTCGACTCCTCCCACCAAATGGCTAACTGGGTACACTTGTTCATAATCGGTTGTAAAATTGTTGCGATCCTAAATGCTTTTAGTATGTTGCTAAGTCTGCTTTTTCCCAGAGAAGATACAGCGACTAATAATTGGTTTGACAGAGGCTAATTTGGCGCAATTGCCGCAAAAAAAAGGGGTACAAATTAGTCATTTAGGGGACACATTTTAAGCAAAAAACGCGCTTTAAACCGATTTAGAACTAAGAATAGGTTCTAGAAAGCCGGAAGTGCAGATTAATCAACAACGTTGAACCGTTTTTGAAAAACAGGCCGTTTTTGTTTGGCAAATTCAGAAGGGTTTTGACCAAATAGTTTGTAGAACTGGGTGCGGAAATACTTGATGTTATTAAACCCTGTTTCGAGCGCTACCTCATTAACATTCATCTCGGTCTGTATCAACAGCTCAGCGGCTTTCCGCAGTCTTATAAACCGGATAAAGCTGTTTACGGTATGGCCCGAAAGCGACTTCACCTTCCTGTAAAGGTTAGAATGGCTCATACCAATTTCATCTGCCAAAACCTTGATATTGAAATCGGGATTAAGCAAATGCTTTTCCACACTATCGATGCAGCGATTAAGAAACAGTTTATACTCCTCAGATACGGCAATGTTGTCTGACCGAAGCGTGATGGCGTTGTAAAAATAATTTTGCAGGTTATTTCTTATCTGGATAAGGTTGGCTACCCGGGCAATAAGCAGATCCTTTTCAAACGGCTTTTGAATGTAATCGTCTGCACCACTTTCCAGGCCCTTTAATTTATTTTCGTTTGAGGCGCTGGCGGTGAGCAAGATCATCGGAATGTAGTTTAACTGGGGGTTACTTTTGATGATTGAACAGACTTCGATACCATTTACGCCAGGCATCATTACATCACAAATAATAAGGTCTGGCAGTTTTTCTTGCGCTGCTTGTACGCCCTCCTCTCCATTGGCTGCCTGGTAAACAATATACTTAGCTTCCAGGATGCTTTTAATGTAGTTTCTTATCTCCAGATCATCATCAATAACAAGAACCGATCTCCTGTCAGTAAAAATATTGTCGGCTTTAAAAACCGCAGGTTCAACTGTGCGGTTTGGTAACTGTTCTTCAGGCTCAGGAAGCAGTTCGGTTAAAAGATCGGAGGCTCCGGCTTCAGCAGCAGTGACCGCATCGTGAGGGAAATGTTCCACTCCTTTTTTGAGGCTGAATAAAAAGATAGATCCTTTATTTACCTCGCTCGTATAGGTAAGGCTGCCTGAATGGTCCTCGGCAAACTGCTTGGCCAAATACAAACCTATTCCAAATCCAGACCTCCCGTATTTATCGCCTTTGCGCGAACGATAGAATTTAGAAAAAAGCTCCTCGCCAACGTCTTTAGGAATACCATGCCCGGTATCCGTGATCCGTATGTCAACCTTATCTTCACTTTCCTCAAGGCCTATTTTTACCAGGCCTCCCTTTGGGGTGTATTTGATGGCGTTACCAATAAGATTAAACAGTACAATTTCAATTTTTTCGCGATCGCCATATACGATAAGATCGGTGGCCGCTGGCTCAAACTCAAATGTGATTCCCGAGGCTTTAGCCTGCTGTACAAAGCATAAGTAAACCTCGCGACAAACCTGCACAATAGGTAGCGCGGCTATTTTAAGCTGAGAGATGCCAGCATCAGCCTTTCTGAACAATAATAACTGATCAACCAGACTAAGCAGTCGCCTGGAATTGCGGAAAACGATATTAAGGTCGTTCTGGTCATCGTCTTTACTCCTGCTCAGCAAATCCTTAACCGGATTAATGATTAAAGACAAAGGTGTACGGAACTCATGCGACATGTCTGTAAAAAATTCAATGCGCCTGTCGTTAATTTCCTTTTCCCGTTCCTGTATCAAACGTTGTTTTTCTGCATCTGCTTTAGCCAGTCGCACTTCATACATCAGTTTATGTTCGCGGAACTTATAACGTATAAACCAGTAAACCGCCGAAACAATAAGAATGGTGTAAGTGAGATATGCCCACCAGGTTCTATACCAGGGCGGCAGAACTGTAATCTTCAATAAGACCTTATTCTGCACCCATTGCCCTTCGGTGTTAGAACATTCTATTTTGAGTGCGTAGTTACCGGGACTCAGATGGGTATAAATCGCATTTCGAACATGACCGGGATAATTCCATTGTTTATCCCATCCACGCAGCATGTAACGGTAATTGATCTTCTCCTGCGCAGAATACTCTACGGCAGTGTAACTAAACGATAAAACCGCCTCCTCGTAAGGAATGGTGATGGCACGGATCTGATCGTCTGAAACATCAGTGAGGTAGGCTGAGTGTAGGCTGATGGGCAAATTATTCACCTTGATTTCGTCGAGGACAAGATTGGGTGAATGCTTCACAGCATAAATTTCGTTCGGCTTAAATAACGTCAGCCCGTTAATCCCGCCGAAAGCCATCTCGCCATCCTTCAATCGTGCAGAAGCACTAAAATTAAATTCCTTATTAAGAATTCCGTCACTCTGTGAAAAATTGGTAAAGCGATTTAATGCCGGTTCAAATTTTGCCAGCCCGCTGTAAGTACCCAGCCACAGATTGCCGTTGCTATCTTCCTCCATGCTGAGCACGTTATTATTACAGAGGCCATCTTTAGTGGTATACCTCCTGCTTATGCGCCCCGACGTTCTGTCAAATAACGCTAATCCGCCTTCTGTACCCAGCCAAAACAGTCCTTTGCCATCTTCAAGCAGCGATCTCACGGGCATCTTGGTAGAAAAGAAACGATGATGCTTTCCTTTGATATCAATCTTTATCAGTCCTTCAAAAGTACCGGCCCAGAGCTGGCCGTCTCTGCTCTGCAAAAGGGCAATCACATTTTTAAGGTTGCGATCAAACAGCTCAAACTTGTCTAATGCAGGGTTATATAAAAAAAGGCCTTCCTGTAAACCGCCTGCCCAAAGATTGTGGCTTTGATCTTCCTGAATGATCCAAAAATTGGTGCAGATTGTTTTACCGTCTGTACGCATCGGATTATACCTCTTAAATCGCTTAGTTTCGCCATCAAAGCGCAAGATGCCCCCGCCATAGGTAGCGAGCCAGGTGCGGCCCTTAAAATCATGCGTAATGGCGGTAACAAAATTATTGCTGATGCCGCCCGGCTGCGAAGGGTTGTAGATATAATTTGAAAAACTACCGTTTTTCCGATCCCAAATGGTAAGGCCACCTCCGTCAGTTCCGATCCAGATGTCACCCTTGGCATCTTCATCAATTGACTTAACAAAGTTGTTGAGCAAACCGCCCCGCACAGGAGGTTCTGAAAGTATATTTTGAAACCCTTCTTTCTGCTCGTCAATTATATTAATACCACCTCTTAAAGTGCCCGCCCATTTCCTACCCTGTTCATCTTTGTAAAGGCAGTAAACAGAATTGCTGCTCAAAGCATGTTCGTTATAACCGCTGCTGAGATACGTAACCGAGCCTTTAGCCGTATTTAAAATATTGATCCCACCGCCGTCTGTAGCAATCCAGAGCTGGCCGGGTTCCTGTAGGAGTGCGGTGAGCCTGGTTGAAGAGATATGGCTGTTCTCCAGCGAAATGCGAGTGTCAAACGCGCGTTTTCTCAAATCGTAATGAAAAATACCCTGGCCACCGCCAATCCAAACACCTGAGCGGTCAGTTACTATACAATTGGCCACTCTTACCTCTCCCGATACTAATTTTATCGAGTGGTTACCGTCTACTGTGCAAAGCCCAAATCCCGACACAAAGAAGTACAATTGATGATCTGTTCCAACAGCAATACAAGATACTTCATAATGAGCAGGCACATGACTATCATGGAGCGGAAGAACAGTGCCCCCTGCCTTACCTCTTTCAAACAAAACTAGTCCAATATCCTCCACAGCGGCATATACATTGCCTTGGTGGTCGCTCTTCAGATCTCTTACATAGCTGTCAATCTGGTGAGAAGAATTTCCTAAAGTAGTATAGGCAGCGCTAAATTTCCCGGTAACAGGATTAAGCACGCTGATACCCCGCCTTGTACCGATCCAGAGATTATGGGATTGATCTTCGGTAATGCAATTAACATAACTATGTGTAAGCGAATTAGGATCGTCGGGAATATTGCGGAAGGTTTTAAAGGTATAGCCATCATACCTGTTTAATCCATCGTAGGTTCCAAACCACAGAAAACCATTGTGATCCTGAAAAATACACCGCACTTCATTGTTAGAAAGGCCGTCTTTAACGCCCAGCCGTTCTATCAACGGAGTCACCGTTGCGCCGGCCTCTGGTGGTGCCAGAAGAACCAAACATAAGGTCACGGTTATCAACCTCAAAGGGCAGGTAATGATATTGAACAGTGACCTGTACATTTTGAAAATAGCTTATAATAATTGGGGTTTGTCTGGTTACTTTTAAGTTGGCTGGCTATACTACTGGCTGGCAGCTATTAGTTATTTGCTATTAGCTGGTCTATCCGCCGCAGGCTCCTCATCCTTACTTTTTGGTGTAATTTTGGATTGGATTTTAGCCCAACTGCTTTGGATCTGCGCTTCGGTAGCTGTTTTCTTCTTTAAACTGAAAAAGCTATCGGTATATGGCTCAGTACTTTTTCTCATTTTCGTGTAGTGAAAATAGTTATTTCCAGATGTAAAACCAAACGTAAATATCTGAAAATGCTGTTAATCAAATCACTTCAGTCTTTTCCAATTATTCTTTCCCAAAAATTTGAGTAAGATTTCCAATGATATTGCGAATAAATTCTTCAAAGATGCAAGCAGCATAAACTAAAATATCCTTAAAGTTGGCGCCATAACAAGCACCATTAACTTTAAGGATATACTGATAAAACCGGCACAATGAGCTACATACCCGGTCTGAATACAGCGGGAGGTTTACTTATTCTTTTGTGCTGAAAGCTGCCCCCTCACTACGCCGTTAGGGTGATTTTGGGTATAGACTACATAATACCACTTACCGGCATAAAAATCGCTTCGCTCTGCAGGTGAAAGACCCGTATTGCCCCCAAGGCCCAGGTTAACTGAGGCGGTAGCGCTTGTACTGCTAAAATTAACAGTCCTTAATAAAGCGCCATTAGTTCCGGCAGATGCCGGCCCGAAGAACTTTACTGCAGTTACCACATCAGAACCGGTGAACAGCGTAGTCCAGGAAACTGTAAAGGTGAGTACGTTTAGGTTTTCATCGTACCATCCGGAAAAAGTGGCCGTTGCGCTGCCTGTACCCGAGGGAACCATTTGCTGTGTGTCGGCATTTCCCGAAATAGTATAAGTGGGGCCTGTAGTAGTAACCAGGTTCCCACCTTTTGTACAACCAAAAAGCAGGAACAACGGAACCAGAATTACCAAAAGAACTGGCCGCCGCATGGATATGATTTGAATACTTTTCATCGTTAAAAATTGATATTGCTGATAATTAATAACCCGGATTTTGTTTTAACGCCGGAGACTTGGTGATCTCGCTTTGAGAAATAGGGAAGAAATACTGATTATCGGTGAATATCTGCTTCCGTACCACAATTGTACGATAAGAATAAGTTCCGCTTGCCGACCGGGTGATCTCCATGCCGTGCATGTCCTTATTGAGTACCTGCGGAGCGATTTTCCACCGGCGCACGTCCCAGAAGCGCTGCTCCTCAAATGCCAGCTCAACCTGGCGCTCATTCTGCAGAAAAGCGCGCATGTCGTCCTTTGTCATATTAGGATTCATGCCATACATACCGTCAGCACCAGCATCAATACCCGCGCGGCTTCTTATATCCTTTAACCAGGTATAGATCTGACTACTTGGACCACTAAATTCATTTGTGGCTTCGGCTGCATCCAATAAGATCTCTGCATATCTTATTAACATACGAGGGCGGTTATTTTCCTGGGCAATGGGACCAACGCCATCCTCGCACATCTTGTAGCAATAATAGCCTGTTGTTGTAGCGTTACTTTTGTAAATACCATCTGTATTGGCTGATAAAAGATTCACATTTGTTGTGGTGGGCACTACTCCGGTATAGGTCCATATCGGCTGGTCGCCGGAGTAACCTGCTTCAGCTCGTAATGCACCATTATATTCTATAGTGTAATAAAGCCTTGGGTCGCGGTTTTTGTACATGTTATCTCCTATGCCCGAATAACCTGATGCAGGATCAGAAATAGGTTTGCCGTTTTGCATGCCAAAAGCGTCTACCAGCTCCTGTAAAGGGAATAAGCTTATGGTACCGGTATAACGAGTACCCCTGCTTGGCGGATTACAAATGGTTTCGCGAAACATATTATTCGGAGTGGTAGTAGCCGGATAAAAGGCAAATACCACTTCGGGATTTTGGGTACCAACATTGGTGATAAAAAGTTGATAATAAGCCGGAGTTGCAGACCGGTACAGACTATACTGGCCAAGATTGATAACTGCCTGTGCAGCGTCTGCAGCGAGTTTCCAGCGGTTTGGATCAGCATTGCCGTAGGAAACAAGATGCCCTGGGTCATCCCCACGCGACTGGTTAGTTAGCGGACTGGCAGCATATAAAAGTACCCGCGCTTTAAGTCCGAGCGCCGCTCCTTTAGTAGCCCGTCCATAATCAACAGTGGGGCTATAAGGCGGTAAACTATTGAGGTTATTCAAAGGCAGCATAGCCGCAGCGCTGTCACATTCTGCGGTAACGTAGTCTACACATTTTTCATAAGTACTGCGCGGCACATTTATTTTATCGCCGTCCTGGTAAACGGTGTTACCCACAATAGGGAACCCGCCTACCTGCTTTAACAGCAACGCATAATACCAGGCTCTCAAAAACCGCATTTGCCCCTCCCAGTAAGTTTTTGTTGCTTTAGTTACCGGAAGCTTGCTCTCATTTCTTAAAAATATATTTACAGCGCGCACCTGTTGATATACTATTGTCCACAGATTGTCGGCAGAGGCCACAGACGGGTTTATTGCAGCATTAACCAGATAGTTCTGAAGCTGATTAGCCGTAGTATTGGTAACGGCAGATTGGGCTTCGTCGCATGCCGATTCTACGCCTCCGGTTCCCCATCGGTTGGGTTCATAGGTATACTCAACGTTGGCATACCGTCCATTCACAAAATCCACAGTATAGGTACTGTCTGAAAAAATAGCATGCTCGTCAATTACCGAAAGTGTTTTCTGATCAAGAAAACCGCCCTTCTTGCATGCCGTTATGAAAACAATCAACAAAACCAGTAACAGTGTGGTGGCCGATTGTAGTTTTTTACGTAAGCTCATATGTTTAATATTTTAAGTTCCTGTTTGTATGATTTATCATGAACCATTAAAAGCCTAACTGTACGCCGAGATAGTAATTGGCTGTTAAAGGATAGGTATAGCCCTGCCCTGCACCTATCTCCGGTTCTATATCAAATTTCCCTGTATTTCTAAAGGTTAGGAGATCATAACCTGATACATATATTCTGGCGCTGCGCACAGCCAGTTTTTGGAGCCACTGCTGCGGTATTTGATACGACAACTCGAGTGATTTAAGCCTTACATATTTTCCATCCTGAAACCAGAAGTCTGACACGGTTGATCCCGACAGATCATTAGGGTTACTGTTAAAGGTTATACGCGGATAGGTTGCCGTTGCAGCTGTATAAGGCGTCCAGGCATTAGTGAACCAGGGCCTGATGTTGCCGTTAAAGGCGTCGCTTCCTTCATAATTGATTTGCACCGCATAGCCAAATGCCCCCTGGAACAATGCCTGCAGCGAGAAGCCTTTATAACCTACAGAAAGATTAAGGCCATAGGTGTCAGTCGGGAGATTCGGTTTAGACAAGTAGGTCATATCGGCGTTGGTAATCAAACCATCATGGTTAAGGTCTGCATACTTTAAATCGCCTGGCTGAACAGTACCCGTAAGGGGGCGCGGCACACCTGGTTTTAATTGCCCGCTTGCATCAAAATCAGAAGGCTGATAGAAACCTACATAGTGGTAGCCCAGAGTGAGCCCAATCTGGCGGCCGGTTTGCGCCTGATAAGGATAGTTAGGCGCTTCGCTTACATAAATGATCTTATTTTTGGCATGAGAATAATTAGCCGATATGGCGAAGCGAACATTATTAAAATTAGTTCTGTAAGTAATATCGCCGTCAAAACCGCTATTAGAAGTAATACCGATGTTTTTCTGTGGTAAAGCCTGACCAATAAGCAGCGGAACGTCGCCCTGTGCAATGATCTGATGGTAACGGTATTCATGAAAATAATCAGGATCAATGGTTAGCTTTCCGTTAAACATACTCAGCTCCATTCCAACGTCGGTCTTTCTGGCAATCTCCCAGGTAATATTTGGGTTTACCAGGGCTCCTTCGTTTGCGGCATTACCAAACATTGTATTTGAGCCACCTACTGTATAAGGAATCACCGAGGTTGCAGATGTGAGTCCTGCCTTATTAATATAGTTTATATAAGGCACATCACTACCCACCGTACCAAATGATCCTTTAATTTTGAAGAGATCAAAAAATGGGAACGCTTTTTTGAAAAACTTTTCTTCGGAAATATTCCATGCCGCACTTCCGGCCGGGAATACGCCATACTTGGCTGTGTTATTAAATACATCATTTCCGTTACGGGCCACCGCGAAATTGAGGATGTACTTCTGTTTATAGTTGTAATTTACCGTACCTGATATGCCTCGGTAATTCAGTGAAACGTTTCCTCCATTGATATAGCTATTTTGATTAACTACGCCCAAAAGGTCAATATTATGATCACCAAACTGCCTGTTGTAATGCAATTGTCCCTGTAAAATAATGGTGTTATTAAACGCATCGTTGCCAATACCTTGCCCGTATGGAAAAAGCTGACTGGACCCACCCGACTTCAACGCATAGGTATTGGTAACCGGATTATAGTTATATACCGGCATGCTGCCTGCACCCCTTGTTTCGTTGCGGTGCTCATTAATGTTACTGGCGTAAGAGGCTACAACCTTAGCCTCAAGGCCCTGGGCAATGAAGTTAAGCTTCTGATTACCTCTGAAAGCAATATTAAAGTTGTTGTTGAAGTTTCTGTTATAACCACCATTGGCCAGTGCAACGATAGGGTTTACAAAACCATTACTGCCCGGTTGATTAGAGTAACCGTAGCTGCCGTTTGGAAACCGTAGCGGTGTAGACATTGGCGCCAATGACCGGAATTCTTCAAGTTCTTTAAATAGTCCGCTGCCCTCCTGTATACCTGCCGGATTGTTAATTACTTCAAACCTGCCGTTGATGTCAAATTGAAGGTTGAGCGTTTTGGTTGGAGAAACGTCTAAATTTGAACGGAAGTTAAAGCGATTATAAAAGTAGTTGTTATCAACATCGTCGCCTGCTTTGATAGGCGCGAAATGTTTCAGAATACCATCCTGAGTGAAGTAACCTAAAGAGGTCATGTATTTCACGGTAGGATTTCCGCCGCTGATGTCAACATTGTAAGTCTGTTGGGTTGAATAATTATTCAGCAACGCTTGCTGCCAGTTCACGTTAGGATGACCATAAGGGTCTGTGCCATACTTAAAAGCAGCAAGATCAGCCGCGGAATATGGAAGCGGTTTTTGCGTAGCCAGCCCGTAACTATCATTAATGTAGGCTTCATTAAGCAAAACAGCTGTGGTATAAGCATCAGAGTAATCTGTAAACCTGATCACCTTATCAATACCGCTTTCTGCCCTTACATTAATTCGCGGCGTTCCTATCTTTCCGCGTTTGGTAGTGATGATCAATACGCCGTTTGCACCTTTTATACCATAGACTGCTGTTGTTGATGCATCCTTTAATATGGTTACCGATTCAATTTCGTTAACATCCATCTGCGATACCTGCGCATAGGTATATTCAATATCGTCTACGATGATCAGCGGCTGGGCATCGCCATTGAGCGAATTTTGCCCCCTGATGTAAAAGTCGGCAGCGCTGGAACCTGGTTGCCCGCTCCGCTGCATGGAAAAGAAACCGGGAAGGCGGCCAACCAACGTATTTTGAATGCTTGACGTTGGAATGTCTGCAACCTCGGCAGCCTTAATTGTACTGGCCGCGCCCGTCGCGGTAATTTTCTTCTGTGTGCTATAGGCGCGTACAACCACATCTTCCAGGCCCTTCTGGTCCGGGCGGAGTGATACCGTAATGGTTGTTCTTCCTTTAAGTTCAATAAAAGAAGACACGTAACCTACGGCCGAAATTTTGATAGTAGCATGTTCACTGCTTACCGTTAGCCGGAAATTTCCGTTAATGTCTGCAGCGACGGCATTTTTAGGATTAGCTGGTTCTATAATGGTAGCGCCAGGCAGTGCAAGGTTTTTTTCATCTAACACACGGCCATTCACGCTTACCTTTACCTGTGCAAATAAGTTACTGCCCGCCAGAAATAAAGCAAGCAATAAAGCAATTTTGATTAGTTTCATGTTCGTATGTGTGGCCTTAGTAGTTAGGATTCTGTTTCATATTCTTATCAACCTGAATCTCATTATTGGCAATAGGCATCAGGTTCATCTTGTCGTCATAATAGGGCGTTGCCACAACCTTTGGCGTATAGGTAAATGTGCCGTTGGCATTTTTAGTAATGGTGACACCATGTAGTGCTGTGCCATAAACTGACTTGGCTATTTTCCATCTCCTGATATCATAGAACCGCTGCTCCTCAAATGCAAATTCAATACGACGCTCATTACGGATGGCATCACGCATCTGCGCCTGACTTAAGCCAACCGGGAGCGCGTAAGGCACCAAACCGGCCCGCTGCCTGATGGCTTCCACTGCCTGATAAACTGAAGGGTCCGGTCCGGAAAACTCGTTTTGTGCTTCAGCATACATCAACAGGATGTCGGCGTAACGGATGAGGCAAAAGGTGGGTGTTACCGATGGGTGGTACATTACCGGGGTATAGCTCGAGTTGTTAGCATCATTCCCTAAGAATTTCTTGGCATAGTAACCAGTTACGGTTTGAACTCCACTGTTAACGCTGTTATTGTTAGGTTTGTCCAATCCGCCCTCGTACGTTTGTACTGCTCTTTTAAGCCAGGTAGCGCCATTATAGAAAACTGTCTGATCTAACCGGGGATCACGATTTGCATAGGGATTATTGGGATTGTAACCCGAAGTAGGGTCAGTAATTGCTTTCCCATTTTTCATGGGGAAGGCATCAACCAGCTCCTGTGTTGGACTGGTAACGCCCTGCGCGGCAACGTTGCCCACCACATATCCAACCGGCGACATGAGGTTGCCGTAAGTAGTTTGATAGCTTGCCCCAAAGCGCACCAGAATAAATTCTTTGTTAACGTGCGTTGTATTTAAGATATAACGGTTTGCTTCGAGCGCAAACAAATTAAGGTTCATTACATCCTTAGCTGCATTAGCCGCTTGTTGCCACCGATTGGCATCATAAGTAGGATAGCCGGTATAATCCAGATCGGGAGTTGAGGAAGGGTTAAATAAAGGACTGGCCGCAAGCAGCAGCACTTTAGCTTTGATGGCCAATGCTATGCTCTTTCTCATCCGGCCAAAATCGCCGTCGGTTCCATCAGTGGTTCCGTTGCCACTCCCTCTCTGAGCAAGCGTGGCATCGGGTCTAAGACTATCTTTAACGGCATCAAGTTCAGATACTACATATTTCACACAAGCATCAAAGCTCGAACGTTTCTGGGTAAATAACGTAGGGTCTTGAGGATCAAAAACCTTGTCACCCACCAGCGGAACGCCGCCATACCTTTTCATCATATCATAGTAAAAGAAGGCGCGTAATACCCTCGCCTCTGATGAAAGCCATCTTGGAATGGTAGGATCCTGCCATGGCACTTTTTTATAATTGGCCAGGAACACATTTACCCTTCTGATTGCGGAATAAGAGTTTGCCCAGTTGTCGTCAAAAGTATTTAAGGGTGAATAGCCACCGTTGATCACATTCCATGTTGCGCTGCCCGGATTAGACGGAACTGCGTCATCAGATGCGCTTTCCAGCAGGTTACCATTGATCCTTACATAACCTGTAGGCAACTGCGAGTAAATTTTTATGATCCAGGCCTGGGCGTAATTACCCGTTGGGTCTGTTGTGTCCCATATATAGTCTGCAGTAGTATTAGTGAGCGGATGATCTTCGAACGTTTTTTTACACGAAAAACCAAGCGCCACTGCAACCATTAATATTGGGAATATGATTTTCTTTCTCATAATTTCTTATCTGTTTAAGCCATTAAAACTTCACGTTTAAACCAAAATTGATAGTGCGGAGAATTGGGTATGGATAAGTTGAACCAGTATAAAGCGATTCGGGATCAACATCTTTCCGCAGTTTGAAAAGCTCTGACCAGGTAAGCAGGTTTAAGCCGTTCACGTACATACGAATGGAAGGAATATGTATTTTTCTGGTAAGCGCCGAAGGGAATGTATAGCCTACTTCTGCATTTTTTAATCTCACAAAATCCGTATTCCTAATCCAGAAGGAAGATGTTTGCTGGTTATTAGTGTTGGATCCTACCCACAAACGAGGTTGAACAGCAGAAGGATTCTGCGGTGTCCAGGCATTGAGGTTGTAGGCATAGGCGTTGTTATTACCTCCATTGCCGAAACCATTCCAAAAGTCGCCATTGAGATAAGACTGGCGGTTCATGGTTCCCTGGAAGAGTACACTTATGTCAAAACCTTTATAGTTAAACCCGGTGGTAAGGCCGTAATAAATTGCAGGCAACCCGCTGCCGATAGGGCCCTGGTCGTCGCTGTTGATTACACCATCTCCGTTGCGGTCCAGGTATCTGATATCGCCTGGACGAAGGCTGGATTTAGGTGTGGATGAAAGAACAGCCGTTTTGGGATCGTTAATTTCAGCATAGCTTTGAAATAGGCCGATAGCCGTATAACCATAGTTAAGGCCTACCTGGGTGCCGGTAGTACGCTCGTATGCATAGTTTCTCGGTATCTCATCGCTAAAGATTATTTTGGATTGTACCAGCGAAAAATTACCACTCACAAAATAATTAAAATTGTGTAGGTGGCTTTGCCAGGCCAGCGAAAACTCCTCGCCCCAATAGTTATTGATTCCAATATTTTCAGTTGGATATGGCAATCCTAAAAGCAATGTTTGGATACCCGGAGTTCCTACAAGATCAAAAAATTTGTTTTTGAAGTATTCTCCGGTAAAGGTTAACTGATTATCCCACAGACCGAGGTCAACCCCAATATTCAGTTTTTTTGCTTTTTCTGGTCCTACTACTGAAGCCAGTGAGCTCTGTCCTGTGCTCCGGCTTACGCCGTTAGTACCAAAATAGTAACCGTCGTTATTATTGGTATTGCTTGAGGGTGTCCAGAATGTCTGGATGTAGGTAAAATACCCGGCATTAGCCTGCCCGGTTAGTCCATAAGTTCCTCTAAGTTTTAAATTACTTATAAAGTTGAAGTTGTTTTTAATAAACGACTCCCGGTGCATATTCCAACCAGCTCCTACCGCCCAGAAGGGACTCCAGCGTTTAGACGGATCCATCCAACTGTAACCTGCATAGCTGCCTGCACCTTCAATAAGGTATTTTTCATCCCAGTTATAATTGACTCTGGCTGCGTAATCAGTGTAATATTCAGGCAGGTTACCTGTATCAAACTGGAGATTACTTTGCTGATCGGCCAGCGCAACTACACCAACATGATGCTTGCCAAAGTTATGGTCGTACCCTAACTCTCCGTCCACATAAACCAGGCGAGCCCGCGCGCCTGCTGTTCCTACCGTAGTTTGCGCGGAGGTAGTACCATATTTCTGATAGGTTTGCGTAGTTGGGTTATACTGGAACACCGCAAAGTCCTTAGAGCGATTGGTGCTATAGATGGTTGAATTATTATAGGACCCCTGCCCCTTGAGGTATAACCCCGGAGTAATAATATCGAGTTTCTGGGTGACCTGAAGGTCAACGGCCATATCCCTTAGGTTCTGAAACACATAACCACGGGATACCGCTTGTCCATATATATTTACGTCTTGTCCATACTGCCCTGTACCTGCAAGTGATCCGTCAGGGTTCAAAACAGGATAAGCATTAGCAGGGGTAGTAGCGAGTGCTGAGAAAATGGAAGCGCTTCCACCCGGATTGGCGCCACCCGGCTGATTATTGGTTTCGATACGCCCGAAGAGATTAAGCTGCATAAATGTGGTCTTGGTCACATCTACACCCAAATTTGTCCGGATGATATATCGGTCCAACTGATCGTTGGTGTTATAAGTATTTGCTGAACTTGTTTTGAACAAGCCGCCTTCTGAGAGATTGTCCAGATCAACAAAATAACGGAAGCCGGTACCAGTTCCCTGGAGATTGAAATTGTATTTCTTTAAGGCCGAGGTGCTGTTGAGAACTGTTTTATACCAATCAACATTGGGGTGCCCGTAAGGATCTGTCCCATTGTTGTAGGCAGCTATATCCGCCTGCGAATATTTCGGTGTAATGATTGTAGTCCCCGCATCATTCTGCTGGGCCTGGTTGTATAACGTGGCAAACTGACCGGCAGACAAGGGCTTAGGCAAACCTAGTGGACTTTCTATTCCATACTGCGAAGAAAATGATATTCTCGGTGTTCCCCGGTCACCCTTTTTTGTAGTGATGGAAATAATCCCGTCAGAAGAGCGCATACCGTACATTACTGTAGAAAGTGCGTCTTTGAGCACAGAAATAGATTCTATTTCCTCCGGATCCACGGACCAAAAATTCCGCTGTACACCGTCAACAAGAACGAGGTTAGCGCGCGCTCCCCTAACGTTGAAAGACATTCCAGCGCCGTCAAGGGCTGGTCCGCCTGATGAGAAACCGATATTTAACCCGGCAATACGGCCTGGAAGCGCCTGCAATAACTGGGATGCCGGCGTTGTTGTTAACTGATTGGTGTAAGCAGTGCCTACGGATTGAATGATTGTTTGTTGGGATTGCTGCCCATGCAAAATATCAACCATTCCCTGGTGGCTATTAGCCGCGGTATCTTTTAATAGAATAGCGGTGCTTCCTCTTAAAAAGCGGGTAATCAACTGCACGTTCATCGGCTTACCAGTTGATACTGCCTCTTTGTGGTAAAAGTCGGGATGGTCAAATAAAAGGGTCTCCCCGGGTTGTGCCACAAACGAAAATCGGCCGTCTTCTCCGGTTATCCGGGTTCGTCCGGAGCGCTTTTCGGTGATGAGGACGCCCGCTAGTGGTTTTCCATTATCATCCCGCACAACTCCTCTTGCAGAATCAATTGCACTTTTATAGGTAAATGCCGTTTTGGAGGAACGGGCTATGACAGGTTGCGTTAAACTTATTAAAGGGAATAAGGTTAAAGCACAGCAATATCTTATCAATAAATTATTATTAATCATATTTTATCATGTGTTGAATGATTGAAATCTGTATTATAATAGCCGTGAAGCTGTAAATTTAAGAGGTTAGGCTTCTGCAGCCTGCGTTTTGGGTAATCTCTGAGCGTAAAATTTTCTCATATATCAATATTAATTAGGGTTAAAATAAGTTTAGCTGGTTACCGAGGTTTTAAGCGGTTATAGAGCCGCCTTACCCGCTTTACTGTTCGGCTAAGTCATTTTTTTCAAGCTTGTTAATTGGTGTTTGTAGAAAGACCGTGTTTACTAAACTTTATACTCTCAATTAGTAAAAAATATTCTCAGACAGATGAATGGTACTGGAGATACGATAGCGACAAGGTGGGGTTGGATTATAGTGATTGAGTTTTGCACAATAAACAAAAACGGTCCGAATTATAAAATTCGGACCGTTTTAATCGATCAGTATCGTTACTGGAACGGTTACTTCAAACCGTCTATTTTTAATCAACCGTCCCGATCAAACACCCAGACACATTCCATGAGCTGAAGGCACCGCCCTCCCGCTGCCCCAATGGGATAGCGACTTTAAATGTATGCTTACCGTCGTGCAGGTCCGGCAAGGGAATATACACTGGAGGCGTGAGACTGCCCGGACACCAGTTAGACCGGCTCAGGTCTGAAGACGACTGGCCATTGCCAAAGTTACCGGAAGAAGGGTTCAGCAAACGATAAGTACCACAATCCGTTCTCCACGGTATAAAGTGATACACGCGTTTACCATCCACAAAAATCTCGTTCAGTTTCTGGTTAAACTCGTCGCCTCCACCCCAGCCACCGTGGCCGGTAGTTATGTATCTTAACTGTAAGTTCCTCAAGCCTCTTGGAATATCTACAGTGACCGTTAGCGAATCGTGATCAAACATCGTGGCATATTCCTGGCCCGCCATCTCCATCAAATTTGTGGTATTGAATATAGGCAACAGAAACTGAGCCGGCTTTTGATTGCCTTCTCCGTCTCCGGGATAGTATTTCAACCGCAAGCTCACAATATGACCGCCCTTGTCGTAATTGCCAATGAAGACGCCAATCCATACTTCGCCCTGCAAACGCGGTTGCAACTCTGTAATATCCTGACGGAATACGGCTGAATCCGCCCAGTTATATCCCTTAATATTGGAAGCCTTATTATATTTATTGACACCAAATGGCGTAAAAAACCGCAACAGTTCCAACGTTGGCAAATAATTGTCAGTAGCTATCACGCCCTGATATTTCTCCTTATACACCGGTAGGCTCTTCACGCCTTTTTGCAAGCCGTCCAGAAAAGATTGCTGTTTATCCACGGGGATCATAAACACAGATCCTGTTCTGTCATAAGCATCGCCGTTTGAATATTGCGACAGCTCTGCAAATAGCTGTGTACCGGCAACATAGTCAGGCAATTTTATCTTTTTCAAAATCACTGTACCGCCGGCATAGTGGTAAGTAACATTGGTTTGTCCTTCGGCAGGGTTAGGTTTATCATAGCCAAAGGAAAGCTGCTCATGATTAAAAACTGTTATCGTTTTAAACCTGCTTTCTATCACCTGCTGGTTATAAGTGGCGGCGTCTACCACCTGCCCCATGGCAGCTGTTGTGGGCCAGTTAAGATCTGTACTTTTTACCTTACCTGTGTTGATATTGGTAGCCACAACTTCCTGCTCACCATTTCTCACCGTTTTTAATACCAGCCCCAAACCTGGAGTAACCCCAATGCTGGGAGTGCCCTTGATAGGCAGCGCATTGGTATACCAAACTTCAATGGTATTAGAGCGAATGATCACTTTGGCCTTCTTACATGGGCATCCCAAAATGGTAGCGGTATCTTTCAACAGTTCAGGTTGTTCGTAATCTTTAAAATCTTTGAACTGAGTTACGTGAACATTGTCATGGAGGGTTAGTACCTGCATCGTGCGATTGGTTGCATAGTCCAGGTACAACTGTTCTTTTGCATTCGGATCTGCTACTTTTTGCAAATGGGCATGCTGGCCTTCAATAAATAGTTTCAGACGTCCTTCTGGAACTGCTTTGTCATGATACTTTACATCATAGGTAATGGTGGCATTATGTTGGGCATAACCAACGGCAGCAAATAAGGTGAAAATGCTCAGGAGTAAATATTTCATCAGTTAATAAAAAAATAAAGGTCGGCGCAAGATAGCTATAATTGAAAAGTGCGTTAAAAACAGTATTCATTTTTTAGCATTGGATTTGCGCCGGTAAATCTTTGGATAACCCATTCAAAAGTTGATTTTGCGGATAGTCGGTTTATAGAAAAAAAGTTTTTTACCCCAAGTCAAAATGTAACTATTTCGTTATATTTGACTTAACTAATTAAAACACTCTAGAAGATACGACTTTAAAATCGACGTCTGACTGTTGAGCCCAGGCAAAGAAAGTGGAATGGATCCCAAAGCTGATACCCATCTATTGGCATGAAGGATTGAAGACTATATAAATCACACAGATCAAACCCGTTAGTTGCATTCTTTTAGACCAATAATTATTAACTGCATTTCACGACTAAGAAGATGAGGTGTCTTAATTCATTTCCCGACAATGAATTGATTGCCCTTTTACAAGGAGACGATAAAGCTGCGTTCACAGAAATTTATGAACGCTATTGGCTAAAGCTCTATAATGAAACGCATAAGAGAGTAAAAGACGAGGCACTTTCTGCAGATATTATACAGGATGTCTTTGCGGACCTATGGCTCAATAGAAACGATAGAAAAATTGACAATCTATGTGCTTATCTGTTCACCGCAGTTAGGTATAGGGTTTTTACCTTGTATAAAAAGGAGCAGCATCTTAGCGAATTTTCAGTGCCAATTGATTTTATGATCGCATCCGCTTCCGACCCTGCTTCCATCTTTTTTGAGAAGGAAATACTCGAGTGTATCAGGATCTGGCTGGATATGCAGCCTGCGAAAAGAAGACAAATTTTTGTGATGAAATTTGCGCAGGACCTGTCAACCCGGGAAGTGAGTGAAATACTTAATATTTCAAAAAAAACGGTGCACAATCAGTTTGCTACATCCCTTAAATCACTCCGCCTGCATTTAGGAAAAATCTTATCCTTATTGCTCTGATAGCACTACGCTTTTCGGTCCGAAAAAAATTCATCAATATTTTTAAAAAAATTTACTAACCGCTTGGGACTTTTATGCCTGTACGGATACATGTATAGAAAAAGCGCATATGCGTAACCTAAGAAAAGATTTTTTAAACCTGATAGAAAGGTATCTGAATAACGGGGCTTCGGTTGAGGAGACAGAGCTGATTGAGAACTATTATAAAGAGTTTTCCCAAAACCCTAATATTTCAGACACTTTAAATGAGGACGAAGTTAATTCGCTGAAGGCGGCTATCCGGGAAAAAGTAGATGAGCGCATTAGGAGGGCCGAAAACCCAACCGTTCCAATTTACCGGCGAAAGTACTACCAGATGGCTGCGGCAATTTTATTGTTTTCAATGCTTTCGGTACTCGTTACCTATAAGGTAAGAAAAGCAACTGTTAACCTTGTAGCGCAAAACCACGACCTGGCTCCGGGAGGGAATAAAGCCATCCTGACGCTGGCCAACGGTGCAAAAATCAATGTGGGCGCTATTCAAAACGGTGCACTTACCGCTCAGCCAGGTACGCAAATCATCAAACAAAACGGGCAGTTAGCTTATGAGGTGTCTGCCAACAGCAATTCAACGAAGATAAGCTACAACACCCTCACCACGCCTAAAGGCGGCCAATATCACTTGATACTTGCCGATGGTACAAACGTGTGGTTAAATGCGGCTTCTTCATTAAAATATCCTACCGCTTTTACCGGCAGCGAAAGAGTTGTTGAGTTAACCGGCGAAGCGTACTTTGAGGTAGTACATAATTCAAAACAACCATTTAAAGTAAAAACTGCCAATCAAACTATTCAAGATATAGGTACCCAATTCAATGTAAACGCCTATGATGACGAAGAAGCCTCCGCTACTACGCTCGTTGAAGGCAGTGTAAAAATATATGATGCCAAAAGGGCAATGCTGATCAAGCCCGGACAACAATATTTATTGAAATCCAACAGCATTGCTGAAGTGAAAAGTGATGTGGATATAGATGAGATAGTAGCCTGGAAAAACGGCATGTTTCAGTTTGATAATGCCGACATCAAAACCATTATGCGGCAAATAAGCCGGTGGTACAATGTAGACATTGAATACCAGGGCCAGATACCTTCGTCAACCTACCACGGGCGTATCTCCAGAAATTCAAATGCGTCGGCCATTTTAAAGATATTACAATTAAGCGGTATCAACTTTACAATAGAAGGGAGGAAAATCATCGTAAAGTAACCACTGGTATATAAAAGCTAAAAGGCTGGGCCTTAGAGCTTACCAGCAAAAAGCCGGAGCGTGTTGCGAGCACCTCCGGCATATGGCTGGGCTAAATAAAATAGAGTTAGCTGTACTATTCCACAACCCAAAAACCAAACAAATGTATGGAAATTTCTACTATTAACCCGTTGAGGCCTAGCTACTCGCGGTTTAAAAAGATAATGTTGGTTATGAAACTAACTTTTACTCTTGTTACTATATTTTGTCTGCATCTGCATGCAGCCACGTTTGGCCAGAACATAACCTTAACCGACAAAAACGTAAAACTTGAAAAAGTTTTAAGTGAGATAGAAAAACAGACCGGTTATACATTCTGGTATAAAACAGACATTATAAAACAATCTTACAAAGTGTCGTTGGATGTGAAGGATCTGAGCCTGGAGAATACGCTTCAGCTTTGTTTTAAAAACCTGCCTATAACTTATAAGATAGTACAAAAAACTATCGTACTGAATGCAAGAACAGCAGACGCGGACAAAATTGTGCAAGTTGCTCCTATTGTCATCACCGGTAAAGTGACTGATCCGCAGGGAGCTGGTCTGGCCGGGGCAACGATAAGGGTAAAGGGCGGCAACACCGCCGTAACAACGGATGTAAACGGTAACTTCAGGATTTCCGTTCCGGATAGGTCGGCTGTGCTTGTAGTATCCTTTATTGGCTACAACGCAAAGGAAGTTGCTGTTGGCGACAGGACCAATATTACCATCAGCCTTGCAGAGTCTGTAGGTGTATTGAACAACGTAGTGGTAACTGCCCTGGGTATCAAACGCGAATCAAGATCGTTAGGCTATTCGGCCCAAACTGTCGGCGGTGAAGATGTTACTAAAGCTGCGCCACCCAACTTATCCGAAGGATTAATGGGCAAGGTAGCAGGCCTTAATATTTCCGTTCCTAACGGCGTAGAAGGCGGTTCCACACGTATCGTGATCAGGGGTAATAATAACCTCTGGGGAAATAACCAGCCGCTTATTGTGGTAGACAACGTGGTGATTGATAACGAGCCGATTCAACCTGGTGGTAAGATTCAGTCTCAAATCGATGCATTAAGCCAGGGAAGTACTGATGTTTCTCAACCTCCAACAGACTACGGATCTTTCCTCAACACCTTGAACCCGGACGACGTAGAGAGTGTAAACGTACTGAAGGGTCCAACAGCTGCTGCTTTATATGGTGCACGCGGCGCCAATGGCGTTATACTTATCGTTACCAAAAAGGGGGCAAAAAAGAAAGGATTCGGCGTTGATTACAATTATTCTATCCGTTGGAACGATCCTTACCGGTTTATTCAAACCCAGCACGAATTTGGGAACGGGATGACCGAAGCCCTTTATTCAGCCAACCCGGCTTTCTATAAGGATGCCAATGGAAACAACCGCGAAGAGCAGATAGAAGGCGACCCATACGGTTCACTGGGAAACGTCCCCGGAGCCTATGTTAGCCCCGGAGTTACCAGCCCCGCAGGCGGAGCATTTTATAACTATATCGGCTTTCCGGGTGATGGCGCATCATGGGGACCAAGAATGTCTGGCCAACCATTAATGTGGTGGGACGGAACAACCAGACCATATACGCCCAACTCCAATATTTTCCAGAGCTTTTACAGAAAGGGCAACACACAAACCCATAATGTTTCCGTTTCTGGCGGAGGCGAACTGGGTACTATGCGTGCATCTTATACCCGTTCAACCAATGATGCTATCACGTATAACAGTAATACGACAACCAATACACTGAACCTGGGCTCATCAATCAATGTTAGCCCCAAGGTAAAGGTTGATGCAACAGCGAGTTACATCAATCTGTACAAATACAACCCTGTAAATATCTATGCCGAAAATGGCAGCCCCGGCAGCGGCAATAGTAATATTGGCGTGGGGTATATGACCGTCTATAATATACCGGCGGATTATAAACCAATAGAAAAAGGCCTCACCTACAATGCTGACGGATCACGAAATACATTGTTGGCGCAAGCTCCATGGGGATATGGCCAGCAGTATTACTGGTGGAACCTTTATAACAATATTACCACCTTCACGCAAAACCAGTTGATCGGTTCCGTTTCCCTCACTGCTGAAATAACTCCATGGTTAAAAGCAGCCGGAAATGTGGGACTAAACTATTATACCAACCAATATGAAACCAAAGACAAGCCTTATGATGCTGCTGGCTTGATAGGCTCGTATTCCAATGATATGGCCAATACCTTTACCGAGAACCTGGACGGCAGGCTGGTTTTCCACAAAGAGAAAATTGCCAGAGACTTTAACGCCAGCCTCACAGTCGGTGCAAGAAAATACTATACTCGCTTGTACGATCTGTCGGCCAGTAACCCGGGGCCATTTAATTATCCTTTTGTTTACAACCTGTATAACTATTCGGGCGCGGCTCAGAATTATCCGAGACCCAATGAGAACAGGAACGAAATGGAGATTAACTCTGTTTACGGTCTGGCAAACCTGTCATACAAAAACTACCTGTTCCTGGATCTGTCCGGAACTAACGACTGGTCGTCAACGCTTCGCCCGTCAAACTGGAGCTATTTTTACCCTTCCGCAAGTTTAAGCTTTGTATTTACAGACGCCTTTGATTTGGGATCTGTAAAAAATTGGCTAACCTATGGAAAACTGCGGTTGAGCGAGGCAACAAGTGCTAATGCCTATTTGCCTTACCAAAACGGGCTTGTTTACAACAATGTAAACGTACCTGGTTTCCAAACCGGCTTATCGCTGCCAACCTCCTATCCTACCAATATCGGTCCCCAACGGTCAAAGTCATTTGAGATTGGGCCCGACCTGGGATTTTTCGATGACCGGTTAAACCTTAATTTCACCTATTATAATACTTACTCAGATCACCAGATATTAACTATTGCTGTAGCCAATTCATCCGGGCTTAACAGTGTGCTGATCAACTCGGGAGCGCTCAGAAACCGGGGTATAGAGTTTACTGTAAATGCTAAGGTGATCAAGAGTCATGATTTTTCGTGGGATGTAATAGTGAACGGCGCACATAACCAAAACGAGGTAGCATCATTAGCCACAGGCATTAATTACCTGCCGTTAGGTTCGTGGTTTGGTGGCGACGGCGTTTCTCAACGGGTTAACATTCATGAAGAATATGGTAATATCTACGGATACGACTATAAGTACGTAAATGGCCAGAAAGTGGTAAACCTCGTCTACTCCGATGGCATGAACACCGGTCACGGGCCGGTTATAGGCGCACAATATGCTACTTCTGATGATATTGTTAAGATCGGTAACTCCACGCCTAAACTAACCGGCGGCATTGCCCAAACCTTCCGTTATAAGAACCTCAGCCTCTATGTGCTGACTGATTTTAAGATCGGCGGCCAAATATGGTCTGGTGACTATGCGACTATCATGGGGCAAGGTATGGCTCCCGAAACAGTGTATGAAAGGGACGGGCATGGATTACCCTACACCTTTCCCGACGGGACAAAAGCGAACGTTGGCGTCATATTACCCGGTGTGGTATTAAACCCTGCAACAGGCCAATACGTGCAAAATACCAACGTGGTAAATTCATGGTGGAAGTATGCAGGCAATTACCAATCGTGGGATAACGTTCCTATTGTGCGCACCAACTCCATATTTGATGATTCCTGGGGAAAACTCCGTGAGGTAACGATCACTTACAACCTGCCAAAAGATGTGGTAAGTAAGACAAAGATCTTCCAGAGCCTCTCATTCTCATTGGTTGGCCGCGATTTGTTTTACCTGTTTACAACGCTGCCGGATAAGATCAACCCCGAAAGTATTGTTAGTACTTCAAATGTTCAGGGTATCCAATTTGGAGGTTTACCGGGCGTACGTTCTTATGGTTTTGCCGTTAGAGCAGGATTTTAATACGGTTTATTAAAGAACTTTTAGAAAATAATGCTATGTCGAAGTATTTAAATATAAAAGACCAGGCAGCAATGATGATCGCCATATTGCTTGTTGCATTTTTTGCGTCCTGCACTAAGGATTTCCCAAAAAAGAATGCAACCTGGAACGGTTCTGCATCGGCAACGTTTGCACAGATCTACCAAAGCATTGGGGCGCAGCTTGACCTCACTGCCCAGGGCGAAGACAATGCGGGCACAAGGTGGTTATATCCAATTACACAACAAGGTGCAGTATATGCAGCATCTGATTTCGGCTATGGCCAAGGTGCTAACTGGTCTGGCTTTTACCAAAACCTCGCCGCCGCAAATCAACTATTTAGCATGGCTGCCTCAAGCCCCGATTCAGCAACTTATACCAATGCAATAGCCATGGTAAAAGTACTGAGGGCCTATCAAGCCATTGAGTTATCAAATTTTTATGGAGATATCCCCTATTCCAAAGCAGGAAAAGGAATATCAGGGTCTACCGCAAGCCTTACTGTACCTTATGATAAGCAACAGGCGGTCTACCTCTCATGCCTTAATGATCTCACCTGGGCCGTTAATCATTTTAATACCAATGCTAATCAGTTCTCGCTTGGCTCCAGTGAATTTTTGTTAGCGAACAATATTCCGCAGTGGATCAAATTTGCCAACTCGCTCCGTTTGCGTTATGCGCTTACCATGTATGATAAAGACAATGCTGATGCGGGGCCGATTATTGCTGACGCGTTAAACAAACCGCTGCTGACAGATCCCGTTGCTGATGTGGTTGGCCTAAACTCTACTAACATTCCGGGATTGGGTTTTGATTATAACGGCGCGGGCCGTGGATTTGCCTTCCGGCAGGAATCCCGCATACGCATGGGCAGCACCATGTGGAATTTACTGAGTAACAATAATAATCCTGATGGAAGCGGCATTTTCGATCCAAGAGCTAAAATCTATTTCGAAGTGAACGGCAATGGCGCCTGGGTTCCCTATCCGCAAAACCCGACTTCTCCTATTTCAGACGGCGGCGATCCATACAACCCGGAAAGGGACAATGACTGGAATAAAGATAAATCGGGCAATCTGTTTTCAGACTTCAATTATTATTGGGGAAGGGATGGCATAGCCCCAGGATCAACCGGCATCATTCCGGAAATTTTTATGACTCCCGCCGAAGTACATTTCCTGAAAGCTGAGGTTTATGCAAGGGGCATTGCAGGCATCGCTCAAAATATGACCGCTGCCAAAACTGAATATGAAGCTGGTATAACATCATCTATTACTTTTTGGACAACCATGGCCTTTACCGATCCTATCTGGGTTGTTAATAAGCCCGCCTCTGCTACGCCGAGCGCTACAGACATTGCCAATGTGCTCACCAATCCAAAGGTAGCCTTTAACCCCGCCAATGCATTGCAACAGATCTACGCGCAGGAATGGATTGACCTTTTCCGCCAGCCATGGGTAGCGTGGACCTTGATGAGAAGAACCGGCGGCGCAACACCTGCTGATACCAATAATCCAGGGGGATATACCCAAAACTATGGTAGCTTACAACGCTACCAATATCCGGGCGATGAACAATTATACAACAATGTTAATTGGAAAGCCGAGACCGGCGGCTCCGACCTCACAAGCACCAAAATTTGGATAGCTAAATAGTTCAGTCGGAATGATAAAAGCCCTGGTTTAAACCCCAGGGCTTTTCGTTTTGACATCCTGGTTCGGAAAATGTTTACTATTCGCAAAAGCGCCATTTCTATTTTATTTAATAACAATTAGAAACTTCTTTAAAATTTTAAAAAGATTCCTTTAATTTACTCCTGCTAATTTTTCTGTCAATAACAAGCGGCAGAACGCCAACATCCTGTTACTACATAACGAACCAACTGGAAAACAATGAGATTATTCTTCTGCGCATTTTTAGGCATGGTGCTGATGCAAGCCAAACCCGCTACGGCACAACAATCTATCGAACTAAATTCAGGCTGGAAGTGTTCATCTATCAATGAGGTAAAAGCTACAGGTAATGCTATTTCACAACAATCATTTGATATAACGCACTGGCTAAAGGCCACCGTCCCAGGCACGGTATTGACTACGCTGTTAAATGACCAGAAAGTTCCCGACCCGTTTTGGGGAATGAACAATAAAAAGATCAAGGATATTTATAATACCGGGCGCGACTATTACACCTACTGGTTCGTCAAGGATTTTAAGCTGTCGCCCGAAGCAGGCAAACAGCGATACCTCAATTTTAGGGGAGTAAATTATAGCTGCGATATTTTCTTAAACGGCCAAAAGGTAACCCCTGCCACTCATCACGGGATGTTTCTCCGTCAATCGTACAACATTACTTCATTGATCAGCAAGAATGGAGTCAACCGTTTAGCGGTGATCGTTTACCCGCCGGATGTGGTAGGTAAGGCCAATGGCGGACAAGGTGGCGACGGAACAATTGCCCGCGGCGTTGGCACACAATACACTGCAGGTTGGGACTGGATTCAGCCGATTCATGATCGCAACACCGGTATCTGGGATAAGGTGACGATTGAAACTACCGGCGCTATAAATATCAACAACCCTCACGTTGTTACCCTGGTGCCCGGCATCAGAAAGCCAACCGGTTCACAACAGGATGCCTTTATCAACGCTTCTGCCGAACTAAAGAATCCGACTTCGAAAGATATTCAGGGTACACTTGTTTTTAACATTGGTAATACTGTAGTTAAAAGCCGGATCACGGTTAAAGCTAACAGATCTTTAACGGCTTCCTTACCTCAATTAACTTTAAAAAACCCAAGGCTATGGTGGCCAAATGGATATGGCGGACAATATTTGTATCCGTCGAAGTTTGAATTTATTTTGGACAACCACCAAGTGTCAGACGCAGAAGTTGTAAACGTTGGGGTAAGAGAAATTCAACATACGTTTAACGAACATACCCGCAGCCAGCAAATTGCTGTCAACGGCCAAAAAATATTTATTAAAGGTGGAAACTGGATCATCTCCGATGAGATGCTGCGTTTTTCAGACGCAAGATACGACGCCGAGATCAGGTTCCATCATGACATGAACCTCAACCTGATCAGGGTTTGGGGCGGCGCTTTAGTGGAGCGGCCCGAATTTTATAATGCCTGTGACAAATACGGTATGCTCGTTTTCCAGGATTTTTGGTTCTCCGGCGATGCGAACGGCAGATGGCAGGACCCATTAAAGGCCGACGATCAATGGACCCGGCGCAAATATCCGGACGACCATGCGCTTTTCCTGGCTTCAGCGGCAGATCAGGTGAAACTGGTTAGAAACCATCCTTCGCTCGCCATTTGGTGCGGTGGTAATGAGATTATTCCGCCAGAGGATATTCTGGTTCCGCTACGCGATTCGATCATAGGAAAACTGGACGGTACACGCTGGTTTGTGGACTATTCCAACTCAGATAGCATGTCATTCAACTCCCTTGGTGGAAATGGCGACGGGCCTTATGGCATTCAGCAGATCTCTACCTTCTGGGAAACCCGAACCTTTCCGTTCAATTCGGAAGTGGGCTCGGTAGGCGTTGGTGACTATGAGTCGTTAAAACGATTTATTCCTACAGAAAACCTGGTGGCACCTGAATATTCTATTGCAAACGGACATTCAAAAGTGGACTCAGTTTGGGAATACCACAAATACATCGGCTACGATGGCGCTATAGAGCCTTATGGTAAAGCCGCGGATACGCGCGACTTTGCAGATAAGGCGCAGCTGGTAAACTACGATCAATACAGAGCCTTAGCAGAAGGCTTTACCTCGCACATGTGGGATTGGTACACTGGCGTGATCATCTGGAAAACACAAAATCCGTGGACCGCGCTGCGTGGGCAGATGTATGATTATTACCTCGATCCTAATGCTTGTCTTTATGGCCTTCGTGAGGGAAGCGAGCCTGTTCATCCAATGTACAACCCGGTAACCGGCGTTATATCGGTGGCAAATAACTCGTTCGAGGCGCGCAACCTGATGCTGATTGCTAAAGTGATTGATATGAAGGGCAAAGTAACCGTGCTTAATCAAACTTTTGCATTGGCAGAACCGACATCCATTAAACATTATGAGTCGCTGAAGAAAAGCCTTACACCATTTATGGAAAAGGAAGGATGCTTCCTCACCTTACAACTGTTCGATATGAACAAAAAGATGCTTTCCGAAAATGTGTACTGGCTCGCGGATAGTGAGGGAACCTATTCTGGTTTAAAGAAAATGGAAAAATCTGAACTAAGCGTTTCAGTTAAACGCTCGGGTGCACATCAACTGGAGGTAACCCTGCGAAACCCGGAAAATGCACCGTTGGCCTTTTTCAACCGTTTATCTATTGTCAATCAGAACACTGGCCTGCGTTTGCTTCCTACATTCTATAGTAACAACTATGTTTCTGTTTTACCGGGAACTCAAAAAACCATTTTGATAGATTATCCGCAGCATCAACAAACCAACTTAGCGCTTCAGGTTTCCGGATGGAATACCAAGCTGCAAACGATCGCTATAGACAAATAGACTTTCATTTATTTTACCTGCTACATCAATAAAGAAAGCCGTCTCGCAATAATTGCACGAGGCGGCTTTCTCTTTATATAGAACTTTTTACTTTTCAGCTACCTGTTTCATCGAAAGTTTTTTCACCACAGAATCGCCTACAATTTTTCCAAAACCGCTTGATACCATACACGAGTTATGGAAGTGAATGCCGCCATAAAACCTTGATTGTGCAGTTTCGGCAGCGGCAGCGCTTATTGATTTAAATGAGCGATTTTTTATGCCGAATTCTAACTCGGTAGTATCGGTGAACGGTGTATGATCACCCAAAACACTGATCAATGCACCGGCAGCGGCGGCTGATATGGTACAGTGGCCACAGGTATATTCCGGAAAGGGTGGCGTTTGCAAATGGGGCCTCCAGTCGGGATCAATAAACTTGTCAATTACCGATTCCGGGCGCGCAGTCTTGTATTTATACTTCGCCGCCCACGATTCTATAAAGCCGTCGAACAAGGCGATCGCTGTTTTAGCGTAGGCGCAAACGGTAGTATTAAAGTCGGCATGGGTCTTTTCTGAAAGAATGCCTACGATACTCATCCAGTGTCCCGGAGGTGAAAACTTTTTGGTCAAAAACATCACGTGACCGGAAACATTGAGCTTTTGCGGGTTATCATCCCAAAAGTCGGCCATGTGTGTCTGATCGGGGGTGAGATGATCTCCCGCCTGTTTAATGCTCATTACCTCATGGTAGTATTGGCTGCTCTTATCTTTTATATTAAAGACTGGTGGAGGCGGGACGAGGTACTCTTTGGCATCATACATCACCATGGTCCTTATTTCGCCCCAGTGCGGCTCTACGGCTTCCAGGTAACCCGGAGGCGTAGGGGCCCAACGGCCAGCGGAATCTAGAATGGAAAATTTCGATGCGCTTCTGGTCTTTAAATAATTATCACCTTTACTCCACTTCATTACAGAAGCCGCTACCGCTTTGGCAAACTGTTCTGATCCTTGTAGTATTTGGGAAGGCATGCCATGATCCTTCGCAAGCTTGCGCAGGCTGTCGGTATAATATTTCATGCTTCCTTCGGGAAAGGTTACTGCCTCTCCTACTTTACAAAAAGCCATCACTGCCGCATAGGGATAATCGATCTCCGCATTGGCAGCAGGTTTAGCAACATCCGTAAAGCCGTTTAGCTGTCCTACTAATGATCGGTAGTGGCCCGGATCACCGGCCGCAATTACCTCGTAAGCCGCTACCGAAGCATAAGCATAGTTACGCGACGCTACCGGTGGCGAAAAGTTATTGCCCATCACTACACCATTCAGCTCATGCACGGTACGGCAAAAAAGTGCGGGATCTTGAAATACCGTTTGGTAGTCTGGCTTTTTACAGGCAGAAAAAAGCAGCAGTACAAAAGCGAGGGAGAGTAAAAGTTTATTCATAATTGGACCGGCTTGGTTTCTTCTGTTAAATATAAGTTCCATGTGTTAATATCCGGGTTGTTATTTTATAAACTTTAACTTGTGCCATATGTATTCGCCAATCAGACGCCCCTGCTCCGCTCCCTTCTGCGAGCTGTTGAGGAAGTGAATACCGCCATAAAACCGGCTCATAGATGTTTCATTTGCAGCCTGCAGAAAGGAGCTAAAATCTCTCTTCATACCAATGTATCGCAGATCGCTGGTATCATGGAAAGCAAAATGATCCCCAAATTCATGTGTAAGTGCGATGGCCGACGCAGCGCTGATGGTGCTGTGACCTGCAGTATACTCGGGGAATGGCGGCGTTTGCAAAAGCGGCATCCAGTTATGGTCTATCATTTCGTTAATTACCGAAACCGGCCGCTCTGAGGCATATTTATACTTCACTTTCCAGCAGGTAATAAATGATTCAAAAAGGGCAATAGAGGTTAAGGCATAAGCCTGGGCCGTTTTTACAGCCGTTGCATGACTTTGTCTGCATGCAATTTCGGTAATGCCAATCCAGTGGCCACCAGGAGTAATCTTTTTGTTGGCGAACATCAAATGGCCGGTATGCTCTACAACAAAAGGATTATCGTCCCAATATTTAGCGATGGCCACTTGCTCTGGTGTGAGGTGTTGGTTAGTAACATATAATTGCTTTGCCTGCCGGTAAAACGCACTCGTGGTATCTTTACTATAAGCAGGCGGCGGAGGAGGCGGAAAAATGCCGGAAGAATCAATGATCAGAGGATGCATATCACCCCAACAAAATTCTACACCATCCATATAGTCTGGTGGCGTTGGCCGCCATTTGCCCGGCGTGTTTTCGCCAAGATACTTGGGCTTGCCTCGGGTTTGCGGATAATCATCTTTAGTGGAGCGCTGCAGCACCACGTTACCAATATCCTCACCTAATTTTACCGACCGCTCATAAACATCCTCCGGTAATTTATCCTTAAAAGCGGCGTATACAGGTGTTTCATACTTCTTTAACGTATCTATAGAAAATGTAACCTTATGCGCCACCGTAAAAAAAGCCTTGGTGGCCGCTAAAGCATAGTTATACTCTTTCCCCTTCTCTGGCTCGGGCATTTTACCGAACTCTCTAAGTTGAGCGGTAAGCGAATTATATTTGGGGTCGACATGGCGCATGGCCTCGTAACTGGCCAAATTAGCGTAAGCGTAGATCCGTGCAGCAACGGGAGGTGTAAACACATCATAGATGATCACCTCGGTAAGCTGCTTTTCGTTATTGTGCAGCAGGTCCGCGTCTGACGGTAGTGTTTTGTTGGTATGATTAATACAACCAGCAACCAGTAAGGCGCTGAGGATGCAAAAGAATAGTTTCATAAAAATAAAAATTGGAACATCATATTTAATGGGCGGTATACATCACAAAATCGTTAGTTAGCATCGATCCGCACCAACCCCTATAATCGGGAAAGCTTTTGAGTATAAATTTTTCCTTTGGACCGTGGTAGCTTTCAGGAATGATAATAAACAGGTCTCCGTATCGTCCTTTATGCTCGTATCGTCTGAAATCAATGCGCAGCTTGTCGTCAATCGGCGGAAGCAGGATCACTTTATTCTGCTTAACCTGCCGGGCGAGTTGCTGATCTACAAAAACAAATGTTGCTTGATGATTTGCTCTGTCAAGTGCAGCGATACGATTGAGTATTAGCTGATCAATTATACTGGGATTAACTAAAGAACGATCAAGGCAAAAACCGCAAACCGCCGCTACTACGCCAAATACGATAACACCTGTTAGTAACCCAAATTTTATGGTGGTTTTGAACTTCATTTTAAAAAGATTTGGAATCAGCTTTCATTTAAATTGCCTCGTGCAGGTGAATTACCTGAAGATGACGCTTGATACCTGCCTTATTTTTTAAAGGTGTTAAACTATAAAATAAGGCCAATAAAGCACCATAGCTACCACCCCGCTCTATCCATTCCCAAACTTCGTAGTGCGGATAAAATAACTCCGTACCCATTTTCCAGATCAGGATCGCCAAAACAAACGGTCTTAGGGGTTTTACTAATATCAGGCAGGCCATACACACTTCGGCAATGCCAATACAATAGGCCATTTGTTGCGGGTCATGAAAACCCAATGCTGTATATTGCGTAACCAGCGCATTTTTGGCTAACAGGTTAAGGCAGCCATGACCGGTAAGGAGCAAAAAGCAAATGATACGCAAAGCGAGGCGAGCCTTATTCACTTTGTTTTCATCGGGTGCACTTGGCGGACTGCTGAAGTTTGTTAGGGTGCGAAGATCGGCCTTGGTGGAAGTTAATATTAATAAAGCTAGCGGAGCGCCAAAATTGCCGGCACGTTCAATCAACTCAGCAAAAGGCTCTCCGGAAAGCGGCCTTAATGTTGCCGTTATCAGTCCCCATACAACAAGCCACATAAATACGGCTCTGATAGGGTAAAACAATATCAATAATCCGCAGAGAATATCTATTGAACCTACAAAAGGCATCAGATGATACGCCGTTTCATGACTGAATCCAAAAACGCCAAAGTAATTACACCAAATTGGTTTAGTGATAATACCAAAAGCGCCATGACCCAGGAAACACATTGCCGAGGCAACCCTCAACGCATAGTACATTTGCTGTTCCTTAGTTAAAAGGATTGGTTTCATATTTAAAAAATGAGAAATGTGGGGCATTCTGTTAAAACAAGCCCGCTGACGCGGCCCATGCCGGAGATGATAGCGGTTAAAGCGAAATAAATCGGCCTAGGAGAACTTGGGCGGCTGCTCTGGTATCTGAACACAAACTGTTACGGGTTTTTGCGAATAAAACCTATAAGATTTCTGCACAACAGAACTGATAGTAGCAGGCAACGGATTATACAAAGCAATATCCGGGCAAGGTAAAATCACCATTATGCCATAGGGAACATGATCTTTTTTAGGTACCGGCATATCTTTAATATGCAGCGCTCTAATCACGTTTTGGTGAATAAGCCGCGTATGAGTATAATTAGGCACGCATTTTAAATAAAGCGCGTGACTGGTAACCCTCATCTGGGTATAGTTGTAGGTAACGTCCTGAAACTGGATTTGCCCGGAAATAGGCTCATAAGCGGTCCAGTCAGTAATTCCCGGCAGGGATACCGGAATTTTCACCTCAACCAGCTCATTCTTGTTATAAAAACCTTTGCCCGACTGGCTTTCATAGAAGTGATTGGTCTGATAAACAGCAAACAGGAAAAACAGGAACGATCCAAAAATATTGGATCCCTGAATCACTAAAAAGAATATGCTGAGTAGCCGGTTCAATCTTGGTTTTTAATTGAACCTAAATTTGTAACAAATTGGTGATTAATGCAAATAAAATTAAGCAAACACCAAATTATGCGACCATTATCGCGGTAAGCCCACAAAAAACAAGGAGCAGTTATCTTAGCCAACAACTGCTCCCGTTTCTTAAACTATTAAAACAACTCGATGTTATTGCTCGATGCCCAATTCTGCTATCGAAAAAACATTTCCTTCAACTACGCCGCTTACGGCTAATTTAAAGTACCGGGCATTTACCGAAGCTTTCAGCGCAACGGTTTGAAGCACCGGATTTGATTTGATATTCGAAAATTCGCCCTCCGCAACCTGTTCCCAATCGGTACCATTATCGCTCACTGAAAACCGGTATTTGCTAACAATTCCGATGCTCTGCTTATCCTGACGAGGCAGATAAGTAAATGCTTTGACCTGTTGAGATTCGTTCATATCAACCACAAACTCTTTTGAACCTTCTGCCGAAACAAAGAATGTAGACGTGTTATCATCAATTGCTTTCTCTGCTGCCTTTTGCTCTGCTTCGGGCATTTGCAGCACTTTCCAACCGGTTTTGCTTACGCCAAATACAGTAGTTTTTAGCTCGCTACCCTGGCCCTCTTCAAAGCTTTTAGCCTTAATGGTTCCGCCGGTTTTAAATGAAAATGGCTTGCTGTATACCGGGGATTGCATAGTAGGCTCGGTTCCATCGGTAGTATAATGAATAACTGCACGTGGGCCCGCTGCCAGGCTTACCATACCTTCTTTGGACCTATTCACCTCCGGCATGGTCAATATCGGCGGTTCTTTGAACAAGCCGACATCGCTCAGCGCGATACATACCGGTGCCGAAATTTTAAACCTTAGGCGTGATGCCTTCACATTCTCATTCAGACGGATCAGGCGATTAGCGCCAATACTGGTTGCTTTGGCTATCTCCTTCCAGTTCCCATTTAAATAAGCCTCCACAGCCACGCTATCAATGCGCTGCCCAAGCTTTATATTTTCCCGCAGCCTTATCACGTTAAAGGTTGTTGGCCGGGGCAAAGTCATGGTCAGTACGGGGTTAGTCGCCTGATCATCTGTGGCCCAATAAGAATAGCGGTTATCGTCCAGCAAATTGGCAGGTCCGTATTTTAGCTTATTTTTTCCGCGGATGTTATTGGCGGTAAGTTGTGCCCCTTTTGCCAAGTTAACCTTAAAGGTTTCATTTAGTAACCTGCCAAAGGTGGCAAGGGCCTTTACATCTTCATCACTTAAAACACCAGCTTTATTGGGCGAAAGACCAAGGTCCAGGCAGGCTGCCCTGCCTACGCTTTTGTAATAAAGATCAAGCAACGCAGAGGGCGACTTGGTTTGGCCATCCTGCATCTGGTGATAAAACCATCCTGGTCTTAAAGGCACGTCACATTCAGCCGGCATCCAGAATTTGCCATCGCGCATGCCGTTGGTGCTTTCCCAATATTTAACGTTGCCATTAGAGGGCACATTGCCGGTTTCAGCATGTGGCGTAAAAGTTTCCCAGCAGGTTTCACCGGCATGTCCTTCTTCATTGCCTACCCATCTCACATCCGGGCCTACATCGCCAAAAATACTGGCTCCGGGTTGCATGGCACGCGTAATGGCCCACGTTTGAGGCCATCCGTAATAAGTGCCTTTATCAATTTTTCTCATCTCGCGAGCGCCGCCATAATAGCCGTCGCCGCCATTGGCACCGTCATGCCACGACATAAACAGGGTACCATAATTAGCGTACAGCTCTTTCAACTGTTTCCGGTATACCTCCGTAACATATTCGGGTTTTCCATATAAAGCATTGTTCCGGTCCCAGGGTGAGCAGTAAACGCCCATCTTCATGCCAAGCTTTTGGCAAGCCAGCTGATACTCTTTCAAAACATCACCCTTACCATGTTTCCAGGGGCTATTGCTGATGTTGTGACCCGTAGTTTTAGTAGGCCACAGGCAAAAACCATCGTGATGCTTCGCTACCACCACTATACCCTTAAACCCACCTGCCTTAGCTGCACCTACAATCTGCATGGCATTAAAATGTGCGGGGTTGAACAAGGACACCGGCTCATCGCCATATCCCCATTCCTTATCCTCAAACGTCGCCATGCTGAAATGGATAATGCAGTACATCTCCGTTTCCTGCCACCTTACTTGTCTCGCTGAGGGAAGCATACCATAAGGCTTAGGTCCTGATTGAGCTAAACCGGATGAAACGGCAGCTAATAATGATAAAGCAAATGTTATTACCTTTTTCATACGGGTGAATATCAATGTTTAAACCAGTTGGATGGTACAGCCTGCGGCTCGGCACCGTTTTTACTATACTTTAATTTAAGCAGATAGCCGCCGCCTGCTTCAATAAAATCAAGCGCGAAGGGTTGTAAACCTTTCTTGAGCGCCACCTGTCCGCTTTTCTCAATTGCGGAGTGCTGGCCGTCATTATCTACCACCTCGCGATTCGCGATTTTCAGTGTTCCGCCGTCATCACAGGTCAGGTAAAAACTATATACACCGTCATATGGGATGTCAATATATCCACGATATTGTAACCCGAAGGATGGAGCAGTAACAGAAGCAGGTACCGTAACATCGGCTGTTGTAAATGTACTATCTACGTTTGCGGTTGCCATTCCTAAGGTATTTTTAAACAGCTTTTTATAAAGCTTACAGTTTAACCCGCTTTGAGCGTTTGCTACCGATGATGCTGGCGCTAAAGTTTGTTGTTTATAGCTGAGGTTATAAATATCACCCCTTGAACCCTCTGCTGTAAAAGCTGCTACTTTAACCAACTCTGATTGATTAATGATCAAAGGCTGGGTTAACTCTTTTGAGTTCATCTGCGGCAGGCTGCCATCTGTGGTATAGCGGATTGTTAAACCAGGCAACGGTTTAGTTACGTTAAGGGTATCTCGGTCCGTAAAAACATTTTCCTCAACCAAACCAGGCAGGTCAGGAATACGGTAGTGTATCTTCATCAGATCAAGGCGATGGTATTGATGCTGAAGACGATTAAGATAGTCATCATATTTAGCATATTGATTGGTCCACAAGTCTTCTGCCAGAGCAGTCATGCGTGGCATGTACATATAGTCTGCACGTTTTTCAGACGGAATATATTCTGTCCAAAGATTAGCTTGTGCACCTATAATAACCTTTGCCTCTTGCGCGGTTAGCCCTTTAGGGATAGGGTTAAAATGATAGACATTGTAGATAGAATTCTTATCAGGTTGCGCATCAAAATATAAGGGATTACCCGGCGTCATGATCACGGTGTTACCGTTTTTAGCAGCCATTACAGGAGCCTTTGGCACCCATGAGCGCCAGTACATCACTGCTGCTGTAGGACTGATGCCGCCTTCCAGGATTTCATCCCAGCCAATGAGTTTGCGTCCTTTAGAGTTAAAGAACTTTTCCATCCGGTTGATAAAATAGCTCTGCAAAGCCGGTAAATCTTTGATTCCCTCACGCTGCATTAACGCCTTACACGCATCTGATTTTGCCCAGTCGGACCGGTCCACCTCGTCGCCGCCTATGTGAATATATTCAAACGGGAAAATGGCCATGATCTCGGTATAAACGTTCTCTGCAAATTCAAAAGTAGTTTCATTACACGGGCAGATCGGTTTGGTAAACACGGTACCCCAGCTATTCTCACCATTACAAGTTAAAAACGGATATGAATTAATAGCGGCCATCATATGGCCCGGCATATCTATCTCCGGAATAATATCAATATGGCGTGCCAGGGCATAAGCCACCACATCTTTCATCTGCTGCTGGGTATAAAAACCACCGTACAACGTTTTTCCATCTTTACGGATGATGTGCGAAGCGTCGATCTCAAAATCCGGATTGTCTTTGGCCTTCTTCATACAGACAGAATCCTGGTTATTGAAAGTTCGCCACGCTCCTTCTTCGGTAAGCTTAGGATACTTTTTAATCTCGATCCGCCAGCCCTGATCGTCCGTTAAATGCAGGTGAAGTTTATTGAACTTATAGAGTGCAAGCCGGTCAATAAATTTCTTAAGATACTCAATCGAAAAAAAGTGTCGGGACACATCCAGGTGCATGCCGCGCCATGCGTATACCGGCTGATCAACAATGGACACAGCGGGCAGGGTAAGCGGACCTGTATATTGTTTTACCTCAATATCCGCAGGCAGTAGCTGGCGGATGGTTTCAATGGCACGAAACATACCTGAGGGTGTTCTGGCTGCTAAAATAACGTTCTCGCTGGTTACATTGAGCTTATAACCTTCTTCGGCCTGTATAGTGGGATCGTATTTAAGGATGAAGACATTTTTACTTCCCGTAGCCTTGTTAATCAGCCGCTTTTTTAAATGGTCTTTAAGCAGGTCATTGAGCTGTTGCTCTTCATTGGCAAAAAGGCGGTTAGCAGATACAATTGCCGTGCTCCCGTTGATGATAAAGTTTCCCTTTCCATATACCACCGATTGCGGGTACGGAATGAGGCTGGCTTCTTTACTGTTTGCCTGACTAAAGGCATTGCCAGTACCTATCGTTATGGCCAGTACCAATAAAAACGACGTTATTTTTGCCTTAGAACGCTTTGATGTTAACATAGCAGATTTTCGGTTTCAAGTGTTGAGTTTGATATAATGGTTCGCCTCAGCATTTAGCTAAGCGTTATTGGTTATTTGATTACGAAGTCGTAGCTCAGCGCCTTATCCACCGAGCTTTCGCCTACCTGTATGGTGTACTTGCCCTTATAGAGTTTAAATTTATGGGCGTCGCTGTCCCATTTTTCCAGCTCCTGTACCGGAACTTTAAATTTCAGTTCACCCGTTTCGTTAACACTTAAGCTGAGTCGTCCAAAATCTTTCAGTTCTTTTAAAGGCATGCCTTTAAGCTGCGGGTACTGGATATATAGCTGTACCACTTCATCGCTCTCAATACCCCCGGTGTTCTTCACCCGGCAGGTAAGTGTTATGGTATCTTTCAATCTATACTCTTTTTTGGGCTGCGTTCCGGACTGTAAAGTGAATTTAGAATAGCTGAGTCCATACCCAAACGGATATTGAACCTGCCCGGTAAAGTAACGGTATGTGCGGCCAGCCATGGCATAGCTGTCAAACGGTGGAAGATCGCGCACGGCATTATAAAAAGTAAGTGGTAAACGGCCTGAAGGTGAAACTTTGCCCAACACCAAATCGGCTAAGGCATTACCGCCCTGCTCGCCCGGATACCAGGCTAAAATAACCGCATCTGCATAGGGAGCTACTGCGGCCACATCAACATCACTGCCGGCAGTAATTACCAAAACGATTGGTTTATGGACCGCTTTGCGAAGCGCCTTTACAAAGGCAATATGGCTTGCGGGTAAGCTCAGATCCTTTTTATCACCGCCTGCTGCGGACAAAAATGCGTCGCCTGCCTCGCCCTCCGTTACCGGAAGCAGTCCAATAACAGCGACAGTAACATCAGCATTTCCAGCGGCCCAAATTCCGCCAAAGTGGGTGGTATCACTTTCGCCTGCACCTAAATCATACTCTACTCTGGTACCTTTATCTACACCGCCGCAAATACCTTCTACAAAGTTCACCATCCGCGGACTTACACCGTGATAACTGCCTACAATGGCATCCAGCGAAGCCGCATTAGGGCCTAATACCATTATACTATTATAGCTTTCCTTTTTTAGCGGCAGTACGTGATTATCGTTCTTCAACAGCACCATACTTTCGAGAGCCGCTTTTCGGGCCAGCTCAACGTGTTGCTGGTTGTGAATACTGTCCGCACCATAATTATAATACGCCGAATGTTTGGGATCGTCATAAAAACCTAACTTGATCTGTGTAAGCAACAGTGGCCTTAGCGCAGCATCTACATCTTTTTCAGTAATCAGCTTTTGATTTACTGCTTTAACAACATCATCCTGCAATACAGAGGAGCAGTCTAAATTAATACCAGCCTTAATGGCAGCCGCGGCTGCTTCCACACCACTCTTTAGGTATTTGTGCGTAGTAAAAACATCGTCCAATGCGCCGCAATCCGTTACCAGGTATCCTTTAAAGCCCCATTCTTTTCTCAGCGTATTTTGCAGCAGACCTGCATTTACCGAGTTGGGAATACCGTTAACACTATTATAGGCAGTCATTACGCTTGACACGCCGCCTTTTACCAGCTTGTCAAAGGCGTATAGATAAGTATCATGCAGATCTTTATCGCTCACAACCGAGTTGAAATAGTCGCGCGTATTTTCCGGTCCACTATGGGCAACAAAATGCTTGGCTGTAGCCGCAATCTTAAATTTATCAGGATCATTCCCCTGCATACCGCCAACATAGGCCAAACCTATCTGGCTTGTTAAATAAGGATCTTCGCCGTAAGTCTCCTGTCCTCTACCCCAGCGCGGATCGCGGAAGATATTAATATTAGGTGACCAATAAGTTAGTCCCACATACATCCCGCGGTCTCCCCGGACAACAGCAAGATTATGCTTGGCCCTTGCTTCGGTAGAAATAACCGTACCTACCTGTTTCACCAATTGACGATCGAAAGTAGCGGCCATACCAATAGCCTGCGGAAATACCGTAGCCTCACCGGCTCGGGCCACACCGTGAAGGCCCTCGTTCCACCAATTATAGGCGGGAATGTTGAGCCGGCTTACAGGCTGACTGCGGTAACCCAATAACAGCGCTTTTTCAGTAAGCGTCAGTTTGTGCAGCAGATCATCTGCCCTTTGTTCGGCAGGCAAATGCTCATTTAAATAGGCGGCTTCGGTTTGCGCATAGCAGCAATTGGCTAACGCAGCAACCAGACTGGAGGCAAGCAAGTATTTTAATAAGACAGGCATAGTTTATTAAAATTTTAAAAAGTTTTGCATATTTAATAAATTTAATCTTTAAATATGTAAAAAATTTGAGATTGGCTTTTTACCACGAAATAGATCATTAACACAGAAAATTTCATATAACCAAAACACAAAAAATCAAACATGGCTCGTTTAAATTTATTGGAAGAAACGCGTTACGAAAAACTACCTGTAACAGTTTATCCGAATAAGGGAGTTGCCTCCAAACAAGTAGCGAAGCGAATAGCAGAACTTATTAAAAGTAAAAACAGCAAGGGCGAAAAAACCATTCTGGGCCTGGCTACCGGTGTTACCCCTATTCAGGTTTATGCCGAACTGGTAAGATTGCACCGCGAAGAAAATCTGAGTTTCAAAAATGTGATCACCTTTAACCTGGATGAGTACTATCCGATGAAACCAGATGCTGCCCAAAGCTACGTAACTTTTATGAACGAGCATCTGTTTAGCCATGTAGACATCCCGCGCGAAAACATCCACATTCCGGATGGTACTTTACCTTTAGAGCAGATTGCTGATTATTGCCTGGACTATGAAAGACAGATAACCAGCTATGGGGGCCTTGATCTTCAGATTTTAGGCATTGGCCGTACTGGTCACATCGGTTTTAATGAGCCTGGATCGGCTCCTAACTCAGGAACGCGTTTAGTTACCCTGGCCGATCTTACCCGCCGCGACGCCTCGCATGATTTCGGCGGTAAGGAAAATGTGCCAACCAAAGCTATTACAATGGGCGTGGGTACCATATTTAAGGCCCGCGAAATTATCCTGATGGCCTGGAACTTTAACAAGGCTCCTATCATCAAAAAAACGGTTGAAGGTGAAATTTCATCAGATGTTCCGGCTACTTATCTGCAGTTGTCAGAAAATGTTGAATTTGTGCTTGATCAGGCTGCAGCCTCAGAACTTACCCGCTTTAATACGCCATGGCTGGTTAAGGATTGTATCTGGACCGATGAACTGATCAAGAAAGCGGTGATCTGGCTGGCGCAAACTTTAAAGAAGCCTGTACTTAAATTAACCGAAGAAGATTACAATAACCATGGCATGGCGCAACTGGCTACAGCCAACGGTCCGGTTTACAACATCAATATCGATATATTTAACAAGATCCAGCATACCATTACCGGCTGGCCTGGCGGAAAACCTAATGCCGATGACAAGCAAAGGCCGGAACGCGCGCTGCCTGCTAAAAAACGATCAATCATTTTTTCACCTCACCCTGATGATGACGTTATTTCAATGGGTGGAACTTTTATCAGGCTGGTTGACCAGGGGCATGATGTGCACGTAGCTTACCAAACATCGGGCAATAACGCTGTTTGGGATGATGATGCTTTGCGATTTGTGGAGTTTGCGATCGACTTCGCCCGGAGCCAGGGGCAGGATAGCTCGACGCTTGAAAAACAATATGCAGAAATGCGTTCTTTTATCAAGGTTAAACAACCAAACCAGGCTGATACTGAATCCATTAAAACGGTAAAAGGATTGATCAGAAAGGGAGAAGCCATTGCCGGAGCCCGATTTGCTGGACTGCCTGATGATCATATCCATTTCCAGGATCTGCCGTTTTATGATCGTATCAGAATAAATAAGGATATTAGCTTTGAAGAGGATATTTTGCAAACCATGGAACTGTTACAGGCAGTTAAACCGCATCAGATCTTTGCAGCCGGTGATTTTGCCGATCCGCACGGTACCCACAAGGTATGCTTCGACATTATCTCAGAAGCTATAAGAAGACTTTCTAAAACAGAAGAGTGGACCAAAGACTGTTGGATATGGATGTATCGTGGTGCATGGCACGAATTTGAAACACATGAAATTGAAATGGCCGTACCGCTCTCGCCTAAGGAGGTGATCAAAAAACGGTTGGCTATCTATAAACACCAGTCGCAAAAAGATACACCGGTATTTCCGGGTGATGATGCGAGAGAATTTTGGGTTCGCGCCGAAGACCGCAACCGCGAAACAGCCCTGGCCTACAACAGCCTTGGTCTGGCCGAATACGAAGCTATTGAAGCATTTGTACGTTATAAGTGGGATAAAGCATAACAACATTCAAAATGTTTAAGAACATCATATCTGCAACCGGTCTGGCTATACTTTTAGCCAGTCCGGTTTTTGTTTCTGCGCAGGTTAAGCCTGCCACACGGCATCATCTTACCCAATATGTTGATTTGAAAATTGGCTCTGGGTACCATGGTCACGTATTTGTTGGCGCAAATGTACCGTTTGGGGCAGTTCAGCTTGGACCAACCAACATCTCACAGGGCTGGGATTGGTGCTCGGGGTATCATATTTCAGATTCAACCATTGTTGGTTTTCAGCATACCCACCTCAGCGGTACTGGTATCGGTGATCTGGGCGATATTTCCTTTATGCCAACTACAGGACCAGTTAAAGTAACTCCAGGCAGGTTAAAGGATTTGCAAAGCGGCTACACTTCACTCTTTGACCATAGGAGCGAAGTTACCAAACCCGGATACTATGCCGTTAAACTTAAACGATATGATATTGGCGTAAGGCTTACCGCTTCTCAACGGGTTGGCTTTCACGAATATACTTTTCCAAAGAGCAGCGAAGCGCACATTGTTATTGATTTACAACAGGGTATTGGCTGGGATCAACCGACTGACACTTATATTAAACAAGTAAACAGCACTACCATTGAAGGCTACCGTTTTTCAAAGGGATGGGCACCAGATCAAAGGATCTATTTTACCGCTGTGTTTTCAAAGCCGATTACCAATTTTGCGGTTTATGATTCCACAAGCCTTGCTAAAGGGACAACATTAAGAGGCAAAAACGTTAAGGGAGTGCTCACTTTCGTTACCACAGCAAATGAGAAAGTGAAAATTAAAGTAGGTATATCACCCGTAAGTTCTGCTAACGCACTGCTTAATATCGAAAAGGAAATACCAGGCTGGGACCTTGATGCCGTGGCTAAAAAAGCAGACGAGGCCTGGGAAGCACAACTGGATAAAGTACAGATCAAGTGCGACTCGCTTTCTCAGCTTAAGAAGTTTTATACCGCCATGTTCCACACCATGATTGCTCCTTCAATATTTAATGATGTGAACAACGACTACCGTGGTACCGATAAAAAGGTATATAAAAACGCTTCGTTCCAAAACACTACTACTTATTCTTTGTGGGATACCTACCGGGCACTTGATCCGCTTTACACTATTATACAGCCCGAGCGTGAAAATGATATGATCAACACCATGCTGGCCATTTATCAGCAGCAGGGTAGTTTGCCCATGTGGCACCTTATGGGTTGCGAAACCAATACCATGGTAGGCTACAGTGCTGTTCCGGTAATCGCTGATGCTTATTTAAAAGGCTTCAGGGGTTATGATACCCGTCTTGCCTACGAAGCCGTAAAAGCTACCGCGATGCGCGATAATTTTGGCGGCCTCAAATGGTTTAAAACCTTAGGTTACATCCCCGCAGATAGCACGGTAGAAAGCGTTGCCATGGGCCTTGAATACTCTATTGATGACTGGACCATTGCGCAAATGGCCAAGAAAATGGGTGATATGAAAGAGTATGAGTACTTCTTTAAGCGCGGTCATAATTACCAGAACTATTTTGACCCGTCAACCAGATTTATGCGTGGTCGGTTGTCTGCCAATGAATGGCGCACTCCTTTCAGTCCATTTGAATCGCGCCACCGCAGAGATGATTACACTGAAGGTAACGCCTGGCAATATACCTGGCTGGTACCGCAGGATGTTGATGGTTTAATTAAACTGATGGGCGGCAAACAAGCCTTTGTTAAAAAGCTGGACTCTCTGTTTACAGCACACGGTGACATGGGTAAAGAAGCTTCTCCTGACGTGAGCGGTCTGATCGGCCAGTATGCACACGGCAATGAGCCGAGCCACCACATTACCTATCTATATGCTTTTGCAGGTGAACCCTGGAAAACAGCCGAAAAGGTAAGATTCATCCTGAACAACTTTTATACTGATAAGCCTGACGGTATTATTGGTAATGAAGATGTGGGCCAGATGTCGGGCTGGTATATTTTATCGGCGCTTGGTTTTTACCAGGTTAATCCGGCCGGCGGTCAGTACGTTTTTGGTAGCCCTAATATTAATGCGGCAACCATCAAATTGCCTAATCACAAAACGTTTGAAATACAGGTACTGAACAATTCTCCCAAAAACATCTACATACACCGTATTACGTTAAACGGAAAGAGATACGATAAATTTTATCTTAATTATCAGGAGATTATGAACGGCGGCAAACTGGTACTGGAAATGGCCGATACACACCAGTAATAGAGCAACCGACTTGTTTTTGCTAATTTTGGATAACTATTAAATATGCATAACTTAAATGTCAATGTTGAGTAACCAACGAGAAGCCTTAGTTAATTATAGCGACACCATTAAATGCCTATACTATAATAGGATTGCAACCAGTGGCGATGTAAGTCTGTGCACCGGTAAAAGTATTCCGTCTGTAATTAAGGTATTAACTGAGTTAAAGGCTGAAGGCTTGATTGAGGAAAAAGGATTGGCAATATCTACCGGCGGCCGCAAGCCCCTGAGCTATTCCTTAGTAGCCAACGCTCATTACATTCTGTCCGTTGCCATGGACCGGTTTTCATCCCGGATGATCCTGGTAGATATGAATAATGACTTCGTTGGTGAGGTGGAGCGCCATGAGTTTGATCTTCACGATCTTAATGCCGAAGAATTATGCACTTTAATAGATAACTTCATTAGCAAGGCTCCTGTTGACAAAGACAATGTTATCGGCGTGGGTATTACCATGCCTGGTTTTGTAGATACAGAGAAAGGCAAAAACTATACTTACCTCCAGTCTTCGGGCCGATCGCTGGTGGAGCGACTGGAAGAGCGGCTCCATTTGCCCGTTTTTCTGGAAAACGACTCTACAGCTATCGCCCTGGCAGAGCAACACTTTGGGGTGGCTGCCAATTTTAAAAATGTAATGGTAGTGAACCTTGGCTGGGGCATCGGTCTCGGCATGATCATCAACGACCAGATCTTTCGCGGCAACAATGGTTTGGCCGGTGAGTTTAGCCATATACCGCTATTTAAAAACGGCAAGCTATGTAATTGCGGCAAACATGGTTGCCTGGAAACAGAGGCATCGCTCATCGCCGTTACCGAGATGGCCAAACAAGGCGTTGCTGAAGGAAAACCTACCAGCTTAGCAAGCTACAAAGAGATGAATGCCGACGCCATTATTGCGGAAGCCACTAAAGGCGACGTGTTTGCCGTTAAATTATTATCTGAGGCCGCATACCACGTAGGCGAAGGCCTGGCCATACTGATCCACCTGATGAATCCGCGGGCCATCGTTTTAAGCGGCAAAGGCAGCAAGGTAGGCAAACTTTGGCTGGCTCCAATTCAGCAGGCTATTAATGAACACTGCATTCCGCGTTTAACACATTTTACTGAAATAAAAATATCTGACCTTAATGATAAAGCTCAACTCATTGGCGGCGCGGCGTTGGTAATAGAGCACCTCGGCAAACCACTTGAGGATAAATTAAGGCGCATCGAAGCAACAACGATCAACAAAATTTGATATGACACTATTAAGGCAAAAGTACCTGTTACTGCTTGCGCTGCTTGTGGTTATTAAGACCGGCTACGCGCAACAGCATACTATGTCGACAAGTTATGTAGCCCCGACTGATCCGCTCGTAAAAGCTAAATTAGCAAAGTGGCAGGATCTCAAGTTCGGGCTGTTTATGCACTGGGGAACATACAGCCAATGGGGCGTGGTAGAAAGCTGGAGCATTTGCCCCGAAGACGAAGGATGGACCCAACGCAAAGGCCCCTACTCAGCGACTTACGATGGTTACAAAAAAGCTTATGAAAACCTGCAAACTACCTTTAACCCTACCAAATTTGATCCGGATAAATGGGTAAAAGCTGCTAAATATGCGGGGATGAAATATGTGGTCTTTACCACTAAGCATCATGATGGTTTTGCCATGTTTGATACCAAGCAAAGCGACTATAAAATTACTGATCCTAAAACGCCTTTTTCAAAAAATCCAAAAGCCAACATTGCCAAAGAGGTCTTTAACAGCTTTAGGAAAGAAAACTTTATGATCGGCGCCTATTTTTCAAAGCCCGACTGGCACACGCCTTATTACTGGTGGCCTTACTTTCCGCCAAAGGACCGTAACGTAAATTACGACCCGGCCAAGTACCCCGAAAGATGGCAACAGTTTAAGCAGTTCACCTTTAACCAGATCCAGGAATTAATGACCGGCTACGGCTCTGTTGATATTCTCTGGCTTGATGGCGGCTGGGTTAGACCACATAAACCCGAAGAAGTAAATGATGAGGGCCAACGTGTAAAGCGCTATAATCAGGACATCGATATGCCGGCTATTGCAGCTATGGCACGTAAAAATCAGCCAGGGTTAATCGTTGTTGACCGTACTGTTCCCGGCGAATATGAAAACTATACCACCCCTGAACAGGAAGTACCAGTTGCGCCGCTCAGCAACCCCTGGGAAACCTGTATGACCATGGGTAACTCCTGGAGCTACGTACCCGGCGATCATTACAAATCAGTGAATCAAATTGTACAATTACTCGTTAAGATCGTTTCACGTGGCGGGAACCTGTTGATGAACATTGGTCCCGGCCCTGACGGCGATTGGGCTCCAGAAGCCTATCAACGACTACAAGGCATTGGCGACTGGATGAAGATAAACAGCCAGGGTATTTATGGTACTGAACCTATTGCTCCTTATTCGTCGGGCGATGTCTACTACACGAAAAGCAAGAGCGGTAACAGAATATATGCCTTCCTTTTATCTCAAAATGACGATGTTAAATTTCCGGAGAATATCGACATACCTTTAAAAGACATCAAAAAGGTTAAAAAAGTTACCTTACTGGGCAGCAAACAAAAAATCAGGTGGAAAAGTAGTGCCACCGGCATTCAATTGAATAATGTTACTGTGGCCGACGGCGCAGACCTGAAACATGCGGCCTGTTTCGCAATCGACTATTAATAAATTAAAAACTGACCTTTCTTGCACCGTTATTTGCCCTATAAATAATGGTGCAAGATTACTATTATCTACCTCTTCTAAGAAAAACAGTCCAATAACGCTATCTCCCGATAGTGACTTGAAGCAAGCAAAATATTTCGCGCTGAATTATCATCATACACAATTAAACAACCCGAATTTCGGACATATTTATCCGTTTTTCCAGCCATATTTCCTTTATCTACTTTATTAATAAACACCAAATAACCCCAATTTTGGCTATTTTTTAGTTTCTACCTAACTAAAAAGTCATTTTACTTAAACAAGAGCAAAAAAATGAGAGCGGATAAAAAAAAGACGAAAATTTGCGTGGTATTTTAGATTGTTATAGGTTTTTAAGGCCCGGTAAAAAATAAAGCCTCCTGACAATCGCTGTTCGGAGGCTTCAACCTAAACCTTATCACAATATAAGCCAATAAGCTTACATGCGGGCAATATACAAAGTTCAAATCACAATTTCCTATACACTTTCAAATTCTATTGCAGCTAATTTTTAAATAAGGTGATATAATAACGGGCTGAGTGCTGATAAAGGCATATAACTGGCTAAAAATTTATTTCCGCGGCGCGGAGGAATCGCCTACATGCAGCTCCGCGGGAAGCAATATGGTCTCAAAATCGGTAATCTCTCGTTTGCTCTCTATTAATCCGATAAGCATTTCCGTAGCTTTTTTACCCATTTCAAATGCCGACTGGCGTACTGTTGTTAAAGAAGGGTTTAACACATCGGCCAATGCGGTATTGGTAAAACCAACCAGCGCAACGTCGCCGGGTATTTTCACTTTAAGCTGATGCAGCACGGATAATGTGGTGGTAGTGATGCGGTCGAACGCCGCTAAGATTGCATCGGGGGCGGCATCCAGCTTTAATAAATCTGCCAGAGCAGCCTCTATCTCAGCGCGGTCTTTTCCACCATGGGCACAAAACTTGATGTACTCCTCTTTAACTTCAATACCGTTATCTTTCAAAGCTTTCTTATAACCATCAAGCCTTTCACTGGTAATAAAAGTATTAGATAAGCTGGTGATATGGGCAATGTGGCGGTAACCGGAGTTTAAAAGATGTACCGTAGCCTCATAGGCCCCGGTAAAATTATCCGAAATGATCTTATGGGTATCAATCTCTCTGGTCACCTGATCAAAAAAAACAATAGGCAATCCTTTCTCCTGAACGGCTTTCAGATAATCTACATTTTGGGTTTCGGTAGCAAGTGAGATCAGCAAGCCGTCAACGCCCCGAACGGTAAGATGCTGTGCATTCTGCACCTCTAGTTCAAATGACTCATGCGTTTGTGCAATAATAACATTATAACCTTTGCTATAGGCTACGGACTCCATACCGTTGATAACCTGCGAGAAAAAGTGATTATCAATGGTTGATACAATAATACCGATGGATTTACTTTTGCCTTTCTTTAATCCGAGTGCATTGGGGTTTGGCCGGTAGTTGTGCTCTTTAGCGTAGGAGAATATCTTCTTCTTGGTTTCCTCACTAATTTCGTGGCTATCCTTCAAAGCCTTAGACACCGTTGACACGGATAAACCAAGCGCTTTTGCAATATCTTTTAATGTAATCGGTTCAAAATTCATTTAAAATACGCAGGTGTTCCAAAGCAATTCTACTAAATTAAGTATTAATTATTAATTGAAGCTTAATTCTATGCCTCTCCTAACCAGCTATACCACTCAACGAGCGCTTTTAACGGTTGCCTCTAATCAGCGGCCTGGCAGCAATGAACGCCAGTAAACTGATTGCCGACGCAACGGCCAGATAGTAACCTACCCAAGCTAACCCGTAATTGGTAGCAAGGGTTGTGGCCAGGTAAGGTGTTAAAGAAGCACCCAAAATGCCTGCCAGCGTAAAAGCCAGCGATGAACCGGTATAACGAACCGACGCCGGAAAAATACCGGCGAGGGCGGTACCAATAGGACCATAAGTAAGCCCCATCAGAAACATACCCAATATAAGAAACCCAACGGTAATGGACCAGCTGCCCGTAGCAAACAAGGGCGCAAAAACCAGCCCGAATATGAGGATACCAATGGTAGCAATAATCAGCATCGGTCCCTGACCGTACTTGTCGGCCAGCACTGCTGACAGGGGAATACCCAGGCCAAAGAATACAACAGAGATCATCTGAGCCAGCAAAAAGCTACTTTTTGAATAATGCAAGGCTGTAGTTCCCCAGTTTAGTGTAAAAACAGTCATGAGGTAAAATAGCAAAAATGTAGTGACAGTGGCTAAAGTACCTAATACGATGGCCTTAGTGTTTTTGGCGAATACATCAATAAAGGGCACATTTGAGCGTTCGTTGTTGTCGATAACCTTCATAAACTCCGGCGTTTCGGTGATCTTTAACCGAACGTATAATCCTACAAACACTAACAGGGCACTGGCAATAAAAGGTATGCGCCAGCCATAGTTGATAAAGTCCTGATCGCTCATCACTTTACTAAGTACCAGGAAAATACCGCTGGAAATAAGAAAACCTACCGGTGCACCAAGTTGAGGAAACATACCATACCATGCCTTTTTATTAGCCGGAGCATTTTCGGTAGCCAATAAGACCGCACCTCCCCATTCTCCGCCTAAACCCAATCCCTGTCCAAAGCGAAACAAAGCCAGTAGTATAGGCGCAGCAATGCCTATGGTCTGATAACCAGGCAAAAGCCCTATAGCTACTGTTGAAGGTCCCATGGTCATTAAAGCAGCGACTAATGTTGCCTTTCTACCTTTGCGGTCGCCAAAGTGACCAAAGAGTACCGCACCTAACGGACGTGCAAAAAAAGCGAGTGCAAACGTAGCCAACGACTCTAATACAGATGAGGTTGCGTTGCCGGATGGGAAAAATAGTTTGGGAAAAACCAGCACAGACGCTGTGGCATAAATATAGAAGTCGAAAAACTCAATAGTAGTTCCGATCAGGCTGGCTGTAAGAATGCGCCTTGCTGAATTAACCGCAGTTGCTGACTGATGATTCATGTGGTTGAAAAGTACAAAAGCGCAAACATATCATTTTTTGAGCAAAATACCGCCAAACGATCTGTCTGCGGCTCTTCATATTTTCACCACAGGGCGACAATTAAAAATACTTTACTATTTCAAATCACTGCTAAACACCGGCGAGTTTTCGATCTTCAATTTATCTACCGCTTCAAACTTAAAGGCTTTTCCGGCCAGCGGCTCAGGCGACCTGAAGCCGTTGATCTCCAAACCATGCACATCGCTGGCAATAATAGCCGGCCTTTCGTCGGGCGCTTTTGTAGAAAAGGCTATGTTATCCAATTGCAGCCCGTTGATATGACGGGTGCCTCGTCCTGAAATAGGTTGACTCCCAATCACCTTAATCATGAAAAAACAGGAAGAAGCGCGCAAGAAGCGTACCCAGCGGGATTACAGCATGGCCTTTAAATTACAGGTCATTGGCGAAG